>Ga0255338_1000035_pt1 | contig 572981 bp, 478 predicted proteins | sample MeOH1_35cm_T4_19_FD_203715 | JGI IMG/M metagenome (GOLD analysis project Ga0255338, IMG submission 203715) | Sandy soil microbial communities from University of British Columbia, Vancouver, Canada - MeOH1_35cm_T4_195 | ecosystem: Engineered > Artificial ecosystem > Sand microcosm >... | reverse complement strand
CAGGATCAATAACAATACCCAAATCATTGTACTTCAAAAAATATCCGCCTCCCTTGCTTATGTGGTAATTATCTGCAATAATTGGTGTATATGAATTCCACCTTCTTAATACTTTGAAATAATCATCCGGACTTTTGACCTGCTTTGGTTTAATGAATTTCAAAAATTTTTTCTTATTCAAAAAAGTACATTCGTCTATATTATTGTCTTTTATTTCTTTAAGAATTTTTTTTATGGGATCATATTCACTGATTTCTTGAATTTCGGTATAACTTTCATCGATTTCCTTGGCTGAAGTAACTTGAGCTATCAAATTTTCAAATTTGGACTGAAGGTAGTTTTCAGAATCTAAGGGTTTATTTTTTGCTAATAATTCAAGACCCTTTCTTAGTATGTCTAATGACTTATCATACTCCTTTCTGTCTCTATAAAAAATCCCTAAATTTGAATACACGGTTGCATTCTTTGGTCTTTTTTCTATGCACAATTTGTAATTCTTTTCTGCTTCTTCGTAATTTTTAAGGTTACTATATAAAACACCCAAATTATTATATGCATCTGCATAATCTTCATCTTCTTCAATACTACGTTTATAACACTTCTCCGCTTCTTCAATATTGTTTAGGGTTTTATATAAAAGCCCTAGGTTGTAATAAACCGCAGAAAGATTCTCATTTTTTTCTAGCCCCAATTTGTAATATTTTTCAGCCTCTGTATAATTCTTTAAATCGGAGAATAAATTTCCAAGTCCATTATAAGGATTTGAAAAATCTCCATCCTTTTCGATACTTAGTTTGTAATACTTTTCTGCCTCACCATATTTCTTTAATTCTCGAAATAAACATCCGAGCCCGTAATAAGGTGCTTGAAAATTCTCATCTTTTTCTATACTCAATTTATAATAATATTCTGCTTCATTATATTTCTTTAATTGAAAATACAAATTCCCCAATGCATTATAAGGTGCTGGAAAGTTTTCGTTTATTGCTATACTTTGTTTAAAGCATTGCTCTGCCTCATTAAACTTCTCTTGTTCTTTATATAAAATTCCTAATCCATAAAATGAATATGAAAACTTCTCATCTTTTTTAATACTCAACTTAAAATATTGCTCAGCTTCATCATTCTTCTTTAATTTACTCAGAACAATCCCTTTGAGAATTGTGGATTCTAAACTTTCATATGTTTTTATTAATTCATACGCCTCAGCATTACTATTGTTGATGTAAAGAGTAAATGCATTACAAAAATTTACAACTTCCGAATTTAGGGCATTGTCTTCTGAAATCTTTTTTAATAATGTAAGTCTTTCATTCTTTTTAATTGAATAAAATAACTTTTCTATTTCTTTGTCCATTGTGGTATTCTTTTTATCGAAATTATAGTTGCTATCAAATATTATCTACTAAGTATTTTCTTATTTTTTGATCATCAAGTATTTGTATTTAATCAAACATGATTAATATGAAACCATGAAGAATCATAAGCATTATTTTAGTAAAGTTAAAAATAAATTATTTATATCTTTCGTTGATAGACAAAAACTGAAATGCCACATTATCACCATCTCCAGATTCTACATTTAAAATGCAAAATCTGCAATTCTTTTTTTTAAGTTTAAGTCTTTACCGAATATACCGCTTCATTAGCTGAATCGATATCCTCAAAAACGTTTGTGTCTGGAATGAACCTAAACCCTCCGGTATTCAAATATTCAGAGTAATGAATGTTGTATTCATCCATGCTTTTCGGCAGCAGGTCAAAGTATCTGTCTGAATCTTCTTCATCAAAATTTACAGTCGTAAAGAGACGGGAAACATCTCTGGAGCAATGCCAGGGGAGACGATAAAACTCAATGTCGTTTTTTGTAATGTACTTTGATAGATAGCCAACAAGTTTTTCTCTCGTATTTCCTACTTTCTTAACGTCAATGCCATTGTATTTTTCGGGTTCAAATGATTTTAACGTTTCCTCATCTTCTTTCTTACGGCCATTGGATAAAGCTTTTGCCATATAACCGTTCACTTCTTTTATTTCCATGTAGTCATTCGTCAGTAAGTGAAAATGGATAGTCTTATTCTTTTGCCGTTCGGCAACCCACAAGTAAGAATTTAATCCGCCTGTTTTCCGGCATCTGGTAAGCCATAAATTGAAAAACTTGTAGCAACTCTGGTCTGATAGCCCCGAGGGAAAAGTAATCGTATAAAAGGCGAAAAACTTAGCACTTTTCTTTAATCGGCTAAATGCAAAGCAACGTTTGCGAACTTTTGTCTTGTTAAGCCTGTATCCTTTTTGAGATATGATCTGGCTCGGTTTCGGCACAAAATCTCTTTTAATGTTTTCAATATTTGCTTCGCCTAAATCGGTTGGGCATTCTCTTGGATTGTGCCGTTTCGGTAGGGCAATATTAATTTTGTCAGGATTGATTCTCTTAGATGGTTTTTCGATCAATTCTCCATCGACAAGGTGAAATCTGGAAGAACCTCCGAATTGAGAGGTAAGCCGCTTTTTATATTTGGATATGCTGGAATAACTTAGAATATATGTCATGTGAAAAAGTTTGAAAAATTAGGGGTATAATAAATCCATTAAAGGTTTTAAAGGTTATTAAAGGTTTACTTTTAAAGGTTAAAAAAAAAGCCCAGACGATTAATCTGGACTTCCGTTGTCAGCAGGTCGTTTTTATTCATCTATAAAATCTGGGAATACATCTTCTTTGGCTAATCGTTTTATAAAAGTTCTTTTCCTCCGGTCATAGACATTTACATAAATCCAATTGACATGCTTAACATCTAAAAAATTTCTTCGTGTAGTACTAAGTTTATGGATGAATGACCATTTTTTCGGTTTTGTGTTGTCATCAAAGAAGACTATAATTGAGTAATCGTTTTTGTGTCTCATGATTAAGCCCTCCTTTTTCCAAAGTTCCGTTCCTGCATAGCTTTTTCAATATCCGATTTTTTGTATCGGATTTTGCTGCCAATTCGAAAAGAACTGATTAAACCATCTTTTGTGTACTGATGAAGTGTAGGGAGCGAGATTTGCAGAAAATCTGCTGTCTGCTGTCGGGTTAGATAAACTTCCTTTTCTTTTGATTTTTCTTTCTCACTTGAAAAGGATTTTCCATTGATTGACATGCCCCAATACTCAGGAGCTTTACCATGCGTTTGTCTGAACGCTTCCAGAAATAATTCCTTGAATTGTTCCGGAGTGATTTCGTGTAAATAAATGTGCGACATAACGTTGTTTGTTTAAATGTTATGGCACAAAGATTATTTTTCAGCTCCGGTAAGGTCGAAATTGCGGCTGAAATTGCGGCTATTTCCTTTGCCGCTTTTGCTTTAGTTTGTCTAGTTTATCGTCTAATTCTCTGGCAATTGAATTAAGTTTAAGTGATCTGAAGAAATCAATCAAGACATCAAGATTCTTTTCATTTTCGTAATCTGAAGTGCTATTAAAGATTTTTTGAATAGACTTGCTTTTAAAATTATCTATAAAATACTCAAACAGATCAGCCTTCTGAACTGCAGTTGTGGTATTATCACCAAATCTCAAATATATAAGTGCTAAAACTTTTTGTTCTCCGGTCAGTTTTATTTTCAAATTTGATTTTTCCTTCCGTAAATAGCACTCGACAAATTCCCTGTATTTTGCCAATTGAATCCCTTTGTAATATTCAGTCAATAAATAACCGGCAATGATATTCTGATAGTCCTCAAATTCCCTTTTTTGAAACAAATAATTCTCAAAGCCACGGACGAAATATAAATCCCGTTCGTATTTGTCTGGCTCAATAATTGGGGTTTGTCTTTTAGGTAAAACTAAACTTTCTATTTTCCTTACTTCGTAATCGACAATTGCGGCTTTGTTCGGTGAAATCTCAATTGCTTTGACGAATTGTTCTTTCATTCCTTTGATGGGTATGTCATTCCTCTTTGAAAATAGAGGTAAGGCATCTTCTAAGATTGTATTTATTAAGTCTTGAGTTTCTATTTCGTTTTTCGGGATTATCTCAAAATTATTTGAATATCCATTGATGAGAACACGACCCCATAAGGCATAGCTTATATTAAATTTATCTTTCCAAAAATTATATTTCTGATTAATAGTTTGAAGTTGATTAAATTCGTTTTTCAGATTTTCTAATTCTACTTCAGAAAATTGAGGGTGGATATAGTTTGTAGTCATTAATTAAAGAATGGATGGTTCAACAATTTATTGGCATTCTCTTCTTGGGTTATGCGAATATACCTTAAAAAGCTCTTTTCAGTTTGATGTCCTGTAATTTTCATAATTGTAATTGATGGAACATTTGCTAGATACAAATTACTGGCAAAACTTCTTCTTGCAACATGAGTGGTTATTAAGTCATGCTTGCTGAAAATTGTCTTTTGAAGCGTTCCTGCCTTAGTAATCCCAATTTCCACACGATCTTTTATTTCTGCTTTCTCTCCAATCAGTTTCAAATATTCGTTCATTTTCTGATTGCTAATTGGGTCAGGTAATTTACCCTCATATTTTTCAAATATCGCTTTTACATATGGGTGTAATGGGATCACGACAGTTTCACCTGTCTTTTGTGTTCTGATTTTAACTTTATTTTCATCAATGATATTTTCTTTCTTGAGCTGTATAAAATCGGAGAAGCGCAATCCTGTATAACAACCAACAATAAATACGTCTCGAACACGCTCTAATTTTAATTCTTTACTTAAGTCCAATTCATAGAGCCCTTTCAGTTCACCAACAGAGAGGTAAATCTTATCTGTATTTTCATTGATTTTTTTAAACTTCTTTTTCTTAAAATCAAGATTAGTGTTCAATCCTCTTTCAGTTGCTTCATTCATGAAGAGTTTCAGATTCTTAATCTGGTTACCTACAGTATTGTCAGCAAATTTTAAATCATTTGTCAAATAAGAAATGAATGAATTGTAAAAATCAATATTTACATCTTCAAAATCAATTGTTTTTCTTTTAGCCTGACAGTATGCTATGAGGTGATTTTTTGTGTTGTTATATGACTTGATAGTTGATGGAGCTTTGATCCCTTTTGACGCTTCAATTAAATTGCTGATGAATTGTAGCATGGAAATCTTGCCGGTTTTTTGCTGCTTGAGTTCTTTATCTAATTCCAATTTAAGGACAGAGTTTGTTGGAATGATTCCGTCGTTTTTTAATCTCCGATAGACGTTTTTAATTGCACCCTCGATCGTATCAAGTCTGGAGTTAAATTCAGAAGCTTGTTTTAATGGCATCTTGCTGCTTGCTCGTTGCTTTCTGTCTTTTGTTATCCAATAATCAGGATGAATCTTTTCTCCTGTTGAATATTTAAGCCGGTTACCATCATAACTGAAGAACAGATAAACCAAGGTTTCACTATCTGATTTGGGTTCTTTAAGAAAGAAATTCGCCTCTGCCATGATTCTGATTTTTGTTGCAATTTAAAAAATAAAGTGATACAAAAATCCATATAGGGGGACGACAAAGGGGACGAATTAGTTTAATTTAGCTTTATTTCTCTTGATCTGTCTTTATGGTCAAAAGCGCTAAAATGCCTGTGGATAGTGGTTAAATGAAAAAAGCTTGCCAAATTCAGCAAGCTTTCTAGTTGTCCTGTTAGGTCTCGAACCTAAACTCTTCTGATCCAGAATCAGACGTGTTGCCAATTACACCACAGGACAGTATTTGTTGACCTACTAAGGCTCGAACTTAGACTCTTCTGAACCAAAATCAGACGTGTTGCCAATTACACCATAGGTCAATCTTTCCTCGTCTTTTCGTTAAAGACGGTGCAAAAATATAAAAATTATTTTTCCGTCACCTAGTTTGCGTGTAATTTTTCACTTTGTCCTTTAATGTTTGTTTTTACTCTTTAAACAGCAAATTTGTTTCACATAGATTAAGCTTTCAAATTCAAACTTTTGGCTATTGAATGGTGTATAAATTGAATGTTAAAATACTGCTGGTTCAGCACAAAAACAAAACATTTGTTCAGGGTAAGCACGTATTTTTGTCGTGGCAAAACGATTGTGGACGGAAGAAGAGTGACTATTTTGCTGAATGGTTTTCGATTACATCAAAATTAAAATACAGGTATGAAATAGCCATGAGAGCAAATGCTCACATAAAACGGAAATGTATAATGGCTATTCCATGCGTTGAAATTTCGATTGAAAAACAGAAGTAAAACGGATTGAAAGAATCTACTTTGAAAATTTATAAACATGAAAGAGTTTTTTCAGGAAAATAAGAAAATTGCCAAAACGATTACCGAAGTTGCTGATCTGGCAAATTACCTATGGCAAAAAGGATGGGCCGAGCGTAATGCCGGAAATATTTCAGTGAATCTGACCGAAATGATGACTGAGACACAGTTTGAACTGGAGCACTACCCAATGTTTCAGCTCGAACGTAGTTATGACGCACTGGCCGATCTGTTCTTTTTTGTTACCGGAACCGGAAAACGCATGCGCGATCTGGCAATAAATCCGATGAAAAATGCCTGCATCATTAAGATGAACAAGAAGGGAAATGCCTATCACATCATTTCCATGAAGAAACGCAACCTGTATAATTTCAGGCCAACATCCGAGCTGCCAACCCACCTGGCAGTGCACAACCTGCTGGTAAGTTCAGGCTCGAAGAATAAAGCTGTAGTGCACACACATCCAAATGAGTTGGTGGCAATGACCCAGATTCCCAAATTTCAGACAGCCGAGATGTTAAATAAAACACTTTGGGGAATGCATCCTGAAGCTTTTGTTTTTGTGCCACGCGGTGTTTATATGGTTCCGTATATTTTGCCCGGAAGTCATAAAATTGCTGATGCAACCATTAAAGGATTTGAGCAGGGGCACGACGTGGTTATTTGGGAAAAACACGGAGCTTTTGCCGTTGGCGAAACTGTTTCGGATGCATTTGATATGATTGATATTTTGGCCAAATCGGCACAAATATGGTTTATGGCTATGCAAACCGGAAATGAACCCGAAGGTTTGAATGATGAGCAATTGCTGGAACTGAAAGAAGCCTTTCTGAAGAAATAATTGTATCCGTTTATATTGTGGCAGGCTGGATGATCAATTGCGGATCGTTCAGCCTGTTTTTTATGAGTCGTGCCGATTTCTGATTTGGTAAAGCTTTTTTAAAAGTTTACGGCCTCGCGAAGATATTCCGGCTGATCCATGATATTCTATTTCATGTTCAATCAAATCGATTAATTCGTTGGTGAAATCCGGCTCTTTTTCGGCAATGTTGTACAGAATCTGCATGGCATGAACGCGTACTGCAATTTCTTCGGCTGCATTGGTGAATATTCTGATGCAAAAATCGAGCAGCAGTGCCAGGTCTTTTTCATGAACAGGATAGAGGCTGATTAGCTTTAGCAAATGTCTTTTCTTTCCTGAGTTTTGTGTTTTCAGCAAAAAGCTGGTCATTACCGGGAAATAGGGCAAAACAAGATCAGGGCGTTGATCATGGATTTTTTCGACCATCCAGATTGCCCGGTAATTGGTCGTCTGGCTATCGTCTAGAGCAAGTTTTATTAACAGATCAAGGCTATCAGGATGTTCGCACATGTATTTGACAATCAGTGCGAGGTTTTCCCAAGAGTGAATTAATTCCTGTAACTCTTTTTCTGTCATTTTTGGCGATTCATTTTTACAAAGATAAATGAATCCAGTTTCTTCCGGAAATTTTTGTTTTTAGGTAACTGGGTAGCGGAACTACGATTTGCGCCAGACACGTTTTTTGCGTTATTTCACTCTTCTGAAGAAAACTGAAAAGATGATAGATGTTTGTTGTGCGATAATTCTGAAAAACGATAAAATACTGGCCGTCCAGCGTGGTGCCGAAAGCAGTCATCCGTTGAAATGGGAATTTCCGGGAGGCAAAATCCAGGATGGAGAAACGGCTGAAGAATGTATTATTCGCGAAATTGAGGAAGAATTGACAATCGGGATCGACATTGTTGCTCAATTAGATGCAGTTGAATTTGATTACGGAACCAAAGAGATAAACCTGATTCCATTTGTTTGTCGGATAAAAAGCGGAAAAATAGCATTAACCGAACATGTAGCTAAATGTTGGTTTAATCCGAACGACTGGCAATCAATCGATTGGGCAGCTGCCGACTACGAACTTATCCTGAAAAATCTGAATCGGATAACGATGCTCGTTGGGTAAAATTATCTTACCAGGTTTGGAAAAATAAGTGCAACTGCAACAAAAACAGCCGTCCAGCTCAAGATGGAAAGAACCATATACGGTTTTGCCATTTTGTGTTTCGAGTAGTATTTGTTCAACAGGAATGCACCAATTGGAATACTTAGAACAACTGGCGACAAAACAACAATACCGGCCAGCCCGAATTTCGACCTGAAGCTTGCAATGAAGCGGGTTTTCTTCGAGAAAACTCTTTCGCCGGTTACTTGCTTCCGCCACGACAAAAGTTGCCTGAACTGATGCCTTATGAATATTGGTGTATGTCTGCGGAAGAACATTCTTAAATGGTGAAGTTGCCTGATGGCAAAGCCACTCAAATGGTAAAAGAAAAAGAAACCCGCAATTCCACCAAGTGTAACTGCAATTAATGTTTGAAGGAAGTTTAACCCAATGAGTAAAGCAAAAGGAAAGGTAATCACATACTTTACTGTAGCCAACAAAAATACCTGAACAATCTTAAATGCCGCAACCATATCTTCTCCGCCCTCTTAATTTGAAAAATAGAACGTCAAAGGTCGATAAAATGTTGTTACGATGTTCTGCTATTGGCCTGATATTTAGATTTATTAAGGTTTTTTAATGCTTAATCTTTTAATATTTTTTGTTAAAACGCAATGAACTGCCCTGATAATGCAACTTTCAGAGGATTAGCTACATGACTTTCCCCATGCAGCTAGCAGTACGAAAAATGAAATTAAGATAACGTAGGAATAAATTTGGGCAAAATTCAGCGTGTATCCCATCGATTTTGAGCGTTTTGGCACCAAAATCCGGTGGTCGTTGCGGTTGAAATAGAACATTCCCCATTTATAATTTGTCGGATCATTAATCTTTCGGTCACTTTCAAATTTGTCGAAGTCAATTTTCATTTGGCATCAATTTCAAGTTAAGACAGTTGAGTTTATATTCCCGGAATGTTGATTCCCTTAATTTTTCGATACAAATCGAGCGCATACAAGTCAGTCATTCCCGAAACAAAATCGACAACAGCCTGTACTTTTTCATAAGTCGAAGTGTGATTCCCCCCGTACTGGTCTGGAATAAGCTGAAGCATTTTCTTTGAAATTCCTTCGCCTGGATTCAGCATGGCTTCGATAAAAACTTCGAGCAAAGTACCGATAATCTGGTAGCCCGAAATCTCGATTTCGACCACCGAGCGGTCATTGTAAATGTTTTTTATACTGACTTTTTTGATTTCGTTGATTGCAGACAGCGAGGTGGCTGGTATGCAGTCGATGAGAGGTTTCTGGAAGGTGCCGGATAAAATTTCGTCTTGTTTTTGCCAGAAAGCGTCAATACATTGTTTCACCAGTTTCCCGATAACGCTGGCCCGCAGATATGCAATTTGTTCGTTGGGATCGGAAACCATGTTTAGTGTTTCGTTGATGCGGTTGATGTGTTTGGCTTCGGTTTGCTCGTCGAAAAATTGCATCAGGAGCGAGCGGGTCTGATCGAAATTATGGATTTTTAGCTTGTGCGCATCTTCCAGATCCATAAGTTGATAGCAAATGTCGTCAGCCGCCTCTACCAGGAAAACCAGAGGATGGCGGACGAATTTCAGCGGATCTTCCGATAATTGGAGAAGGCCCAGTTCGCTGGCAATCCGGCCAAACAGTAGTTTTTCAGATTGAAAGAAGCCGAATTTCGGTTTGGTGGTCAAAACTGACTCGTAAGGGTATTTAACAAATGAGGCAAGTGTTGTATAAGTAAGGGCAAATCCTCCTTCGCGGCGTCCGTTAAACTGGTGACTCAGCAGGCGGAACGCGTTGGCATTTCCGTCGAATTGCGTGAAATCTTTATATTCTCCTTCTGTAAGTTCATTTTCCCATCGCTGGTCGGTATTTTTTTTGAAAAACCGGGAAATAGCATCTTCACCCGAATGGCCAAATGGCGGGTTGCCCATGTCGTGTGCCAGGCAGGCGGCCGAGACTACCGAACCAATTTCCTGAAACAAAGGATTGCCGATTTCCATACCTTCGCTTTCAGCTTTCTCAATAAACATGCTTCCCAGCGAACGGCCAACGCTGGCGACTTCAAGGCTATGCGTCAGGCGGTTGTGTACAAATACACTTCCGGGCAAAGGAAACACCTGGGTTTTGTTTTGCATCCGGCGGAAAGGCGATGAGAAAATAATCCGGTCGTAATCTCGCTGAAACTGCGTGCGGCTGTGCTTAATATTTCCGTTGTATTCTTCCTGTCCCAGTCGGGTTGTCGATAAAAGCTGGTTCCAATTCATCAAAGTCGTGTTTTTACAAAAGTAGTTTGTTTAACCGTAAACGGACTAAAAAGTTTGTGTCCGGTAGTTGTTCATTTCTTTGTCGGCTTTACGGGCATTGGGGTAGCATTGCTCCAGTAACAGCCAGAATTTGTCGCCGTGATTCTTGACAACTGTATGTACTAATTCATGCAATAGCACATAATCGATAAGGTGTTCCGGAACGCGCATCAAATGGAGATTCAGATTGATGTTGTTGGTCGACGAGCAGCTTCCCCAGCGTGTTGAAGCATTTTTAATGCTCACATTTTCGTATTTAAATCCGTGTTTGTCGGCCAGCTCTTTCAGCCGTTTGGGAAGGTATATTTTGGCTTCCCATCGCATTACGTCAACCAGCGTTTTCTTTATAAATTCCTGAACTTTAGGTTGCTCGTGATTCACCCTTTCCGGAATGAAAATCTGAATGATCCCATTGCCAACCCGGTTGTAAACCTTGTCGGTGTTGCCTTTGGTAATGGCCAGCTTGTGAAACCGGGTTTTAAAACAACTTTCGGGAGCAAAAATGGTCGATCGGGCCTTGATTTTCAATTTATGTTTCCGTATCCAGTCGGCTTTCGATTCCACAAAGTTGACCGCGTCGCGGTAAGGTACAGCTGGTGGCATTGAGACAACAATCTCTCCGTCCGATTTTATGCTCAGGCGGATTCGCCGGGAACGTTCGTTTGCTGTGAACGTTACCTCTCCGACCGATTCAATATGGATGGTTTTTGTCGTCATTTGTGCCCGATGAATATTGCGCTAAAGTAATCAAACAAAAAAAGAAAGGAGGCTATCAACCTCCTTTTCGACATTTTTGTCTAAAAAATCCAACCTATTATTTTACGAGCCAGTCGTTATATACATCACCTTTCGAAATAAAGAAATTTGCTGACTCAGCATTAACCCCATCAAGCTTTTTAAACATTTCCTGACCTTTTGCGGTTTGATTTCCATTTTGGTCATAATACTTATTGCGAGCATCTTCGGATGTGAAATAGAAAAGGATCGCCAATTTGTCTTTATTTTCGCCCCTCAGCGATTTAATTGGAATGGCCTTGGTGTCTTCAGATAAAGCATTATATGCCGGTATGTATTTATTCATGATAAAATCTTCTGCCTGAGCTTCTGTAACTCCGGGCTTCAAGCCCAAATCTTTATAAAAATGAAGTCCAAGCAAACTTCCTTTTTCCAATCTGGGTGGGGCGTTGGTATAGGTGCATTGATAAAATGAGACTAACCATTTGCCATTCACCTTTTTAAGCGTATGGCTTTCGTATCCTTTCATGTTCATCTCCATCTTGTCCTTTTTCATATTAACATCAAATTTGAAAAGGACAGCTGCCAAATCCTTTACCACGTCTGCATTGATAATATCCATTTTAACCTGTAAAGTAGAACCTTCGAAAGATTTGAGCATCGCGAAGTAATCGTTCAGATTGGAAAAGAAATTTTCACCTTCAATGGCCTGAAAATCAGAAGTGCAAAAAGTTCGCATGGCAGCATAATCAAACTTTTCGAATGCTGCATAAAAACCTTTAATTGCAGCTTCAGCGTTGGCTTGTTCTGTTTTGGGATCTGGCTGCGTGCACCCAAACGACATCAACAAAAGGGCGACCATTACTAAATAATTTTTCATGATTAATTTTTTTTGGTTATGAATAAAGTTACAAAATAAAACAATGAATGTCAATAGGTTATGCCATATTTTGGATTGAGAAAGGTCTTGGTTTCGAAGGATTTGCCAGAGATAAATCTGTTCCGGAAATCGACCGGCGTACAAAACTGATGTTTCCAAACATATCCCATCAGCACAGTACAGGATTGTGTTCTGAAATGGATGTCGTACTTTTAATTCTGCAGAAATAAATCATTTTAAAAACCTAAACTAAATGAAATGAGAAAATTAGCTTTTGTTGCACTTCTTTTTGCCTGCCTTGTTCAAAGCGCAGCTGCACAGAAAAAACTCTTTGCCGAAACCGAAGATCAGAAAAAAGAACGGATGGCCTGGTGGGTGAACGACCGTTTTGGAATGTTTATTCACTGGGGATTGTATGCTTTGCCTGCCCGTCACGAATGGGTGAAAAATCAGGAACGCATTACTACCGAAGATTACCAGAAATACTTCGACAATTTTAATCCGGATTTGTACAATCCACGCGAATGGGCAAAAATGGCTAAAGCAGCTGGTATGAAATACGCTGTGATCACCACCAAACACCATGAAGGATTTTGCCTGTTCGATTCGAAATTTACTGATTATAAAGCGCCAAATACCCAGATTGGGCGAGATCTTTTAAAAGAATGGGTGGAAGCTTTTAGAGCTGAAGGTCTGAAAATCGGGTTCTATTACAGCCTGATCGACTGGCATCATCCCGATTTTACAGTCGATCGTGTGCATCCGCAACGCACCGACGACAAAGCCAAACTGGCCGAACTGAATAAAGGCCGCGATATGAACAAATACCGCGAATACCTTCACAATCAGGTGCGCGAATTGCTGACCAACTACGGAAAAGTGGATATTTTGTGGCTCGATTTTTCGTATCCGGGCGAAAATGGGAAAGGTGCAAAAGACTGGGATTCGGAAAACCTGTTGAAAATGATCCGACAACTTCAACCAGGCATTATTGTTGACGACCGTCTCGACCTGAAAGACTACGAGGATGGCTGGGACTTTACAACTCCTGAACAGTACAAAGTGTCGAAATGGCCTGAAGTAAACGGCAAAAAAGCATATTGGGAAACCTGCCAGACTTTCAGTGGATCGTGGGGATATTACCGCGACGAAATGACCTGGAAAGACACCAAACAATTGTTGGGCTTGTTGATTGAATCGGTTAGCAAAGGCGGAAATTTACTCCTGAATGTTGGTCCGACTGCCCGCGGAATGTTCGACGAGCGCGCCAACAAAGCCTTGCTGGCTATGGGCGAATGGATGAAATGGAACAACCGTTCTATTTATGGTTGTACTCAGGCTCCTGAAGAATTTATCGCTCCTGACAATACCTTGCTGACCTATAACCCAAAAACAAACAGGTTATATATTCATTTACTCGATTATCCTTTGCAAAACCTCACCCTGTCGGGTTATGCCGGAAAGATCAAATATGCCCAATTCCTGCACGACGCATCGGAAATCAAGATTTCTCAACGTACTGAACATGGCATGAAAGAAGGCGAAAATGCAGGTAGCATAAACCTGAGTTTGCCTGTAATTAAGCCGAATGTTGAGATTCCGGTAATTGAACTGATACTGAAGTAGAGAAATAAATTTGACATTATTTAAGGCGATTCAGTCATTGAGTCGCCTTTTTTATTTTCACTTGTTTTGAGACGATGCTTATTTAGGATTTACTTCTGTAAGGTTTTGATTGTTAGTGATTATTTGAAATATTTAATTAAAAATTGCGTTCTATTCTGGCAAAACAAGTTGAATTGATTAAGGGATATGTTTGTCGCAGAAATATTTTTTGATGGTGTAACGTTTTAGAATAAACGAAGTCTTTGATTTTAGAATATCCATGAAAACAATTTTAAAACATCCTGATGAAGCCTATTTTTTCAATCAAAAGATTGCTCGTTCTTATTTTTATTTGCCTGATATTGGTGGGTCAGTCGCAGACCATTGAGAAGCGAACTTATCAAACTGCCTTTGCCCAAACTGCACCCGAAATTGACGGATTGCTCAATGATTCGTGTTGGAGCAAAGTAGCCTGGACCGGCGATTTCATCCAAATTCAGCCTTACGAGAACAAAGCCCCGTCGCAGCAAACCAGCTTTAAAATTCTTTACGACGACGATAACCTTTACTTATTTGTCCGCGCTTTCGATACCGAGCCGCAAAAGATCAGCCGCCGCATTTCGCGCCGCGATAATTTCGACGGCGACATGGTGTCGATAGCTATCGACAGTTACTACGACCAACAGACCGCATTTTCTTTCACTGCAATGGCTTCGGGAGCAAAAGGCGACGAGGCTGTAACGCAGGACGGCAACAACTGGGACGAAAGCTGGAACCCGATCTGGTTTCTCAAGACCTCGATTGACGACAAAGGCTGGTGTGCAGAGATTAAAATTCCGCTCAGCCAGCTTCGGTTTGGCAAAAAGGATGAGCACGTTTGGGGAATCCAGGTGATGCGTCACATTTTTCGTTTGGAAGAACGCTCAACCTGGCAGTTTATTCCGAAAGGATCGCCCGGACAAGTGCACCTTTACGGTGAATTGCATGGGATAAAAGACATCAAGCCGAAACGGAAAATCGAATTGATGCCCTACACCGTTGCCCGCACCGAACGCTTTGAAAAAGAAGACGGCAATCCGTTTCTCGACGGGAAAAAGAGCGTTTTCTCGGCCGGATTGGATGGAAAAGCCGCTATTACCAACGATTTGACGCTCGATTTTTCGATCAATCCTGATTTTGGACAGGTAGAAGCAGACCCATCAGAAGTAAACCTGAGTGCTTTCGAGTCGTATTTTTCGGAGCAACGACCGTTTTTTATTGAAGGGAAAAATATTTACGAATTTCAGCCGTCGAGTTCCATCGTAATTCACAACATGGGTGCCGATAATCTCTTTTATTCGCGGCGTATTGGTCGCTATCCGCACAACTCGCCCGATCTTGCCGATAGCGAGCATGCAGATATTCCGGAGGCAACAACCATTCTTGGAGCCATGAAACTTTCAGGAAAAACAAAAAAAGGTTTGTCGATTGGCGTGCTTGAAAGTGTTACCGCCAACGAAAATGCCGTGATTGATAACAACGGAATCAGGAGAAAAGAATCGGTTGAGCCAATGACCAACTATTTTGTGGGTCGACTTCAGCAAGATTTTAACAAGGGCGAAACTGTTCTGGGTGGAATTGTTACCGCTGTTAATCGCGATATTACCAATCCGGCACTGAATTATTTGCCAACTGCGGCATACACCGGAGGTTTAAATTTTAACCGAAACTGGAAAGAACGGACCTGGTATTTCAATGCGAATGCTGAGTTTAGCTATATCAAAGGAAAACCGGAAGCCATGATTGCAGCACAACGATCCTCAGCGCGTTATTATCAGCGTCCTGACGCCAGTTATGTTTCAGTTGATTCGTCCAGAACTTCGCTGGCCGGTTATGGTGGAACATTTAAATTTGGGCGAAGCAGTAAAAAGCGGCTTCAGTTCGAAACCAGCTTTACTCTTAGATCTCCCGGGCTTGAGTTTAACGATATTGGCTATATGCGCTATTCCGACGTGATCCATCATGGTTCATGGGTAGCCTATTATGTTCGCAACCCGTTTTCAATCTTCAATAACTTTTACCTGAACACCAATTACTGGATGTACTGGAATTTCTCAGGAGAAAGGTTGTCGGCATACACGAATATGAATTTTAGCACACAGTTTAAAAATAAATGGTACCTCAATGGAAATTTCACGAGAAGCGGCGATAATAAATCGACCAACTTGCTGCGCGGAGGGCCTATTTTTATTCTGCCCGGGGCGGTAAACATGAACCTGAATGTGCAATCGAATCGCTCGCGGAAGGCCTCGTTTTATGTTGGGAATTATCAGGGATTTGGCGATGTGAAAAGTTTCAGAAATCAGGAGTATTGGGGCGGGATAAATTATCGCCCGATAAATTCGCTGGCAGTTTCGTTTTCTCCGGGGTACAGTATTACAAACGACAAGCTTCAGTATGTTTCGGAAAATGCTATGAAAAATGATCCCCGTTACATCTTCGCCCGGATCAATCAGAAAACAGCCAGTTTCACATTCCGCATCAATTATACATTTACTCCTGAACTGTCGTTAGAATACTATGGACAGCCTTTTGTTTCATCCGGAAAATATACCGAATTTAAAAAAGTTACTTCGCCTAAAGCTGAGAGGTTTCACGATCGTTACCGCAATTTTACTGCTCAGGAGTTGAGTTTCGACAAAGAGAATAACTCGTACCATGTTGATGAAGACCAGGATGGCAACACGGATTATTCATTCGATAATCCTGACTTTAATTTCCGCCAGTTTCGTTCGAATCTGGTTGTGCGATGGGAATATTCCCCGGGATCAACATTGTTTTTAGTCTGGTCGCAGGGACGAACAAATTCGGATGACAACGGATCGTTCGATTATGGTCGCGACATGAAAAACTTGTTTGGAGTTACTCCGCACAATGTATTCCTGATTAAGTTTTCCTACTGGTTTTCTTTGTAGTATATGAATTGGATACTGATGTTTAGGTTTTAAAGTTTTTGTGTTTGTAGATGTTACAATAAGTTTAACTTTGCTCTGCAAACCTTAAACTTAGACCTAATTATGAATAAGCTTTTCCTTTTTAGTGTTTTCCTTTTTACAATATTAAATTTTAGACTGACAGCTCAGTCACTTCAAATCAACGAAAACGAATATTTCGAAAAGCCCGGACTGAATGTGATGGTGTTTTTTGATATTTATCCTGAAGGTCACCAGGGTGGTGTAGGTATAATTCAGAACGGAACGCGTGTGGCAACCAATGGCGATTTGCGTCTGGAGCCTACTCCCGGCCAATGGCAGCTCATCCCGAAAGTTGGCAAGCGCTCGGTCGACCGCACCAAAAACGAAATTAGTGTCAAATGTACTTATCCTGATTCGGCCATCAACCGGAAAGGATTTAATCCGGTTTTTTATCCCGATTTGTATTTCACCTACCATGTTCGCGTGGTTGGCGAAGGCAATAAATTTCGAATCCTGGTCGATCTGGATAAGCCACTTCCGGCAGGATGGGAAAAGAAAGTAGGCTTCAATCTCGAACTTTTCCCGGCGCTGTTATTTGGTAAAAGCTGGTACCTCGACAGTCAATCCGGGATTTTCCCCACGCAAGCCAATGGCCCGATGGAAAAAGATGTGGACGGTAACTGGCAGGCTTTCCCAATGGCGACCGGCAAGAAGCTGACCATTGCGCCGGAAACCGCTGAGCAAACCATGATCATCGAAAGTAAAGGAGAACCGCTTCAGTTGATGGATGGACGTTTTTACCACAATAACGGCTGGTTTGTAGTTCGTTCACTGGTAACGCCCGGCAAAACTGTTGGTGCAATCGAGTGGGAGGTTAATTGCAACGTATTGCCAAATTTTGTGTCAAAACCAGTGGTTCATGTCAGCCAGATTGGCTACCATCCCGATCAGCAAAAAATAGCAGTGATTGAGGTGGATAAAAACGATCCGAAGCTCGAAAAGGCTAGTCTGTACCGGATTTCAGAAGATGGTGGTTTAAAGGAAATACGCACTGTTGAGCCTAAAAAGTGGGGCAAGTTTCTGCGGTTTAATTATTACCAACTCGATTTTTCGGATGTGAAAACACCCGGAATTTATCAGGTAAAATATGCCGGAAACACCACCGAGCCTTTCCGGATTAGCCCGACAATTTACGACCGGAATGTTTGGCAGCCCACCGTTGAATATTTTCTTCCGGTGCAAATGTGCCACATGCGCGTTAACGAAGGTTATCGCGTTTGGCATGGCCTGTGCCACATGGACGATGCGCTGATGGCTCCGGTTGATACAAACCATTTCGACGGATATATTCAGGGACATTCAACTCTTACGAAATTTAAACCGCTCGAACAGGTTTCCGGACTGAACCGAGGCGGCTGGCACGATGCTGGTGATTACGATTTGCGTGTTGAATCGCAGGCCGGCGAAGTATGGATTTTATCGCAGGCATACGAATTGTTTAAGCCTGAAATCGACCAGACAACTGTTGATCAACAAGGCCATCTGGTCGAGATTCATCGCCCTGACGGAAAGAACGACATCCTGCAGCAAATAGAGCACGGAACAATTACTATTCTTGCCGGCTACCAAAGCCTCGGTCGCCTGTACCGCGGAATCATCGAGAACAGTTTGCGCCAGTATGTGCATTTGGGCGATGCTTCAACAATAACAGACAATCGCAAATACAATCCTGAACTGAAAAAAGACGAAGTTACTGCACATGAATCAGGAGTTTTAGATGACCGTTTGGTATTTACCGAAGAAAATCCCTGGCGCGAAATGGGTGTAGCCGAAGCATTGGCAACTGGCGCACGCGTTCTGAAAGGATTCAACGATACCCTTTCGGTTCAGTCGCTTCAGGCTGCCGAAGCCATTTATGCGCTGGTTGATGCCGAAAAAAATCCAAGAATGGCAGGGGGAAAGGTAAAAGCTGCAGTTGAGCTGTTTATTTCCACCGGGAAAGCCAATTATCGCTCTGATATCCTGAAATACACAACTCCCGAGGTATTGAAAAGAAATGATGCAATTGGTTATATCGGACGTGTTTTCTGGCAAATTGGTGATTCGAAACTTACAGAAATAGTTTTGGCAGCCGCTAAAAATTACAAAGCCGATGTGGATAAAATGCAAAATGAAAATCCGTTCGGAGTGCCATATCGGCCGCACATTTGGGGGGACGGCTGGAACATTCAGAGTTTTGGCGTTAACCAATATTTTTTACAGAAATGTTTTCCTGAAATTTTTGACGCCAACACCATGCTGAGTGCCTTGAATTTCGTGCTGGGTAATCACCCTGGCGAAAATACTTCATCGTTTGTTTCGGGAGTTGGATCACGTTCGGTAACACAGGCTTATGGTGTTAATCGCGCCGATCGTTCGTTTATTCCCGGAGGTTCGGTTTCGGGCACCGGAATTATTCGTCCCGATTTCCCGGAGTTGAAAGAATGGCCTTATTTCTGGCAGCAAACCGAGTATGTTTTGGGTGGTGGAGCAACCAATTTCATGTTTTTGGTGCTGGCTGCAAAAGATGTATTGAAATAGAGTCGACAATATGATATTAAAATGAGGAGCAGTAATCTTAAGTTTCTGCTCCCCATCTTTTTATTTCTTTTTTCGGTATTGTCTCTGCTTGGCTTTATCCTTGGGCAGGTTTCTTTTTTCTTTTTTCGGCTGTCCGGGTTTATGCTTCTTTTCGTGGAAAGCGCCTTTAAATGTTGGGTCGGCGGCTCGTTTTTGTCGGTCGATTTCCCGAAGTTGATCCTGATTTTCTTCTTTTTTCGTTGCCGTAATTTCCAAATCATCCGGAAGTTCGAGCTTCTGAATTTTCATGCGGATCAGGTCTTCAATTTTATGCAGGTTTAATTCTTCCGCCTGATTGATCAGCGAAATGGCGACGCCGGTGTTGTTGGCGCGGGCTGTGCGACCAATGCGGTGCACGTAATCTTCGCGGTTCTGCGGAAGATCAAAATTGATAACATGACTGACAGATTCTACATCAATTCCGCGCGACGAGATATCGGTTGTAATTAATACCCTGACAATTCCGCTTTTAAACGCATTGATGGCATTCAACCGGGTGCTTTGGCCTTTGTTTGAATGTAAAATGCGCTTTTCGCCTTCCGAGCGTCGTTTGATGATTTTGAATACCATCTCGGCATTTTCCTTGGTCCCTACAAAAACAATCACGCGCGTATAGGTTTCCTCGTCGCGCAGGAGGTAATTGATCAGGTTCAGCTTGGTCTGGAAATTCGGAACACTGTAATAATACTGATCAATGAGCTCAGCGGGGGTTGCAGATGGCGCCACTTCAACCCGTTCCGGAAAATCGAGAAATTCATAGCTCATTGTTTCCACTTTTTCGTTAAAAGTTGCCGAAAAAAGCAGGTTTTGTCTTTTCACCGGAAGTATTTCCAGGAAGTTGCGTATTTGCGGAATGAAGCCCATGTCGAGCATGCGGTCGGCTTCGTCAATAACCAACGTTTTTACTTTCTTCAGCGAAACAGCTTCGGCGCGGTACAAATCCCACAGGCGGCCGGGAGTGGCTACCAATATATCAACACCTGGTTTTATCAATTCGGCATGTTTGGTCCAGCCAATCCCGCCGTAAACAGTTACTGCGCGCAGATTGGTAAAACGGGTCAAATCTCTCAAATCTTCGCCCACCTGAATGGCCAGCTCGCGGGTTGGTACCAGTAAAATGGCACGCGGATCGTTTCCTTCGGCTTTCACCAGTTTCATGATGAGTGGAATAAGGTAGGCTGCCGTTTTTCCGGTTCCGGTTTGTGCAATACCAAGCACATCAACGCCTGAGCGAATCATCGGAATGGCTTTCTCCTGAATGGGCGTTGCTTCAGTAAAACCCAGTTCTTCAATTGCTTTTAAAATCGACTTGCTAATTTTTAAATCTTCGAATGTTGCCATGCCACAAAGATAGTGGCTTATTTCGATTTATTTCAATCGGTACATCTTGCCGGGTAAACTGGCAACCAAACCTTTAAATTCAAGCCCAAGCAACAATGCAGATACTTTGCTCATCGGTAATTTGGTTTCAATGGTCATTTCGTCGATAAACCGGTCACCTCCTTTCAGTAAGTCAACCAGCTTCTGTTCTTCAGAAGTTAACTCCACAAATAATGAGGTTTGAACCGCTTTGGCCGAAGACGTTTTCATGTCCCAGTTCATAGCTTTTTCAATATCTGTATGATTTTCAATCAGGATAGCTTCGTTTAGCTTAATCAGTTTGTTGCAGCCGCGCGAATAGATATCGGTGCTTCTTCCGGGGAACGCAAACACATCACGGTTATACGAATTGGCAATATCGGCAGTAACCAAAGCACCGCCCTTTTCAGCCGATTCAACCACAATAGTTGCATCGGCCAACCCGGCTATGATGCGGTTCCGGCGCAGGAAATTTTGTCGGTCTATTCGCGTCTCGCTTGGAAAATCGCTCAGCAATCCGCCGTTTTCAAGCATTCTGGCAGCAATTGAAGCATGAAGCGATGGATAAACGGTATCGAGACCATGCGCCAGCACGCCAACAGTTGGAACATTGTATTTCAGACAGGATTTGTGTGCCTGAACGTCGATTCCATATGCCAGTCCTGAAATGACCAGGATGCGATAGTTTTGTTCTGCAAAATTGCGAATCAGTTCGTCACACACTTCTTTGCCGTAGTTGGTGGCGTTTCGTGTTCCAACAATAGAAATGACGCGACTTTCATTTAAATCGGCGGTGCCTTTGTAATAAAGTATAATGGGAGCATCGGAGCAACCTTTTAACCGGTTAGGGTAATCATCGTCGAGATAAAAATAGGGCCTTATCTGATTCTTCAGGATAAAATCAACTTCGCGCCTGGCCTGATCCATAACCTCCTGATTGGCGATTCGCTGAGCATTTATTTCGCCAATACCGGGAATTTTCAGAAGATTTTTCTCTTTTTCGCGGAACACGCCTTCAACGCTTCCCACATAGGCAATTAAAGTACGTGCGGTTACTGCTCCCACCCCTGGAATTAATGAAACAGCAATTTTATAGAGAAGGTCTTCAGTTTTTTCCATTTTTATAATTTTTGCCACAAAGCCACTAAGTATCAAAGAAACGCAAAGAGCTAAGAAACAAATCGTCGAATGCCATCTTTGATGAGGGGTACGTCGAAATTTATCAGGAATCCAAGTCGTTTGCCGGTAAGTTTTAAATGGCTCAATATCTGCGCTTCCCAAACAGGATTTATTGTTTCAATTGCTTTAAGTTCGCAGATAACCAGATCATTCACCAAAACATCGAGACGCAATCCTTCTTCAAAAACCAAATCATCGAATACGATAGGGATATTAATTTGACGTTTAACCTGGTATCCATTCTTTGTCAATACATGGCAAAAGCAAATTTCGTAAACCTTTTCCAGCAAGCCGGGGCCAAGTTCTTTATGCACAATATATGCTGCATTAACTATGGCTTTCCCGATTCTTTCTTCTTCGAGGGAAATCGAATTGTAGCGTTTGGGGAGTTCAGTCATGGCATCTCTTAAAATTTCTACTTGGTGTCACTTTGAGGTTTTGTGTCTTAGTGGCAATCCTTTGTATAAAATTAAGAAATCCTGACATTAAATTAAGCAGAGCGACGGTTATTCCGGATGATTTCTCCCAGGGCTTGCCTGATTTGCTCAATTTCGGCCTTGCTCAAAGCGGCCAAACTAATGGTTGGATACTCGGCAATGCCCCGTTTGGTGCGGATAGCAATAGTTAAATCAGAGAATCCCATCGCCTTCTCAATCTGAAAATTAATCAGGGCCTGATGGGCAAATTCAATGGAGTCGAATTCTTTTTTCAAGAAAGAAATGATAGGATAATATTTAATCAGAACCTTCCCGTTGTCGGTGTTGAAAGAGATATAGCACAAGTTGGCATACACCGAAATACCAACATAAATCATAAAGATACCGATGGTAACCATCAGGGCGATATCCATTTTTAACCAGAGAAAAACCAGCCCAATCGCAACAATTGCAATTCCAATCAGGTTAAAAATCCGCTTGATGCGTTTGCTTCTTTTTTGATTCGAAAATTCCATAAATGTGATGAAACTGTAAATTAACTGGCGGCCGGATCGCCGATTTATAACTTTGGGCAAAATAATTTACCTTTGTCCAATGCATAACCAGAACGCACATGACTGACTCAAAAGTACATTCAAATATCGTCTTTTCACAGCAGATTGATGTCGAACTTCGAAAAATAGTTCAAAAGTACCCTGCCGGGAAAGTGTTTCTGCTAACCGACAAGACTGCTTCGGGCTTTTGTTTGCCGCTGATTCAGCAGGTAATTGATGAATTTTCGGTTAAAATCGTTTCGATTGAATCCGGCGAAGAAAATAAGAATATCCAGTCGGTTGTTCAGGTGTGGGACTTTTTGAGCAACAACGGAGCCGACCGCAAATCGCTGCTCATTAATATTGGTGGCGGAATGCTCACCGATTTGGGTGGTTTTGCGGCTTCAACTTTCAAGCGCGGATTAGATTTTGTGAATATACCGACCACCTTGCTCGCACAGGTTGATGCGTCGCTGGGCGGAAAAACCGGCTTCAACTTCAACGGACTGAAAAACGAAATTGGTGTGTTTATGGAACCGAATTCGGTAATCATCAATACCAATTTTCTGAAAACCATCGACAGTGAGAATTTCCTTTCGGGTTACGCTGAAATGCTGAAACACGGACTGATCAAAAACCGTGAGCATTGGGATGAGTTGTTGGCTTACGATATGGAGAACGTCAATTATGAAGCACTTCAGGAGATTATTGCTCATTCGGTTGCCGTAAAAGAATGGCATGTGCTGAACGACCTCACCGAACAGAATATTCGCAAAGCCCTGAATTTTGGTCACACGGTTGGTCATGCATTTGAAAGCTATGCTATGAAAACCGGTCGCCCCATTTTGCATGGTTACGCCGTAGTGTATGGTATGATTGCCGAGCTTTATTTATCAGCTAAACAGTGCGGATTAGGCACGGATGAACTCAACAGCATTTCGGCCTGGATGATTGGCAAATACGGTAAATTTGAAATTCAGGAAAGCGATTTTGAAGCACTTTATCAATTAATGACCCACGATAAAAAAAACGAAGGCAAACGCATCAACTTCACCTTAATTCCTGAAATTGGGAAGGTGGAAATCAATGTTGATTGTTCAAAGGAACTCATCATTGAAGCGCTAAACTATTATAAAAGTTGCGGGTTACGGGATGCGAGTTCCGAGTTGTAATTTACCCGTAACGCGAAACTCGAAACCCGCAACAATCAAAAAAAATGAAATACCTCGTTTCCAAACCCGATAAAACCCTGAAAGGGAGCATTATTCTTCCCGGATCGAAAAGTGTAGCCAACCGAGCATTGATTATTCATGCGCTGAGTTACAGCCCGTACCCGATTGAAAATCTTTCGGAAAGTGATGACACACGGGTGATGGAGCAGGTTTTTAACTCAAATACCAATGTGTTCGACATTGGCCATGCCGGAACAGCTATGCGTTTTTTGACCGCATTTCTGGCGCAGATAGTGGGAGAGTGGACCATTACTGGTTCCGAACGCATGAAACAAAGGCCGATAGGTATTTTGGTCGATGCTCTGAATAAACTAGGAGCGCGAATTGAATACCTCGAAAATGATGGATTTCCACCACTGAAAATTTATGGCTCACACCTCAAAGGTTGTGTTTTAGAACTAGATGGCAGTGTGAGCAGCCAATATATTTCGGCTTTGCTGATGATTGCCCCAACGCTGGAAGGTGGGTTGACTCTTCGCCTGAAAAACAAAATTACCTCACGCCCATACATTGAAATGACACTGAAACTGATGGAACAGTTTGGAGTGACGCATGTGTGGAAAGGAAATGAAATACGAATTGCGGAACAAACCTATAAAGCGCGTCCGTTCTCGGTTGAAGCCGATTGGTCGGGTGCTTCGTATTGTTACCAGATGGCTGTTATGGCCGAGGAACTTGATCTGGAACTGATTGGCTTGACCACTGAAAGTTTGCAGGGAGATGCACAAATCGCTAAATGGTTTGAACAACTTGGAATTGATACCGTTGCCACCGAAAAGGGCTCGAAGTTGGTGAAAAACGGGAAAGCCCTTCCAAAGCAGCTAAATCTCAATTTTATTGAGAACCCTGATGTGGCGCAGACTTTCGCTGTTTTATGCGTGATGAAACAGATTCCGTTCCATTTTACCGGACTGGAAACGCTGAAGATTAAGGAAACCAATCGTATTGCGGCTCTTCAGGAAGAGTTGGCCAAATTTGGCGCTCAAATTACTGAACCGGTACATGGTGAACTGAAGTGGGATGGAACTTTCCCACTCGAAAAACAGGTTGTTCCTGAAATTGAAACATATCACGATCATCGTATGGCGCTGGCTTTTGCCCCGGCTTGCCAGGTTTATGGCCCGGTGGCTATTCTCGATCCAATGGTGGTTACCAAATCATATCCAAACTATTGGGAAGATCTGAAAAAAGTAGGATTTGAGGTGACAGAAATAAACTAAGTAATTGATTTTGTAATTAAGTTGAATGTTGACGGGTCAACTTGCATCTTTTCAAATTGAATATTATTTTTTGAGTATTTGTCTCCAATGATTTTTTTTATGTTTTTAATTTCGACTTCTGGTGTCAAACATCCAAAAATGATCTTTGTAAGATACTCAAAGGGAAAAGGGATGTTTTCAGAGTCTTTTTCATCCTCTTCAAACTTATTTGAAGATTCAATAATACAGCGTACTTCTTTTTCATAACTCCAGATACGAGATTTTGTAGAAATCCAAGAGTGCAGATTTTTGTCGCTGTCTAATTTTGTTTTAGGAATTTGACTTTTATACTTAACTGTTATTGGCATAGTATGGCTTTTTAGATAGTTAAATATGCTGGTTCCCAGATTATCTTGTGATTGTGAGTATTTTTCAATGGCATCCAAAAGCATGCTATTCATATCAAATTCAAAACAGGCTCCTTTATGAGAATCTGCATAGTGAGACCACATGAGAAAGCTTTGGGGAGAGTCATATGTTTTAGAAAAACAACAAATTTTAAAGTCACTTCCAAATGTTTTTATAGATTCTTTCGAGTCTTTTAGTAGATGACTTAGCGGCTCTTTCAAAGCATCAGCAATTTGGTTTAATTCTTTGTCCTTAATAAATTCGGGGGATGACATTATCTCGATTAAAGAACTAAAAATCTTCGAATCTTTGTGTTGATCTTTTGCTTTTTTGAGCATTAATAAAGAAAATTCGAGTACCAATTTTTCTTTATTTCGTTCTATAAAACCATCAAGATAGTTTTGATGGTCAACAGTTAGATAAGAGCAATCTAAAGGATCATTAAAATTTTTAGGGTCAGTATATCTGAGTGTTCCATTTTCTAATGAAGCCCGAATGCTGTCAATTTTCATGTACCTATATATTTTTCCAAAGTAAATCCGACCGAAATGCGTTTTCAGTATTTTTAATCCTTCTTTATTGACGATAAGTTTGGGCATCTTTTATTTTTGGAGCTTCGATTATTATCTTTTCTTTTGAAAAAACTCCCGCATCAACTGCGAGCATTCATTTTCCAAAATTCCAAAGACTACTTCAGTTTTAGGGTGCAGCGCGTTGGGTGCAAACTTCTGAAATCCACGTTTTTCGTCGGAGGCACCGTAAACTATTTTGCCTATCTGCGACCATCCCAGCGCTCCGGCACACATCACGCAAGGCTCCACGGTTACATACAAAGTGCATTCGTTCAGGTATTTCCCACCTAACAGGTTGGCTGCGGCGGTGATAGCCTGCATTTCGGCGTGGGCAGTTACGTCATTCAGCGTTTCTGTGAGGTTGTGGGCGCGGGCAATGATGCGGTTTTGCGAAACCACCACGGCACCTACCGGTACTTCGCCTTCAGCAAAAGCCTGTTGTGCCTCCTGAAGGGCGCGGCGCATAAAATATTCGTCGTTGAAAAGTTCCATTGAATTAAGGCAAAAGTGAGATGGTAAAAGTAGAAAGAAAAACAAAGATTAATTCAGCGATTAACGATTGCCTCAAATTCAATTAAGTTAGCCATTGATAATAATCGAACCTGTTTTTATTTTCTCTTAAAGGTATTGATGATGCTCATTTTACCGTCAGGGCTGGTTCTGGTCAAAACAAGCAGCTCGTTTTTCAGTTCGCAGGCGTAGTCAACGTCAACGAGTTGCCCCTGTAGCGAAAGAGTAATAATCAGCTTTGACCCGTTGAGCGTCCAGGTTCCATCGTAGGTATCCAGTGTTCCGGAGCCCGACATATTACTGGTTTGCTTGAATTTACCATCTTTCATAAAATAGAAATCAGTTGTGGCAGTTCCATTTTTAATCTCGGCTTCCATAACTTTTTGAGTTCCGTCGGGAGTTTTGTAGGTTAAATCAATAATTCCCCAGGTTCCTTCAATGTTTGTTTGCTGCTCTTGTTCCTTTGAACAGTTTGCACAAAAAATAAATGCAGAAATGATAAGTAATACCAGAGTTCTCATGATTTTATGATTTTGCTTGTATATATAAATATACAATATTTATTGCTGATTTTCAGCGAATTATTTCAGTCGAATGAGAGTGGTTGTATAGCCGGTTCAAAATTAAATTGGGAGTGTATTTTCAAATGTGATGAAGCCTGAAAAAAACAAGAAAGACGCTATGAAAGCAACAAACTTTCATAACGCCTTTCGACATTATTATATGCAAGCTCTATTGTATCGTTTTCCTAACTAACTCAATCCCGTTCTTTTTCCCAAGGTTTTTGCTGTACTTCTTTTCAGAGGCATTGTTCCAGTGTTCCATTATTCCCAAGCTCGACAAGCGTGTTCCGTCTCTTTCCGGATCGTAAACGGCTTTCGATGGCGGATTGTTGGCTTGTGCAGCTTCAATCAGGTATTGATCGCTGAATTTAATGTCGAGTGCATCGGGCCATTCGGAGCGGATGAAGTCGAGTCCGACTGCGTCAACCGCCACACCGTCCTGCGACGCGAATAAGCTGCATGGCCAGTTGTTGTTGAATGGTGCCATTTGCCATTTGGGTGTGGGGATGCCGTTCACGAGTTTGGCTCCGTAAAGCCCGTCAATCAGGAAAAGCATTGTTTTTCCACCTAAATCTTTGTGTCCGAGAAAATCGACAAAAGTCATGTATTTCGGTTTTCCTTCGCGATCTTGATTGAAATTGTCGTGGGCATTCTTCCGCCAGTCGTTGTGAATGCTGGTAACCCCGTAGTAATTTTTGCCGCAAAGCGTAACGCCTTGTCCTACGTGACCTTTCAGCAGAGCTACATTGATGAGGTAATCAGCTTCAACTGCGCAGGTTGCCAGTCCCTGAGCCAGCTTGCCGTTGTCAACCGAATAGGGAATGGCATTATCTGCATAGGTTGATTTTATACGACCGTTTCCTCCAACATTGTCAACGAAAATCACCTCAGGAAATTCGGCGTGGCACTTGTCAAAAATATTGTCGGTAATAAACCGGCTGGCATCAAAAACAGTAATGTTTTTTGGAGACACACCGCCATCTTTGATCAACGTGCGAAGCAACGACAAAGTCAATTGTGGCGAAGCGTTGATTTCGTTGCAGTTGGTTTGGGCGCTGTTGTTATTGGCATTTATTTTAATGGCAATCTTTTGGTCGGACTGGTAGCCTTCGGCTTTCCCTTTTTTCGTCTGGTTAAACGACACGAACAATGCTTTCCATGCTTTAGCCTGCGTTTTTTCGCCTGTGAGCGACAGCAGGGTTTCACTCACCATTTTGTCGGTTTCTGCTTGTGGGTTGTAAGCGTCATCCCACCAAAAGCCGGTAGAGCCGTCCCATTGGGCAGCCTTGGGGTTGTGTACCCAGGTTACGCGCCCAGGGTGAATTCCTTTCGAAATACCTATTGGCGCATTGGGCGTAATGATCCATTCCGGAGTTGAACTGGCAGAAACATGCACCGGGTTCTGGACAAAAAGAGTGATCGATCCGGCGGTAGCCAGAATCAGGAAAACTCCAAAGTAGAAATATCGTGCGCGTTTCAGGTTTAGACGGGCAAGGCTAAATGCCTTAACCGATCCGGCCAGGGTGAGCAAGTAAACCACAAATGCCGACATGAATGGCGCGCTGGCCTGCATGCAAGGGTACGCGGCGCGTTGTGGTTTTGGAATAACCCGAATCAGGAACCAGACTGTGGTAAGTATTCCGAGTGTCAAAAAGATGATTTTCCCGAGGATGGGTTTCTTTGCATACCGGTCAGTTTTTCTGCGGAATGAATCAATAATGGGTTTCATGTGGGCGCTGATTTAAGGTTCTAAAAAGTCTTGTTGTTGGAAGTACAATTTTGCACAAAAAATGGGGAAGTACAAAATAATCCGGAAGGAATAGCATGCTGGCGGATTGTTGCTTTCGGGTGAAAAATTTGAGGCGTCTGTAGTTAGTCACTCCTGAATTGCTAAAAATCCAACTGAAAACCTTTCCGTAATTTGGGTTGTTAGTTTATTTCATCCGATTCCTAAAATCGAAGCCATGTGGTTGTATTCATCCTTGCTTTTCTTTTCGCTTTTGGTACCCATTGCCCTTAGTTTTGATAAAAAACTTCAATTCTACAAATTCTGGAAATTTCTGTTCCCTTCCATTTTTACAGTTGCGTTTTTCTACATCGCTTTTGATGTGTATTTGACCAAGCAGGGAGTCTGGGGATTCAACTCGTTATATCATCTGAATATAGTAGTGGCGGGTTTGCCCATCGAAGAGTGGCTGTTTTTTATTGTAATACCCTATGCCTGTGTGTTCATTCACGAATCATTGTTGTTGTATTTCCCCCATTTTAAGCTCAATAGCCATGTTAGTCAGTGGCTGACTATCGTCTTAATTCTTTCTTTATTGATGCTTATCGTATTCAATTTTGATAAAGCATATACAGTATATATTTCGAGTACGGTTATTGTGGCTTTAGTTTTTGCCTTGTTCGATAAAACAAATGTCATTCAAAGCTACTATTCAACCTTCTTGGTCATTCTCATTCCGTTTATTGTAGTAAATGCAGTTCTTACCGGCAGCTTTATTGCCCATGAGGTTGTTTGGTATAACGATCAGGAAAACCTTGGAATTCGTTTTCTTACCATACCTGCTGAGGATTTTGGGTATGCATTTAGCCTGATCCTTTTTAACCTTTTACTGGTAGCAAAATTGAAGAATAGGGCAAATGTGAAATTGAGTCAATAATCGTCCTAATCTGACTTTTTCCCGCCAATTATTCCAAAAACTGCTTATTTTTGCACTCAAACTTTACAGATACAAATATGTACAGAACACATACATGCGGCGAATTACGCCTCGATAATCAGGGTTCGGTAGTAACCCTTGCCGGCTGGGTGCAGCGAGTAAGAAATTTAGGTGGTATGACTTTCGTTGATTTACGCGACCGTTACGGCATTACTCAATTGGTTTTCGACGAAAGAACCGAAAAGGTCGTGGCCGAAAAAGCTGGTCAGTTGGGCCGCGAGTATGTGATTCAGGCAACAGGAACCGTGCGCGAACGCAGCAGTAAAAACAAGAATATTGCAACCGGCGAAATCGAACTGGAAGTCTCGGCGTTGAATATCCTGAATGCTGCCGATACTCCACCATTTACCATCGAAGACGAAAGCGATGGCGGCGACGAACTGCGCATGAAATACCGCTACCTCGATTTGCGCCGCGCTCCTGTTCGCGACACGCTGATCCTACGCGCTAAGATGGCTCACGCTACACGCTCATATTTGAATAGCCAGAATTTCATTGAAACAGAAACTCCGGTTTTAATTAAATCCACCCCAGAAGGTGCACGCGACTTTGTGGTTCCATCACGCATGAATCCGGGCGAATTTTACGCCTTGCCACAATCGCCGCAGCAGTTGAAACAGTTATTGATGGTGGCCGGCTTCGACCGCTATTACCAGATCGTGAAATGTTTCCGCGACGAAGATTTGCGTGCCGACCGTCAGCCTGAGTTTACCCAGATCGACTGCGAAATGTCGTTTGTTGAGCAGGAAGACGTGCTGAATATGTTTGAAGGCCTGACCAAATACATGTTCAAGGAAATTAAAGGAATTGAGATTACCGATTTCCCACGTATGCCATATTCCGAAGCGATGGAAAGCTACGGATCGGACAAACCGGACATCCGTTTCGATATGAAAATTAAAGACCTGACAGCTTTGGCCAAGGGTAAAGATTTCTCGGTGTTCAACGATGCCGAATACATTGGTGGAATTTGTGCCACAGGTTGTTCGGAATATACCCGCAAACAGCTCGACGCCCTGACTGAATGGGTGAAACGTCCGCAGATTGGCGCTAAAGGTATGGTGAATGTGAAAGTTGGTGCTGATGGTACCATCAAATCGTCGGTTGACAAGTTTTATGCTCCTGAAGATTTGCAGAAATGGGTCGATGTGCTTGGTGCAAAACCGGGCGACCTGATTCTGATCCTTTCGGGACCAAAAGAAAAAATGCAGAAAGCGCTTGGCGAACTTCGTCTGGAAATGGCGAACCAGCTTGGCTTACGCGATAAGAATGTGTTCCAGCCGTTGTGGGTGGTCGATTTCCCGTTGTTGGAGTGGGACGAAGAAACAGCCCGTTTTTACGCGATGCACCATCCGTTCACCGCACCAAAGCCTGAAGATATTCCACTGTTGGAAACTAACCCAGGAGCCGTTCGCGCCAATGCATACGACCTCGTAATTAACGGGGTTGAAATTGGTGGTGGTTCGGTTCGTATTTTCGACAAAGCGCTTCAGGCTAAAATGTTTGGTTTGCTTGGTTTCTCGCCCGAACAGGCCGAATACCAGTTTGGCTTCCTGATGAATGCCTTCAAATTTGGTGCACCGCCACACGCTGGTATTGCTTTTGGCTTCGACCGTCTGACTTCGATGTTCGCCGGACTGGACAGTATCCGCGACACCATCGCCTTCCCGAAAAACAACTCAGGAAGAGATGTGATGATGGACAGCCCATCCACTATTGCCCAGGAACAGTTGAATGAACTTTGCCTGATTTTAGGTCCAAAGCCTCAGAAATAAAAAATAGCGAAGAATTATCAGAGAGCGGTTGTCTTTTTTAAGACAACCGCTCTTTTGTTATATGCTAATGAATTTTTAGATGCACTATTTGTTTTCTTAGATCAGAAAAATGTTTAAATTTCATAACATAAAACCGATAGTTTTCGAATCTATTGAAAAAGCCTTTTCTATACTGGTTAATGTGCTCGCTGATTCTGATTTTTTTTGTTGGGGGACTGGGGTTTGCCAACGATAAGGCTGCAAAAAATATACTGCTGCTCAACTCCTACAGTCAGGGATACACCTGGACTGACAGTCTTACCAATGGAATTATTCGAGCTGCAAAATTACATCCCGAGTTAACCCTTCACATAAAATACCTGAATTCAAAGAAATTCGGACAATCAAGATTTGAGCTTGAGAAGGAATACCTTCAGGAAAAATACGTTGGGACTAAATTTCAGGGAGTAATAGCAACCGATAATGACGCGCTTGATTTTGTTATTAAGTACCGGGCTGAACTTTTTCCTAACACCCCTGTCGTTTTTGCCGGAATTTCCAACCCGGAGGATTATCCTTTGGAAGAATATGATTTTTATGGATTTGAAGAGAATATCAATTTTGAAGGAAATGTTGAATTAGTCAGACGGTTGCTGCCGCAGTCGAAGAAAATCCTGGTAATTACCGATAATACTACTACGGGTAACATTTTGCACGGGAAGATGGATGAAATACAGAAGACAATGAACGATTTCACCATCGAATACCCAAAAATAATTGATGAAGAGACAATTTGTGCGATGAGTTCTGACACTAAGTATGATGCCATTATTTACTTTACGGTTAGCCAGGATAAAAATGGAGATATAATAAATAATGACGAGCTGTTTGCAAAGGTTAGAAGTATAAGCAATGTGCCAGTTTTTTATGATGATATAACATTTTTGGGGAAAGGCAGTGTTGGTGGCTTATATAACAACGGAACGGTACATGGAACTGCGGCCTTTCATTTGCTTCTTAAGATCATGGAGTCTGGCGACAGGACATCTTTAAAACATATTAACTCGTGTGGTCATCAGTTTTTCTTTGATCAAAAGGAACTCGACCGGTTTGGAATTTCAGATAAACTACTTCCTATCGGTTCTTATGTCATCAATAAAAAGGCATTAATGAGCCAGACCAATTATATCTTAATGATTGGGGCCCTTGTCTTTTTGGTTTTCATTATAATTGGTCTGACCGTAATTAACCGAAGACAAAAGATTCTGCAGGTTCGGAGCAATAGGCAGCTAGAAATGATTGAGGCTCAGAAAAATGAATTGCAGGAAGCCTATAAAAAACTGAGAAGTGTGATTTCTGAACTGGAAATTACCAATTCGAGACTGAATAAGTCGAATATTGATTTACAGGAGGCTAAAAAGAAAGCAGAAGAATCGGATAAGCTGAAGTCTGCATTTCTGGCTAATGTTTCGCACGAGATTCGCACTCCTTTAAACTCAATTGTTGGATTTTCCTCATTGCTGGTCGATGAAGATTTGGACGAAGAAACCCGAAAGTCGTATGTCGACCTGATTGAATCAAACACGGAATCTTTACTCGTTCTGATTGATGAGATTATTGATCTGTCGAAGATTGAGGCACAGCAGCTTTCATTAAAAAAGCAAACCTTCAGCATCGATTCGTTGATCACAGAGCTTTACCAGATTTTTACTTTAAATCAAAAGAAACCACAGATTCATTTGGTAATTAATGGCATAGCGCCCGGGAAGGAGCTTTTTGCATTTTCGGATCGGGTTAGGGTGAAGCAAATTTTCATTAACCTGCTTTCAAATGCCTTCAAATTTACCGATGAGGGAACGATTGAAATGGGTTATGTTTTGCTGGATACCGATGAAATTGCGCTCTACGTGAAAGATACGGGCATAGGAATCGATAAAGATTATCACCAGATTATTTTCCATCGTTTCAGAAAATTGAATGAAAACTTTGATAAGAAAATATACCGGGGAACGGGACTGGGACTTGCCATTACCGAGAAACTGGTCGAACTTCTGGGCGGAAGAATATGGATTGAGTCGGAGCCTGGGAAGGGATCGGCCTTCTATTTCACCCTTGAGGGTTTGAAACTTAACGATGTTAAGGCATAAAAAAACCAGCCTGAGCTGGTTTCATATAGCGATTAAAAAAATCCGAGTTCCAGACGAGCTTCTTCACTCATCATCGATTTATCCCAAGGCGGGTCAAATACCAGTTCAACATCACATTCTTTGATGGTATCAACCGCAAGCGCTGCCTGGCGAACATCTTCGAGTAACACATCGGCTACCGGGCATCCGGGAGCTGTCAGTGTCATAATAATGTTGGCCTTATCGTTTTCGTCAACATCTAAATTGTAGATGAGCCCAAGGTCATAAATATTCACCGGTATTTCAGGATCATAAACGTCTTTTAAACGTTCAATAATCAGATCAATTCTGGCATCCATCTTCTATTCTCCTTTTTCTGAAATTCTGTTATAAGCAACAGCATAGAGTTTAATTTGTTTGATCATAGCCAACAGTCCGTTCGATCGGGTGGGCGAGAGGTGTTGTTTTAGCCCGATTGTGTCAACAAAATATAATTCATTGTCGATGATGTCTTTTGGCGTCTGGTTTGAAACTACCCTCAATAGCAGGGCAACCAATCCTTTCACAATAACGGCATCACTCTCCCCGCGAAAAATAATTTTTCCGTCAACAAAATCAGAAACGAGCCAAACTCTCGACTGGCATCCCTTAATCAGGTACTGGTCAGTTTTGTCTTTCGGGTCAAGGTCTTTCAGGTCGTTTCCCAATTCAATCAGGTAGCTGTATTTATCCATCCAGTCTTCGTAAACCGAAAACTCTTCAATAATCTCCTGCTGTATATCGTTTATTGTCATTTGCAAAAGCATTTAGGATGCAAATGTCGCTAATTTTTGAAATTCTTCAAAAGGAAAAATATTTCGTTATGAAAGCTTAACAAATCAGTCATTTTTATGGTTGCAAAGTTAAGCCTGTTTCTATTTTTGAATGAATCTAAATTACTTCAAACGCCGTTTCAAGCCCGATTAATTTGTAACTTTAGACGAAACATAAAAGCAAAAACCAAATTTCAATAAAACATTTATTATGGAATCATTAGCCGGATCAAGAACAGAACAAAACCTGCTGAAAGCCTTTGCCGGCGAGTCGCAGGCACGTAACCGCTACGAATTTTTTGCCAAGCAGGCCAAAGCCGAAGGACTGGAACAAATTGCTGCATTGTTTATGGAAACTGCCGAAAACGAACGTTCGCATGCCAAGCAGTTTTTCAAACAACTGGAAGGCCGTATGGTAGAAATTACCGCCACTTATCCCGCCGGAAAAATTGGTACAACACTTGAAAACCTGAAAGCGGCTGCCGATGGTGAAAACGAAGAATGGACCGAGCTTTATCCTGAATTTGCCCGTATTGCAGAGGAAGAAGGCTTTAAAAAAGTGGCCGTTTTGTTCAAGTCGATTGCCAAGATTGAAAAGGCACACGAAGAACGCTATCGCAAATTGTATCAGAACCTTGAAGAAGGAAAAGTTTTTAAACGCGAAGACAAAGTGATCTGGAAGTGTCGTGTTTGCGGATTCCTGCACGAGTCAACCGTTCCACCGCAAAAGTGCCCGGTTTGTGATCATCCACAGGCTTATTTCGAAATCGAGGCTCAGAATTTCTAATAGGAAGTTAAAAGTCCAAAGTAAAAAGGCAAAAGTGATTGAATCTCGCTTTTGCCTTTTGTTTTTTTGCCGAAAGGACTATTTCTTTGCAGCAACATATTCGATAGCCTGTCTGACCAGCTTTTGGTAGTTCGGGTTGAAGTAGCTGTTCTTATCATGACCGGGCTGGATATAAACAATACGCGATTTCTCAATCTGGTGCGTCCAGCCAATGGTTTTGCTGCTTAGCGGATGATCGGTTGTCAACAAAGGAGTTACACTGGGCAACACTTCGGTATTGCCATACACCTCATCCAGAATTTCAAAGTCTTTTATTCCGCGGGTTACCGGATGCCTTGGATCGGAAATCTTGACGGTAAACTTCACATCATGCTGATAGGTTGATGTTTGTGGTGTATTCTGTTCTTCGTGGTATTTTCCACCCACTATGGTTTTATATTCGCTCCAGTCCTGGTATGAGCATTGCGAATGATGCAGGAAAACCATGCCTTTACCCAATTTCAGGAGCGTGTAATAGTTGGCTTTATCTTTTTCTTCAATGGTTTTGGGCATGTCGTAAAAAACCACAGCATCAAAAGTTTTCGGGTCGATGGTTCCCAGTTGTGCATTGGCTTCCTGTTGTACGAGTTTGGTGTAATTGATGTCCTGAAATGAATCGAACATCTCGAAAAATGATTTTTCATCGAACCCATGACCGCCTGTAACGACGAGGATGTTTAGTTTTTTGGCGGAGACGGAAATTGAAATGAGAATCAAAAAACTTAAAGACAGTAATTGCCGAAGTTGTTTCATTGGGTTTAGGTTTAAAACATCGAAATTACTTTTTTCAATGATTCAACAAAAACGTCAATTTCTTCTTTTGTATTGTACACTGCAAACGAGACCCGCACGGTTCCAAAAACATTAAAATGATCCATCAACGGATCGGTGCAATGACGACCGGTGCGGGTAGCTACTCCATGCAGATCGAGCATTTTTCCCAAATCTGAGAAATGAATTCCGTCAACATTAAACGAAATAACACCTGATTTTTCGGCTTGAGTGCCGTAAATCTGTAGTCCGGGAATATTGAGTAATTTTTCAGTGGCATATTCCAACAATTCGTGTTCCCATGCTCCCAACTCTTCCAGTCCGATATTCTGGATGTAGTCGATGGCAGCGCCGAAGGCAATCACACCGCTGATGTTTGGAGTTCCGGCTTCGAACTTATAAGGCAACTCGTTGTATGTGGTTCCCGAAAATTTGACTTCCGATATCATTTCGCCGCCGCCCTGATAGGGAGGAATTTGCTCCAGTAGTTCCGTTTTTCCGTACAACACTCCAACGCCGTTTGGTCCGTACATTTTATGAGCCGACAGCGCATAAAAATCAACATCAAGTTTCTGAACATCGATTTTCAGGTGAGGTGCGGCCTGTGCTCCGTCGACCAAAATGCGGATACCTTTCGCATGGGCTATTTGGGCAATTTTTTCAATCGGGTTGATGGTTCCCAGCACGTTCGAAACATGCGCTACGGCAATCAGTTTGGTGCGCGGAGTGATCAATTCATCCAGTTTCTCAATCATCAGGCGCCCGTCATCATCAATCGGGAGCATTACAATTTTGGCTCCTTTTCGTCCGGCCATCAGTTGCCACGGAACAATGTTCGAATGGTGCTCCATTTCCGAAACAATGATTTCGTCGCCTTCCTTCACAAAAGCTTCGCCAAACGAAAACGCCGCCAGGTTAATGCTTTCGGTGGTTCCTTTGGTAAAAATAATCTGCTCGCGGCTTTCGGCGTTGATCAGGTTTTTCACTTTATCGCGGGTTTCCTCGTAAGCTGCGGTGGCTTTGTCTGCCAGAAAATGCGCTGCCCGGTGGATGTTTCCGTAGAACTGCGTGTAAGTTTGGTTCAACGCATCAATCACCTGTTGCGGCCGTTGCGTTGTAGCTGCATTGTCGAAATAAACCAGAGTTCGATTGTATATTTTTTGCTGAAGAATTGGGAAATCTGCACGTATTTTTTGAATATCCAAAGTCATAATAATTCATTTTTTGCCTCAAACAATAGTCCTTGACATATTGGCATCAAAGATAACAGAATTAAACAAAGGATATTCTTGTCCGGAATTTTCTATAGACAGCAAACCGGTAAACTTTTTCGTCAAAATCCTTTCCTGAAAAGATTATTGGCTATTTTTATCGTTCTTAAAAATTTAAAGGTCAATGTTTATGAGGGGTATTTTATTTTTACTCGGATTTCTTGCCACGGGGGGCTTGCTGGCACAGGAAATTTCGAAAACCGAGATGGATCAAATCCGATCTGGATTTAAGAAAGATGCTTATACCAAAGCCATGCAAAACGCTTTGTCGGCCAACGATATCTCGAAACTTGCATGGAACCGTTCAAATGTCGGCACAGTCGATCAGCTTTTCACCTTCCGGGTAGATGTTTCGGGAATTACCGATCAGAAAAGTTCAGGCCGGTGTTGGATGTTTTCGTCGCTAAACCTTTTCAGACCCATGGTAATGAAAAAGTACAATCTGGCGGAGTTCGAATTTTCAGAAAGCTATCTGTATTTCTATGATTTGCTCGAAAAAGCCAATTTGTTCCTGAATAATATGGAAAGTTCGGCCGGTTTGCCAATCGACAACGAAAAAGTTCGCTGGTACCTGAAATCGCCTGTTGACGATGGCGGCCAGTGGGTAAATTTTGTGAACCTGGTGAAGAAATACGGCATGATGCCAAAAGAAGCGATGGGCGAAACCAATTCGAGTGAAAATACTTCGCTGCTAACCAAATTCATCAATACCAAGCTTCGTGAAGACGCGCTCGAAATCCGTGACCTGAAAGACATAAAGGCCGATCCGAAGAAGATTGCTGCCCGGAAAGTGGAAATGTTATCCGAAATCTACCGGATGCTTGCGCTTAACCTGAGTGAGCCGCCAACCGAATTTCAGTGGCGGTTTAAAGACAAGGAAAAAAAGATTGCTGACACTAAAACCTATACACCGCAAAGCTTCCGCGACGAGATTTTTGGCGACACCAATCTCGACGATTTCGTGATGATTATGAACGATCCGTCGCGCCCGTTCTGGAAACATTACGAAGTGGAAAATTACCGCAACACCGCCGAAGGCAACAACTGGCACTATGTGAACTTACCAAACGATGTGATCAAAGAATTCTGCATTACTTCTATTAAAAACAATGAAGCGCTTTATGCGTCGTGCGATGTGGGCAAACAACTGCGCCGCGAAGTTGGTATTCTGGATGTCGATAATTTCGATTACGAATCGGTTTACGGAGTGAAATTTGGCATGAACAAAGCACAGCGAATCCAGACTGGCGAAAGCGGGTCGAGCCATGGAATGGCTTTAATCGCAGTTGATGTTGACGCTCAGGGCAAGCCGGTGAAATGGCAGTTTGAAAATAGCTGGGGCCCGGCGGCCGGAGAAAAAGGCTACCTGACTTTTACCGATGCCTGGTTCAACGAATACATGTTCCGCTTTGTGATCAACAAAAAATATTTAACCAGCAAAGTACTCGAAATCTATGGTCAGAAGCCTGAAATGCTTCCGCCATGGGATCCGATGTTCTAACCTTTATTTGTTAGGGGTTTCACTTGCAAGTGAAGCCCCTAATCGTTGTTTATTATGCACTCCATCGAATTCAACCATATCTTCTATAAGCCGGACGGCAAAACCATCCTGGATGACATTTCGTTTGCTTTGCCTGAAGGACAATCTATGGCTGTTGTTGGTCCATCGGGTTGTGGAAAAACAACGCTTGGCCGCCTCATTGCCCAGAAATTGGAACCGACTTCAGGAGAATTAACCTTTGCTGAAGGGCTGACTTGCCGGATGGTGGAGCAACAGGATAATTTCATGGCCATTTCTCACATCGGGTCGAGCTATTACGGGCAGCGGTACGAAAACCAAGGGATGGAACAGTCGCCAACGGTGTTTTCGTATTTGCAGCAAACTGCCGAAAAAGTGTACGGAGTGATGGAGCTGTTGAATATTGCTCACCTTAACAACAGCAAACTGATGATGCTAAGCAACGGCGAACGCAAACGTACTCAACTGGCTGAAGCGTTGTTGCATCATCCCGATGTTCTGGTTCTGGATCAGCCCTTTGTTGGCCTTGATGTGCAATCGCGACAAAACTTAAGTCGGCAGATCAGTGATTTGCATCGTTCGGGAAAAACGATTGTGCTGATTTGCGATGCACTGCATGTTCCCGATGAAATTGATTGGGTGCTGGAAATGGATCGTGGGCAGGTTTCGCGATGGATTCTCAGATCAGAATATGCTCCAAAAGAAGAGCAAATTGACTCGCCGGAAATGATGGAGAGTTACTTTGCTACTTTGCAAAAATCAGACGATGCAGAATTTGAGCTTGCTGTTCTGATGAACAAAGTAACCGTGGTGCATGGCGAGCGCGAAATCCTGAAAAACATCGATTGGACGGTGCGAAAAGGGGAGCGCTGGGCTTTGATGGGGCCAAACGGCGCTGGAAAAACCACGCTACTCAGTTTGATTACAGCCGATAATCCGCAGGGCTATGTGAACGACCTTACACTTTTTGATCGCCGGCGGGGGAGTGGCGAAAGCATTTGGGACATTAAAAAGCGAATTGGCTATGTTTCGCCCGAGCTTCACCTCTTTTTTTTGCGCGGCAAAGGTATTTTCAACACCATTCCGGGGCTCGAAAAATCACTGCCTTCCGGGGGGAACACCCTTCGATGCGATGAGGTGATGACTTCAGGATTTAATGAGCAGATTGGATTTTCGGCATCGCACAGCGACTTTCAAAAGAAGGCGGTGCGAACATGGTTTTCGATTCTCCAACTCGAACATTTGGCCGAAAGCAGATTTGCCGAAGCGTCGTTGAGCGAGCAACGATTGCTGTTGTTGGCGCGTGCATTGGTTAAATTACCAGCCTTACTTATTTTGGACGAGCCTTGCCAGGGACTCGATGCCCATCAAACCCGACGATTTACTGCCATGCTTGATGTAATTTGCCGACATTTGGATACTACCATCATTTATGTAACGCACTACTCCGAAGAAATTCCGGCTTGCGTGTCGAAGCGACTTCAGTTGGAGCAGGGGCAGGCAAAGTACTGTGGGGCTTTTGTTCGGGAAGTATAAAAATCACGGCTACGAAAACCAATCAACAAAAAAACTGTTCTACCTTTGCTGAAGAACTAAAATTAATCCTATGCAAAACTTTTTTGTCAAATCACACGGACTTGGGAACGACTATTTTGTGCTCGATGAAGCACAAATTTCGTTCGGTCTGAATGAGAAAAATATACAGAAGCTCTGCGATGTTCATTATGGCATTGGCTCCGATGGTATTTTGCTGAAAGTAGCCTCGCAGAAAGCCGATTTTGGCCTGAAAATATACAATCCTGATGGTTCGGAAGCCGAAAAAAGCGGTAACGGACTGCGTATTTTTGCCAAATACCTTTACGATTACGGGCATACCTCAGGAAAGAAATTTACCATTGAAACCCTTGGGGGTATTGTAACTGCAGAGGTTTCGCAGGAAACTAACGGCAAGGCAAGTCAGGTGAAAGTGGACATGGGTAAAGCCATATTTGGTAGTCATCAGGTGCCGGTTAATTGCGACGAATCGGAATGCCTCGATCATCCGTTGAACATTGTCGATGAAGCTTATCTGATCAACTGCGTATCGGTTGGAAATCCACATTGTGTGATTTTCAGGGATAAACTGAGCAAAACCGAAATACTGAAGCACGGTGAGGATATTGAAAACCACCCTTTGTTTCCTAATCGCATTAATGTGCAGTTTGCCAAAGTTCTATCGCGCAACGAAGTTGAAATTCTGATTTGGGAGCGGGGTGCCGGTTACACGCTGGCATCGGGCAGTTCGTCGTGCGCAGTAGCAGCAATTGCAGTAAAAAAAGGCCTGACAGATCGCAACCTGAGCATTAAAATGCCGGGTGGAACTCTTCAGATTGACATTGACGAAGCATGGAACATTCGTATGGAAGGCGAGGTGAAAGAAATCGCTTCAGGATATTTAAGTAATGAATTGATTTTAGAACTGTAGTTTTATTTTAAAATTGTAAATTTGCAGCCCAATATATTTGAAAATTAAAAATGACAACAAAACAACTTCCGTTTTCGAAACAGCAGATTGAGAAAATAATAGAGCAATATCCAACCCCTTTCCACATTTACGATGAAAAAGGAATTCGCGAGTATGCCCGCAAATTCATCAAAGCATTTTCATGGAATCCGGGGTTCAAAGAGTTTTATGCCATTAAATCGGCTCCAAATCCATACCTGATGAAAATTATGCGTCAGGAAGGCTTTGGTATTGACTGTAGTTCGATTGCCGAATTAGTACTGGCCGAAAAGCTGGGCATGAAAGGCGACGAAATCATGTTCACCTCGAACGACACGCCAGCTTACGAATACAAAAAGGCGGTCGATTTGGGCGCAATCATCAACCTCGACGATATTTCGCACATTGAATACCTCGAAAAGCACGTTGGTTTACCCAATTTGGTTTGTTTCCGATACAATCCGGGTGCGCTGAAGGAAGGAAACACCATTATTGGACATCCGGAAGAAGCGAAATACGGGTTCACCCGCGAACAGTTATTTGAAGGTTATCAGATGCTGAAAGAAAAAGGTGTGACCCGCTTTGGTTTACACACCATGGTGGCTTCGAACGAGTTGGATGCAGCCTATTTTGTTGAAACTGCCCAGATTCTGTTCGACCTGATTGTGGAAATCAAGGAACGAGTGGGTATTGATATTGAATTTGCAAACCTGGGTGGAGGTATCGGCATTCCGTATCGTCCAACTGATCAGCCTGTTGATCTGGATTTTATGAGCCAGGGAATTCAGAAATTATACAAAGAAAAAATTGAAGCAAACGGATTGAATCCGCTGAAGATATATTTTGAGTCGGGTCGCGCCATGACCGGTCCTTACGGGTTCCTGGTTTCGCAGGTGTTGCACATAAAAAAAACATATAAACAATATGCCGGGTTAGATTCGTGTATGGCTAATCTGATGCGCCCGGCCTTGTACGGCTCATACCACCACATTACCATTCTGGGCAAGGAATATGAGCCCCAAACAGAGATTTATGACGTAACCGGTTCGCTTTGCGAGAACAACGATAAATTTGCCATTAACCGCAAATTGCCTAAAGTTGAATCAGGTGACATTGTAGTAATCCACGATACCGGAGCTCATGGTCATGCCATGGGATTCAACTACAATGGTAAACTGCGTTCGGCCGAGCTTTTGCTTCGCGAAAATGGCGAAGTGGTTCAAATTCGCCGTGCCGAAACCCTGAACGACTATTTTGGGACATTGGATCTTGGAGGGCTGAAGGATTTTCGGGTTTAATAGGTCAAAAAAAACATACAAGTATGATAGAAAAGGGTGCTGAGATTGTGTTTTGGCATCCTTTTTCTTATATTTAGAAAGGCTTTTGACTTATTTTAAAAAATAACCATGAAAATCGGGTTTGATGCAAAGCGAGCGTTTAATAATGTTGCCGGCTTGGGTAACTTCAGCAGAAATACAATTACTGCTCTTTCGCGTTTGTACCCCGACGATCAATATTTGCTTTTTAACCCCGGAAGCCGAAGGTCGTTATTCAAGGCGCCTAAAAATGCGCTTGAAGTCAGGCCCGGGAGTATTGGCTGGAAGATTGCAAAAAATATCTGGAGAACTTTCGGAATATCAAAAATTGCGAAAAAGCTTGAAGTCCGTATTTTCCATGGGTTAAGCCATGAATTACCAGTTGGAATTGAAAAAACCGGTATAAAATCTATAGTTACTATTCACGACCTGATTTTTTTACGTTATCCGGAATATTTTAAGAAAATTGACCGGAAAATATATGAGAAGAAATTCAGGCATTCGAGCCGGGTTGCCGATCGTGTTCATGCCATTTCGGAACAAACAAAGCAGGATTTAATTACTTTTTTTGAGATACCTGAGAGTAAGATTCAGGTTATTTATCAGTCGATAAATCCGGTTTTTTACAAGAGTGTTAATGCTGCCGAAAAGAAACGGATACGAACGAGGTATCAGCTTCCGGAACATTTTATGCTGACAGTAGGAACTGTTGAGCCCAGAAAAAACCTGATGGCTTTGCTCGAAGCCATGGTTCTTTCGAAGAAATACATGCCTTTGGTTGTGGTGGGTAAGTTGACTGACTATCAGCACAAAATCCAGAAATTTATTGAAGCCGACTTGAATCGTATTCAGGTTTTCTTTTTGACACATATTCAGGATTGGGAACTCGCTGTTTTATACCAAATGGCAGAGGTAATGATCTATCCCTCATTTTTCGAAGGCTTTGGGCTTCCGGTTGCAGAAGCGCAGGCTTCCGGTTGTCCGGTAATTACCTCGAAAACAAGTAGTTTGCCTGAAGCGGGCGGAGATGGTGCTATTTATATTAATCCGGAGAAACCGGCTGAGATTGGTGAGGCCATCGGAAAGGTATTGGCAAGCAAGGAATTGCGTAAAGAATTAATAACTAAGGGAAAAGTAAATGCACAACGGTTTACTGCGGAGAATTTTGCTACACAACTAAAACAACTTTATAATTCTGTATTAAATGAATGACGATATAAAGGCGGCACTGGAGGTGCTTCAAAAAGGCGGCGTTATTTTATATCCAACAGATACCATTTGGGGTATTGGGTGCGATGCCTGTAACGAAGAAGCTGTGAGGCGGGTATATGCCATAAAGAATCGGGTTGACTCGAAAAGCATGCTTGTTTTAATGGAGAATGCCGCCCTTCTGGAACGATACGTAGAAGAAGTTCCTGAAATCGCTTACGATTTGATTGAACTGAGCGAAAAACCAATGACTATTATTTATGATGGTGCCCGGGGATTGGCTAAAAACCTGATTGCTGAAGACGGAAGTATCGGAATCCGAATTACTACTGAAGCTTTTAGCAGTGAGCTGATCCGGAGGTTTAAGCGGCCAATCGTTTCAACATCGGCTAATATCAGCGGAAAGCCATCGCCCGCTTGTTTCGACGAAATTGATCAGGAAATTATTGATGCGGTGGATTATGTGGTCAAATACCGTCAGGATGATACCAGTAAAGCAGTTCCATCGAGTATCATGAAGCTTGGGCGGGGAGGAGAAATCAAAATTATCAGGCAATAAGTTGCCAAACGTAGTGTGCTGATTTTCTGAAGGGATAATTTGTACGGACTTAAATAATGTATATTTCGAAATAGCTTCTTTTTCATGAGGAAGCTATTTTTTTATAGTTTTGTCGCTCAATTAAAATCTGAATGGAAATTCTAACGGTTTTTTTGCTGGCCATCGGGTTATCGTTCGATTCATTTGCCGTATCAGTTTGCAGTGGATTGAACCTGCCACACATCCGGTTTTTTCAGGCGGCAAAAATTGCGATCTTTTTAGCCCTGTTTCAGGCGTTTATGCCATTGGTTGGCTGGATGGTTGGGCACAGCATGAAAACATTAATTGAGCCTGTTGACCATTGGATTGCGTTTGGATTGTTAAGCATGATCGGAGGGAAAATGATAATCGAAAGTTTTCTCAACGGTGAGGAACGTGAAATCAAAAATCCATTGCATATAAAAGTAATTCTAACGTTATCGGTTGCAACCAGCATCGATGCCCTTGCCGTTGGTTTTAGCTTTTCTACAATTCTGGATAAGATTCTTTTTGCCGTGTTTATTATAGGGGCGGTTACCTTTATTGCCTCAATGCTCGGAATTTTACTTGGCAAGAAAACTGGCCCCAAAATCAATAAGTACGCCGAAATTATTGGTGGAGTTATTCTTGTTGCTATCGGTGCCAAAATTCTGATCGAACACTTAATTGCCAATAATTAAAATGCAGTTATTGCAGGCTCGGAATATTTGGTGATTTCTTTTCGTACAAAAACATTAATACTTCGTCCCGATTTTTTCAAAAGCATCAGCATAATTTCTTATTTTCGCAAAGCCTTAAGTTAGTATAATTATTCTTTAAGGATCTTGGCTTATGCAAAACCTGGGACCTAATTTTGATACCTATCTCGTTTCACCGCTTTTTATCTTGCTACTGATAGGTGCCTGCCTCGGGATTTCTACTTTCTTTTTTCTGCTTCGTTTACGGAAAACTCCGGGCGTAAATTATTGGTTGGGCTGGCAGGTTGCCGCGACGATCTGGGCTTTTACCTATGCATTTGAGTATGCAGCTACCGATTTGGAAACCAAGATTATGTGGTCAAAATTTTCTTATTTCGGAATTGTTTATGGCCCGGTTTCGTTTCTGTTGTTTTCACTGGCATTCTCATCTAAATTCAAGTATTTACAAAGGAAGTATGTAATTGCGATTTTTGCGTTTGCTACGCTGTTTGTAATTTCTCCGTTTACCAACGATTTTCATCATTTACACTGGAAAAGTTACTCTATTAATCCGGAAACAAATGCAACCGATTATGTTTATGGCCCGTTGTTCTGGATCATGGATTTCTTTGCGTATGTGGCTCTGATCATCGGAATCATAAATATTTTCATGCTTTATTTCCGATTATCAGAGTATTATAAATCACAGATTACGATTCTTTTTATATCGTCGTTACTGCCGCCTATTGGTAACCTGATTTATGTGTTTCATATTAACCCACTTCCTGGGTTCGACTGGACTCCGTTCAGCTTTTTAATAACCGGAATACTTATCGCCATCAATATTTCCCAGTTCAAAATGTTCGATCTGGTTCCGTTTGCCCGAAATAAGCTGATCGACCTTATTCCAGAGGCCATTGTGATATTGGATAATTCAATGCGAATTGCTGATTATAATACAAGCTTCAAGGGGCTGACCAATCCGGAACATGGAGAAATTACGGGGAAGAGAATTGAGAAACTGTTTCCTCACCGGGAACAGCTTATTCGTGAAATCACCAATCACGACGTGTATCAAACGGTAATATCCCGCGAATATAATGGGCAGATGCGGTATTTTGATTCTCAGTCAATTACTCTTTACGACCAGCAGAAATTGAATATTGGTAGGCTTATCATGTTGAAAGATATAACGCTACGGGTTAATGCTGACGCGGAAATTAAAGAGGCGAATGTTAGACTCACCAGGGAAATTCAGGAAAAGGAGAAGCTGATTGGCGATTTGGATGCTTTTTCGCATACTGTTGCCCACGATCTGAAAAGTGTGCTTAGTGCCATTGTAACTGCAAGTGGTTTAATTAAATGGGGCATTGATAATATGTCGAAAACTGAACTGCTTGAGGTGAACGATCTGATAAGCCAGTCGGCAACTAAAACCATGTATATTACCAAGGAGTTACTGACTTTGGCCTCGGTGCGCCAACAGGAAATCGTCATGGTTCCGGTAAATATGCAGAATACCATTAGGGAATCAATGGTTCGTCTGGCTGATCTGATCAAAGAAAAAGGTGCTGAAATATCGCTTCCGGAATCTTTTCCCGAGGTAATGGGTTACGAATCGTGGCTCGAAGAAGTTTGGGCCAACTACATTAGTAATGCCATCAAATACGGCGGAGTTCCACCAGTTATCCGGATTGGAACCGATATTATGCCAGATAATCGTATCAAATTCTGGATAAAGGATAACGGGAAAGGTCTTTCTGAAGAAGAGATTGCATTGCTTTTTAATAAATTTACACGTCTCGATACGCTTCGGGCCGAAGGTCATGGGCTGGGATTGTCGATTGTTAAGCGAATTATCGAGAAACTGAATGGAGAAACTGGAGTTGAAAGTAAGAACATTCAAGGAGAAGGATGTACGTTTTATTTCATTCTTCCAGGAATAGGAGCTCCTGAGAATCTTTGATCTCTTAAATTCGTGAAACTGCATTTCTTTGGGGTCGCAATCGGGTTAAAAATGGATCTTGTTATCCAGAAATAATCCAATCCTAACAATTTTTTGACCTGTTTTTTGCTGAATTTCCAGTAAATTGCAGCATGGAATTAGCAATACTCCGGGATATCGTCATTATTTTCGCTTTCGCAACAGTGGTAAACTACCTGTTTACCAAATTCAGAATACCTACAATTATCGGCTATTTACTTACTGGGATTGTTGCAGGTCCATCGATGCTGGCCATCATCCAATCGCCACACGAAATTGAGTTTATGGCCGAAATAGGCATCATTTTGCTCATGTTCACTATTGGGTTAGAGTTTTCTCTGAATCACCTCATCAAAATCCGGAACATTGTTTTCTTTGGCGGATTTGTTCAACTGGTATTTACCGCCGGTATCACAGCTTTTTTTGCCCGAATGTATCACATGACCTGGGGAGCAGCTGTTTTTATTGGTTTTCTGACAGCATTGAGCAGTACTGCCCTTGTGCTGAAGATTCTTCAGGAGCGGGGAGAAGTCACCTCGAACTACGGCCGTACCGTCGTTGGAATTCTTATTTTTCAGGATATAATCCTTATCCCGATGATTCTTTTAACACCTATGCTTGGCGGGCAAACTGCCGATATCGGGACTAAACTCCTTGGCATGGGGAGCAAAACACTTTTCATGATGGCTTTGGTTTATTTAGGCAACCGATGGATAATGCCTCGGATTTTGCACCTGATTGCCCTGACTAAAAACCAGGAATTATTCCTGATGAGTATTTTGCTAGTTTGTCTGGCGGTTGCTTTGTTAACTTTCCAATTAGGTATGTCGCTGGCTTTTGGTGCTTTTCTGGGCGGATTGATGATTTCACGCTCCGAATACAGTGAAGATGCGTTTAACCATCTTATGCCATTTAAAGATACGTTCACCAGCTTCTTTTTTGTGTCAGTGGGAATGTTGCTCGACTTGAGTTTTGTTGGCGAGAATATAATTCTTATTCTGGGAACGGTATTGCTTGTAATTGCCATTAAATCATTTGTTGCCGGGGGCACAGCTTTCTTGCTGGGTCACACATTCAGGGGAACTATTGTTGTGGGTTTGGCAATGGCTCAGATTGGTGAGTTCTCATTTATTCTGGCTAAAACAGGACAGACCTATCAAATATTAACTGATTTTTATTACCAGCTTTTCCTTGCAGTTACCATTGTTTCAATGGCTGCTTCACCATTCTTGATTATGATTGGCAAACCGTTTGCCAATTTGCTCCTGAAGTTTCCAATTCCGGAGGTTCTGATCAAGGGGCTTTTCCCCTTGCAGGAGATTGAGGTGCCGAAAATGCAAAATCATATTGTGCTGATTGGAAAAGACTCGCGCTCGCTGAACCTCTCGCGTATGGCCAGTCAGATGAAGCTCCCGTATGTTTCTGTTGTTTTTGATCCGGCATCGGCTCGTGAGCGACAGATGAAGGGAGAAATGGTGGTGTATGGCGATGCCATGAACGAACCTATACTGCACAAAGCCTATGTAGAGTCGGCCGAAATTGTGGTGATCAGCATTGGCGATGCTATTACCGCATTGGGGGTTATCGAGAAAGTACGCCAACTGAACAAGCATGCCTATATCATGGTCAGGTCGAAGCATGTTTCCGACATTGAAGATTTGTACGAAATGGGTGCCGATCAGGTAATTCCTGAAGAGTTTGAAACGGCTATCGAAATGTTTGAGCGGATATTGAAAAAACTTCTGATCCCAAAAAGCGAAATTGAAGGAGCTATTTCTCACATCCGCGACGACAATTATGGTATCTTTATGGAAAAGGCTGAAAACAATACCTATGCGCTAAGTGACGAAATACCCGGAATTGAGATTGTTGCTTTGAAAGCCAGTGATTACGATATGTTTCCAGGAAATTCACTGAAGGAAATTCATTTGCGAAAAGAATTTGGCCTTACGGTTGTGGCTGCCAAAAGAGGAGAGCAGATTTATGAAAATCCAGGATCCGGATTTGTTTTCGACACCGGCGACATCCTTTACATTTTGGGGAAACCCGAAAAAATTGCATTGCTAACACACAATGGGAATTAAACAGAAAAAGCCGCTTCAGATCTTGACTAAAGCGGCTTTTTCGATATAAATAGGAATTATTTCTTCCGGATAAAAATCTGAACCGGAACTCCCGAAAAATTAAATTTCTCGCGAATTTTGTTTTCCAGATAACGGCGATATGGCTCTTTCACGTACTGCGGAAGGTTGGCAAAAAACGCGAAACTAGGCGTTTGACTTGGCAATTGGGTGACGTATTTTATTTTTACGAATTTACCCTTAATCGATGGTGGCGGATAAGCCTCAATGGCCTCGAGCATCACATCATTCAGTTCCGAAGTTTTTACTTTCTTAGTGCGGTTTTCGTAAACCTCAACAGCAGTTTCCAGTGCTTTCAGGATGCGTTGTTTGGTGAGTGCCGAGATGAAAACAATAGGCACATCAACAAACGGAGCAATGCGCTCTTTGATGGCTTTTGTAAAGGTAATGGTGCTCGAATTATCTTTCTCGACCAAATCCCACTTATTCACCAAAAGCACCACTCCTTTCTTGTTGCGCTCAATGAGGTGAAAGATTGAAACGTCCTGCGCCTCCATTCCCCGGGTGGCATCGAGCATCAGGATACAAACATCCGAATCTTCGATGGCGCGGATCGAACGCATGGTCGAGTAAAACTCCACATCTTCCTTCACTTTGGTGCGTTTACGCAATCCTGCCGTGTCAACCAAAATGAAATCGTGACCAAACTTATTGTAGCGGGTGTGTATGGCGTCTCGGGTGGTTCCGGCAATGTCGGTTACAATGTTTCGTTCTTCGCCGGTGAGCGCGTTGATGAACGACGATTTGCCCACGTTGGGCCGGCCAATAATGGCAAAATGCGGAATTTTTGCTTCAGGCTCTTCTTCCACTTTCTCCGGAAATTCGGCTACCATGGCATCGAGCAATTCGCCGGTTCCGCTACCGGTCATCGACGAAATGCAGAACAGTTCGCCTAATCCGAGCGAGTAAAACTCGTGCGAATCGATGATTCGCGAATTATTGTCGACCTTGTTAACCACCAAAAATACTTTCTTCGACGAGCGACGCAGCACTTCGGCCACTTCTTCGTCCATATCGGTAATGCCGTTTTCAACGTCAACCACAAAAATGATCACGTCAGATTCTTCTATGGCAATCATTACCTGTTTGCGGATTTCCTCTTCAAAGGAATCTTCTGAATTAACGGCATAACCACCGGTGTCGATGATCGAAAAGTCGATACCATTCCATACCCCTTTGCCGTACTGGCGGTCGCGGGTTACTCCGGCCATCTCATCCACAATCGCTTTTCTCGATTCGGTTAACCGGTTAAAAAGGGTCGATTTTCCTACATTCGGGCGACCTACTATTGCTACAATATTGCTCATTTACTTCTTCTTTCCTTTTCTGAAATATTATTTTCTTTGATCATCTTCCTGTTTTTCCAGCTACCAGCGGCTAGCTTCAGGCTATTCCATATCATACCCGAACCCACTCAGCGAGCGGTCTTTTTCGCGCCAGTCTTTGTTCACTTTTACATACAACTGCAGGAAAACTTTCTTCTGAAAAAATTCTTCCATGTCCAGGCGGGCTTCGGTTCCTACTTTTTTCAGGGCTTTCCCCTGGTGACCAATAATAATCCCTTTCTGGCTGTCGCGGTTCACATGTATGACGCACATCAGGTTCAGGATATTTTCTTCTTCCTTGAATTGCTCTACTTCCACTTCAACCGAGTATGGAACTTCTTTGTCGTAGTTCAGCAAAATCTTTTCGCGTATAATTTCGCTTACGAAGAAACGCTCGTTGCGGTCGGTCAGTTCGTCTTTCGGGAAATAGGCCGGGCCTTCGGGTAATAATTCCAGAATACGGTCGAAAATGGGGCCGGTATTGAATTTTTCGGTGGCCGAAATGGCATAAATACTGGCCAGCGGCAGCTTTTCGCTCCAGTATTTGTAAAGTTCAAGTACTTTTTCCTGAGTCGACAGATCGATTTTGTTGATCAGCACAATCACAGCCGCTTCAGAGCTTTTGATGCGCTCAACGTATTCTTCATTCTTACCGGGCGACTCAATCACATCGGTCACATACAAAATCACATCGGCGTCAATCAATGCGGTGTTCACAAACCTCATCATCGTTTCCTGAAGTTTGTAGTTTGGCTTCAGGATGCCGGGTGTGTCGGAATAAACAATCTGGAAATCATCGCCGTTCACGATGCCTTTGATGCGGTGACGGGTGGTTTGCATTTTCGAAGTAATGATTGATAAACGCTCGCCAACCAGCACGTTCATGATGGTCGATTTTCCCACATTGGGGTTTCCGATGATGTTTACGAATCCGGATTTATGTGCCATTTGTTTCTGAATGAAGATTTTAAAAGTCGGCGCAAAGATAATCAATTAAATGGTTTTAATGACGAAGCCGAATGTCACAAAGTGGATCAATGATCTGAAATACAAAAGTCAGGAAAGTAAGCATACATCTATTTGTGCAGCTTCAGCGCGATAGTCATCCTGGGATGATTGGTCGTCAGATTGTTTACGGATGAATAATCAGAAATATGAACGCCAGCAGATTAACCAGCAAAACAGCTCCGTATACAATGTTGGTTCGTCCGCTGGCCAGCGACAGCATCACTGTAAATATGGATAGCCCAAGCAGTATAATCGATTTGGTGTCCAATCCCAAAACAATGTCCATGTTGTACATACTGCTGATTACAGCTACACTTGGGATGGTCAGCCCGATACTTGCCAGTGCCGAACCCAATGCCAGGTTTAAGCTTGTCTGTAGCTTATTGTTTTTGGCAGCAATGATGGCAGCAATTGCTTCTGGCAATAAAATTACAGTAGCAATAATTACTCCCACTAATGCTTTTGGTAGTCCATAGCCAATTACAATTTCTTCGATTGCGGGAGAGAGTGTTTTGGCCAACAGAACAACGATTCCTAAACTGATAAAAAGAAATACCATGCTGATGGTAAATACCTGGTTGCTGATTTCGACTGAATGATTCTTCTCAGGCTCACTGGTAGTGACAAAGTACTCGCGGTGCCTTTTGGTTTGGGCAAATAAAAAGAATGAATAAATAACCAAACAACTGATCGAGACGAAAACAAGTTGTGGCGCAGAGTAATATGGCCCTTCCTGGCTTGTTGTAAACGAAGGAAAAACCAATGTTAAGACGATAATGGCTACCAGCGAAACCAATGCAATTGTCGCCGCATTTTTCGAGAATTCCTGTTCTTTGAACTTCAGTCCGCCAATGAAGAGGCAAAAACCAACAATCCCGTTTAATATAAGCATTGTTGCTGAAAAAACCGTATCACGAGCCAGCGAAGATGCCTCTTTCCCTCCGGATATCATTAGCGAAATGATGATTGAAACTTCAATAATGGTGACGGCTACTGCAAGAATAATTGTTCCGTAGGGTTCGCCAACCCGATAAGCAATAATTTCGGAATGATGAACAGCCGACATGACGCTTAAAATCAGTAATATGCTGGCTAAAACCTGGAAGAAACCGCTGTTTTCGGTAAAGCCTGAAAAAAACAGGAGCCAGGCAATTATCGGAATTATGGTTGTCCATTGGAGTAATAGTCGCATACAGTTGGATTTAAGTCGTTTTTTTTGCTGTTTAATAAGTCAGAGTTCGTTGCGGAATTTTAAATGACAATTCATTCCGCATTCGAGACAGTCATTGTTGCAATTTACCAGATAAAATCCAGAAATCAGAAAGGATATTTTATTTGTATTAATAAAAAACCTCGCAGTATTATCTGAGAGGCTTTATATCTGATTTGGATTAAAGCTATTTTTCCATAATTGCTTTCAGGTTGTTCAGCCCGTTTTGCAAATCGGGGGCAAGCATCTTTTCCATGTCCATGGTAAGCAGCATCAGGTTCATCGGGTATTTCATTTCTCCAAAGAATCCCCATTTTACCGAGGTTGCTGAATCATTTACAGCAGTAAAAGCCATGTAGGCATAATCGGTCGATTCCATTGGCTCTATGAAATGAAGTTCATAATCAATTCGCTCGCCATCTGCCATTTTTATAATTTTTTGTTCGCCTTTACCAGCTTTGGGATTCTGGCTGTCCCAGGCGGAAACAAATCCAACGGTTCCATCTTCACCGCGAAATTCGGTTTTCATTTCCGGGTCAATTTTGGCCCAAACGCTGAATTCATTCTGATTCTTCAGGTATTTCACGTAATCAAAAACCACCTCCTTCGGTTTGTTAATGGTCACTTCGCGTTGAACAGCGTATTTCCCATCAACAAAAAGTGCTGCAACAAGCAAAAGTACAATAATGCCAACCAGCGATAATCCGATAATTTTTAATGCTTTCATAGATTATGAATTTTTTAAGGTTTATTTATAAACGTAGATTCGTAAGTGTCAATCCACTCCTGAACACTCATTTTTCCCGCCAATTCGCCAATAATCTGGTATGGAATTGTTCCCGGATTTTTAAACCGAATGCAGCTTTTCCCCATGTCGGGCTTCTTTTTGCTGAACGTTAAAAATTCATTGGTAAACCAATCCAATAATTCAGGCTTACAATAAATGCCCATATGGTAAACGGCGATGAAATTCTTTTGGGCGGCAATATTCAGGAACGGAAGCGGCAGTTTGGGGGTGCAATGGTAGCCTTTGGGGTAAAGGCTGTGCGGAACCACGAATCCAATCATTCCATAGCTTATTTCTTCAGAAAATCCGGCTGGAATATTTTCGCGAATAATGTCACGGAGCCTGATAATGGCTTCGCGCTGCGATGCAGGCACCCAATTGATGTATTCTTCAACGGACGAAATATTCGATTGCATAGCAATGATATGAATGGTTTTGAATACCAGTAACAAACTGTTAATCTGAAAGGTTCAGTAGTTTGTTCAACGATAATTACAAAACAATTACCAAGCAAATTTTACTCGGAAAGCTCCGATTCGTCCAGTTCTTTCAGCGTATCATTCAATGACTGAAGATACCTGCCGTAAAGTTTATTGAACCCCCAGCGAAGAAAAAGGAAGGTGAGTGCAACAATCGGAATCAGGATTGATAAACCAATTCCAACAATCATGAGAATTTTTGACGTAGCCAGGTTTTTGATGCCTCCGCTTATCAAGTCGGCTTTGTATTTAATTCCCTGATAAAGTCCGGCAGCAAAGCCTGCCACCATATTTAGCAGCAAAATAACAACGGCCAGGTAAAACATTCGCCTGTAGGTTCGCACTGTTTCGAGAACACCTTTCAATAAATCTTTAAGCTGAAGATCGATCGAGAAACTCCGCTTGATTTTCAGGTACCGGATGGCAAAAAATAAATAGGTGGCAATGATAAGGGTTGTTGAGAAAAAATCGAGTGGAACAAGCCATTTGGGGTATTCAATAACCTCGTTAACAATTACTTTGGAGAAATATTCCGACAAGAACAAAGAATCGATGACCACATAGGCAATAAACGCCAGCAACACGGTCATTCCAATCCTGATGTTTCGGTCAATTCGATCAACCAGCGATTTGGTGCGGGTTTTAAGCATTTCATGAATCGTATCCTTTTCAAGCCGATGTTTGTCCATCTCCTGAGAAGAATATGTATCCCATGCCGATTTCAAATCCTTTAAATCCATCTATTCATTTATAAAATTTCTGTTGAACGCTATTCTGTTTTCGTTTTTATGTTGTTTTCAGTCCAACATTTTCACGAAATGAGATAGCCATTGTTCGTTTCCTTTCTTCGCATTCAATAGTTTTCAGGCTATTTCGTCAGTATCCATTAACAACTTCAACTTCTTTTTAATTCTATTCATTTTAACCCGCACATAGTTTTGGGTAATACCTGTGATTTCAGCAATTTCTTCGTACTTCTTGTCTTCAAGAAACAACAGGATAATCGATTTTTCAATTCCGGTTAACTGCGAAACGGCTTTGCTCAGAATCCTGATTTGCTCCTCAGTCCGGGTGTCGTACATTTCGTCGGCCAATTGCAGGTTTTCGTATGAAATACCCGATTTGTCGGGCTGGCGTTTGTCTTTTTTGAAACTGGTAATGGCCGTATTCAGTGCAACCCGATACATCCAGGTCGAAAATTTCGATTCGTTACGAAACGAGGGATAAGATTTCCACAACTGCACCAGAATTTCCTGAAACAAATCACGGCGGTCTTCTTCCAAATCGCAGTATATGGAACAAACTTTGTGAATGATTCCCTGGTTCTCGGTGATTATTTGTAGAAATTCTTTTTCCAACGTTTAATTAGTCTGCAAAAGTGAATATCATTACATTAACTCATTTTCAGAAAATTGATTTCCTGCTGGGTGAGGAACCGGTAGCGGCCGCGGGGGAGATCTTTTTTTGTCAGTCCGGCAAACATTACGCGGTCGAGTCTTACCACATTATAACCTAAGTGGTTGAAAATGCGGCGCACAATGCGGTTTTTCCCCGAGTGAATTTCGATGCCCACCTGGCGTGCGTCAGTCGGGTCGATCAGCTGAATGTCGTCGGCTGCAATAAACCCGTCTTCAAGCTCGAATCCTACTTTTATTTTCCTCAGGTCTTCGGGAGTAATATCATTATCGAGCTGAACGTGATAAATTTTTTCTTTTTCGTAACTCGGGTGAGTCAGTTTCTTGGCCAGTTCTCCGTCGTTGGTAAACAGTAGAACACCAGTGGTTTGCATGTCGAGCCGACCAACAGGGTAAATGCGCTCCTTGCAGGCATTTTCAATCAATTGCATAACGGTGCGTTCGGCATGCGGATCGTCGAGTGTGGTGACAAAACCCCGCGGTTTGTTGAGCAGCAGGTATACTTTTCGCTCGGGGTTGAGGCTTTTTCCCTCGTAACAGACATCGTCGCCGAGCGAAACTTTATATCCCAGCTCGGTAACTACTTCACCATTAACGGTAATTAATCCGTCAGCAATAATTTTGTCGGCTTCGCGACGCGAACATACGCCTGAATTGGCTATGTATTTGTTAAGCCTGATTAACTCATCTCCGGCAGGTTCCGGCGCCGGTTGTTCCTTCTGTTTCAGGACGATTATTTTCTTTTTCGGAAAATCTTTCAAAGCGTTGATTCTTAATGTGAAATGAATGTTTTTGAATAGAAGTATAATAACTTCACGTTTCTATCCGGAAGGCAAAGGTCGTAATTTTTACTGAAGTTTTGTTTAGTGACCTTCAGCCTTATAAAGTTTAAATTGCTCTTTTATAATGTTTCGCACATCATATTCATTCCTCATCTGGCTCAAGAGGCCTTTGCCATTTATGTACATCATAAAATAGTCGGCCTGAGCTGAGTTAAGTCCGGTCAATTTCATCACCAGCTCTTTGTTGTACAGCTGCGAAATGGTTTCCCACTGTTTTTCGGAGAGAATAGCCTTTCGGGTTTCCCGCTTTTCTTTCTCGCTTTTGCTTAGGTGATACTGCAGAAAGCTGGCCGGAGCAAGAACTGCAGCAATTGCCGGTGGTTTCTTGTCGAATGCATCGCCTCTCAACTCAGGAGGAAGATCGTTCACTTTTCCAACCGGAACACCATCCATGTTTACCTTTTTCTGCTCACCCTTGACATTTACATCGGGTATCGAAAATCGGACGGGTTTCAGGTACACCACCAAAACATTCATTTCGTTGTAATTGGCTGGAATCCGCGCCACTCCTTTCGAGTATCCAAGCGACGAAACAGAAAGGCTATCGATGTTGAGGGCATCCATCAGGAAACGTCCTTGCAAATCAGCACTAATGGTTGTTTTCGTTCTCATGTTCATAACAATCGCATTCGGTACGGGGGATTCGTCTTCGAGATTAAAAACCTGCCCCTTAACCTTTACCGGCATGGGGTCAACTTCATCGGATTGTTGTGAGAACACTTGTGCAGAACTCAGAAAGAAGAACAATGAAAGAAATACAAAAGCCTGAATGCCACGGTAAGAAGAAGGGAACAAATAATTGGTTCCCGACTTTTGATTTTTAAATTTCGGTTTCAGGCTTGATAATCGCATTGTTTGTTTATTGTTTGATCATGGCACAAGCACAAAAGTAAGAAAATACGTCTAATTAACAGAACACACTAACATTCGTTAACGGGTTTTAACAGACATAAACAACTTAAACAAAAAGAAAAGGCTACTCACAGTAGTTGAATGGAGTATAATCTCGAATGGAATATTTATCTTTAATCTGATCAAGTTAAAAATGGTTGGATAAAAATTATTCGAATGAAGAGAAATTACGGAAAGCCAACTGTCCGGCAGGTTTCCAGGTTAATCCTGATTGTTATAGTTATAGTCCTTGCTTATGGCATATATTACATCAATTCGCTTTTGCCTATTGTTACAGGCTATCCGGCCAAGTATTTGTGCTCGGCAGTTTTTGTTTCAGGACGCGAACAAGCCGAAGTGGAGACCATGGACCTCAACTTTTCTTTCATCAAATATGTAAAAAGTGTCGTTGATTTAAAGGATTCGAGCGTAACCAGTTCATTCCTTTGGGGTAAATCGAAAGCCATTTACCGAAAAGGTTTTGGCTCAACCTTGTTGCGCAATGTGGATGAAGCTGAACTTCGGAAAATCAAATTTCCACAGATGCCACAACCCTACAATCAGGATACAATTGCCTGGCCATTGGGCAATATAATGCCGCGAAAGACTTCAACTGTAGATACGGTGCGGTTGGAACGGATTGCAGAAAAGCTGATGGACGAAGAGGGATACAGCGGCCATGCTTTTGCATTTATAGTAACACACAAAGGAATTCCTGTTGTTGAAGCGTATCAGCCTCAGTTTAACGAAAAAACACGGTTCCTGAGTTGGTCGATGGCTAAAAGTTTTACGAATGCCCTGGTCGGAATTATGGTAAAAGATGGCCGCATGGATATTTATAAACCTATTGATTTTAAGCAGTGGCAAGCGGATAATCGAAAGAAAATCACCTTAAATGACCTGATGCAAATGCAAAGTGGTTTGCGCTGGAATGAGGACTATGGAACCCGATCGGATGTAACTCAAATGTTATATTGCGAAAGCGATTTTGCACAGTTCACTTACGAAAAGCCATTTGCATTTGAGCCTGGAACCAATTGGAATTATTCCTCCGGATCAGTCAACTTGATCAATTATTTGATGCGGAAATCATTTAATAACGACGCCGATTATTATCGGTTTGCAGAAAAACGTTTGTTTGAAAAAACAGGCATGCCCGACGTAGTTTTTGAAGTTGATGCTTCGGGAACTCAGGTGGGTTCTTCGTACCTGTTTGCCACAGCACGTGATTATGCCCGCTTTGGTCTGCTTTATATGAATGATGGAAAAGTAAACAGCGAACAAATTCTTCCGGAAGGTTGGGTGAAATATTCCACGACTCCGGCTGCCGACAGTAAAGGGGAATATGGTTCGTTATTCTGGCTGAATCGATCAAAATATTATCCTGCAGCTCCCGAAGATATGTACTCGTGTAACGGGCACGACGGTCAACAGATTTTTATTATTCCATCGAAAGAACTGGTAATCGTTTTGGTAGGTTATTCTCCTAAACCCGATCGGGTAATGAAATTTAACGAGTTATTGGGTGATATTTTGAGTACAATACAATAGCTGTAAAAAAGTAAGGGTTTCACCTCAAGTGAAACCCTTACTTTTTTATTAATACGATTAAGGTCAAATGTCTATTTCAGATTTTTGATGCGCTCCATGGCTTCGAGCACGTTATCCCGATCGGCAAATGCAGAAAAGCGGAAATAGCCTTCGCCTGAAGGGCCAAATCCTGAACCCGGAGTTCCAACCACGTTTGCGTCGTTCAAAAGTTTATCGAAGAAATCCCATGATTTCATGTTATTCGGCGTTTTTACCCAAACGTAGGGCGCATTCACTCCGCCAAATACTGCAAAGCCGGTTTCCTTCAGGCTTTCGCGCATGATGCGTGCGTTTTCGAGGTAATAGGCAATCACTTCTTTTACCTGTTTTTTACCTTCTTCGGTATAAATAGCTGCAGCGGCTTTTTGCACAGGGTACGAAACACCGTTGAATTTGGTGGTGTGACGGCGGTTCCATAACGGTTTTACTGGGTGAGCTTTTCCGTTGCTATCGTATGCTTTCAATTCAGAAGGAATAACAGTGAATGCACAACGTGTTCCGGTGAATCCGGCAGTTTTCGAGAAACTACGGAATTCCAATGCCACTTCTTTAGCGCCTTCAATTTCGAAGATTGAATGTGGAATAGAAGGATCGGTAATGAAAGCTTCGTAAGCTGCATCGTACAGAATCACACATTTGTTTTCGCGTGCGTAATTCACCCACTTGGTCAATTCTTCTTTGGTCGCAACAGTTCCGGTTGGATTGTTCGGGAAACACAGGAAAATGAGGTCGGGGCGCTCAGTGGGCAGTTCAGGAATAAATCCATTGGTTTCGTTGCAAGGCATGTAAATGATGCCTTCGAAATAACCGTTCTCCTGAATCTGGCCTGTTTTTCCCGACATCACTGTAGTATCGGCATATACCGGGTAAACCGGGTCGCAAATGGCAATTTTATTGGCCGCACCAAACACTTCCTGAATGTTCCCGGTGTCGCATTTCGAACCATCGGAAACAAAAATATCGTCGGCTGAAATATCCACGCCGCGACTTTGGTAATCGTTTAAGGCAATGGCTTCGCGCAAAAAATCGTACCCTTGTTCTGGCCCGTATCCTTTAAAAGTTTCGGCATTGGCCATATCGTCAACTCCTTCGTGGAAGGCTTTTACAACAGCCGGAACCAATGGTTGTGTTACGTCGCCGATACCCATGCGAATCACTTTTTTATCGGGGTTGGCCGCAGCAAATTCGCGCACTCTTCTCCCAATCTCAGGGAACAAATACCCTGCCTGAAGTTTCAGGTAATTCTCGTTAATTAATGCCATATAATTTTGTTTTAAGATGATTTCAGCTTACGATTTTCCTTTTTTCGGAGCCTCAAAGTTACAAAAAATCAGAAACTGACCTGCAACCCGTTTTATCCCTGGGCTGAAAATGACCGATATGGACTCATTTGTTAATCAATTGCAAATAACTGTTTAATATTTTTATAAATGCTATAAACAAAATTGATTTTTCTGGGTTTTGATTGGTAAATTAAAGCGATAAATCATGATCAGTTTTAAAGCACATTCGGGAATCTATGCACTAGAGGTTTCGCAGTTCCTCGGAATATCGTTGACAGAAGCCTGGGATTTTTTCTCATCGCCCGGAAATCTATCCAAAATCACTCCTGAGCACATGGGGTTTCAGATTACCTCAGGTGTGCCGCCGAAAATGTATCCCGGCCAAATTATTACCTATAAAGTTGCACCGTTTCCGGGTTTTAAAACCAATTGGGTTACCGAAATCACTCATGTTGCTGAAGGTCGGTTCTTTGTTGATGAGCAGCGCTTTGGTCCATACCGAATGTGGCATCACGAACATCGTTTTGAAGAAACAAGAGGCGGCGTTTTGATGACTGACCGTGTTTCCTACAAGCTTCCGCTGGGTATTTTAGGGCGTCTGGCCCATGTTCTGTTTGTCAAAAATCAGTTGAAACAAATCTTTACTTACCGGGAGATGTTTTTAAATCAATTGTTTGTAGGTGGAAAGTAAAATTCTTTATCCCATTTGAATATCCTCGGAATAATCGTTTTGATTTTCTTATATCAAATGATTAATTTGGATCAAATTTTCAGGATGAGGATTAACCAAACGAAATACCGGATAATATTCAGCGCTGTTTTAGTTGTGGCTTCGGTGTTTCTTACCTCATTCTCTCCTCACTCAGCTTCATCTGATCTTCCATACGGGTTTACGGTTTCATTTCCAAATACAACCTTCTCGGCTCAATCATATTCGTACGAACCAGTTTTTGACCAGAATGCCGATTCGGTAATTATTCCGTTGAAACGGGCAGGTCGTTTATTCCTGATTGAGGCGAAAGTTGACGGCGAGGCTGGAAACCTGGTTTTTGATACCGGCGCCAACGGTCTGGTGCTGAACAGTACTTATTTCAGGAATCATTTAAAGTCGGAAGGTGGAGCTTCAAATGCCATTAACGGATCGATGGGGGCCATGGAACGGATTTTTGTAAATCAGATTGAATTCGCCGACCTCACTTACCGGAAGCTGGCAGCCGATGTCGCTAACCTGGGTCATATTGAAAACCGAAGAGGTGTAAAAATTCTCGGGCTGGTCGGTTTTTGCATGATGCGAAACCTGGAAGTGGTTATTGATGCCACAAACAACGAACTGAAGCTTTTCAGGATAGATAAAAGCGGGAACCGTCTGAGTCAGAAATCGACATTTAAACCCGATCATACGCAGAAGATGGAAGGAAATACAAATATCCTGTTTATGAGAGGTGTTATGGGAGGGAAAGTCCTGAATTTTTGCCTGGATACCGGTGCCGAAACGAATACCATTAGCCGCGATTTAAGTAAAAAGGTAATGAGTACGCTTACCATAACTCGTCGCGCGGTGTTGAAAGGGGTTGGAACGGCAGGTAATGAGGTATTATTTGGGCGGATGAATGATTTCTCGATGGGGAATAAACAAATACCCGGAATGGAAATGGTGATTACCAACCTCGATGCGCTGAGCGAAGTGTACGGAATGCACATTGATGGAATGTTGGGGTATAACTTTATGGAACACACGGTTATGTGTGTCAATTTTGTAAATAAGCAATTGGGGATACGTTTTATGAAAGGAAAAGAAAAATGAAGACAGTTGCCTGTTTTGCTTTATTGTTAGTAGTGTTGCTGTCGGCCTCATTGAGTACCCATGCGCAGTTCAATCCCGACAAGGTATGCCGGGTTGAAGATGGACAACTCATTTTTACGCTTAATCTGAAATGGTCAGAAAGTGAGAAAAAGCGAGTAACGGAACTATTCGAATTGGATAGTACACTGGTTGATCAGGTTTATAAAGGGCAGACGACAATTACGCTCAATGGCGAAATCTGGAAAGTAAAGAAGTTGCAGGGAAATACGGTTGAATTGTCGAAAGATGTCTTTGCCGGAGCTGACGGTAAATTTGATGTTAATGATGTTTTTCTGATCGTTGACAATTGGGCAAACTTTGCCGGGACCGAACCCGAAACATCGGCAACTTTCGGAGTTAACAATTTTGACGTGGCCAATGCCTTTGTGTACCGCAACCCAATTGCCCGTTTTTATTTTGTGGGAGGTAAAAATGCACGGAAAGTCTATATCTCCGGAACATTCAACAATTGGAGTACAACAGAAACTCCAATGAAATTTATGGGAAATGGTTGGATGGTTGATTTGAACCTGAAGCCTGGAAAATACGCTTATAAATTTATTGTTGATGGCCGGTGGACAACCGATCCGAGCAATAATCTCCGCGAGCGGGGCGATGCTGGTGCCGACAACTCGGTGGTATATTGCTATAACCATTCATTTGAACTGAAAGGATATAAAAATGCGCGGAAAGTGGTTGTTACCGGCAATTTCAGTAACTGGAACCCACGCGGAATTCAGATGCATCCTACTGCCACTGGCTGGTCGTTACCGGTATACCTGCGAGACGGAACATATGCCTATAAATTTCTGGTTGATAATGAGTGGATGACAGATCCGGCAAATCCTTCGGTCAGGAAAGATGCAGATGGAAACCAAAATTCGTTTATTGCGATTGGCGAACCATTCTTATTTAAGCTCGATGGGTATTCCGGGGCAAAAAAGGTTGTTCTTGCCGGTAGTTTCAATGGATGGAATGAAAGTGAACTGGTGATGGACAAAACTGCAAATGGATGGCAATTGCCTTATGTGGTGGCCGCTGGAAACTACGAATACAAGTTTATCGCCGATGGCCGGTGGCTGGTTGATCCGGTGAACCCATTTACAACAGGCTCGGGCGATTTTACCAACTCGTTTATTGCGTTGAAGGCAAATCATATTTTTGAACTGAAGCAATATTCCGAAGCCCGGTCGGTAATAGTTTCAGGAAGCTTTAACGGATGGAGCACCAAAGATTACCGAATGGTAAAAGAAGGTGAAAAATGGGTTTTCCCGATTTACTTAAAACCAGGAAAATACACATATAAGTTTATTATTGACGGGAAATGGATACTCGACCCCGACAATAAGCTTTACGAACAAAATGAATACGGGACTTATAACACAGTTTTATGGATTGACCCGTCGAGGTAATCCAATACACGGTTTCTCAATGTTCATCAGTAAAATTGGATAATGGTACCTGAGGTTTTGTATCGAAAATTTAATCTAATTTATAACAAACCAATTGCTGCATATAGCGGAGGTACAACTTGCCATTAGCCACCACCGGAACAGTCCAGGCTGGATTTTTCACATCTTCGATGGCCGGTTTTATTTCGCCAATTTTTACAAATGCTGTTGGATCTGGTTTGACAAGGAATAGGTTTCCTTTAATGTCCTGACAAATCAGATGATCATCAACAAAAGTTGTTGTTCCCTGCCCAATCTGGTTCGTACTCCATATCTCTTTGCCACTGGCCAGCTCAATACATTTAAACTGTCCGTTATTTCTCGAACTTTCACCTGAATATCCATAAATATACCCATCAATCAGGACGGGGTCGGAGTGTTGGGCTTCTATAAGGTTATTTTTCCAAAGAACGGAGTATCCGCTTCGGGTTACCTGGAGTGCTTCGCAGCCCATTTTATAGCCTGAAGAATGAAATATTATATTTCCGGAAACAATTGGGGTGGTGGCATTCACGGCATACTCTGTTGGCCATGGAGCCGTCCACAACACCTTTCCATCCGAAGGATTCAATGCAGATAAGCCTGTGCCATGATAGATCAAAAGCTGTACTTTATCCTCCAGATTCATTGTGATTGCAGCTGCATAACCTGCTTCTCCTTCCATCGATTTCCAAATCAGGTTGCCGTTAAGTTTATCGTATGAAATTACCAATGCGGAGCCACCTCCCTGAATAATAACTTTGTCATTCAAAACCAGCGGAGTGGTTGAAAATCCCCAAGTGGGTTCAGCGCCGCCGGCATCTTTTACATTTTTGTGCCAAAGCATCTTTCCGTCTTCGAGTTGCCAGCAGACCAGATCGCCGCTTCGGCCGAAGGTATAAACCCGACCTTCATTAATAAAAGCAGTTGCACGAGACCCCGGGCCATGGCTTGAGCCTGCCTCTGCCTGATAAGAACCCATCCATATAAGCTCTCCGGTATCTGCGTTGATGCAAAAAACCAAATCATTTTTTTCATCTCTGCCAGGTACAATTAACCGGTTGCCCTTAATTACAGGAGCGGCCCATGAAGCGGTTCCATTGTTCTGACAAAGATAGTTTACCTGCCAGAGTCTTTTAAGACCTTTTGACCAATCAGTCTGGATTCCTTTAGTTGCGCTTTTACCTTCAAAATTTGGACCTCTCCAGTTTGTCCAGTCAGCAATGCCCGTTGTTACCGGTGGTGTAGGTGAAACCGGCGAAGGAATGCTTTCCTGTTTACCTGATATGGGTTCACTACCCATGATGGATTGATAAATCTGATATCCGAAATAGGCCAGAGTTATCAATACGATAGCAACAACAATAAGGATGATTTTTACAGATCGCTTCATGATGAGGGTTTTACAGGTTGAAGTGCTAAATGTAAGTAATTATGATGATTTTTTTATTTTCAGAAATGGTTCAACCCAAAAAATAAGAGAGTCAGATTTTCATCTAACTCTCTTATTCTTAGTGAGCGGGAAACGGGGGTCGAACCCGCGACCCTCAGCTTGGGAAGCTGATGCTCTACCACTGAGCTACTCCCGCTTTTCGATTGTCCAAAAATAATAAAACTAAGCTTCAGGTTTATGTTTGCCGGAAATAATTTCTTCTGTTTTTAGAAATTTACCTTATTCAGAATGAGTTCAATCATTGTCCGGCGTTTTTTTATCAGGTTTCCGATTTTCCACTTGTATTTTTTCCTTCCGGCCAGGTATAAAGTTTGCAGAGCAACATCACCGTAGAATTGAAGCAACCAATATGTTGCCTTTCCCAGAAACGGCATCAGGATGAGCAGAAGCAACGATATTTGTCCTGAAAATCTTGGATGTAGGAGTATAAAATAAATGGCAAGGTAAAACACCGGAAAGATAATCAGGCCAAGCACAAAATTGAATGAACTTAAAAAAGTTCGGTCCTTCACTTTCCGGATCGCGATGGCGCGCGAAACAATGAAAGGAATGCCGTTGAACAGTAGTCCGGATACAAATACAGGAAGCGTTGCCAGGGCAAACGCAAGTTTAGCAGATGTCTTAAGCCGATGCGCTTTTTCGGTATTTTCGATTTGGCGGTTATTGAACCCTGCTTTTTCAATTTCAGATTCATATTGATGCAGTTGCTCGATCAAAACATTGAATTCATCAGGAGATTGCGTTTCGAGGGTCTCCAGTTTATCGATCAGTTCTTTTTCGGCCCGAAACAGTTGCAGGGCCTTGTTTTTGCCGAAGAATTTCTTTGTAGCGTAGGTTTTCGCTGCCAATAATCTTATCAACTCGTATTCCCTGTAATATTTCTGACTTGGAATGTCAATAACCAGTGCGCGTAGTTTTTCGTGTATCTGGTCGCGCAGGTCGAGCATTGCTTTTTGTGGGTTCACATCGTAGTCGACCCAGAAATTGTCAATCGGGATCGGTTCGCCATACTGAACGAGCAACGAGCGGTTAAATTTCCAATAGTGGCTGTACGAAATTCCCACGGGAACAATTTGCAGATTGAGCTGAAATCCGTTTTTTTCTTCGGCTTCGAGGGCAATTCGTGGAATGGCTTTTTTATGCGGAAGCATTTGCCGTTTTCCCGAATGGGCCGCTTCGGGGAACAACGCTACACTTTGTCTGTTTTCCAGAAGTCGAATTACTTTGGCAAAAATATCCTCGTTGTTCGAGAGGTTTTCTTTTCCGTCGCGGATGCGGTAAACAGGCCATATTTTTAGAAAATTCAGGATTACCCGGAATGTTTTCGATTTAAAAATATCTGCACGGGCCAGCCAAACGGTTTGTAATTTATTGGTGCACACCAGGGCAAGTGGATCCATCAGTGCATTTTGATGGTTCGGGGCAAATATGACTGGCTTATCTTTTGGAATATTTTTTCGTCCTTCAACCGTAATCTTTGAGTGGCTTAGCCAGAATGCAAACCTCACATAAATCCTAACCAATTCATATTTTATCGATCGTTTCTTCATACAAGAATAATTTGCCTTTTAACGGTCGTTTGGAACTCTATGTTGCCCACAACTTATCAAAAACCCTTTTCTAATTGTGGATAATGATACTCGGTTTATGCGATAACAAGTTTCCTCGACCATAAATAGGCAACGGCCAACCCGCTGATAATGTGCCATATTCCCCACCAGGCGGCAATAATTGCCATTCCTCCCAGTTCCATCTCAGGAGGAAATATTTTCGGATTAAAAATGAGCGCCAGTGCCAGTCCTGAGTTGTGAATTCCGGTTTCGATGGCCAGTGTGCGTTGGTCGGTTTTAGATAATTTATTGATTTTTCCGAAGAAATAACCGGTTGCCATAGCCGCACCGTTTTGCAGCAATACAAAAATGAATACCAGGTGCACATAGCTTACAAATTGTGTGAAATTGGCCGAAAGCATGCCCACAACCATCATCACAAAAAACAACAGCGATCCTTTGTTGATAGGCTTTTTAATCTTTTCGGTAAGTCTTGGAAATTTACTGGCTACCAGCAATCCCAGAAAAACCGGAATGCCGAGCAGGATAAATACGGTTTGGAACATCTGGTATTTATCTATCTCGAGCGGACGTAACAGCCCTTCGACATTGTGTGCGTTGTAAAAATCGATGTAAAAGCCGCCCCAAAGCGCAAAGTTAAAGGGGGTAAAAAACACCGCCAGCGAAGTTGAAATGGCAGTCAGGCTGATGGCTAGCGCCACATTCCCACGCGCCATCGAACTGATAAAATTCGAAATATTGCCTCCCGGACAGGCAGCCACCAAAATCATTCCCAAAGCGATGGTTGGTGTAGGATTCAGTAGCAAAACCAACAAAAAGGTAAATGCCGGTAATAAAAACGTCTGACTTATAAATCCAACAATGGCCGATTTTGGCTTCCGGATGATTTCCTCAAAATTTTCAAGCTTAATGTCGAGCGCAACGCCAAACATGACAAATGATAGGGCGATGTTCAGAAAAACAAGGCTTGAAGGCGAAAAATTTAACCTGACATGATCAAGAACTTCGAGCGAATTGTGCATAAACTGCTTTTTATGGACCTGATGTTGTTGCGAAAATAGAAAACTCTGGCCGATATCAATATTTTCGGTCAGAGTTTTCTGTAAATACTGTTTGAGCTAATCCTACAATCCCAATAAGCTCATTATTTTTTTGGGAATATCGGTATTCTCCATAATCCCTGCGAAATTTTCGGCTCCCGGGCCATATGCAAAAACCGGAACCATCACAGCTGTGTGATCGCCTGTGGAGAAAGCTCCTTTTACTGTTCCTTTTTTCATGTCACCACCAGTTAATGCCAGGCCTCCGGTTTCGTGATCGGCGGTAACAATAATAAGTGTTTCGCCGTCTTTGGCTGCAAATTCGAGTGCTTTGCCAATTGTCTGATCAAAGTCGAGCATCTCGTTTACCACATAAATGGTATTGTTTTGGTGTGCTCCCCAGTCGATTTGCGAACCTTCGATCATGATAAAAAAGCCTTTTTTATTCTGATTCAGAATGTTCAGGGCTGTTTGGGTCGATAAAGGCAGGTTCATCTGTCGTTTCGGGAAAACATCATTATGCTCGTCAGCAGTCAGTCCGGCAAGTTTACCCGATTTTACTTTGTAAATATCTTCCGGGTTGCGCAGAACCTGATATCCGTTTGCCTGAAGTTCTTTGGTGAGGTCGCGTTTATCTTTTCGCTCGGCAAAATGTTTGTATCCTCCGCCAATAAACACATCGATGTCGGTTTTCATGAAATCAGCGGCAATATCTTCGTAGCTTCCGCGGCTTCCCTGGTGTGCAATGTACGATGCCGGTGTGGCGTGTGTAATGGCCGATGTCGAAACCAGTCCAGTTGCCAGTCCTTTTCCTTCAGCCATTTCCAGAACGGTTTTGATGGCTACCGTATCGGTATTTACACCAATAGCACCATTGTAGGTTTTTTGACCGGTCGACAAGGCTGTTCCCCCTGCTGCAGAATCGGTTATGTAATTGTTGGCCGACTGTGTTTTCGAAAAGCCTATTTGTCTGAAGTTATCCAGAAAGAGGTGGCCGCCATTGGCTGTATATCCGGCATAAATGTGGGCAACTCCCATGCCGTCGCCAATCATCATGATCACATTTTTTGGTTTTTTAGCTTTGAAGGTTTGAGGAAATTGTTTGACTTCGTATTGCTTTCCGCCAGTGTAAATTTTTGTTGAATCAACTTTTGAAACAGATTTGTAGTTCTCCTGACTAAAGAGCTGTTGCGCGCTAAAAATCAGCGAGATAAACAGGATAGATCTTAAATTCATGTGCAGATAATTTTGTAAAATGGTTTATTGGTTTTTTGTATTGGTTCAGGTTAATTGATTATTGGTGGCTAAAAATAGATGAATTTCGCATGCAGATGGCCGTTGTAGGATTAAAAAAATAATAACATTTTCATTGTGTAAATAATTATTTGCGGCCATAGCTTTTGTTTCCCCATTCGTCACGGACGAATGTTTCGTTGATCGAATAGTCGACCCGGTTCTCGCCAATCACATCTTTCAGAATATTCAATGTGCGAAAATTAATGATGATTTGCTCGGCTTTTTTATAGCTCAGGTGGGCTATGCGGGCATATTTACTGACGGATATTTTTTCGTTTGTTTCAAGATAGTCGAGCAGTATCCTTTCATCATCGGAATAGTTGATCAGGATGCCCTGGGGGCTTTTCTGACGTTTCCATACTTCAATCATTACCTTGTTGGCCAGCTTGTTTTCGTCGTCCTTCCTGAAGTATGCCCACCACTTTCCATCCTCGTCTTTAGCGAAGTGAGGTTTCTCGCTGCTGGGCTCAACGATGACTTCCAGAATGGTTTTCCCATCCAGCGAATGTTGTCGGGTGGTAAAATGAATTTCGGGTTTCGAATACAACTTAGCCGCCGATTCTACCATGTAATACTCTTCGTCAGACCGCACTCCGGCAATGCGTCCGTTGTCTTTCACGCCAATCAGTAACCGTCCGCCATCGGTATTGGCAAAGGCCACCAGCGACCGCGCAATCTTCTTCGAATCGCTGATGCAGTATTTAAAATCCTGAGTCTGATGCTCACCCTGCTGGATGAGTTTTCTTATATTGGAAACCTCTCCCAACCCCCTCCGAGAGAGGGGACCTTGAGAATCGGTCTGCGTATTTTTTTCTTTTTGCATTTGATTACCCTATCATTAAATAATTAAATGATCTGAGTTTTTGGAGATAGAACTCCCTTCCCTTTTGGGGAAGGGTTGGGGATGGGGCATTTACACCTCAATTCCGAATAATATTCTCACCAAATATCCCAACCCGAACGAAATGAGTCCGACGACGGTACTCAGCACCACCATTTCGGTGAAACGTTTCCTGAATGGCTGATCGTTGGCAACCGAAATGTAGTAGGTAAACAGGAAAACGATCAGTATCGAGTCGAAAAGTGCTACCAGCAATGCCACAAAAGGCGATGTGAAAATAAGGTACGGCGCCACCAGAAATACTACGGCAATCACATAGGCAATACCGGTAAATACCGATGACTTAATTGCCAGATCTTCTTTTCCCTCGGCTTTGTTCGAAAGGTATTCCGACGACGACATCGACAGTGCTCCGGCAATTCCGGTCACAATTCCGGCCAGGGCCACCAGTTTTGTATTCTGAAGGGCAAAAGTTAGTCCGGCCAGTGTTCCCAAAATTTCAACCAGCGCATCGTTCAGCCCCAGCACAATCGAACCCATATACTTCAGGTGTTCTTCTTCAATCAGCCCAATCAGCTCTTTTTCATGCTTGTTCTCATCGTCCGACACTTCTTTGGCTTCGGGCACTTCCGTAGCAATCAAATCGTAGTTGATCTGCGCTTTCTCTTCGCCTTTTTCCATCAGTTTCAACCCAAATGTCAGTCCGAAAATCCGCGAAATCCAGTAATACTTTTTGATTTCCCAGTAACTCGGCGAAACTTCCTTGTTGGTATAAGCTGCCCACATTTTGTAGTGTTTCAGCTCGTCGGCTGCTATCTGCCTGAGTACTTTCTGGTTCTCGGCATCTTTGGTCTGTTCGGCCAGTTTGTTATAAATATGGTATTCAGTAATCTCCTCGCGCTGAGCGAAAATCAACTGCTGTCGAACTTCCGGTGAAATGGGCTTCTTAATCATATCTTTTTAGTATCAAGTATCAAGACAAGAGTATCAGGAATTGAAATATTACGATGTGGGAAAAACTCATAACTGATCATTCATAACTCATAAATGGTTACTTCATCCACTCGTACATTTGATAATGCTCGGCGGTCATGCCCAGATGCTCGTAAACGCCGTGCGCAGGTGTATTTGTTTTGTCGGCGTAAAGACGAATGCCGCGCAAACTGTTACTTTCAACAACCATTTTCTGTATGTGTTTGTAAAGCTTGCTGAAGATGCTTCGTTTGCGATATTCCGGACGGACATACACCGACTGAATCCACAATACTGTACCGTTGCGCCAGTCGCTCCATTCGAAGGTAGTGAGCAGCGAGCCAACTACTTTTCCATCAGTTTCGGCCACGTAGTAGGTGCCTTTCGCCGAATCAGAAAAAACGGCCGCTACGCCTTTTACAACTGTGGGCTCGTCGAGATGGAGATTTTCGGTTTCCCAGGCCATTGCCAGCTGAAATTCAACAATGCTGGCTGCATCGGCTTCTATTGCTTGTCTGATAATCATTTGTTTGTTGTTTGTTTTGGCTTGCTAAATTATAAAAATAGTTTTGGTCTCCGGCCAACTGCCACGACATAAAACCTGAAACTGAGGGAAGAGTTCAATGTTAATTGCGAAGAATACGAAGCAGAAACAAAGTTTCGGGAGGAATAAAATTTAAACATTGTTGCTCTATGTGTTTTTTCTTTGTGCTGATGATGGTAACTTGCACAGCAAACTCTGAAATTTTTGTCATGATACATATAATCGTTGCTTCAAAGAATCCGGTTAAGCTTGATGCTGTTCGCGAAGGATTGTCTGCTTTTATTACCGAATCGTTTGAAATTATTGGTGTTTCAGTTCCGAGTGGTGTTTCCGATCAGCCGATGAGCGATGCCGAAACCATAACTGGCGCTGTCAACCGGGTGAATGCTGCCATGAACCAATTCCCTTCGGGCGACTATTACGTTGGGGTGGAAGGCGGCGTAGAAGAAACAGCTTCAGGGCTGATGGCTTTTGCCTGGATGGTAATCAGCAACGGACAAAAAATGGGGACAGCCCGTACGGCAAGCTTTTTTCTTCCGCCGCGTGTGGCCGAACTGGTTCATGGAGGCATGGAACTTGGGCACGCCGACGATGTTGTTTTTGCCCAATCGAATTCGAAGCAGCAAAACGGCGCGGTTGGATTGTTGACCAAAAATGTTATTACCCGCAAATCGCTTTACATGCCGGCAGTTCAAATGGCATTCATTCCTTTCCTGAATCCGGAATTGTATCCGTAAATACAATAATTGTGTGAGTCGAGTCATCCTGAACTTGTTTCAGGATCTCATCGCATTTAGCAGGAGACCCCGAAATAAATTCGGGGTGACTATGGATTTGAGAAAATTCTTTTATTGCTCCATCAATTCTTCCCAGTATTCCACAGCTCTTCTGGTATGTGGAATCACGATGGTTCCGCCCACCAGGTTGGCTACCGAGAATATCTCGAAAACTTCGGCTGTTGTTACACCCAATTCGTGGCATTTGCCGAGGTGATATTTGATGCAATCGTCACAGCGCAGCACCATCGAGGTTGCAAGCCCCAGCATTTCCTTGGTTTTAGAACTCAGCGCTCCATCCTGGTAAGTCAGCGTGTCAACGCTGTAAATGCGCTTCATCACTTTGTTGTCGGCCGCCAGAATTTTCTCGTTCATTTTCTCGCGGTATGCGTTGAAATCGTCAATTAGTTTTCCCATGTCGGTATTGTTTCAAGTTTCAAGTTCAAAGTTTCAAGTTGTTGCGAGTTAACCCGCAACGCGTAACCCATACCCCGCAACAATTTATTCTACAGCAACGCCAATCAGCGTCGTTTGCGTGCAGCGCAAAATCTTTACCTTCACGTAGTCGCCTTTTTGGTAATTCAGTGCCGGAAATACCACTACTTTGTTTTGCGAGGTGCGTCCGTAAAGTTCTTCTTTGCTCTTTTTCGAAGTTCCTTCTACCAGCACCTCGAATGTTTTGCCGATGTCGCTTTTGTTACTGTCGTGCGAAATGCGGTTGTGAAGCTGGATGATTTCGTCCAGGCGGCGAAGTTTTTCCTCTTCCGGTACGTCGTCGGCCAAATGCTTGTGCGCATACGTTCCGGGGCGTTCGGAGTATTTAAACATGAAGGCCATGTCGAATTTTACCTCTTCCATCAGCGCGAGCGTTTCCTGGTGATCGTCCAAAGTCTCGGTGCAGAAGCCGCAGAACACATCGGTGCTCAGGCCGCAATCAGGGATAATCTCGCGAATGGCGCGAATGCGATCCAAATACCATTCGCGGTCGTACTTGCGGTTCATCAGTTTCAAAATTCGCGAGCTGCCCGACTGTAAAGGCAGGTGAATGTGCCGGCATATATTCGGGTGTTTGGCAATTGCTTTCAGCACTTTGTCCGACATATCTTTGGGATGCGAGGTGGTGAACCGGATGCGCACCAGTGGATCGACGGCGGCCACCAGTTCAAGCAAATCCCAGAAACGAACAGGTTTGCGTTCGCCCTCAGGAAGCCATTTGTATGAATTTACATTTTGTCCGAGCAAAGTCACTTCGCGGTAGCCTTTCGAAGCCAGATCGCGCACTTCGTTCACAATGTCCTGTGGATCGCGGCTGCGTTCGCGGCCACGGGTATATGGCACAATGCAGTACGTACAAAAGTTGTTGCATCCGCGGGTGATGCTCACAAACCCGGCAAGCGTTTTCTCGCCAATGCGAACGGGAGTAATTTTATCGTATGTTTCGTTCTCCGAAAGTTCAACGTTAATGGCGCCCGTTCCTCCCATTGCTTTGTCGATCAGGAAAGGAAGGTCGCGGTAGGCATCAGGCCCGGCCACCAAATCAACGGCAGGATGGGCGAGTAGTTCGTCGCCAACACGTTCGGCCATGCAACCGAGCACGCCAACAACCAGCTTTTTGTTCTTTTTCTTCAGTCCTTTAAAATGATCGAGCCGTCCCCAGATGCGTTGTTCAGCATTGTCGCGTACCGAGCAGGTATTCAGGAAAATGGCATCGGCACCTTCGGCGGTCTCAACCGGTTCGTAACTCTTATCCTGTAATATGGCCGCTACAACTTCACTATCCGCCACATTCATCTGGCAGCCATACGTTTCAATAAATAACTTTTTCTTTTCCAATGTATATCTGATTTTGAGCCTGCAAATTTCACTATTTTTCAGGAATAAGCAAGAGAACAGGGAAAAGGGAAAAAGGAGAAAGGAAACCGTTCTCTGAACCTGTAGAAGGGAGCTTGTCGAGGGGAAGGGAACAAAAAATTAACATTCAGGAAAAAAACTAATTTCAGTCATCTTGTTTTTTTATCTTAATTTGTGGGTCGAAATACTTTAAAATTCATGTTTTCAGAGGTTTGTCCGGCGATTTGTTTTGTGGTAGTCTTGTTTCAAAATCAAAGCGCGTGCAGATGTGTTTTATTAAAGTAGTATATTTGCTCACTCAAAAACTGATCGTATGAGGTATTTGTGTAGTGTGATCTTCTTTTTTGCTCTATTCAGTACGCTGGGATATGCTCAAACCGATACACTTGGCATAAACCCGGGGATATCTGCACAAACCGCAAAACTCGAAGAATTCCTTGGAAAACTTGACGTCAGACAAGATTCGCGAATTACCGACATGCTCATCCGGCACAGTCAAATCAACCAAAAAAGAAACACAACTGATGGCTTCCGGCTGGAAATATTTTTCAGTTCCGACACCAAAGCCCGTGAACGCGCTGTTCGGGTTAAAAATGAGTTTAACCTTGTTTTTCCCGACATTGCCAGTTACATGCTGTTTCAAACCCCAAACTTTAAAGTGCGCATAGGCGATTTCAGGAATAAAAGCGAAGCGCTGAAAGCCAAAGCTCACATTGCCTCGAAATATCCGAACGCCTTTATTGTGAAAGATATGATCCGATTTCCTGAATTATTTACCCAAAGTGTAGAACAAAACGAAGAACAATGAGTGAATTGATTAAACATGAGTGTGGGATTGCATTGATACGTTTACGTAAACCACTTGAGTATTACAAGGAAAAATATGGTACCTGGCAATATGGCCTGAATAAGCTGTACCTGCTGATGGAAAAGCAGCACAACCGTGGTCAGGACGGAGCCGGAATCGTGAACGTGAAGATGGAACTGAAACCCGGTCAGGAATACATCAACCGCCACCGCTCGATCGAGCAAAATCCTATCAAAAATATATTCGACAAGGTAGCCAAGGGAATTAAAAAGGCAGAAAAGAATAAGCCTGAAAATGCCGACCTGAAGTGGGTTTACGAGAATGTGCCTTTTTCGGGCGAAGTTTACCTTGGTCACTTACGCTACGGTACTTTTGGACGCAACAGCATCGAGTTTGTTCACCCGGTGATGCGCCAGAACAACTGGAAGTCGCGTACGCTGGTACTGGCCGGGAATTTTAACCTGACCAACACCGACGAGCTTTTCCGCAAGCTGATTGCTCTGGGGCAGCACCCGAAAGCGTATACCGATACAGTAACAATCCTTGAAAAAGTTGGTCACTTCCTCGACGAAGAAAATCAATTGCATTTCCGCCAATATAAAAACGAAGGTTATTCGAACCGCGAAATTTCACCGCTGATCGAGAAAAACCTCGATGTGCAGAAAGTACTCGAAAATTCGAGCAAAGACTGGGATGGAGGTTACGCTATTGCTGGTATGTTTGGTCATGGCGATGCTTTTGTGATGCGCGACCCATGGGGAATCCGCCCTGCTTTTTATTATTACGACGACGAGATTGTGGTTGTAGCTTCTGAACGTCCGGTTATCCAGACAGTGATGAATGTGAAAGCCGAATCGGTTAACGAAATCAAACCCGGCGAAGCGCTGATCGTGAAAAAGGACGGCTCTGTTTCGAATAAGATGATTCGTGTGCCGCACACCCGCCGTTCGTGTTCGTTTGAGCGTATTTATTTCTCGCGTGGTAGCGACAAAGATATTTACCGTGAGCGCAAAATGCTCGGAAGCTTGCTCGCTCCGGCAATCCTGAAATCGATCGATTACGATATTGAAAATACAGTCTTTTCGTACATTCCAAATACTTCTGAAACGGCTTTCTACGGGCTTTTGCAGGGCGTTCGGCATTACTGTGTTGATTGGAAAATCAAGCAGCTGAAAGAAAAGAATGGCAGCATTACTCCTGAAGTGATGGAAGCGGTGTTGTCGGTTGAGCCACGTGTGGAGAAACTCGCCATTAAGGACGTTAAACTGCGCACCTTCATTGCCGACGACGCCAGCCGCGACGATTTGGTTGCCCATGTTTACGATGTGACCTACGGAATTATCAATGAGCATACAGATACTCTGGTTATCATCGATGACTCGATTGTTCGTGGAACTACGCTGAAGAAAAGCATCCTGAAGATTCTCGACCGGTTGAATCCGAAGAAGATCATCGTGGTTTCGTCGGCACCACAAATTCGTTATCCCGATTGCTACGGAATTGATATGGCCGTTCTAGAAAAGTTTATCGCTTTTACAGCTACAATCGAGTTGCTGAAAGAAACTGGTCAGCAAAATATTATTGATGAGGTTTACCGCAAATGTAAGGAACAGCAAAATCTTCCGAAGGAAGAAATTGTAAATTACGTGAAAGAGATATACCGTCCGTTTAAAGCTGAAGAAGTGTCTGCCAAAATTGCGCAGTTACTCAAACCGGAAGGCTGTAATGCAGAGGTGGAAATCATTTACCAGACCATCGAAAATCTGCATGAAGCTTGTCCGAACGACACCGGCGACTGGTATTTTACCGGAAACTATCCAACTCCGGGCGGAAACAAAGTGGTGAACACTTCGTTCATCAACTACGTGGAAGGCAAGGACGGAAGAGCTTATTAAAATAGTTCCAAGTTTCAGGTTCCAAGTTGGTGCGTTGATCGGAGACGTAGCCTGAGCTTGCCGAAGGCAGGAAATGATATATAGGGGGATTTTATCTTGAAAGAGATGAAATCCCTTTTCTTTTGTACTCCAATGTTTGCGGGTCAAGATTTGGTGGCGGAGCTTTCGCATTTCGCGAAAGCTCCAACCAGACGCATTTGGTCCTTCCACGAACTGCGGAACCCTCAACCTGATCAAGTTTAACCTTTCGTGAACTGCGGAAGCTTCAAGCGGATACATTCGGAACTTTCGCGAACGACGGAAGCTCCAACCGCAGTCGGTTGGGCCTTTCGCCGAATGCGGAGATTTCAACCAGAGACAGATAAATTACTATAAATTCATTATATTTATCAAAATATTTCGATGTAATTTCCATATTTTAAGGTTTGGGCATCAGTCGCGTCTTTTATTCTTCAGTAATTTTAACAGATATGAACAAAACTTCTCTTTTCAGAATATTTTCTTTTGTCGGAATCCTGATGTGCTTTAGTTCGTTTGCTTTGCAGGCGCAAAGCGAAAAACAGTTTACCATTATGCTTAAAATCTTACCTGAAGTTGTGGGTAATGAAAACTGTGTCGTTGAGATCATAAAGAACGGAAAAGAAACATCGAAAGTTGATATTCTGGTTAACGGAGAATATAATGCACTGGCACTTGACTACTTCAATAAATACAGTCTTAGTTTTAAATATCCGGGGCACCTGATTAAAGTTCTACCTGTTTCAACTGAAGTTCCTCAGGAGGTATGGCATAAAGATCCGAATTTTCCACCATTCCCATTGCTTATCTCTCTGGTGAAAAAAACAACAGAAAATGACGAAAATGAGCTTAGTAAACCTTCGAAGGGAATAGCTTACGACAAGCAAGTTGACAATTTTGTAAAAGTTGAATTAAATAAGTAAGTGACCATATGCTATATAAAGAAAGCGGGCAAGATAATCATCTTGCCCGCTTTCTTTATAGTTGTATTTTCTCTAAAGTTCGAAGTTGAATCCTCGCTTCAAAAGATCTTCGTATTTCCTGGCGTCGAAACGGTAATACCATGCGCCTTTGCGCGACGATTCCTTTTCTTTCTCCTCCAGTTTTTCCAGCAGGTCCATCGATAAAAGTTTCCGGCGGAAGTTGCGTTTGTCGAGTGCTTTATTGTAAATCGCTTCGTACAAACCCTGAAGCTGCGGAATGGTAAATTTATCGGGCAGTAACTCAAATCCAATTGGCTGGGTACGGGCCCTTACCTGTAGTTTTTTAAGCGCACGGTCGACCATCGCCGAATGATCGAAAATCAGCTCTGGCATCGACGAAATGGGGATCCATGTTGCACCATGACTCCTAACCAGCTCGAGGTCGGAATCATTAATTTTAATCAAAGCAAAGTAGGCTACCGAAATAATCCGGGCGCCCGGGTCACGTTCCACTTCACCAAACGTGTAAAGTTGCTCCATATACACATCCGAAAGTCCTGTCAGTTGGTGCAGGATGCGTTTGGCAGCGTCGTCAACCGATTCGTTTGCATTTAAAAAGCCACCCATTAACGACCACTCACCCATTGCAGGCTGAAATTTGCGCTTCAGCAGAAGTACTTTTAATTCGCGTCCCTCCTCGTCGTACCCAAAAATAATGGAGTCGACTGCAACATGGAATTTTTCGTGTTCGCTGTAGTATGACATAATGAATTTATTCAGGTAAAGGCCAGTCTTGGGTTGCCTTGGTTCGTAAATAAGTTTCGATATGACGGTCGGTTTTTGCTTCGTAAATGTCAGAAATTGTCAGGATAATTCCAGTTTCTTCCACATTTCCGAACTCGTGGTTAATCACGGTTCCAAATGTTTTCATCGATGGGCTCAGGTTCATGTACGAGTTGATTAACGGAGGAATGTTTTCTCCAAATTCACGTACTTTTTGCGAGAGAATTTTATAGTCTTCCTTGTACGAGCCGCCATTGAAGATTTTCTCCATCTCAGGAACATTGATTCCCAGGTCGAGTGGTTCAATCGGAGTTACGAGGTTCTCGTGATCCTTGAAATATTTCTGGAAGAAATACAAAATCAGGTTTCGGGCTTTGGTGTGGAAATGCGTGTACATTGTTACTTTTCCGAAGAAATATTTTATTTCCGGATGGTCAACAATCAAAGCGCCTAATCCATCCCACAGATTGTCGAGAGCAAAAAGTGCTTTTGCTCCGGCCTTACTCGACTGGTAATGTGGTTGAACGAATGAACGTCCCAATTCGAGGGTATATGGCAAATAGTCTTTGACAAATCTTTCAGAGAAGTTAAAAAGGTGGGTTGTTGCCAATTGTACAATCCCGTTTTCATCTACCGGCAAATCGTTGCAAAGAATGTAACGGTATCCTCCAATTATTTCAAGCGATTGTGGGTCCCAAACGATAAGTTGTTTGTATGGATCACTGCAAGTGTCGTAATAATCAATATCAACGTCTTCTCCTGTTCCTCCTCCTGCATCCCTGAATGTGATTTCTCTTACCCGACCAATTTCCCTCATAACGTTAGGCGAATCCTGAAATGTTACAATGTATATTTCGTTATCGGCTTTATTGGTCTTACGCATTAACTTGTCCGGTGTCAACTCTGCCAGTAAGGCTTCTTTTGGCACTGGTGCAATGATGTCCTTCATACTAAATATTGTCTGATTTTTAGAGCTACAAAACTAAAAAAAATCTATAAGAAATGTTTTTCTGACACAATTAATGTTAGGATTGTTGCTGAATTGGTAATTTATACACTATGTCCCTAACTTCGGCCGCCCACTGGTCGTGAGTTTTGCTTTTGTCGAACTTAGTGTAGGGTATGGGTTTACCGAAAGTTATGGTGAAACGCTGGTTTTTTTGCCTGAAAAACTCGTCGGCTAAAAAGAACATCTCGAGATTCCATTTCAGCTTGAAAAATACCCGGAAGTTAGCCAGGTTATAAAAGAAGTTCGAGTTTTTACCGCTGACATGAATTGGAATAACATCGCGCTGATATTCAATTGCCTTGGCAATGAAGTGTTTTTTCCATTCAAAATCCTGAATCACCCCTTTTATTTTACGTGATGCAAATCCCGAAGGGAAAATCAGAATTTGGTTTGACGAAGAGTAAACTTCGTGTATTTGCTTGATAACATCCTTGCTATGGCCGCCGTGTTTGTTTAGCGGTACAAATATGGGCTTAAGTTGTGGGATACTCATTAAAACATCGTTTACCAATGTTTTCGTTTCTCCAAGAATCCGGTCGATGTTGCAGAGAATGAGCAAGGCATCAAAACCTCCAAGCGGGTGATTGCTGGCAAAAATAAATCGTCCGTCAGGCGGGATGTTTTCCAGTCCGTTGATGGTTTCGTGCACGTTAAAATGTTTCACCACGCTTCGTGCAAATTCAATTCCCCTTTCTTCACCATGCTTCTCGATGATTTCATTTATTTCATCGATATGCATAATCCGATTGATGTATCGGTAAACAAATCCGGGAAGCTTTTTGCCCAATCCGGGATTTTTCTTGATGAACATCGCTTTGATGTCGATCCGTTTTATAGATTCCTGAGATTCAGTATCCATGCTGAGTTCCTGTTAAAAAAGAATGCCGAAATTATAAAATAAATAGAAAAGGGAAGGTTTTGAACCCGATTTTCTTGGTGGTGACTTTGGAATAAGCTGCAACGACCGGCTGTTTGAAAAACTTATCAACATTTGGCATTTTGCTCTTTCGAAGTTGGTCAGGATAATTACTTTTGCGCCTCGAAAAATGATTTATTAACGATTTTTGGAAATTTTTCTTTTTGTTTGTAAAAATCTGTAAATCAAATCATTTTTATTCTATTTGTGTTAATGTCAACAAGTTTATAAACAGTTTATAAACAGTTTTGTTGTAAATATTTGTGACTTAGAAAGACTTAAAAAGACTTGTAGTGACCAAGATGTATTGATTTTTTCTATTTTTACATGTAAATCTTTAAGCGCTCAAAATGTTAATTTTTTCGGGAGAAATACGTGCCACTTTCGATGAGAAAGGGCGGGTTGTGTTGCCAGCCGATTACAAAAATCAGATGGGAGGCAGCGTTCCCGGTGGTCAACTGACCATCGAAATTGACAGGCATGAGAAGTGCTTAAATGTTTATCCGATGGCAGAGTGGGAAAAACGTGTTGTCAAAATCAGTTCGAAACTGAACCGCGACAATAAAGAACACAGCAAAATTCTTGACGGTTTTTTCAGAAGATGTAAGGTTATTTCGGTGCCAGACAATTGCCGGTTTAGTGTTCCCGGAACTTTTCTAGAACGAGTGGGGATTACGAAGGAAGTGGTTTTTACAGGTCAGTTCGACCGATTGAGGATTTGGGATTTGAAAGAATACCAGCGTTATGAAGAGTCGTTGGGCAATTACGACGATAAGTTTGATGAAATGTATGGTGGCGAGGAAGTTGAGTAATGGAAATGAAATATCATGTACCGGTTTTGCTGACAGAAAGTGTCGACGGACTGGAAATTAAGGCGAATGGCGATTATGTTGACGTTACTTTTGGTGGCGGTGGGCATTCGCGCGAAATTTTCAGCAGGCTAAAAACGGGCCGACTTTTTGCTTTCGACCAAGACGAAGATGCTGCTGCCAATATCATCAACGACGAGCGTTTTTACTTCATCAGGCACAATTTTAAATATATCCGCAATTTTTTAAGGTATTGCAATGTTGAACAGGTCGATGGTATTCTTGCCGATCTGGGTGTTTCGTCGCACGACTTTGATGTGCCCGAGCGTGGCTTTTCATTCCGTTTCGATGGCGACCTGGATATGCGCATGAACCGCGATGCAACACAAAATGCCGCCGACATTATAAATACCTTCTCAGAGGATCAGCTCCGCAGCATTTTTCGCGAATACGGTGAAATCGATAATGCCGGTCGACTGGCCAAACAACTAATTTCAGCCCGTAATGCGAGTCAAATAAAAACCATCGAACAGTTCAAGGCTGCTATTGCCCCTTGTGTTCCCCGGCTTCAGGAAAGTAAATACCTGGCTAAAGTTTTTCAGGCGCTGCGCATCGAGACCAACAAGGAAATGGATGTGTTGCACGAATTTTTGGAGCAAAGCATTCAGTTGCTGAAACCCGGCGGACGCCTTGTGGTGATTACCTATCATTCGCTTGAGGACCGTATGGTGAAGAATTTTATCAAATCGGGTGATTTTTCAGGCAAGCAGGAGAAGGATTTTTACGGGAATGTTGAGTCACCGCTGGAAGCTGTTAACCGAAAAGTAATAGTCCCCTCCGACGAAGAAATTGAACGGAATCCGCGGGCACGAAGCGCTAAACTGAGAATTGCAGAGAAGAAGGCATGACAGAGAAAAAAGAAAATAGCAAGAAGAAATTCTCGGCCGGAAGTATTAAAAATGTACTGGCAGGTAGTGCTTTGGCCAGCGAAACAGTAACCAGGCAAATCCCTTTTGTGATTTTTCTTGCCCTGCTGGGAATTGGATTGATCACCAACAGGTACATCACCGAGAAAACCATCAGGCAAATGGAAATGGTGCGCGATTCGCTCAAAGAATATAAATCGGAATCGGTGATTCACGAAACAGAATTAATGTATATCAATCGTCCGTCGGAAGTTACCCGGAGGGTAATCGAGCGGAAAATAGATCTGATTGAGCCCGTTGAACCACCCAAACGGATCACAGTAAAAAAAATGGAGACTAAATAATGGAAATCAGGAAAGCTATAACCTTACGATTTGGCATCGTGTATTTTGCGATTGCCATATTCGGACTTGTTATTATAGCCCGGATTCTCATTATTCAGAATGTCGATACACAAAAGTGGCAGGAAATAGCCAAAGACCTGCGAAGCAATACTACCGAAATCTGGGCAAAGCGAGGTAACATTTGTGCCGACGATGGGAGTATTCTCTCAACGTCAGTACCATATTACGAAATCCGGATGGACCTGATGGCTCCGCGTATTCAGGAAATTTATGCCCGGGAATCGGACAATGTGGCCACCGAACTTTCCAGCTTCTTTGGATTTTCAAAAGAAGAATTCAAAGCTCGTTTAGATGCGGCCTATGCCAAAAAGAACCGATGGTTCCTGGTCAATCCCGATCAAATCGACCACAATAAATTTCAGGAATTTAAGCTCCTGAAAACCATGTCGAGGAGTTATTTCGGATCAGGAATTATTGTTGTTACCGAGAATAAACGAATCCTTCCACACGGCGATCTAGCCAGTCGTACGATTGGTGTACTCAATAAAGGTGCCTTTGGTGGAGTTCACGGGAATGTGGGATTTACAGGTGTTGAAGGCCTGGCCGAAAGTTACCTCGCCGGTATAAACGGGATGGCTCTCAAACGTAATTTTTCGGGACAATGGACCAACATACCAATTGTTGAGCCTAAGGAAGGGAAAGATGTAATTACCACTATCAATGTCAACCTTCAGGATTATGCCCAGACTGCTCTGGGAAAACAGATGGAGATTAGTCAGGCTGAATGGGGAACGGCCATTGTAATGGAAGTTAAAACCGGTAATATCAAAGCAATTGCCAACATGGGACTCAAGAAAGACGGGACTTATGGCGAAACATACAACTTTGCCTTTGGTCACGCAGGATGCAGTGAGCCGGGTTCAACGTTCAAACTGATGTCGCTGATTGCCGCGATGGATGCCGGCTATGCCGATACGTCTGATATGGTTGATACAGGCCGTGGTCTGTGGGAATATAAAGGTCAGAAGATGAAAGACAGTGATTATGATCATGGTGGTCATGGTCTGATCAGTTTGAAAAGAACTTTTGAGCTTTCCTCAAATATTGGAACAGCGAAAATTATTTGCAAATATTACGAGGGCAAGGAAAAAGAATTCATCGACCGCATTTATAGTTTTGGTTTGAACAAACAGCTTGGTCTTGGATTCCTTGGAGAAGCCGAACCACGCATTAAATATCCTACCGATCCTGACTGGTGGGGACCTTCGCTGGCGTGGATTGCCCACGGTTACGAGATTAAAATTGCACCGATTCAGACATTGACATTTTACAATGCCGTGGCCAATAACGGGGAGATGGTGAAACCCAAATTTATTGAAGAGGTTCGCGAAGATGGAATTCCTATCCGGAAGTTTCAAACCGAAGTCATTAATCCTTCCATCTGCTCAAAAAACACACTTATTAAAGCGCAGGATATGTTGAAAGGCGTTTGCATCAGGGGAACCGGTAAGAGCCTGCAGAATCCGTATTACACCATTGCCGGGAAAACCGGTACTGCTGTAATTGCCAACGAGGACAAGGGATATACCAGTGAAGGTGGAAAAAGATACCAGGCTTCGTTTTGTGGCTATTTCCCTGCAGATAATCCCAGATACAGTTGCATCGTGGTGATTGTTGGGCCGAAAGGAGCTTTCTATGGCGGATCGGTTGCCGGACCAGTGTTCAGAAGTATTGCTGATAAGGTTTATGCGGCATACCTCGAACCAGCAAAAGATTCGATTCCTCCATATAATGAAGTTCCGCAGGTAAAACCCGGGTTGAAGGAAGATGTGGTGATGTTCTCCCGCGAATTGGGTTTCAAAACGCAGGTTCAAAACCTGACTTCGGACCATGTTGCAGTTAATGCCGATTCGATGACCGTTTTTGTGAACGGAGTAAATGATACTCCTGGAATTCTTCCTGATGTAGTTGGTATGGGAGCCAGTGATGCCGTTTATCTACTTGAAGAAAAAGGTTTGAAGGTTGAAAGCAAAGGCTTCGGACGAGTTTACAGGCAGTCGCCCACTCCCGGATCACCAGTGGTGAAGGGCGATATTGTTTCGCTCGACCTTGGGTTCGATGATCTTCAGATTACTAAAAAGGATAGTCTGGCGCAAAACGACTCGATCCAGGCAAATGCCGGTGCTGTTGTTGCTCCGGAGCAAAAAACGGTTGCGCCACCTGTAGTTAAGAAGCCAAAGGCAAAACCAAATACTACTGCTAAACCAAAACCAAGCCCGGAAGCGATCCGGAAATGGAAGGAAAAGGTTGCTGCTCAGAAAGCGCTGGAGGCAAAGAATGCCAATAAGAAATCTACAGTTAAGCCAAAGCCAAGCCCTGAGGCAATTGCAAAATGGAAAGCCAAGGTAGCAGCACAAAAGGCTGCCGAAAAGAAGAAAGCAACAACGAAGAAAACAACAGGTCAAACTAAAAAGCAATAGAAATGAAATCCTTAAGAGACATACTTGCAGGTGTTGAAATTCTGGAATCAACCGGCGATCTGACGGTTCAGATCAACGGAATTCAGTTCGATTCGCGCAAAGTGAACCCTGGCGACCTGTTTGTTGCAGTAAAAGGAACGCATGTCGACGGGCACCAGTTTATTGCCAAAGCCATGGAACAGGGAGCCACCGCTGTGGTTTGCGAGATTTTACCTGAAGTAATTCCTTCAGGAATAGTTGTGGCAAAAATTGGTGAGACACAAATGAACTTCGGCAAATTGGCAGCCGCTTTTTACAATCATCCGTCGGCAAGCCTGAAAATTGTGGGCGTAACCGGAACGAACGGAAAAACCACTATTGCAACACTTCTGTATAAAACATTCAGTCTGCTGGGCTACAAAGTTGGACTGATTTCGACTATAAAATATTACGTCGGACACGATGAATTTCCGGCAACGCATACCACTCCTGATGCTCTGCAAATTCAGGAATTGATGGCCAAAATGGTTGAGGCTGGATGCGAATATTGCTTCATGGAAGTAAGTTCTCATGCCATCGATCAGGACCGCATCAGCGGTATAGAATTCAATGGAGGTATATTCACCAATCTGACACATGATCATCTCGATTATCACCTCACTTTTGCAGAGTACCTGAAGGCCAAAAAGAAATTCTTCGACAACCTTCCTGAATCAGCTTTTGCGCTGACGAATGCTGACGACAAAAACGGCATGGTGATGCTTCAGAATACCAAAGCCTTGAAGCAAACATATTCGCTGCGCTCGCTGGCCAATTTCCATTGCAAAATTCTGGAAAAACATTTCGACGGAATGCTCCTGAGCATCGACGGGCAGGAAGTATGGACACATTTTACCGGGGTTTTCAATGCCAGCAATCTTTTGGCAGTGGCCGGAGCCACACTTTTACTGGGAGTTGATCGTAACGAATTACTCCGGATTTTAAGTGAATTGCGCCCTGTTTCAGGCCGGTTCGAAATTATTCGTTCGCCCGAGGGAAAATATGCCGTTGTTGATTATGCCCATACTCCGGATGCCATTCAGAATGTCCTGTTCGGAATCTCCGAAATAAGAACTGGAAATGAACAGGTGATTACCGTTGTTGGTGCCGGTGGCGACCGCGACAAAACCAAACGACCAAAAATGGCCGCCGAAGCTGTGAAACAAAGCGATAAAGTTATCCTGACATCAGATAATCCGCGTTCGGAAGAGCCGGAGCAGATCCTTGCCGATATGGAAGTGGGGGTTGAGCCACATCTAAAACACAAAGTTTTGTCGATCGTCAACCGGAAAGAAGCCATCAAAACAGCTTGTATGCTTGCCAGACCTGGCGACATTATTCTGGTTGCCGGAAAAGGGCATGAAGATTACCAGGAGATTAAAGGGGTGAAATACCACTTCGACGACAAGGAAGTGATCAACGAGATTTTTGGAAACAACTAAAAAATAGGGTTATGCTTTATCATTTATATCAGTTTTTAAAAGATTGGGACATCCCCGGATTGGGTATGTTTCAATACATCTCGTTTCGCTCGGGTGCTGCAATCATTGTTTCGTTGCTCATTACTGTTGGATTCGGGAAAAAACTGATACGCTTTTTGCAGCGAAAACAGATCGGTGAAGAAATCCGCGATCTGGGACTGGAAGGGCAGTTGGCTAAAAAAGGCACGCCAACCATGGGCGGAATCATTATTCTTTCCTCCATCATCATCCCTACGCTGTTGTTTGCACGGCTCGATAATATTTACATACTGCTGATGCTGATTACCACCATTTGGCTTGGATTGATTGGATTTGCTGATGATTACATTAAAGTTTTCCTGAAAGATAAAGAAGGTTTGGCCGGAAGGTTCAAAATTTTGGGTCAGGTTTCGCTCGGAATCATTGTTGCCTGCACACTGTATTTTTCTGACGATGTTGTTGTTCGCCAGCGGGTTGTCGACTCAAATGGCTTCTTTGTAAAAGAAATGGTAACCGATAGCATCACCGGGCAGAAACGTTTGCAGCATGTTACAAAGCCAGTAAAATCAACCCGTACGACAATCCCGTTTATTAAAAACCACGAATTCAGCTATGCCTGGTTTGTCTCATTTTTAGGCGAAAAAGCCAAAACATGGAGCTGGGTAATATACGGACTGGCCATTATCTTGATCATCACTGCAGTTTCGAATGCGGCGAACCTTACCGATGGTATCGATGGGCTGGCGACGGGCACCTCGGCCATAAGTGGGGTCACGCTCGGAATCCTGGCTTATGTGAGTGGTAACGTTATTTATGCTGATTACCTGAATATCATGTATATCCCGAATTTGGGAGAGTTAACAGTATTCATTTCGGCATTCATCGGAGCCACGGTTGGTTTTTTGTGGTACAATTCCTATCCGGCACAAGTCTTTATGGGCGATACAGGAAGTTTGGCTCTGGGTGGGATTCTGGCCGTTTTCGCCATCATTATCCGCAAAGAAATTCTGATTCCGATCTTATGTGGAATCTTCGTAATCGAAAATCTTTCGGTAGTCATTCAGGTTGGCTACTTTAAATATACCAAGAAGAAATATGGCGAAGGTCGCCGGATTTTCCTGATGAGTCCGATACATCATCATTTTCAGAAACAGGGAATTCCTGAAGCAAAAATTGTAACCCGTTTCTGGATTGTTGGGATCATTCTGGCTGTTCTGACGATCGTAACCTTAAAAATGCGCTAATAACAATGAGCAAAAAAGCAGTCATATTAGGAGCCGCAGAAAGTGGAGTTGGAGCCGCCATTTTGGCGCTGAAGCAGGGTTTCGACGTGTTTGTGTCTGACAAAGGCACGATTAAGGAAAAATACCGGAATGAACTGATTGCCCGTCAGATTGAGTTTGAGGAGGGGAATCATTCGGAAGAGAAAATCCTGAATGCTGATGTGGTGATCAAAAGCCCCGGAATTCCAGATAAAGCGCCGTTGATCAAACAGCTGAAGGAACAGGGAACGCCTGTAATTTCAGAAATTGAGTTTGCCGGAAGATACACTTCAGCAAAGAAAATATGTATTTCAGGAAGTAACGGGAAAACCACAACCACGTTGCTCACTTATCACATGTTTCAGAAAGCAGGCCTGAATGTGGGGCTGGCCGGAAACGTTGGTCAAAGCATGGCCTGGCAGGTGGCCGAAAAAGAATTCGATTATTACGTGATTGAACTAAGCAGCTTCCAGCTCGATGGAATGTATGAGTTTAAGGCGGATGTTGCTGTTTTGCTGAATATTACGCCTGATCATCTGGACAGGTACGAGTACAAAATGCAGTATTACATCGATTCGAAATTTCGCATTACTCAAAATCAAACGGCCGAAGATGTTTTCATCTGGTGCAGCGACGATCCGGTATTGAAACACGAAATGTCGAAGCGCAAACTGAATGCCCGCTGCGTTCCATTCACATTGGGGACACCTCCAGTCAAAGGTGCCGGAATAACTGATAATAAACTGATTATTAACTGGGAACAAAATATTTTTACTATGTCGATTTTAGATATTGCACTACAAGGGAATCACAACACTTACAACTCGATGGCTGCCGGAATTTCAGGAATGGCTGTCAACATCAGGAATGAAAAAATTCGTGAGAGTTTGTCCGACTTCAAAGGAGTTGAGCATAGGCTTGAGCGGTTTTTGAAAGTTCATGGTATTGAGTTTATCAACGACTCAAAAGCCACGAATATTAATTCAACCTGGTATGCGCTTGAAAGCATGACACAGCCAACAGTCTGGATTGTGGGTGGTATTGACAAAGGGAACGATTATTCGGAATTGTACGATTTGGTGAAGTCGAAAGTAAAGGCCATTGTTTGTCTGGGAGTTGACAACTCGAAAATATTGGAAGCTTTCAAAAATGTTGGAATCGACATGGTTGAAACACAGTCGATGGAAGATGCAGTGCGTTCGGCTTATTTCCTGGCCAAGAATGGCGATACTGTTTTACTTTCGCCGGCCTGTGCCAGCTTCGACTTATTCGAAAACTACGAAGATCGCGGTCATCAGTTTAAACACGCTGTAAGAGAATTGTAAAATGGCAGGGAAACTGGCTAAAATATTTAAGGGAGATTTGACGCTTTGGGTTATTCTCATTTTTCTGTCGCTGATATCGCTGGTAATTGTGTACAGCGCGACAGGGAAACTGGCTTACCGCGAAGCGCACGGAAACACCATGTATTACCTTATTCGTCAGGTTATATTTATTCTTGCCGGATTTGGGATCATGCTTTTCCTGGTAAATGTTGTGCCCGTTTCGCTTTACTTCAAGGTGTCGCCGGCGCTGATCGGGATCACTGTATTCACCCTTATTTTAGCCTTCATTCAGTATAAAATTACCGGAGGAGATAAGGAAACTTCCCGTTCGCTCACGTTGCCTTTCTTCAGTTTTCAGCCGGCCGAGCTGGCCAAGATTTCACTGGTGATGTATGCGTCTCGGCTGTTATCGAAAGCCCAGCGCACCGAAGAAGAACTGAAATCTGCCTTTTTCTGGATTACCGGAGTGGCTGCTGCTATTTGTTTCCTGATCTTCCTGAGCAACTTCTCGACATCAGCCATGATCTTTTTTACCATGATTGTACTGATGCTCATTGCCCGGGTGTCGTTTAAATACATTGCTGCACTCATTGGCATTGGCGCACTGGCTGTTGTTCTGATCTATTTCACTGCCGATTTCTTTCCTGACAGTGTGGGTCGTGTTCATACCGTTAAAAGCCGAATCGACGACTTTATTTCAGGCGGAAAAAAAGAAGTAACCGGAACCAAACAGGAAGAATATGCACGTCTGGCCATTTTCGAAGGTGGCGTTTTTGGAAAGGGACCCGGAAACAGTGAGGTAAGTAATTACATGGAAGCGGGATACAACGATTTTATATATTCCATTTTCATTGAAGAATATGGGTTTGTAGGAGGCGCATTCCTTGCATTGTTATACCTGATTTTATTGTTCCGCGGAGTAATCATTGTTCGACGATGCGAACGAACGTTCCCGGCATTTACGGTAACGGGGCTGGTGCTGTTAATGACCTTCCAGGCATTTATCAATATGGCCGTTTCGGTGGGCGCAGTTCCGGTAACCGGGCAGCCGCTGCCTTGGGTAAGTATGGGAGGTTCGTCAATGTTGTTCACGGCCGCTTCGTTCGGAGTTATTCTAGCTGTAAGTGCCGATAACCAAAAACGAAAAGCTGAAATCGATCAGGCCCAGGCCGAACTGGAAGGAAAAAATAATGCTGCTGAAGAAAATTCAGAAGCTAAAGATCAGGTTGAACCCGAAATACCAATCGAAGATCAGGCATTATAATATGAAAAAATTAAAAGTCATAGTAAGTGGGGGAGGAACCGGGGGACATATTTTCCCGGCTGTTTCCATTGCCAACGAGATCAAAGATCGTTTGCCCGAAACCGAGATTCTGTTTGTTGGTGCTTTGGGCAAAATGGAAATGGAACGTGTTCCGGCTGCAGGTTACCGTATTGTGGGCTTACCGGTTGTCGGTTTTCCGCGGAAACCTTCGCTGAAAATGGTGACTTTCTTCTGGAAATTGTTCCAGAGCATGCGAAAAGCTAACAAAGTAATTGCCGATTTTAAGCCAGATATTGCCATTGGTGTAGGTGGATTTGCCAGTGGTCCCATTCTGAAAGCCGCCGTTCGCAATGGCGTTCCGGCAGTACTTCAGGAACAGAATTCATATGCCGGAGTGACCAACAAATTGCTGGCTTCGAAAGTGAAAAAGATTTGTGTGGCTTATCCACATATGGAACGGTATTTCCCTGCGGACAAAATTGTGCTGACCGGCAACCCAATCCGCAAAAACCTGATTGAAGTAGTAGTTGATAAAACTGAAGCTTATAGATATTTCAAATTGAATCCGGAAAAACCAGTGGTTTTGCTGGTTGGCGGAAGCTTGGGTGCGCGAACGCTGAACGAAAGCGTAATGGCTAATCTCGAACTGATTGGACAAACCGATGCGCAGGTAATTTGGCAAACCGGAAGCTATTATTACAAAGAGATGCTCGAACGATTGGGCGACAATTGTCCTAAGAATCTTCAGGCGATGGAGTTTGTTTCGCGCATGGATCTGGCTTATGCTGTGGCCGACGTGGTTATATCGAGAGCCGGTGCCGGAACCATTTCAGAGTTATGTTTGCTGGGAAAACCATCGGTTTTGGTGCCTTCACCCAACGTTGCCGAAGACCATCAGACCAAAAATGCGATGGCACTTGTTGAAAATCAGGCCGCTTTGTTGATAAAAGATGCTGATTCGAAAGAACAATTATGGTCAGAGACCTTTAAATTGCTGGCTGATAAACAGCGGTTAAACAGCCTTTCAGAAAATATCCTGAAATTGGCAAAACCCAACGCAGCCAAAGAGATTGTGGATGTTATTTTAGAAGTTATAAAAGTATAAATGTTAAAATTTACCGATATAAAGCAAGTGTATTTCCTCGGTATCGGGGGGATTGGAATGAGCGCTCTGGCACGTTATTTTGCGAGTCAGGGCATTGCTGTTTCAGGTTACGACCGCACGGCTACCGAATTAACCGCAGCACTTGAGCGAGAAGGAATTGCCGTTCATTATACCGACGATCCTGTCTTGCTGCCTGCAAATCTGAATGTGAACGACTCGCTGATTGTATATACTCCGGCCGTCCCATCAACTCATCAGGAATTAAATGTTCTCGTCAATCGGGGTTTCGAAATTCATAAACGAGCCGAAGTGTTGGGTATAATCTGCAACGCCAAACGTACAATCGCCGTGGCTGGAACGCATGGCAAAACTTCGGTTTCAACAATCGCGGCGCACATTCTGAAAACGTCAGCGAAAGGTTGTGCTGCCTTTCTGGGCGGAATCTCGAAGAATTACCAAACCAATTTGTTGCTCGACGAAACTGGCAGCGAATGGATTGTGGCCGAAGCCGACGAATTCGACCGTTCGTTCCTGCACCTGAAGCCTGAATTGGCTGTGATTACCTCGATGGATGCCGACCACCTCGACATTTACGGGTCGCACGAAAAAGTGATTGAAAGCTTCCGCCTTTTTGCCGGAAACATTCGGAAAGATGGTTCGCTGCTTTATAAAAAAGGCTTGCCATTTGGAACAGAGGCAGTGCACTATAAGATGTGCTCGTATTCGATTACCGAAGATGCCGATTATTGCGCACAGAACATTGAACTGAAAGATGGTTATTACCAGTTCGATCTGAAAACCCCGGATTTTACCATCGAAAAAGTGGTATTGAATTACCCCGGACTAGTTTATGTTGAAAACTCGGTTGCAGCGGCTGCATTAGCATTAATGGCAGGTGTTACGCCGGAAGATATTCGCAGTGCGTTGGCTTCCTATGCCGGAGTGAAACGCCGGTTCGATATTCACCTAAAGAATGAACATTTTGTACTGATTGACGACTATGCTCACCATCCGGCTGAGTTGAAAGCTACTATTCAATCGGTGCGCGATTTTTACCGTGGTCGGACGTTGACGGGCGTATTTCAGCCGCACCTTTTCAGCCGCACCAACGATTTTTATAAAGATTTTGCACAAAGTCTGGATTTGCTCGACGAGATCGTGTTGCTCGACATTTATCCGGCACGCGAACTTCCAATGGAAGGTGTGACTTCGGAATTGATTTTTAATGAGATAAAAAATAAAAATAAACGATTGTGTGCCAAGTCGGAACTGAAAAATCTGGCGGCCACCTTTAACCCGGGAATTATCATCATGATGGGTGCCGGCGATATTGACACCCTGGTTGAACCGGTAAAAGAGCAATTGCTGAAATATGAAGGTTGTTAAAAAAATATTTATCGTATTGGGCTGGTTATTGCTGATCGGAGGTGTCGGAGCAACCATATACTATGCCTGGATGCAGCGCGAAGCAGTGCGTTGCCAGGAAATTGTGGTCAATATCAATCCCAATTCGCCAAAGTTTCTCGATGAGCACGAAATTATCGACATGATCGAAAAATCGGGTGAGATGATTGTGGGGAACAGGCTTTCGGCGATTAACATCAATAAAGTCGAAACCAAATTGAATTCATCGTCGTCGCTGGCGAACGTGCAGGTTTTCAAAAAGGTTGAATCCAAAGGTCTGTCGTTTAAAGGCAAACTTGTGGTAAGTCTCGACGAACGGACTCCGATCATCAGAATAAAAAATTCGACTGAAGATTATTACATGGACATGGAAGGGAACAAAATCCCCACCTCGGCTAAGTATGTCGAGCGAATCATGATTGCTTCAGGAACAATTCCCAATCCGGAAACGCAGGCCAGTTTGCTTAAAATGGCCGATTTCGTGAATAAGGATGAATTCTGGAAAGCGCAGATCGAGCAGGTTTTTGTTCAGGCAAACGGCGAGTTACTTCTATTGCCGCAAGTTGGTGATTACCTTATTGAGTTTGGAACTCCAGACGATTGCGCCCTGAAGTTGAGAAATTTGAAAGCAGTTTACCAGCAAGGTTTTAAAAACATGGGCTGGAACAAATATAGAACCATCAGTGTGAAATACAGGAATCAGGTTGTTTGTACAAAAAAGTAGGTTATGGACAAGAACGAAAGAATTTTTGCAGCAGTAGACATTGGCTCTACAAAAATTGTGGCCTTAGCCGGAAAGAAAAATGAAGATGGAAAAATCCAGATTATCGGACTTGGACACAGTGCATCGCGAGGTGTTAAACGCGGTGTTGTGCTCAATGTTGAAGAAGCTTTTGCTGCCATCAGCGACGCCATTGGGCAGGCCGAACGGGAAAGTGGTCACGATATCGAAAATGTATTTGTAAACATTTCGGGTCAGCAGTTGATCACCCTGAATACCCGTCAGCAAAAGACTTTTGGCCGCGATCATTGCGTGACCGAAGCCGATGTTGATCAAATGATGCAGCTGGCTAGTCAGATAAACCTTCAGGAAGGGATGACCATTTACCACATCAATCCTGAATTCTATACCATCGACGGAGAAACCGGAATTACCAGTCCGGTAGGAACGATCGGTGAAAAAATCGAAGCGAATTTCAAGGTTCACGTTGCTCCTGATTCCTATCAGCGGAACGTTGATATGTGCTTTAACAACGGATCGATCAATGTGCACCGGGCTATACTCGACCCAATCGCATCATCCGAAGTTGTACTTACCGAAGAAGAAAAGGAAACCGGCGTTGCCCTGGTTGACATTGGCGGAGGAACAACCAAGATTTCGATTTTCTGCGATGGGGTGTTGTGTTATACATCAATGGTTCCGTTTGGCGGAAATGTAGTTACTTCTGATATAAAAGAAGGTTGCTCCATTACCCTGAAGCAGGCCGAATCGCTTAAAGTTCAGTTCGGACAGGCTATTGCCGATTTTGCTCCTGAAGATAAAGTGGTTACCATACCAATTAACGGATGGGAACCCAAACAGATATCATTCAAAAGCCTGGCGCACATTATTCAGGCACGTATGGAAGACATTGTTTCCTATTTCTTTTATGCTATCCGGAAGTCGGGTTATGCCGATAAACTGGGAGCAGGAATTGTAATTACGGGAGGAACCTCGCTGTTGCCGAATATGGGACAGCTGATCAAATTCCATACGGGTTACGATGTTCGGGTTGGACGACCCAATATGAAAACATTTGTTTCAACAAGAAATATTGAAGATCCACGTTTTGCAACCGCCTTGGGATTACTCAAAATGGTCTCCGAAGAAGATGGATTTGATGGTAAAAAGAACAAGCGGAGAGCTAAGAAAGTGAAATCGAACGAACCCGGCATATTGACCAAGATGCAGAACAAAATTGTTCAGGGAGTGATAGGATTCTTCGAAGAAGTACCGGCTGATACAGAAATGACTTAAGCATAAATATAATCAAGTCTGCCTTATGATCGATGAATTATTTAATTTCGGACTAGAGCGCGCTGACTCTTCCATCATCAAGGTCATTGGTGTGGGAGGAGGAGGTTGCAATGCCGTCAAAAACATGTTTGAAGAGGGCATTGAAGGTGTAAACTTCATGATTTGCAATACAGATGCACAGGCCATGCAAAACAATCCTGTGCCGGTGAGAATTCAGCTCGGGGTTACACTCACGCAGGGACGTGGTGCCGGAAACCTTCCTGAACAGGGCGAGCAGGCGGCCATCGAAAATCTGGATGATATTCGTGAAGTTCTCGAAGGCACAACCAAGATGGTGTTCATCACTGCCGGAATGGGTGGAGGAACCGGAACCGGAGCTGCTCCGGTTATTGCCAGGCTGGCTCGTGAACTCGACATTCTGACCATTGCCGTTGTAACTATTCCATCGCGGTCAGAAGGGAAGCGCCGATTCGATCAGGCACTTGAAGGGGTTGAAAAGCTAAGGCAGCATGTGGATAGCATGTTGGTAATAAGCAACGAAAAACTCCACAAAATCTATGGCAACCTACCGGCATCACAGGCATTCAAAAAAGCCGATAATATCATTACCACTGCCGTAAAAGGTGTTGCTGAAATTATTACTCTTCACGGAAATATAAATATTGACTTTGCCGACGTAAGCACCGTAATGGCAGGAAGCGAAGTATTCATCATGGGTACAGGTTTGGCTGATGGACCGAACCGTGCAATGAATGCTGTGCGTCAGGCACTCGAATCACCGTTGCTCGATAGCAGCAGCATTCGTGGAACAAAAGATATTTTGCTCAACATCATCTCCGGAACCGAAGAGGTTACGATGGGAGAGATTGGTGAAATCATCGATTATCTTCAGGATGAAGCTGGGCAGGATGCGACAATTATCTGGGGTAACGGAAACGATCCGAAATTGGGCGACCAGATTAGTGTAACCATTATTGCTACCGGATTTGATGTAAATCCGAACCGTTTGTTCCAGTCTCCTGTCGAAACCGTTGAGCTTATGTCTGAGGATTCAGGATTCGAAATTAATCTGGAGGATGAAATTCCATTTGAAGTAGCCGAGCCTGTAAGTCCGAAAGCTGAGCCTATAAGGGCAATGCAAACAGAACCGGTAGCTCAGAAGAAAAAATGGAAAAAGGAAAAGAAACATCTGGTGAAGGACTCAAATCCTGACAATACCAATGTTGACGGATGGTTCTTCAGGCAGTTTAACCGATTCTTTGATGATAAGGACAGTTCCGACACTCCGGTTTCTGAAGAGAATAATAATTAGTAGAAAATATAAACACGAAAAATAGACAATCATGTCAAACGAAATTATGAATTTTGATTTAACCGTAAATTCCGGTTCAATCATCAAGGTAATCGGAGTAGGTGGCGGCGGTGGAAATGCCGTAAATCACATGTATTATCAGGGTATTCGTGATGTGGATTTTATGGTCTGTAACACCGATGCGCAGGCATTGATCAACAGTCCGGTTCCATATAAAGTGCAGTTAGGCTCTTCGCTGACCGAAGGTCGTGGTGCCGGGAATAAACCCGAAACAGGCCGGGAGGCAGCTATCGAAAATATTGAAGACGTAAAGAAAGTGCTTCAGAATAATACCAAGATGGTCTTTATTACTGCCGGGATGGGTGGAGGTACCGGTACCGGTGGCGCGCCCGTAATTGCTCAGGCTGCCCGTGAATTGGGGATATTGACAGTTGGTATTGTTACTATTCCGTTCCGGAATGAAGGACGCCGTCGTATTAAACAGGCCGTTGAAGGTATTGCCGCGATGGAAACACATGTTGACTCGCTGTTGGTGATTAATAACGAGCGAATCCGCGAAATGTATGGTGACTCGAAGATTTCGGATGCTTTTGCCAAAGCAGATAATATTCTGACAACTGCCGCCAAGGGAATCGCCGAAATCATCACTGTTCCGGGTTATATCAACGTCGACTTTGCTGATGTGGAAACTGTAATGCGCAATAGCGGTGTAGCCCTGATGGGTACCGGCGTCGCTTCAGGAGTAAACCGTGCGGTTATCGCTGTTGAAGAGGCCTTAAATTCGCCATTGCTGAATAACAACGACATTATGGGTGCCCGTAATATCCTGTTGAATATTACTTCAGGAGTTGAAGAAATTACGATGGATGAGATTGGCGACATTACCGACTTTGTTCAGGAAAAGGCTGGAAACTCTGCCGACCTGATCTGGGGTAACGGCGTTGACGAGTCGCTGGGCGATAAAATTTCGGTAACCATTATTGCTACCGGTTTCAGCACAAGCAGTATTCCTGAAATGGTGATCAATCAAAACCAGGAAAAAACCTACCATACTTTACAGGACGATGCTACCGACTTCATCCCAAAAACGAAAAAAGAAACCAAAGTTTCGATGGAAAATGAGCTTTACGGTTCGAAAAATGTAAAACAGAAAACCTTCGAATTTGAAATCAATGCCGGCGGTTTCGATGAATTTGAAGAGCTTTACGGAAATCCACAGGGTAAAAAAGATTACAATGTGGCGAGTGAACCGGTAGATTTTTCGCAGACTTCGGAAGAAGCTGTTGATGAGTTGGAGAATATTCCTGCTTACAGAAGGAAAAACTCTAAATTTTTCAGCTTTAAAAAAAAAGTAGATGAGAAATTTTCCCGCTTTTCCATTTCGCCGGATGAAAATAATAATGTAGTTTTACGGGACAATAATTCGTATTTGCACGATAACGTTGATTAATCAGGAAGAAAATGAGTTTATTTGATCAGATAAGCAGTGACATTATCGCTGCGATGAAGGCCAAAGAGAAAGAAAAACTTGAAGCTTTGCGCGGAATTAAAAAAGTAATGATCGAAGCAAAATCAGCAGCCGGTGCAACAGGCGAATTAACCGATCAGGAAAGTCTGAAGATTATTGCGAAATTAGCTAAACAGGGAACTGACGCTGCCACTATTTACAAAGAACAGGGCCGTGAAGACTTGTATGAGCAGGAAATTTTTCAGGTTAAGATTTTTGAATCGTATCTTCCGGCAAAAATGTCGGATGCTGATCTGGCTGCAGCTGTTCAGGCAATCATTGCCGAAGTTGGTGCGTCGGGCATGAAAGATATGGGAAAAGTAATGGGTATTGCTTCCAAGAAGCTGGCAGGACTGGCCGAAGGAAAGGATATCTCAGATAAAGTGAAAGCTTTGTTAAGCTAAAGATAGAATGTCGGGACTTGAAATCTCAAGTTTTGTGCATTTGGGGTGGAAAAAGGAAAGCGGGCAGGGGCCCGCTTTCTGGTTTTATAGAGGTAGGTAATCAGTGATACAAAGAATTATAATCAATATTTCCAGAACCCTGTGTAGGATAAACCCAGCCATATGCCCAGATTATTTCCATACATCTTTCCATGATCTCCGGAGAATCCCAGGTTTATGCTTGTGTCTTTGATGAAGCTTTTGGGAGAAGAGACCTCAAATTGCCAAGAGAATTGTTTCTTATAGTCTTCGTAAATTGGTCTGGTCAATCCGTAGTTTTTCGAATAATTTAGGGTGATTCGGTAATTGATTGATTTGATCGTTCCCTTCCCCGAAAAATAGTAAAGTCTGACGGTATTGTTGTTGGTATAACTTGATCCGTTTTCATTGTATTTGGGTGATGTAATCCATGGATTTGCGATAGTCATTCCCCGGTACGACCATCCGTTTGGGATCAATCCGTTAGTATAATAACCATCTTGTCCACCGTAAATTATTCCGTCCAGGTCGTGCCAGGGGCCATTTTGATCGGTTGTGCTCAGGTATTCCACTACAAAATGGCTAAACGGTTTAAATGTTGGAAGTTTAACTGACATTCCCCAAAGTCCGTCTTCGATGTTGGGCGATTTGGTTATCAGCTTTACTGGAAGATCCTCCGATATGTTTTGCCAGTACAATGCAATGAGAATGGATTTTGTTTTTAGGTCTAATCCTACGTTTTGAGAAATGATATGATTCCCCAGTGTGTTGATCTGATCAGAGATGTTGGCGGTAGAATTTCCGCCTTTACCCATTAGGATTCTGAAATAATTGTCCCAGGTGATGGGCATCGTACCATATTGCGATGATTGTCCTCCCCATTGAACGACATGCTGAATTCCGTAGTGAATATTCAGGGGAAATGTTCCTCCCAATCTCATATACGCATATTTATGGTGCAGTAAGAGGTTATGAATACCTCCGTCGTTGTAAAAGCAACCGTGTGAAAGTCCGCCTTTTACTTCGACATAGCCTTTGGTAAAGGGAATTTTGACATAGTCGTTCGATTCAATGGCAATTTTAGGTATTGGCCGGCTGTTTTGCGACCACAATAACCCACCACTCGAAAGATCGGCATCCTGATTGCCATAGACCTGCTGTTTATTGCCTGCATAAGCATTTAGAAAACCTAATTTACCCTGAATGTAGAGTTCGTTGGGGAAGAACCTTTTCTCGTTTCCGGAATAATTGGCATCCAGTTCCACTCCAAATCCATAATCGAATCTTCTTTGCACCTCAGGCCTTTTATGGATGGTTCCCCACAGGGTCAAAGCATTGGGCGAAAGGCTAAACCGATCGTATTGATTGGCTGTCGAGAGGAAGGGAGCATAATTTCCTGTTCCGATATTTACTCTTGAATTCAGTGAGTAGGCAATGGAATCTGATCGATCCTGGGCCTGTGATGTAACAACCACAAATAAAAAAAGCAGAGTTTGATAATATTTAATCTTCATTGATTTGCATTCTAGGGTTGAAACATCCAAACGTCAGGCTTACGAACGTAATCATCTTCTCCACCGACTACATATCCTTTCCCATTAATAGCGAAGACTACCATGTTTTGTCTTGCTCCACCCGGAAAATCACCACATCGCGTCCATTCATCCTTGTCAGGATCATATTTTACGACGTCCGATAGTAACTTTCCATTGTTTAGCGAACCTCCCCAAAAGCGCCCAAGCATGATATAGCCTTGTCCGTTAATGGATAATCCTTTGGATAAAACCCTTCCTTTGGGTAAATCTGTCATACGGCTCCATGAATCGTTTTCGGTGTGATAGCAATAAAAATCCTTATAGTTGGCATAACCTGTGCCAACATATAAATTTTTGTCGATTGCAAATCCAGCAGTACCCGATCTTTCTATCGGACAATTCTTCAGTTTGGTCCATGTATTGGTTTGCGGATCGTATTTGTAAGTGTCCGAATTATAGGTGTTGCTGTAGCCCAGCGTGGTGTAAATGCAATTGCCGATAACAGCACAAAATAAATCGTTGGTCGCGTTTCCAGGAAACGAGGCAAGCTGCTTCCAGGTATCGTTGATGATATCGTATTCCCAAAAATCGTTAACCGGTTCCTGAAAAGCTGTGGTTGCACCAAGCCCAACATATGTCTTATTCCCAATAACAGCACCAATGGCTTTAACCCGGGGGGCTCCGGGAAAATCAGATTTTCGCTTCCATTGATCAGTCTTACTGTCATACTCCCATAAGTCTTTCAGGAATCCACTTTTTAATCCTGATCGCCCGAGACCAATAAATGCTTTGTCCTGATATACAAAGGCAGTTGCTGATGCTCTCGCCGGCCCGGGAAAATCATTCAGTTGCTGCCATTTGTTGATTGGGGTAAAATCGTATTTCTGGCAGGAACATAAGAGGAGAAATATGACTATTGATGGAAAATAACTTAAATTGAATTTTTTGCAGTTTTTCATCCGTAAATAATTTGATTTTTTAATTGTCGGATGGAACTCACATCCCGTCATTTTTATTAGCGTTTGTGTTTTCTGCAAACATGCTCGTTTCATAAATGATTACTGTAATAAGAAAATCCTTTATCAGTTTGTTTGATAAAGGATTTTGCACATAAAAAAGATATATTTCTTCTCTGAAAATGAATTTTAATTACGACATTTTATCCTCGGCAGATTACTTTAGATTTTTAAGATATCGCCTTTTCCGTTGACTTCCCACTCTTTTGGGAAAGAAGCTTTAGGCTTCCTACCTCTGATTTGGTGTTCCCCAATTTCATATAGCGGGTAAAGATGCTGATGTCCGGTTCGGGTTCAATCTCTTTTGCGGGTTGCATTTCTGGGCTGATGTCATCAAGCTTTTCAAATTGTGAATTTTGAGAAATAAACTCGGGCACAATTTCCTTCATTCGGGTCACCAACTGGCTGTCACTTTCCTTTTCAATGTGGTCAATCAGATCAAGAATCCGGGATTCGGCCCAATGATAATCATAAGGTCTGATTTTACCAATCTTGATTTTTTTATTCGAGGTCGGAAGAGTCGATTCTTTGTCGGCCAGCATTTCTTCATACAATTTTTCTCCCGGACGTAATCCTGTTTCAATAATTTTAATTTCATCATGTGGGATAAAACCGGACAAGGAAATCATGCGCTCGGCCAGATCGTAAATACGTACAGGTTTACCCATGTCAAAAAGATAGATTTCACCGCCATGTCCCATAAATCCGGCTTCCATAACCAATTGACAGGCTTCGGGAATCGTCATAAAATAGCGGATAATCTCTTTGTGTGTAATGGTAACCGGTCCACCATTGCTGATTTGCTTTTTGAAAATCGGAATCACCGAACCATTCGATCCAAGCACATTACCAAAACGGGTGGTTATAAATTGTGTTTTCATTCCCGGATATTGTGAACGTGCCTGGATATAGATTTCGCAGATTCGCTTGGTAGCTCCCATAATATTGGTTGGGTTCACTGCTTTGTCTGTAGATATCATTACGAACTTCTCCGTACCGGATTCTACCGCAAGGTCTGCAATAATCCGGGTGCCTTTGATGTTGTTACTAATCGCCTCGTTGGGCTGTAATTCCATGAGCGGAACATGTTTGTAGGCCGCAGCATGATAAATGATATGCGGATGATGCCAGTTGAATATTTTCTTCATTTTGCCCTGATTGGTCACATCGGCCACATACGAATGAAGCTTTACCTCTCCGAGTAAAGGGAGAACTTCATTTTTTATTTCAAAAATTCCGGATTCGGCCTGATCAATAATGATGATAGATTCTGGATTGAGTGAAACAAGCTGACGAACAATCTCTGAACCAATGGAACCAGCTCCACCTGTTACCATTACCCGTTTCCCTGCAATGCCCCGGCTAATCGTTTCCACTTTCATAGAGATGGGTTCACGTCCTAAAAGATCTTCTATCCGTACCTCTTGGATTTTGCCTTCAGCGGCTTTCCCATCCAAAAGATTTGACGGATCAGAAACTTCTTTCACTTTCAACCGTTTGGACAGACATTGATCCACAATTTCGCGTTTCCGCTCAATTTCAATATTCGTTCCGGATATAGCCAATACCATTTCCTGTACTTTTTGATCGGCAATTACATTTTCAAATGCTTTTTCCGGAGAAAATATCTTGAGTCCACTGACCCGGCTGTTCCAGAGACTAGGGTTGTCATCAATAAATCCTACAATGTTGTAATGGATGTTGTTATCCTTCATAATTACACTTTGGGCAATGCTTCCCATGACCCCGGCACCGTATATCATGACATTAACAGTATCATTTGGCCGTTTAATCAGTTTGCGGTAAACATACTGGACACTAAAGCGGAACGAAACCATCAGAAAGACGGAAAGGAAATAATGAATGATAATAACCGACCAGGGAATAAGCATCAGATCGTTCATACTGTGTCCAAAATAACTGATCAGGCAATAACCTCCTGAAAAGACTAAATGAGCTTTGGCCAGGACGACGGCGTCGTATATAGTCGAATGTCTAAGGATGCCATGATGTGGCCGGAAGAGCACAGCAGCCAGTACAAAAAAGGGTAGCCCTGTCATGAATTGCAGGAGCATCATGGGAACATCAACATGCTCCGAAAAAAGGTTGTAACGGAGCAGATAGGTAAATAAAAATGATGTGGAGGCAATGCCCATATCAACTATCAGAATAATCCATTTGGGCAAGTATATCTTGTCAATCAGTTCTTTTAATATAAATCTCATTTGCTATACATTTTAGGGTTGGAATGATTTAGCAGCATTAATTCAAATGGAATAGACCCATGTGCGTAAGAGATCATCAATGTAAAAGCAGTAATTTATTTTTAAAAACTACAGGTTCATTGATTGCATCAGATCGAAACAATGCGTCTTTATCCTACCAAATTTACTTTATAAAAACGCATTATTAACAGGTTTAATATTCCGTTAACAAGGAAAATATATGAAGTGACCGATATTTTACATGAATGGTCAGAATTAGCATATGAACGAACAAAAATTTTTCATAAAACATGAATGATTTTTTATCTTCTATGATCAAAAGATGATTTTTAACCATCAATGGTTGCTTTCAGTTATTAATTATTAATGGTCAATTAATAATTATTTGGGATTTAGCTCCCTTCCCCGCCTGATCGTTGGGCAGGAATTCCTCAGGCGGGGAAAGAGACTGACGCGATGGTTCGTTGTTCTGTTTGAGCTTGTGATCGATTTGTTGTGTTAAGGGTCATGTCATCAGGTTCCCATCGATCCTTTCAATAAATTTCAAGCTCTGTAAGAGCGATATGTTTTGTAGCCTGGAGTGAAATGCAATGCAACCCCGAGTATTTGATTGCAAGAGCAATCCCGGCCGCGTGATATCGTTATTTGAAGCGAGGAAATGGTTTCGGCCGGAAGGATGGTTTATCAGATGTGAAGAATATCTTCGGCTGATAATGGTGCATAGGGTCCATCTTTCACCTCAAAAATTACTGAATCCGGAGCCTGAACTTCCAAACTGTGCCATTGTCCTTGCGGAATATCTATTCCATAATTACCAGCCGTCGGATCTAAATCAAACAATTCGGTAATGTCACCATCTTCGTTATAAAATGCTACACGAATTTTGCCACGAAGCAGAATATAAGTCTCAGCCGTGTTTTTATGTCGGTGTATGGGTATTACAGAATCCATCTCAACGGCATTGAGTAATCGCTGTGATTTAGCTTCCGGTGAGGTGTGAAAATTAAAGTTCATCCGCAGCCGTTCGTTGGTTTTGGCTTTTTCTGAAAGATTATCAAGTAATTCGGTGTTGATTTGCATGGAATTCAGAATGTAGGATTAATGTTTTACCCCTTTGCTCATTAATACAGAAGTGAATGTGAGCACGATTATTTTTAAATCGAAGATGAACGATTTTCGCTGCAGATATTCCTTTTCATAAGCTACTTTTTCTTCGAGCGAGATTTCATCCCGGCCATTGATTTGTGCCCATCCGGTGATGCCTGGCTTAAGTTTTTCAACTCCGGCGGCAACGCGCAAAACCATCAAATCATCCTGATTATACAATGCAGGGCGCGGACCAACAAAAACCATTTCTCCCCGGATAATATTAATCAGATTAGGCAACTCATCCAAACTTAATTTGCGCAGTGTCCCTCCCGATTTCAGCAGGTATTGTTTTGGGTTTTCCAGCAAATGCGTAGCCACATTGGGCGTGTTCTTCTTCATGCTGCGAAACTTATAAATTGGGAAAAACGTGTAGTTTACCCCAACCCGTTTCTGTTTGAAAAAAACAGGAAATCCATCTTCAATGAGAATAGCTATGGCCACCAGAAGAAAGACTGGCGACAAGAGTATAATAAATAGTAAGGCAATTAACCGATTAAACATGTTTGTTAAATAAGTAGTAAGTTCTATAAATTAAGGCACTTGGGTAGTATTTGGATATGTATTATCTGAATCTTCATTAATCGTACTTTTCAGTATAGCTTCAAGCTTATCGAATAGATCATTTTTATCAAAATTGTTTTTGTAATATGTGTAGGCATTCTGCTCTATCCTTATTCTTTCCATATCATTAAGTTGACTTAATATTAATGCATGTTTGGCCAATTCACTATAACCACCTGCTGGGACAGCAAATCCACAATCTGCTATTCTGATTATTTCAGCTCCTTCACCGTTAAACATTCCAAGAATAATTTTTCCAGATGCCATATAAGCCTGAATTTTTGCCGGAACTGTAAGACTAAATATCGGTTCATCTTTTAATGAAACCAGCATGGCATCTGCTTTTTCAAAAAAGATAGGCATTGTTTCTATTGGGTAACGACCTAATAAATAAATGTTATTTAGATTCCGGTTGCTTAGTTCTTTTCTGATCCATGAGGCTTTTCGTCCATCACCAACGAAAATCCAATTGATTGAAGGTACTTCTTTTTGCGTTATTTCCGCCGCCTTGAGAATTGATTCAAAATCTTGTGCTTCTCCAAGATTTCCTGCAAACATGATATTAAATCCATTTGGGAAAGAGGGAAGTTCTATATCTGATTGTAAAGGGGTCGTGAAAATATCTTCAGCCCAATTGGGAAAATGAATAATTTCATTTTTATCAATATTGATCTTCTCAGAAATCGAATTGCTAAAGAAAGCAGAACTAACTAGAATCTTATCTGAGTTTTTATAAATAAATTTAACCAATTTATTAAGCCATGCAATAATTCTGTGATTCTTTATATTGCTGGCAGCTGTTACACTTTCAGGCCACAAATCAAGAACCCATAAGCAAAGAGGAATTTTTTGTTTTCTCTTAATCCTTATTGCTGGAAGAGCCATTGTTACAGGTGATAATTGTTGTACAAAAATCACATCAAAACTTGTCCGGATTCTGAATTGAACCGTGAAGAATGAAAAAATTATGAAAGAGGTGTAGTTCAACAAAAGTCTCAATGCATTTCCATTTCCCCTGGGAATAATAGGCGTACGAATTATTTTGGCACCATTGATATATTCTGTTCTTTTATTGAAGAAATTATATCCTTCATAAAATCTCCCATTCGGATAATTTGGTTTTGCAGTTAATACAGTTACTTCATGTCCCCTTTTCACAAAGTCAAAAACAATATCATTCCCTCTGAATGATTCCGGATAAAAATACTGTGATACAAAAAGGATTTTCATAAAGCTACTTACTCCAAACTACCCGGTTCACGTAATCGGTATAACTCAAAATAATGCGGACTACTTTATCTGATACATTAGGCATCGAATAGTCGGAAACCGGACGGAGTGTTCGTTCTGAGCCTCTTTTCTGTTTATCGAGAATAGCCAATCCTTGTAAGATACGTTCGGTATTCATCCCCACCATCATTACCGGAGCTTCTTCCATAGCTTCCGGGCGTTCATGTGCATCCCGAATATTCAATGCCGGAAAATTCATGATGGACGATTCCTCTGAGATGGTTCCGCTATCAGACAATACGACAAAGGCATTTTTTTGCAGGTGGTTGTAATCGTGAAAGCCCAAAGGTTTCATTAATTGGATCAACGGATGAAACTCAGTCCCTTTTTCGTTAATCTTGTTCCGGGTGCGGGGATGCGTAGATACAATAATGGGTAACTGGTATTTTTCTGCAATAAGATTAAGGGAGACAACTAGTTTTTCAAAATTTTCTGAGTTGATGTTTTCTTCACGGTGGGCTGAAACCACAAAATACTGTTCTTTCTCCAATGCTAGTTTATTGAGAACATCAGAATGATCAATTTGAGGCATGTTGGCATTCAATACTTCAAACATCGGGCTACCGGTTTTAATAATCCGGTCGGCTGGTAAGCCTTCCCTTAAAAGATATTCACGTGCAATATCGCTGTAGGTTAAATTAATGTCGGAGATGTGATCCACAATTCTTCGATTGGTTTCTTCGGGTACACGTTGGTCGAAACAACGGTTACCCGCTTCCATATGAAAGATAGGAATATGGCGTTTCTTGGCAGGGATAGCACATAAACAACTGTTGGTATCACCAAGCACCAGGAAAGCATCAGGTTGTTCTTTTTCCAAAACCGGATCGATGTTGATAATGATTTGTCCGATGGTGGCAGTAGCATTGGCTCCGGCAGCATTCAGAAAATGAACGGGTTTTCGTAATCCCAGATCGTTAAAGAATACTTCGTTCAATTCATAGTCGTAATTCTGACCAGTGTGTACCAGAATGTGTTCGATACATTCTGTTTTGTCTAGTTTTTTGATGACTTCCGATAAACGAATAATCTCGGGACGTGTGCCAACAACAGTCAGAACTTTGAGTTTTTTTATTTCCATTTTTGTATTATTATACTTCTAAAAAAAAGGTATCTGGCTTTGATGGGTCGAACACTTCGTTTACCCACATAACCGTAACCATAGCGGTAGTTCCTAAATTTTCAATGTTATGTGTATATCCAACCGGAATGTCAACGACTTCCAGCTTTTCTCCTGATACAAAGTATTCGATAATCTTGTCAGAATCAATTTTCCTGAAACGGATGACTCCATTTCCACTGACTACCAGAAATTTTTCATTTTTTGTGTGGTGCCAATGGTTCCCTTTGGTAATTCCCGGTTTCGAAATGTTAATTGAAACCTGTCCGCGATCAGGTGATTTTAAAAATTCAGTAAAGGAGCCCCTGTTATCAGTATTCATTTTCAACGGATAGCTAAAGCTGTTGGTGGGCAAATAACTCAAATAAGTTGAATAGAGCTTTTTGGTAAACGAATGGTCTAAGTCGGGAACCTGGAGTGTTGTCCGGCTTTCTTTAAATGCGTTTAACAAGTCAACAATTCCTCCCAGTTTTATTTCATGAACTGGACTTATTGGTTCGAAATGACCTTTTTTAGTCAAGTCGGTTGGTGGCTTTTTTAGATTACTGATGAATGCGTTTACAACATCATCAATATATACCAGTTTCATGATTACGGAGGGGTCGTTTACCTGGATGGGTAAATTGTTGGCGATGTTGTTGCAGAAAGTGGCAACCGCGCTATTGTAATTGGGACGGCACCATTTCCCAAATACATTGGGTAAACGATAAACGAATACTGGTATGTTGTTTTCAATTCCATAATCGAACATTAAGTCTTCACCTGCTTTTTTACTCTGCCCATAAGCATTGTTTAGTTCGGCTTGTATGGATGAACTGATTAGGATTGGCACTTTATTGTTAAATTTTCGAAGACTGTCCAAAAGTTCCGAAGTAAATCCAAAATTGCCCTGCATAAATTCTTCTTGATTTTCTGGGCGGTTTACTCCAGCCAAATGAAATACAAAGTCACAAGACTTGGTGTATTCATCGAGTAGGCTTTTGTCCATATCGATGTCAAATTCAAGTAAATCGGTATAGCCCTGGTTCCTAAGCTCGGCAATCAGGTTTTTCCCAACAAATCCTTTTGACCCGGTTATTAAAATCCTCATAATCTTAAATCGTTTCTGATTAACTCAAGCTTAAGCAGCAATTCTTTCATCCCTTCCTTATCCAGGCGGTGGGTGTTATGCGAGTGATAATCTTCAATCTTCGAGATTTCTTCTTCTCCTTCAATAAAATACTTATCGTAGTTCAGGTCGCGCGAATCACAGGGAACCCTATAATAACCACCCCTGTCATCCGCTTTGGCCATTTCCTCACGGGTAACCAGTGTTTCATACAACTTCTCCCCATGACGGGTCCCAATCGTTTTGATTTCACTGTTGCCCTGATACAGTTCAATCAGCGCTTCGGCTAATGTTTGAATGGTGGCAGCCGGAGCCTTTTGTACAAACAAGTCGCCGTTTTCGCCATTCAGGAAAGCATACACCACCAAATCAACAGCATCATTAAGCGTCATCATAAAGCGGGTCATGTTGGGATCGGTTACAGTAAGGTTTTTTCCAGCTTTGATCTGATCGACAAATAAAGGGATGACTGAACCACGCGATGCCATTACATTTCCGTAACGCGTACAGCATATTGTTGTTGCTGCACCTTTGCCTAAAGCCCTACCTTTGGCAATGGCCACTTTTTCCATCATGGCTTTACTGATGCCCATCGCGTTAATCGGGTAACAAGCTTTATCGGTCGATAGAATCACCACATTTTTTACGCCGTGCTGAATAGCAGAATCCAATACATTCTCAGTTCCAAACACGTTGGTTCGAACAGCCTGTGTAGGGAAGAACTCACACGAAGGAACCTGCTTTAAGGCTGCGGCATGAAAAATATAATCTACTCCTGCCATTGCATTGTCTACACTGCGTTTATCACGGACATCGCCAATATAGAATTTAATTTTAGGATTTTGATATTGATGCCGCATATCGTCCTGTTTCTTTTCGTCACGCGAGAAAATGCGGATTTCTTTAATGTCGGTTCCCAAAAAACGGTTTAACACGGCATTACCGAACGAACCAGTGCCGCCGGTTATTAGAAGAGTTTTATTCTTAAACATGCTATTTGATGTTTTTCCAATTGATTTAAAAATAGATATTTATTAGGTTGTTTTTTCCTCTGGCGAAGGATACTGGATTAATACAGCTTTATATTTACCCTTAAATACAAAGATACTGCCAGCAGCAGCACCTATAACCTTAAACCGATAAATGAGTTTTTTTATGTCTTCGTAGGAACCGGCTCCACCTAGAAAGGTAAGAGGTACATCCGTTAGTTCTCTTACCTTTTCACACATCTCCATATCATAACCTGCCATTACACCATCTAGGTCGATGTTGTTGATAACAAGCTCTCCGTATGGGACATCCTTTATCTCCTCCAAAAAATCATAGAGTTTCTTTCCCGTTTTCTTTATACCATTATGCGTAAATATCTCATAATGGGCACCGCCGAATAAACTTTTTTTCTTTGCAATATCAAGTACAAGCACCACACTTTGAGCACCAACAGCCTCACTCATTTGGTACAGCAATTCTCGATTGGCTATAGCGGCAGCACTGATAGCTACTTTCTCAGCTCCCAATTTGATAATCTTGCGAACTTGATCTACTGTAGTAACGCCACCACCATAGCATAATGGCATGCGACATTCTGTAGCTACATTCTTGATCATCTCATAGTCCGGCTCACACCCTTTAGCGGTAGCATCAATATCGAGAACCATAATCTCATCCACTTGCTTCTCATTGAATATCTTAACAGCATTGATAGGATCGCCCACATACTTTCCATTCTCCACACTGAATTTCATTGTCTTTACCAGTCCTTTGTTATGCACCAGGAGACAAGGAATAATTCTTGATCTTAACATAGGCTATTACAGGTTTGCAAAGTTTTTCAGTAATTGGATTCCGTTATAGTGACTTTTTTCCGGATGGAACTGTACTCCATAAATATTCTCACGATTTACAGCAGAATGGAATGTCTTACCATAGACAGTTTTGCTGATAACATTGGCTTCATCAGTACATTCAAAATAATAGGAATGCACGAAGTAGAAACCTACTTCAGGATCAACGTCCTTAAATAAAGGACAATTGCGAGATATCTCTATGGAGTTCCAACCAAGATGCGGAATCTTTGGTTTGTCAGGGATAAGATTCTTTTCAAACTTCTTAACTTTTCCGTGAATCCATCCAAGGCCATTCATTGTGCCTTCCTCACTGCTGTCAGCAAGCATTTGCATTCCAACACAAATTCCAAGGATGGGCACTTTCTCTTCCTGTACTTTCCTATTTAGTACCTCTGTAAAACCTTTTTCCTGAAGGGTGGAAATTGTCTCATCAAATGCGCCAACTCCCGGAAGCAAGATATGATCCGCCTTGGTAATTTGTTCTATTGTTGTCGCGAACTCATAAGAAATATTCAAGCGCTCATAGATGTTCTTGATGGCGTTGATGTTACCCGCTCCATAGTCTAATATTGTTATCATCTGGTTTGAGTCCTTCCTAAATGTAGTTTAACTACCAACTTTGTAAGGTTCCCTATTAACTTAGCATTGTTTTCATAGTCCCAATAGAATTTCTTTGGCATATCAAAGTACTTCTGTAATTCTTCAACCGAAATACCCAACTTGGTGGCAACATACTTGAATTCATCCCTAATTGTCTCCGGATCGTATGGTTTTTTCTTCAGTTCTTCAATTGCATGTTCTCGAGTCATCTGACCAGCAAGAATCAAACTGGAAAACTGAACGAGACGAGGATCATACCCAAAGCGCTCAGGCAGCCAATAGCCTTCGAAAAAACGGGTAAAGCGAGACTCAAAATGTTTTTGAGGGTAAGGCCTCCAGCCATATTCTTTTTCAAGAGTAGCCATTGCCTCATGTTTGCTATATGGGAAATAGGTCAATAGCTTAACGAACGTAATCCGCTTGATATATTTCAGGTAGAACTTGCGATAAAAAACCGAGGTCATTGGAAAGGTTTTCATAGGGTTATCGCAAAACTTATCACGTATATCATCAAAGTATTTTGTATCCGAAAGATAATAGTACATGGATGGATAAGAACAAAATTCGGATGAATAATTATATCCATTCAAAATATACTTAATCTTATTCTTCTCTGCAAATTTATACATCCCACCCATAAACGCAAGATCTTGAGCTGCATCCAAGGTTGGTGTCCCCGACTTAAACAAAGCCAACTGGAAGGCTTTCATTTCTTCCCAATTTATAACTTCGGTATAGAGATCAAGACCAAGTTTTTCAACCATCATTTGGATGTTATTTACTGCCAAATCCGAATTCCAACCACCATCTACATGAAAGACAAGAGGGCGAAGTCCCAATTTCTTTACTGCAAGATGCAACATATACGAGCAGTCAGCCCCACCACTCATACCAAGAAGGCAATCGAAGTCACGTCCTTTGCCGTCCTGCTTTATCTTCTTAATCATTGCGTCAAACTCAATCTTTTTCTTTTCCCAATCAAGGGTAGGCAGAACATTCTGCTTGTAATCATTGCATTGATCACATATCCCATTTTCATCAAAAATGATACTTGGGTCCTGAGAATCAAGTACACAGTTGGTGCATATTTGATACTGACTAGTTTCTTTGTACATATGCTATCAAAGGAATTTTAGTTTTTATTATTAGTCATTCCTACTAAAACCCTCTTTTTTCGCAGTCAACCCCAACAGGCAGCAGCGCCAACTTGTTCCAGTTTCCTGCGAAAAGGATGAGAGTCTCAGTAGTTAATATTATATAAATCAGATAAAAAAACAAGAATAATCTTGTTCGGCAAGTGCTTCAGTCCGCCTTCAACTATTAGAGTATTGATCGAATCACTCGCGTTTTCTTTCTGGAAATTCCATTGTATTCTTTGGTCTTGTTTCAAATGCCAGATGACTAGTTCAATATCAGCCCTGCGTCGTAACTAATTCTTGGCTTTCTACTTTTTGCAATTACTGTCGGTCGGTTTGCCTTTATCGGGTATCTCCACTTACGTATCGCCTAGCCATTGATTGGATAGACTTCATACATGTAGGCAATCTCGCTAATTGTGTTTAAACTTTTTATTGACTTGACCGCTACTATGGCTTTTAACCAGGCAGATATTTTCTTAAGCATAACTTGCTTTTTCCTTCCTAGGATTTTTACTACTTAGGAAACTTGAATTATTAGTTTACATTCTTTAAAAATTCCAACGGATCTTTAATGTATTTCGAATGTTCCTGTATTACTGAATCAGGCCAACTCCACCATTTACTCTCAATAAATGCAATAGTTGTGTTATTATCAAAACGATTTCTAATAAATTGGGCAGGGTTACCTGCAACAATTGTATATGGAGCAACATCTTTTGTCACAACAGAACCCATCCCAATAATGGCTCCATCACCAATTGTCACTCCTTGCTTAATGAAAGCTCCATCTCCTATCCACACGTCATTTCCTATTATGGTTTGTTTATCAATAGGTCGATTAAAACGAGAAAATTTTTTTTTTACACTATCTCTGCCGGCATAAAAAACAGGTGAAGTGGATGCCCACTCTATCGGATGCATTGCTCCACCTATGATAACGTTATTAGCAATTGAACAGAATGCACCTATTTCCGCATTAATTATTTCACAATTGTAGCCACAAAAAGAATAACGATCCAATTTTACAGATACAATGTTGCACCCAGATTCAATTTTTGAAGATTTATGGATAATACTATCTGAAATTGCACTTAGCCTAATTTTTTTCATAGCCTTAGACCACATATAAAATAATAAATTTTTCATTTGATAAATTTTTAGGGTGCGCTGAATAAGTCAGGTCAACTCCAAATTAATTGGGCTGATATGAACGTTAATATTATTTCACCTCTCATTTAATCACATAAGCACTTAATCATGGTTTAGTATTTCCGCTCATATGCATCAACAAAAGACCCTTTAGCACAATTATATATTTTAATATTCATTGATTTTGCAAATTCATTAATAATCCAATGAGATTCGAACATATTTGCAAATTCACGTAACAATGTGGCTATTGAGTAATCAAGTTCAATTGTTTGAAGCTGTTTTGCATAAACATGACGATCGCCGTAACATACTACATTTTTATTATTCACAGTTAGGTCTCTCGTCCAAGTGTGATCTGCTCCATATAAATAGATTTCTCTATATTTCATTTTTATTGCAGTTGTTAATGCAAAGTTAGTTACTGTTTGACAACGAGGCATGCCGAATCCATGTTGATAAACATAATTTCTTATAAATTTAAAGCTGTCAAATGTGTTTGTATTCCATTTAATTACCTTTAAATGCGAATTATTCAACCCATTAAGCACTCCGCCATTTGTCCAACTAGCAGAAACATACAAAAACATATCCCAATCAACTTTATTTAAAGCTGACCTTAGAAATTCAACTTGGCGTTTAGTATGTTCCAAAGTTGGATAAAAATACTCTCCGTCGACTAAACAGTAAAATCTTGGTTTTATAATCCAAAATTCATCTGCTTCAACAAACATGTTAACACAGAAAACATCATGGTTATCTAACATGACCTCACCAAGTTCAAAAGCTGATTTTAATGAAGGTCCATTAGCGAGGATAGTACAACAATTCTTTTTCTTTAATCTATAGTAATTCTTTGATTTAAACGCACATTTAAGTTTAGCAAGCACAAACATGCGCATAACAGATATCACTGTATTAACTGCATCGCGCAAAAATGTGCCTAGTAGTTTCGAGGTGTTGTTAATCGCATTACGAGAATTATTTTTCATATATCTGATAAAATATTTTACAATATTTTGAAACCATCGATTCAATTGTGAATTCCTTTATATACTTCTCTCTTGCCTTTCTGCCCATTTCAAACCAATCATATGTATCAACATTTTGAATGAAAGACTTAACTCCATCTTTCGAAGCATCTATCAATAGGCCAGTTGCCTTATCATCAATAAGTTCAGGAATTCCGCCTACCTTAGTTGATACAATCGGCAAAGATGCTCTCATCGCTTCAATGATAGACATAGGCAATCCATCATTTGATGAAGGCAATATAAAAATATCACTCTCAACTAAATAGTCATCGACATTATTAACTTGGCCAATAAAGTTAAAATAGTCATTAAGGTTATTGCGTGATACTTTTTCTTTAAGCTTGTCTGTTAGTTCTCCAGAGCCAATAAAAGTGAAATGAATATCGGGGAGAGTATCAATACCTGCAGACAGGTCAATCATTGCGTCAATTATTCGTTCTTGACCTTTATGTTTATTAATGCCTCCCACGCATACTATTTCCTTTATTCTTGAGTTATTCTTAACCTTGAATATGTTTTGAGAATTCGGTACTCCATTATGGACAAAGAAAAGACGCTCTTTGTCAAAGTGTGGTTTGCATGTCAAAAAATTCTCTACTGATTTATATGATACAAAGCCATATGCATCTGTTTTCTCCATTACAAGGGTTTCGTCGTTTTCTAAGTCATCAAAATATTTTGTTCCAACAAGTTTAGGATATTGTTGCTTTAAACCATACATTGGAATTCCTATTGAGTGAACCACACATATAATTTTTTGATGATTTACAGTTGAATTGCGTTTTAAATATTCAGCGCATGTAAAAACATCATGGAATAAGAGGATGTCTGCGGTTTTGCCTATATTTTCATAATAGTCAACGGCTTTCTTTGACCAATTTTTGAAGGCGTGATTTATCGTGTATCTTGCAAAAAAGTTACATTTCTGAGACGCCCATTCAAGAACGTCCATCAAATTCCTTCTTATGATTGAAAAACAGGGCGAATAGGAAGAATTTCTTGCTTGATTATATGTGACCATCTTACCAATGATAGTATCTCTGGAAATTACTTTTAAATCAACCCCATATTTCTGAAATATATGAGCATTTGTCGCGAACATATTTACCACTTTACTAAGACCCTGTGGTTCCTTTAGTGCTCTAGGAAATAACACAACCACCTTCATATTAATAATTATTTTATTTTTATAATATATTTGTTTATGAGCACAAGTGATACTATATATATAATAGTTGTTGTTCCACACAAAATGTGAAATAAATCAGAAAAATAAAACAGGCATATATATACATATAATTTTGCCACAAAAACACCTAATACAGCAGAATGCTTAAAATCTGATATCGTGAATTTTCTATATAAGAACCCACAAAAATATCCGATAAATAACACATATGGTATATATGCCAATAGAGTAAAATCCTCAATAATACCCTTAAATCCAGAATACACATTTGATTGAGCGGGTCCAATTTTGAAATTTTGCTGTAAATTCACTTCATCAGCATTGATTGTAAATCCAATGAATCGTAATAAGTCATATATACCAGCTAAAGTATTACTGCCAAAACTCGCTTTGTACGTATAACCATCAGACAAAAAAAAGTCTAATCCGCAAATCGGTGAAGCCACATAGACACACAGATCATGATTTAAGGACTCAATACTCTCCATGATACTTATATTACTATAAATTTTGCCTCCTCTAACATCACCACTGATTTTGAAAAGGGCTATACAAACAACGAGTATGATTATTCCCCATTTTATGAACTTTCTATTAATACTTATTTTACTTCGTTCTCTGTAGAGAAAGAAAAGTAATAGAAAAATAACAAAAAGGACAGGCTCCATAAATGCCTGTCTCGAAGTAGTGAAAAATAAGCTCGGTAAGGAAACTAAAAAAGGTATTATATATAAAAAGTAACCTTTCTTTCTGCTTGTAACTCGATTATATAGATAATAATAGAATATAAGATAGCTGAATGCCGTTGATATAAGTTCCGCCAATTTTAGTGTTGCAGGTTTGTTTAAGGAACTCTCTGCCATATCTGCATTTATAGAATAGGTTCTAACAAGTGCATATGATGTCAAAACGCTATCACCGCCAAGATGATTGCCGATCTTCATAAAGCTTAAATAATTCCCAAAAGTAACAGCAAAACTGAGCAAACTTGCGATGATGATCAACTTTGTTGGAATTTTAACAGGCGTCTTCTCATATACTACATTACTATGCCCCAAATGATGTCTTGCTAGGTTTTCACCAAAAATCCAACTTCCTATGCCTGTAACAATAACAAATAATGTTGCAAAAGATATATCGTGACCTACAAAATCTATATTTATCATATAATAAAACGAAGAAATACAAAATGTGATACAAACCAAAAAACTTGGAGTATGCAATTTCTTTCCCCCGTTTACATAGCTGAAGATAGATAGTATCATAAGAATTATGGTTAATATATATATCATAATTCCAAATGAAGTTTTTGTTCAATGTACTCGAGAAATCTAAAAGGAGAAATGTCGAATGTTCTTAACCTTATTTTTTCTTGCATAAAGCAATCAATATCATCTAAATCGGTAATGGTGTCAAAACAAAAAAATTGATCTGTATTAAAATATTCAGTTTCCTTTATCGGTTTATTATTGGTAATTATTTTCTTCTGGTATAATAAAGATTCCCATGTACGTAGTGTATAACCCGTTGCATTATTCTGTACTAATTCAACTATACATTTTGATTGGCCTACTAATGATAAATAGTCACGATATGATATATTATTCTTTAATATTTCAACACCTTTTTCTTTTTTATCATTTGCAACTTGACTAACAGAAAACTTGCATCTATAGCCTTTTGAAGATAGAACCTTATACATTTTCCCCAATATTTCTAAACGCCCCTTATCTGCACCTACAAAAAGAAAGTCGTATGCTGGAATTAATTCATTCTTCAATTCAATTTTTGACATAAAAGTAGGATAATAATCAAAGCCATACTTAAGAGCATCTCCTTTGTCAAAAGTAACAGCAAGATTAAAATATTTATCTATTAAAGCTAATGCAAGTGCATTACCATGTTTGGTATTTCTTGAAGCAACAATATCTTCAAAATAAATAACTAGTTTAGAGTTAGGATAAATACTATTAAGATATCTAAAGAAACGCTCGTTCCAGGGCTTTAGATAATCCATAAAGAAAATAAAGCACTTAGGGGTATCTGGGTATTTATCTACACTATACATTTTCTTATACCAAATATCTTTAAATGGTAAAGAAAAAAAGTGATTCAAATATAAGTTGTTATGTAATTTATATAATTCTCGTTTTAACGGACTTAATCCCATATCACGAGGAATATTTGATATATATTGAACATTTGAAAGCTTCAGGACGTCCAACATCATCAATCTAAAGTAATCAACATCTGGAGCAAATATAACGAAGTTAGCCATAAATAATCTTCTTTATTATGTTGATAATATAAGCTCTTTCATTCTTATCTAAAATCAAGAAATATAGTGCTGGACATGCTAGTAAGAGTATAGCTATACTTGAGTATATTAATAAAATACGATCAGAAAAGAAAAATGACAAAACAGAAGATCCTAATAGAAAAATAAAAGTAAATGAAATAACCTTAAGCAAAACTTTAAAGAAATATGTTTTTATATCAAACCCAATTTGTTTACTCATGAAATACAAACCAACCCCACAATTTACAAAGCCCCTCATGAATAATCTAGGCAACAAAAGAAATTTTAATGGGCAACCACAAAATGCAATCAAATAACTAATTATCAAATCAGCAATAAAACTTAAACTAATAATTATTTGATAGCCTTTAATCTTGCCCGTTGCTAAGATTGCACAATTATATGAACCAGTAATAGCATCAAATAGACTGCATAATAAAATTAATCTACAGAGGTCAGAAGTTCCTTGAGGTACGACAGTCAACCAGAGAGAGAGTATAAAATCTATATTTGTAAAAACAAAGAAGAAAGGTAAGAATACCAAAACGTAGGAAAATTTTGATGTTTCTGTTACAAGACGGGTGAGGTAATGTTGATCATTTTGTGCATAAGCCTTAACTATCTGTGGTCGGAACGAAGTCTGGAAGCTTGAGATGAACGATGTTAATGCTGAAGACACTTGATTAGCAATTCCAAGCGCTGCATTCGCTATCACACCAAAAAAGATATTTATGACAAATGTAAATCCATTCTGTGTAAGTATATTTGCTAAACTGCCAAATGCATTCCATCCGGTAAATAAAATGATATTCTTAAAATATTGTTTATCCCATACAAATATTATTCTACAACATTGAAAAACAGACCTACAATAAATATAGTATATGATGTAATATAAAATTGTTTCGCATAATAATAAATTCGCATACCAAATTAGTTTGTCATCATTTCCAAAACAAAGTAAAATAACTATTAACAACTTGGCGACTGCATCTGCAATACTTGCATATGCATAGATTTTCATTCTTTCGTATGCAATTACAAGTGCCTCATATGCCCCTCGTAAGATGTTTATCGAGAATATTGCAATAGATATTTGAAATATATAGTTTGCTGCATAAATTCTATCTCCTGATATGTTCAATTTATTATTTAGGAAATATAGACCTATCGTTTCACAAAGAATAATTAAGAAAAATGTAATAATAAGCTGCGTAAAGAAACTTATACTAAATACCTTATTTAGCTTATCCTCGCGGCCTCTACCTATTTCATAAGATAGAAATCTCTGAATTGCCTGTATCAAGCCGGAACTAAGAAATGAGAATAATACAACGACACTACCAACCAAGTTGTAGAGTCCAAAATCTTCTATACCTAATTGTTTTAAAAGTTGCCGCGTTATAAATAATGACAAAAGCAATACCAGTGCTGTCCTTATATATAGCGCTATAGTATTTAAAGCCAACCTTTTATTATTCTCTATACTTGATGCCATCCAGTTTTCATATCATCTAAAATTTTTATATCGGCAAAAATGAAGACTTCTACAATTTGTTGTTGATAATATCTTCAATACTAAACTCTGTTAATGTTAATAGCCTTTCTATTGACTCTCTAAAAGCTCCATTTCCGCCATTATGCTTACATACAATATCAGCAACTTCTTTTGCTCTAGGATCAGCATCACCTACAGCAAATGAAATTCCGCAATCACGCATCAGTTTGATGTCATTCAAATCATCACCGATATATGCTATATTTTCAAAAGAGAGTCCTTCTGATTTCAAGAACTTTCCTAATGCTTCAACTTTTGGAACTGCTCCCATGATAAGTTTATCCACTTTGAGTTTCTTGGCTCTTTGCTCTACAATAGGTGAGTTTTCACCTGTTATGATACCAGACTTGATACCAGCACACCGAAGCATGAAAAAACCCGTACCATCTCTAAGGGAGAACTTTTTGAGAAGTTCTCCCTTAGGACTATAATATACGCAGCCATCAGTTAAAGTTCCATCTACATCTGTAAAGAAGTAACGGATCTTCTTTGCTTTGGCTTTCAATTCATCATTGGATATCGCCATCGTAGATAGTTTTATCGGCTACAATATCTTTTGTTGCTTTCTTTCCGAGCATGTCCCAGAAAAGTACGGGTGAAATACCTCCACCAGGGCATTTAATCATAATATCATCCTCTGTAATAGCCTGACCTATTTTAATATTACGCCTTGATGTGATAGAAACTCCATACTTGATACGTGCAGTCCGTTCATACTCATTATTGTCTCGTGCGTATGAGCCAAGACTCTGATGAACGGCATTTGCATATTTCTTAATAAGCTCCATGCCACGAGGTTCAACAGAAGCTGCATGATCAGGGCCAATCATTGTACGATCGATTGTAAAGTGTTTCTCAATTACACATGCTCCAAGTGCAATTGCTGCTGCTGGTATTGCAACACCAGAATCGTGTGAAGAATAACCAACGAGTGTATCCAACTCCTGCTTGAATGTGGTGAGGACATTAAGGTTCACCAGTTCATTAGGAACAGGATACATCGTTACCGCATGGAAAACCATAATTTTATCGTTAATCTTCTTGATGAATTCTACTGATGCCTTGATCTCTTCCATTGAGTGCATACCAGTTGATAGGAAGATAGGCTTACCATAGTCAGCCACCTGCTTTAGAAGAGGATAATCGGTAATAAAGGGTGATGCGACCTTATGAACGGGGCAGTTAAGAACCTTTTCGATAAATTCAAAGCTCGTCGCATCAAAACCACTAACAAGGAATTCACCACCCTTACTATGTGTGTATGCCTGAAGTTCGAGATACTGCTCGTCAGTAAACTCCAAAGCATGTTTGTGTTCACCATAAGTCTTACCAAATGCGTATGGCTTATTGTAAGGTACATCGAGCGCGTCTTTTGTGTACATCTCTTCGATTGAACGCTTCTGCATCTTGATAGCATCAACTCCTGCATGTGCAGCTGCATCAATCATCTTTTTGCAGAGCTCAAAACTACCATTATGATTAATGCCAATTTCTGCGATAACATAAGGTTCGCAACCTTCACCAATCCATCTGTTAGGACCTACTTGAATCTTGTTCATATGTTTTATTTTTATTTATTATATCTTACTATCCTTGCCGGATTTCAAACTACAACTGCATAAGGTGGTATATCTTTTATTACAACACTAGCAGCACCTATTTCTGCATGGTGTCCAATCCTTGTATCTCCAAGAATAATAGCCTTAGCCCCGATAACATTATGATCTTCAATTACAGGTACTGCAAGAGATCCATATTTTATTCCTATCGTCATAGAATGTTGTATGTCTAAATGTTCGTGGATTTCTGTATTAGGAATAAATACAATACCATACCCATTGTGGTTAAAGTATACAGTTTTGTCAATATTCCTTGATAGAGGAATGTCTCAACAGTAAATAATCTTAAGTAAAACTTTATCAGTTTTGGTAATAATATAAAAGTAATGACATCTTAGCTACCCCTACAACTCACCAATTGGTATATTTTCAGCGTGTTATAATTCAATTATTTTTTTCCCTTCGTTTACAGCGTTTACAAACCAAGATGTTGTAACCCTTGGTCTTGTGATGACTGTGCCAGAAATGACTGCATAAGCGCCTAACTGCATGGCTTTCTTTGCTTCTGCTGGTGTATTATAACGTCCTTCTGCAAATATGGGAACCTTTACATCCTTAACTATTGCAGCAAGTAAATCATAATTTGGTCCGTCATGGTACCGCAGGGTGTCTGGGGTATATCCGTTAAGTGTTGTTGATATGCAATCTGCACCAGCTTTCTCACACGCAATTGCCTCTTCGTATGTGGCAATATCTGCTAATACAAGACATCCATACCTAATTTTTACTTCTGTAATGAAATCCGGGCCAGTAAGTCCTTCTCTAACACGGAATGTGCCATCAATAGCAATAATGTCACTTCCTGCTTCAATAAGTTGTTTAACTTCGTTGAATGATCCTGTTATGCGAACGGTTCCATCCTCGAACTTGGACTTTAACAATCCAATCACGGGCAGATTTACTGAACGCTTGATTGCTTTAAGTTTTTCAATTCCTTGTGTACGGATTCCTTTAGCACCACCCATCTCTGCTGCTCGAGCAAAGAGTGCCATGTACTCGGGATCAGCGTTGAATGGATCATAACCTTCTGACTGACATGAAACTATCATGCAATTCTTTAGTCTTTCAATGACGTCACCCATAATCTAGTTTGTTTTATTCTTTGTATCGAGTAAGGATATATTCAGCATATGCCATATCTTCTTTAGTATCAATATCTACTTCACCAAAGATGTGATCCATAATCATAGGACACATCTTGTTGCCCATAATTTTACCATTGAGTATCTGTTCCTTAGATGTAATATAGAGAAGACCATTCTCATAGTAGAGTGGATCCATATCCTGACTTCTCATGCCGAACTTATAGTTCCAAGGAACAAACTTATTTTCGATAATCTTTCCCAACTTGCGAGAGTCGCGATTAACGGTCATCAAACTGTCAAAATCTCCGCTTTCAAGATTCTTGATCGCATCCTTAAGCATATTCATCGGTCGCAATGGATTAGTTGCTTGAAGCAGAACCATGAAGTCAAAATCTTCACATTGAGAAACTAATGTTTCAGCTACATGTTTAAGAACAGCTGCTGTAGTAACATAGTCTCCAGCAAGTTCATCAGGACGAACAAGAACAGTTGCACCATAGTTTTCACTTACGAACTTAATGTCTGGAGAATCTGTAGAAACGTAAGTTGCTGAAATCTGCTCATTTGATAACGAATACTCAATAGAATGAGCAATCAATGGATGTCCTGCCAATGGGTCGATATTCTTATTAGGGAATCTCTTTGATCCCCCACGAGCTGGTATTACTGTTATGTACTTCATATTACTCAAATTCTAGATAAAGATTAACACTAAAGTCAATGCATATCGTCCTGTTTCTTTTCGTCGCATGAGAAGACGCGGAACTCTCCGACATCTTTACTTAGGAAGCGGTTGAGTACTGCATTGCCAAAGGACCCTGCGCCTCTATTTATCATCAATGTTTTACCGGCAATTTTTATATATTAGTTGTTGTTTACTCTTTCACCAAAGGAACGAAAAAGGTGTTAGGCCTCTTTTTAAACTTCGTATTTATATTTTCATTTGGGTTTTATCTTGATGATTGTTTTTTGTGTTTGCATGGCTTTTAAGATTTTCATGTGCATACTTAGGCTTTTTTTGATGGTTATTTATGCTTTCGCAATTACTTGTTGTTCTTCGAAAAGCATTTGTTAAAAGGTCCTGAAAAACCGTATAGCTTCAACGGTTATTTTTTGTTGACTGAATAAGGTTTGTTGAGTTCAAAAAATATATTGTATTGCGTATTTCGCATGGCGTGTTAACTGCAAACTGAACCACTGCGATTGGTCATCTTTTTGTTAAATTGTTTCTGGCTTTTAGCTGCTTGCTGTATTATTTTGTCTCTGCAAACTGCCGATTGCGATTGAATACTTGTTCCTTTTCATCGAACTGATGGATTGATTCAATGGTCAATAGTCAATGATGAATGTTCAACGATGAATTCAATATTTATCATTAAGCATTTGAACATTGAAAAAAATATATCCCGGAGTAACTTTTAAAAAACGTAATCCGAAGGTTCTTGAATCAAGAGTTTTCGGTGCATGAGGTCAGGGGCAATCTATCAGGAGTTTTCAGGCTCCGTAGTATTAAATTTCAAAGAATGAAGCTGGAGATTTCATCACTCCAGGTCCGGCTTGGATCACTACCTCCTGCCGCCATTTTGAAAACGTATTGTTGTCCGCTGGTTAATCCTTCGACCAACAGTTTTCGTTTGGTGGCTGTACGCATTGTCCAGATACTGGTAGCCGACAATGGTAATTTGGTGTACTGATACTCGTAAAAGCTGGCATTAGCGACTGCATCGCAACTGAGTTCAACCGTTCCTTTGTTGTCGCCAACTGTCACTTTGAAATTTTCAGGTTTAGGCAAAATGCCTACCGTTCCGGCTTGTTTATTTACATCGAATCCACTGCTGAGGATAATGGTTTCTTCTCCCATACTGGTGATCTGCACATAATAGCTTAAGCGTTGCAGCAGGTTAACCAATATCTGACGTTTGGCATTTTTATCAGCAGTCTCTTCTTTCGATCCGTCTTTTGATTTGACAATGGATAACTGAAAATCAGTAATTGCCGTTTGCAAATCAGTTAAAGCCGGACTGGGAGTAGGGTAATGGGCATTTCCATTCAGGCTGTCGTGAATGACCTGGGATTTAGTCACCAGGGCTTCGTCGGAATACTTTCCGGTAGAGAAGTTTTTACTAACGGTGAAGCTTCCCATTGAGTTTTGATTTTTTTTGTTTCATGGTCAGTTTTAATTGTTTGTTCCGGGATATATGATCTTTTTATACATGAATTGTCACACTTCTTCACTTTAAAATCATTTTTTATCCCAACAAACCAATTTTTTATCCCAACAATAAAACATTCCTGATCAACAAAAGAGTATTTTCTACCTGAAAACGAGTTTATTTCATCTGAAAAACAGATTTTTTAGTCTAATAAATTACAATGTTCAGCAATAATGCGACTTTTTCGGTCTGAATAGTTAACATTTTGCTCTAAAATCTGAATGTTTTATACAATAAAATGATTTTGTAGTAGAACAAAGTGATTTTGTTGGGATACATTTTTATTTTTTAGCTGTAAAAATTGATTTTTCTGCTGAAAAATTCAGATATAAAACTCCAATGAATCAATCGATTAGTTGTTTGGAAAGACCCGGAGTGGAAAACAGCTTAAAAATGTCCCTCAAAAATCAATTTTGTATCTAATATAATCAAATTATTTGAAAAATTAATCATTCTGATGAACAAATTGTATGAAAAGAAACGATCATTGGTCAATTATCAATGTTCAATGAATAGTTGTTTATGGTTAAATGGTCACAGAACTGAAGGATTGAATTACTGATGGACTGAATGAGTTGTCGATATTCAATGTTCAGTTTCCAATGATCATGTTGTCGTGGTTATAGTGGTTGTCTTTGTTATCCTTTGCGAAACTTTGTGTTTCCCTTTGTGATACTTTGTGGTTAAATGTTTTTACCACAGATTGGCAGAGAGAAATAGTAAATGGTTAAATTGCTAAATGGTCAAGAATTGAAGGGCTGATGGATTGATTGTCTCTTGTCTTCGGTCTTCCGACTCCCGTCTTCTCACTTCGCGTCGTTCCACTTAACTTTGATATCTTTCAGAAAACCTTTGCCAAAGACAATACCCACTCCGGCAATGCCTCCCAGAAATAACCAGATGGCCAGGATCATTGCTCGTTTAGGTTTTGATCTTTCCGCAGGAACCATGGCCGGTTCCAAAACAGAGAAAACCGGCGTTTCTTCCTTCACCTGGATTTTGGCTTGTTCCAATTGTTTGGCCAGTTCGTTATACACATTCATCGCAATGCTGTATTCGCTTTGCAGGCGTTCTTCCTCGGTGCGGGCCACGGCGCTGGTTACATTTTTATTCTGGTCGCGAAAATACGCCAGCCGGGCCTGCGCTTTCTCAAATTCTTTTTTCTTTTCGGTGTATCGTCCTTCGATGAAGACCATTTTATCCGAAACCTTTTCAATCTTGTAATGTGTGATGTATTTCTGAAGCAATTCGCGGGCCTGATCTGCCACCTGTGCTGACAATAAAGCTTCAGGAAAAGAAGCGTTCAAGGTTAAATAGCCCAGCTTGGCATCCACAGTTAAACTGATTTGCTTGTCGATAATCTTCCGAACCTCTTCCTGTTTTTTAGTCAGGGAAATCGGGCCTTTGTCTGTGGAGCTTATTCCTTTGCTTTCACCCTTGATCGCAGTTAAGATGACTCCCGGCAATCCAATGGTGTATTTGGAAATCAGGGAGAGCGTTCCCGGCTTTTGAATCTCGGCATAATACTCGTATAAGCTTACCGGATGACTCACTTCGGAGAAGGTAAACGAAGTATTCATCAGTTCGAGCTGAAAAGGCACCGACGAAACAATCTGCGGATAAACCATAGGCGATAAGGCTTCGCCTGATCCCATGTTATCGAGACTAAAACCTGCCATAGCTGCCAGTGAAGAAAGTCCTCCCAGTTTACTTCCGGAAGAAGAAGTCTGCGGAACCATGGTTGTGGTGGCCGTATATTCTTTGGGTGAGAGGATGGCAATGACCAATCCCAGGATTCCGGCAACAAGTATGGATTTAATGATCACTTTGCGGCCTTCCCATATGGTTTTGGCTAAAGCCAGCAAATCAATTTCATCGTCGTTGGTAATCGCTTGGATCGGAGCAGGTTTTGTTTCAGAAGTCATGGATTGATATGTTGGTGGATTGAAATAATTATCAATGGTTAATGGTCAATGATAAATGGTCAAGGGTTAAATTAACATTCTCATTTAAAATAATAATTCATCATTAATAATTTCTATTTGAGTAGCGTTGAAATGGCAATGGCGATCGTGGCCATGGTGCTGGCAATTCCTAACCATTTTCCGGTTTGATCGGTTCGTTGCCTTTCTGGCTTCTGTGGTACAATGATCTGGCATCCGGGTTCTATGTTGGGATAGTTACGTCCAAAGAAACTGTGGGTAACCTGGGTGGTTCCGTCGCTGTAAATTACAAAGGTTTTTCGTTTCAGGGCATTGCTGCTGAAGCCTCCCGAACGGTCGATGTAATATTTTACACCTTTCCCTTTTTGATAGGCCAATCCAATAGGATTTAAGATTTCACCTGAAATACGTACCTCTTGTGAAATTTCGGGAATCATAATCCTGTCGCCATCTTTCAGCACATAATCAAATGGAGATCCCGGATTCTTCAGGATATCATCCAACCGGAGCTCGAGCTGATCGCTGTCAATTTGTTTTTCGGCTTTAGTTACTAAACTATCCGGAAGGTTATTCCGAAGTACTTCCAGCTTCAGGTCTTTCTGTTGATTGACGCGGTTCATCCTTGCTCCTTTAATAAAGGCATCAGGCATTAATCCTCCGGAACGGTTAATCAGATCGGAGATACGTTCTTTCTTCGAACCAATACTGTATGCTCCCGGATAACGAACTTCGCCGGAAATGTAAACGGTACGTTGTTCGTGATAGGATGGAGCTTTGCGTACATAGATGTAATCGAATGGTTTCAGATGAAGGGTGTCGCCTTTGCTGTCGAGTTTTAAATTCCGGTCGATATTCAGTTGGTAAAGCTTTACGATTTCGTCGCTTACCTGATTCGATTCGGTATAATTCCGGCGACGGGCCAGTTCGATGAACGATTCGCTGGCAGCCTCAGTAAAACCACCTGCTTCAAAAATCAGGTCTTTCAGGGTCATATTATCCGAATAATCGAATACCCCGGGTTTTTGCACCTCCCCCATGATGTGGATGGTTCTTTTTTGCTGCATACTGAGAATATCCTGAATGATCACCTGGTCCTCACGTTGCAGCGGGATGTCGTTAATCTCTTTCAGGGCATCCGTCACATTGAACGACAGGGTCATTGGAGTAAGGTCTTTCTGAAGGCGAATGATCAGTCCACGGTTGCTGAAATAGTTTTCCTTTAATCCCTGAGCTTTTTTAATCAGGCCAGAAAGGGTAAGTCCTTGGGTCAGTTCGTAAGTGCCCGGACGGAAAACAGCGCCGGAAATATTGATGCGGTTCTCGTACCGGTCGATGATTGCCGAAGCAAAAATGGAATCCCCGTTGCTTGGAATGAAACTATCGTAAATCGATTCGCTGATGTCGATCACTTTTTTCTCTTTGTCGGTAATGCGGGTTAACGAAAGCTGCCCCTTGAACGCCTGATCGGTGAATCCTCCAAGGTAACGAATCAGGTCCGATAATTTTTCCTTTTCGGTGAGTTCAAACAGTCCGGTTCGTTTAAAGGCTCCGCTGGCTTCAACACGTTTCTGATAGGTTGGGATGTAGATAATGTCTTGTTCGCGCAGCTGGATGTTCCCCTGCATATTGGCATTGAGCAAGTAATCGTATACATCGATGCTTTTGATGATTTTGTTGTCGCGAATAATCTGTATGTTTCGGAACGATCCGTTTTCGTTTGGGCCTCCGGAAAGGTAAAGAGCATTGAATGCCGATGCCGTTGACGGAAGGGTATAGGTGCCGGGTGCCATCACTTCACCGATCACATTGATCTTGATGGACCGGAGGTTGCTGATACTCACTTCGGCATACGTATTGGGCGAAGGTCCGTCCATGCCCTGGTAAATGGCAATCAACCGTTTTTTGATTAGTTCCTTTGCTTTGGAGAACTCGATGCCCAAAACATAAACCGGGCCTACATCCGGAATATTAACTGCTCCGTTGGTTTCAATCCGCAGCTGATAGGTTTGCTGACTGGCGCCCCAAATCGAAATGGTTAATTCATCGTCGATTCCCAGAACATAGTTTTGTGGGGTAGGAATGTTCACCGGAGGTTCAAAGGTGAGTTTTTCCGAATTAAATAACTGGAACCCAAAAATACGTTTAATCTCGGGGGTGGGCTTCACAACCGCCTTTGGGGAGAATTCTTCTTTCGCCCGACTGTTTGTTTTTTCATTTCTGACAGTCGTGTTGGTTGTTGTTTCTCCCTTCAGGGAGTTAAGGTTCTGGATGCGTTGTTTCAATTGCTCAATCTGAAGCGGAGTTGCCCCTTGTATTTGAGCCATTTGTGCAGCCTGGTCAATGGTTAAACCACGGGCATTGACTTCGTTTACTATTTGCTGAATCTGTTGGTCGGAGAGGTTATTTACATTTACGCTTGCGGGATTTTGTGCCAGCAAGGCAGTACTTAAAGACCCCATGAAAAGGAGAAAACAGAAGAACAAACTTATTTTTTGCATGATAAATGGATTGATACCTGGTTTATTTTAAAGCAGTATTTGATTGACTTGCATTGAATCAAGGTTATGCTTTTAAGCCAACTAAATGTGGCTTGTGCAAAATTGGCGAAAATATTAATACGCTTTGGTTGATTAACGTAACAAAGTCAGTAGGAGTAGGAATTTAAACTCGCAATCTTTTATTTTGATACTTAGCATCTGACCGGTTAAGCGGTTTCTGAATTCCAGATAAGCAAAACTGGTTTGTCATTGTATATACTAACCATCTCGTCTCTGTTGAGCACGATGTATTTAATTTTCCGGCAAATGAATTCTTCAGCTTTTAAAATGAGCGTATCAATATATGACTGATCGAGATTATTTCCAACGAGTGCCATATCGATTGTCTGAGAATTCTTTCCAATTGCAAAATCTCCAGTCAGATAAGCAGATTCCAGATTTCCGACCTTACTGGTTACTTTATCAATAATCTGGTCGATCCCTACAAACTTTTTCAGGATATTCTGAATGTCCTCAAACAACGGATGACTGGCATTGGCAAAAAAGATTTTTTTGTTGCCTTCGGAGGATGAGGTAAGCAATCCGGCACTTTCGAGTTTGTTTAATTCGACCCGGATGGAATTGCTTGATTCGCCGAATTCCGATTCCAATCCCCGAAGATAACTTGTTGTCTGGCAGTTTAAAAAAAACTTAAGTAAGATCTTGATCCGCGTTTTGGATGTAATGAGACTTTCAATCATGAATGATGTAATTAAACTATTCCTGTATTGGAGTGTTATTTCACGGTACTTCCCTGAAAAATAACAGATTAAGCGAAATAGTTTTTAATGGAGTTATACAGCTACGCTACCTCAGTCCCATTTTAACAGGGGATCCAAGATAAATTTGACTTCAGCTTTTGGGATATGATTTTTATTAAAAGAGAGTCAGATTGCCTAATTATTCACTGCCGAAAGCAATGTTGAGTACAAAAGTAACTCAATTCTGTTTAGCATTGTCGGCTTTACGTTTTACGTTTTTATGAAAATATGTGAAAGTGCCATTTTTTTACACGAATGGTATAAATAGGCATATGAACCGACACTTTTTGGTGTATTTTTTTTTGAATAAATTATGTTATAAAATTTCAATTCAATAGGTAACTGATTTTCTGTTAGTAATTTTTATTCTACTTTATGGATTAATTACTTTTAATAGCATCTGTCGATGGCGTTGACAAACCCGGATTCAACAGGGAGTAAATGGACTGATAAAAGAATTAATCATTTTATAAACTCTCCGAAGGGGGGAATTATTGTGGATAGTTGTAGGTAAATGCTTTTTTTAACAAAACAAGTTTGGCAATGTCGGCATAGTCTCTCTTTAAAATGGATTCCATCTAGCGCGGTGAATAGGGGTTCCAATGGCGTCGAAGTGATTAACCTGAGTTCGATAATAACCCTGATTGTAAAATTTACTGGAAATAAAGCGATGGGGATAGTGTTGCAGGCGTTAGGGTTACTATTAAGGTTGCATGCAAAACTGTTTAGGCTTATTGACTCGCTGTATTTCAATTGTTGTCAATTCAGATTTTGCATCGAATCCATGTCGTTTATTCCCTGACTTGTTGTACTTTAGTGATGATTCTGTGGGGGCTTAGAGTGAATCTCCATGCATCAGTTCCACATTGTTGGCTCCAAGTTCGGCATGAACGCAAAAGCCCAGGTCGTTGAAGCGAAGGAGGATACAGCGTTTTCCCCTGATTTCAACCACTTCACCGCAAATGCCGGTTAAGGGGCCCGAAACGATTTTAACCGCATCGCCTTTCCGGATTCGCTCGGAGGTTACCTGTGTCTCTTCATTTAAAAATAGCATGAAGCATTTCAAATCCTCAATCTGTTTTTCGGGAATGGGAGCCGGAGTTCCTTCAAAACAAACATAGCGGCGAACGCCTGAAGTGAGTAAAACTTCGTAGTACTCTTTGTCGCTCACACAAACGAAGATATAGCCCGGAATCAAAGGACTTTCAATGGTTTTGATGCGGTCGCTCCACTGCCGTTTTACCGATTTCAACGGCAAATAGCATTCGATTCCTTTTCTGTCCAGTTCTTTAGAGATTTTTTTCTCGGCCCTGGAATCGGTGTAGGCGGCGTACCATTTATATGAATGACCGGATGAATGATCTTCCATGCAGAGTTGAGGATGATTAAGATTAATCCGGAAGAGGCTGTCCTAAAAGACTTTTTCTGGTCATCCTGAACTTATTTCAGGATCTCAGTACATTGAAATACAGACCCCGAAATAAATTCGGGGTGACTGGATTCCTGTAGGTTTTGACTTTTAGGACAGCAACTCCCTTTATTTTAGCTCTATTTGAATCAGATGTTCTTGTCTTTCAGGATTACATCGTGTGCTCCGCCTTCGATGATACTGGTTGAGGATACCAAGGTGATTTTGGCATTTTTCTCCAGTTCAGGAATGGTTAATGCACCACAGCTGCACATGGTTGAAACGATTTTCCCGATGGTAATGTCGAGGTTGTCTTTCAGTTTACCGGCATAGGGAACGTAACTGTCGACACCTTCTTCGAATTTGAGGCCTTCGCTGCCGCCTGAGTCATAGCGTTGCCAATTGCGGGCACGATTGGAGCCTTCGCCCCAGTATTCTTTTACGAAGTTGTTGCCCACTTTTAGTTTCTTGGTTGGACTTTCGTCGAAACGGGCGAAATAACGGCCCATCATGATGAAATCGGCGCCCATAGCCAGTGCCAGAACCATATGATAATCCTGAACAATACCTCCGTCGGAGCAAATTGGTACGTAAATACCGGTTTTTTCGAAATATTCTTTACGGGCTTCGGCTACTTCAATCAGAGAAGTTGCCTGACCACGACCAATACCTTTTTGTTCACGGGTAATGCAAATTGATCCACCACCGATTCCCACTTTAATGAAGTCGGCACCTGCTTCAACGAGGTACAGGAAGCCATCTTTATCCACCACGTTTCCGGCACCCACTTTTACTTTGTCGTTATACTTTTCTTTTATGAACTTGATGGTTTCAGCCTGCCATTCAGAGAAGCCATCTGATGAATCGATACACAGGACATCGACACCGGCTTCGACCAATTGAGGAACACGTTCTTTATAGTCGCGGGTATTGATGCCGGCGCCTACCAATAATTTTTTGTTGGGATCGAGCAGCTCGTTGGGATTCTCCTTGTGCTCGTCGTAGTCTTTCCGGAAGACAAAATACTGAAGATTCTGGTCTTTATCGATGATTGGAAGTGTATTGAGCTTATGATCCCAGATAATATCGTTTGCCTCGGTAAGGGTAATGCCAAGTTCTCCGGTCACCAGTTTCGAGAAGGGTGTCATAAACTCGTTGATCTTCTTATCGAGACTGTCTTTTGATTCGCGGTAATCGCGGCTGGTTACGATACCCAGAAGTTTACCGTTTGAAGTTCCGTCGGCCGTAATTCCAATGGTTGAATGTCCTGTTGCCGCTTTAATTTCAATCACATCCTTTAAGGTATCTTCTGGGGTGAGGTTAGCATCGGAAACAACAAATCCTGCTTTGAATTTCTTGACTTTCCGAACCATCTCGGTCTGCGTTTCGATAGACTGAGAACCGAATATGAAAGATAAACCACCGTTTTTTGCCAGTGCAATAGCCATTTTATGATCGGAAACCGACTGCATAATGGCTGATACGAATGGAATGTTGAGTTCGAGTTCAGGCGCTGACCCTTTTTGATATTTGACAAGAGGTGTCTTTAGCGATACATTCTGCGGAAAGCATTCCTTGGTAGTCAATCCGGGGATCAGTAAATATTCATTGAAAGTTCTTGAAACATCATTGAAATACCTGGCCATATATTCGATTTTTAAAATGAAAAATTGCGCAAATTTAAATAAAAAAGTCAAAGAAGTTTGAAGTGTCTGAAGTTCGGAGTGCCTAATGTCAATTTGCCACTCCGTCTCCGGTCTTCTGTCTCCCGACTTTTGTCTAGTATTCCCCTTTCAGGAACGCGGTGCCATTGAACAGGGCGATTTTGGTGCCTTCTTCGTCAGTGATTTCTACAATATAAGTGGCCAGCGTTTTTCCGGAGCTGTGTTCTTTCGCTTTGGCAGTGAGCTTTCCCGAAGATACCCCTTTAAAGAAATTGATGGTGGCATTGGCGGCAACAGCAATTCGGCCATGCGAGTTTGAAGCGGCCGCAAAGGCAAAGTCGGCCAGCGTAAACAGCGCACCTCCCTGGATAATGTTGACTCCGTTCAAGTGTTTGTCGGAAATAACCATTTCGGCAATGGCTTCTCCTTTCCCGATAGAAACCAAACGGATGTCGTTATTTCCGGCGAAGCGGTCGTTCAGCAGAATTTGTTCCAGCTTTTTAATTCGGTGTTCCATACTGAATTCTTTTTTATTGGCGAAACCTGAAAAAAAAAAGCGGGCTTGTTCGCCCGCTCTTTTCCTGTATCGTTCTATTAATAGAATTTTGCTCGTTTATCAACCACCTCGGAGACTTTCTTAAGCGATTCGAACACCTGCGATCCGGCACGGTACCCAAGGGTTTGTGCAATCCGGTTTTTCTCACCTTTAAGGTCAGCATCGGTGCTGGTGGTGAATGAAGTTACCTTAGCAAGGTAAACTCCGTTGTTTCCTTCAATTGGTGCCGAAACTTTTCCTTCAGGAAGTGAGCAAACAGTTCCCACAACAGCAGGTTCAAAACCAATGGATGGAATCGAGAAGCTGTTGAAATTAATGCCATTGGCTTCTTTAACTTCGGTTGAAAGACGTGATGCAGCGCTTGCCAGATCGGAACCGGCGCTTTTTAATTTGTCGGCCAGCATCTGGGCTTTCTTTTCTTTACGTACAGCAAGTTCTACACGGATACGGGCTTCTTCAAAAGTTGAAGCACCTTCTTCGGTAGCACCGGTCATGGCAGCAACAACGAATTTGCTTCCGAATTCGAAAATGGTAGAGCCTTCGTTGTTCACACACATGTTACCCTGTTCAGCTGTGAAAGCAGCACGAACCAACTGACGGGATGATTCCAAACCAGTTACTTCGCGGTCGTTTTCTTTCAGAGTAGCCAGTTTCTTGTCAAGCTTCTGGGCAACAACTGCTTTGTTGAATGCATCAACCGTTGGGTTTTCGCTGGCAAATTTACTTGCTTCCGAATATGTTCTCTGGTAAGTTTCGCTGCTTGGTTCAACTTTCTTAGTCAGAACAGCGATACGTACCTGGTTTGATTCTTTTCCTTTTTTTGTTGGTTTGATGATGTGGAATCCGTAACGGGTAGCCACAACATACAATTTATTTACTTCGCCTGAGAAAGCGGCTTCTTCGAATTCAGGAACCATTTGTTTGCGTTTGAACCAGCCAAGGTCGCCGCCTTTTGTTTTTGATCCCGGATCTTCTGAATATTTCATGGCAGCTTCTGCAAAGTTTCCGCCTAATTCAATGTTGCGTTTCAGGCTGTCGGCCATTGCTTTGGCTTTTTCAACACTTCCTACAGTTTGTGGATTGATCAGGATATGGCTGGCCTGTACAGAGTCGGGTAACATTTTAAACTGATCGATTTTAGCCAGTTTATATTCGCCGTTTTCGAAATATGGTCCGTAGAAATCGCCTGGCTGAGCGCTGAATGCCCATAAAGCAAGAGCTGCAGGCAATTCGTTACTTTTCGAGAAGCTTGGATCGAAACGGGTGTCCGAATTTACGTTGATGTATTGCTGATTGTCTGTAGTAGCAGCGAATTCGGCTTTGGCGTCGTTCAACCATTTCTGGGTGGCGGCTTTGTCGGCTTCTGAAGCAACAACATCAAAAGTTACATATTCGATACGACGGGTTTTGTCTTGTTTGTATTCGTCTTTGTGCTGGTTGTAATAAGCTTTTAAGTCTTCATCCGATACTTTTACATCAGCATCAGGAATTGAAGTGTAGCTCAGCATGACATACTGGAAGTTTGCGCTTTTGTTTTTAGCAGCTAAACTTTTTTTGGCTTCATCGTTGGTAACATAAAGTCCTTTTGAAACCAGGTTGTTGTATTTTGAATTCAGCTTGTCTTGTTTAATCTGGTTTTCGATGTACAACCAGTATGCTTTTTGCTCAGGAGAAGCACCGGCTTCAAGCGATTTCAGGAACTGAATGATAGCTGATTTATCAACCACACCTGTTTTCTGGTTTCTGAAAAGTTGCTGAATAATCGGATGAGGGTTGTTTCCCTGGATCAGGTCGAAAAGTTCTTCAGAACTAACGGCAATACCTAATTTATCAGCTGCTTTACCCAGAATGTTTTCCATCAGGTAGCCCTGCCACACTTGTTCACGGATTTGTTCCCATGTATTTTCGTCGATCTGAGTCTGTTGGGTGTTCATTTTGTAAACCTCAGAAAGTTCTTCAACTTTCTTTTGAAAATCAGGATATTGTATTGACTCACCATCAATCTCAGCGATTTTCATCTGACTGGGTCTCATCAATTTACTTCCCGAATTGAGCATGTCGCCCAAAATAAATGCACCTAAGGCAAGACCGATTACGATCGCTATCATCAATCCACCGCGATTCCGTATGTTCTGTAAAGTAGCCATTTACTGTTAGTTATTTTATTATAATTATTCGTTAAAATTTCGCGGTACGAAGATAATAATTTTCAATATTAAACCTCCGAATTCAATTTTTATTTTAGTTATCGTCCAAGATCTTAAGGAGAACCAGTTCTATCTTGGTATTTGTAGCTTTTAGAATTTTAAACTGGTATTGGTCGATGGTAATTATGGAGTTTATTTTGGGGATACTTTCGTAGTGGAAAAGAATAAATCCGGCGAGGGTTTCAAAATTTTCATCCTCCGGAAATTCGAGTCCAAATTCTTCATTTAGCTCATCGAGTTCGAGCCTGCCCGAAAGGACGAACTCGTCATCACGTACTTTTTTCATGATGAGGTCATCGGTGTCGTGCTCGTCTTCAATTTCCCCGAAAATTTCTTCCAGAATGTCTTCGCTGGTAACCATTCCTGAAGTGCCGCCAAACTCGTCGACGACAATAGCGATACTTAACCGCTGCTGAATGAACTGCCTGAGTAATTTACTGGCCGACATGGTTTCGGGAACAATCAGCACTTTCCGGAGGTGCGATTTGATGGAATCAGGCTTTGTAAAAATCACCGAATGATGAATGTAGCCAACAATATTGTCGATATTTCCGGAGTAAAACAAAATGCGCGAATAACCGGTTTCGATAAACTTTTGCTGAAGTTCCTCCACGGTCGAATCAATGTCGAGCATTACGATCTCGGTTCGGGGAACCATCACATCGCGTAGTTTTACACTCGAAAAATCGAGGGCATTCCGAAACAGTTTCACTTCGTTGTCAACTTCGTGTTCCGACTTGGGTGCTGTATTGCTTTCCTGTTCGCTTACAAAATGGTCGAGGTCGATCCGGCTGAAAACCACCTTTTCATCTACTTTTTTGATCTGTGCATTCAGGAAAACTTTCAGGAAAATTTTTGAAATCCAGATGGCAATCTTGGTGACCGGGAAAAACAGGAAATAAAAAAAAGCAATGGGTACCGTAAATATCTTCAAAACCCTGTTTGGATTGATCCGGAAGAGCATCTTCGGTAGGTATTCGGCGGTAGCCAGTATAATGACGGTGGAGATAAAGGTTTGCGCCACCAGAACCAGTGAGTCGGAATGAAGATAAACAATGAGGTAGGGCTTGAGCAGGTTGGCAAACGCAATACCGTAGGTTACCAGTGCTAGATTATTGCCAACCAGCATGGTTGCGATAAACTGTCCGGGATGTTGAGTGTAATGCGAAATGAGGCCGGAGAATATAACGTTTTGCTTTTTGTCGAGTTCGAGCCGCAGCTTATTGGCCGAAATAAAAGCAATTTCCATTCCGGAGAAAAAAGCTGAAAACAGGATGCTTATCAGTATGATCAAAAGCAAATTCATCGGCTTTTATTTATCTACATTCACATACAGATTGCCCTTCAGGTTCTTGATGTGATACGACGAAAAATCGGGATTCGATTCGAAACCAATGCCCGTATAAACCTGGTCTTTTTGTATGATTTTGACGAATTGATCGGAGTAAATTTTCTTTTTGGCCACATCCCAAACCAAGTACTCTGTTTTAAGCGTGTCGCCTTTGGCATTTACGGCAACCACGTTGTTTTTGGCTTCCCAACGGTCGTCAGCCGGAAAGTTTTTGGCATATTGAGCCGTAATGCGCGATACCACATTCATGTGAGCGTCGTATTTTTCAATATTAACGCCTTTGGGGAATTCGATATATGGATTCTTTTCGTTGTTGTGCTTAATAAACAGAGGGGTTTGCAGTTTCGATCGTATGACTGAAGAGTCGGAAATGAGCATTTCGAAACCTTCGGCGGTAATGGCTGGCAGATCTTCATCTTTGGCAACGGTATTGATTTTCGAGATTTCATTTTCACACGAAACAATCATGAGTCCCAGCAAAATGAACATCGTGAAAAGGGCTCCGGTTCTGGCCTGTATATATTTTTTCTTACTGAATAACATATAATCGTGTGCTTTAAAACTTAATCCTGATACGAAAACGATACAATCAGCATTGAGAGATTAAAACTAGAAATAAAACGCGATAAATTAAAACGAGCCATAAGCATTATTTACTTGTGGCCCGTTTCTATAAAATTCTCCTTAACGGATTATTAGTCGAATTTCCGCTTCACGAACCAATAGTCGTAAAAGTTCAGATACAAGCTAAACTTGGTGTAATTATTCCTGACCAGCTGATCGGCAAGGGTTCCCTGTTTACCAAACTCAAGCGCAAAGTTGGCTGTTGATTTCGATTTGGGGAAAGGGAAGCCTGCTCCAAAGCTGACTCCAAATTCTTTAATCTGTCGGCCGTTAAGCTTCAGGTACGAATTTCCCTGATGAATACCTGCACGGTATTTTACCCTCTTCATGTAGCTTCTGATAGACATTGCTTCAGGAATATATTCAACCCCGGCTGAGATGCGGCTCAGGTCAACAAGTTCAACATTATCGGTGGCAGCATTGTATGGCTTCTGTCCGAAGAAAGTTGCTTTGCTCCAGCCTGCATGATAATAATCGGCGTTGATCTCCAGTTTGTTGATTTTGTTGTACGACAAACCAATTCCGAAGGTAGAAGGCAACTTAATGGAACTTTTTGACTCCGGAACGTTTTCAAGGGTATCAACCAGCGAGGCCGAGTTAATGGTGATAATTTTTTCGGCAAATACCCGGTGCAGAGCAGTTACATTGCTTTGATTTTCGAAGGTAATCCCAAGAGTTAAATATTCATCTTTTTTAAGCTTCATGTCGTATTGCAACCCGTAGGTGAGGGTGAAATCGCGTAGCCTTGTCCCTTCCGTTTTCGAGATAAAGAACAGGTCGGCAGCGTCGAAGCCAATGGTTGTGTTTTGGTTCAGTCGTCCAAAGATATAATTCAGGTTGGCACCCACTGACAATCCTTTAACCGGACTGATTGATGTACCAAAGAATGCTTTTGACGTGGTTCCTTCGCCCTGATAGCTGTGGTAAACATTTCCAACGCCGGTTAACGCTTCGGTAACCGAAACATCGTAACCCATGTCTGAGAAAGGCTGGATTCCCATGCCTGCTCCCAACCATTTAGTGACTGGCCAGCTTAACGAGAAATACCTGAAGTTGATGTCGTTGACCTTCATTTTATCCGTGCTGTTCTTGTATTTCGAGAGCGTTCCGTCTAAACCAAAATCGAATACGAAAGATAAACTGTCGTTAGCGTTGTACGAGGCCGGGTTGGCAGAGTTGATCTGAACACTGTGGCGACTTCCGAGTGAAGCGCCTCCCATGGCCGCAGTACGACCATACCCGTAATGGTTCAAATCGCCTAATCCGTATCTCGAAAAGGGTGATGTTGTGTTATTATTCTGAGCAAAACCCGACAATCCGCAGGTAATCAAAACAATAATAACGAATAGAGCATTATTTTTTCTTAGCATTGTGTTCCAGGATCCTGTTTAAACCAATTAGGGTTAAATTAAAGTGTACAAATATGGAATAATTTAATTTTTTATCAAAAAAAATAGAATCGCCCCCAGTCATAACGATCTGTAAATTTTCATAATTTCTGTTAAATGTTTCGATCGTCCGTTCAATTTCGTATAAGATGCCATTCTGGACACCGGCACGGATTGCTTCTTCTGTATTTCTTCCAATAAGCTGAAATTCATCGGAATAGTTGATTAAAGGAAGCTTGCCGGTGAACTGGTTCAGCGCTTTGAAACGCATTTGCAGGCCGGGAGAAATATTTCCGCCAAGGAACTCATTTTTTTCTGAAACTACATCATAGGTAATAGCAGTTCCGGCATCAATAATCAGCACGTTTTGCCTGGGGAAGAGTTCGTTTGCGCCTACCGCTGCTGCAATCCGGTCTTTGCCAAGTGTTTCAGGTGTTTCGTAAAGGTTTTCGATCGGAAGAGGAGTGTGTTGATCCAGCTCGATGAACAGTTCAAAGTTTTTCGACAGAAACTGAATCAGTTCTTCTTCAACTGGTTTTACGCTAGACAGAATGGCCTGATTAAGCTGAATGTGTTCATCTTTCAGCATTTGCAGATGATTTACAGTTAGCTGCTCTATCGGAACGCTAAACATTAAATCGTGCTGATTGAACAAAGCCAGCTTTGTACGGGTGTTGCCTATATCGATTACGAGGTTGATCAAATGCTAATCTTCTAAACGTTGACTGATATCCAATGCACTGACAGAGTGGGTGAGAGCCCCGATAGAGATAAAATCGACTCCTGTTGCTGCTACTTCGCGCAGGCGTTCCAGAGTCATGTTGCCCGAAGCTTCAACTTTAGCTCTTCCGGCAATCAGTTCCACTCCTTTTTTCATGGTTTCAGTGTTCATATTGTCGAGCATAATAATGTCGGCTCCGGCATCAATGGCTTCCTGAACCTGGGCAAGCGTAGTGGTTTCAACTTCAATCTGGATTCCGGGTTTAATGTTGTTGCGAACAGCATTAACTGCTTTGGTAATTCCGCCGGCCACTTCAATGTGGTTATCCTTAATCATGGCCATATCGTAAAGCCCGATACGGTGATTGCTAGCGCCACCGGTTTTTACGGCATATTTATCGAGCATCCTGAAGCCGGGTAATGTTTTGCGAGTATCCAGAATTACAGTTTTAAAATCTTTCACAGCATCAGCGTATTTGGCCGACATGGTTGCAATTCCCGACATGCGCTGCAGGAAATTCAGCGCAGTACGCTCGCCGGTTAGCAAAGCACGGTAAGTGCCCTCAAACTCAACCATCACATCGCCTTTCTTTACCCGCGATCCTTCAGGGGTAAGAACATTCCATGCGAGTTGCTTGTCGAGGCTTCTGAAAACCATTTCGGCAACCGGAAGACCGGCCACAACGCCGTCGGCTTTGGCCACCATTTTGGCTTTGCGCCTTGTTTCGGCCGGAATAATATTATCAGTTGTTATATCACCATCGCCCACATCTTCACGAAGGGCCAGTTCGATGAGCGTTTGTGCTGCTTTTAATTCAAGTTCGTTCATATCGTAATTACTTCCTTACTTCCTGAAATTTATATTCCTGATCTTTTTGCTGAATCAGATGCGCGCAAAATTCGGGTTTTTCATCCGGAAAATCTTCGCGAATATGTCCTCCGCGACTTTCTTCCCGGATTAATGCTGATTCGCAAATGAGTGTGCAAATATCAGTAATATGCTTGATCTTTAAAATATTGTATTCTGAAATTACTTCCGGCAGATGTTGTTTTACTTCCTGAAGTTCGTCGATTGCCTGGGTCAGTTTTTCGGCAGAACGGACAATGCCTGCTTTTTTGCTCATCAGGGTGGCAATGTGGTTTTTGGTATCGAGGAAGAATTGCTCGTTCGACTGATCGACATGAATTGGGTTAATTTCAGGCAAAGTAGTTTGCGAAATTTCTCGTTGGCTGGCTTTTTCAGCTGCCCGCTTTCCAAAAACCAAACATTCGAGCAGTGAGTTGCTTGCCAGTCTGTTCGCTCCCATTACTCCGGTTGATGCCACCTCGCCGCAGGCAAATAAACCATTGATATTGGTTTCACCATGAAGGTCGGTTTGTATTCCGCCAACCATATAATGTGCTGCAGGCGAAACAGGCAACAAATCAGTAGTCAGATCGATGTTGTATTTTAATAAGGTATGATAAATGGTAGAGAAACGCTTTTTGATGGTTTCCGGGTTAAGGTGTTTCAGGCTCAGATATACAAAATCAGAATGATGAATTTGCATCTGGTGGTAAATGGCATGGGCCACTACGTCACGCGGGGCAAGTTCAGCCATCGGATGAATGGGCGGCATAAACCGTTCGCCCTTGGGAGTGAATAACCAGGCTCCCTCGCCACGTACGGCTTCACTTATCAGGAAAGCATCTTCCCCGGGAATGTACAGTGCCGACGGGTGAAACTGAATAAACTCAATATCGGATAATTTGGCACCTGCATGATATGCCAATGCAATTCCATCGCCGGTGGCGGTGTGCGGATTGGTCGACCGATCGTAAATGCGCGACAAGCCTCCGGTTGCAATTATGGTAGCCTTCGATTTGAAGATTAGGTTACTGCCGGTTGTAAAATCGAACGCCTGAACGCCCAGGCATTCCTGATTCTCGACCAGAAGTTCAACAACTGTGGTATATTCAAATGCAACAATATTTTTTTGTTCCTGAACGCGGTTCAGCATAAAAAGCGTAAGTCCTTTCCCGGTAGCATCGCCGCCGGCATGCAGTATTCGCCGGTAACTGTGTCCGCCTTCCAGTCCAAGAACAAACTCGTCATTTTCCTTATCGAATTGCATGCCCAGGTGAATGAGTTCCTGAACGCATTTTTGACCTTCAGTAACCAGAATCTGAACGGCATCCAGGTCGCACAGTTCGCGTCCGGCCGTGAGGGTATCTTTTATGTGTGACTCGAATGAATCTTCCGGAGCAGTTACTGCAGCAATGCCTCCCTGCGCGTAATAAGAGTTGCTCGTGTCGAGTTGCGATTTGGTTATGATGGCAACGCTCCCTTTTTTCGATGCATGATAAGCCGCTGTGAGTCCCGCCAAACCACTTCCAACAACAATGGTGTCAAACTCTTTTATTTCGAATGATTGAAGTTTTGCCATCTGAAGAAAATTTTCTTACACGGGCGCAAAGGTATAAAAACTGCCAGACAGGAGCATGATAAACGGCATTTTGTTCGCTGAAGGATGGAATCTTAACCCAAAAACTAAATTAAAATGCTTTGTAAAGTAATTTTTTCGACGATTGGTTTGTTTCAGCTTTTCACCTCGAGCATAAATCCACTGCCGTGAATGTTCCGTATTTCGATCGTTTGATCTTCGGTAAAAAGTTTCCGGAGTTTGGTTAAATAAACGTCCATGCTTCGGGTGGTGAAATAGCCATCGTCGCCCCAGATTTTCCGGAGGGCTGTTTCGCGGGGAAGTAGTTCGTTGCGGTTGTCGCAAAGCATTTTGAGCAGCTCGGCTTCTTTGGGCGACAATTTCTGTTTCAGACTGTCGCGCTCAATGGTGCGAAGCCTGTAATCGAATACATAAGAGCCAATCTGGTAAAAATCAGATTCTTTGATGTGGTTTCCGTTGCCTCTTTTCAGGATAGCCTTCAGCTTAAAAATGAGAACTTCGGTATCGAACGGTTTGGTAATGTAGTCGTCGGCGCCAATGCGGTAGCCTTGCAAAACATCTTCCCTCATGTTTTTAGCCGTGAGAAAAATGATTGGGATGGCCGGATTTATCTTCTTGATTTCAGCACCAATGGTAAATCCATCGACATTGGGCAACATGACATCCAGAATGCAGACATCGAAACTTCCTTTGTTAAACTTTGGCACAGCCAGCTGACCGTCGTCGGTCCATTCAACTTCAAAATCGTTGATTTCGAGATACGACTTCAGTACCGCACCGAAACTCAGGTCGTCTTCAACCAAAAATATGTGTGGTTTTGCATTCATCGTGATTGTAAATATAAGATATTATTCGCGGATAAACGGAATGAAAACTTCGAACGAACTGCCTTTTCCGGGCTCGCTGTGAACGCTGATACTGCCTTTGTTGGCTTCCAAAACTGCTTTCACATAGCTCAGGCCAAGCCCGAATCCTTTTACATTGTGAATGTTTCCGCTGGTTTGCCGGTAGAAACGTTCGAAAATGCGGCTTTGCACCATTTTGGTCATCCCGATTCCTTTGTCTTCGACAGTGATTAAAACACCCTTGCCTGTGTTAGCAGTTCTGATTTTGATTTCAGGAGCATTCAGCGAATACTTGTTAGCATTGTCGAGCAAGTTGTAAATCAAATTGGCAAAATGGCTGGCATCGCTCGTTGCCACAGGGTTATTGGCCAAAAGTTCGCTGGTAATTGTACCACCCTTTTTCTCAACCTGGAGCACAATGCTCTGAATGGCATTCTCGATAACTTCGTGCAGGTTGAATGCCTCCCATTTGAATTCAAATTCTTTTTTGTCGAGGCGGGCAATCGTGAGTATATCTTCAACCTGGCGGTTCATGCGGCGGTTTTCTTTTTTGATCATATCAACGAAATACCTGATTCGCTCGGGGTTTTCAATGACCTTCTGGTTCGAAATCGAATCAGCCGCAACCGAGATGGTGGCGATGGGCGTTTTGAATTCGTGGGTCATGTTGTTGATGAAATCAGATTTCATTTCCGAAATCTTTTTCTGCTTTAGAATAAAATAAATGCTGACTCCAAAAGTGACCAGTACGATGATTGAAAAAAATAGGGATATAAGCAGTAACCAGTTGAGTGTTTTGTAAATAAATGTGTCTTTACCGGGAAAATAAACCGACAACCTTACATTTTTCTGGAAGATGTCGAGCGGATACAAATTGACCTTGTAGTCGCTTTTAACCAACAGCACCGAGTCGGCTTTTTCTGATTTTGACGAGACAAGCGAATCTTTAATAATTCCAATTTCGAATGGAATAGGAATGTTCCGGTTCCCCAATTCTTTCTTTAAAACCTCATTCACACGGTCAATCGGCACATCTTCTTCCCAGGTCGAAATCTCCTGAACAGCCCTGTTGGCAACGCGTTTAAGTTTTCTGGTTTTAATTTCGAAAAGTTTTTTCAGCTTTCCGGTTGAATCTTTTTGATAATCGAGCTTGCCAATCAGCGAGTCAAACTTATTTATTCCATGGGCATAGACCATGTTCAGGTCGTGCACTAAACTATCGGCGTTATTTATAACAATAAGCGTGTCTTTTTCGAGATGGGTTCCTTTGTTATTCGACGAAATCTGGTACTGGAATCCGTTTTCCCCTTTCGTCGATTTTACGATCATTTGTATTTTTTGTCCGGAAGGCCTCTTCGGAATTATGAAACGCCGGGGAGTTCTGCTCATCAGATCTGGTGGTCCGGGAGGAAGTGGCGGAACCGGCACTTTCAGATGCACCGAATCGTCAAATGCAAAATGATTGATCATCCGGAAATCCTGCATCGTTTCAAGCCGGTTGGTGGTGCTGTTTAATGCTTCATTAACGCTCCGGTCGAACAATTCGTTCCTTACGCGGATGGCATTATTCATCCATACCAATTGTATAATGATAATTCCGAGAATCGAAATTCCCATTAATGCGATGAGTCCGGTAATTATCTTTTTGTTCATGAGTTCAAAGATAATCATTAAATGCTGCAATGACAGGACTTTAACTTTTCCTTAACAGATTTTAACCGGGTATTAACTCATTGTTTAGCAGACCTCGGCGTATCTTTGCTTCAGAAATTAATCATTAAATTATACAACCATGAAAAACACATTGCTTACGATTGGATTAGCTGGAATGGCAACAGCATTATTGTCGTCATTTGCATTTACGCAGAAGAGCGACCAGGCTCAGGAGCCCAAAAAGGACCGTCATGTCAGGATGGTAAAGATTGAAAACGGTAAAAAAATGGAAATTGATACGGTTTTTGCAACCGACGATGTTTTTGTATGGAACGGCGACACCATTAATCCGGTGAAACACATCCGAAAATTTAATCCCGGTAATGTAGATATCGTAAAGCATATTGGCCGAAAGGATAAAAACGGGAATGTAATGTTTTTTAAACATAGCGGAAAAGCCGGTGAGCCTATGATCTGGAACATGGACACGGATGAAAACATGGAAATAGTTACTGAAGATAATGACACAACGGGGGAAAAGATTGTGATCCGCAAAATGATTAAAGACGGCAACGGCGACCATTTGATGTACCTGAATGGGCCTGGAATGAAACATTTTCCTCCAATGCCACCCATGCCTCCGGCACCACCTGTACCTCACGTTAAAATGATAGGCATGAAACATGCCGGAAAAATTATCGATCTGAATGATCCGAACATTATCTCGTACAAGAAAAAAGACATGAGCGGTGATCGTGAAAAAATAGAGATAATCCGCAAGAAATCAGCTGGAAACGAAGATGAAGCTTTTAATTTCAGATTTGACGATGAACTGATGGCGCCCGAAGCTCCAGATGCTCCTGAATTTAATTGGGAATCGGCCGACGATAGCATTCACATGAAAGTAATCGAGAAAAAAGAGATTATAAAGGGGAAGGCTGGAAAAGAAATTGATGTGAAAGTTAAGACAGAAGAGAATAAATAAAATCATTTCACGTTAATTATGTTGTAAGCTTTCCCCAGGCTACACGCGAAAACAATTAAACAGAAAACAGTTGAAGCGGCCGGATTTCCGGTCGCTTTTTTATTTATGGTGCCCTGGCTGAATAGTCGTCTCTCTTTTACTGAAGCTTAATGATTGTTTTTTGTAAAGTGAAATACTGCCAAATATGTGAGATTAATACAGTTGTTGAATAAATGTCATGTCGAAACTTATTCCCTGCAAACGTTTGCAGAAAATATTATGCCAATGTTTCTGATTTAATGGATGATAACCGTCTTTTAAATGCTACAATATTCATAAATTTGTAAGCCGCTAAACACAATCAAACAATGTCGATTATTGAAAACAAATCAGATGAGCGTTTGCTCTGGTCAAGGTTCCTGAATGGGGACGACCAGGTGCTAAGCCTGATTTATTTGCAATACTCCAACTCCCTTTTCGATTATGGTTGCCGCTTTACGGTTGATAAGCATCTGGTTAAGGATTGCATTCAGGAAGTTTTCTGCACACTGATCAGAACCCGTAAAAACTTGTCGTCAACAGATAACATCAGGCTGTATTTGCTGCAATCTCTTAAACGCCGGATATTGCGTGATTTGAAAAGTGCTGGCAGCAAATCAATGCTGATAAATGATCAGGAATATTCGTTCGATTTGCTGTTAACCGAAAATCTCGACGATCACCTTCGTGAACTTGACGAAGAGAAACGGGAACTTTTGGCAGGTGCCATGTTATCGCTCACCGACAGGCAAAAAGAAGCTATTTACCTGCGCTTTAACAAAGGTCTTGAATACGAAGAAATCTCCTTTCTTTTAAATCTAAACTATCAGTCAGCCCGGGCTTTGATTCACCGTGCCATTGAAAAACTTCGTGATGTGATTCATCTTCAGGAGAAAAAAGTGAGCCAGATTTTATTTGCAATCCTGTTCAACGACTCAAAAGCTGTTCTTTAGCACAAAAAAAACTTTAAAATCGGCATCAACAAAAATCAAAGTGCTGTCTTTGGAGTATAGAAATTACTGCAATGGACAAATACAAGGATTATTCGGCAATTGATTTTTTAGAAGATTCAAATTTCCTGAGATGGCTTAATGAACCGACCCAGGAAGATCATGATTTTTGGAATGAATATGTAAAAAAACACCCTTCACAAAAGGCAAAAATCAAAGAAGCCACTCTTTTATTTAACCTGTTTCACTCCAGCGAAAATAAATTAGCTCTTCCCGAGCAGTATGAATTATGGAAGGCCATTCAAAGTGAATCGCAGACATCGGCAAAAGAGGTTTTTATCCGGATTTTAAAATATGCTGCTGTTTTGGTGCTGGTCTTCTTATCGGGAGCTGTTTCCTATTATATGTATCAGAATGCTGTCGAACGCAATCAGTATCAGTTAGCCGAGATTAACCCGGTCGTCAATGGTGAAGCTATGGTTATTCTGGCCGATGGGTCAAAAGTTTCGCTTGACAAGCAAATGTCCGAAATCTCGTACAGCACAAACGGCCGGCAACTCATTGTGAATAACGACACCATTACCCAGAAAGCCGTAACGATGAAGGAATCGATGAATAAGGTTATTGTATCGTATGGCAAAAAATCGATGGTTTTACTTTCTGATGGGACCAAAGTATGGTTGAATGCCGGAAGTCAGCTTGTTTATCCTGCTGTTTTTCTGAAAGATACCCGCGAAGTAGCACTTGTTGGTGAAGCTTTTTTCGATGTGGTTAAAAATCCGCAGAAACCCTTTATTGTAAAGGCCGCCGATGTAAGTGTTCAGGTCTTGGGTACCCGTTTCGATATTTCTGCTTATCCCGAGGATAAAGTAATTCAGACCGTATTGGAAGAAGGGAAGATCAACTTGAAATATTCGGGGGACGGAATCTTCAAACGTGATTACGTGGTTGAGATGGTTCCTAATCAAATGGTTGAGTTCGACAAGATTTCGCGGGAGGCCAATAGTTCAACCGTGAATGTTTCGAAGTTCGTTTCGTGGAAAGATGGAATGCTCGAATTCGAGAAAGTTAATCTTTATAAGGCACTTAAACAGGTTGAGAGGTTCTATAACATCCAAATTTTACTTGAAGATCAGTCGATTGGTTCGTATAAATTATCTGGGAAACTTGATTTGAAAGACGAACCGGAAAAGGTTCTGAATGTGATTAAGCTTACGGTGCCGATTGACTGGCAACGGAAAAGTAACGGCGACTTTATTGTGTTTAAGAAATAATTTAAAAATAAATAAGAATGAAAAAAAACGATCCGAAGAATGTTCCCGCATTCTCCGGATCAGGATAAAAAGTGCAATTGATTAGTAATTAAAACTAAACGTCTAAAAGTATGAAAAAAAAGTTTTATGAACGAATCTTCCACGATGGTGGGAGGTTCAAAAAACTGATCCTTATTATGAGGCTATCTTTTATCATGTTGCTTATCAGTTCGTTGACTGTAATTGGCAACACCTATTCGCAATCAACCAAATTCTCTTTTCAGTTGTCAAAAGCAACTATAAAAGATGTTTTCCAGAAAATTGAGAACACGAGCGAGTTCATTATTGTCTATTCCGACAATATGATCGATGTTTCACGCGAAGTTTCCGTGAAAGTTTCTGATGTTCCGGTTGAAAAAATTCTGGATCAGATTCTGAAAGAATCAGGAAATGGATACGAAATTAAAGACCGGCAGATTGTCATCACTGAGCGGCGGGAACTTCCCACCAATGGGCTTATGGCTCAGAAGCATGAAGTGAAAGGTGTGGTTAAAACTGCCGATGGGAACCCGCTTCCCGGTGCTACTATTGTTGAAAAAGGAACAACCAATGGTACAATTACTGATTTCGACGGAAAGTTTACTTTAACCGTAAGTAAACAGCCTGCCGTAATTTCATTCTCGTTTGTAGGCTATACAACGGTTGAAATGGAGTTCAAAGGACAGACAACCATGAGTGTTGTTCTTCAGGAAGAATCGATTGGTATTGAAGAAGTTGTAGCTGTTGGTTACGGTGTTCAGCGCAAATCTGATTTGACCGGTGCAACCAACCGTTTGTCGGAAAAAGACTTAAATAAATCGTTGGCTACTTCTCCGGTTGAAATGATGCAGGGCCGTATTGCCGGTGTTAACATTACCCAGAACAACGGGGAACCTGGTGGCGGTATGACAGTGCGCGTCCGTGGATCAAGTTCAATTCGTTCAGGACAGGAACCACTTTATGTTGTTGACGGTATTCCTCTCGATAATTCTAACCTAACACCTACAGGCGGTAGCGCTGCCGGTTATGGCAGCGGCGGAAGCAAAAACCCGCTTGGATTCATCAATCCTGAAGATATTGAATCGATCGACATTTTGAAAGATGCTTCATCAACAGCTATTTATGGTGCCCGTGGAGCCAATGGGGTAGTGCTTGTAACTACTAAAAAAGGAAAGAAAGGTGAAAGTACGATTACCTTCGATTCGTATGTGGGCATGTCAACAATCCGCGAAAAAATGGATGTTTTAAGTGCCGACGAATTCCGTTCGTACACCAGATCTAACGGTACAAAACTGCTCGATTTGGGAGCAAGCGTTAACTGGCAGGATCAAATCTTCAGAACAGCGGTTACTCAAAACCAGGCATTGGGCTGGAGTGGCGGAACCGATAAATCATCGTACCATCTTTCGCTCGGTTACCTCGATCAGCAAGGTATTGTGCACAATTCAGGTATCAAAAAACTGAATGGAAGTATTAAACTTACTCAAAAAGCATTCAACGACAAACTGTTGCTGACTGGAAGTTTAATGGCATCGCAACAGGAAGACAGCCGTTTGCCAATTTCAGAAGCCAGCGGTTCGGGTTACGAAGGCGACTTGATTATTACAGCCTTGAAATCGAACCCAACTTTCCCGATTCGTAATGCCGATGGTACTTATTATCAGCATACCACCGATCAGCGTAACCCGGTTGCCATGATGAACCTTGTTGATGATAAGGTGAATACACTTCGCGTAGTTGCCAATGTTTCGGCTGAGTATGAAATTATCAAAGGCCTGAAATATAAATTAAACATCGGGTTGGACCGTACGAATGCAGAACGTCGTGTAAATCAGGATCAGCAGTTGAGCTATTTGTCAAACAAAGGCCAGGCCAATATCAATGGTATTATCGCCAATAACAAGCTGATTGAAAACTACATTACCTATGCAACTCAAATTGGTAAAGATCATTCATTCAACTTCCTGTTGGGGCATTCTTATCAGAATTTCAACGGAACGTCAAGCAATATTTTTGTGAATGGTTTTACTGTACAGGGTATAAAATATACCGATAACCTGGGTTACGGTAACTTCTCTGCATCAGTGTCATCGTCGGCTGCTTACGAACGCGAATTGCAATCGTTCTTCGGACGTGTAAACTATTCATTAATGGATAAATACCTGCTCACATTCACTATGCGTCGTGATGGTTCTTCAAAATTTGGAGCAAATAATAAATACGGAAACTTCCCATCAGCCGCATTGGCATGGCGTGTTCTTCAGGAAGATTTTATGAAAGACGTTCATGTATTCAGCAACCTGAAAGTTCGTTTAGGATGGGGTTTGACTGGTAACCAGGAAATTCCGGACAAGATTTCGTTGATGTCGGTAGGTACTGCATCCAATGCAAACTTCTCGAGCAACGGAGTCCTTATTCCGGGTATTACTTTCAACAGAACTCCAAATCCTGACATCAAGTGGGAAACTACCAAACAGATCAACGTTGGTTTGGACTTTGGATTCCTGAAAGACCGCTTGTCGGGAACATTCGATGTATTCAGCAAAAAAACAACCGACGTGTTGCTCGAGATATCGGCTAAAGCTCCGGCTCCAACATCAACACAATGGCAGAATGTTCCTGGTTTGGAAATTGTAAATAACGGTATTGAACTTGGTTTAACCGGTGTGATGATTGATAAACAAGGTTTGAAATGGGATGCTACATTTAATGTTTCCAGCATCAAGAATAACGTTAAAGGTTTGAAAACGTCAATCGTTACAGGTGCTGCAGCAGGTCAGGGATTATCAGGTACGTTCGTTCAGCTTATTGCCAACGATCAGCCAATTGGCTCGTTCTACGGAATGGTTTTCGAAGGATTTGATTCGAACGGTATCAGTCAGTACAAAAAAGATGCAAGTGGCAATGTGGTCAAAGAGTTTTTAGGCTCAGCACTGCCTGATCTGACTTATAGCTTAAGCTCATCGCTGAAAATTAAAGGATTCGACGCAAGTATGTTCTGGTACGGAACTCAGGGGAATAAAGTGTATAACAACACAGCCAATGCTTTATTTGTAAAAGGCACACTCGACAAATCGAGCAACGTTAGGGCCGATATCGCTACTTCATCTGAAAGTCCTTCCAATTCAAACGCATTCTCATCGCGGTTTATCGAAGATGGTTCTTTCTTACGTTTGGCTAACTTAACAGTAGGCTATACATTCAATACCAAAACAATCAAATGGTTGAGTAAATTAAGGGTTTATGCCACCGGAAACAATTTACTCCTGATCACTAAATACAAAGGTTTTGACCCTGAAGTGAATTCAGATGCTTCAAGTAATAATGTTCCTTCTTTGGGTGTTGACTACTCTTCATTCCCAAAATCACGGACCTTTACTTTCGGTGTTAACCTTCAATTTTAACCAATAAATCAAGCATACAATGAAACGAAATAAATTCATTAAATACTGCACTTTGATTGCCTTTACAGGGCTTGTGGCATGTACTAATCTCGACGAAAAAGTGCTCGACGAGCAGCTTGGAACTAACTTGGTAAACGATCCAAGCAACATGATTGCATTGATTAATGCTCCTTATGCCAGCTTACGTCGTACGATTGAATGGTACGACTATTGGGCGCTTCAGGAAGTCTCGACCGACGAAGTTATTGTTCCAACCCGTGGTACCGACTGGTACGATAACGGCGAATGGCAGCAACTTCACCTTCAAACATGGACTGCAGACCACATTCGTATGAAGAACGTTTGGGAAGCTTTAAATCAGGGTGTTTCCCGCGCCAACATTGCGATTAATTATATCGGAAAATTCCCGTCAACATCTACAACAACTCAATACATTGCTGAGGCTCAGTTTCTGAGAGCTTACTATATGTATTTGATTTGTGATTTATTCGGTCAAGTTCCTTACCGTGAGGCTGAAGAAGTTGATTTTGCCGCAGCTCCAACCCTTCTCGACAGGAAAGGAGCCGCTGATAAAATTATTTCCGAACTTAATGCAGCGTTGCCAAACCTGAAAACAAAAGCTGAAGTTGGTTCCGATCATGTTACCAAGGGAGCTGCCCAGGCTTTGCTTGCTAAAGTATACCTGAATTATGAAGTTTGGACTGGAACAAAAAAATATGCTGAAGCCATTTCGGCCTGTAACGATGTTATTAGCAACACCAGTTATGCTGTGGCAACCGATTATTGGACCATGTTCCAGAAAGATGTAGCCGAACATCCTGAATTTATTCTGCGCGTTCCGATGGACGATAAGGTTGATATGGGTAGTGGTAGTGTATGGGTAAACTTTACATTGCATTACAGCCAGACATTTGGTAACCTTACAAGTACATGGAATGGTCCAAGTACAACTTCAACTTTCTTTGATACCTGGGATAAAGTGAATGATGCCCGTTATCAGGATAACCGTATTAAATCCGAATGTGGTTTTAATCAGGGATTCCTTGTCGGCCAGCAGTACGGTCTGGATGGTACAGCTCTGAAACAGCGTAACGGCGATCCTTTGATTTTTGTTCCTGAAATGAATCTGGAAAGCTCACCTGAAAATGCAGGTATCCGCGTTATCAAGTTTGCTCCAAACTCGGCTACAACTCACCAGTTCTCATCGCCTAACGATGTGCCAATCATGCGTATTTCTGACATTTACCTGATTCGTGCTGAGGCTAAACTGAGAAATAGTGATGCTGCAGGTGCTCTTGCCGACATTAATTACATCAGAAGCAAACGGAGTGCTGCCGGTAAAACATTGCCTGCACTTACTTCAGTTACTTTAAACGATGTATTGAAAGAACGTGGTTATGAATTGTATTGGGAAGGTTTGCGTCGCCAGGATTTGATCCGTTTTGGAAAATTCGGCGAAACATGGCAAGGTAAACCTACAACTGCTGCAACAAAAGCCATTTACCCAATTCCAACTTCGGCTTTGGGGGCAAACGAAAATATCAAACAAAATCCTGGATACTAATCTTTTGCAATTTCAGCCGCTGCAGCAATGTAGCGGCTGATTTAATAATGTCGCGAATCGTACTTCTCTTCATTACGGTATTGCAAATCCCTTTTCTAAGGAATTACTCAAAAGGCTTATTTAATTATTTATCCGGAGTGGGATTCATATGCCCCTTTTCTGCATCGATGTTCGTTAAAACTATTTAATTGATACGATTAGCTTAAAGATGTTTTTAAAAACATTCGGGATGTTGATCCCGGGTTTTTGCGAATAATCCGGCGGCTTTCCAGTGGGGAAGCCGCTTTTTTGTTGGAATGAATGCACAAAAATTTTATTTACTGCGAAAGAAAAATGCTTTAAGTGTCATTTGTACGGTTATATTTGTAGTTGATTAACTGAAATAACGAAACAAAATGAAACTAAAGCATTTTCTTTTCCTGATGTGTTTCTTGGTGGCAGGCCAGTTAGCCGCAAGAGCACAGCAAAAATCGTTGGTTATAAATACAAAAACCACCGTTGCTCCCATTCAGTCAACCATGTGGGGCTTGTTTTTCGAGGATATTAATTTCGCTGCCGACGGTGGAATTTATGCCGAACTGGTAAAGAACCGCTCGTTCGAATTTTATAAGCCGCTGATGGGGTGGAAGAAGACAGGTGAAGAATATGCCGGTCAATTCCAGATTGTAAACAGCCAAAACGAAAATAATCCCAGGTTTTTGCGAATGGAGTCGTTGCAGGGGAAAGATTTGGGGCTTATTAATGAAGGATTTCGCGGGATGGGTGTCACTTCCGGCGAAAACTATTTCTTTTCCGTTATGGCCCGTCAAGATCAGGGTACTTTTGCGCTAAAAGTTGAGCTGGTGGATTCTACAGGTGCTGTAATTGGCGCTTCTGAGGTTAAAAACTTTACCGGCGAATGGAAGAAATACGAAACAAAACTTGCCTGCTCGGCAACTCACCCCAAGGCAAGTCTTCGCCTGACCCTCTCAGGAAAAGGAGTATTCGAAATTGATATGGTTTCGCTCTTCCCAGAGCATACCTGGAAAGGAAGGAAGAACGGTCTTCGTGCCGATCTGGTGCAAAAACTGGCCGATTTGAAACCCGGATTTTTGCGCTTCCCCGGTGGATGTATTGTTGAGGGTCACGAGCTGGAAACCCGCTACCAGTGGAAGAAAACTGTTGGCGATGTGAACGACCGTAAACTGATTGTTAACCGCTGGAACACTGAATTTTCGTACCGTAATGCTCCTGATTATTTTCAATCGTACGGATTGGGATTTTACGAATATTTCCTGCTGGCAGAAGACATTGGTGCAGCACCGCTTCCAATTCTGAATTGTGGAATGGCCTGTGAGTTTAACACATCTGAATTGGTGCCGCTCGATAAACTTGATCCGTACATTCAGGATATTCTCGATTTGATTGAATTTGCGAATGGAGCAACTACCACCAAATGGGGAAAACTGCGCGCTGATATGGGGCATCCGGCTCCGTTTAACCTGAAAATGGTTGGCGTTGGAAACGAGCAATGGGGAACACAGTATGTCGATCGTCTGAAAATATTCCTGAAAGTGTTAAATGAAAAACATCCTGAAATCACATTTGTTGGTGGTGCCGGACCATATTCCGATGGTCAGGATTTTGAATATCTGTGGTCGCAAATGCGCGAATTGAACGTGAAAATGGTTGACGAACACTATTATAAATCTCCGGATTGGTTCCTGAAAAATGCGGGTCGCTATGATAATTACGACCGTAAGGGACCGAAAGTATTTGCAGGCGAATATGCTGCGCACGACAAAGAAGGTAAAGACCCGGAGTCGCGCAATACCTGGAAAAGCGCATTGGCCGAAGCTGCCTTGATGACAGGATTGGAACGCAATGCAGATGTGGTTCATATGGCCTCGTATGCTCCGTTGTTTGGCAATGTAAACGCCTGGCAATGGCGTCCCGACCTGATTTGGTTCGACAACCTGAAATCAGCAGCGACTCCAAATTATTATGTGCAAAAAATGTTCTCGACCAATGCCGGGACCGATGTTGTAACTGCACTGGTCGATGGGAAACCGCTTATTGGACAGGACAGCTTGTATGCTTCGGCAGTTATTGATTCAAAAACTTCGGAACTGGTTGTGAAAATGGTGAATGTGGCCAGGAAACCGGCTTCGTTAACACTGTCGCTCGAAGGGAAACAACCTTCAGCACAGGAAATCAGTCTTCAGGTAGTTGCAAACCAAAACCCTGGCGCATTTAACGAGGTAGGAAAAAGGGAGGAAGTTGTGCCGGTTGAACGGAAACAGAAAATTTCAGGCAAAAAAATAGTTGTAAATCTGGATGCGTACTCATTAACAGTTGCCCGAATTCCGCTAAAGAAATAGTCCTGACAGAAAATACGACAGAAAATGGGGCTTCTCCGGCAATGATAATTTTGTTGGAGAAGCCCTTTTATTTTTTTATGCAATCGTTTTCAAAACACAAATTACAATTTGTACCTTTCGGCATCGAAAAAAGGATTCGATTTAAAAACCAACTAATATTATCTTCTATGACTAAACAAAACGAAGCCTCGAGGCGCTTGTTTCTGAAACAGGCCGCAGCCTTATCATCCCTGATGGTTTTCCCAACCATTCTTACCAAAGCTGTCTCCGGAAATTATGTGCCTGCAGCCGGATTGGCCGGGGCCAACGAACGGGTAAATCTGGCCTGCGTCGGAATTGGAAATCAAGGTGGTTCGGATGTTTTTTCGTTATACAATACCGGATTTTGCAATGTTGTAGCCCTTTGCGATACCGATATGGGAGCTCCGCATACGCAGAAAGTACTTGATAAATTCCCGGATGTGCCGCGCTTTCAGGACTTCAGAAAAATGTTCGATAAAATGGCCAACCAGATTGATGCCGTTTTGGTAGGAGTTCCAGATCATTCGCACTTCCCGATTGCCATGCTGGCGATGTCGCTGGGAAAAGCGGTTTATGTTGAGAAACCGATGGGCCGCACGTTTAACGAAGTTGAACTGATGATGAAGGCTGCTCAAAAATACAATGTGGTCACTCAAATGGGAAACCAGGGGCACTCCGAAGCCAACTATTTTCAGTTTAAAGCATGGACCGAAGCCGGTATTATAAAAGATGTAACCGCAATTACGGCTCATATGAACTCAGCCCGCCGCTGGCATGGCTGGGATCCAAAAATTACCAAATTTCCTGATGGAGAACCAATTCCTTCAACTTTAGATTGGGACACCTGGCATTCGGCTGTGAAGATGCACGATTACAACCACGATTATATCAATGGACAATGGCGTTGCTGGTACGATTTCGGTATGGGTGCGCTTGGCGACTGGGGTGCTCACATCATCGATACGGCACATCAATTCCTGAATCTGGGATTGCCTTACGAAGTTGATCCGATTAAACTGGAAGGTCATAACCCGTTCTTTTTCCCAATGTCGTCTACACTGTCATTTAAATTTCCAAAGCGAGGCAATATGCCTCCGGTGGAGATTATGTGGTACGACGGCGTAAACAACATTCCTCAGGTACCTGAAGGTTTTGGAACCACAGAACTCGATCCGAATATTCCGCCAACCAGTGTTGGGAAAGTTCAGCCTGCCAAGTTGAATCCGGGTAAGGAAATTTACAGCAAAGACCTGATTTTTAAGGGAGGATCGCACGGCAGTACCTTGTCGATTATTCCGGAGGAAAAGGCAAAAGCGATGGAATCGAAGCTGCCTGAAGTACCAAAGAGCCCGTCGAATCATTATGCCAATTTCCTGAAAGCGGTAAAAGGAGAAGAGAAAACACGGTCACCATTCGAAATTGCTGGTCCTTTAAGCCAGGTTTTCAATCTGGGTGTTTTGGCTCAGCAGCTGAATGCTAAACTTGTTTTCGATCGCGAGACTAAGCAAATCACAAATAATAAGGTTGCCAATCAACTTTTGGTTGGTGCTCCGCCTCGCAAAGGCTGGGAGCAGTTCTATAAGTTATAGAATTAAGATAATTGCAGCAGAGAGGAGCCTGAAACAATTCGTTTCAGGCTCTTTTTTTGTTAAAAATTCATCAACAAACGTTTGTAAATAGCACAAACGTGCTATGCTAGTTGCCTTAAATACATTTGTTTACGTGAGTAAAATCGTTAAATATGTCATAAATTAGCATATTGAAGTCTGAATATCTTAAACTGACACGATATGAGAATACTTTTAGAACGTAATGGTAAATTTCGCGGAAGGAAGTTATTCTTCATATGTTTATTCATCCTGCCGGTTTTAAGTCATGCCCAAATTCAGGGAACAGTTCACGATACAAACAATCAGCCCCTCTCGTTTGCCAACGTACTCCTGTTAAATCAAAAAGATTCATCGCTGGTTACCGGTGTTTCGGTTTCTGATCAGGGGACGTTTAGTATTACCAACTTTAATCCGGGGAAATACCTGGTAAAGGCCAGTATGGTGGGCTATAAAACTACATTCTCGTTGCCATTTGTGATTAAAAGTACAAACGATCATTACCATGTGAGTCCGATAATCGTTGAGGAAGATACCAAGTTGTTGAATGATGTGGATGTTGTGGCTAAAAAACCTATTTACGAGCAGCAGATCGACCGCATGGTTGTCAATGTCGAAAAAAGCATCACCTCGGCAGGAAATACTGCACTGGAAATACTGGAAAAATCACCGGGAGTTGTAGTAAATCGTCAGAACGGGTCGCTTACTCTTGGCGGAAAGGAAGGGGTTGTAATCATGATTAACGGAAAAGAAAACCGAATGCCCATATCGGCAGCGATTGAAATGCTGAATGGAATGAGTTCGGAAAACGTGAAGAAAATAGAATTGATTACCACACCGCCATCGAAATACGAAGCTGAAGGCGATGCCGGAATGATCAATGTTGTGCTTAAAAAGGATGATGATTTCGGCACCAACGGAATTTACACGTTAGGGGCAGGCATGGGCGTTGATGGAAAGCTAAACGGAAGCCTGACACTTAATCATCACGTGAAAAAAGTTAACTTCTACGGTATGTATTCATATTCATACGATAATAGATCCCAGCTTATCAGTTTTTACCGGCAATATATGCAGGATAGTCAGCTTCACGAAACAAATTCGGATAGCCACAGAGAACCCGTTAATATTTACCGTAATTACAGGATTGGGATGGATTATACGATTTCGAGCAAAACAGTAATCGGATTATTGTCGTCGGGTTATGTTGCAGATTGGAAAATGGATGCGATAAACAAGATTTATTATAAAACCGATAATCAGCTCTCCAGTTTAATCGATCAGCGCGTTGATGAATCGAATATCTGGAATCATTACATGGGTAATTTTAACCTTGAACACTTCTTTAAAGAAAATGAAACGTTGGAGTTTAATTTCGACTACTTGCACTACGACGACGATAATCCGTCAAACTATGTCATCCAATACTATAATAATGCAAATCAGCCCACTTCAACCGAAGGAATTCGAATCACCAAGAAAACACCGATAAATACATTCGTCAGCAAACTTGATTATGTCAGGAACTTTGGGAAACTGATAAAAGTAGAATCTGGACTGAAAAATAGCGTTACCCGATTTAAAAATGATGTAAGTGTATCGGATAAGACCGACGAAAGCGACTGGATAATTAAGCCAGAACTGACCAATAAATATTCACTGAAAGAAGATATTAGCGCAGCTTATACATCGTTCAATTTTAAATTCAATGAAAAGATGAGTATGATTGTAGGTTTTCGGTACGAATACACCAATACCGTTTTAAGTACTGTGACAGAGCATGGCATAATTGACCGGCATTACGGGAAGCTGTTCCCAACCATGTTTTTCTCGCGCGGCTTGGGAAAAGATAATTCCATTCAGTTTTCGTACAGCCGTCGGATTACCCGCCCTACGTTCAATGAGTTGGCACCTTTTATTATATTTCAGTCGCCCGATACGTATGTTGCCGGAAATGAAAAGCTTCAGCCATCAATCAGCAATATTATAAAAGGGGATCTCAAACACAAATCGATATTGCTTTCGTATACCTATACCAACGAGAATGATGCGATCAGGCGATTCCAGCCCGGCCAAAGTCAGAATCAGGATAAGAATGTGCTTTACCTGACATCAAAAAACCTCGATCGGATAACCACTTCGTCGCTTACACTTTCGTTCCCGTTAAAACTGACTAAATGGTGGAATATGCAGAATAATTTTAATGGGATTATCCAGAATGTGAAAACAGACTACGACGGGGTGAATCTGGATATCAGCCTGAAGAATTTCAGGTACAATGCGATCAACAATTTCAGGATAATTAAGGGTTTTACTGCTGAGTTGTCGGGTTTTTACAACTCGCCCTCGTTGTGGGGAGTTTCCAAAAGCAAGGAGGTTTACAGTATTTCTGCCGGAGTGCAGTACAAATCAAAAAATGAGAAACACACCTTTAGTCTAAATCTGAACGATGTTTTCAGAACACAGATCTATATATTTTCTTCAGATATTCCGGAGTTAAATATTCATAACCAGGGACGGCTGGATTTTGACAATCGTGTGTTGCGTTTTACCTATTCGCACAACTTTGGAAGCAAAAAGGTTAAAACAGAACGAAAGCGTGAAACCGGTTCGGAAGAAGAGAGGAAAAGAGTAGAATAAATGAGACCCCTGCATAAACAAAAATATCCGCTGTGTGGCGGATATTTTTGTTTGCGAGAATATTTTATTTTACTCGAAGATATTATTCAGTAAACCGCCGCTGGCTTCTTTTCGGCTGTTTGGGCCGAATGAGCTCAGTTGAGCCACCAGTTTTCGAATAGGCATTGATTGTAACCAGACTTTCCCGGTTCCGCGAAGCGTGGCAAGGAATAAGCCTTCGCCGCCAAAAACCATCGACCGAAGTCCACCTGCCTGTTGAATGTCGAAATCAATTGATTCTTCGAAAGCAACGACACAACCGGTATCAACGCGAAGTACTTCGTTGTTCAGCTGGCGTTCGATAACTGTTCCGCCGGCATGAATAAATGCTTTCCCATCGCCTTGCAGTTGTTGAAGAATGAAGCCTTCGCCTCCAAAGAAACCAGCGCCCAATTTACGGTTAAAGCGCATCGAAATTTTAGTTCCCAAAGCTGCACATAAAAAGGCATCTTTCTGGACGATTAAACTTCCGCGGTGATTTGGCAAACTTATAGGGATAATTGTTCCCGGGTAAGGTGCCGAAAAAGCTACGTGCTTTTTGCCCCATCCCTGGTTGGTAAAATGCGTGATGAATAAAGATTCGCCGGTAAGGAGCCGCGATCCGGCTGCCAGTACTTTATCGAAAAATCCGGCTCTGGGATTCGATCCGTCGCCCATTTTCGATTCGAAACTTATGCCATCTTCCATGTACAGCATGGCTCCGGCTTCTGCAATTACGGTTTCTCCCGGATCAAGTTCAACTTCAACCAATTGAACATCGTGACCAACAATTTTGTAATCAATTTCGTGTGATTGCATGTGTGATAATTTTTAGAAAGCTTATCTTTTTCTGAATGTTTCGGACAAAGTTATGGAATGTTGAGAATTTGATCTGCGCTTTTCGACCAGCACAATTATTTTACCGGTAAGCTATTTCCATGGCCATTTTACGCAGTCTTTTATCTCGGGGAAAAGTACAAAATCGGCTTTCCCTTTCATGGTGAGTGTTTTTATCGAGACTCCCTGAAAATGCTGCAAAGCTTCGTTCAATGTTTTTCCTGAAACCGAAACATCGTCAACCAGCAAAATGCGTTTGCCAATCAGCGAAGGCATTTCAGGCATGTTTACAATAACTGGATTCTCGTAACGCGGAGCGTTGTTTTCGTCGCGGTAGTTGAGGGTGATGATCTGAAGTTCGCACCCCAGATGAAAGGCGACAAGGCTTGCCGGAACAATGCCGCCGGTGCCAATTCCAATTACGAGGTCGGTTTCGGGCAGCGACATGGATCTAAGCCGGTTCGAAATTTCAGTAAACGATACAGGAACCATAGTGAAATGAAAAAGTGAAAAGTATCAATATAAAAACGCAGGTCATCGGGATAGATTGGCCTGCGTTCAAATTTTATTTTTCTGAAAGGTTATTTCTGAAAACGAAGAAATGCCAGGTTGGCAACAGCCATCAGTAAAATACCTGGAACAGCAATAGTGGTGCCGGTTAACCAGAAATCAACAGGATTGGCTTGTGTTCCCAATAGCGACAAACCCGCAACAACAGCGAAAGAGCTAATCAGGTATGAAAGCGGGGCTGCAATGTACTGAATGCCTTTCAGGTTTTTCAACCAGCTTAACAGCACTGCGAACAGAACCACTTCAAATCCAAGGGTTATGACCATTTCCGGAGCAGGACGGCCCATAATCAGGAAGTTGAATAATGGTGCAAAAATACCTGCAAAAATGGCGACATGCTTTTTGTACATGAAAGCAGCAAACATGGGTGCCAAAAATATTGGGAGCAAAACAGCTCCGGCTAATTGTCCATTGAGGTTAGGCAATAAATGAACCAAAACCGGAAGAACCATCGTTGCGGCCAAAATGATTACTGTCTGTGTAATCTGGTATTTCGAAGCGAATTGGATGGCGGTAACATTTTTCATTTTTACTTCAGTTTAAGTTGTTTCATACAAATATACCCGATAAAAAGTGAAATGCAAGTAGCTGAAATGATTCAGCCGTTAATTGTTTCATGGAAACTCAATAACATTTCCCGATTTGACCTGCTGAAAGCGAAAACTCCGGAATATCGCAGTCTGCGCTGAAAAGCTACTGCAATGCGATGGAATAAACTGTTCCACTTTCATCGATTTCATCCATTCGATAGTTGTTTGCGTGGTTTCGTCGTCGTTCTGTAAATGGAATCCTCCAATTACAGCATAAACTTTATCAATGCCGGTTACTTTCACGGCATGGGCAGTCATGTTGCAAATGCCTGAGTGAGCACAGCCTGATATTACTACTAATCCTTTCTCCGTTATTACAGCTAGGCCGGAGTCATCCATCACAAAATCGTCGGTTCCGTCGGCTTTACGAAAAGCTGTTTTCTGACTTTCAAAAGGCGTAATGCGTGGGATTTCGCCAAGAAAATAAATCTGTTCTGAAAGCTGAAGCGGCTCCCGGCTGGTTTGAACATCAAAACGTCCACCAATTTCAGCTTCAGTCCATGGTATTCCCAGCGAAGTTCCGTTTGATTTGCGGTATCTTTTCAGAAAGGCATCAGGATGGCAAATCAGCCGCTGGCTTTTGAAAAGCATTAATCCTCCGGTATGGTCGTCGTGTCCGTGACTAAGCACAATGGTATCGATTTGCTGAAGATCGATGTTCAGGATTTGGGCATTATAGCCAATCAAATCAGACGAACTCGTATCGAAAAGTATCCGGCGGTCAGCTTCAATCAGGAATGATAATCCATGTTCGGCACGACACCAACGCCCGGCAATGTTGTCGTTTAAAATAGTAATCTTCAGCTTTTGCATTCTATGGAAAATAGTATACTGGCAGGATGACTCTAATTCACTCTGCCAGTATTTAACCTCTAAAGTTCGAGTTTAAGTTTTTCGAGTTCCGAATTAATGAATCCGATTTCTTCGGCACTCAGTGTTATTTGGGCTGCTTTCGCATTTTCGATGGCCTGAGCTGCGTTTCGGGCTCCAACCAATGCGATTGTAATCCCCGGCTGTTCTACCGTCCAGCGAATAACCAGCTGACCCAAAGTAGCCTTTTTATCATCAGCCAATGGTTTTATTCTTTCCAGAAATGCATTGGTCAACTGAATGTTTTTATCGGAATAATAAGGCAGATCGGCACGCGTGTCGCCATCAGAGAATTGGTGTCCTGGTTTTATCTTTCCGGCTAACAAACCTCTTTGCAAAGGGCTGTATGCAAGTACCGACTGGTTGTTTTTGATCAGGTACGGGACAAGTTCCTGCTCGATGTCGCGCTTCACCATGCTATACGAAACCTGATTGGAAACCAGATCGATGTATTTGGCAGCTTCCTGCATCAAAGCAACATCGTAATTGCAAACTCCGGCATATCGCACTTTGCCCTCTTTTATCAGTTGGGCAACCGCTTCCATGGTTTCCTGCACCGAAGTGGTTGGATCAGCCCAATGAATTTGATACAGGTCGATGTAGTCAGTTCCAAGTCGTTTCAGGCTGTCTTCACATTCTTTGATGACTCCGTCCCTGCCCGAGTAGCGGTAAATGTCGATTGGTTTACCATCGTTGGTTTTGCTGTGGAAGAAAAGCTGACCTTTAGTGCCTGACCAGCTCAACCCAAACTTGGTTAAAATCTGAACCTTGTCACGTGGAATTCCCTTAATCGCTTTGCCAACAATTTCTTCGCTTAATCCTTGTCCGTAGGCAGGAGCTGTGTCGATTGATGTTACACCCAGATCGAATCCTGCCTGGATGGCTTTTACGGCTTCTTCAGGTTCCGTTCCGCCCCACATCCAGCCTCCGGCAGCCCATGCGCCAAATGTAACTACTGAAACATTTAAATCAGAGTGTCCTAATTTGCGATATTCCATAACACTGTACTTTTGATTTATTTGGTTTACTATATCTTTTTATTTACCGGCTCGACCTTATAAAGTGGTATTTCCACGAAGAAAGTTGTACCCATGTTGATCTCGGTGGTGTACCAGATTTTTCCCCGGAAGTTATCGACAATGTTTTTCACGATCGACAGGCCAAGTCCCATTCCACTGGTTTTGGTCGTAAAATTGGGCTGGAAAAGATTCTCTTCAGCTTCTTTACTAATTCCCGTTCCATTATCACAGACTTTAATCAGAGCGACTGACTTTTCCTTTTGAACCGAGATGTGAATTTCACCTTTCTGGTCAGCCGGAATCGCCTGAATGCCATTTTTGACCAGGTTCAGAAATGCCCGTGAAAACTGCTCTTTGTCGATAAAAACCATGATCTGCTCCAGATGGTTCACATCCAGCGTGATATTTAGGTTTTGGTTGGGCTCGAACAACGAACAAACATTCTGAATAACTTCAATCAGGTTAAATACTTCATTTTTAGCTTTCGGTATTTGTGCAAAATTCGAAAACTCTGTGGCAATGCCCGAAAGGGTGTCTATTTGCTCAATCAGGTTTTTGGTTACCCGCCTGAAAAAGTCGTCGTAATGTTCTTTCCCTTCCTCTTTCGCCCGCTGCAAATACTGAATGTTGAGCTTCATAGGGGTAAGTGGATTCTTGATTTCGTGAGCGATTTGTTTAGCCATTTCGCGCCAGGCCGATTCTCGTTCAGAGCGGGCCAGCAATTCGGCGCTCTCCATCAAATCGTCAACTTTATGGTTGTATTCCTTAACCAGAGCCCCAATTTCGTCTTCGGCCTGGTAGTTGATGTGCTCGTTTTTCTTGCCAAGCTGAATCCCTCTAAGTTTTTCGCGGATCAGGCTAAGTGGCTGAGTGATTTTATTCGACAGGAAGACCGCAATAATTACACTGGCCAGGAACAGGATGAGGTAAAGGTTGATAAAGGCCACAATGAACGTTGAAATGCCTTGTTTCAAATCATCCTCGCGGGTAAAATAAGGAAGGTTGAGGTAGCCCAGATAATCACCTCTATTGTTTATAATTGGTTCGTAAGCTGATAGATATGAGAGTGTTCCTATCTTTTCAGGCTGGAAATATTTCAGCTGGAAACGCTCCGACAATTCATAAAATGCTTTTGAATTGATTCGGTCGGAGGTTATTCCCTTGTCGAAAATCTCGGGACGCGAAGTGGCCAGCAATTCGCCGTTTACATCGTAAATATTAATGTCGGTACGAAATACATTCGACAGTTTATTCAGTTCGCTGAACAGCCATTGCTGCAACTCGGGATTGATTGAATTGACGTAAACCAGTCGGTTTTTTATTTCCTCAGAAATCGATTTTATTTTTTCCTGAAGGTCGGTCTGGTGGCGGCTGCGGTATTCCTGAATATTGTAATAGATTGTGCCTGTGGCTACGAAAAGGTGAGAAACAAGCACCACAGAAATGATTGATCCCTGAATCCGGAACCGTAAATCGTTTGCAATAGCCAGCCTTCGTACTCCTGAATTCCGTATCAGGATGATCGTCAGGATAAATCCAAAGTAAAAAACAAAAATGTATGGAAACGAAATCAGATAATCAATAAACGAAAGCGAGCGGTTGCTCACGATAATCTGGTTTTTCTCGTCGAGATTATACACCAGGTGATCGTATCCATCCCATTTCAACAGCTGGAATTCGGTATTTGAGTTTTTCAGGTTGTACGATCGCAGGTAATAATTGTAGTTGTAGTCGCCCGAGAAATTAACTAGTTCATTGTCAAAATATTTGGCGTACGACAGGTATTTGTAGCGGAATGGTTTTACCAGCGAACGGTCCATAAGCAACTCGGGAAACCCGATCCCTTCAGGAATAATTTTCGAATCAATCTCGATGAAAATGGATATCCCGTTGGCCACATTGGCTCTGGGGTAATGGAGCCGGCCGAAATATGAAACCCGGCCATTCATGTTGTTCATAAAGTAAAAGTTGCTTCCCGGAACTTTAATTCCTGAATGTTCGATCATTTTTTCGAAGTAAGGGAAGCAGGGTTCCGACACATTTTCGGCCTGAATTAAAACGCTGTCGTTTCCGGCACACGGAATCAGCTGCACATCATATTTCCTGAAATATCCACTGAAAAAGGTTCGGGAGAGGTAATTGTTCAGGTCGTCATAAGGTGGTGTCAGCAGTGTTGGTATAATGGTGTCGGCATCGAATTTGGTTTGCATCCGGGCAAGGAGAACTTCTGCAACAGGATCTTGTTCCGACCCTAAATTGATAGCCCGGAGTTTCTGAACTTCCAGATCACGTTTTTTTACCGTGTTGTAAACCACCATCAGGGTGACGATTGAAAACAGCGAAATGAACAAAATAGAATAAGAAAGCGAAAACTCCGTGATGTGCATTTTCCTGATCAGGCTCTGTAGCAGGTTTATTGCAAAAAAGAGCGTGAGAATATAGGTCCATCCGGAAGGGAAAATGAAAGATAACACGATGGAAATAACAGCAGCACCCAGGTTTAGCCGGAAGAAAAAACTTTTTCGGTTCAGGTATTCAGTTTTCTGGATGATCTTCAGGTGAATCAGAAAAACCGAGAACAGCAGCATGGCAATAACAAGATACCCGCTGATGCTATACTGATCAATGTCGGTTATGCGGTTCAGTTTGTAGCTTATATTGCTGTTGCTTATCAGGTTACCAATCATAAAACCCACCAGCTGGTATAATAATCCGGCGAAAGCAAAAGCCGGAATAATTTGTCTTTTGGGCAGTAACTGGTCCGACGATATTTCGCGGGCAAAAACAAGACTCCAGAAAAACAGCAAAACCGTGATCAGGAAGAAATCGCCTAACGACGGCAACCAATTGGATATCGCATAAAACTTGGCGCTAAACAATTCGATATGGTTAAAAATGCCGGGAATCTTAAGCTGAATGTGTATCCAGTAAACGAATGCCAATATAAAAAACAGGAACAGCATTTTTATTGGCACAAATTTTCCCTTGTAAGGTTCTGTCTTTTGGTAAAGCAAAATCAGCAGGAGCACAAACCCGATGAGATACAATAAGGCTGGAATATAGAGTTTCCATTCGATGTAAGGCTCCTCGCCTGAAGGTGAAATGGTGAAAAGATACTGGTTTTTTAAATCGTGAATCTCGGTAGCATTGGCAGCCCTCGCAATGTTGATTTTAAACCCGGCCGGGAGATTGAACGGTGGAACGTAGGTATTTTCGAGGTATTGGTTTTCGTACGAATAGTTGTTTTTGATGTGAATCAGACCAATAATCCGGTAGTTACCTATGATTCGGGTTTTAGCAACATAAATGCCATTGGGCAATGTAATCAGTTTACTTTCAACCGAAACTTTATTCAGCAAATTGCGAAATGCAAACTGGTTGTTAGACCAGTAAATCATTTTCTCTTTTCGGTGAATGATGAATCCAAAACCTTCCTCTTCGAATAGTGGATTCAGGTCTGAAAAAGTTGATTGGTAATTCTCCGGTGTCAGGCTTTCGGTAATTTTAACCTCAGCCTTGGTGAGGTAATTCGATAGTTTTTCTTCCTGTTCGAGTAAAGTTTTCTGAAAATTCTGGATAGCTTTTACCTCCGGCTGATTATTCAGGATTTGGTTTTCGAGAATAACTGCCAGTAAAATAAACAGGACAGGAAGAAAAAATAATATATACTTTTTGAATTGCATCATTATACAAAGTAATCATTTTTACTGTTCAATCCTGAATGGTTGTAAATTATTGGTGATGATAAGGTTCGCCTTTCAGAATCGTCATTGCCCGGTAAAGTTGCTCTAAAAAAATCAGCCTGACCATTTGGTGCGAGAAAGTCATTTTCGAAAGACTTACCTTGCCATTGGCCCGCGAATAAACGTTCCCGGAGAATCCGTATGGTCCCCCAATTACAAAAACCATTCGTTTTATGCCTGAGATCATTTTCTTCTCCAAAAAGCGTGCAAATTCTACCGACGGGAATTCCATTCCGTTTTCATCGAGCAGGAAAAGTTCGTCAGAAGTGCTTATTTGCTGCAAAATTAGTTCTCCTTCCTTGTCTTTTTGCTGTTCTTCGCTGAGGTTTTTTGCATTTTTTATATCCGGAATTGCCTTCATTTCGAACGTGATATAATGAGGGATCCGTTTCAGGAAAATTTCAATTCCTTTTTGCAGATAGGCTTCATCAGTTTTTCCGATTACCAGAAGGCAAATTTTCATGTGTAAGCAATTTTTTAATTCGGTCGTTTTTACGTCGTTCACAACAGGGTTCAAACAGCTGAATCGGGCTGGTGACAGTCTCTAACGGAGAAATTTACATCCCTGCGCGATTCATTTTTCAGGTACACGAAATTTGTTACCTTTACAAAGGTATTTGTTTAAATAAAAAAATTGCACGGTTTTTGGAGTTGATTCGTGGTGAAACAATCTCGAATATTAATTATTGACACATGAAAAATTTGAAATTGAAACTTATATCACTTTTTTTTGGACTTTTTGCGCTTGCAACTGTCTCATTTGCACAGATTCCTGACGAAATTGTAAGTAGTATCCAAAGTGGCAATGATGTAAGTTTAGCCGCATTTTTTAACGAAAATGTTGAATTGGTGGTCGAAAGCCATGATGATGTGTACAGTAAATCACAGGCGCAGCAAATTGTAGCTGAGTTTTTTAAATCGAACAAACCCAAACAGTTCAGCATTATTCACCAGGGAGGAAAAGAAGATGCCCGTTATGCCATTGGAAGCCTGGTGACTGCAAACGGAACTTTCAGGGTTTATTTTTTGCTGAAGAACAAAAACAACAATTCCTATATTCATCAGTTACGAATTGAAAAACAGGGTTAATGCCTGAAAAACTCTTGCAAAAACTGATTTCCATCTGGGAAAGGATTCTGGCTAAAGCAAAAAAAGTTACTTTCCCCGGTCTCGATGGAATGGCTCTCTATGATGTGATGGTTTTTTTCTGGCGCAGCATAGTCGATGGTGCTTTGTCGACCCGCGCTTCTGCCATTGCATTCAGCTTTTTTGTGGCATTGTTTCCGGCAATTATCTTCCTGTTTACTCTTATCCCGTACATTCCGATTGATAATTTTCAGGATGAGCTTTTTTTGCTGATCAAAGATATCGTTCCTGAAAATGCGTTCAAAGCTATCGAAGAAACCGTAATGGATATCCTGACCCGTCAGCGTGGAGATTTGCTTTCGCTCGGTTTTTTCATGGCACTCATTTTCTCGACCAACGGTTTTGCTTCCATGATGACTGCTTTCGATGCCTCACTGCATAGTTTTGAGCGTCGTACATGGATTGGACAACGACTGATTGCTTTGCTGCTGCTTGCTATCATGTCGGTGTTGCTTACCATCGCCATTGCTTTAATTACTTATGGGCAATCGTTTATCAATTACCTGGCTGCGAACGATATTCTGAAAGACCATTTTATAATCTACATGCTTTCAATTGGTAAGTGGATCGTTGTTTTGTTCCTGTTTTTCATGGCGAATTCGTTTCTTTTTTACTTGGCACCTGCCAAAAAAACCAAGTGGCGTTTTATTTCGGCCGGAGGAACTTTGTCAACCGTTTTGTGTGTCATTACATTTCAGGGGTTTTCATATTACATCAATCGGTTCGGACAGTACAATAAATTGTATGGATCGATCGGCACTTTGCTGGTTATCATGCTTTTGATGTACCTGATTTCGATGATTCTGCTGATTGGGTTCGAACTGAATGCAAGTATTAATGAAGCGGTGAAACAGTCTCGGGGCGGATTTCTACACCACCATAAAAATCAATAAAACAGGGTCGGAAACATGTTAGATTATTTTCCCATCCGGAATAAAAATTCCTTTTCTTCTTTCGACAGAGAATCGTAGCCCGATTTGCTTATTTTTTCAAGAATCTCGTTCATGCGGGCTTTGTCCATGTTTTTCTGGCGGTTGTATTCAATATCATCGACCGGTTTACGGTAGCTTACTTTTACCTTTGGTTTGGGGCCGAAACTTTTCTTCAGGCCCGAAAACAGATTTCCGATTCTTTTACCCGAAGAGCTTCCCCTTCGAATCTGCAGTACGTAAATTACTCCGCCCAGGGCACCGCCTAAATGGGCCAGATTACCTCCGGCGTTTGTCGATGAAATTCCAATTACATACATCAGGATCGAAAACAGCGCAATGAATTTCATTTTTACCGGTCCAATAAACATGAGATTGAGGGTGTGATTTGGCGCATGAATGGCCAGCGCTGCAACAATGGCAATTATAGAGGCCGATGCTCCAAGTAGCCTTGAATCCTGGACTACCTCTGCAAATACAGGAAATGAATTGAACCCAGCCACATAAACCAGTCCCCCGGCAATTCCTCCAATCAAATAGATCGTAACAAGTTGCTGCTGATTAAAGTATGTCAGGAAAATCTGGCCCATCCAATACAACCAAAGCAGGTTGAAAAGGATGTGCAGAAAATCGAAATGCAGGAACATATAGGTGAGCAGTGTCCATGGCCTACTGCCCAAAAGCTCGAAGTTAGCCGGAAGCGACAGCCAGTCCATAAAGGGGAATGGTGCATTGGTAAGGAAGAAGAACACATTTAAAATCCGGAAAACCAGAAACACTCCCAGGTTGATGTAAATCAATCTGGTAACTGCTGATCCTTCCCTAAATGATTCTTTTATTTCGTCCCAGATGGTCATCTTCAAGTTAAAAGTTAAAAGGATATAATTTGTATTCGGTACTTCAATCCTTCGGAGTTACCATTAATAAAAATGATTGGTGTGCTTGTTCCAGTACCTTATCATGAAAAATCCAAAGAGCATACCCCCAAGATGAGCAAAGTGAGCAACATTATCGCCCGGATTGGCTATTCCGCTGAAAAGTTCGATAGCGCCGTAACCCAACACGAAATATTTGGCCTTGATTGGAATAGGAGGGAAGAGCAACATTAGTTCAGTATTGGGGAAAAGCATCCCAAAACCGAGCAGAATGCCAAATACTGCTCCCGAGGCTCCAACAGTCGGGATGTTTAGCAATAGATTGAGTTTGCCTGCAGCCGGATCGCTAAAGTTTTGTCCCTGATTAAAAATCTCTGTTCCCTGGCTCATTACCATTTGAACTGCTGCCGGATCCATTTTGCCGGCCAGATAATGAAATTCAAGATAATTTACGAATGTATGAAGTGCAGCAGCTCCCAGACCGGTCACAAAATAATAAATGAAGAATCGTTTGGGGCCCCAAACGCTTTCCAAAACGCGTCCAAACATCCAAAGAGCAAACATGTTAAATACCAGGTGCATTACACCTCCGTGCATAAACATGTGAGTTACCAGTTGGTAGGGCCTAAATTCAGGTGATTCGATGTAGCGCAGTCCTAAAATGCCGGTCAGATTTATTCCTCGCATTTCGAGAATCATGGTGGCGATCAACATGAGCACATTAATGATGATCAGGTTTTTTACAACCGGAGGAACTGTGTTTATACTGGGTCTGAAATTATGCATATTTATCTGTTTTTGTTTCTAATCATTTGCGGCTCAGATTTCAATAATCGCACCAACCTGGAATTTCGGACTTTGAACTTGAAACTTTTTCAGCCAAAGTAATCATTTTCCGTTTGCGAATCTTCTTTCGCGCCAAAATGTCATTTCAATAGTTTCTCAAAATCATCCAATGGCATGATCGAAAGTATCTTCTTGCCTTTCGGTGAAAAATTTGGTGTCTGACAGGCAAAAAGGTTGTCGATCAGTTCGTTAATCTCGCTTGGTTTCAGCATGTGTCCGTATGGAATAGCCGAAGCCTGAGCCAACGAAATAGCAACCGTTTCGCGAGCTTTCTCCTGAAGGTTAACCGGCGAATTTTTATATTCTTCGAGCAAACTTTCAATAATTTCAACGGGTCCCGAAGTGTTTAAAACGCCTGGCGTTCCGTTGATGATGAACGCATTTTTTCCAAATTCACGGATATCGAACCCCAAAGCCCGCAAATCCGGAAGAATGCTGGTCAGTATAGTTGCATCCGCTGCATTCAACTCAAAGGTTTCGGGGAACAACTGTTGTTGACTTGCAACTTCGTGGTTTTCGAGAACCGCCATCAGCCGTTCGTACAAAATCCGCTCGTGTGCCCGCTTCTGATCAATCACCATCAATCCTGATTTTACAGGAGTCAGGATGTATTTATTTTTAAACTGAACCGAACTTTTTGCCGTTTGCTGCTCTTCAATTTTGAATTGAACAGGCTCATCCGTAGGTTGTTCATCCGGTTCCGGAAAATCCTTTCCGAGTCCTTTGTAGAGCGACTGCCAGTTGCTTGTGTCTGTCCGTTCAAAGGGTTTTTGCGAAAAATTACTTGTCGTTCCTGAATAGCTTTTGGTTGCAGCCTTTGTTCCGAACGGATTATAAGTTGGATCGATCTTGATTTCGGGAATATTGACTTCGTCGAAACTGTGCAAAGGCATTGGAATATCAACACTTCCGGCCTGATCGAAATCGATGGATGGCACAATGTTGAACTTACCCAAAGCTTCGCGTACCGAAGCCTGCAGAATTTGCCAGATCATCGATTCGTTCTCGAACTTGATTTCAGTCTTGGTTGGGTGAATGTTCACATCAATGTCAGCCGGATCGAGGTCGAAATAAATAAAGTACGATGGAATCGAGTCAGGCGGTAAAATCTTTTCATAGGCCTGCATAATGGCTTTGTGAAAAAATGGATGCTTCATAAAGCGCTTGTTCACAAAGAAAAACTGCTCGCCAAAGGTTTTGCGCGAATATTTAGGCTGACCTATAAAACCTGATATTTTAGCGAGTGTAGTTTCGGTGTCAATCGGAATCAGGTTTTGGTTGATCTGCTTGCCAAAAAGCGAAACTATACGTACCCGCTTGTTTGAGCCAGTTAGCTCGTAGATGGCCGATCCGTTGTGGTGCAACGAAATGGAAATTTCGGGATTTGCCAGCGCAATACGCTGTATTTCGTTAATGATATGTTTCAGTTCAGCCGGGTTCGATTTCAGGAATTTGCGTCGTGCCGGAACATTGAAAAACAGGTTTTTAATCTGGAAGTTAGTACCGCTGTCGCAACTTACGGGTTCCTGCGTAATAATTTCCGATCCTGAAATATGAATAAATGTTCCAAGTTCCTTGTCGTGTTCCCTGGTGCGGAGCTCAACATCGGCAATGGCGGCAATGGAAGCAAGAGCTTCGCCCCGGAAACCCATGGTGCGGACGGCAAAGATATCGTTGGCAGAGCGGATTTTCGAGGTGGCATGGCGCTCGAACGACATACGGGCATCGGTGTCCGACATGCCGCAACCATTGTCGATGATCTGGATTAAAGTGCGACCGGCGTCTTTAATGTTGACTTTAATTTGGGTAGCTCCGGCATCGATGGCATTTTCAACCAACTCCTTTACAACCGAGGCGGGCCGTTGAATAACCTCGCCGGCAGCAATCTGGTTGGCAACCGAATCTGGAAGTAATTGAATGATATCTGCCACGTTCTGTGTTTTCTGTTTCAAAAATAATTGACGACAAAATTAACAAATGTTCGGGGAGTTCCTATATTAACTGATGCGGGTTTCAGGTTGCCGGATTGAGTTTGGAGTTAAAAAAGGTCGCGGCTTTGAGTTGCAAGCTTTTTTTGACTTCGGTGTTTTTTACGTCAAGTCTTTCCCGAAAATGCGGAATCGCTTGTAAACCTGTCCGCCCATCTTTTCCATCTCGGCGCGTACTTTGGTGTTTGTTTCCAGTTCGAGGTGCGAGTCGATGACCGTTTTCCCCTGCTCCCGGGCCGATTCAAGCATTTTTACGCCCATTAGCACATCGAGCCCTTTGCCGCGATAGACCGGATCGATGGCTCCGAGCAGCAAATTCAGCTGTTTCGATTTTCGGGCAGCCGCAAAAATCCGGAAAATACCAAACGGGAACAAATAGCCTTTCGATTTTTGTATTCCTTCGCCAATATGCGACATGCCAATGATGAAAGCGACAACCTCGTTTTGTTCGTTGACGACAATTTTGATAAAACGAGGATTGATCAGAAAAAGATAGCGGTTGGCAAAATCGTCCATTTCGGCTTCGGTAAATGGGACAAAACCAAAAATCTCGGTAAACGTGCGGTTAAGCAGGTGAAGAACCGGATGAATATAGGGTTTCACTTTTCGGCGCGACGTAAATTCCAGAACCTGTAGTCCTTTGTTTTGGTTAACAGCTCTTTCGAAAATTTTTAGGTAGAATTCAGGAATTTCGTTCGGAATCCTGATTTGGTAAACTACAAGGTCAACTTCTTTCGAATACCCCATATTGGCTACCAATTCCGATTGATAGGGAAAATTGCAGTTCGAAGCAATAACGGCTGGTTCATCAAAGCCTTCAATCAGGAATCCTTGCGGATCTTTATCTGAGAATGCCAATGGACCAATGAGCCGGTCGGTACCTTTTTCTTTAGCCCAACGCTCAACCGCCTGAATAAGAGCTGACGCAACTTTCTCGTCGTTCCAGGTTTCGAAGAAGGCGAACCGGGCATGGTTTTCCTGATGCTTCTCGTTGTATTTGTGATGAACGATTCCCATGATGCGCCCAACAACTTTTTTTTCGCTCCTGGCCAGCAGCAAAATAGTGTCGCACGAACTGAATGATTTATTCTTTTTTGGATTGAAAAACTCCCATTCATCCATATAAATGGGTGGAACCCAGTTTGTGTGGTTTCGATGTATTTCAGCAGGCAGATGGATAAATTTGTGAAGGTCTTTCCGGGTTTTAACTTCCCTGATTTCTATGGTTTGAAGTTTTTCGTGCTGAAATGTTGCCTGATCCATCTGTTCCGTTTAAATGTTTTGTCACCGAGAATAGAGCTTACAAGATATTTCATTTTCCGGATGATTGTAACTGTTTTACAATGGAATTTTTTAGGCGATGCGGCTTAGCCTTTGTGGCTGATTTTTAGGTTTGGTTTTTTATCTTTGTACACCTTTAAAAATTCAGATCATTGACTACGACTTCGAAATACGTTGAAACGCCTTTGATGAAGCAGTATAATGCCGTCAAAGCGAAACATCCTGATGCGATTTTGCTGTTCCGTGTAGGCGACTTTTACGAGACTTTTGGCGAAGATGCCATTCGTGCTTCCGGGATTCTGGGAATTACGCTTACCCGACGTGCCAATGGATCGGCTAGTTATGTTGAATTGGCCGGATTTCCGCATCATGCGCTCGAAACCTATCTACCCAAGTTGGTTCGTGCAGGTGCGCGTGTGGCCATTTGCGAGCAGCTCGAAGACCCCAAAATGACCAAGAACATTGTCAAACGCGGCATTACTGAATTGATCACGCCTGGGGTAGCTTTTAGCGATAATATTCTTGAAAATCGCGAGAACAACTTTTTGGCGTCGGTTCATTTCGATAAAAAAATGGCCGGGGTGGCTTTTCTGGATATTTCAACTGGTGAATTTTTGACTGCCGAAGGTTCGTTCGAGTATGTCGATAAGTTACTGAATTCATTTCAACCGAAGGAAGTGCTTTACCAGAAAGGGAAAGGAGCGGATTTTACCGCTTTGTTTGGAGGCAAGTTTTATACTTTTTCTCAGGACGACTGGGTGTATACCGAAGATGCGGCTAACGACCGGCTGATGCGCCATTTCGAAACCAAATCGCTGAAAGGCTTTGGGGTTCACGAGTTGAGTTATGGGATTATTGCTTCCGGAGCTATTTTACATTATCTCGACTTGACGCAACACCACCAAATCAGGCACATCGTAAATCTTTCGCGTATCGAGGAAGATAAATATGTATGGCTCGACCGGTTTACTATTCGCAATCTCGAATTGTTTTCGTCGATCAACGAAGGTGCTAAAACGCTGGTTCAGGTAATCGATAAAACCATTTCGCCAATGGGAGCACGTTTGCTGAAGCGATGGATTGCTTTGCCATTGAAGGAAATTGCTGCAATTAACAATCGCCTGAACGTGGTTGAATATTTTGTGAATGATGCCAGCCTGAAAGAAAATCTGGAAGAACATATCCGTCAGATTGGCGATTTGGAGCGCATTATCTCGAAAGTTGCAGTTGTTCGCATCAACCCGCGCGAAGTTCTGCAGCTCAAAAATGCGCTTCAGGCCATAGTTCCTATCAAGGAAATCTGCACTCAATCTGATAATCCGAATTTGAAACGCTTTGCCGAGCAGCTCAATCCTTGCGAGTCAATCCGGACCCGGATAGAAAAAGAGATTCATCCTGATCCGCCAACACTGGTCAACAAAGGACATGTAATTGCTTCAGGAGTAAATGCCGAACTCGACGAGTTGCGCACTCTGGCCTTTTCCGGGAAAGATTACCTGGCGCAAATGCAGGAGCGCGAAGCCGAACGCACCGGGATCTCGAGCCTGAAAATAGCGTTCAACAATGTGTTTGGGTATTATATCGAAGTTCGAAATACGCACAAGGATAAAGTTCCGCCGGAATGGATCCGCAAGCAAACGCTGGTGGGTGCGGAGCGGTACATTACCGAAGAGCTGAAAGAATACGAATCGAAGATTCTTGGTGCCGAAGAGAAAATTCTGGCGATTGAGGTACGTTTGTTTAACGAACTGGTGGTGGCTCTGGCTGAGTACATTCAGGCCATTCAATTGGATGCAGCCATTATTGGCCAGCTCGATTGCCTCTTATCGTTTGCTACCGCCGCCATCGATTATAAATATAGCCGTCCTGAAATCAACGATTCAAAAGATATTATTATCAAATCAGGCCGTCATCCGGTGATTGAACACCAGTTGCCGCTGGGTGAATCGTACATTGCCAACGATGTGACTTTAAATCAGGATGACCAGCAGGTGATTATTATTACCGGGCCGAATATGGCTGGTAAATCAGCGCTGCTCCGTCAAACGGCCCTGATTGTGCTGATGTCGCAAATCGGGAGTTTTGTTCCGGCCGAAGCAGGACAAATTGGCTTTGTCGATAAAATCTTCACCAGGGTAGGAGCGTCTGACAATATTTCGCTCGGAGAATCAACCTTTATGGTTGAGATGAACGAAGCCGCCAGTATTCTGAATAATATTTCGGACCGGAGCCTGATATTATTAGATGAGCTTGGCCGCGGAACGTCGACTTACGACGGCATTTCCATTGCCTGGTCGATTGTGGAGTACATTCACGAACATCCGAAAGCAAAGGCTAAAACCATGTTTGCCACCCATTACCACGAGTTGAACGAGATGGAGAAGTCGTTCGGAAGGGTCAAAAACTTTAATGTGACAGTGAAAGAAGTTGGTAATAAAGTGATTTTCCTGCGCAAACTTGTTCCAGGTGGAAGCAATCACAGCTTCGGGATTCATGTGGCTCGCATGGCCGGAATGCCGCCATCAGTTGTTCGTCGCGCCGACGAAATTCTGGTTCAGCTGGAAGATACGCACCGGAAAGAGGGGCTTTCGAAGCCTTTGGAAGGCATGGCTGAAAAAAGAGAGGGTTTCCAGATGAGCATTTTTCAGCTGGATGATCCGGTGCTGAAACAAATTCGCGATGAAATTAAGAACCTGGACATCAATCAGCTTACACCGCTGGAAGCACTGAATAAGTTGAACGATATCAAAAAGATTACTGGCCTTGACCGGCCGTTCAAGAAATAAGGATTTGAAAAAAAGTTTAAAGTTTTTGGCCAGTATTTGGAGAAAGAAAAAATAGGTATATATTTGCATCGCTGTTTTCAAAAGCACTAAACAGTACGTTCAAACCAGAAAAATACTGCAATTTCCACCAGATTGCGGGACATGTTGAAAATGGCGTCAAATGTGTTCAGAATGAAAGTTCAGAACCAATAATTGCGAGAATAGCTCAGTTGGTAGAGCATAACCTTGCCAAGGTTAGGGTCGCGAGTTCGAGTCTCGTTTCTCGCTCTTTTAAGGAGGCCCGGATGGTGGAATCGGTAGACACGCAGGACTTAAAATCCTGTGGCCATTAGGCTGTGCGGGTTCAAGTCCCGCTCCGGGTACTTTTAAAAAAACTGGTTTAAAATATTGCGAGAATAGCTCAGTTGGTAGAGCATAACCTTGCCAAGGTTAGGGTCGCGAGTTCGAGTCTCGTTTCTCGCTCAGAAATTAAAAAGCACTTCGTGAAAACGGGGTGCTTTTTCGTTTAATATTGTTTCTGATGGAGAATCAGAGATTAGGACCAATCATATTCCCAGGGGTTACCCATTCGTCAAACTGTTGTTCGGTGAGAAGCCCCAGGTCAAGTGCAGCTTTTTTCAAAGTAGAATGATCTTCGTAGGCCTTTTTTGCAATTCGGGCGGCGGCATCATAGCCGATGTGAGGATTTAACGCCGTAACCAGCATCAGTGAGTTTCTGAGGTGCTCTTCAATCCGGGCAATATTGGGTTCTATTCCTGAAATACAATGCTCGTTGAACGATTGGCAGGCATCAGCAATCAGCGTAGCCGACTGCAACAGGGCGCTAATCATGACCGGCTTGAAAACGTTAAGTTCGAAATGCCCGCTTGCTCCGGCCACTGTGATGGTGGTGTCGTTTCCTATAACCTGGGCGCAAACCATTGTTAGTGCTTCGGCTTGTGTGGGGTTGACTTTGCCGGGCATGATTGACGATCCAGGTTCGTTGGCCGGAAGAATAATTTCACCAATTCCTGAACGTGGCCCGGAAGCCAGCATTCGGATGTCGTTGGCAATTTTCATCAGGCTTACGGCTAATTGTTTGATAGCTCCGTGTGTTTCCACAATAGCATCGTTGGCGGCCAGTGCTTCAAATTTATTTCCGGCTGAAACAAACGGCAAGCCCGTTAGCTGAGCAATGACTGCAGCAACTTCGGCGGCATACCCTTCAGGAGTGTTGAGCCCTGTTCCCACGGCGCTCCCGCCAATAGCCAACTCCGAAAGGTGCGGTAGGGTATTTTTCAGGGCTTTAATCCCGTGTTGCAGTTGCGATACATAGCCCGAAAATTCCTGTTCAAGCGAAACCGGGGTGGCATCCATTAAATGGGTACGGCCAATCTTAATGATTCCGGCCATACTTTTGCCCTTTTGATCGATTGTTGCAGCCAGCAATTCTATGGAAGGAATAGTATGTCCGGCAATTTTCTGATAGGCTGCAATGTTCATGGCGGTCGGGAATGTGTCGTTTGACGATTGCGACATGTTTACGTCGTCATTCGGGTGGATTAGCCGGGCGCCTTCTCCTAGTTTGTTCCCGAGCAATACGTGCGCACGGTTGGCAATTACCTCATTGCAGTTCATGTTGGTGTGCGTTCCCGACCCGGTTTGCCAGATAACCAGCGGGAACTGATCATCAAGTTTCCCTTCCGAAATTTCATCGCACACCTGCAAAATGACATTCAGTTTCGCGTCGGGTAAAAGTCCGAATTTATGGTTGGTTATGGCTGCAGCCTTTTTCAATATGCCAAATGCATGAATAATTTCAAGTGGCATGGATGCTGGCGGACCAATTTGAAAATTAAGCAGCGACCGTTGGGTTTGAGCGCCCCAGTATTTGTCGACAGGTACCTGAACTTCGCCCATCGTATCTTTTTCAGTCCTGAATTTCATATCCTTTGAGTTTGAATATTACTACTCCTGAACAAACATGTTTTGCTGATTGTTTTCTGATTATTAATGTTTTATGCAAATAAGATAAACTCATGGAACCGTTATCAAAACCTGAAGTTGCGGAATTTCTGACGCATCAATTAACAGACTGGACACTTAGTGAAAATACACTGAACCGGGAGTTCAGGTTCAGGAATTTTGTGGACGCTTTTTCGTTTATGACGGCCATAGCGCTGGCTGCCGAGAAAATAAACCATCATCCGGACTGGAGCAACTCGTACAACAAAGTAAACATTTCGTTGACCACGCACGAAGCCGGAGGGATTACTCAGCGGGATTTCGATCTGGCTGCTATCATAGACCGCCACTATAAGCGATTTACAGCAATACTTTAAGCGTTGAGTTATTCGATGGAATCCTCTTTGTCGATGGAATACCTCACCATCGGGCGATTTTTCGATGTACGGTCAACCACCTGAAATCCGGCTTCTTCAAACGAACGGTACAGACCAATCCATGCAAACGAGTCGGGCAGTTTTTCTTTAGTCGGGATGGCCGGATAAGCTTCGATAATTTTTATGTTTTTTGCTCTGGCATACTCAATAACCCCCTTTAGTAGCTCGACCGAAACTCCTTGCCTCCGGAAGTTTTTATCGACAAAAAAGCAGGGAATCGACCAGACAGGCTGATCGTCGATGCGTTTGTGAACGCGCGATTTTTCAAGTTTCAGGAAATCCTCGCGCGGGGCAAAGGCGCACCAGCCAACCGGAATATCTTCATAGAATCCAAGAATTCCGGCAGATTTCCCCGACCACACAAGTTCTTTCATCGCCAGTTTATTTCCGTCATTTTGCTTGCCTTCCTGAAAATCGGTTTTCCGCAGCCGGGGCCACATGCACCAGCAATTTCCGCAGGCGCCGCGTTCGCCAAACAATTGCACAAACTTTCCCCAGTTGCCGGTTGTCAGCGGTTCAAAAGTCAACCGACTTAAAAATTCTGGGTCTTTTGTAGGTTTGTTTTTCATCGATTAAATATATTTTAACCACCAGTTTTTGTGCGATGCTTTGTACTTTCCATATGCGCGACAGGCAAAATACAACGTGCCAACAACGGTAATCCAGACCAAATAAATAGCCCATAAACTTAGCCCACTTTCAACTCCTTTCGGTCTACCAAAATTCCCCGATGCAAAATCCATTTCGGCCCACGAAAAGCCCTGGATAAACAGGATGATAATTAATAGTGGGTGAATGATATACCAATGAATCAGGTAAAAGAACATTGGAGTTTTTCCGTAAACCGAAACAAAATTGGTGAAGCGGTTTTCCATCTTTTCAGCCATGGCAAGAATCAAAAACATCACTCCCAACGTTAGCAGACAAAATATCAGCGAGGGCGGGTATTTGGTAATATTGATGAATGATAGCATCGTGAAAAGAGTGCTTTTCTGTGCTGACCAGGGAGCTGGATCGCCATAAATATTGATGAAACGAAGAGCTAAAAATAAGGCAATAGAAATCAACCCAATTTTCAGAAAAATGCTTTTCCTTTCCTGCTGTGGTCGATTGAAAAACATTCCGAAGCCAAAACCAGCCAGTAAAATTCCGATCCAGGGAATAGGTGGATAACCCATTACCAATACAGTATTTGCAGTTATAGGAATGGCTGTGGTCGAGAACAGTGGCGTCAGGATTGTTTTCAGGATTGAGCCTTGTTCCAAAGGAATTAGGGGCAAAAGATTGTGTGAAGCAATGATGAAAAGACCAATTCCACCGACAATTTTAGGGGATAATTTTGAGATGAAACTCAGTACAATAAAGCCAAATCCGATGGCTGCAATTACCTGGAACAGATATAAATGAAATCCCAGGTCGAACCATACGCCAAAATTTACTACTGTGAATTCAAGCAAGATGAGCCAAAGTCCTCGTTTCAGCAAAAAAGCTCTACTCTGCTTTTTATCTGTGGCATTTTGAGAAGAAAGGTAAGCCGACGTTCCGGCCAGAAAAACAAAAATGGGCGCGCAAAAATGGGTGACAAATCGGGTTAAATATACTGTCGCCGTGGTTTTTGATAAGTCGGTGGGCACTATGGTTACCGAATCGACATGCATCAGGTCGCGGACGTGGTCGAGCACCATTAAAATCATCACCAGCCCACGCGTAAAATCGATACTCAAAATTCGTTTCATATGAAGAGCACTAAGGCTTTGCTGAGTGGCAATTTAGTGATTTTTGGAAACAAAAAAGCGCCGGAGAATTTCCGGCGCTTCTGAATATTTAGTTTCTGTGGTAAATCTTAGTCTTGGGCAACGGCATTGTTCTGCCGCACTTTACTTCCGGGGTAAACTTTCAATGCCTCCTCCAGAATTTTAAGTGAAGTTGCCAAATCTTCTTTTTTCAGCACATATGCAATACGAACTTCGTCCTTTCCAAATCCTGGTGTAGTATAAAATCCGGAAGCAGGAGCCATAAAAATGGTTTGATTTTCGTATTCAAAGTCGCTGAGTAACCAGGCACAAAAAGCATCAGCATCGTCGATTGGCAAACGGGCAACGGTATAAAAGGCGCCCATTGGAATGGGCGAATAAACGCCGTTAATGCGGTTCAGTCCGTCAACCAAAAATTTTCGACGATCAACGTATTCTTCGTACACATCGTGCAGGTATTGTTTGTTGTTTTCGAGTGAAGCTTCGGCGGCAATCTGCCCGATTAATGGCGGACTCAAGCGTGCCTGGCAGAATTTCATCACATTTTTCTTCAGCGCTTTATTTTTGGTAATCAGCGCGCCAATGCGGATTCCACATTCGCTGTAACGTTTCGAAACCGAGTCAATCAAAACGACATTTTGTTCGATGCCTTCTAAGTGAAAAGCTGAAATATAAGGCGCACCGGTATAGCAAAATTCGCGGTAAACTTCGTCAGAAAACAGATATAAGTCGTACTTTTTAACCAGGTCGCGAATCTGGCTCATTTCGCTGCGTGTGTACAAATAACCTGTCGGGTTATTCGGGTTGCAGATCATGATTCCCTTGGTGCGGGGAGTAATAAGTTTTTCAAACTCCTCAATTGGGGGCAGCGCAAAACCTTCCTCGATTTTCGAAGGAATTGATTTAATTACCGCTCCGGCTACAATGGCAAATGCGGTGTAATTGGCGTAAGCCGGTTCAGGAACGATGATTTCATCGCCCGGATCGAGACAGGCTAAAAATGCAAAGGTTACCGCTTCCGACCCTCCGGAAGTGATAATAATATCGTCGGCTGTAACTTCGATGTTGAATGTATGGTAGTACGCCGCCAGCTTTTCACGGAATGATTTGATTCCTTCACTTGGAGAATACTCCAGTATCTTCCGGTCGATATTCCGGATGGCATCAATTGCATTTTGAGGTGTTGGCAGATCTGGCTGACCAATGTTTAAATGATACACTTTCTTCCCCATCTCTTTAGCTTTGTCAGCTAAAGGAACTAGTTTCCTGATGGGGGAGTCAGGCATCAAATTACCTCGTTCCGATGTAATAGGCATTTTTTGAAAAATATTAGCGGTAAAGGCCGCAAATATACGATTATCAAATCTAAATTAAAATTTTGCGTTTTTATTTAATATGAAATCTTAACAGCTTAATAACTTTCACTTTCGAAGCAGATGGGCGCATAATCTCAAATCCTGTATTTCCCCTGTCTGGCAGGCGTTTGCCGCGTTTTGAATTCATTGTTTTTTGTCATGTTTTCGGTGAATCACATCATCTACTTTTGGCTGCGAAAACAATAAAAATCTACTACGATGATTATAGGAGTACCAAAGGAAATCAAGAACAACGAGAACCGCGTTGCTTTAACACCAGCTGGTGTTGCCGAAATGGTTAAAAATGGCCACAAAGTATATGTACAGGCAACTGCCGGTATGGGAAGTGGTTTTGCTGATGAAGATTACGTTCATGCCGGTGCTGCTATATTGCCGACGATTGAAGAAGTGTATGCCATTGCTGAAATGATCGTTAAGGTGAAAGAACCCATCGCATCAGAATATAAACTGATTAAGAAAGATCAGATTTTATTTACCTATTTCCACTTTGCTTCGTACGAACCGCTGACTACCGCAATGATTGAAAGCGGAGCCATTTGTATTGCTTACGAAACGGTTGAATTACCCGATCGTTCGCTGCCATTATTGGTTCCGATGTCAGAAGTTGCAGGTCGTATGTCAATTCAGGAAGGTGCAAAATATCTTGAAAAAACATTTGGCGGATATGGTGTACTGCTGGGCGGTGTTCCCGGAGTTCCACCTGCAAAAGTGCTGATTATCGGTGGTGGTATCGTGGGTACCGAAGCTGCTAAAATGGCTGGCGGACTTGGTGCTGATGTTACTATTATGGACGTGAGCCTGAAACGCTTGCGCTACCTCGATGATATTATGCCAGCCAATGTAAAAACATTGATGAGCAACGAATACAATGTTCGTGAAATGGTTCGGACACATGATGTTATTATTGGTGCTGTTCTGATTCCTGGTGCAGTAGCTCCAAAGCTGGTTACCCGCGATATGCTCGCTACCATGAAACCAGGAACTGTTTTGGTTGACGTTGCCGTTGATCAGGGTGGCTGTTTCGAAACAACTGTTCCGACAACTCACGATCATCCAACGTTTGTAATCGATCATGTAATTCACTATTGCGTTGCCAATATGCCTGGCGCCGTGCCACGCACATCAACACTGGCATTGACAAACGCAACCTTACCATATGCTTTGCAGATTGCTAATAAAGGGTGGAAAAAAGCTTGTACCGATAGTGAACCTTTGCGAAAGGGGTTGAATGTAGTGAAAGGGAAAGTCGTTTACGATGGCGTTGCTGAAGCCTTCGGACTTCCCTATCAAGATGTTCTTACAGTACTATAATCCTGAAAAAACCCCGCTATCAGTGGGGTTTTGCTTTTTAAAGATATTATCAGGCCGGAGAAAACACTCCGGCTTTTTTCATTTGGTGGCGAATGTTTTTTCTACTCAGAAAAAGTATATTTTTCCTATTTTTGCAGCTTCGTTTAATGTTAATCTGAAAATACTCAATAAAATACCAAAAAATGGAAATCCCAAGCAAGTACAACCCTGTGGAGGTTGAAGACAAATGGTACAAATACTGGATGGAAAACAAATTTTTCCACTCCGAACCTGATGAACGCGAACCTTACACCATTGTCATTCCTCCACCAAACGTCACGGGAGTGCTGCATATGGGGCATATGCTCAATAATACCATTCAGGATATTTTAACCCGCCGTGCCCGCATGTTAGGCAAAAATGCCTGCTGGGTGCCTGGTACCGACCACGCTTCAATTGCTACCGAAGCAAAAGTGGTGGGCAAACTAAAAGATCAGGGCATTTCGAAATTTGATCTGAGCCGCGACGAATTCCTTGGTCACGCCTGGGAATGGACACACAAACATGGCGGAATCATTCTGGAACAGCTGAAAAAACTAGGTGCTTCGTGCGACTGGGACCGCACTGCTTTCACGATGGACGAACCACGCAGCGTTTCCGTAATCAATGTGTTTGTCGATTTGTACAACAAAGGGTTGATCTATCGCGGTGTGCGCATGGTGAACTGGGATCCGGCTGCCAAAACAGCTTTGTCCGACGAAGAAGTAATTTACAAGGAAGTACAGTCGAAACTGTATTACCTGAAATATAAAATTGAAGGCAGCGAAAACGAATTCGTAACCATCGCAACAACCCGTCCTGAAACCATTTTGGGCGACACCGCTGTTTGTGTGAATCCGAACGATCCGCGTTTCACGCACCTGAAAGGCAAACGCGTTTTAGTTCCGCTGATCAACCGCTCGATTCCGATCATTGAAGACGAATATGTGGATATGGAATTCGGTACCGGTTGCTTGAAAATCACTCCGGCGCACGACGTAAATGACTACGAAATCGGTTTGCGCTTCAACCTGCCAAGCATCGACATTTTCAATGACGACGGTACTTTAAGCGAAAAAGCCGGTTTGTTTGTGGGTGAAGACCGCATGGTGGTCCGCGAGAAGATCATGGTTGATCTGGAAGCTGCCGGAAACGTAGCCAAGGTGGAAGACTACGTGAATAAAGTAGGTTTCTCGGAACGTACGCACGTGCCAATTGAACCAAAATTGTCAGCGCAATGGTTCCTGAAAATGGAAGAACTGGTGAAACCGGCTTTGGCCAACGTGATGGACGACACCATTCAATTCCATCCTCCGAAATTCAAAAATATTTACCGCCACTGGATGGAAAACATCAAGGACTGGTGTATCAGTCGCCAGTTGTGGTGGGGTCACCGCATACCGGTGTATTACCTGGCCGATGGTGGTTTTGTAGTTGCTGAAACCGACGAAAAAGCGCTGGCTTTAGCGAAAGAAAAAACCGGCAATGCCGCATTAACTATGGCCGACCTGCATCAGGATGAAGATGTTCTGGATACATGGTTCTCGAGCTGGTTGTGGCCAATTTCGGTGTTCGACGGCGTTCGCGATCCTGAAAACAAGGAAATTCAATATTATTATCCGACCAACGATTTGGTGACTGCCCCGGACATTATTTTCTTCTGGGTAGCCCGAATGATCATTACCGGTTACGAATACCGCGATCAGTTCCCGTTCAAGAATGTGTATTTCACGGGTATGGTGCGCGACAAACTCCGCCGGAAAATGTCGAAATCGCTGGGTAATTCACCCGATCCGCTTGACTTGATTGCCACTTATGGTGCCGACGGTGTTCGCGTGGGCATGTTGCTTTGTTCTCCGGCTGGTGGCGATTTGCTGTTCGACGAAAGTTTGCCACAGCAGGGTGCTGGTTTTGTTACCAAAATCTGGAACTCATTCCGTTTGGTGAATGGTTGGGAAGTGGATAACAAGATTTCACAGCCCGAACATTCGAAACTAGCCATCGCCTGGTTCCGCGAAAAGTTCAGCCAGATTGTGGAGCAAACCGACGACCACTTCGACAAATTCCGCATTTCGGATGCGCTGATGAGCGTGTACACCACCGTTCGCGATGAGTTCTCGGGCTGGTTGCTCGAAATGGTGAAACCCGCTTACCAACAGCCAATCGACGGCAAAACCTACGAGGAACTGATCGACATTTTCGACGATGTTTTGCGTTTTCTACATCCTTTTATGCCGTTTGTTTCAGAAGAAATCTGGCAATTGCTGAAAGAACGGAAACAGGGCGAAAGCATCATGATTTCGGCTTGGCCAAAATCAACCGGATACGACGAAGACATGATCAACCGCTTCGAGGATGTGAAAGAAGCGATTGCCGGAATGCGGACCATTCGTACCAAAAACAATATCCCGAATAAAGATCAGATTGAACTGGCGGTGATTCCGGGTGACAAAGGTTATGCTTCGGAATTCAATTCAGTATTGGTGAAAATGGGTAATCTTTCAGCAATGAACGAAGTTTCAGAAGAAGTAAAACTGGCGGCTTCGTTCCTGGTGAAATCAACCACTTTCTACGTGCCGCTTGGAGCTACCATCGACGTGGAAGAAGAACTGAAAAAACTTCAGGCTGAACTGGATTATACCAAAGGATTCCTCAATTCAGTATTGAAGAAGCTGAGCAACGAACGTTTCGTAAGCAGCGCCCCAGAAGCTGTTGTAGCCACCGAACGCGCCAAACAGGCCGACGCCGAAGCAAAAATCAAAGTGCTGGAAGATCAGATTGCAAGTTTGAAATAACATCAACAAAATAACAAGAAGAAGGCCGGATCAAAATTGACCCGGCCTTTCTTTTTCAGAAAACAAATTAACCAATGATTACCTCGTTTTGATTAATTCAAACTCAACTCTACGATTTAATGCACGTCCTTCTTCGGTGTCGTTTGTTGTAGCAGGATTTGCCTCACCAAATCCTTTCTGAGTGATTCGTTTTTTATTTATTTTGCCTGAAACGATTGATTTTACTACAGTGTTGGCACGTTGATTCGAAAGATTGAGGTTATATTCGTCAGCACCTTTTGAGTCGGCATATCCATTAACTTTAACGTCGTAATTGCCGTTTTCTTTCAACAGGTTTACCACCTTGTCTATTTTTGCTTTTTCGCTGGCCGGAATAACTGATTTGTTCGAGTCGAAGTAAACCGGATCAACTTTCATGCGCTCAGCTTCAAGTTCTTCAGCAGTCTTTTCTTTTACCGGGCAGCCGTTATTTTCTTTTGGTCCGGCAACCGTTGGGCATTTGTCGTCAGCATCGAGTACGCCGTCGTTATCCTGATCGAGCGGACAACCTTTGGCATCAACTTTATTGCCTTTCGGAGTATTTGGACATTTGTCGTCTTTGTCGGCCACGCCATCGCCGTCCGAATCAGGGCAACCTTTTAGGGCAGCAATACCTGCTACTTCAGGACAAGCGTCATCTTTGTCGGCAATGCCGTCTTTGTCAGTGTCAGGGCAACCTTTTAGCGAAGAAACACCAGCAACTGTCGGGCATTCGTCAATGTAATCAGCTACGCCGTCACCATCAGTATCGATTGGGCAACCATTGGCATCAACAGCTACACCTGCAGGAGTGTTGGGGCATTTGTCTTTCTTATCCGAAACGCCATCCATATCCGAGTCTTTGGTTTTTCCAAAGTCGAATTCAACTCCAACAGTGGCTTTCAGGAAATTGTCTTTTACACTTTTACCGGCTGAGGTGGCGTCAATTCCGTTAATGTAACCAGCCTCAAGATAAAGAGCTGTAGCAGGACTTACATAGTATTTACCACCAAGTCCAAGGTCAAAGTTCAGGCCTGAAGTTGAGTTGTCCTGAAGATATCCTGGTCCGGCGTAAATATACGGCCGGAATTTCTTTGTTTCGTCGGTAAATTTGTACCTGAGGTTCAGCGATGTGTTGAATAAGTCGAGATCGTTAACCAATTTCGAATTGAACAGACCCATTTCACCTTTCAAGGTCAGATCGAATCGTGGACTTAAATAGCGGCTTAAATAGAGTTCTGGCATGAATCCGACGCTCGAATCGTCAAGGTTGTTGTAACCACCAACGCCCAGACCAAGTCCCCATTTTTTGTCCATCGTTTGTGCAAAAGCTGAGTTTAGCAGCAAACATGCAGTAAGGATTAAAAGTATTCTTTTCATGATGAGATAATAATAGATATATTTTATGTTGTTGTTTTGATTGTTCAGATAAACAAAGAAGTCCGGTGTTAATAGCGAGTAAAGGAAAAGGGTTGGGATGGAAAAAGGCTCTGCATCAACATCCCGAACTTCTTGTTTGCTTTTAAATTTTTATAGTTTGAAGGTCAAACCGAATTTGCCTCCGGAAAAAGCGTTACCTCCGCCAAATTCGAGATTAAGAGCAACTTTATTGGAAATATAGTAACGGCCTCCAACCTGAGCTCCCAGGCCTAATCCGGAAGAGTGAGAGCCTCCATAATTATCGGGCGAGCTCCAAATGTAAAATCCTAAATTTAGTCCAGCGTAGAAATCCCAATTTTTAGGAATTCCAAGTGCATGGTTGAAGTGATAATTTCCGTTTCCCGAAATTCCTATCACATTGTGGTCGTAATAGTAACCATCCCATCTGTCGCGATATCCGCGGTATGAGAGCTCTCCTCCAATTGAAATGTCGGGGTGAACACCGTGGTCAAATCCTAAATACACTGGAGTTCCCCACGATGAGAATCCAACGCCGACATTAAGCTGTGATTTTCCCTTGGGAAGCGCATATTGTGCGTAGGTAAACTGTCCTAAGAGCAAAAAAACAGGAAGTATTGCGAGTAGTTTTTTCATTTTGTGTTGTTTTAAAATGTTGAACCAGAAAGATTTATTTTAATGTTCCTTGTTCGGCCTGATTAATCATTTGTTGATTGGCAGTGATGTAGATTTCAACTCTGCGGTTTTTCGCCCGGCCATCAGCGGTTGAGTTATCGGCAACCGGCTCGTCGAAAGCTTTTCCTTCGGTTTTCATTCGGGTTGTGGCAACACCATTATTGTTCAGAAATGCTGCTACAGAAGCAGCCCGTTCGTTCGACAGCTTTACGTTTACATCGCGGGTTCCGGTATTGTCGGTGTGCCCGTAAATAGTTATGTCAGTTTCCGGAGTTTCTTTTAACGAAGCAGCAAATTTGGTCAGCGCAGTTTTCGAACTTTCGCTCAGGTTGCTTTTACCGGTTGAGAACAGGATTCCGCTTTCGAAAGTTACTTTAATGGCTTGCAGGTTATTGGCATCGGTTACCGATTCAACCTGGGCACCCTCAATCTTTTCGAGTTCAGCTTTTTGTTTATCCATTTTCTTGCCAATCAGCACACCGGCACCGGCACCAACAGCACCACCAACAGCAGCGCCAATTGCCGCACCTTTACCTTTTCCGGCCAGAGCGCCAATTCCGGCGCCAAGAAGTGCACCACCTGCACCGCCGATTAAGCCACCTTTGGTCGAATTCTTTGTTGTAGAACAACTTCCGAGTAGCAATCCACCGCAAAGGATTAAGGCTACTACTTTATTTAAATGTCTCATGTTTAAAATATTAAGTTGATTAAAATTTTCTTTTTATTTTATTTAGTGTTTACGGAAAACTCAGGCTAATTACTTAGTTTTTTGTAAACCAGTCCTGCTAGTATTGCTCCGGTAATTGGAACAACAATAAACAGCCACAGCTGAGCCAAGGCCCAGTCGCCGACAAACAAAGCCTGACTTATGCTTCGGGCCGGATTAACAGAGGTATTTGTTACAGGTATGCTGACCAGATGAATGAGCGTTAAAGCTAATCCGATGGCTAGTCCGGCAAAACCTTTGGGAGCTTTTTCGTCAGTTGCTCCAAGTATGACAATCAGGAACATGAAAGTCATTACCAGTTCTGAAAGTATTGCAGCCACAACGCTGTAGTTGCCCGGAGAATGTTCGCCATAGCCGTTGGCGGCAAATGTGCCAATCGACGAACCGTTTCCGGTTACTATAAAGTAAAGGACTGTTGCAGCCAGAATTCCTCCGGCCACTTGCGAAATGATGTAAGGTAATACTCCTTTCGACTCAAACCGGCCACCCATCCACAGTCCGATTGTAACTGCAGGATTAAGGTGTGCGCCTGAAATGTGCCCCAAAGAATAAGCAATTGTAACTACAGTTAGCCCAAAAGCAAGAGAGACTCCAACTAACCCGATTCCAACGTTAGGGAATCCTGCAGCTAGTAAGGCACTGCCGCAGCCTCCAAAAACGAGCCAAAATGTTCCGATAAATTCAGCTGAAAATTTTTTCATACATTTTTTATTAAGTTACTGTTTCTCGTCAGTGCATTATAAACAATTATTCGATGACAAAATTGGAAAGTTTCAGACTAATTAGTGTGAAATTAAGCCTAACAACGTCTATACAGCGATCTATACCATATCTATACAATCGATGTAAGAATTTATTAATTAAGTTTTTATATGCTTATTTCTTTAGAATATACTACTTCCATGGCAGGAATCTGTTCAGAATTTCGTTGTGTTTTAATGCTGAAAATGTAAATATGAAGCAGGTTGAATAGCTCCAAAACAGGTTAAAAAGGTTAAATTTGAGAAGTAATGTTTTTATCGAAAGAATACATAAGCTTTCCTGATTGATTTATTATTCTTGTCGGTGAGGCCTAAACCACTTTAAAATGAGCCATTCGAAATTATTGCTTGTTGACGATGAACCTTTGAACCTGAAGCTTTACGAAAAGATGCTAAAGGATCATGACTTTCAGATAATCACAGCAACAAACGGGCAGGATTGCCTCGATAAGGTCCGCGAGCATTTTCCTGATTTAATTCTGCTTGATTGGAACATGCCTGTAATGGACGGGATTGAAGCACTTGAAATACTCAAAAAAGACGAAACGACCAAAGATATCCCGGTGTTGATGATTACCGGAGTGATGACCTCGTCGGAAGATTTGTCTTTTGCCATGTCAGTCGGCGCCATCGATTTCCTGAAGAAACCATTCGACAAGCTTGAGCTGAGTGCCCGTGTCAGGAATATTTTATTGCTTTCGGATACCCTGAAAACATTAAAGAACCAGAATAGCTCGCTCGAAAACCAGAATCTGTTCATCACTTCGCTCATCGAAAGTATTCCGCATCCGGTAATTTACAGTTCGCTCGAAGGAATCGTGTTGATGTGCAACAAGTTTTTTGCTGAACTTTTGGAAACCGAAAAGAATGAGTTGATTGGCAAATCGGTGTACCGTTATTTTCTGAGCGACGAAGTGGGTTTTCATGTGCAGAAAGATGTGGAGCTGATTCAAAGTCTAACTGCTTTGTCGTACGAAAAAAACGGATTCCCCGGAAACCGCACTTTCGTCATCTCGAAAAATGTAGTGCTCGACACTCAGAATAACCCTCTCGGAATTATTACCGCTTTTACTGATATTTCAGCACTTAAAAAGGCCAACGAAGACATCATCAATACCAAGAAAATTGAGTTGATTTCGAGTACACTGAAGTTGATGCACCTGAACGAAATGAACAGTAGCCTGATCAGCGATTTGGTTAAGGTTATGCCACATGCCAGCAAGGAAGGACAGGAGCTGATTCGCCAGATGACCAATAAATTCAGGATAAATGCTACCGAACAAATCTGGAACGACTTTGAAGCCCGTTTCGAAAATGCTTTTGATTCGTTTTACAGGGTTCTGCTCGAAAAATTCCCCGGCTTAACGCCGAACGAACGCAAGTTGTGTGCCTTACTTCGGTCGGGTCTTTCATCCAAAGACATTGCAATACTCACATTTCAGAATCCACAAAGCGTTGATGTAGCGCGATACCGGTTGCGAAAGAAGCTCAACCTGGCAACCGAAGAAAACCTGATTGACTTCCTTCTGTTAGTCGACAAATAAGATCTAATACACTTGATCAGCAGTAATCTATCCGGTTTGTATAGATAGAGTATAGTTCGTAGAACCAATTTGTTGTGATTAATTTTCGATTTTTGTACCGAAAAATCTCAATATAAATCTAAAGGAGAATTCCGCAGATGGCAAAACTAAAACTACCCAAGCGACTAATCACAACAACCATACTGATGGCCTTAATGCTGGTGCTGATTATTGGCATGATCATTAGCCTGATTAACGAAAAAGGCCGGATTCAGGCGGCATTGAACCTGTCGCAGCAAAACCGCGAGCAGTTACTAAAAACAGAAAGTGTCACCGAATCACTTTTGCTGGTTGAGGCTCGTTTCAAGGAATATTGCGCAACCTTCGAAACAAAGGTTTTTGATGAATACAAAGCCCAGGCGAAAACGCTGGCCGAAAACATTAATCTTTTGCAACAAACCGCCTCACAGGATGCTACCGGAGAGGGCAGTCGGATTACTAAAATCTTTGAGGAAAAAAACCGGGAAGCTGAGGTTTACCTGCGCTTAAAGCAGATCACTGATTCATTGATGCTTTCGGTCAGCAGCCTGGAGAACCAACAAACAGAAATTGAAAAAACCTTTCGTCGCCGTATTGGCGGACGAATAGATACGCTAAGCGTTACCGAAACGCGCGAGTCGTATAAAAAAGGCCTGCTTGGAAAAATAAAAAGTGCTATCGTTGGTGAGAAAATACAGGAGAATGTAAATACCAAACTGAGGGTAGAAGGTCCGGGAGAGAGTTTGTTGAAATCGTTTCAAATGAACGAATTGGCAGCAAGTTCGGGTAATATAAGAGAGCTGATCAGAAAGAATTTCGAGTTGAAGGAAAGTGAGCTGAAGCTAATTTACATCAACAACAGCTTGATTGAGGAAATCCGGAAACTCGTTGACGACATTAAAATCAGTATTAAAAATCAGGAAGCTTCGCACAACAATTCATTCCTGAATTCGGTGCGGCATTCAACCGATTTTCTTCAGAATATATTGGTTGTGCTTATGGTTTTAGCCAGCATTCTGGCCGGATATATTTTGCTTCTGGCTTACCGGAATGACAAATTTCAGGATCATATTATTGCCCTGAACCAAAAAGTGATGAAAGATTCAGTAGAGAAAGATAAGTTCTTCTCCATTATCAGTCACGATTTGATGAACCCATTTAATGCGCTGCTTGGTTTTAGCAATATCCTGAAAGATGCGGTTAAGGAAAACGATCAAAAAGAAATTGAGGAATGCTCAACTATCGTTCATCAATCGGCCACACGGATTTCTAATTTGTTGCAAAATCTGTTGGTTTGGTCACGGATGCACAACGGGAAGATTCAATTTTCGCCTAAGTCAGCCCGAATTGAAGAGCTCATATCAAATACACTGATGGTTTTGTCGCCGGTGGCACAAAACAAAGAAATTAAACTCGACTGGTCTGTCGATGGCGACATTACTGCCATCCTTGATACCAACATGATAGGCTCGGTTTTGCAAAATCTGGTAACCAATGCCATAAAGTTTACCAAAAAAGGAGGCGATGTCAGGGTTTCGGCATTTATTGAATCCGAAAATCTCAACATTGAAGTTGCTGATACCGGCGTTGGAATGACCGAAGAGCAGATTCAGAAGTTATTCCGGCTGGATAAAACTACGTCGTCGAGAGGAACCGACGATGAAGTTGGAACAGGTCTTGGACTAATTATTTCGAAGGAATTTGTTGAAATGCACCGCGGAAAAATCTGGGTTGAAAGTACATTGGGAAAAGGAAGTAAATTCTGTTTCCGGATACCAATGTCAGCATAACTTTCGGGCGAATCTTTGGAAAATATTAAAAAGAAAAGGTCATCAGTCGTTGGAAATTTACAACGGCTAATGACCTTTTCTTGGTTTAATCATCGTCGTCTTCTTTTTCCTGGGTAAAGAAGGCTGCATGAACCGGTGCCGGGCATCTGCTTTCGAGTCCGTGAATGGCAGCCCATATCACTTCATTAAATTGTGCATCAGGAATCCGGTCTTCTTTACTGAAATCGAATTTTTCGCTTGATCTCGACATTTTGTTCTCAGCGATATTTTTCTGGTTTAGGTCAATTTGGGCAGAAAGCGATTTGAATGACGGATGATTGGCTGTTTTTTCAAAGCAACGCCAGAGTGGTTCGGCTGCTGCATCATATTGACTCATTGGAGGGAGCCCCAGAACCAACTCGATGGTTCGAAGTGCTGATGAAGTGGAATACATCGTGTGATCGACAAAGCCTTGTTTTACAAATCCTCCGGCTACATAAGCCGTAGAGCGGTGTGCATCTACATGATCGGGGCCATTTTGGGCATCGTCTTCAACCATAATAATCAGGCTTTCATTCCAGATTGGTGAATGACTGAGGTACTCTACAAAAAGTCCGCAGGCCAGATCGTTATCAGCGGCATGTGCCAATGGTGAAGGTCTGCCAGCTTTCAATCCCTCGGTATGATCGTTCCCAAACCGGATGCTGTTGAAACGTGGAACCTGCCCCTTTGCCAGCAATTCATTAAAATCGCGTTTCCACCACTGGAATCGCACCGTATCTCGAATAGACAGGTCCCATCCTACGTAATACGGACAGAAATGATCCTGAAGTACCGGGATGTTTGGTTTCAAGCCCGAAACGAATTCTCCGTAGCTTCGGTAACTTACGCCATACCGCTTGCAAAAATCCCATAGAAATCCGTCTTTGTTGTTGGCTATTTCACGCTCGCCTTCTGCAGGATATGAACCGCCACGACTTCCATAGCTGGTTGGCCAGTTTTTTTCGAGGTAATCGGTGGCATAGGCACCCATTGTCCAGTTATGCCCGTCGGCACTCACTTCTCCATCGACATAAAAATTGTCGAGTAATACAAACTGTTTGGCAATAGCATGAAGGTTTGGTGTTACCTTTTTGCCAAAAAGCACTAGTGTCGTATCGCCGTTTCCTTCAGGCATATCGCCTAAAACCTGATCGTATGTACGGTTTTCCTTAATGATATAAAAAACATATTTGATGGGCGACGAGTCGCCAACTTTCATCGGGATTGGATTCCCTTCTTCTCCTTTGGAAACCATTTCGTTTTCCTTGTTATAAGGAGAGTTGTCGTAAACAGCTTTTGAATATTGGCTTAGCTGTTTGCTGTCGGGGGTTGAAATAACCTGCAAAGTTCCTCTGAACAAGCCGGCGATGTATTGCACTTTCCCTTTCACTGTTTCGGAATGATGGGCCGAAGTAACTTTTCTGTTGTCGGGACTTGGGCCTTCCGGATTTGCTTTTGAGCTTAGTCCTTTCCCGTTTGAAACAAAAATGTTGTTCTTCACAACTCGTACGCAGGTCGGGTACCATCCTGTCGGAATAAATCCCTTGCTGAAACTTTTGCCCGGAACACTTACATCGAAAACAGCCAGGCAATTATTGTCAGCATTGGCAATGTATAAGGTTTTTTCGTCGGTACTTAAGGCAACACTGTTGGTTGTTGATCCGGAAGGCGAATTCGGATAAAGAGCCGAATTCAATACTTCAATAACCCTTTTTTGCTCGAGCGATACGACTGAAACTGAATTGTCGTTGGCATTGGCAACAAAAAGATATTTCCCGTTGTGACTAATGCACATATCGTTTGGGTTGTCGCCAACCGGAATAGATCCGACAATTTCCTGTTTGCGCGTGTCGAACAAAACAACTTTGTTGCATCCCCAGCAAGTGGCGTACAACATTTTGCAATCGTCAGAAAGCAGACAAGTGTATCCTTCGCCTCCTAGCGGGAATTGCGATTTCACTTTCTTTTCTTTCAGATTATAAACATACAGCGAGTTATTCTCTTTAGTAACCGTGTAAAGCATTTGTCTGTCGTCGTCAATGGCAATTCCCGCAATGGAGATTTTCTCAGGCCAGCGTTTCCCTAAAACAAGGGTATCAAAAGGAGTGATTTTTTCATTTTTAATCTGATAACGCATAATCCAGTTGTCATTTCCTCCTGAAGCATACAGAAATTTTCCGTCTTTCGAGAACGTAAGTCCCAGCCAGCTTTTGGCCGTAACTATTGTATCGAGCAGCTGCATTTTTTCAGTATCAAATAGGTGAATGCCCTGATCGCTTTGCCCGTTGTTGGTTATGGCAAGTAGTTTTCCTGAAGGAGAAACCGCCATATTCAACGGCAAATCGCCCAGAGGCATCAGTTTTCCAACCGGCGAGAGCTTCCATCCGTTGGGCAGCCTGACTTGTTTCAAAGAATTTTCCTGAATTTGACCTGAAGCAGCGAAGAAAGAGCCCAAAGTACAACTAAATACGCATAAAATGTAAATAGTTCTGCGATAGAATAGTAACATGGTTTATTTTGGTTTTAGGTTCAGAAAATAATAGGTATAAAGTTGGCGAATAGTTTATAGAAATCAAACCCGATTAATTAACTTATGATCAAAAAATCGAGTTGAAACTCTGCTATTGTTAAAATGTGTTAAAAGCCAAATTCGATTAAGGGTGATTCTTAGCTCAACTGTTATATAGAGGTATTGCGGAATTTTTTTTCATAAGTTTGTTTTGGTTTTAGATTCCAGACTGAGTGTCTAATCTAGAAAACTTTAAAGGGCATGGGGTGAGATCCGATGCCCTTTTTATTTCCTAATCTTTTTATTCAGGTGTAAATTTTAGCGGTTGAACTCCCTATCTTTGTTTTGAGGCTTTTTAAAGAGCTTGTATTAACATTCAAAAACTGAAACTAAGAGAATATGACGTTAATTAAATCAATTTCAGGAATTCGCGGGACTATTGGCGGACAGCCAGGCGAAGGTTTGAGTCCGGTTGATGTGGTAAAATATACCGCAGCCTACGCCGAGTGGGTGAAACAACTGCATCCCGGACAAACAATTACCGTTGTGGTTGGACGCGATGCCCGTATTTCTGGGCCAATGGTTCAGTCGCTCGTGGTGGCTACGCTCTCCGGAATGGGTTGTATGGTGGTCGATTTGGGAATGGCAACTACGCCAACTACCGAAATTGCCGTAAAGGAAGAATCGGCTCAAGGAGGAATTATCCTCACGGCAAGCCATAATCCAAAACAATGGAATGCACTGAAACTGCTCAATCAGGATGGTGAATTTTTAAGTGCAGCCGATGGCGCTTTGGTTCTCGAAATAGCCGAAAAAGAGTCGTTTAATTTTGCTGAAGTCGATGATTTGGGCGAAGTTTTCGAAAAGGATTATACCGATATTCATATTCAGCAGGTACTCGATCTGGAATTGGTTGATGTGGATGCAATCCGTGAAGCCAATTTCAAAGTTGCTATTGATGCAGTGAATTCAGTTGGTGGAATCGTTATTCCCCAATTACTGAAAGCGCTTGGAGTGAGCGAAGTTGTTGAAATTAACTGCGATGCAACCGGCCATTTTGCACACACACCGGAACCACTTCCTGAAAATCTGGTTGAAACAGCCGAGATTATTCGTGAGAAATCGGTCGATGTAGGTTTTGTTGTCGACCCGGATGTCGATCGTTTGGCTATTATCAGTGAAGACGGTTCGATGTTCAACGAAGAATATTCGCTTGTTTCAATTGCCGATTATGTATTGAGTCAAACACCGGGGAATACGGTTTCAAATCTTTCATCGTCGCGTGCTTTGCGTGATATTACTGAAAAGCATGGCGGAACCTATTCGGCTGCGGCCGTTGGCGAAGTGAATGTAGTTGCCAAAATGAAAGCAACAAATGCAGTTATTGGTGGCGAAGGTAATGGCGGAATTATTTACCCGGCTTCGCACTACGGCCGCGACTCACTGGTAGGAGTTGGTTTGTTTTTAAGCTTGCTGGCCAAGTCGGGACTAAAATGCTCAGAATTACGCAAAACGTATCCTGATTATTTCATTTCAAAAAACAAGATTGAACTGACTCCGGATATTGATGTGGACGCCATTCTGGTGAAGATGAAACAAAAATACCAGCATGAACAGGTTACCGATATCGATGGGGTGAAAATCGATTTTGCCGATCGCTGGGTGCACTTACGCAAATCGAATACCGAACCAATTATTCGCATTTATGCCGAGGCGCCTTCAATGGACGAGGCCGACAAACTTGCCAAAACTATAATTCAGGATATTCGTTCTCTGATTGCCTGATAAAATAAAAGGATCCGATTTATAAAAGATCGGATCCTTTCTTTTTCCCTTTTTATTTCTTGTTATAAGCTTCAGTCCCTGAATCCAGAAATTGGTTGAACCCCGCAATATCCAGGTTGTAGGCACGTGGCGAAATCAACAGATTCCCTTCGCTGTCGAGAATCACGTAATATGGTTGCGAGTTGGTTCCAAATTTCTCCGTTTGAATTTCAGTATTCTTCTTTCCAAGAAGTTTGACTTCTTTTCCGGCTTTGTTGGTGTACCATTCTTCTTTGGGCAATTCAATCACTTTATCATCAACATAAAGTGCCAGCAAAACAAAGTTTTCACGAAGTCTCTTTAAAACTTCAGGATCGCTCCAAACGCGGTTTTCCATTTCGCGGCAATTGGTACAACCGTGACCGGTAAAATCAACAAAGATTGGCTTTTTCAGCTCTTTCGAAACCCTCAAAGCCTGCTCATAGTCAAAATAGCCTTGCAAGCCATGTGGCAGTTTCAGTCGGTCGGCGTAATGTGGAGTTTCGGTAATATTGCCTTTGGCAACAAATGTTCCGCCTCCCTGATTTTCGCGAACGATGGCGTTTATGTCGAAATCCTGAGTTTCGGTTGGCGGAAGCCATCCGGAAATTGCTTTAAGCGGGGCACCAAATAATCCTGGAATCAGGTAAACTACAAACGTAAAGGTTGCTATAATGAGCAGCAGACGCGGGAATGATTTCACAACCGGATAATCGCTGTCGTGCGGAAATTTGATTTTCCCCAAGAGGTAAAAGCCCATCATGGTGAAAATTACAATCCAGAAACCGAGGTAAACTTCACGGTCGAGAATTCCCCAATGGTATGTTTGGTCGGGAACATTCAGGAATTTTAAAGCAAAAGCCAGTTCGATAAACCCAATAACCACTTTTACCGAGTTGAGCCATCCGCCCGATTTTGGCATTTTATTAAGCCAGCTTGGGAAAAAAGCAAACAAGGTAAACGGAATGGCAAAGGCCAGCGAGAAGCCAAGCATCCCAATAACCGGTTTTAGGATTTGCCCGCCAACCGCTTGTACAACAACGGTTCCTACGATTGGCCCGGTACAGGAGAAAGAAACCAGCACCAGCGTGAATGCCATAAAGATGGTTCCCATAATTCCACCCTGATCTTCATGCTGAACACTCTTATTAATCAGCCAGCTTGGCATTACAATTTCGAAGTAACCAAAGAATGAAGCTGCAAAAACAACAAATATCAGGAAGAAAAGTACGTTTGGAATCCAGTGTGTACTAAGCCAGTTGCCAAAATCGGCGCCAAAAAGAACTGAAATCAATACCCCGAAAATCACGTAAATGGCAATGATCGAAAAGCCATAAATCAGCGCCTGAACTTTCCCTTTCGAACCACTTTTCATGAAAAATGAAACAGTCATCGGGATCATCGGGAATACACAAGGGGTAAGTATAGCAAGCAAACCCCACGCAAAAGCCTGAACAAAGAACCACCACAGCGAACGATCTTTGCCCGAAAATTCGTCGTTACTGGCTACAATCTTTTTCTCTGGTTCTGTTTTTTCGGGCACAGTTGCAGTGGCTGCTTTTACAGCAGGCAATTCAGGAGTCATGGTCAGGGTGTCGGCTCCGGGAGAGGGAAGATTCTCCGTTTTTGTTTCAGCTTTTTGTGCCTGAGCCGTGCCAGCCGGAACATCAAACAAAAACTCCGATTCGCCTGGGATACAGGTTTCTTCGTTACAAGCCTGATAATTTATCGTTCCGCTTACTTTAACCGGCTGGGTTCCTGTTATTTTTATTTTCTGAGTAAACGTTACCTGCTTCGAGAAATACTTTACTTTCATTTGAAACATCTCGTCGAAAACTTCTTCAGGTTTGGGCTCTGATGCTTTGCCAACCAATTCAATGCCATTCATCTTTTCGAATTTGAATTCGGTTGGCATCGGACCACCATCGGGGAGATCCTGTGAGTACAAATGCCAGCCCTGATCAATGGTAGCAATAAATTGCAGCTCAGCTGTATTTGATCCGGTTACCTTGGTTTTAAACTGCCACTTTACCGGAGACAGTATTTGAGCCTGAGCTGAAAATACCGTAATCGCGAAGAAAAAGGCAAAAAGCAATCTTAAAATGGCTTTCATATGTAAATATCTATATAATTGTAATTGCAAAGATAACGATTGTAGGGCTTATTTGTTCCTGAACAAGCTCTGTTAAGGAAAATCTATCTGCCGAACATCGCAACTTTAGGCAAAAATACTTAAATATTCGAATGACCTTTGAGAGGTATCCGGCTAAATAACGCGGTAAAATATGAATTAAATACATGTTTTTTAGGTACAAACAAAATTCAGGGTCAGGTTTATGCGTTAGCTGAAAGTGTCTAAGGAATAACTTAATTTTTAATGATATGTAATAAAACATATGTTTGAGTACTTATTTGGCATAGAAGTTGATCAATTAAATGCCTGATTAACACACACCAATCAAATTGTCTACCTAGATTCTAAACCAATGAATAGAAAAAAGATCCTTCTGATAGCTATTTCTGCTGTCATTTTAATCGTATTTTTTATTGTCTTCCGGAAAAATGGAACCGATTACAGTCAGATTATCACCACTGTAAAACGCGGAACTTTCAATGCCCTGATTTTTTCGTCGGGACAGCTCGAATCGGAAAAATCGGAGAGCATAAATATTCCGGAGAAGTTAAACGACCGGAATCTCCGCATTTGGGAACTGGCCATTACCCATATGGTTGAGGAAGGCACTGTGGTTGATTCGGGCGACTATGTGGCCACTCTAGACCACAAGGCGGTTGAAGAGCAGATTAAACTCGCGCAGGACGACATGGATAAAATGCTCACCGAGTACGAAGACAGTAAAATTGATTCGAACCTGAATTTGAGCAATCAGCGCGATATTATTGTCAATGCCCGCCTCGACCTGACAGAGAAAAAGATTGTGGTTGACGAATCGGTTTACGAATCGCCTTCTATCCGGAAAAAGGCAGGCATGGATTTGGATAAGGCGCAGCGCAAACTCGAACAGGAACAAAAAGCTTATGGCCTGAAAAAACAACAGGAAGAAAACAAAGTACAGCGAAAATACATCAACTACCGGCAGGTTTCGGAACGTTTGGGCGAGCTGCAAAAGCTGTTCGAATCGCTCGAGATAAGGGCTCCAAAGGCTGGAATAGTTACTTATTTTAAATATCCGTGGGGCGAAATCATAAAAACAGGCTCGAAGGTTGGGCCCTACAATTCCATCATTGCGTCTATTCCTGAAATGTCGAACCTCATTTCGAGAACCTACATCAACGAAATCGACATTTCGAAGGTGAAAATTGGCCAGAATGTAAAAATAGGAATTGACGCTTTTCCGGAGAAACAATTGGCTGGGGAGGTCATTTCGGTGGCCAACATCGGACAGGCCATGCCAAACAGCGATGCCAAAGTATTCGAGATCAAAATCAAAATTTTTGGTCAGGATAAAGATCTGAAACCGGCCATGACCACCAGCAACGCCATTGATGCCGGCCTGTTTAAGGATACCATAATGGTTGCAACAGATGCCATTTTTGAAAACGACAGTTTGAAATTTGTGTACCTCGGGAAAGACAATCCGGTTAAACAAATTGTTTGGGTGGGCGACGAAAACGAGAATTATGTGCTGGTTAAAAAAGGCCTGAAAGAAAACGATGAGGTTTGGTTATCGGAACCGGCGGATGCTGCTGATTTAAAATTCAAAGGACAGGAAATTTATGCTGAAATACAGAAAGATAAAGAGAATGCCCGAATCAAAGCCGAAAAGGAACGCGAAGAAATGCTGAAAAACAAAGCGGATGCTGCCGTTCAGCCAGCCGGCGCATTACCTGCAGGAGTAGTAGCCAAACAAACCAAGTAGCACAAAACCTAAAACTTAAGCGATGATTTTTAAGAAATATTTTCACGATATAGTTATTGGTTTTGAGGCTATTATCGACAATAAACTCAAATCGATGTTAACCGCTTTGGGCATTATCTTCGGGGTGGCTGCTGTAATCAGCATGATGGCCATTGGGAATGGTGCCGAGCAGGAAATTCTGGAACAAATCAAGATGGTGGGTGTAAATAACATCATTATAACGCCGACTGAGGTAGCCGGAAATGAATCTAAATCTTCAGGACAGGAAGAAAAAACCGGTACCCGGAAATTCTCGAAAGGACTGACCATGCATGATTTGAATGCGATTGAGGAAATTGTACCAACGGTGAATATGGTTAGTCCGGTTATTTCGTATAATTATTCGGCTATTATCGACGGGAAAAGCAAACCTGTTGTTATTGAGGGAGTGAATACCAATTATTTCAGGGTTTTCAATATTAATCTGCAAAAAGGCGAAGTTTTTAACCGGTTACAGTCTGAAGCCGGGCAGCCGGTTTGCGTGATTGGTGATAACATTAAAACGGTATTCTTTAATCAGGAAGATCCGGTTGGAAAATATATCAAGTGCGGACAGATATGGCTGAAAATTATCGGAGTAGTTGAGCGGCGCGATTTCACGGCGTCGGCATCCGACGAAATGGGCATCAGCAGTACCGACAACAAAATATTTGTACCGGTGCAAACCGTACTGATGCGGTTTAAGAACCGTGCACTCGTTCGTGCTGACGAAGTGGAGAAATCGAATGCCCGCCGCCGGATTGTAATTACCGATGCCAACTCGGCCACCGAGGAGGAAGATAAAAATCTGAATCAGCTGGATAAGATTGTTTTGCAGGTGAAGGAAACCGAACAGCTCGGGGCCACTGCTGGTGTAGTCAAACGGTTGCTTTTGAGGCGCCATTCGGGATTATACGATTTTGAGGTTACTATTCCCGAACTGTTACTGAAGCAGCAACAGCGCACCAAAAAGATTTTCAACATTGTGTTGGGAGCCATTGCTGGCATTTCGCTTATTGTTGGCGGTATCGGTATCATGAATATCATGCTGGCCTCGGTAATGGAGCGGATTCGTGAGATTGGAACCCGTCAGGCCATTGGAGCCTCACGGAAAGATATTGTTGCCCAATTCCTGGCCGAATCAACCCTGATTAGCCTTTCAGGAGGAATCATCGGGATTATCCTTGGTATTGTTTTGTCAAAGATCATTACTGCGGTATTCGACATCAAAACCATCATTTCATTCTTCAGCATTTTTATTGCTTTTGGCGTTTCGGCCATGGTTGGAATCATGTTTGGATACATGCCGGCCAAACGTGCCGCCGATAAAGACCCGGTAGAATCATTACGCGCATAAAATCAGCCTTTATGAAAAAACAAATAATGACACTTAAACGATACCAATATCTGCTTCTTATTGTCCTGCTCTCAGGCTTTCAACTGAATCTCACTGCACAGGAAGCAAAGTATAGTCTTAGTCTCGACGAGGTGGTGAAAATAGCGTCTCAAAGTTCGCTCGATGCCTTCAGGTATAAAAACATGTACCTGGCAAGTTACTGGGAGTACCGGTACTACCGGGCCGATAAGCTTCCAAGCCTGAGCATGAATGCAACTCCCCTTGATTTTAATCATTACCGCAAACGCGAATACAATTTCCAGACAAACGAAGACCAGTATGTACTGCGCGATTATTTTAATTCCGATCTGGCCGTTCAGTTAAATCAAAAGGTGGGCTTAACGGGTGGAAATCTGTTTCTGAGTTCCGAACTTGGAATGGTGAAGAATTTGGGCGGAGAGAAGGTGACTTCGTATCAGGCAACACCGGTAAGCATTGGGTACCAGCAATCGTTAAACGGGTACAATGCAGTGAAATGGCAGTCGAAAATTGAGCCGGTGAAATACGAGAAGGCAAAAAAAACCTTTGTTCAGTCGCAGGAAAACCTGGCCATGAAAAGTACTGCGATGTTCTTCGATTTGGTGGAAGCACAGATTCAGTTGAAAATTGCACAGAATAACATGGCCAATGCCGATACACTTTATAAAATCGGGAAAGGACGTTTCCAGGTTGGTACAGTCACTCAGGATGAACTCCTTAACCTGGAACTGAACCAACTCAATTCGCAGCAAGCTTTAAACTCGGCCCGTCTCGAAGTGACCCGTGCACAATCAGGATTAAATTCGTACCTGATGATGGATAAAAAATCTCAGATTGAATGTAAAGTTCCGTCAGAAATTCCGGCAATGCAGATTCTGGCTGATGAGGCGTTGGCACTGGCAATAAAAAATAATCCTGAGATTTTAAATCAGGAGCAGCAGATGCTTGAGCAGGATCAAAATGTGGCAAAAGCAAGGTCGGAGAGCGGATTAAATACCAGCTTGTTTGCCTTGTATGGACTGAACCAGTCGTCGGAAGACTTTGAAAAAATATACGACCAGCCCGATCAAAGTCAACGGGTTCAGGTAGGTTTTAGTATTCCGTTGGTTGATTGGGGGCGCCGAAAGGGGAAACTAATGATGGCCGAATCGGGAAGGGAAGTGGCTAATGCTAAAATTAAGCAGGACCGGATTGATTTCGAACAAAATATTTTTCAATCGGTAATGGAATTCAACCTTCAGGCCGAACAGGTTCGTAACGCCGCAAAGGCCGATACGGTTGCTCAAAAAGGTTACGAAGTTACTTTTCAGCGTTTTCTGATCGGGAAGGTTGATGTCATCAAACTCAATATTGCACGCACCGATCTGGAGTCGGCGCGCAAAGCTTATATCAATGCCGTAAAAACATACTGGGATTATTATTACCGGATTCGGATGCTGACTCTTTACGATTTTGTAAAGAAAGAAGAACTTACAGCTGAGTACGACAAAATCATTCAAAACTAAACGGCTATGCTGAAACAACGAAAATATCAGGTTCTTCTGGCAGCCATTGTTTTGGTGGGTATTGGTTCTGCGGTTTGGTTTAAGCTGAACGCTTCTTCTGGAAAAACCTACAAGATTAAAAAAGGAAATCTTGAAATTCTGATTGCCAGCAAAGGAGAAGTTCGTGGCGACAGGTACACCGAGATCAATCTTCCGGCTGCTGTGTGCAACCAGGAACTGCGGGTGTACCAGCTCAAAATAATGGATATTATTCTGGAAGGGAAAACGGTAAAAAAGGGCGATTACATTGCCAAACTCGACGAGAGCCAGTTTGCCACCATGATGCGCGACAACATGCAGCAAAAGGAAAAGATGGACGCCGATCTGCGAAATGCGGTGCTCGATAGTACAGTAACGCTATCGGCCAAACGGGAAGCGGTGAATAATGCAAAGCTCGATCTGGAATACCTGAGAATTGATCTGGAACAATCGAAATACGAATCGGAAGCTTATCAACGTAAAACCCGCGTCAGCTATGAGAAGGCCGAAAACGAGATTGCCCGGCTGAGGCGCGATTACCTGCTCGAACGAAACCGGCTGAAACTTCAGGTTACACGATCGGAGGGGAGAGTTGACGAGTTTAAGAAAAGAATCGACAAATATATGGAGGCCCTGTCTGCCACTACGATAAAAGCTCCTGAAGACGGAATCGTAATGTTTGCCAAAGACTGGATGGGCAAGACTTACGGAAAAGATTCGGAAATAAATATCTGGAATCCGCTGATTGCAACGCTGCCCGATATGTCGGTGGCTATTAGTGAGACTTACATCCGCGAAATTGATATTTCGAAAGTACAACTGAACGACAGTGTACGGATTACCATCGATGCTTTACCCGATAAGGTTTTCTGGGGAAGGGTGATGAAAATTGCCACCATTGGCGAAGATCATAAAGATTTCGACATGAAAGCCTTTAAGGTAATTGTCCGGTTCGACAAGTCGGATAAAGACATGAAACCTGGAATGACTGCCAATAATAACATCATTATTGCTTCGTATAAAGACAAACTGATCATCCCGATAAAAGCTGTTTTTTCGAAGGAAGGAAAACAAATTGTTTACAGAAAGAGTGCTGGCGGAGTTTCCGAGCAGGAAGTGAAGCTGATTGATGAAAATGAGGAATTTGGGGTTGTTCAGGAAGGCATTTCAGAAGGCGATGTTGTTTTAATGTATCAGCCGGAGAAATTCAAGCCGGAGCCCGCTGAAGTTGCAAGCAGCAATTAATCAGGGGTGAAAACAAAGCGCTTATTAACAAATCTTTGAAGTTTGGAGTTCCGATTATAAAATGGGTTTTTGTACATTTGACCGTATTTTTTCGGAACCTAAACCTAAACCGTATGAGATTGAGCCTGCTTTGTATATTCATGCTTTTGAATATTCTCTCGTATTCTTCGCCCAAAAAGAACCCGACAAACCCTGGAACCAAAGCCGGACCGGGTTTAAATAAAAAAAATCTTGACTATGTTATTCATGTAAAGAAAGCCAATGGTCCGATTAAGATCGATGGATTGATCAGTGAATCCGATTGGGAAGCAGCGGAGAAAGCAAAAGATTTCAGGCTTGTATTACCCGTTGATTCAGGCCTGGCCAAATCGCCTTCGGAAGTGGTGATGACTTACGATGATAAAGCCTTTTACCTTGGAGTTACTTTTTTCGACACAATTCCCGGAAAGCGGATCACCGAATCGTTCCGGCGCGATTTTGTGTTTGGAAACAATGATAATTTTCTGGCATTCTTCGATACGTTTCTGGATCAAACCAACGGTTTTTCGTTTGGTGCCTCGGTTTCAGGAGCACAATGGGACGGAACGCAGTCGAACGGAGGAGCAGTTAACCTAAACTGGGATTGCAAATGGGATTCGAAAACGGTTCAGTATCCCGATCGCTGGGTAACCGAAATGCGAATACCGTTCCGCTCGGTAAGGTTTCGCTCGGGTACCGACAAGTGGTATGTTAATTTCAGCCGGCTCGATCTGAAGAGTAATGAGAAATCTTCATGGGCTCCGGTGCCACGTCAGTTTGCTACGGCAAGCCTTGCTTATGCCGGTGTTTTGCAGTGGGATCAACCGCTGCCCAAGTCGCGAATGATGTTCTCGGTTATTCCATATGTTTTTGGAGGAGTTTCAAAAGATTTTGAAGCCGGAACCAATACCAAATACCGAAAAGATTTTGGGTTCGATGCCAAGCTCGGCATCAGCACCTCGATGAATCTTGACTTGACTTACAACCCCGATTTTTCGCAGGCCGAAGTCGATCAGCAGGTGACTAACCTCGATCGCTTTGAGCTTTTTTTTCCGGAGAAACGACAGTTCTTTCTCGAGAACAGCGACTTATTCTCAAATTACGGATTCAACAATGTAACGCCTTTCTTTTCGCGCCGGATTGGGCTGGATGCACCGGTTTTAGCCGGAACCCGACTGAGCGGGAAGCTCGACAATAACTGGCGCCTTGGGTTTCTGGATATGCAAACTGAAAAAACTTCAGATCAGCTATCGCGCAACTTTATGGTCGTATCGCTTCAGCGCAAAATGTTTTCTCGCTCGAATATTGGAATGATCCTGGTAAATAAGGAATATACCGACGAGCCCGGAGCGCAGAATTTTAACCGGATTGCCGGTATTGATTATAACCTGGCGAGCAGCAACAATGCCTGGACCGGGAAATTGTTTTATCACCGTTCGTTCAGTCCCGAAAATCCGGGGAAACAATATGCGCAGGGATCTTCGCTGATTTACAACTCCCGCCGGATTCATGCAGGTTTGTCGCAGGCAAGTGTGGGCGAAAATTACCAGGCTGAAACGGGTTATGTTCGGCGCAAAGGATACAATTCGGTAACTCCTGAGTTTAGTTTGTTGTGGGTTCCAAATAAAAAGGTTGTCAGCCATGGAGTTGTTACAACGGCCAACTATTATTTAGATTCAGATTTTAAACAGATGGATCACGAAATTTCGGCTATGTACAAGATCGAGTTCAGCAGCCGCGCCATTCTGGATGCCGGAGTTAAGGACTATTATACTTTACTTAGCAAGGATTTTGACCCGACGCACATCAGTCAAACTGTGTTACCCAAAGGAACCGATTATTCATACAGGGTAGGCTTCATCGACTTTTTCTCAGATACGCGTGCGTTGTTCAACTATACGGCAACCTTTGCCAAAGGAAGTTTCTACAATGGCAACATTACTTCGTTTGAAGGCCATGCAACCTATCGCTACCAGCCTTACCTGAATATGACGCTGAACTTTTCGTATAACGACATCAATCTTCCCGGCAATTTCGAACATGCACGGTTTTGGCTGCTTGGCCCCAAACTCGACCTGACTTTAAGCGAGAAGGTTTTCTTTCAGTCGTTTGTGCAGTACAACGAGCAAATCGACAATATGAATATCAATCTGCGCTTTCAATGGCGCTACAAGCCGGTTTCCGATCTTTTTATTGTATACACCGATAACTATTATACCGGCAACTGGAGTCCACGGAACAGAGCACTTGTATTGAAGCTGTCATATTGGTTTAACTAGAAAGTGTTCAGTGGTCAATCGCAGTTTGCAGAACAACTTCCGGATTCTGATTTTGAAAACTGAACACGTTTTAAAACTTCTCGAAAACACCAAGGCCGAAAAGTGCAAAATCATATTTGATCGGATCTTCAGGATCATACTTCCGAAGTTTTGCAGTGATTTCTTCTACTGCACGCCAGTCGTTTTGCGTTCGGGTAAGTAATCCCAGTTTCCGGGCTACATTGCCGGTATGTACATCGAGGGGCAGCATAAGGGCTGATGCAGGAATTTGTTTCCAGAGGCCAAAATCAACATTGCCCTGATCGTTCCTGACCATCCAGCGCAAATACATGTTCAGTCGTTTGGCGGCAGCGCCTTTTTCAACATCCGAAACATGCTTTTCAGTCCGTCGTTCGTGGTCAAGTTCGAAAAATACTTTTCTGAAATGAACCAAAGCACTAAAAATTGAATTCTCCTTTCTGAATCCATCGGTAAAAACCTGCTCCAGCCCTCCGTGATTCAGGTAGATATTTTTCAGCGATTTCAGAAAATAAATGCAATCGGTGCCATTGAAGGTACGGTGCTTGAAGCTTTGAAACACCTCCCAATCCTCTTCAGAGCTATTCAGCAGGAATTCCAGTGGATTGTTTTGCATCAGAGTAGCTAATTTCAGGGCATTTCGGATGATTGTCGGGCGTTGTCCCCAGGCCAGGGTGGCTGCCAGAAACCCGGCAATTTCAATGTTTTCTTTGGTGGTAAAAAGTGCCGGAACCTGTATCGGATCGGTTTCGATAAATTCGGTGCGATTGAAAAGCTGTATTTTTTCGTCGAGGAACGACTTGATATTTTCTGAAGAATCGATCATGCAGTCAAAGGCAAAAGTTAAATGTCAAAAGGAAAAAGTAAAAAATGTGCACCCACCCTCGGATACTGAATACTTTTTCAGCTTTCAATTAATCCATCGCGCATGCGGATAATGGCATCGCTTTGGGCTGCGAAACTTTCGTCGTGGGTTACAATCACGAGGGTTTGCTTAAACTTATCGCGCAGGGTAAAAAATAACTCGTGTAGGTCTTCGCGGTTCTTGGTGTCGAGGTTTCCGGAAGGCTCATCGGCCAGGATAACCGAAGGATTGTTGATCAGCGCCCTTGCCACAGCCACACGTTGCCTTTCGCCGCCCGAAAGTTCACCGGGTTTGTGGTTCAAGCGATGCGATAAGCCAAGAAAATCGAGGTATTCGCGGGCTTTCTGTTCGGCTTCTTTTTTCGGTGTTTTGGCAATGTAAGCCGGAATACAAACATTCTCGAATGCCGAAAATTCGGGTAATAAATAATGAAACTGGAAAACAAAACCAATCTGACGGTTCCGGAAATCGGCCAGCTGACGCTCGTTCATTACCGAAATGTTTTGTCCGTTAATGAAAACATGCCCCGACGCGGGTTGGCTCAAGGTACCAATAATTTGCAGAAGGGTTGTTTTGCCAGCACCACTGGGGCCAACAATCGAGTAAAGTTTACCGGCAGGAACTTCGAGGTCAATGCCCTTTAGTACCTGAAGATCGCCAAACGACTTGGTTATTTTCTCGACTTTTATCAATTGCTGATTGGTTTATGTATGGTGAGGTTCTGGATTAAGGTGTTCCGGTTAAATGTTTGATCCGCTGTCGATGTTCTTTTCGATATTCTTTGTTTCCTGAGCCACATCAGCTTTCAAATCGTTGAGTCCCTGTTCCACGTCACTGGTGTGCGTATTAATTCCTTCCTGAATGTTCGAAGTGGTTTCCTTAATTCCTTCCTGAATATCGCCGGTGTGTTTTCTGATCCCTTCCTGAATGTCACTTCTTACGTTTTGAATAGTCGATTTAATATCGCTAAGGTCACCGCCAATTCCGCCGCCGCTTTCGTTGATTTCTCTTTTAATCTCGTTGGTTGCTTTCTGAAATTCACGCATGGCTTTCCCCAATGTCCTGGCAATTTCAGGAATTGATTTGGCTCCAAAAAGCATCAGAAAAACAAAAATGATCAGTACAATTTCTCCTCCACCCATAACTTGTTGAATTAGATAGTTGGTCTTTTCTGTAAAAACTCAGCAAATATACAAACTTGTTGAAAACAACGGCAGCAGACACCTGAATATGACGAGGTAAATGCATTTAAAAATATTGTTTGAAAACGTACAAGATGGCTACCCGGATTCAGTTCATGTGTTTGCAGGGGTGCAAGGAGGCAAACTGAGTTCAGTTGGTGTGTTTTTACCTGTACAAGGTGTTAACCCGGATTTCATTCATTGATTTGCATGTCTGCGATAAGGCCTCCGGATTTCAGAAGGAGGGTTTGCAGCGATAAAGTAACACGAGCATAAAAAAAGAAGCAGGGACCCCATCTGTCGATTGACTGATGAAGCCCCTGCTTCGAAGTTATTTATTAAGCTGAAAGCTTATCTTTTTTGAATCTTTTTGATTTGACAATGGTATCGTACACAATAGGAGCAGCATTAAATACTGACGAATATGTTCCTACACCAATACCAATTAAAAGAGCAAAGGTAAACCCTTTGATTGAAGTACCACCGAAGATGAAAATGGCCACCAAAACGATCAATACAGTTAACGAAGTACTGAAGGTACGACGCAGGGTTGAGTTCATGGCATGGTCCATAGTTTCGGCTAATCCGCGTTTTGGATACAAATGACGGTATTCGCGGATACGGTCGTAAATGATCACGGTGTCGTTAATCGAGTAACCAATTACGGTCAACACGGCAGCGATAAATGCCTGGTCGATTTCGAGCGAGAATGGAAGGAATCCGTAAAGCAACGAGAAAGCTCCCATGGTAATGATGGCATCGTGAGCCAGCGAAATAACACCGCCCAAACCATAATGCCAGCTGTCGAAACGAACAAGAATGTACAAGAAGATAAGAACCAGCGAGAACAATACGGCTAGAATAGCATCGCGGGTCAGTTTATCCGAGATGGTTGGCCCCACTTTCTGGGTACTCTGCAGGTTTACTTTACTGAATGTGTCGGCAGAAACATCACCAATGTAGTTGGCTTTCTTAAGTCCCTGGTACAACAGTTCTTCTACTTCATTATCAACATCAGCAGTGTTTTCTTCAATTTTATAACCAGTTGTAATACGAACCTGGTTGTTGTTTCCGTAGGTTTTTACATCAGGAGTTGAATTGAAAATAGGAGCCAAAGCATTCTTAATATCATCAACTCTTACGTCTTTGTCGAAACGAACCACAAAAGTACGACCCCCTTTAAAGTCGATCCCTTTGTCGAAACCACGAACGGCAAACGAAATGATTGAAGCCGTGATCAGAATACCTGAAAGGGTATAAAATACTTTACGTTTTTCGATGAAAGGAATCTTCACATAACGCAGCCAGTTTTTGGTATTTTTGGTAGTGAAGGTAATGTCTTTGTTCTTAGCCAGCTGACGTTCGAAAATCAAACGGGTTATGAAGATTGAAGTGAACAGAGAAGTAAGGATACCGATGATCAATGTGGTAGCAAAACCTCTGATCGGACCAGAACCGAAAATATAAAGAACGATACCGGTTAATAGTGTAGTTACCTGACCGTCGATAATTGCTGAATAGGCAGCGTTGAACCCATCGAATACAGCCATGCGAACCGATTTTCCGGCCATTACTTCTTCTTCGATACGTTCGTAGATCAACACGTTCGCGTCAACCGCCATACCCATAGTCAATACGATACCAGCGATACCAGGCAGAGTCAATACTGCACCGATAGAGGCAAGTACACCAATCAGGAAGAATACGTTTACGATAAGGGCAACGTTTGCTGCACCACCAGCTTTGCGGCTGTAGAAGAACAACATATAACCCAATACCAGCAAGAAAGCGATACCAAACGACCAGAAACCGCTGGTAATTGCTTCCTGACCCAGTGACGGGCCAACAACATCTTCAGCGATGATTACAGCAGGAGCAGGCATTTTACCTGATTTCAGAATGTTTGCCAAGTCCTTTGCTTCTTCAACACTTTCCAGTCCTGTAATTGATGAACGACCTCCGGTAATTTCACCATTTACGTTGGGAAATGAACGAACATAACCATCCAAAACAATGGCAATTGATTTACCAACATTGTCTTTGGTCAAACGGGCCCAAACTTTGGCACCTTCGCCGTTCATGGTCATACTTACTTCAGGACGGCTACCCATATCGGCATAATCCTGACGGGCATCGGTAATTACATCACCTTCCAATGGTGCACGGCCGTCGCGGCCGGTAACTTTGATAGCAATTAACTCAAAGAATTTTTCGTCTTTATCGATGGCTTTGGCAGTCCATTTGAAGGTCAGGTTACGTGGCATAAGCGCTTTAACCTGGTCCATTTTCAAATAAGTATTAACCGTTGCAGTGTCTTTCCAGTGAGCTGTTCCAATAGCCGCTCCGGGATACAACTGTCCTTGCGGAGTTGCTCTTGGTGAAAGGATTGAGAAAAGTGGAAATTGCTTTTTTATGTCGGCGTTTTTGTCAACACCTGCAGAGTCTGTTTTAGCTTTTTTATCAAGTTCGCTCAATAACGAGTTGCTTGCAGTAGATGTGCTTGTTGATGCCTGAGCGGCAGCTGCAACAGGTTGAGCCTTTACTGAAAGGATTTCTGCGATTTTCTGGTTAGCCTGAGCCAAAACCGGATAAACTTCGCTATTGTCGTAGGTTTCCCAGAATTCGAGGTTGGCAGTTCCCTGCAACAGTTTCCGAACACGTTTTGGATCGTCAACGCCAGGAAGCTCAACCAAAATACGACCGGCAGTCTGAAGTTGCTGGATATTTGGGTTGGCAACACCGAAACGGTCGATACGGGTGCGGATAATATTGAACGAGTTGTCGATGGCAACTTTGGTTTCTTGTTTCAAAACGTCCAATACTTCACCATTGGTTGAGTTGTACTTCACTTTGTCTTTTAAGTCAAGCGTATTGAAAATTGAAGCCAGTTTACCGTTTGGCGAGATTTCTTCAAACGATTTACCAAAGAGGGTAACAAAATCTTCCTGACTACTTTTCTGCTTTTCTTTAGCCATGCGCAGAGCAGCGTTAAAAGTAGAGTCTTTGCTGAAGTTTGATAACGATCTTACGAGGTCGACTACCGAAACTTCAAGGGTTACGTTCATACCGCCCTGAAGGTCAAGACCAAGACCAAGTTCCAGCGCTTTTACTTCTTTAAAAGTGTACTTGCGAATTCCAAGCAAATTGTACACTACTTCGCTCGACATTGAATCGAGATAGGCTTGTTCTTTTTGTTTGTCTCCTTTACTGAATGCTTTGGCCGCTTTTTCAACCTGGTTTGCCTTGAAGGAAAACATCAGCTGATAAACGCAAATCAAAGCAAGAAGGATTGCAAAAATTCTGATTGCACCTTTGTTTTGCATTTGTAAAAATTTAAATTTTTGTTGTTAATTTATTTGTGTTGAATTGTTTATTCTTTTCAGGATGTAGCTACTAGCTTACATCAAGTGATGCACCACGATCGGAAAGATCAGGGCATAGAAACACTGGCCAACTTATAACGCCAGCTGTTTTACGACAATGGAGGTGTGTCGTCGGGGCTGGAATAGAACACCCGGTTGAAAGGAAGTGAATGAAATGAGCATTCCATTGGAAATGACACCGATGAGATTTCGGCTTTCATAATCTGGAACGTCCTTAAATTGTAATATTTCAGTAAAAATTTATCCTGGCTGACATCAAAACGGAACCTGACAACAAAATCGGTTCCCAAAGTTCTCAGGTTGTATGAAGGCATCTGGTTGCAGAAAAAAACTTTGCTGGAATCTGAATCATTCTGAACCGGAGTTTTCTGGTTCGCGGCTTGTTTCAGGCCAGATGAATGGTACACATCGAACAGAGCGGCCGATCCTATCAGGGCTAGAATCAGGCAAAACCGCAGAATAAAGAGTTTCGATATGTATTTGTTCAGGTTCATCCTTTTGTTTTCAGCCGCCAAATATATTTATTTTTTCTGAATATAATCCTACTGATTTTCTGCTGTCGGGCAGCCTGATAATTCCTGAAACTGGATGGTTTTGCCAGCATAGTCAATTTTGCATTGATAGCGCATCAATAAATCGCCGCCCAGCAAACCGGCTATGGGGTACGAAGTGTATTTTGCATAAATCTCGTTAACATGGCTTAGGTCGATGAGGGCAACTTTGTGGTCAGCAATTTCAATTTCTCCGAAGCGAAGAAATGTCAGTCGTCCGATTGCTGTTTCCGTCATTCCCTGGTTAATACCGGCACTTTGGTAATCGTCGGTGTTTTCCGAGTCAATGAGCTCATAATAGTTCACCAGAGTTTTGTCGAGTACTGTTTTTGACGCACCGGTGTCGATTACCCAATACGAAGAGGTGCCATCGCTGAAGCTACTTTCGAGCAGAATATGGTAATTTTCGTATTCAAGTTCAATAACCTGAATGGGTAGTTCAATGCCCGGTTTTTCCGTTTTCTTATTCCAGAGTTTCAAGGATAATATTTTATTTTGCGGGATATCGATTGGCAATAAAAAAGCCCTGACTAAAAAGTCAGGGCCTCAAATATAGCTTATTGTTTGTTTTTTCGAAAGCTTAAAGAATATTCATGCCGTCAACAACGTCCATGATTTCTTTAACAGCAGCAGCTGAATCGTGCAACAGTTTTGTTTCGTCTTCTGTAAGCTTAACTTCGATGATTTGCTCAACGCCGTTTTTGCCCAGTTTAACAGGAACACCAACGAATACATCTTTCAAACCGAATTCACCTTCCAGTTTCACGCAGCAAGGGAAAACACGTTTTTGGTCCATAACGATAGCTTCAACCATTTGAGCAGCTGCCGAACCTGGTGCATACCAAGCTGAAGTTCCCATCAGGTTAACCAATTCGCCACCACCTTTTTTAGTGCGGTCGATGATTTTTGCCAATTTTTCTTCGTCGATGAGTTCAGTTACAGGAATGCCAGAAACGGTAGTGTAACGTGGTAGCGGAACCATAGTGTCGCCATGACCACCCATCAATAAAGCTTGAATATCACGTGGTGATACATCCAAAGCTTCAGCAAGGAAAGCACGGTAACGAGCTGTATCCAGAATACCAGCCATACCCAATACTTTGTTTTTGCCAGCTTTCGAAACCGCATGAGCAACGTAAGTCATTACGTCGAGTGGGTTCGAAACGATGATGATGATTGCGTTTGGCGAGAATTTGATTACATTTTCAGTAACGCTTTTTACGATTCCAGCGTTGATTGAAATTAGGTCGTCGCGGCTCATTCCTGGTTTACGCGGAACGCCTGAGGTGATTACAACAACATCAGAACCAGCTGATTTTGAATAATCGTTAGTTGCACCTACGGTACGAGTGTCATAATAGTTAATGGGAGCAGTCTGCCACAAGTCCAATGCTTTTCCTTCTGACAATCCTTCTTTAATATCAAGTAAAACTACTTCGCTTACAATGTTTTTTTCGGCTACAATCTGAGCACAGGTTGCACCAACATTTCCAGCACCGACAACAGTTACTTTCATAATTGTATTTTTTATTGGATTATTTTTTTTTTAAACGTCTGCAAAGTTAAAAGGTATTTTGGATTGGCACCGAATTTTAACCATCGCTTAACAATTTGGTAAGGAACCAATCAGTCAGTTTGTTACGATGATTAAAGGTGCCTGTTGCCCGTTCATACGTAATTATTTTGAATGTGTTTGATAATGAACATTAAACGAATTTATTCTAGTATTCTAAATGTATTTTGAACAGCATTTTTTTGCTAATTTTCCTCAGAAAAACGATCGTTAAATTTTTACGTAGTGTGTTCGAATTCTATCTTACAGATAATAATTACATATAACTTAATGTGCGATGCACGTAAAAACTTTCTGGTTTGTATTTTCTTTGTCGCGCTTTCATAATAAGCCACGACTTTCAAAAACTTTTTCAGGAAATGAAGGTTTATATCACTAAAAACTAAAAATAAAATTATGGCTGACAGATTATCTGATCCAATTGGACGATTGATGGGACTACGCTACAAATCACATCCCTGGCATGGGGTTTTTATCGGGAAAGATGCCCCTGAGAATGTTGTTGCATTTATCGAAGTGGTTCCAACAGATACTGTGAAGTATGAGATCGACAAAGAAAACGGGTTTTTGAAACTCGATCGTCCGCAAAAATATTCAAATGTAGTTCCTGCACTTTATGGATTTATTCCACAAACTTATTGTGGTGATTTGGTTGGTAAATATTGTATGGAGAAAACCGGCAAAGTTGGGGTGAAAGGTGATGGCGACCCGATTGACATTTGTGTGCTGACCGAGAAGACTATTGCTCACGGCGACATATTGGTTGACGCCCGTCCGATTGGCGGATTCAGAATGATTGACGGCAACCAGGCTGACGATAAAATTATTGCTGTTTTGACCAATGATGTTGTGTACAGTGAATACAAAGATTTGTCGGACCTGCCCGACATTGTGGTAGAAAGGTTAAAACATTACTTTCTGACTTATAAGGATATGCCCGGAAAGGCCAGCAATACCGAAATTACTCATATTTATGGAGTTGCTGAGGCACTTGAAATCATTAGATCTTCGATGGAAGATTATCATCAGCGTTTTGATAATATCGGGAAATTGCTTTAACAGCATAGAAGGGCGAAGAAAAATTATCAGAATTTCAATTTTGAAAAAGATAAATGAGGAGGCTGTCTCGGGTTTTGAGACGGCCTTTTTCCCATTTTACCGTTCCGATTAAAATTATGCTTAATTTATTTTGTATTTCATTGATTTTCAAATTAAGTTTTGATAACTTAATGGCTTAAAATCAATCGACTTATGAAACCAAGCCTAATCTTCCTTTCAATTCTTTTTTTAGTTCTTTTTGCAATTGAATCCAGTTCGCAGGAAAAGGTTACCTATTCAGGTACAGTTACTTCCATGCGCGTTCCGTTAAACAAGGTTAGGATTATTGCATTAAATTCGGGCGAGTCAACCGTTTCCGATTCGTTGGGACATTTTAAGGTGAGTGGCTTTAAAAAAGATGTATTAGAGATATCAGCTTCCGGGTTTGAACAAAAGAGAGTAAAGGTTGGCAAGCAGGAAGTGCTTTCCATTTCGCTGTTATTCAAGAATACCCCATCCAATATGAAGGAAGCTGTAGACAATGGGCACATTTCAGAAAAAGCACTAAGCGAAGCCATTAGCCTGACTCAAACTAAAAAAGGGAGGGACTATTCGACCTATCAATCGATTTATGAGTTGATAAGCAGCGAGATCTATAATGTAACCGTTGAGGGTGCAATTATTTACAATAAAAAGAATGTTTCGCTTACTTCTGAACCAAGAGTTTTGTGCGTTGTCGACGGGAAAGTTGTTCGTGATATTTCTTTTGTTGTTCCGGCAAATGTAAAATCCATTGAGTTTATTGACGATGTGGGCGCAACCATGTGGGGAGTACAGGGTGCCAATGGTGTCCTTTCAATCACACTGAAGTAATTGAAAGGAGCCGGCTTGCCGGATAAGGCCGTGGTTATTTCCTTTTTAGGTTCAGGTACGAATAATCAAATCCGTTAACATCGTCGGAGTGGTCTTCTCTTGAAACTTCTTTCCACTCTGAAAAATTAATTTCAGGGAAATATACATCGGCATCGAAGTCGCGGTGAACCAATGTCAGGTATAACTTACCGGCCAATGGATAGAACTGACGGTAAATCATTCCGCCACCGATGATAAATGCCTCCTGCTCATTTTTAACAGCCTCAATGGCTTCATCCACCGAGAAAACCATCTCGCAGCGGTCGAATTTTTCTTCCGGATTATCAGTGATAACAATATTCCGGCGATTGGGAAGCGCCCCTTTCGGCAGCGACAACAAAGTATTTCGGCCCATAATAACCGGGTAGCCGGTTGTAATTTGCTTAAACCGTTTCAGGTCGTTGGGAAGGTGAAACAGCAGATCATTGTTCTTCCCGATGGCAAAGTTTTGGGCAATTGCCACAATGATGGAAATATTTTCGTGTATCATAAATTTGTCAGAATTGAAAATTAAACGGCCACAGCTCCCGCAATGTGTGGGTGCGATTGATAACCAACCAGCTCGAAATCCTCATATTTAAAATCAAAAATACTTTTTACTTCCGGATTGATTTTCATTTGAGGAAGCGGATAGGGCTCGCGGCTAAGCTGGAGTTTAACCTGTTCCATGTGGTTGAGGTAAATATGAGCATCGCCCAACGTATGCACAAACTCACCGGGCTGAAGGTTGCAAACCTGCGCCATCATTAATGTTAGCAAAGCATAAGAGGCAATATTGAACGGAACGCCGAGGAAAATATCGGCACTTCGCTGGTAAAGCTGACACGATAATTTGCCTTCAGCAACATAAAACTGTACCAAAATGTGGCAGGGTGGAAGATTCATCTGGTCGATTTGACCGACGTTCCAAGCGCTGATTAAATGTCTGCGCGAATCCGGATTGTTTTTCAGACTTTCAACCACCTGCGAAATCTGATCGATGTGATGGCCGTCGGGTGTTGGCCACGAGCGCCACTGATACCCATAAACCGGTCCAAGGTTGCCATTCTCATCAGCCCATTCGTTCCAGATTCTGACCCCATTGTCCTGAAGGTATTTGATATTGGTGTCGCCGGTTAAAAACCACAGCAATTCGTGAATGATCGACTTCAGATGTAATTTTTTCGTCGTTAAAACCGGAAAGCCATCGGCCAGGTTGTAACGCGACTGATAGCCAAAAACACTGATCGTTCCGGTTCCGGTTCGGTCGCTCTTGTTGACTCCGTTTTTTATTACATGATCCAGTAAATCAAGATATTGCTTCATTTTGTGGTCTTTAGAATCTGTTGTTTTATCTGGCGGCAAGGTAAAAAGTTTTCAGGAAAATCTGAAGTTTATCCTAAAGTAATCCTGATTCTTCCCACGACCGAGAAAAACAAAACGCTTAAAATATAGACTTTCAGAAGCAATTAATGATGTACCTGTATTTCGGATGGTTTATGTTTGTATTTGAAAACAATCGGGAAAATTAGGGCCAAAACCAGAGCGTAGGCAGCAAAAATATACCAGATTGTCGGCCAGGCCCGACTGATGAGTTTTCCACCTTCGCCATATACCGAATAGAAATCGACAACCGCGCCGCTGGCATATCCGCCAAATATGGCGCCCAATCCGTTGGTAAGCATCATAAACAATCCTTGAGCGCTGGCACGAATTTCAGGTTTGGCTTCGGTTTCAACGAATAGTGAACCTGAAATATTAAAGAAATCGAAGGCCATGCCATAAACAATCATCGACAGAACCAGCAGGATAAGGCCGCTTCCGGGATTACCGATGCCGAACAGCCCAAAGCGAAGTACCCAGGCCAGCATACTCATCAGCATAACTTGTTTGATGCCAAATTTGCGAAGGAAGAACGGAATGGTCAGGATAAACAGTGTTTCAGACATTTGGGAAATCGACAACAGGATAACCGAATGTTTTACACCAAACGATTCTGCATATTCTGGGATATCTTTGAAACTGCCAATAAACAGGTCGCCGTATGAATTGGTGATTTGCAGAGCTGCTCCCAAAAGCATTGAAAACAGGAAGAAGACCACCATTTTTTTCGATTTGAATAAAACCAATGCATCGAGGCCGAATGCCGAAAGAAGCGATTTATGCTCGGTTTTAGCTGGCGGACATTGCGGCAATGTGAACGAATACAGCGCCATTACCAACGAGGCAACTGATCCGACATAAAGCTGGGCATTGGAGTTTTTGAAACCCGACAAGTCGACCACCCACATGGCTACAATAAAACCAATGGTTCCAAACGTGCGGATAGGTGGGAAGACTTTGATGATGTCAAACTTATGTTCTTCAAGGGCGTTGTAAGCTACCGTGTAATTTAATGATATGGTTGGCATATAAAAAAACAGGTTTACCAGCATGGCCCAATACATATGGTCGTAATCGGTAACGGTTGAAGCGTAAAAAAGCGCTGCTGCCCCGAACATGTGGCAAATACCCAGCAGTCGCTCGGCATTGATCCATTTATCTGCAATAATTCCAATGATTCCGGGCATGACAAGCGAGGCAATTCCCAGGGTAGCAAAGATGGAGCCAATTTGTCCGCCTTCAAAATTCAGGCCCCGACCCAGATAGCCTCCAAGCGAAATCAACCACGATCCCCAGATGAAAAACTGGAGGAAGCTCATCACGATCAACCGATTTTTAATTCCCATAATGTAGTTCTTTGAGTTGTGTAGTTTTTTAGCGGGTTTAAAACTACGAAAATCTACTTATTCATAAAGTAGATAAATCATCTAAAACATATCGTTTGGAAAAGAAAACAGAATAAGAAATGAAGATAATGACAAATTGAATGGGGAGTAGTGACTGTTTATTCCTTGATCCGGCGGTTTATTTCGTCGCGAATAGCCGATGCTTTTTCGTAATCTTCGGCCTGGATGGCACTTTCGAGCATCTGGTTAAGTTCGGCCGAGGTGTATTTTTCATATTCGTGTTTCCCGCGTACTGGTTCATCCACGATGTTTTGATTCCAGTCGTCCTGACCGTGTTCGTTTTCAAACTCAATTACAATTCCGGCACGGTTCAAAATATCCTCGGTTGTGTAAATCGGGCAGTTGAAACGGAGGGCCAAAGCAACGGCGTCTGACGTGCGCGAGTCGATCGTAATCCTGACATCTTCTCGTTGGCAAACCAGTTCAGAATAAAAGATGCCTTCTTCCAGCTTATAAATAATAACTTCCAGAATCACGATGTCGAACGAGGTAGCCATGAATTTGAACAGGTCGTGAGTAAGCGGGCGCGGAGGTTTCAGCCCTTCAAGTTGTATGGCAATCGACTGAGCTTCGATTGGGCCTATAATTATAGGTATTCTCCGGTCACCTTTTTCTTCGGCCAATACCAATGCATAAGCTCCTGATTGAGATTGGCTAACAGAAAGTCCTAATATATTAAGCCTGATTTTCTCCATCGACATCAAAATAGCGCTACAACGGGTAACAAATATAGTAATTGTTTACATACTGTTAAAATTTGAAATTAGCTTTGTTCCCTTTATTTTTATCCTGAAAACAGGCTTTTGCATTGGTTTATCAGTTCATTTAGCCAGCTTAAAACAATGCACACTCTGCCAGTCAGTGAGTTCCGGAAAAATATCCTGAAAAAATAGTGTAAACCTTTGGTGGTCACTTAAAATTGTATACTTTTGCAGTCCGAAAGTTTTCGCGCAGGCCCGATAAGTGGCAAGCATTAGTTTCCCGCCTGCCGGAATAAATATTAAAACAGATTGAAATGTACGCAATTGTAGAGATTGCCGGTCAGCAAATGAAAGCTGAACAAGGCCGTAAAATGTATGTACACCGTTTGGAAAATGCCGAAGGCGAGACTGTTGTATTTGACAAAGTTCTTTTGGTTGACAACGACGGTAAAGTGAAAGTTGGAACTCCTGTTGTTGAAGGAGCTAGCGTAAAAGCTACTGTTCTTGAGCACGTTAAAGGAGAAAAGGTATTGGTCTTCAAAAAGAAAAGAAGAAAAAGCTATCAGAAAATGAATGGTCACCGTCAATACCTGACCAAAATTCAAATTGAAGAAGTTAAAGGATAACAATTAAAAAAGATTTACCATGGCTCATAAGAAAGGTGTCGGTAGTTCCAAGAACGGACGCGAATCGCATAGTAAGCGACTTGGCGTTAAAATTTTCGGCGGTCAGACTGCTGTAGCTGGTAACATTTTAGTTCGCCAGAGAGGTACATCACACCACCCAGGCTTAAACGTAGGTATTGGCAGAGATCATACTTTGTTTGCATTGGTGGATGGAACTGTTGTTTTCAAGAAAAGAAGAGACAACAAATCGTTTGTATCGGTTGAACCTGTTGTGCCTGCAGAAGGAAGCAACTAGGTCGATTAATGATATTCGTTAAATAATCTCCTGCTTTTCCGAAGGCAGGAGATTTTTTTATTTTAAATTTGTCGGTCGATTAAAATAAAACTTACCGAAAATGCTCAATTTAAAATTCATACAGGAAAATCCTGAATTGGTGATTGCCAAATTGAAAAAGAAACATTTCGATGCGTCAGCAATCGTTCAGCAAATCACCGCTCTGTCAACCCGGAAAAATGAAATACAGGCCACTGCCGACCGCACCAAGGCCGAAATGAATAAAATATCGAAAGAGGTTGGTAACCTGATGCGTGAAGGCAAAAAAGATGAAGTCGAAGCGGCTAAAGTCCGTACTACCGATTTGAAAGATTCGATTTTTCAACTGGACAAAGACTTTTCACAAATTGATCAGCAAATATTTGGGCTGCAGGTTTTATTGCCTAATCTACCTGCCGATATCGTGCCTGAAGGTCGTACACCTGAAGATAATCTGGTAGTGAAACGGAACGGCGAAATTCCGGTTTTGCCTGAAAACAGTGTGCCGCACTGGGATTTGGCTAAAAAATACGACATTATCGATTTTGAGTTGGGAGTGAAGATTACCGGAGCCGGGTTCCCCATTTACAAAGGTAAAGGTGCCCGACTACAACGCGCGTTGATCAATTTCTTTTTGGATGAAGCCCGTAATTCAGGATATCTGGAAATTCAACCACCTTATATGGTGAACGAAGATTCAGGTTTTGGAACCGGCCAGCTGCCCGATAAAGAAGGTCAGATGTACCATGCAACTGCCGATAACCTGTATCTGATTCCAACTGCAGAAGTGCCGGTAACTAATATTTACCGCGATGTCATTGTAGAACCCAAAGATCTTCCGATTAAAAATACAGCATACAGTGCTTGTTTCCGCCGCGAAGCCGGTTCGTACGGTAAAGATGTTCGCGGACTGAACCGTCTGCATCAATTCGATAAAGTTGAAATTGTTCAGATTGCACATCCCGAAGGTTCTTATGACCGCTTGGACGAAATGGTTGCTCACGTAACTGGCTTGGTGGAGAAACTGGAATTGCCATACCGTATTTTGCGTTTGTGTGGTGGCGACATGAGTTTTACTTCGGCTCTGACCTATGATTTTGAAGTATTCTCGGCTGCTCAGGAAAAATGGTTGGAAGTAAGTTCAGTTTCAAACTTTGAATCGTTCCAGGCCAACCGACTGAAATTGCGTTACCGCGACGAAGCCACCAAAAAACCGGTCATTGCACACACTTTAAATGGTAGCGCGCTGGCATTACCGCGTATTATGGCTGCTTTACTCGAAAATAACCAAACTCCTGAAGGAATCCGGATTCCAAAGGTTTTGGTTCCGTATTGCGGATTCGAGATGATTGACTAGTACAATATTTAAACTATACAAAGAGGCTGTTTCGGATTATCCGGAGCAGCCTCTTTATTTTTATAGTATTTTAAACACGTTTAACCAGGTTGTAGCAGGAATTCTTAATCAGTATATTTAAACCTTTTAATCGCAAAACCCGACTATGAAAAAGATATTAATAGTATTTGCCTGCCTTCTGGTCTCTGCTTTTCTGAAAGCGGAAGATGGTTCACAGTTGTGGCTTCGGTACAAAACTTTACCCGATTCTGTTGCCCGAAAATATACCCAACAATTACGGTTTTTGACATTTAAAGCGGATAATTCGATGAGGCAAGTGATTAAGAAAGAATTTGATCTCGCCTTTTCCGGTCTTTTGGGATCGAAGCTGACTGAATCCGGAAAAACTCAGTCGGAATCAATTGTAATTGGAACTTTTCAGGATAAAGTTGTGAGTGATTTGATTGCCGCTGACCTACGTAAATCGTGCGGCGACGAAGGCTTTATTCTGAAAAACATCAGCACAAAAGATGGAAAAGTACTGGTGCTGGCTGCCCAAAAAGATGCCGGATTGTTGTATGGATCTTTTGAATTATTCCGGCTGATTCAGCAAGGCAAACCAATCGATAATCTCAACCTAACCGAAAAACCATCCTATCAGCGACGAATACTAAATCATTGGGACAACCTGAATGGAACGGTTGAGCGCGGATATGCCGGTCATTCTATCTGGAAATGGGACGAACTTCCGGGAAAATTAAGTTCCAGATATGAAACTTATGCCCGGGCAAATGCTTCCATCGGGATTAACGGAACGGTTTTGAACAATGTAAATGCAAAACCTGAAATTCTGAATAAAGAATACCTGTCGAAGGTTAAAGCGCTTGCCGATTTCTTCCGGCCTTATGGAATCCGGGTTTATTTGTCGGTGAACTTTTCGTCGCCAAAAACCCTTGGAGGATTGCCCACTTCCGATCCACTCGACGAAAAAGTGATTGCCTGGTGGAAAGAAAAAGCGGCTGAAATTTACGCATCCATACCTGATTTTGGAGGCTTCCTGGTGAAAGCTAATTCGGAAGGTTTACCCGGGCCGCAAGATTATGGCCGCACACACGCCGATGGTGCCAATATGCTGGCTGATGCTTTGGCTCCTTACGGTGGAATTGTGATGTGGCGTGCTTTTGTATATAAACCCGATGGAGACGATCGTGCCAAGCAAGCCTACAAAGAATTCGTTCCGCTTGATGGACAATTCCGTTCAAACGTGGTTGTTCAGGTGAAAAATGGACCGGTCGATTTTCAGCCACGTGAGCCGTTTAGCCCATTGTTTGGAGCGATGAAAAAGACAAGCCTGATGCCTGAGTTTCAAATTACCAAAGAATATTTGGGCATGAACGATCATCTGGCTTACCTGGGGCCATTATTCGAGGAATGTCTGGATGCGGATACCTATGTGTTGGGCAGAAATTCGACTATCGCAAGGATAACTGACGGATCACTTTTTCAGGATAAAGTTACCGCCATTGCCGGTGTTGCCAATATTGGCGAAGATGTGAATTGGTGCGGTCATCAGTTTAATCAGGCCAACTGGTACGTTTTTGGGCGACTGGCCTGGAATAATCAGTTGTCGTCAAACGACATCGCTAAAGAATGGATTGGGCAGACTTTTTCATCCGATCCTGAATTTGTTTCTGAAGTTGGCCGCATGATGATGCAATCGCGCGAGGCGGTGGTGAATTACATGACTCCGATCGGGCTTCATCACCTGATGGGCTGGAATCACCATTATGGACCCGAGCCCTGGTGTGCCATTCCGAATGCCCGCCCCGACTGGATGCCATCGTATTATCACAAAGCCGACGCCAATGGAATCGGTTTCGACCGGTCATCGAAAGGGAGTGGGGCAGTGTTGCAATATGCCGAACCTTTACGCTCGATGTACGATAATCCGGCAACCTGCCCTGAAATCAACCTGTTGTGGTTCCATCATTTGTCCTGGAATTATGTACTGCCTAACGGTAATCAACTTTGGGACGAGTTGTGTTATAAATACAATTCAGGAGTCGATCAGGTAAAGAATTTCCAGAAAATATGGGACAGCCAGAAAGGAAAAGTTGACGACGAACGGTTTAAAGAAGTTCAGCAACAACTCGTGGTTCAGGCAAAGGAAGCCATCTGGTGGCGCGATGCCTGTTTGTTGTATTTCCAAACATTCTCGAAAAGGGAAATTCCAATTGAACTCGACCGCCCAATAAACCGCCTCGACGATATGAAAAAACTAAAATTCAACATGGGAAATCATAATTGATTACTTATCGCGGTTGCTATATTAAATAGCAAAAGGGCTGTTCCAATTACTATTGGAGCAGCTTTTTTATAACATACAAAGGTCAAGAAAATAACAATAAAACTAAATGCATTATCTGATTAGGATAACTAAGTATTATGATTTTGGCATTTAAGTTCTTGCGTTTAATATATTATCATTCTTTTAAATTTCGTGGTTTGTTATATTGATATTTCTTATATTTAACAGAATTATTTCAAAATAATATTTTGTAATTCTATTTTCCTCGATCATAAGAATATAATAAGATCAATAAAATTTGTGTCTATCCAGATATGGAGTAGTCGTTTTTGAATCTTTTGTTGTTCAATCACTCAGAAAGTCTTTAAGATGAAAAATATTTTTGTATTTGCACTATTCGGGTTAATACTTATAATGGAGACCTATGCGCAGTCTAAGAACTTTAATATAAATGATGCGATTTCATTATCGTTAAAGAGTGCCGAATTTGCTGAGAAATTCGATGTTTCAGTTAAGAATGCCCGCCCATTTGTGTTAAACTCAATGCTTTGGAATCACAGCAATGTTGCTGTTGGAGATACCTTGCAATTGTCATTATTTCCAGGGAAAGAGTATCTCTCTGTAATTCAATCAAAAACGATCGATGTGAACGGAACAACCGTGTTGGTTGCCAAACTAGTCGGGTTCCAATTTGCCTGGTGCTTTATATCCCTGACTGATCAGGTGGCCTTAGTCATGGTTGACATCCCCGAACGTAAAGAAAAATACACCACACGGTTTCATCCACAGAGAAGTTCGCAGTACTTGGTACAATTGGACGAAGACAAATTGGATATTCTTATTGATGGACAAATGCCTATTTCAGGCAATAATGCTTTAGATATTAGTAATTTGCCAAATGAAAGCGAAAGAAATATCCTTAATGATAATAAGACAAGACAGGAGAATATAGGCCTTAAGTCTGCTCAAATTAGCCAGATAATTAGTGACTCAGCTCAAATAGATATTTTGGTGGTATATACACCGGCTGCCAAACAGTGGGCAGACACCCACGAAGGTGACATAAACAATACTATTAGCCAAGCTATAACAAAGTGCAACCTTGTTTCTGAAAACAGTAAATTGGGGATAAAATTTAATCTGGTTCACTCCACTGAAGTTGATTATAATGAAACAAATGACTCTTATGCTGATTTGGACAATCTGACAGATGGAGTTGTTCCAAATGTACATGGCATAAGGGATATTCTGGCTGCTGATATCGTTATACTTTTAACTACAAACAATGACTTTGGAGGCATGGCATCGCAGCTTTTTGATCGATATGGAATGAAAGATGGTGCTTTTTCTGTTGTTAGGGTACAACAAGCAAGCGGCTTAAGTACCATTCACGAAATCGGACATACTCTTGGTGCAAGTCATGTTAAACAACAAAATTTCGCACCAGGACCTACAAACTGGAGCAATTGGCCAGAGAACACATGGTCTGCTGCTTGGCGATGGATAGGCAAAGACAATAATTATTATTGCACTATCATGGGATATGATGCTGGGTGGTATTATCCCGATGGAAATTCAACCATTCAGGTACCTTATTTCTCCGACCCAAATATGCTTTTTCAGGGATATCCTGTTGGTAATTTAGCGGACGGTAACAATGCTCGTACGATTCGTGAAATAAAGCATGTAATAGCCGATTATTGTGAGGAAATACATAGAAACACACCAACGGTTTATACTGTTAGTGTGCATGATATCACAAAAGATGGGGTTGTCTCGGGAGGTGTAATAACAAACAATGGAGACGCACCGGTAACAGCAAGGGGTGTTGTGTGGAGTTCTAATCCATTGCCAAATTTAAATGACCATTTTTCTATTGATGGATATGGTATTGGTGCTTTCACAAGCCATGTTGATGATTTAGTGATGAATAAGATCTATTACTTGAGAGCTTATGCCACCAATGATTTTGGTACATTTTATGGTAATCAGGTAGTTTTTATTTACAATGGTGGAGTAAGTCGGGATTTTGTAACCCGTTGGAAGCTACCTATAGGACAAGCTACTCTTGAAATTGCTCTTATTACAAATGGAGAGGTTCCTTATTCATGGAAAACAGTTTCCGGAGATCAAAGTGGCTCTGGTATATTTCCAAAAGTATGTGGTGGTGTTAAAATAAATGGTCTTCCAGCGGGCGAAACAATCATATTGAGTATTGCTCCAGAAAAGCTAAAAAGGTTTTTAACTTATTCACCTTGTGGCCCCAGTGTTGATATTGCTGATAAGGAAAACCTACTGGATGTGGAACAATGGGGCACAGTACAATGGAATAGTATGAACTATGCATTTTATGGGTGTAAAAATATGAAGGTTTCAGCTACAGATATTCCTGATTTGAGTACAGTCGGGAATATGAGGGGTATGTTTAGTTTTTGTAGTGCTTTAACTGGTCCGGCCAATATCAACGAGTGGTACGTTGGTTTTGCAAAAAAAATGGGTGACATGTTTTGTTTTGCTACTGCATTTAATCAGGAAATAGGTAGTTGGGATGTCTCAGGCGTAAAAGAGATGCAAGCGATGTTTAAAGGTGCTTGGTCGTTTAATCAAGACATCGGAAAATGGAATGTTTCCAAAGTTACTACAATGGAACAAATGTTTAATGAAGCAAGGGCATTTAATCAAGATATTGGAAATTGGGATGTATCTAAAGTAAATTTGATGAATACAATGTTCGGGTCTGCCGGTTCCTTTAATCAAAACATTGGAAGGTGGAATGTTTCAAATGTTACAGGCATGTTTTCTATGTTTTATGGTGCATCTTCTTTTAATCAGAATATTGGGAATTGGGATGTATCTAATGTTACAGATATGCGTCAGATGTTTTGCGATGCGACCTCCTTCAATCAGGATATAGGTAGTTGGAATGTATCTAGCGTAACATCTATGGCTAGTATGTTTAACTTTGATACTGCATTTAATCAGAATATTAGTGGATGGAACGTTTCGAAGGTAAAAAGTATGGAGGCAATGTTTTATGCAGCCATAAATTTCAATCAAAACATTGGAAGCTGGGATGTCTCGGCTGTAACAGATATGAGCCAAATGTTCAGATCTGCAAATTCATTCAACCAAAATCTTGGCTATTGGAGACTAATAAGCCTAAACAATATGGCTAATATGCTGGATAATTGTGGCATGGATTGTTCCAACTATTCGGCAACCCTCTCGGGTTGGAGTGCAAATATCACCACTCCGGATAATTTGAAACTTGGAGCTCAAGGATTGGGGTTTGGTAACAATGCTAAGGATGCAAGGATTAATCTCACGACAAACAAAAAATGGACGATAACCGGTGATGCTGCGACAGGTGCAACGTGCGACATAAAAACAAATGTAATCGGCAATAATGTTAACACTTCTAAACTGAAAATCTACCCCAATCCGGTTGACAATGAATTGACAATTGAAATTGAAGGGAACTCATATGAAACCGACTTAGAGATTACTAATGCAATTGGCCAGACAGTTTATAAAGGAAATATTGCAAATCAAATTACTATTCAAACAGGAAGCTTTGCACCAGGAATGTATTTAATTCGATTTGGGAACAATAAAATATTGGAGTTTAAGAAGATAATTAAGAAATAGGAAAAGTACAATGATTCTGGTGAAATGCAAATCATGTGTGTTTAATATCTTTTCTTATCTTTAAGCAAACTCAATGTATGATGGAACTCCCGAAATTAGTAAAAGATGATAGCTATCTCGAACCGTATGCTTCGGCAATAATGGCGAGGTTGCAAACTGCTGAGGATAAGGAAAAGGAGGTTTTAGGCGGTCAAAGTTTGTCCGATTTTGCACAGGGGTATAAATGGTACGGTTTGCATAGGGAGAACAACCTGTGGGTATTGCGCGACTGGGCTCCCAATGCGACAGCAATATACCTGATTGGCGAATTCAATGACTGGCAGGAACGACCAGAATATGCCATGTGCCGCGTTGAAACCGGCGATTGGGAATTACGGCTTCCGGATAAAATGATGAAGCACGGCGACTTGTTTGCTTTTTCCGTTCACTGGAACGGAGGGCAGGGGAAACGTATTCCGGCATGGATCAACCGGGTGGTTCAGGACGATCATACCAAGATTTTTAATGCCCAGGTTTGGGCTCCGGAGAAACAATACAAATGGAAGCATGCGAAATTTAAACGCTCATCTGAAGCTCCGCTGATTTACGAAGCACACATTGGCATGGCTGGCGAAGATTACCGGGTGCACACCTACAACGAATTTCGCGAAAATATTTTGCTGCGGATTAAAAATGCCGGCTACAATACCCTTCAGCTGATGGCTATTCCGGAGCATCCGTATTACGGAAGTTTTGGCTATCATGTGTCAAGTTTTTTCGCTCCATCATCGCGTTTTGGTACTCCTGAAGAACTGAAACAATTGGTTGATGAAGCGCATGGGATGGGCATTTCGGTGATTATAGATTTGGTTCATTCGCACGCAGTAAAGAATGAAAACGAAGGATTGGGCCGTTACGACGGAACGCGCTGGCAATTCTTTCACGACGGACCCAAAGGCGAACATCCGGCCTGGGATTCATACTGTTTTAATTACGGAAAAACTGAAGTAATTCACTTTTTACTCTCAAATATTCGCTATTGGCTCGAAGAATTCCGGTTCGACGGATTCCGGTTCGATGGCGTAACCAGCATGTTGTATTTCGATCATGGTTTAGGAAAAGCTTTTACCAGCTACGACGATTATTTCTCGGGTGGCCTTGATCAGGAAGCGCTGAGCTATTTCATCATGGCCAACCGGCTGATTCATGAGATCAACCCTAACGCCCTTTCGATTGCCGAGGAAATGAGCGGACTGCCCGGTCTGGCCACCTCGCATGCCAATGGCGGCGTTGGTTTCGATTATCGCATGGCTATGGGAGTTCCCGATTTCTGGATAAAATTGATTAAAGAACATTCCGACGAACAATGGGATGTGGGTAACATTTTCCATCAATTGACTTCAAAACGAATGGACGAGAAAGTCGTTAGTTATGCCGAATCGCACGATCAGGCACTGGTGGGCGACAAAACCATCATCTTCCGGCTGATTGACAAGGAAATGTATTTCAGTATGCGAAAGGACCAGCCTAATATGACGGTTGACCGCGGAATTGCTCTGCATAAAATAATACGTCTGGCCACTTTGAGCTGTGCCGGGGGTGCCTACCTCAATTTTATGGGCAACGAATTTGGGCATCCGGAGTGGATCGATTTTCCGCGTGAAGGGAATGGCTGGTCGTATGCCCATGCCCGCCGGTTGTGGAGTTTAGCCGATAATAAGGATCTGCGTTTTCACTGGCTGGCCGATTTCGATCGGGAAATGATTTCGCTGATCAGGAAAGAAAAATTGCTCGAAACACCAGAAGTGAACTGGGTTTACGATCACAAAGGCAATGAAGTACTGGCATATACCAGGGGGAAATATCTGTTTGTTTTCAATTTTCATCCAACACAATCGCTTGTCGATTATGGCATTCCATCGGATAATGCCAAATATAAAATTGTACTGAATACCGACGACGGGCAGTTCGGTGGTCACAACCGGGTGGATAGTCAATTGACTTATCTGACTCATCCATCGGAGAAAGACGGGAATCAGCACTTTTTGCCGCTTTATTTGCCTGCCCGCACGGCTTTGGTGCTCAAAAAGCAAAAGTAACAAACCCCGCCCTGAAGTTTAGATAGTAAAAGATCAAATGTCGATGCCTTTTTTTACTGAAATACAGATTCCGACGTATTCGAGCCAGCTGGATTATTCGAAACGAATGATGCTTTTAGGCTCGTGCTTTTCTGAAAACATCGGGCAAAAGCTGCTCGATTTGAAATTCAGTGTGGATGTGAATCCATTCGGAATTCTTTATAATCCTGACTCGATTGCCAACAGCCTCGAAATATTGCTTGCAAAGCGGAATTTTACTGCGGATGATCTTTTTCAGGATCAGGGCATTTGGAACAGTTTTTATCATCATAGCCGCTTCTCGGATGTCGATCAGGAAAAGGTGCTTGAAAGAATTAACGAGCGGATTTGTTCTTCTCATGATTTTCTGAAAAAAGCTGATTTCCTGGCTATCACGTTCGGAACATCGTGGGTTTACCAGCTCAAAGAAACCGGACAAATCGTTTCCAACTGCCACAAAATACCTGCTGCCGGGTTCAACCGATTTCGTCTCGAAGTGGAGCAAATTACCAACCGATACAGCAAGCTGCTTCAGGAATTACTGCAGTTTAATCCCAATCTGAAGGTTGTTTTTACGGTGAGCCCTATTCGTCATTGGAAAGATGGTGCGGTTGAGAATCAGCTCAGTAAGGCAACGCTTCTGCTGGCAATTGATAAGTTAATAAAGGAGTTTGGTGAAAATACGTGCAGCTATTTCCCATCATACGAAATTATGATGGACGAACTGCGTGATTACCGGTTTTATGCTGAAGACATGCTGCATATCAATCCGGTGGCAACCGACTATATCTTCGGGCGCTTCTGCAAAGCAATGGTATCGCATGAAAGCATGGAAATATCGGCTGTGGTTGCCCGGATAACCCGATCGGTGCAACATCGTCCGTTTAATCCGGCATCAGTCGAATATAAAAAATTTCTTCGGGCCAATCTTGCCGAAATTGAAAAACTGAACTCAAGGTTTCCGTTTTTGGATTGGTCGGAAGAGCGCACTCATTTTACTCAGGAATTAAATAGAATCAGATGAAGGTATTGGTGTTTGGCTGGGAATTTCCGCCTCACATTTCGGGTGGCCTGGGAACTGCCTGTTACGGATTGACCAGGGAACTTGCCCGGATCGAAGGCGTTGAAGTTACTTTCGTTGTTCCCAAAGTTTGGGGCGACGAGGTTTTGCCTAACATTACCTTGCTAAATGCCGGCCAGGTGCCGGTTGTGCACCAGCAGATTCAGTTTGACGATGTAAAATCTAAAATTGAATATTACGAACTTCAGTCGGGCCTGATTCCGTACCTCGGAACCGCCGAATTTGATGAGCTGAAAACTGCGACTACTTCGGCTGAGAAACGATTTGTTGAAGTAACTCCGGAAGGAAAAATCGTGTTTGAAGGCGGCTATCAGCGGAATCTTTTTCAGGAAATAAACTATTACGCCCTGGTAGCAGGACAGTTGGCCCGCGAAATTGATTTTGATGTGATTCATGTGCACGACTGGATGTGCTTTCCAGCCGGAATTGCGGTGAAGCAGATCACGGGGAAACCATTGGTGTTGCACGTTCATTCAACCGAGTTCGATCGCTCCGGAAGTATGGTCAATACAGCCATATGCGCGATTGAGAAGGAGGGAATGTTAGCAGCCGATCAAATTATTGCTGTCAGCGATTTTACACGGAGGACCATTGTCCGAAATTATGCCATCAATCCGGGCAAGATAAAAACCATTCACAATGCAGTTGAAACGGTTGAATACACTGTCAGGAAAAAAATGCAAGGTTTTGGCGCCGATAAGGTGGTGAGTTTCCTTGGGCGGATAACTTCCCAGAAAGGGCCGGAATATTTTATTGAAGCGGCCAGTCAGGTGATTCAACAGGTAAAAGATGTTCGCTTTGTTATGGCTGGTAAAGGCGATTTGCTCGACGAGATGAAGCGACGGGTTACAGCACTTAACATTTCGGGCTATTTCCATTTTCCGGGATTTCTTACCGATGAGGAAATTGCTGAACTATTTCGGATAAGTGATGTTTTTGTAATGCCTTCGGTTTCCGAACCGTTTGGTATCGTTGCTCTTGAGGCCATGCAGGCCGGAGTGCCGGTGGTTGTTTCGCGTCAGTCGGGAGTGTCTGAAGTCGTCAGAAATGCTGTAAAAGTTGATTATTGGGATACCCGGGAGTTGGCCGGAGCCATTTGTGAGTTGTTGTCGGATTCAAAATTCAGGCGCAGTTTGGCTGAGAAGGGCAGGCGCGAGGCCGGGAAATTGATGTGGAGCAGGGCAGCAGTAAAAGTTCACCTGATTTATCTTGACCTGATTAAAAAAGCGAGTTTTTGAGAACATAAATAACTTTCATTACCTCAATTGTTTACCAAATATTAACGTCCATTTTACATTAAGGTCATTCAAGTCCGTGTTTTTTTAGCTTTTTTTGCTATTTAGTTTTCAGACTCTGTGAGTTAGGAAAATTGAGGGTTTGTATTAATAAATAAAAACATATATCGTGGAACAACCAATCTGGAAAAAACTGTTTGTAGAGTCAAATATCCCTGAGAAATTGACTCCGCTCAAAGAATTGAGCCGCAATTTGTGGTGGGTATGGAATACCGAAGCCCGTGAATTGTTTCAGTATATTGATGCTGAAATTTGGGAAGAATGCGAGCATAACCCGATTCTGCTGCTCGAAGAAGTAAACTACCAGCGGTTTCTTGAACTCGAAAATGATGAAGAGTTCCTGTTCAAGATGAATCATGTTTCGTCGTTATTGCATAAATACCTCGACGAACGTAAGGCTCCTGTGGGAACATCTGTGGCCTATTTCAGTATGGAATACGGTCTGCACGACAGCCTTAAAATCTTTTCGGGAGGTTTGGGAATACTTGCTGGCGATTACCTGAAAGAAGCCAGTGATTCGAAAGTGAATCTGGTTGGGGTAGGGTTGCTTTACCGGTATGGTTATTTCCGCCAGAATATTTCAATTAACGGCGAGCAGCTTTCGAATTACGATGCACAGCAATTTTCAAAGATTCCGGTTCAGCCAGCCTACGATAAAGATGGTAACTGGATTCAGGTGCAGGTTGAATATCCTGGACGCGAGCTGCAGGCCCATGTATGGCAGGTGAATATCGGTTCGGTAAAACTGTTCCTGCTCGATACCGATTTTGATGCGAATTCGGATGAAGACCGTTTTGTAACACACCATTTGTATGGCGGCGACAACGAAAACCGACTGAAACAGGAAATGCTGCTTGGGTTGGGTGGTATGCGAGCCCTTAAAAAGTTGGGCTACGAAATGGATATTTACCATTGCAACGAAGGTCATGCGGCCATGATTGGCCTGGAACGTATGGCTGACCTGATTCTGGATAAAGGATTGAAATATACTGAAGCCAAGGAAGTTGTACGGGCATCAACGTTGTTTACAACTCATACCCCTGTACCTGCAGGGCACGATGCTTTCTATCAGGATATGTTTAAACACTACATGTATTGGTATCCTGAGAGAATTGGTATTAGCTGGGACGAATTTATCAATCTGGGTAAAGCAAATCCATTCGAAGATCATTTTAACATGAGCTACCTGGCCTGCAACATGTCGCAGGGAATTAACGGGGTTAGTATGCTTCACGGCGAAGTTTCGAAGGATGTTCTGAGTCCGCTTTACGACGGATATCTTCCTGAAGAACTCGAGGTGGGTTATGTTACCAATGGCGTTCACTATGCCACATGGTCGGCTAAAGAATGGAAAGAAATTCACCAGAAATACTTCGGAAAGAATTTCACCGAAAACCAGCTCGATTTTGATTTGTGGGAACGTATTTACAAGATTCCGGACGAAGAAATCTGGAACCTGAAACAAAATATGCGACTGAAAACCATTGGTTATATCAAGCAACGCTTTACAAGCAGCTGGATTACACGCCACGAAAATCCGAAACTTATTTCGGAAGTTTTAGGCAAACTGAATCCATATGCACTGACCATTGGTTTTGCCCGTCGTTTTGCCACTTATAAACGGGCACACCTGTTGTTCCGCAACCTCGACCGTTTGGCCAAGCTGGTTAACGACCCGGCTCGTCCTGTTCAGTTTATTTTTGCGGGAAAAGCTCACCCTGCCGATAAAGCAGGTCAGGATCTGATCAAGCACATCATTGAAATTTCGAAACGTCCTGAATTCATTGGAAAAATCCTGTTTGTTCAGAATTACGATATGAACCTGGCCAAAATGATGCTTCAGGGTGTTGATATCTGGATGAATACACCAACCCGTCCGCTGGAAGCTTCGGGAACTTCAGGCGAGAAGGGCGTTATGAACGGAACCATTCACTTCTCGGTACTCGACGGATGGTGGGTGGAAGGTTACAAGAAAGATGCCGGATGGGCACTTCCACAGGAAAATGCTTACGACAGCAACGATCTTCAGGATGAACTGGACGCCGAGACCATTTACAACATCTTCGAGGAAGAGATTTTACCCGCATTCTACGACCGCAACATAAACGGTATTCCTGAAAAATGGGTATCGTACATTAAAAATACATTTGCGCAGGTGGCTCCGAACTTTACCACTGCCCGAATGATCAAAGATTATCAGGATAGATTCTATACACCGCAGGCCGAACGGTCGTCACGCTTAGTGGCATCCGATTACAAACTGGCCAAAGAAATTGCAGTGTGGAAGTCGGTAGTTTCGTCGGTTTGGGACCAAATTGAAGTAAAGAGCGTTCAGATTACTGATGGAATAACCAACGTACTGAAAATTGGCGAAGTATATCCTGCAAGGGTTGTAGTGGATATTAAAAGCCTTAAGCCTGAAGACCTGAGCGTGGAAATGGTGATTACCGAAAATAGCAAGGATAACCGCCCTGAGCTGATCGAATGCCTGCCATTTGTTGTTGAGAAATCGGAAGGACAGGTTATTACCTATAAACTCGATTTGAACCTGATGAATGCCGGTGCATTCGGATATGCTATCCGCATTATTCCAAATCATCCGGAATTGCCGCATCGTCAGGATTTCCGTTATCTGAAATGGGTACAATAATATATTCGATATTCAGAGAGAAGGTAGCCAAAAGCTACCTTCTCTTTTTTTAGCAGATGTTTAGTTTATCCGCTTTTATATCCAATTTTGCATTTTTAGTCTTCACGCATGAAAAACTATCTTTCGCGAACTACTTTTCTGGCAATTGTCGCTTCGTTACTGTGGTCCTCGGCTTTTGTAGGTGTAAAAATCGGCCTGAAATACCACACTCCGCTTCAGTTTGCCGGAATTAGGTTTTTTATTGCAGGTCTTATGCTGCTCCCCGTTATTCGCGATTTTACCCGGTTCAGGAAAGAAGTGAAAGCTAACTTTATGTTTGTGTGCCTGGTGGCTTTTTTACAGGTAGTGCTTCAATACACTTTCTTTTATAAAGGAGTGAATCTGGTTCCGGCATCCATCTCAGCCATGATTGTGGGCTCCGGACCCTTATTTGTTGCACTGGTGGCTCACTATTCAATTTCCGACGACCGGTTAAACTGGACTAAAATCACAAGTATTCTCCTCGGCGTACTGGGAGTTGCCGTAATTACCCTTGGCCGGAAAAGCCTTCCATCGGGTGCTGAAATATCGCTGCTTGGGGTTGCTTTTTTGCTTCTGAATAACCTGACGTCCGGTGTCACTAATGTTGTTATTGCCCGCAAGCGGCAAACCATCTCGCCACTGATTTTAACTTCTTCGTCGCTCATTATCGGAGGTCTTTCCATGGGGCTGATTTCTCTTCCTTTCGAGGGGCTGCCACAAGAGTCGTTTCCGGCTGAATATTTCATTGCTTTGATGTGGCTTAGTTTTCTGTCGGCTGCTGCGGTTACAATCTGGAATACATTACTGCGACGGCCATCGGTTAAAGTTTCTGAATTAAACGTATGGAAGTTTCTTATCCCGGTCTCAGGAGCAATCTTAAGCTGGGTAATTCTTCCGTCAGAATCGCCTGATTTGGTTTCTGTCTTGGGAATGGTCCTGATAGGTGCTTCGCTGGTTATTTTGAACCTTTCTTCGTGGCTGGGAAAAGCATAGTAAATACCTGCCTGATATTTAGTTGAATGGGTTGCATTTCCCTCGTGCAGAGCAATGTTTGTGGCCAATAAATCGACATTGATATTCTGTCAAACAACATTATTGCCGGCAGCGATTTGAGGTCTTTAATTGCTAACTTAGAAAGCGCTAATTCACCTTTAATCCATATACTAACCGCAGCAAATGTTGCATAAAACCACAATCGTATGAATTCTATTTTTTTATTGGTGCCTGCCGGTTCTATTCTGGCACTAGCTTTTGCATGGTTTTTCTTCAAACAGATGATGAAAGAAAGTGAAGGGACGGATACGATGAAAAAAATTGCAAAACATGTGCGTGATGGAGCTATGGCCTACCTGAGACAACAGTACAAGGTTGTTACAATTGTATTTATTATTCTGACTTTATTATTCGCAATAATGGCGTATGTCCTGGGAATTCAGAACCCATGGGTGCCATTCGCTTTCCTTACCGGAGGTTTCTTCTCCGGATTGTCGGGTTTCTTTGGAATGAGGACCGCAACTTATGCTTCGGCCAGGGCAGCCAACGCCGCCCAGCGTTCGTTAAACGACGGGCTGAAGGTTGCATTCCGTTCAGGAGCAGTAATGGGACTTGTTGTTGTTGGGCTTGGATTGCTCGATATTTCCATCTGGTTCTATGCTCTGCAGTTCATTATTGGGGCGCTCGATACTACCACCAACAGTATTATTGCCTCTGATCCTTCGATGAAACTGATTATTATAACTACTACCACACTTACTTTTGGTATGGGAGCATCAACCCAGGCCTTGTTTGCCCGTGTTGGCGGAGGTATTTTTACGAAAGCTGCCGACGTAGGTGCCGACCTTGTTGGTAAAGTGGAAGCCGGTATTCCGGAGGACGACCCACGCAACCCTGCAACAATTGCTGATAATGTTGGCGATAACGTAGGCGATGTGGCCGGTATGGGTGCCGACTTATACGAATCGTATTGTGGTGCAATTCTTTCAACAGCAGCTTTGGGCGCCACCGCTTTTGCAAGCCTGGGATTCGAAACTCAGTTTAATGCCGTAATTGCTCCAATGATTATTGCTTCAGTGGGTATTATACTTTCGATCCTCGGTATTTTTATGGTGAAAGCCAAGGAAGGCGCCAGTCAGAAACAATTACTCAGCGCACTCAGTCGTGGGGTAAATGTTAGCTCTGTTGGTATTGCCATTTTTTCATTCCTGATCCTGAGATATTTGGATATTCCTAATTATCTGGGCATTTGGGGTGCTATGATGGTTGGTCTGTTGGGTGGTATTGGTATTGGTAAAATTACCGAGTATTATACTTCAGCAGGATTTAATCCAACCAGGCGCATCGCTGACGCTTCGAAAACCGGACCTGCCACCGTTATTATCTCGGGTATCGGAACCGGAATGATCTCTACTGCAATTCCTGTGCTTATTGTTGGAACATCAATCATCCTGGCATTCTTATTTGCATCAAAGTTCGATTTCAACCAGATTAGTTTCGGATTGTATGGTATTGCCATTGCTGCTGTTGGTATGCTTTCAACGCTTGGTATAACTTTGGCTACCGACGCTTATGGCCCAATTGCCGATAATGCCGGAGGAAATGCAGAAATGAGCGGACTTGGGCCTGAAGTTCGTCAACGTACCGATGCTCTCGACTCGTTAGGAAACACTACTGCCGCTACAGGTAAAGGTTTTGCAATTGGTTCGGCAGCATTAACCGCTTTGGCATTGCTGGCTTCGTATATCGAAGAAATAAAAATTGCCATTGCCCGTGTTCCTGAAAAAGCAGAGCTTTTTTTGCAAAGCATGAATGTGGATATTCACAAGGCAACCATCCCGCAAATGATGCAGTATTTCCATCTCGATATGATGAATCCGCGGGTTTTGGTCGGTGCATTTATTGGTTCGATGGCAGCCTTCTTGTTCTGTGGATTAACGATGAACGCTGTTGGTCGTGCTGCTCAAAATATGGTTGAAGAAGTTCGTCGCCAGTTCCGCGAAATTGCCGGGATACTTGAAGGCAAAGCTGAGCCTGACTATGCCCGTTGCGTTGCTATTTCAACCAAAGGAGCACAGAAAGAAATGTTGTTCCCATCGTTGCTTGCCATTTTAATTCCAATAGCCACAGGGTTAGTTTTTGGTGTTTCCGGCGTTACCGGACTTTTGCTTGGCGGTACTTCAACCGGCTTCATTCTTGCCATTTTCATGGCAAACTCTGGAGGTGCATGGGACAATGCTAAAAAATATATTGAAGAGGGAAATCACGGCGGCAAAAAATCGGATTGTCACAAGGCAGCAGTTGTGGGCGATACCGTTGGCGACCCGTTTAAAGATACTTCAGGTCCGTCGTTAAACATCCTGATTAAACTGATGAGTATGGTTTCAATTGTGATGGCCGGTGTTACTGTAGCATATAGCCTGATGTAACTTATTCTGAAATCATAAAAAGATAGACTGATCAGTTGCTGGTCAGTTTTTAGTGGGAGGCAGCCTCGATGTAAAGATTGAGGCTGCTTTTTTATTTGCCAGAACTCAGTCCGGTTTAAACAGCTTCTTTCGGATGGGTTTGTTAGGTTAATGTTAAACGAATGTTAAGAGTCGCTTTCTTGTTGTACAACAGGGTTTCCCGCGGTTTTTTACTAAAACTATTGATTTTTAGAATGTAAGAATGATTGATATACCGGAGAAATAATTTGAAAGTTGGGGGCCACATTTCCCGAAAATCAGAAGGAATAAATAAGAAATTACTTTTAGGTTGGCAAAAATTTAATGCCTGAAATGACAGGGTATTTTCGTTGAAGGTATTTCTTTTTTTTGTTCAGTCCCCTTTTGTTTCAAGGGGTTGACAGGTGATAGCACACAATAATGTAGAATTACAAGACTAAAAAAAACTAAATGACTAATAGTATAAACTCACAAAACCAAAATTCTATTCTCTAATTATGAAACGTTTGAAACAAGCACTTCTCTTTTTGGTTTTTTTAGCCTGCTCGGGTTCCCTTTGGGCCAGCGAAGCAGATCTGAAAATACCCGACCTGCATGAAGGTCATTTCCCTTACTTTTTTAATCTTACAGCATGGCAATTGCTGTTTTACGGTTCATTTGTAATTCTCGGTACGTTGGGTATCAGCTTATACCTGCGTAAACAAATCGAGAAATTACCTGCCCACAAATCGATGCTGGATGTAGCAGAAACGATCTATCAAACCTGCCGCACTTATTTGATTCAGCAGGCTAAGTTCCTTGCTATCCTGTTTGGTATAGTTTCGATAGCTATTATCTTCTATCTGATAATGGCTAATCGGAATCCGGAAGGTGCTAATGCAATTCCAACTGTTGTAACCATTATTCTTGTATTACTTTTCGCCGTAATCGGTATGGGTGGATCGTATGCTGTTGCCTGGTACGGAGTTCGTGTAAATACGTATGCCAATGCCCGTACAGCTTTTGCTTCGCTCAGAAAACGCCCATGGGACGTTGTAAATATTCCGCTTCGTTCAGGTATTTCAATTGGTTTATTCCTGATTTCACTGGAGTTGGTGATGATGGTTGTCATCCTGCTTTTTGTTCCCCGCGAAATCGTTGGTTTCTGTTTCCTTGGATTTGCTATTGGTGAATCGCTTGGAGCATCGGCTTTGCGTATTGCTGGTGGTATCTTCACTAAAATTGCAGATATCGGTTCCGACCTGATGAAAATTGTATTCGACGTTAAAGAAGATGACCCACGTAACCCGGGCGTAATTGCCGACTGTACCGGCGACAATGCCGGCGATAGCATTGGCCCTACTGCCGACGGTTTCGAAACTTACGGTGTTACCGGTGTTGCTTTGATCTCGTTCATTACTTTGGCTATTGCTGATGTTCAGCTTCAGGCTAAACTGATTGTATGGATCTTTGGTATGCGCTTCCTGATGGATATTTTCTCCGGAATTTCATACTTTATCAATCAGGCAATCTCTAAAAAGAAATATGGCCATTTGCTCGAATTCGACTTTGAAGAACCGCTGACTCGTCTGATCTGGATTGCCGCTACAACTTGTATTGCAATCGGTTATATTATGAGCTATTTCCTGATTGGTGATTTACCTCAGGGGTTGTGGTGGAAACTAGCTTCTATTATCAGTTGCGGAACATTGGCAGCTGTATTGATTCCTGAATTTACTAAAATATTCACCAGCTCGAAATCGAAACATGTGAAGGAAATTGTAACTGCTTCAAAAGAAGGAGGTTCTTCACTTACTATTCTTTCAGGAATTGTTGCCGGTAATTTCTCGGCTTACTGGATCGGAATGTTGCTAACCGGCTTAATGACTGTTGCTTATTTTATCAGTCAATTACCTGGTTTAGATCAGATTCAGTATGCCAGTATCTTCTCTTTCGGTTTGGTGGCTTTCGGCTTCCTCTGTATGGGACCTGTAACCATTGCTGTTGACAGCTACGGACCTGTAACCGACAATGCTCAATCGGTATTCGAACTTTCGCAAATTGAGCAGATTCCTGGAATCAAAGAAGAAATTAAACGCGATTTCGGTTTTGAACCTGATTTTGAACAGGGCAAACATTACCTCGAAGCAAACGACTCGGCTGGTAATACTTTCAAGGCAACTGCGAAGCCAGTATTAATTGGTACTGCCGTTGTTGGTGCTACTACCATGATTTTCTCCATTATTCTTCTTCTGAAGAAAGAAGGAATGTTGAACCTCGAACTGACTCAGGCTCCCGTTTTGCTAGGTTTCATTACCGGTGGTGCCATGATTTTCTGGTTCAGCGGTGCTTCTATTCAGGCCGTAACAACCGGAGCATATCGCGCCGTTGCTTTCATCAAGAAGAATATGAAACTCGACAAGAGTGAAGCGGATATCCATGATTCTATTGAAGTGGTTAAAATATGTACCCAATATGCCCAGACAGGGATGTGGAATATTTTTATTGCATTGATGACAGCTACTCTGGCCTTTGCTTTGTTCGATCCAAACTTCTTTGTTTCTTACCTTATTTCAATTGCTATTTTTGGTTTGTATCAGGCTATCTATATGGCTAATGCCGGTGGATCGTGGGACAATGCCAAAAAACTGGTTGAAGTTGATATGAAAGAAAAAGGTACCGAACTGCACCACGCAACTGTTGTTGGCGACACCGTGGGTGACCCATTCAAAGACACCACTTCGGTAGCACTGAACCCAATCATTAAATTCTCGACATTATTTGGCCTTTTGGCCGTTGAAATTGCCGTTTCAATGTCAACAGTTGTCGATGGCGTGAAAGGTTATCGCCTGTCGCACCACATCATTGCTGCATTGCTAATGGCCGTTTCAATGTACTTTGTCTGGCGGTCGTTCTACAAAATGCGTATTAAGAAGAAATCTCAGCTTATTGGTCATTTAGATCATAAACCACCGGTTTCCTCCGATATCCATGTAATAGATTAATCCAAAGAGGTTTTCCTGATAAAAAAGGAAAACCTCTTTTTTTTCAACGCGTTGAACAAAACCTATGGTTAATAAGTTGTAGTAATCAAAAGCGACAACACTAAAACCGAACAATATGGCAAATCTTTCAGCAACCTACATGGGCGTCAAATTGAAAAATCCAATCATTTTGGGCGCCAGTAATCTTGTTTCAAAACCAGAAGTAATTAAAGAGCTTGAAGAGGCAGGAATCTCTGCTATTGTTTACAAGTCTCTTTTCGAAGAACAAATCCAGTTGGAAAGCCTTCAGCTTGATGAAGATATGAATGAGTATGCCAACCGAAATTCGGAAATGGGACGAATTTTTCCCGAGATTACTCATGCTGGTCCGAAGGAACATTTATTCAATCTGAAAAAACTGAAAGAAAACACTTCAGTTCCTGTTTTTGCCAGTTTGAACGCTCTTTATGAACCCAGCTGGGTTGAATATGCCAAAGCGCTTGAAGGTACCGGAGTTGATGGCCTTGAGTTAAACCTGTATGCCACACCGGGTTATTTTGAAGTTGGCGCGGCCTCGATCGAAGAGAAACAGTACCAGATTGTGAGGAGTGTTAAGAAAGCAGTGAAAATTCCGGTAAGTGTTAAGCTGAGCCCTTTTTACACCAACACCATGAATTTTATTAAAAAACTCGATGAAGCTGGAGTTGATGGATTTGTCATGTTTAATCGCTTTTTCCAGCCCGAGATTGATGTTGAAAATGAAACCTTTAATTTTCCGTGGGAATTGACCCAGCCGCGTGATCATCAGCTTTCGTTGCGGTATGCCGGGTTGCTTCATGGAAACATCGAAGGTAGTATTTGCGCCAGCAGGGGAATTTATACTGCTGAAGATGTAATTCGCCTGATTCTTTCGGGTGCCGATGTTGTTCAGATTGTTTCAACTATTTATAAGAATTCACCGACAGTTGTGGCCACAATCTTAGCCGAAATGAATAATTGGATGGATAAGAAAGGTTATAAAAACCTCAGCGATTTCCGTGGAAAACTTTCAAGGAAAAATCTCAGGGATCCGTTTATTTATCAACGGGCGCAGTATGTCGATATCCTGATGAAATCAGAAGAAATATTTAAGAAATATCCGATGGTATAAATCGGATGCTTCATTGTGAATAAAAAAGACAGGACTAAAATCCTGTCTTTTTTATTTTATTGTTATTCCAGCTTCAATACCTGGTACGAATGGGGTTTCAGCTCCAGGTTTAAAATTGTGCGTGAAACAGGCGGTTTTCTGAAACTCTGAAAAATGTTCCTTTTTTCTCCTGGCACTTCTTTATTGTTGAGCAAATCGGTGCCTTTTGAGAAATTCTCGCCAAGCCTGAGCTTTACTTGCTGGGTTTTATCCGAGAACGACTCGATAATGACCGTATTGTTGTCGTACACAAACAGACTAGTATAACCAGGAGCTTCGAGCAATGCCGGCCAGTTGGGCATCAGTATTTCCTTAATTTTTGAAAAAACATCAACCGGCATCCGGTACAGGTCAATCATGTTATCAGGAATGGTCAGTACATAAAGCTTTCCTTTCGAGTAGTCGCCGCGATGCACAATGGGCCAGCCGTTGGTGTGGTCGAATGCCGAAACGACTTCCCACGAGTCGTTGGTAATGTATTTGATTTGCGGAATAATCATATCGGTGTCGATAAACGAGTGAGGTCCCCAGCCGGCACCAAATTCTTTTACCGAAGCTTTTTCGTCGCCTATCCTCAGCTCAACAATCTCGTTCAGTCCTTTATTTTGCATGGCTTTCAGGAATCCTGAAGTGACCATGATGTCTTTTCCTGCCTGAAGCTGCTTCTTGATTTTGCCGATGATCTCAGCATCGAAACTGGCCTGTTGTGTCAGGAATACGATGGGTTCATTTTCGGGGAAAGTAGGAACAATGTCTATCGGAATACCAATCATACCCATGTAATTTGGAAGGAAATCTTCGCCCAGCGAATGGTAAGGTTTGTAGGTTTTCACACCTACGGGGTTTCCAAGCTTGTCCATAAACCGGTCGATGGTTTCAAAGGTATATCCGGCAGCGCGGGCAAAACTGGTTGGTAGCAGCATTTGACCATTTTTGTCGGGGATGGGTTTCATCATTTCGTCGTAGTTGAAACTGCAAACCTCGTGGTTTTGCCATTCGGCCCGGTCGTTCTTCGTAAGCTGTCGCTGCATTTGGCGGAAATCAAACAGGGTGATTTCAGGTGCCTTGGCAAAAATAGTCAGCCAAAGCTGTTCTGCGTAGCGGTCCATCGAGGTGGCGCCGCCGGTGTCCACCCAGCCTCCTCCGTTTTTGCCCGGCTTCAGGTTGTTGAAATAACGGTAAACAAGGTAGCCCAGATATTGCTGAAGGTGCTGATTCCCGGATGGATCGCGGGTTTCGGTACCGGTATAAACGCCGTCGAACATTCTTGGCTCGGCTTCAAGATTAAATCCGCACCCCTGAAAATGATCATACCAGTTTGGGTATTTCACCACCACCTTGATGTTGGGATTTATTGCTTTTGCCGGGTCGATAATCAGTTCTTTGGCGGCTTTAGCCATTAAATCGAGGCGGAAGTCGGTCCAGCTGCGGGTTCCTTTTGCCTTGATGCACAGGTCGCACTTGCAGTTAGTAAAGAAGAAATCGTCGAGAATCAGTTCGTCGAAGTGTTTGGCTGTGAATTCAACGATTTCCCTGATTTTTTTCCGGTGCTCCGGATTGGTGTAGCAAAAAGTCTGGAAATTATTTCCTTCGTCAACAGTCAGCGTAATACCACCGGCTGTTTGTATGCCTCGGCTTTCGAAAAAGTTTTTGGCTTTCAGTAGGGTTGCTTCATCTACAACCAGTAAATCGCGATGAGTTTCGAGGTAAATTTTGTCGACATGAACCTGCCTGCTGATTTCGTCCCAGATTGGTTCCAGCCATTTTTCGTCGCCCATTTTTGCAGTTTCATAGGCCCTTGAGTACACCGAAACCTTAAAGTTTTTGTAGTTTCCGCCGGCCAGAACCTGGAACACGCAAAAGAGTGCCAGAATTCCAGCGATGACTTGTTTTTTCATCGGTTATTTGTTTTAGGTAGGTTAGTTTTTCTTTATTCGCTTACAAATCCGGCGAGCGCATAAACCAGTGCTGCCTGCCAGTTAATTGCTATTTCGTTGGTACGGTAGTCATCCTGAATGTCGTTCCAGTTGGTTGCGGTATGTCCGCCGCCAACAATATATCCTGGCCAAGGTTCTGCTTCATTGTCCGATCCTGAGCGCCGGTCGTGTGGGTTCATTGCCGGATTGATTCCCAGCCCGGTTACGTAGGAACGATTGTAGTAATTGCGGCCAAAAATATGCGCAATAGCGTCCTGCGATGCTTTAATGTAGTTTTTGTCAGGCGCGAGTTTATTGGCAACCTGCAGATTCATAACCACCCGAGCAATCGTTCCGTTACAACCCCAGTAATAGCGGGTTAACGGACGCCCGTAAACGTCGGATGCCGATTTAAAAGTGATCAGGTTGGCTGTTTTTATGATGTTTTGTTTAATCTGCTTCTGAACTTCAGGATTTTTCCCCGGTTTGGCTGACAATGCATAAGTAAACATTCCCAGATTGGAAACATCGCCCCAGTCCCAGTCTTCATCAATCTGGAAGTTTTGAGCAAGCGCCTGCTGTTCAAAGTCTTTCAGATATTCAGGCTGACCAGTCGTTTCCCACATTTCAGCAGCGGCCCACAAGCGGTCGTCCTTGTCAGATGTTTGATAACCACCTGTTTTAAATTCGCCCTGAACAAAGTTTTTATCCTCCGGATTTTCTTTCAGAAAACTATAGCTTAATTGGGCTGCAGCAAAACATTTTTGTGCATATGCTTTGTCGTAAGGCATAAAATAACGCGCTGCCTGTGCCATCATGGCCACAAAATCGGCAGTAGCTGCCGAACTCCAATCGGTGAAATAGCGCTTCTGTTTATCTTCTTCAGGCTTACAAAACGATTCAAAGTTTTTTGCGGTTAGTTTATGCGAAACCTTTCCTGAACCATCGGTGTATTGCATGGTTAATAACCAATCGGTTTCCCATTTTAATTCTTTCAGGTAATCGGGATATCCGGGAGCAGTTTCCGGAAGGTCGAGCGAAAGTTTCTTTAGGTTATTCTGGAAATGGTCCCATGCCATAAACATCATTCCAACAGTGATTCCGGCATTTACAACATATTTTCCGTAGTCACCGGCATCGTGCCATCCTCCTGTTCCATAGCGGATATGATCGGGTTTTTCCTGAAAATCTTCGTATCCGTCGTTCATATGGCATGGAGCATGCGAGTATTGATGCCCGTTGTGTGTGCCATCGACAGCGGTACCACACCGCCATAAATAAAAGCCGCGCATGCTGGTGTAAAATGCGTCGTTGTATGCATCTGGCTTTATTTCGAATATGCCCGATTTACTGCCATCCGAAGCTTCGAGGTAATATTTACCGCTTTTGGAGAATGCTGAGAAGTCGGCTAATCCAATTTTTTGATTGACATCTTTCTGAAAAACCGGTTCGGAAACTTTGCCCTGAAAAACCACCGACTGATTGTCGGCCTGCTTGATAACAAACGTTGAAGCTTCGCTAACAATCGATGCTTTTTTGGAAGATTGTGGCAGGTAACCCAGCGAGTTTAGGCTGATGATTGCTTTTTGGGCAAACAATAAATTGATTGAAAGAAAAAGAAGCGCGGAAAGCGTAAATATTGTTTTTCTCATAGTCAGATGGTTGGTTTAGTTTATTGTATATAGTACAATATTATACAAAACTAATAGAAATGAGTATGAAAGCAAGGAGTAATTCGCTAAAAATTACACCATTTCAATGGTTACTTTTTTAAAGAATCGTGTTTCGAGCAGCTTCACGATTCGCTTCACCACAAATTTTCGGATCTCGAGTTCCACTGGCTGATCAGGATCCTGATGTGCCCAGTTGATGCGGGTTCCAACAATAATATGGATAATATCGTGCTGGGTTAAAAGCTTAACGACGACTTCCGGAGGACTATCGCCTAAACGCATGTCGCTGTTGTAACTTTCCAGTATTTCTTCTACCCGTCCAAGGGTCAGAATACCTTCGGTAACAATTTCGAAACCTTCCATTTTGGCTGCAGGAGGAAGCGACTTTTCGGAGAAGCGGTGCTGAATGTTGATGTTGATGTCCATCTCGCGGGCGATAATTTCGGCCGTTGTTCCCCCGCAGATGATCTTCTTGCCGGGAAATTCCTTGATTCGCTGTACAAAATCAGCATCTTTTATTTTGTAGAATGGTGGTCCGGTTATCAGCATAAATTCACGGGGCTTCCTGAAGTAAATTACCCCGCAGCTGGCGTCATCGCGAATCTCGAACGAATCGTTCATCGATGCCTGGTTCAGTATTTTGCGCGCCAGTTTGGTGGCTGATATTTCATATTCGCGGGCAATCTGGTTTTCGGCAAAACTGGCAATGTTGTCGAGCCCCCAGCCTGTAGGAAACCGTGTACTTCCCAACCCCGACTGGTTTACACCGTCGGTCATGAAAATAATACGGTCTTCGAGGGTTGGTGTAAATTCCCTGATCCGAAGTATTTTACCGGCATTTTCTTCCCCGCGGATTGGAATCTGAATTTCTTTCGGGTTGTACAACTGGCCTTTCCGGAAGAGAATGGAGCGGGGGTTATCGTAATTTATGATTCGAACAAGCCCTTCGTCTTCGATTTCGATGATGGTAAATGTGGCATAACTTTCTTTTCCATCAACACTTTTTGGGAGCGCCCGCATAAAAATATTGGCAGCAACTTCGGGCTTGGTGTGGAAGGATGTGTAGTTCAGCGCCATCGAAGCAGTTAAGGTAGCCAGCACATTTGCTTTTACTCCATGTCCGATTCCGTCGGAGAGAACCAGAATGCTGCGTCGCTCCACCCTGATTTGGCGTGAATGAAAAACATCTCCGCAAACAATTTGTCCGTGGCGATTAAGCTGATGTAAATCTACTTCGATGTGGTATTCTGCCATTTTTTAAGTTTCAAGTTCAAAGTTTCAGGTTTCAAGTTTTGGCTTCGGCAAGTCTGACTACTTTTCGTTGATATTTTACTTGTAGTCTTTGTATATCAGTCAGTCCGTCAATTCTTCAGTATTTATTCTTCATCCTCGCCATATTTGTACGATTCGATGATCGAGTTCAGCAATTCTTCGGTCATCGACGCATTATCGCCCAAAAGGAAAGCGATTTTCTGCACTGTTTCCAGATTGTGTTTGTTCACACGCTGGGCGCGGCTGATAATTTCTTCGCGCACCAGCGACGGCGCAGACATATCGCGGATTAATGCCCCCACAACGCGGTGCTTGTAAATGGTAATTACCGATACATGCAGCAATTTATTCTGAATCCGAAGGTCGCGTTCAACTGCATTTTCGCCCGAGGTCATGGTTGCCGAAAACATTTTGAAAATCACATCCGGAACCAGCTCTTTAAGGTCGGCGCCATGCAGCCCAGGAATGGTTTCGTATAATTCTTCAATTTCGGGGCCCAGAAGTTTGGCAAAAGCCTCATTCGAGTCAATTACTTTGTACTCGCTGTCAACAATGATGAGTCCGGCCCTGATTTTATGCATCATAGCCGAAGAGATAACTGTGGCTTCCCTGGCTTTCTCGAGTTTGCGTTCGGCTTTTTTTCGTTCAGTAATGTCGAAAATTGAGCCAACAATCCCGATCAGTTCACCCTGGTTATTCCTGATTACCGCTTTGTTGAATACCACATCGCGCAATGTTCCGTTGGCATCCCGAAACTTTGCCTCATAAATCTGGTCTCCGGGGCTATCAAGCAACTCCTGATCGCGTTGTGCATAGATTTCGGCAATCTCGAAAGGCTGAATGTCGAAAACTGTTTTTCCGATAATTTGCGATTTTGGCAGGCCAAGTAGTTTCTCCTGTGCCATGTTACAGGCTTTGTAAATGCCCTTCATGTCGCGGTAAAAAATGGGAATTGGCAAGGCATCAATAATTTTCTGATGCAGTTCGGGGTCGTCAATAAACTCCTGATTGAAAGATTTTTCTTCGTAAATCATGATGTGAGAATTTCGAACTTAATTTACGAAACCAATCTGAATATTCAATTCTGTTTTGTATGAAATTGCCATAAGTGCAAAAATTCTAATAAAACTAAAATGATCATTTATGGCTATTCCATACATTGGTATCAATTCTGAAAATCAGATGTTGATTACGAGAATTAGGAACCCAAAACTGAAAAAATAACAAATGAAAGAAATCAGGATATGCAAATTCTTCAAACTCCTTAACTGAAACCATTTTAAATAAGCGCCAATGCTGATTTTGCGCAAGGGTATTCAGTTATTTTTTCAGAAATTTGTCGCAAACTATTTTGAATTTACATGAAGTTAAAAGAGATCGCGGCAGTTTTAAATGCAACAATATCCTGTGGAGCCGACAAGCTTGAAGATGAGGTGGAAATGGGCTACAGTTCCGACCTGATGAGTGATGTGCTCACCCTGGATACCGACAATTTAATCCTGATTACCGGATTGGTTAATTTGCAGTCGATACGCACTGCTGAAATGGCTGATATTCGCGCCATTGTATTTGTAAGGAATAAAAAAGCCACCGATCAGATGCTGGAACTGGCCTGCGAAAACGGGATGTGTATTCTCGAATCGCCTTATTCGCTTTTTAAGTCGAGCGGATTGCTCTTTCAGGCTGGGCTGAAACCGATATATTGATTTGCTATTTAGTTATTTATCATTGACGATTTAACGGTTTAGATAGTAAATTGTCAATAATCAAATTGTAAATATTCTTGAAACTAACTTTTAACATACACGGAGGCGATTTCACCCGGGCCGGTTATCCGTCGAGCGAGGTGAAGAAAGTGCTGAAGCAACTGGATATTGATGGAAAAACGATCAAAAATATTGTGATAGCGCTGTATGAAGCCGAAGTGAATGTGGTGGCTCATGCCTGGAAAGGAACGATTTCGATTGAAATTTTTGAGAATAAAATTACCGTGCTTGTGGAAGACGAAGGTCCCGGAATTCCTGATGTAGATCTGGCTATGCAGGCCGGTTACTCTACGGCGAGCAAAGAAGTTCGCGATATGGGTTTTGGTGCTGGAATGGGTCTTCCCAACATGAAAAAGAATACCGACGAACTGGTAATTGAAACCGAAGTCGGAAAGGGAACTAAAGTAAAAATGGTCAATTATTTCTGATGGAAGGATCGGCTAAATATCATACCCTCGACCCGGCCAAGTGCATTGGTTGCACGCACTGCATGAAGTCGTGCCCCACGGAGGCTATCCGGGTGGTTAATGGTTTAGCCGTGATCGACCACGATCGCTGTGTGTACTGTGGTCAGTGTCACAGGGCCTGTCCAACCCGCGCTTTCTATGTTGTGCAGGACGATTTGGCCATGATTTATTCGTTCAAATACCGGGTGATCCTGTTCCCATCGATAATGATTGGTCAGTTTCCGGAGAAATACAGCGAAGACCAGATTTACGAAGGATTGAAAAAAGTTGGATTTACGCATGTATACGAAGTGGAGCAGCCTATGCAGGTTCTGGTCGATTCGATAAACGAAGTGCTTCGGAATCCTGAAATGCCAAAGCCTGCAATTTCAATCTATTGCCCTGCTATTGTCCGGCTTATTCAGGGGCGATATCCGTCTCTGACTGAAAACCTGATTCTCAGGAAAACCCCACACAACCTTGCGGCTCATTTCGCAATAGAACAATTACTGCTCGAAGGTGCCCAACGCGAAGAAATTGGGTTGTTTTATGCCACACCATGCATTGCCAAAATTGCTTCGATAAAAAGCCCGGTTGGCGAGCGCGAATCTATTGTTGACGGCATTGTAAACATGAATCAATTGTACAACGAGGTAATGAAGGTTATCTCCGATGGCACGGCTCCTGATTATTCAGATGAACGAAAGAATCTTTGCGCTGAAGGTATTACCTGGAGTCTGACGCGGGGCGAATCGTGTCACTTCGGTTCAAGAGGAATTGCCATCGATGGCATCCATAATGCAGTTCGTTTCCTGGAACGGCTCGAAAACGATCAGGTTAAGGGTATTGATTTTATTGAGATGCGTGCCTGCGACCAAAGTTGTGCCGGCGGAATTTTGCTTACCGGCAACCGGTTTATGACCGTGGAACGGCTTGAACGCCGCGCCAAACGCTATCAGGCGGCGAAAGATATCAGTCAGGAAACAATTCGGGTTGATACGGATGATTTAAAAGAAAAAATTGTACTTGATCCGATTTTGCCCAAGCCGCACTTCGCTTTCGGGAAAGACCGGATAAAGGCAATGGAGAAAATGAATAAGGCCCAGCGCATTGTGTGCTTCCTGCCCGGAATTGATTGTGGCGCCTGTGGTGCACCCAATTGTCAGGCATTGGCCGAAGATATGGTAAACAACAAGGCAAAAATGTCGGATTGCACTTTTCTGCAGCAAATGTGGGTAAACGAAGGCCGCATTAATGCCCGTAAAGCGTTCCTCAATGTTCAGAAGAAATGGGGAACCGATAGATTTAAAGCTGATTGTAATAAAAGAGGACGACGAAATGAAGGTTTCTGAATTGGTTGAAAAATTGGGTCTGACAGTCTTTTCAGGCCATAAAGGTTTAGACCGCGAGATTAGCGGCGGATATGTTTCTGATTTGTTGAGCGACGTAATGGGCAATTCGCGCGAAGGCGAAGTCTGGATTACGCTGCAGGTGCACCAAAATGTGATGGCTATTGCTTCGCTGAAAGATTTGGCCGCCGTTATTCTGGTCAACAATCTTCCGCCGCAGGAAAATACGGTTCGTCATTCGAACGACGAGAATATTCCGGTTTTGGGAACTTCGCTTCCTGCGTTTGAAATTGCCGGGAAAGTTTATCAACTTTTCAACCAGTAAGCATGAACACATTCCGGACTGATTTACATATCCATACCGTTTTGTCGCCCTGTGGAAGTTTGGAAATGAGTCCCGGAAATATTGTTTCGCTGGCTAACCAACGTGGACTGAATATTATTGGAATTACGGATCACAACAGCACGAAACAGTGTGAACTGGTCTGGAAACTGGCTCAGAACACAAATCTGACAGTTATTCCGGGCTGCGAGATGACCTCGCGTGAAGAGGTTCATTGCCTGGGACTGTTTGAAGATTTTGATGCTTTACGCGTTTTTCAGGATTACCTTGACCGTCATTTGTCAATTATCCCGCATAACGCGTCGCTTTTCGGGTACCAGGTTGTGGTTGATCAGGACGAAAATATACTGGAAGAGCTGGATTACTATTTGGGTGCCGCCCTCGATGTCAGCGTTGAAGAGATTGAACAGAAAGTGCACGAACTCTCCGGAATTTTTATCCCGGCACACGTCGACAGACCACGCAACAGCCTGTATAGCCAGTTGGGATTTCTTCCGCCGGAATTAAAAGTTGATGCACTTCAGATTTCGAAGCTGGCTGATGAATCCGCAGTTCGCGAAAAGTACAGGATTGGATCCGACCTGACTTTGGTAAAATTTTCGGATGCCCATTTCCCCGACGATCTTGGAAAAACATATACGGTTTTTGAAATGGAATCGCCTTCTTTCGCCGAAATCAAAAAAGCTTTGAAACAGGAAGATGGTCGAGGGGTAAAGATTCCATAATACAGACCTGTTTTTCAATCCTTCAGTCATTCAATCAGTATGAAAGATCTTTCATTACATATTCTCGATATTGTCCAGAATTCTATTCGGGCAAAGGCAACGCTGGTTGAGATTGATGTTACTGAGCAGCCTGAAGAAAACAAACTGACCATTCGAATTACTGATGATGGCACTGGGATGAGTCCGGAAGAAGTGAAAAAAGCCATCGACCCGTTTTATACTTCGCGCACTACGCGGAAAGTGGGGCTGGGCTTGTCGCTTTTTAAGCAAAATGCCGAACAAACCGACGGTAATTTCAGTATTGAATCGGAATTGGAGAAAGGCACTTGTGTGACGGCCACTTTCGGATTGAATCACCTCGACCGGCCTGTGATGGGCGATTTAGCAGGCGTTTTGCTGCTTTTAATTTGTGCGCCCGATGCCATCGACTATGTCTTTAAACATCTAACACCAGCGGGCAAATTTGTTTTGGATACCCGTGAGATTAAGCAAACACTTGAAAATGTTCCGATTAGTCATCCTGAAATTCGTGAATTTTTGAAAGAAATGATTACTGGAAATTTAGAACAGATTCAAATTAGCGAATGATGATAAAACTTAGATATTATTTACTTTAAAGTACTGATATTTAGTCGTTAGTGATAGGAGCTTTATTGAACTTATTAATCCCCCTGAACTATGAATAAAATAAAATCTCTTGCCGATTTAAAAAAGCTGCAGTCTGAGGTACAAACGAAAATCAAACTGCGCGAACGAGGCGATCATCCTGAAAAACTTATTCAGATTAAAGTGTCGATGGCAACCTGTGGTATTGCTTCAGGCGCCAAGGAAACAATGATGTTTCTAATCGATGAGCTCGAGCATCAGGGTATCGATGCAGTTGTTACCCAAACAGGTTGCATGGGCTACTGTTATGCCGAACCTACCATCGAGCTGACCATTCCCGGCCAGGCACCGGTGGTATATGGTTTTGTAAATAAAATCAAAGCGCAGGAAATCATCGACAAGCACATCAAACTCAACCAAATGGTCGACGGAATTATTCCGGCAAGCTATTCAACAATCGACAATAACTAAATCAAACGGACAATTATGGCCGAATACAACATGCATATCCTTGTGTGCGGGGGTACCGGATGCAAGGCTTCTCAAAGCGAACTGATCAAAACAAACTTTGCTGCCAGGCTCAACGAGTACGGACTGACCGACGAAATTCAGGTCATCCTTACCGGATGTTTCGGGTTTTGCGAAAAGGGACCGATTGTCAAGATTTTGCCCGACAACACATTTTACACCCAGGTAACTCCTGAAGATGTGGCCGAAATTGTGGAAGAACACATCATTAAAGGGCGTAAAGTTGAACGACTGCTTTACAAAGATCCTGAAACAAAAGAAATTGTTGGCGATTCGAAGGGCATGGACTTTTACAAGAAACAGATTCGTATTGCTCTTCGGAATTGCGGATTTATTAATCCTGAAAATATTGAGGAATACATTGGGCGCGATGGTTATGCTGCCCTCGGAACCTGCCTTTCTGAAAAGACTCCTGAAGAAGTTATTAAGATCGTAAAGGATTCCGGCCTGCGTGGTCGTGGAGGCGGTGGCTTCCCAACAGGCCTGAAATGGGAAATTACCAATAAATCAGTCAGCGATCAGAAATATGTGGTTTGCAATGCTGACGAAGGCGACCCAGGTGCTTTCATGGATCGTTCGATTTTGGAAGGCGATCCGCATTCGGTGCTCGAGGCCATGGCCATTTGCGGTTATTGCATTGGCGCCGACAAAGGTTTGGTTTATATCCGCGCGGAGTATCCGCTAGCTATCGAACGACTGAAAATTGCCATTGCTCAGGCCCGCGAATATGGACTGTTGGGTAACGATATTCTGGGAACGGGATTCAGCTTCGATGTTGAAATCCGCTACGGAGCAGGTGCTTTTGTTTGCGGTGAAGAAACCGCGCTAATTCATTCAATGGAAGGTTTGCGTGGTGAGCCAAGTGTAAAACCACCATTCCCTGCCGAGAAAGGATATAACGGCAAGCCGACCAACGTGAACAACGTAGAAACCTTTGCCAATATTCCGGTCATCATCAACAAAGGAGCCGAATGGTTTGCATCCATTGGTACAGCCAAATCAAAAGGTACCAAAGTATTTGCGCTGGCCGGAAAAATTAATAATGTGGGTTTGATTGAAGTTCCGATGGGAATCACCCTTCGCGAAATTATATACGACATTGGCGGCGGAATCAAAGATGGCCGTGAATTTAAAGCTGTGCAAACTGGTGGTCCTTCAGGAGGTTGTTTAACCAAAGCTTTCCTCGATACTCCAATCGATTACGACAACCTTCTGGCAGCTGGATCGATGATGGGATCGGGCGGTATGATTGTTCTCGACGACTCGGATTGTATGGTTTCAATAGCCAAATTCTACCTTGAATTTACGCTTGACGAATCGTGCGGAAAATGTACGCCTTGCCGCATCGGGAATAAGCGTCTGCACGAAATTTTGGAAAAAATAACCGAGGGAAACGGCGAACACGAAGACCTGAGCCGCCTGCGTATGTTGAGTAATGTAATTAAAGATACTTCGCTGTGTGGATTGGGACAAACTTCACCGAATCCGGTACTTTCAACACTCGATAATTTTTACGACGAATACGAGGCACATGTCACCGCACACAAATGTGTGGCCGGACAATGTAAATCGATGATGCATTATTCCATCGATGGTGAAAAATGTACAGGCTGTACGCTTTGTTTCCGGAATTGCCCGGTTGGCGCTATTTCCGGAGAAAAACGTGCTCCGCATTACATCGATCAGTCGATTTGCATCAAATGTGGGGTGTGTTTCGAGAAATGTAAGTTCGACGCTGTTTTAATCGCCTAAAATTATCGCTATGGAAATGATAAATTTGACAATAGATCAAAAACCGGTGGTGGTCAAAAAAGGAACAACTATCCTGAAAGCCGCCTCCAGCATTGGAATTGATATCCCGACACTTTGCTATATGAAGCTCGATGACATGAACATCGAGAATAAGCCCGGAGGTTGTCGCGTGTGTGTGGTTGAGGTAAAAGGACGCCGGAATCTGGCTCCTGCCTGCTGCACCGAAGCCACCGAAGGCATGGAAATTAATACACATTCCATTCGTGCCGTAAATGCCCGTCGCACTGTGGTTGAATTGATTTTATCGGACCACCCGGCAGATTGCCTTATTTGTGCCAAGTCGGGTAACTGCGATTTGCAGAATATGGCCAATCATTTGGGTATTCGTAAAATACATTACCAGGGCGAACAATCGATGTATCGTGAAGATACTTCGCCTGCAATCATTCGCGAGATCAATAAGTGTATCATGTGTCGCCGTTGCGAAACCATGTGCAACGAAGTGCAAACTGTGGGGGTTTTGTCTGCTGTAAATCGAGGATTTCAGGCGGTAGTAGCTCCGGCTTTCGAGATGAATCTCGACCACTCGGTTTGTACCTATTGCGGTCAGTGTGTGGCCGTTTGTCCTACAGGTGCACTCACCGAAGCTGACGAAACCGGAGCCGTTATTCGGGCACTTTCTGATCCTACCAAAACCGTTGTTGTGCAAACAGCTCCAGCCGTTCGTGCAGCTTTGGGCGAAGAATTTGGTATGCCTGCCGGAACATTGGTTACCGGGAAAATGGTAGCAGCCCTTCGCCGATTAGGGTTCGATCATGTGTTTGATACCGATTTTGCGGCCGACCTCACCATTATGGAAGAAGGAACCGAGTTGCTTAATCGCCTGTCGGCCTACATGGAAGGCGATAAAAATGTGAAATTGCCAATCCTGACTTCATGTTGCCCAGCCTGGGTAAAATTCTTCGAACACCAGTTCCCCGAAATGATAGATATTCCGTCAACTGCACGCTCTCCACAGCAGATGTTCGGTTCGATAGCCAAAACATATTTTGCCGAAAAGATTGGGGTGAAACGCGAAAATCTGGTGGTGGTTTCCATCATGCCTTGCTTGGCTAAAAAATACGAAAGTAGCCGTCCTGAATTTGCAGTAAACGGTAATCCGGATGTTGATTTTGCGCTGAGTACCCGCGAACTGGCTCATTTAATTCATTTAGGGAACATCGATTTCAAATCTTTGCCGAACGAGGATTTTGATGCACCGCTGGGCGAATCATCGGGTGCCGGTGTAATTTTCGGGACTACCGGAGGAGTTATTGAAGCTGCCGTTCGTACTGCGTATGAAATCTATTCAGGAAAACCATTGCCACGACTCGATTTTGAAGAGTTGCGCGGAATGGAAGGCTTGCGCAAAGCTACCATCGATTTTAACGGAACGCCTATAAATATTGGTATTGCGCATGGATTAGGTAATGCCCGGAAATTGCTCGAAGATATTCAGGCCGGAAACAGCGAGTTCCATGCTATCGAAATCATGTCGTGTCCGGGCGGTTGTATTGGTGGTGGCGGTCAGCCTTATCATCATGGCGATGCCGAGATTATCAAAAAGCGCCAGCGTGCCATTTATTCGGAAGATAAAAACAAGTCGATCCGCAAGTCGCACGAAAATCCGTATATCGTCAAGTTGTACGAGGAATACCTTGGTGCTCCGATGAGTGAAAAATCACATCACTTGTTGCATACCAAGTATTTTGATCGGAGCTAGCATCTCTGTATGGAATGGATTATTATTTACAAGCGAAAAACTCAAGAATATGCCAAAAATAAAACTTTCAGAAAAAACCATCGGACTGATTAAAGAAGTCTGTGCCGATTTTGGTAACCAGGGAAGTGAACTGATCAATGTATTGCACCAGGTACAGGGGAAACTGGGCTATTTACCGGCTGAGGTTCAGGAGGTGATTGCCAAAGAATTGAATGTCTCAGTTGCCAAGGTATATGGGGTTGTTACATTCTACTCCTTCTTTACCATGATTCCCATGGGCGAACACCCGATTTCCATTTGCATGGGAACGGCTTGTTATGTGCGTGGTGCCGAACAGGTATTGGCCGAATTCAAACGACAATTAAGTATCGAAGTGGGGCAGAGCACCGCGGACGGTAAGTTTTCGTTAAACTGCCTTCGTTGCGTTGGTGCCTGTGGTTTGGCTCCGGTAGTGATGGTTGGCGAAAAAGTGTATGGCCGGGTTTCGCCGCAAATGGTCAAGCAAATCATATCAGAATATAAGGATGGTTGCGCCAGCGAAGCTAAGTCGGCTTAACGTATTATAGTATTTGAGACTGAAAGGATCCGATCTTTCTCAAAGATCGGATCCTTTTTTATGGTATCAGTCAAAATATTTTACCTTTAACCAGCACTAAAATTAAACTTATGAATCGCATTTTTTTAGCTCTTTTCTTCGTATTTATTGTAGCGACTTCGGTAGCACAAACACCTTCAGTTACTTATAAAACCGAATCCAATATTTCCTATCGCACAGGCGATAACCTCGATGCTTACCAGAGAGAAAGATGCAAGCTGGATGTTTATTATCCTGAAAATACAGATAGTTTCACCACGGTTGTTTGGTTTCATGGGGGTGGATTAACTGCCGGAGAGAAATCAATTCCGGAACGATTGAAGAATAAAAATCTTGCTGTTGTAGCTGTGAATTACCGGTTAAGTCCAAAGGTGAAGAGTCCGGCATATATCGATGATGCTGCGGCTGCAGTGGCCTGGGTGTTTAAAAATATTTCGAAATATGGTGGCAGTTCTAAGAAAATCGTGGTTTCGGGCCATTCTGCAGGAGGATATCTTACAACCATGATAGGGCTCGACAAGCATTATTTGGCTGCTTATGGTATTGATGCCAATGCCGTTCAAAAGCTGGTGCCGTTTAGCGGACAGATGATAACCCATTTTGAAATTCGCAAAGAGCGTGGAATAAAAGACACTCAGCCAGTTGTTGATGAATTTGCACCACAATTCCATGTGCGTGCTGATGCGCCGCCGTTATACCTGATTACCGGTGATCGTAATCTGGAAATGCTTGGCCGCTATGAGGAAAATGCCTACATGTGGCGAATGATGGGCCTTGCAGGCCACAAACAAACTTACCTGTACGAATTGGATGGATTCGACCACGGTGGAATGGCTGAGCCGGCGTTCGATTTGTTATTGAAGATTCTTAAAAAATAGAAATAGTCAGGAAGTCCGATAATCAGAAAATATCGGACTTCTTCGTTAAACCCGGTAAATGATAAATTACTGGGATAGGTAGCTTTTGTCTTTTTTATGACTGAATGTGTCTAATAACAGCTAAGTGTATTGATTTTCTGTAATCTATCCATAGTTTATTTCTTAGTTCTTCTTTAAATTTATATTGTTGATCTACTTCCGGAGTTCTTATTTCCTTTATTGGAAAATACACTGAACAACTAAATGATCCGGCTGCTTTGCGGCACATTTGAATACTTCCAGTTAACTGTCTTTTGAATAGAGATAAAGCTTAAGATCCTTTATTCAGAAACTACACTTATCAACATTGGTGCGGTTTTCGGAGACTTTCAGAATCCATCAATCTTCAAACCCGTTTCAGATGAACCCTGTTTCCGAACTAATCAAAAATCTGGCCGATCAGCACGGCCGCGAGCGGCATAACCTGTTGCCGATTCTTCAGGGAGTGGTCGAGCAGGAAAAATATCTTTCAGAATTTTCGATGATCGAAATTGCCCGCGAACTGGATTTGCCTGCGGCCGAAGTTTACGGTACAGCAACGTTTTACTCTTTTCTGGAACACAAAAAAATGGGGAAGCACATTATTCGCGTGTGCAAAACGATTACCTGCTCCATGAAAGGTAAAAACCAGATTTTGCTGGCCTTCGAGGATATGTTGAAAATAACCTTGGGCGAAACTACCGCCGATGGAAATTTTTCGCTGCTTCAGACCAATTGCCTCGGGTTTTGCCATAAAGCGCCGGCAATGCTCATAAATAACGAAATTTATACAGAATTGACTCCGGAAAAAGTTCGCGAGATTCTGAGCTCGTACATGAAAAAGAAAGGAGGCCCCCATGACAACTAGTTATCAGTTGAAACGTGTTGATTTCATTTTCAAGAATGAAAACGACTGGGAAGAGGTGCTGAGCAAAAGCATCAGCAGGACGCCACAGGAATTGATTAATGAGCTGATTAGTTCGGAGTTGAAGGGTCGGGGAGGAGCCGGATTTCCAACAGGTTTGAAATGGAAATTGTCGTCGGAGGCCGAATCGGATGTTAAATATGTGATTTGCAATGCCGATGAAGGCGAGCCGGGTACTTTTAAAGACCGTGAGATTTTGTCGCAGGTTCCATACAAGGTTTTGGCTGCAATGGCTGTGTGCGGACATGTTATTGGCGCCAAGGAAGGCTACATTTATCTGCGCGGCGAATACTTTTTCCTGAAGCCTGAACTGAATAAGGTGATTGATGAATTCGAATATTATTGCCGCGAAATCAATCTGGATTTCAAGATTAAGATATTCATGGGCAGTGGTGCCTATATCTGTGGCGAAGAAACCGCGCTATTCGAATCGATGGAAGGCAAACGGGGCGAGCCGCGTAACAAACCGCCTTTCCCATCATCATACGGATATATGGGTAAGCCAACCGTGATTAACAATGTGGAAACGCTGGCTCACACTTTCACTATTTTCAAATATGGAGCAAAGCGCTTTTACGATCTGGGCGTTCAATACTCGCGTGGTTCAAAGCTTTTTTCGGTTTCAGGAGATACGCCTAAACCTGGCATTTATGAACTGGAATTGGGGATGAGCCTTTCTGATTTTGTGGAAGAATTTGGCGATGGCGATACGAAAGCGGTTCAGGTTGGTGGTGCTTCAGGATTTTTAGTTCCGAGGAAACGTTTTGGTGAAACGGCAATCGGGTTTCAGGGTAAGCTAACGGGCATTTCTCTGCCTACCGGCGGTTCCATGATGCTTTTTAATAGCTCACGGTCTATGTTCAATGTACTCGACAATTACCTCGAATTTTTCCGTGAAGAATCGTGCGGACAATGCACGCCATGCCGAGTGGGTTGCCAGCAGTTGCTGAAAGGAATAAAAGCCGTTAAACGTGGCGAAAAAAATGCTCATTATCTCGATAAACTGCTTAGGTTGGCCGAAACCATGCAATACACTGCCAAATGCGGGTTAGGGCAGTCAGTGGCCAATTCGTTTACATCCATTGTCGAGAATTTCAGGGAAGAAATGATTTACTAACGCAGCAAAACGAAACAACATGACTAAAAAGATAAAAATCAGTATCAATGGTGTGTTTGTTGAGATCGAGGAAGGAACAACCATTCTCGATGCTGCGCGCCAGGCCGGAGTAATCATTCCCACGCTCTGTTACCACAAGGATTTGTGTGTGGCTGGAAACTGCCGGGTTTGTGTCACCGAAATTGCCGGGCAAAAACGTCTGTCGGCCGCCTGTGCAACGCCTTGTGAAGAAGGAATGGAGGTTCTCACCAACTCGCTGAAGGTTCGGAATTCAAGGAAGCACATTCTCGAATTGCTCTTGTCTGAACACAATGCCGATTGTACGCGCTGTTACAAAAATGGGAACTGTGAATTACAGCATCTTGCTTCGGAGTACAAAATTATGACTCAGGATTTTATCCGGTTGGCACCATTGAAAAAATACTCCATTGATATGTATTCGCCGTCTATAGTAAAGGACGACAGCAAATGCGTGCGTTGCCAGCGCTGTGTGCGCACTTGTGTTGAATTGCAGGGCGTAAATGCGCTGACGGTTGCCCACAAAGGCGATCAGATGAAAATTACAACCTTCTTCGAAAAGTTGATGAGTGACGTTGTTTGCACCAACTGCGGGCAATGCATCAATCACTGCCCAACCGGTGCACTGGTCGAACGAAATTACATAGAAGAAGTCTGGGATGCCATTGCCGATAAAACCAAACATGTAGTGGTGCAAACCGCCCCGGCTGTGCGAATCGGATTGGGGGAAGAACTTGGTTTTGAAGTTGGCACACGGGTAACCGGCAAAATGGTGGCTGCCTTGAAACGTTTGGGCTTCGATGCCGTGATGGATACCGATTTTACTGCCGATCTGACTATTATGGAAGAAGGAACCGAATTGCTCGACCGTCTGAAAAAAGTTCTGGTTGATCACAATCCAGAGGTGAAACTGCCAATGGCAACCTCGTGTTCTCCCGGATGGATCAAGTACATCGAGCATTTATTTCCTGATTATCTGGATCATTTATCCACCTGCAAATCGCCGCAGCAAATGTTTGGTGCGCTGGCCAAAACCTATTATGCCAAGGCCCGGAATCTTGATCTCGAATCGATTGTTTCTGTTTCGATAATGCCTTGCACCGCTAAGAAGTTTGAAGCCAATCGTCCCGAAATGCACGACAGCGGCTACCGCGATGTGGATTACGTGCTGACTACCCGCGAACTGGCAATTATGATTAAGCAGGCAGGAATCGATTTCATGAAACTCGACGACATGCACTACGACCGGCTGATGGGTGAATCGACCGGTGCCGGTGTTATTTTTGGCGCAACAGGCGGAGTTATGGAAGCTGCTTTACGGACCGCATACGAGTTGGTAACCGGACGCGATGTTCCATTCGAAAACCTTAATATAACGCCGGTTCGTGGTATGGAAGGCGTCAAGGAAGCTTCAATAAAAATTGAAAATCCGCTAAAGGAATGGGCGTTTCTGGATGGTGTTGAATTAAAATGCGCCGTAGCTCACGGGTTGGTAAATGCCGGGAAAGTGATGGATTCGATTCGCTCGGGAAAAGCAAATTATCATTTTATAGAATTCATGGCTTGTCCGGGAGGTTGTCTGGGCGGTGGAGGTCAGCCGATTCCAACCAGTCCTGAAATTCGCCAGAAACGGGCGGAAGCCATTTATGCTGAAGATGCCGGAATGCCGCTTCGGAAATCGCATCAAAATCCTGAAGTCATCAAGATTTACAAGGATTTTCTCGATCATCCGCTCAGCGAAAAATCGCATCATTTGTTGCATACGCATTATACTGCCCGAGAAAGATTTTAACAGAATGGTCCGGTTTCGCCGGACTTTCTTATTTTTGAATCATGCAATATCAAATTTCTTTTAAAAGCCCGCTAGGATTCCTGTTCCTGAAATCGAACGGCGAAACGGTGACTGAAATTTCGTTTGTTGAGAATGAAATTCAGGAGCAGCATTCGTGCGAGGTGCTCGAAAAATGTAAGGTTCAGCTTGAACGTTATTTTTCAGGAGAATTATTGGATTTTGACTTGCCACTTGCTCCTGAAGGCACTGAATTTCAGCAAAAAGTATGGGCTGAATTGTTGAAAATACCTTATGGCGAAACCATCACCTACATGGATTTGGCAGTTCGCCTGGGTGATCCAAAATGCATTCGGGCTGCCGGTACTGCCAATGGTAAAAATCCGATTGCTATTGTAATTCCTTGCCATCGTGTAATAGGCGCCGGAAACAAGCTCACGGGTTATGCTGGTGGAATCTGGCGAAAAAAGATATTGCTTGAACTCGAAATCAAACACAATCCCTCGAAACGAACACTGTTTTAAAATGAATAATACTTTGATTTTTGAATCCTGCGTTGAAACGCTGCAAGATGCTCTGACAGCAGAAAAACGTGGTGCTAACCGCATTGAGTTATGCTCGGCACTTGATCAGGATGGATTAACTCCGTCCGAAGAATTAACTAAACAATGCGTTCAAAACCTCACGATTCCGGTGATGGCGATGGTTCGTCCGCGTGGCGGAAACTTTGTTTATACAGAAGAGGAAATTCAGCAGATGGAAGCTGAAATAGAGTTCTTTAAACAGTCGGGTGTTGCCGGAGTGGTTTTCGGTTTGCTGACTGAAACCGGTGATGTTGACGTGGAAAATACCTGTCGGCTGGCACGGTTGGCAATGCCTCTCGATGTCACTTTTCACAAGGCCATCGATTATTCCGGCGATGTTCTGAAATCGTTTCAGCAATTAAACACGATTGATGGCATCACACGTGTTTTGACTTCAGGAGGAATGGATACAGCCTGGAATGGGCGCAATGTTCTTAAACAAATGCAGGACTTGCCGGGGAGGCGTATTAAAATCATTGCAGCCGGGAAAGTTCTTCCGGAGAACCGGGAACAAATTGCCGAATTTACGGGAGTTTCTGAACTTCATGGGAAGCGTATCGTGTAAATTTCTGACTGAATTCTGACTGTTTTCTGGGAAAAATAATTGAATCTGTTCTCAAAAAATGTTCTAATGTTAATTTATTGGAACATTTTAGTTCTGAATTCGAAAAATATGACAAAACCTTGCCTTTGTTTTTCAGGAATTATTTAAAATTGCATCGTTAAATTTTGAGTAAGTCATTCATTAGTAGAAAGCAATAGGTATGAAAACAATTAAGCAAATTTCAGTTTTAGTGCTCGCATGTATGTTGACAACTATAAGCTGGGCACAGGAAAAATCAGCCGACAATAAAAGTTTGTATAAAGCCTTCGAAATGTCGGTAAGCGAAGGATTAAACCTTCAGGCAACTGCAAAAGTTGGGATTAAACCGGTATATGGGTTATTCAGTATTGGGACCCAATTTTTGAGCGAGAATTACAAATGGGCATTCGGTGGTGGAATTGGTACCCATTTGGTCAAAAACGAAAATCATTCGATGAACCTCGAATACATGATTTTTCATGTAAACGAAAACGAAGTCTGGACTGATAATTATAACAATTTTCAGCAAATCAGGCTGTTGTGTAGCAAACGTATCGGTGATAAAATCAGTATTTTCGGTGGACCAAGCCTCAATTTAAGCATTGCTGAAAACAAGGAAAGTTTCGGTCATACCTTCGAAAGCACTTTTGCACCGTACGATATTTACTCCCATGTGGGCGATAACCATACCGCCAAAGGATGGATCGGCTTTACCTTAGGTATCAGGTTTGATAAAAAGTAGATTTGACGGAGATAATATAAAAGTTTAGCCCTGCCTGGAATATTCCGGACAGGGCTTTATTTTTGATTACTGAATTGATTATTTCCAAAGATCTTCGCCGTACGCGAACCCCTCGCGCATCGGTTCCTTGATGTAATTTTCCAGTTCCGGATGGTTCGTGATTTTCATGTTGGCAGCATCATACTCAATGCGGGTATTGAATCGTTGTGCCAAAACTCCGGTAAGCGACATTTCGACAAGTTTGGTAGCGTAATCGAAATTTGATCCGCAAACCGATCCGTTTTTAATGGCTTCAGCCCATTCGCGCTGCGGATTTTCGTCGAAAGTACGTGGAATGGTCTGTGCCGGAGGATTTTTCTGAAACTCTTTCCATTCGTCGTCTTTCATCAAAAGTCGCGGATCATTGGGGCGTCCGCCGGTCATCAGGCTCATCTTATCGCCCACCATAATCATTCCACTTCCAGGAAGTTTATCAAGGTTCCATTCCGGACGATTTTCAGGTTTTAATTTGCCTTCGTACCAGCGCATGGTTACCGGAACTTTGTTTCCGCGTGTTGGGAAATCCCAGCGAATGATGGCCTGATCGGAAACAAAACTGTTGTCGGGCACCGGCGATTTAAATTCGGCTTCCACAACATTAGGCATACCCAGATCGAGTGACCAGAACGGTGCGTCGAGCGTGTGGCAACACCAGTCACCCAATTCGCCGTTCCCGAAATCGAACCAGCCACGCCAGGTTTTTGGATGGTAAATGCCATTATACGGGCGGTTTGCAGCAGGACCAAGCCACAAATTCCAGTCAAAATATTCAGGAACGGGTTGCTCTGCTGGTGGAAAGCTTTCGGGTTTGTTGAAGTATTTTCCGGGGCCAAAATCAGGTCCGTCGAACCATGCAATTACTTCAGTAACATTGCCCAATAGTCCGGCTTCATACCATTCTTTAATCAGCCTGATGCCGTTGGTGGCGTGTCCCTGGTTGGCCATTTGTGTGATTACGTTGTAGTGTTTTGCTGCTTTTTGAAGTGTGCGCAACTGCCAGATGTTGTGGGCAAGTGGTTTCTCAACAATCACATGTTTGCCAAGCTGCATGGCAGCCATAGCTGCCGGGAAGTGCGAATGGTCGGGAGTACAAACCATCACGGCATCGATTTCCTTGTGCATCTGATCGAACATTACCCGATAATCTTTGAACCGTTTAGCGTTTGGCATCACTTTAAAACCGTCGGCAGCACGGTTATCGTCAACGTCGCAGAGCGCCACAATATTTTCATTCCATTTGGGATCCTTCTGGTTGATCATTTTGCTCCAGTTGGCCTTCCCCTGACCACCAACACCAATTACAGCAATGTTTAAACGCTGAGATGGTGAGCAGCTCATAAAATTTGGAATGAGGAATGCACCAGCAGACAAGACTGATGCCGATTTGAGAAAATCTCTTCGGTTAGACTTCATAGTTGGTTTAGTTATTTGGTTATCTGGTCTAAAAGTAGAAAATAAATCCGGAAAAGATTCTGCTTCAGGTTAAAAAACACCAGAACAGAATGGCTTATGTGTTACTCTTTTTGAAATGTTTCGAGTCGCCCCATTCTCCATAGCCAATTTCGCAGCCCGAAATTTCGATGCGGGCTTCCAGACAATTGCGGCACAATTCGGCATCTTCGTCCAGACAAGGTTTGTCTTCGTACAGTTGGTATTCCTTGCGGTATTTGGTTGAGGTGAGATTGGGCATGATGATGTTGGCGCCGATGGTCAGCGCTTTCTCCCGTCCGGCCGGATCGATGGCCTGTAAGGCGGTTGCTGCGGCAATATTGATGTCGGGCATGAGCAAGCGCAGCGTTGCAATCATTTTCAATGCCAGATCGAAACGTTCCTGTTTGGTTTTTAGCTGATGCCTGAATTCGTAAAGAGGCGTGTCTTCGTGCTCGATATATGGACCCATGCCAACCATGTCTACATCAAACTGCTTCAGGAACAACAGGTCGTTCGCCAAATCTTCGGTAGTTTGAAACGGTAATCCGATCATGACTCCTGTACCAACCTGGTAACCTACAGTGCGTAAGTCGTTCAGAGACTGAAGTCGTCGGTCGAAACTGTGGAATTCATTGTCCGGATGAATTTTTCTATACAATTCAGGATTCGAACTTTCGATGCGCAACAAATACCGATGCGCGCCGCTTTCAAACCATCGCCGGTATGTTTCCAAACTTTGTTCGCCGCACGATAGTGTGATGCCCAACTCGTTGTTCGACAGTTGTTTGATTTTCCGAAGTAAAGCATCGATACGGTTCACGAAAACAGGTGAGGACAATTCACCCGATTGCAACACCACCGAACCAAAGCGGTTTTCCCAGGCAAACCGGCAGGCTTCCAGTATTTCGTTATCGGTGGCCTCGTAGCGTATCACATTTTCATTGCTTTTCCTGATTCCGCAATACAGGCAGTCTTTGGCACAAATGTTAGAGAATTCAACCAATCCACGAAAATAAACCTTGTTGCCAATATCCCCCAGTTTGACTTTCTGCGCCTGCTGAAAAAGCAATTGCCGCTCATTACCTTCGGCTGAAAGTAAAGTCACCAAATCATCACACGAAAAATTGGTCTGAAGTAATATGTCCTGAAAATTCTTCATTAGTGCGAAGATACAAAATATTGGCAGTGGGCACTGAGCAAATGCTATGGCGAAAGGGAAAGTACAGATTCAATAAAAATATGATATAATCTGATTATTTGTTAGAATATACTAACTATATTTGACGCATGGAAAAACTCGTTGAAATCATAGCTAAACTATCGCTCGAAATTGGCCGGATGGAAGAATCGGCCAAGGAACAATTCAATTTCAACGAGTTGACGCTTACCCAAATGAACTACCTTGAAACAATCAACAACCTGCATAATCCGAATCTTACTGAGCTGGCTGCTGAAATGAAACTGACCAAACCAACGGTGAAAGTGGCCATCGATAAGCTTATTGAAAAAGATTTCATTACACGGGTAAAGTCGGATGATGATCGCCGGAGTGCACACCTGCACCTTACAGTTAAGGGTAAGGTGATCAATCATATGCACGATTTCGCGCATAAACAGATGGCTGAACTGATTAAAGGGAAACTGGATCAGTCGGAAGTTAAACTTATAGAAATGCTGTTTGAAAAGGTTTTCAGCAAACAATAAAAAATTTCAGCTGTTAGTTAGATTATTCTAATCAATAATTATGACTGTGAATTTAAATTCAGAAAAATACAGAGGCCTGACTAACGAACAGGTGCTTCAAAAACAGAAGCTCGAAGGGCTGAATGAGCTGCCTTCGTCGAAACCTAAGAACTTTTTTGCACTGGCCTGGGGTGTGGTGAAAGAACCCATGTTTCTCTTGCTGGTGGCATGCGGAACCTTGTACTTGGTTTTGGGCGACATTCAGGAAGGATTGATGCTAATGGGCTTCGTGTTTGTGATTATGGGTATCGAATTTTATCAGGAGCAAAAGACCGAAAAAGCGCTGGATGCCTTGAAAGACCTGGCTAGTCCGCGTGCACTGGTGATTCGCGATGGCGTTGAGAAACGCATCGCAGGCCGCGATGTGGTGACCGACGATCTGGTTGTTCTTCAGGAAGGGGACCGCGTTCCGGCCGATGCAACCGTGTTATATTCGGTGAACCTGATGGCCGACGAATCGCTGCTGACCGGCGAATCGGTGTCGGTGCGCAAAGCGGAGTGGAACGGAACCGATAAAATTACACAGCCCGGAGGCGACGATCTGCCTTTTGTGTATTCCGGATCGATGATTGTGCAGGGAAATGGCATTGTGCGGGTGACAGCTATTGGCTCGAACACCGAGATTGGCAAGATCGGCAAGGCGCTCGAATCGGTTGAGGAAGAACCTACCAAGCTGAAAACCGAAATGGGTTCGCTAGTAAAGAAACTGGCGATTCTGGGAGTTTCGCTTTGCGTGGTGGTTATCGTGGTTTTTACGTTTACCCGTGGCGATTTGCTGAAAGGTTTCCTGGCTGGAATTACGCTGGCAATGGCCATGCTTCCGGAGGAATTTCCAGTGGTACTCACAGTTTTTATGGCTTTGGGGGCCTGGAGAATGTCGAAAAAAAATGTGCTGACCCGCAAACCTTCGGCGGTTGAAACGCTGGGATCGGCAACTGTGTTGTGTACCGATAAAACCGGAACGCTTACCCAAAATAAAATGACGGTGACCCGGCTTTTCAATGGCGACCATTTTTATTCGGTTGCCAAAGACAGCGTCTTTCCTGAAGAATTCCACGAAATCATTGAATACGGTATTTTATCGAGCCAGACCAATCCGTTCGACCCGATGGAGAAGGCCATCCTGAACATGGGCGAGCAATACCTGAAAAATACCGACCACATTCACATCGATTGGCAGATGGTGAAAGAATATCCGCTGTCGAAAGACCTGCTGGCCATGTCACGTGTATTTACCGATGTGAAGCAATCGCAGCAAACCATTGCCACCAAAGGCGCTCCTGAAGCTATTTTTGAGTTGTGTCACCTAACCGAAGAACGACGTGCAGAGATGGCCAAAGCGGTCGCCGAACTGGCCTCGCAGGGATTGCGTGTGCTGGGTGTGGCTAAGGCAAAAGCTGGCAATGGACATTTGCCGCCTATTCAGCACGATTTCGATTTTGAGCTGGTGGGTTTGATCGCTTTGTCGGATCCGATTCGCGAAACAGTACCCGCTGCTGTGGCAGAATGTTATCAGGCCGGAATTCGGGTGATCATGATTACCGGCGATTACCCCGTCACAGCCATGAATATTGCCCGTGAAATTGGCCTGAAGAATTACGGAGTTTCCATTAGCGGCCCCGAATTGCAGACGATGAGCGAGGAAGAACTTTGTGAACGGATAAAAGAAGTGAATGTGTTTGCACGTGTTGTTCCTGAACAGAAGCTTAAAATTGTAAATGCGCTGAAACGAAATGGCGAGATTGTGGCCATGACTGGCGACGGCGTGAATGATGCGCCTGCCCTGAAAGCCGCCAATATCGGTATTGCCATGGGCGACAAGGGAACCGACGTGGCCCGCGAAGCTTCATCGCTGGTGCTGATGGACGATAACTTTGCCTCGATCGTTGGAGCCGTGAAAATGGGGCGCCGTATTTTTGACAACCTGCAGAAAGCGCTGGGCTACATTTTTGCCATTCACGTGCCCATTGCCGGATTGTCGCTCATTCCGGTGTTTTTTGCCGATTTGCCATTGCTGCTTTGGCCGGTGCACATTGTTTTTCTTGAACTGATTATCGACCCGGCCTGCTCCATCATTTTCGAGGCCGAGGAAGAAGAGAAAAATGTGATGAGCCGTCCGCCGCGAGCCATCGATGAACCGTTTTTCGGAGCCCGGAAAATCTGGTTAAGTTGTTCTCAGGGAATAGGAATTCTGGTTATTGTTTTTGCGGTGTATTTCTTTGGCCTGAAAATGGGTTACTCCGAGCAGGAAACCCGTGCACTGTCGTTTACCACGCTGATTGCCGCCAACATTGCCGTTATTTTGTCGAACCGTTCATGGACACGCAATATTTTCCAGATACTCAGAACTTCGAATCCAACCGTGAAATATGTGGTTGGCGGAGCTACTTTCTTCCTTATTCTGGTGCTGAATGTGCCATTCCTGCTCGATTTGTTTCAGTTTGAAAAAATCAGCCTGACCGAATCACTGGTTTGCTTGGCTGCAGGTTTCTCCAGCATTATTTGGTTCGAGTTATATAAAGTTTTTCGGGTATCCGGAGCAATAAGTAAGTAAGGTGAAATTACGGGATGTAATTCTCAATATCAGGTGTGAAAGTTCATTTTAAATCGGCGTTGATCTCTGAACCACGAATATGTATCTCTTTGGATTTCCGTATATTTTCTTCGTTTCGGGTTAGAAGCCTGATGAGGTTAATCTGTAATTTATTGTCCGGCATATCTATTTTATCGACTATGATTTTGAGTATGTATTTCTGATCAACAATGTATTGGTCGTAGTTTTCTTTGATAAACTCATTATCAAGCATAAATATTACAGGTTCGTTTTTGATCTGTGTGTATTTAAGTTTCAAGTTGTTTAATGAAACAAATTGCGGTCGATATCCGCCTTTCATTTTGATACTCACTTTTCCGTAATAGGTGGTGCTGTTTAGTTTGATTTCTTTTTTTTCGACATTAATACTATCAATGATTTTTGGGTTTATTGTATTGAGGGTGCTCAAGCTAATCTGTTGCCCGTTTAGCGTATATAAAGGGTATCGGTCAGTGTTGATTGGTTGAATATTTACAACAGTAGGAATAGTGTCATTTTGGGTGGTTTGACCTGATAGGTTTATTTGCCAATAGTCTTTCTGGCTAAATGCTGAAATACTCAAGAGGGAAAAAAGACAAAACAGAATAGTTTTCATAATCAGAGATAAATGCAACTATTCAAAGTTAGGATAAAAATCGCGTATAGTGATAGTTTAAAAATGCACTCCCGAAACATAAACCCATTTGCCATTTTCCCGATTGAAGAGAGAGCGTTCGTGAATTTGGCCGGGTTGTCCGTTTTCGAGAAAGGTGGCTTTGAACTCAACGTAGCCGGTTTCGTCAGTGGCTTCTCCCGCTTCGGTTTGAAGAATTGAAAGTCCCATCCATATTACAGATTTAGCCCAGCGTTCAATGTTTTTGCGATCCTTAACCGGTCGGGTCTTGACTGCATGGCTGCGCAACAGGTAATCGACATTGGCTTGAGTGAAAGCTGTATAGCGCGAGCGCATCAATTGTTGAGCAGTACTTGCGTCTTTTCTTCCTGAAAGAATTGGTTCGCAGCAATCGGTATAAGCTAGTTCGGAGCAGCAGGGACAGAGATTTGACATGATTCACTTTTTATAGATGATTTAATGCTTTCTGCAATGGGCAATCCGTTGGGGCAGGTTTCCCTTCACGGTAATTGGCCAGCAAATCAACCGATTGTTGGGCCAGCAGTCGGCGTACAGCGCGGCGCTCGCCTTTAACTCTGGCAATTTTCAGGTTGTCGTAAGCGGTGGTTTGATGACGCATCCATGCAATCACGGCACGGGCAGCGCGTTCTTCCACCGGAATCATCTGTGTTCGGGCTACGGTTCCGCTTCCAACCGGAATGGCAAGTGCGGTGACTGCCATTGCCAGCTTTTTCTCCAGGTTTTTGTGGACAGGGTGAAATGCCAGAAAATCTTCCACCGTTTTGCAAAATTCAGTTTCATACGCAGCTTGATGCTTTTCGCGGCGTTCGGCTGCATAATTTCGTTTTTTGAGGTATTGATCAGTTGCCCGTATCTGCTGAACTTCGTGCTGAGCCTGAATTATGTTACTTGTCGGTGCCCAGATTCCTGACGAAAATGTTCTCCGTCCTTTTCGGTATTCAACCCGCCAATATTTGCCTTTAGCGGTTACTTTACGGGTGATTCCTGCATCGCCTGCTGCCAGAAACGACCATCCTTCAGAAACAATCAGAACTTTTCCCTCGGGACCAATCAATTCGCCTTTTGAATTTTGCTGTACGATCAGGATTTGACTTTCCACCGCGTATTTTTCCATAGTTTTTGCTCTTCGGTATTCAGGAAAGTCCATGCCACGATGCGGCTTTTCTTGTTGCCCTGTCCCATCGGGATGGTTTCGGCGCCGAATACCTCGGCCTGTTCAAGTACATGATAAACTTTCTTGAGGTTCGATTCTTTTGAAATTAGGGTGGAAAAGCAGAAGCAGTTTTGCGCAAACTTCCGGCTTTGCAAAATCATGTTTCGAACAAACCGTTCTTCGCCACCTTCGCACCACAATTCATGGCTTTGTCCACCGAAATTCAGCACTGGTTCTTTCTGATCGAGGTGCAGGTTGTGAATTTTTCGGAGTGTTCCGGCCTGAGCTTCTTCAGCGGAAGCATGAAAGGGCGGGTTGCAGATGGTGAGGTCAACTTGTTGGTCCTTACGGATGATTCCGTAGAAAAAGTCTTTGGGACTGTTTTGCAATTTGCATTCCACCATGCCCTGCAAAGTCTCATTTTCGGCAATGATACGGTTTGCAGAATCGATCGCAACAGGGTCAATATCCGAACCAATGAACGACCATCCATATTCCATCACGCCAACAATAGGGTAAATGCAACTGGCGCCAATACCCAGATCGAAACATTTGAAATGCCCGCCAACCGGAATTTTGCCGTAATTGTTGCGGCCAATAAAATCGGCAATGTGGTGGATGTAATCGGCGCGACCGGGAATTGGAGGACAGAGATAACCTTCCGGAACATCCCAGTTTTCGATGGTATAATGGTATTTCAGAATGGCTTTATTCAGCGCTTTGACGGCATCCGGATTGGCAAAGTCGATCGACTCGTCGTTGTATAAATTGGGTTTGACAAATGCTGCCAGTTCAGGATTGCTTTCGATCAGCTGCCTGAAATCGTACCGTTCGCGGTTTTTATTGCGTGGATGCAGCTTCGGTTTCTCTATGGGGAGTTCTTTCTTTTTCTGGATCATGGCGTGTAAAATTGTATTGTCAATACAAAGGTAGGCTTAAAATTTTTGTCTTTTAGTCTTCCTGAGAGTCATAGCAGCAGAAAAATATCCACGAAGCCATAAAGACGCCAAGTTTCACAAAGAGAAAAAATCAATCCTTCAATCCCGTCAGTCCTTCCGTATTCTAGAAGCTCCATTTCAGTCGTCCAAAAGCCAGTTGACCGATGTCGCCAAATTCAGTGCCGGTATCACCGAAAAAGAGTTGTCCGGTGAGCATCAGTTCCAGGTTGCTCAAAAGCGAATAAGTAAGGGCCGGCCCTACATAAAAAGAGCCATCTGATGGATTGACGATTCCTGAGAAACTTCCGGATAAAAGCGGTGTGATGGATTTCGAAACCTGCCCAAATAGGGAAAAGCGCGCGTACGACAACTGTTTGGCCGATATGTCGGGATTGAATAACACGTCCATTCCGCCGGCTTTCCCGAGTTTACCGGTGCTATTAAACAGTGCACTGGAATGAATGTACCATCCGTTGGAAAATGTATAATCGGCCGATATGGAGGCTACCGTTGATCGAAATGATTGATTGTTTGCGGGTTCAAAATGCGTGACCTCTCCGCGAAATCCGGCACCACGAATATCGCCCGACCAACCGCCGCCAACGATCCAGTCGTTCCCCGCCTGCCCGCCAATAAACTGAAAGTCGTAATCCCATTTCGAGAAGCGGTACATTCCGGCAAGCGTGGTTCGTGCCCGGTTGCGTCCCGGTTTGTAAACCAGCTCGGCCGACGAAGTGGTTCCTGTGTAGTATTGAACGCGAATGGCGTCGGTTCCCGGGCGCTCTTCGTAGTCGAAATCGAAGTACGAAAACGTGTTGAAGATGTCGTTCGGGTTCCAGACTAAATTAATGCCCCAGTTGACACGCTGGCGTCCGGCACGGATTTGCCATTTGCCTGAAGAATAATCGACGTAAGCTCTGTCGATTATGGAATGGACAAACCAACTGTCACTTTGTGCCGAAATCCATGATAGATCAACTAATCCGTGATCGACATCAACTGAACTTTGGTAATCAGGAAATTTAGTGACCAGGTTGCCAAACATCAGTCGGTTGCGCATTTCAACTACAGTAGTCAGTTTTTTTGATGTGTACCATTTCAGATTCAATCGATTGTGAATGATGTTTGTGGCCAGGTAATCCAGATCGGTTCCGGGAATGGGGTATTCCGGCGAATAAAACATGTACAGTTCTTTCACGTAGCCATTCAGGCTTATTTTGCTCTCCTGAACGAATGCCCGAAAAGGTATGATCATTAGGAACAAAAGCAGGAAGTTGAATCGTGTTGTGGTCATGTTGAAGTTTCTATTGTTCCTTTAGTTTCTAATGTAGTTTGAACTTCGAAATCCGCACTTTAGGCACTTCTAACTATTATTTTGTCTTATAATCGCCTGCAAAATCCATCACGCAAACCGATTGGTAAGACGGGTGATTTCCAAAAGAGACTCCCACAAACTGAAAACACGGATCGAGGATGTTGTGGCGATGGCTTCTGTCGAGGACCCCGTCGTCAATAAGCAACGAAATCACGATTTGCCGCGCGTCGAAACTGCCGTATGCAATATTTTCAGCAAGGCAAAAGTTCCATTCTCCGTATCGTTTTGCCCGGTTCTCGGGTGTTGATCCATTACTGGAAATATGTCCGATTCCGCCTTTTTTCTGTTGGTCGTTTGTCAGGAGCAATGAGGCTTTACTCAGTCCATCCGACGGTTTTAACATCGACATCCCTTCTGTTTTCTTCATGATTTCGATGCATTCTTTTAAAGGGGATACTCCTTCTTTGGTAACGATGGACGTTCGACCCGGATAGGTAAAAACCTTTCCGTCGAAATAAGCCTGGAGTTCCTCTAAATATTCCTCGGCAAACTGTTTGGGATTGGCGCGAACCTTATTCAGCTCATGAATAATTTCTTGCTCCTGTTTATCGAGATACCAAACTTCGCGGGCGGTATAAATTGATTCAGACCAAAGCTTTTCGCCGGACTGAGCAAATCCCGCCTGGACAGAACATAAAACCAGTATTAAAAGCAATATTCGCATTCCTAACATTTTTTTATTTCCTCATGTCGCTGATGATTTTCCCGTCCTCCAAAGTTAATACACGACGGGCTTTGTTCACCACGCGCTGATCGTGCGTACTGAATACAAACGTGATGTTTTCCTTTTTATTCAACTCTTCCATTATTTCCAACAGGTTCTCTGTCGATTTCGAGTCGAGGTTGGCGGTAGGTTCGTCAGCCAGTACGAATTTGGGTTTCGACGCCAACGCACGAGCTACTGCAACACGTTGTTGCTGTCCCCCTGAAAGTTTGTTGGGGCGACTGTTTTCGCGTCCTTCCAGACCAACAGCTTTCAGCAAGGCCATAGTTCGGTTCTCTCGATCGGCTTTCGGTTGGTTTTGCAGGTGCATAATGAATTCCACATTTTCCTTGGCGGTGAGCACCGGAATCAGGTTGTAAGCCTGAAATACAAAGCCGATATTGTTGAGCCGGAAGTCGATTAGTTGCGACGAACTGAGTTGGCTGATTTCGGTTCCGCCTATGGAAATGTAGCCTGATGTAGGCTGATCCAATCCGCCCAGCATATTCAGGAAAGTGGTTTTGCCCGAGCCCGACGGTCCGACAATGGCCGTAAATTCGCCTTCCTCGATGGTCAGATCGACACCATTCAGCGCGTAAACCTTCACTTCCGAATCGTTGTACACTTTCTCCAGTTGTTTCACTTCAATGACGTTCATATTTCTTTTTATTAGTTTCAGGTTCCAAATTTCAAGTTTCAGGTTGGGGTGCGAGTTTTTTTTTATTTGAATTTATTTCCCTTCAATTCAGAGTCTTTCAAATATTGAATAAAACTTTTTATCATTTTACTTTCTTCAACTACCATCTTGTATGCAATTTCAAATTCCTCCTGAGAGATGTACATATTATCGAGTGCTCGAAAAAGTTGAGATCGGGTTTCTCCGCAAGATCCTTTTGAGACGGACAAAAACTGTATGAATTCTTTGTTACCATCTCGCTCGAACCCTTCTGCGATGTTATCCATTATCGATCCTGACGATCCTTTAATTTGTCCAATCAGTTTGTAATCCTTTGAGAATTGTTCTTTCAGAGTTAGTTTATGGATCACCTGACACAACTCTCTGGCTAACTGCCATACTTTCAAATCTTCAAATCGTTCAACCTTCGACATAATAGTAACTTTTGAATATTTATAAATCAAGTCAAAAGCTCCAACTTGGAATTTGGAACCTGAAACTTGGAACTCATATCACATATCAATGCGAATTGCTTCGGCCGGTTTGTACTTCAAAGCCTTTCGTGCTGGATAAATGGATGCGATGAGTCCGGTGATGAGCACCAGGATCACGATAACTACAACCATATTAATTTCGATGGTGGGGTATACATGCGAGCTGTAGCCCATGTCTTCCAAACCTTTGGCGTAAAACGACAGGTCGATTCCGTTTTTTGATGTGGCCATTGTTACAACCAGGCCAATTACAATACCGATAACTCCGCCAGTCAAGGTTAGCAGCACCGTTTCTAGCATGAGCATCCAGAAAACTCGAAATTTGCTCATTCCCACGGCCATCAGCATTCCGATTTCCTTTACGCGTTCCATTACGGCCATCAGCATGGTGTTGACAATGCCAAACCCAAGTGATAACAGGATGATGCCAATGAAAAAGTAAATGTAAATGTTGCCATATTCATTCAGGATGCCCAATTCAGGAGTGAGTTGCTGCCAGTTTTGCACGAGTAACTGGTCGTATTTCTTTGCCAGCAATTCGGTATTCTCCTTAAGCATGTCGTGGTTTTTTAGGTGGACGACCATTTCGTGCGACGTGGCTACGTCCATTTGTACAAAGCGCGCCAGATCAGTTTTCAGTACGAAAACATTCATTTCTTCGAACATGCCGTTGCCTACGCTGTAAATGCCGCACACCCGGAAAGCCTCGTTGGTGAGGTGCCCTTGCGAATCTTGCAAAGTAACCACCAGTTTCGAATGCACCTTTACCTTCAGCTTTTCGGCCAGTTTTTTGCCAATCAGGATGGGGTTGCGTTTTACTCCGTCAAAGAATTGTCCGTCAGCTACCTTTTTGTAAAGGTTTAATACTGTTTTTTCCTTCTCCGGATCGACGCCCAAAAGCCTGACACCGGTGCCGGTTTCGGTGGAGACAATCATTCCCTGCACTACCATGCGCGCACTGACACCGTCGATGAAGTTTTCTTTCGACAGTTCTTCCTCGAGTTTGGCGCTTTCCGGAATGAAGCTTTTCAATTCATAGTTTTCGCCAAATTCCCGGTTGTGTATCTGGATGTGCGAAACCTCGGTTTCCACACCTGCATCGAGTCGTTGTTTAATCCAACCCTTGTAAAATGTGGCTGTAAATACACCGGCAAACATTCCAACGGTTATGGCCGAAATAATAACCCCCGAGCGCACCCGGTTTCGCCATATATTTTTCCATGCAATTGATGCGATCATAGTTTCAATATTTCAAGTTCGAAGTGCCTAAAGTGAGCTGAAGTTCGGAGTTAATGTCTTTTCAGTCTACTGCAACTGTTTTCCGTTCTCCATTTCCCTTTTGTTACGTTCCGTGGAGCGCTTTAATTTCCTTGATGCGTCGGGCGGCAATAACCGGGTAAATCCCGATGAGCAGGGTTATTACAAACACACTGATGGCTTGCTGCCAGAAGACTTCAGGAGCAGTGGAGAAAAACATGTATGGTTCAAATCCAAAATCTTCCATCAGTTTAGCAGTTTGGCCGGTTAGCGGAATCGGGTTTCTAGCCTGAATGAGAATTAATGGCAGGGTAACAGCAATTCCTGAAACGATGCCAAGCAGCCCGATAAACAGCGTTTCGAAAAACAGGATGACCGACAGTTTCCGTTTTTGCATACCGATGGAAATCATCACCCCAAATTCGCGCCTGCGTTCAGCAATCATCATCATGATGGTTCCGAAAATTCCGAAAGCAATCACCACATACAAAATGGCTTTCATCAGAATTCCGCCGGCACGGTCGCTCTCAATTTGCTGCACCACTTCGGGCTGCATCTCTTCCCAGCTCATCACCGAATAGGGCGACTGAATTTCAGCTTTCAGCTTTTTTATTGTACGCTTCATCACGTCGTTGTCGGCCACGTTTACCACCAGCGACGTGAGCTTATTTTCGGCATTCAGAAAGTACTGACAGGTTTTTAGTTCCATGTAAACGATACTTTTGTTCAGCTCGGGCGAGGCGTGTTTAATGATTCCCCGAACCGGAAATTTCCCGGCAGCGCTTACCCCGTGGTAGCCTTGAGTGATGATGACCAGCGTATCATTTAGTCCCAGCTTCAGGTATTTGGCCAGCCCTTCGCCAATCACGACGCCATCGTCGGTGGCTTGCAAGTATTTTCCTGAAACGATTTTGTCGGCTATCCCCGTAAGCTGGGTTTCAACCTCCGGAACAATGCCGAAGATGGCAGTTCCACGGGTCAGTTCACCCGCAGAGGCCAGGCCAAACGATTCGAGGCGTGGGATAACAAAGTCGATTTCCTGATGCTTTTTCAGTTGATCTACCAGCGCCTGATCGTAGTCGAACGAGCTGTTGATGCTCTTGTTTTCCCAGTAATCTTCGTGGTGCACCTGCATGTAGCCCGAATAGAATTTTACTACGATGTCAACCATTTTGTCGTATGAGCCTTCCTGCATCGAAGTCATGTAGGCCGACAGCAGCACTCCAAAAAAGATGGAAGCAACGGTAATCAGTGTCCGGCGCTTGTTGCGCCAGATGTTTCGCCAGGCCAGTTTGAGGTTTGTTGTCATAAAAGTTTCAAGTTTCAGGTTTCAAGTTCCAAGAGCCTCCCCCGACCCCTCCGAAGGAGGGGAGAAAGAACCGCACGCATTGGTTTTATTTTTCATGCATTATTCTGCTTTATTATTTCAGAGACCTCAGGCTCTCCCCCGTTTGGGGGAGTTGGAGGGGGCTGCTATTTTATTTTTTTCATATTCTGAATCGAGAAAAAATCTTCTTTCAGTGGTACGTCGAAGTCGGTGTTCTCGAAGATCATGATGGTTTTCTGGCCTTTCTTGTCGGCCGGAATCATTTCCATTCGGGTCGGGATTACGCGGTCGTCCATCTTTTTTACATCGCTCAAAATTTCGGTATTAACCAATGTACCATCTTCGTCGTAAAACTCGGCTTTCAGCCACAGGTAATCTTTTTTGCTGATCCACATCAGTACTTTTCCCCACACCACCGGTGCATTTTCGAGGGCAGTCAACTCAATTTTGTAGCACGGGTAGTCGGCCACCGTTTCCTCTCCAATCAGTTTGTGAGAGTAGTCTTTCACAATCGACGATTCGCGCACCAGGTCGTCGTTGGTAAAGTCGGAGCCCATCCACGACTGCATCATCATCGACGGCGGAATCTTGATCATTCGCTCGATTGAAGGTACCCAGTTCCACATTTCGTTGCCACGCTTCAGGAAAACCTGCCCCTTTTCCTTCGCCGGTGCGGTCACGTAAATGAGCGAATACTCAGTGCCCAGCGCCCAGCTTTTCATCGAGATGGTGCGCGACCATGTAGGCCGCTCTATGGTCATCGAAAAAGTACCAGAGCTTGATGTTCCTCGGAATTTCTCGTCCGATTTTCGAACGATTTCTTTGATGTCCTGCGCTGAGCCTGCGAATGCCGCAGCCAGAAAAAGCAGGAGGTATGTGAGTTTTGTTGTCATGGTTGTATTTCTTGTTATTGTTTTAGTTGAATGAGCTCCCTTTGAGACTGTCTTCTTCGCCCTTTTGTATCAGCCTGAAGCAAGCTTCAATAATCGTGTCTTCGAACTGTTCAGCCTTAAAGAAATCGGGTGCAGTGATCAGGATCAGATGTGCTCCTTTGATAAGCGACGAAATGGCAATCAAATCGCTTTCCGGAGCAATGCTTCCCGATTCTTTGATAAAGTCGAAGAACAACTTCTGGATGTCTTGCGCTTTCTGGCTATATTCAATCTTCACCAAGTCAAGAATCTCAGGTTGCATCACCAGAGCGCTGTACAGTTTCCAGAATTTCGGATTTTCCCTGACTGAACGAAATGTGATCCGCATAAAATGGACAAACTCTTCTTTTGCCAGTGTATGATCGCCATTGAGGTCGAGGTTGTTGTAAGCTGTGTCATAACCGGTTTTTATGATGCTCTTCAGGACTTCGTCCTTACTTTCGAAATAATTGTAGAGCAGCCCTTTCGAAATGCCGGCCTTTTGGGTAATGTCGCTTATGGAGGTTTGGTGGTAACCTTTTTCGGCAAACAGTTCCAGCGCGGTGTCGAGAATCAGTTTTGTTTTTTCCTGACGGATGGATTCAAATTGCTCGGATGTACGTGGACACATTGTATTTTTTTATTTATGAATGACCAGTCGGTCAAAATTAGAATAATTGAGAATCAAAAACAAGAGAATAGGGGCGAAATTTAAACAGGAGGCTAAAATATTACTGTGATTTTTGTCTCTGTAATTCAGTATTTAAATGAAATACTGTTGGCTACGTCACGTTTACAAAAAATGGTGTCGGTAAATTCCTTTGATTTGCCTTTCCGGAATAGTTTCCAGTAAATAATTGTCTTTTTATCGGCGAAGACTTTGGTTTTAACCATCGACTTTATGTCACCGCCAACCCATCGCAGTGGAAGGGTGCAGCCAATGCCATAATTCGTTATTCTATAGGGATATAGAAGTTCACCATCGATTTCATTGGTTAGCCACGAAACAAAAAGTGTATCCTGAAATGTGGTTTGGCTTTTCCGTTCAATTTTGATGGAAAGGTTGGTCAATTTGCGCAGATAAAAGGATAAAAACTTGCCGTTGCGGTTTAGCTCGGTCATTCCCAGTTTGTTGTTTGATATGCCATACGTAGAGTCTCCAATTACTTCGAAATTATAAAAATAGGTTACTTTCGATTTCTTCAGCATGTAGGTAAATTGTCCCAGGCTGTCGGTTGTAAATTCACTGATATAGCTGGGGTTGCTGTTATCTTCACTATTCTTTAATTCGTGCACCAGTATTTTCCGGTTGGGGATAAGCTCATTTGTTTTCTCGTCGAGAACTTTTCCTCTCAACTCCATAAATCTATCAACATTCCAACATCCTGCCAGAAGCACGCCTAAAACGATAAAACCAATGTATCTCATTTTAGCTGAATTAGTTGGATGAAATAACCATAAGAGCAAAAGCTCATACCAGTCGAAAATGATTATTTATGGCTATTCCATGCGTTGGTTACTTAATTGGAGAACAAAAGTTAATACGAAAATTGTACGATCAACTTTGAAAAAATAAACACATGAATTTACAATTCCATTTGTTACCAAACAAATGGAATAATCCGGTATCGGGTCTTCTTCGAATACTCAGGATAACCTTGCAATTCTTCTTTCAGAGTTTTGTCTTCCAGACAAGTACGGACGAGCAACAGAATAATCGAAATGCCTGCCGGGATGATGCTCCACAACGAGCTAAAGATCAGAGGAAATCCTACTATTTGAATAAGCGTGCCCATGTAGGCCGGATGCCTGACTACCTTGTACAGGCCGGTATCGCAAACCGTGTGTCCGCGCTCGGTTTGAATGCGCACGGTACTCGAGAAAAACTTGTTTTGCTTTTGGGCGATCAGAAAAAGAAGTTGACCTAAAGCTGTTAGAGCGGCACCCAAAGCGCACAGGCTCCAATGAAACTCGGGCGACCAGTGGTAGCGGCCCGAATCCAGACCTGCAACGCAATACATCGCAATAGTAGCCAGCAGTGACAATCCTAGAATGGTTTTGTCCCATTGTTTGGTGCCATCGCCGGGTTTTGAGCGTTCAGCCGAAAGCTCCCGGTCAATTCGAAGTACGGTGTAATTCAACACGGCCATCGTAAGTCCAATGGCCACGTAAAGCAGTCCTTGTCCGTAATCAATTCGCCCGGCACTGAAGAAGATAATTGAAAAGAAAACGAACGTGCCCAGAACGTGTTTGATTAGATAGTAGGTTTTCATGAGGTTGTGATTTTATTTTACTAATCTGGTTAACTTTTTATAATCTTTATCAAGCCTGATGTCCAGAATTTCTGCTTTCTTTCCTCCCGGGTAAACCAGAATTGCATGAGGAATTGCTTGGGCAAAGTACTTTTCTCTGGTTTTTTCGATACAATCTTTCGCCAAAAGACTTCTCCACGAAATGTCTTCCTTTAGCATCAAGTCTTTCCAGTTTTTTACAGTACTTTCTTCATCCATAGAAACATAGGTCATTGCGAGGCGATCTTTCTGTTCGGCATTTACTTTTTTCAGTTTGGGAATTAATGTATGGCAGGGGCCGCACCACGAAGCAGAGAATATAACCAGATTATATCTTGTGGTATCCTTGACTATGAGCTCTGACCGGTCTGAATTCCAAACGGGTAATGTGCTATTTTCAAAAACTGAATAATCAAATTTTGTGTTTTTTGATGTCAGAAAATCGCTTGTTAACCTGCCGTAATACGATTTTTGGTTTTCAGGCGAAAAACAGCTGAAGATTCGTTGAATGTCAGCTTTTGATTGAAATTCCCCGAGGCGTGAGTTCAAGGCTTCGAGCAAAGAATGGGATTCCGGATATTTTTTTGTCAGGGTTTCGTATTCATTAATTTGAATGGGATAATTGATTGTATCCAAATAGCTTGGAAGGCAATATGATGTACCCATAGCTTCAATGGAAGCTAAAAGCTCCTTGTCGCTTTGGGAAGAAACGAAGAACCGGTGTTGCGTAACGGTTTTATAGGTAGCGGTGTTGTTCGGTCCTGCGAAAAGTGACTGGAATGATGGAGAACTGGAAAATACTGCATCAACGGTTGAATTGTTTTTTGAAAAACTAAACTCACCGGCCAAAAGTGTATCGTTTTTGGAAATACTTAAAAAACCGATTCCTTCTATGATTGTGTCCGATTCTGTTGGAATCTGAAGGTTGCAAGACATTTGGCGGTCGTAAAGACTATCCGGAAAGTTGAATTTCCAATCGACGCCATTTTCAGATTTCCCCATCAAAACAGCTTTTTTCGTTGATCCGTCTGCTAGTTTTTCAGGAAGAAAAACAACAAGGTTTAATTTTTCGAATTGTTTTCCTTTGAAATGAATACTGATTTCACTGTTCTTTTTGATTGAAGAAGTACAGCTTATAGCAACGAGTAATACAATGATGAACGCGTTTTTCATTGTGTCTGGAGATTTAGTTTACAGTTGTTTGATAATGTAATCTATCTATGTTTTTCTTGTTTTTATTCATGTGATTCATTTCCAAGTTTACTTTCTAGTCAGGCTAATTTAAACATAAAATCAAACAAATTCTACTGTTAAGCTAACAAAAAGAACTGCTGCAGTTTATTTGATTTTCAGGATTAGCATTTCTTCCCGAATCTGGATTTTGTATGTTTGTTGCGTGTTTTCACCAATCTGAAAATTAAACCTGTATGTACAGTAAAAATCTTCTGCTGGTGGCGGCCTGCCTGGCCATCACGATGTTTGGAATTACCTGTGTGGCCATTGGCACCATTAACGAGTATCTCACCCAATCGTTCGAGGTTGACAAAATCTTCATCGGTTTGCTGGCCTCGCTTTTTGCTACCGGTGCACTGATTGGCTCGGTGTCGTTTGGCCCCATTGTCGATCGGTTCGGCTACAAAATCATTCTGATTGTCAGTTTGCTTCTGTTGTTTGTTGGATTCGAGGTAATTGGGCGAACTGCAAACCTGAATGTGATTCGGGCTATGGTTTTCCTGTTTGGTTTGGGCGGGGGTGTGATCAACGGCGGCACCAGCGCATTGGTGTCCGATCTGAACCCTGACAAGAAGGGCGCTTACCTAAGTATTTTAGGCGTTTTCTGGGGAGTTGGAGCGCTGAGCTTTCCCCTGATTACATCGGTTTTGCTGAAAACGGGTATGGATTATTCGGCTATCCTGATTCTGATTGGCATGTTTGTGTTGATTCCCATTGCCATGTTTGCTCTGCTGAAATGTCCGCCAGCCAAAAACTCTGAAGGCATTCCGTACCAAAAATATGTGGAAATGATCAAAAATCCGGCAATTTTGCTTATCGCGTTCTTCCTGTTTTTCCAGAGTGGTTTTGAAACGCTTGTTACTACCTGGACACCCAAATACTTTCTGGAAATGTATTCATTAGAAACCCAAACAGCCATCCTTTCGCTTACCGTGATGAGCATCAGTTTGACACTTGCGCGTGTACTGATGGGCTATGTGCTGAAGAAAGTGGAGAACTGGAAAGTGGTGATGGCCGGATTGTTTGTGGTTGTTTCGGGCTTTCTACTAATGCGCTTTGGGGGCTCGTTCTCGGTTGGATTGGTGGGGATTGCCTTGGTTGGATTGGGTGCTTCGGCAACCGTTCCGGTGATGCTGGGCTACGTCGGAGCCATGTATCCCGAAATTTCTGGCGCAGCTTTTAGTCTGGTATTGTTTATTGCCCTCACTGGGAATGCCATCCTCAACGCCATTGGCGGCGTAGTTTTCGAAACCTACCACATCGGAAGTTTCATCGCGTTTATGATTGGCATTTCGGTGGTGATGTTTTTCCTTTTGACGATGATTGTTGGAAAAATCAGAAAATAATTAAAGAGCCCCCTAAATCCCCCAGACGGGGGACTTTGGGTTGCATATAATCACAATTTATATATTCTTGGTAATTGATGTACAGTTCCCTTCTCCGCCGGAGAGGGGTTGGGGGAGAGGCTTTTAAATCTTCACAAAAATCTTATTCTTATACATCCAGAAGCAGATGTACCACATGCTGGCCCACACGGCAGCGCTGGTTAACAGGCGTGTCATAATTTCGCCAGTCCAGCCCAGTAGTGTATTCACGAATGCCGGAAAAACTTTCAGCAATAGTCCTGCGCCTCCAAGATGGAAGAAAAGGTAGATGAAAATGCAGTTCATGCCCACAATAACAAAAGGTTTGGCCAGTTTGTCGAATCCGCCTTTTACGTCGATTAACCAATAGGAAAGGCATAAACCTAAAATGGCCCAGCCTCCTGACGCAAACACAAACGACGAAGTCGCAATCTTTTTGATAATGGGGGTGATGTTTAACAGGTCGAGGCCAAAGCCAATTGCAAGGGCGGCAACTCCGGCAATCATCATCAGTTTTATCTTTTCAGTCGTTGGTTTTTCACTCATCAGCAGTTTGCCGCAAAGTACGCCCCAAACCGTGTGCGCAATGGTTGGAATGGCATTCAACGTGGCCCAGATACTGGTTTTGGGAGTTCCTTCAATCTGAATATTTACCCAGGCTCCAAGGTTGTGAAAGGGTTCCCAGGGTTGGTTAAATCCGTCGACCAGAAAAAACCGGTAAGCTATATCAGTCAGTAATAAAATGCCCAAAGTGAAAATCAGCTGGAACTGAAAACTTTTTCGCTGAATGAGAAATGCCACGATATAAGTTACCGATAGCTGTGCCAGCACATTCTGCAGCTTAAAAACGATATGATCGGATCCCTGATTGTATAAAATCCAGCCCAGCAAAAGCAGTACAAATGAGCGTTTCCAGGCGTGTTTCAGGATGGTCGAATCGCTGTCGCCTTTTTTCTTCCGGTTGGCCACGGCAAACGGGATGCTGACCCCCACAATGAACATGAAGAACGGCTGAATCAGATCCCAGAAATGCAAGCCGTGCCATTCGTGATGGTCGAGCTGCTCACCCAGAAATTTGATAAAACCGTTGTTTACATCGTTCAATGGTCCGAAAAATCCGGTGCTTTCGCCAATCAGCAGAAACATGGTCAGGCCGCGGAAGAAATCTATGGAAGCCACGCGTCCGCTCAGCACTGGTGCCAGCGGCGATGCCTTTACTTTTGCTGTTGTCATAGTTTGGTTAGTTTAGGTAAATGTTGCTATTGGTAAAACTCTTCGCGCGGTGTAGTTGCCAGTTCGTAGAAGAATGCTCCGATTTTTTCGGTCAACAGTTTAAAGCAGCGTTCGCCTTTTTCAACCGAGGCTTTTGCCGGATTGCCAATCCCGGTATCTTTTGTAACACTTGTCCAGCGGCGTTCGGCCCAGCCCCATCCTTCTCCCATGGCTTTAAACCGGTATTTTTTCGCCACTCCGTCGCCTGCTTCCGACAGTGGTAAAACCCATTCGGGCTTTAGGTAAAACATCAGACTGGTTTCGGTTTCTCCGGCATGTTCTCCCTGATCTTCAAATATTTTGGCAGCTTCTTTGTCGTTGAACCAATTAACGGAAGACAGGAACATTTTGGGATATTTTAATCCGAGTTCGCGCAGCATTTGCCTGAAATCGTTTCCGCCGTGACTGTTCAGAATGACCAGTTTGTAAATTTCCTGTCTGTTCAGGGTTTCAATTACGTCGTTCAGTATGGCAAACTGAGTTGACGGATTCATGTTGATGTTGAGCTGAATATCAAACTGTCCGGTATTTACACCAAACGGGATTCCCGGTAAAACAATCACTTTGGCACCTTGTTCCCAGGCGATGCGCGCAGCTTCGGCAGCAATTGCTTCACTTTCCACATTGTCGGTCGAATAGGGCAGGTGGTAGTTGTGTGCTTCGGTAGCTCCCCAGGGAAGTACTACCAGTTGATACTTTTCATCTTTTACAGTTTTCCAGTTGGTCTCGGCTAAAATGTATGGTCTCATATTCGGGTTTATTTGGTTTTAAATTGTCTGTTTTGTGGCATAAATTAAAAAGTGTCGTTGCTTTTCAATAAACGAATGACCAAATTTGTGCAATCGAGTGCATTGGTCAGAAATGTCTGTATTGCCTTTTTACTTTTGCCTTGGATTGATACCTTTAGGGCAAAATTCGAACCTTAAAAATAGAAATAAACCAAACTAAAACGAAATAGAATGACAAACGATCGCAGAACTTTTCTAAAACAGTCGGCAACAGTTGCCGCTGCCGTTAGTGTTTTTCCAACCCTGATGAACGCCGGATGCGTGAGCGCCAACGAAAAAGTGGTTGTTGCCCTTATTGGTTGCAACAACCAGGGATGGGTAAATTTAGTTTCAATGCTGAAAGTTCCACATGTTGAATGTGCAGCTCTCTGCGACGTTGATCAGAATATTTTGAACAAACGGGCCGCCGAACTCGAAAAAATGACCGGCAAAAAACCTGCACTTTACACCGATTTCAGGAAAGTGCTGGAGCAAAAAGATATTGATGCGGTAATTGTGGGCACACCCGACCACTGGCATTGCATCCCAACGATTTACGCGATGGAAGCCGGAAAAGACGTGTATTGCGAAAAGCCGCTGGGCTACACCATCGAAGAGTGTAACCTGATGGTGAAAGCTACCCAGCGCTACAAAAAAGTGGTACAGGTAGGGCAGTGGCAACGCAGCGATCCGCACTGGCTCGAAGCTGTGAAATACATTCAGGCCGGAAACCTTGGCCGGGTTCGTTCAGTCAGAGCATGGTCATACGTAGGCTGGAAAAAGTCGATTCCGGTAGTTGCTGATGCAGCCGTTCCTTCAGGCGTTGATTACAATATGTGGCTGGGGCCTCGTCCTGAAAGGGCTTTTAACAGCAACCGTTTTCATGCAAGCTGGCGCTGGTACTGGGATTATGCCGGTGGTGTAATGACTGACTGGGGCGTTCACCTGCTTGATTATGCCCTGTTCGGCATGAACCAGTATATTCCGAAATCTGTAAGTTCTAATGGCGGGAAATATGCTTTTCCTGATGATGCCATGGAAACTCCGGATACCATGATGGCCATGTACGATTTTGGCGGTTTCGGTATTTTGTGGGACCACACCATTGGTATTTACGGGGCTCAGTTTAAACGTCGCGGGCACGGAGTTGCTTTCATTGGTGAATACGGCACCCTGATAGTTGACCGCAGCGGCTGGGAAGTGATGGCCGAACAAAAAAGCACAAGCGCCAAAGCTGGATTTGAAGATGTGCCAATTAAGAAAGGAACCGGAACGGGTCTCGATTTGCACACGGCAAACTTCGTCGATTGTATTAAAACCCGCAACAAGCCAAATTGCGATATTGAGATTGGTGCGCACATTGCCCGTTTCTCGCAGATGGGAAATATTGCCTACCGACTGGGCCGTAAAATTGTGTGGGATCCTGAAAAACAGGAATTCCTGAACGATCCTGAAGCCAATGCATTGACCAAAGCTTCGTATCGCGCTCCGTGGTCGTTGCCAAAAGTATAATTGTTCTTATTCAGCGAGCGGGTGACTTTGAACCACCCGCTTGCCATTTATTTTAGAATGCTTGCGAAATGGACAAAGAAGCCGTATTTAAAAAACTCAAATTTGGGGTTGCCGAGAATAATCTGGTTGTCAACGCACCTGAAGAATTTCTTCAGGCTTTAACCGGTGCTGATTTTGACACCTTCCCTTCCGATTTAAGAATGGGAAAATACGGCTATGTACAGGTGTTTGCCTCGTCGCAAGCCGAGATGGAAGATTTACTGGCCAAGGTTGCCAAAGCTGGTAAGTTCGACTGCTTGTTCTGGGCGTGTTACCCCAAAAGTGTGGGGAAGCAAAAGTACAATCTGAACAGGAATACCGTTTGGGATGCACTGGCATTAATTGGCTTGCGCCCCGTAACCCAAATTGCTATTGACGAAACTTGGACGGCCTTGCGTGGGCGCGATCCTGAACTGGTAGGAAAATGATAAAATTCCGAAAAATCACTATCATCGACTCCTGTGGGCTGACTAGTCCTGTTTTGGAGCAAATCTCTTCACTCTCGAAAGAACCAATTATAATTCATAACGATGATCCGACCGATGACGCTGAAATTCTGGAACGAATTGCTGATTCAGACTGCGTTCTGGTAAGTTGGCGAACCAAAGTGAAAGCGGAGATGATCAAAGTATCGTCCAACCTGAAATACATTGGCATGTGCTGCAGTTTATACGACGAAAAAGCAGCCAATGTAGATATCGCTCAGGCGAGGTTGCAGGGCATTGTGGTGAAAGGAGTTCGCGATTACGGCGACGACGGTACGCTCGAATTCATTTTTGCAGAGCTTATTTTCCTGATGAAAGGCCTTGGGGATCGGCGCTGGCAAACTGAAAACCGTGAGTTGCGCGGCAAAACGATGGGAATTATCGGGATGGGTACTTTGGGAACGATGGTTGCCCGCACAGCCCGCCATTTCGGTATGAAAGTTTATTATTACAACCGAAGCCGTAAGCCAGAACTGGAAGCAGAAGGTTTTGAGTTTTTACCTGTGAATGAATTGCTTGCAACCTGCGATGTAATCAGTACACATCTCCCCAAAAACTCGCATGTGATCGACAAAGCCGGATTCCGGAGCAAAAAGCCGAATTCGATCCTGGTAAATACCTCCATTGGGCTGACTTTCGATAAAAATGCCTTTCTGGATTGGATTTCAGGCGACCCAACTTCATTCGCCATTTTCGATGGTCCCGGAGTTGGCGAGTTTGCCGGAGAATTCTCAAAACATCCGAATATTATTATTTCCGACCGGTCTTCAGGATTTACTCTGGAAGCTCAGGCACGACTGTCGGAAAAAGTGCTGGCCAATATGGAGGAGTTCCTCGGAAATAGGGGGTAGATTGAAATGAGTTTGCTAAGGGCAAAGCTCCAAGGCTTAAATTATAATAATTAACCTTTCAGATTTCCTTGCCCCATCGCCCTAAATTGCGTTGGTGTTTGTCCGGTTTGCTTTTTGAATTGAGTTGAGAAATAATCGATCGACTCATATCCCAGCTCCAGCGCTATTTCTTTAACTGGCATCGTCGTTACCGACAGCATTTCTTTCGCTTTCTGAATTTTCAACTGCATTATATATTGTGCCGGCGCCATTCCGGTGTATTGCCTGAAAATCCGGCGAAACCACGTATAGCTCATGTTCAGCGAAGTCGCAATCTCTTCAGGCAAAAGCGGTGAATTGATTTTCTCCCGAATGATCAGCCGGGCTTTTTCAATCTTACTCAGAACTTCCTTGTCGCGCCAGGTCCGGTCCTTTTCGCGGTAAAACAGGTAGGCCAGCAAATGGATCAAAATTCCGGAGAGTAGTTGCTGATAGCCGGGGCGCTCGCTGTTGCTCACCTCCAGCATTTTTCGGTAAAGCGCAACCATTTCCTCGTCGTACCCGATGCGGGTAATCGTATTTTCGTTTGCCAAACTTGCGGTAACTGCCCCGCTAAATCCAACCCAATAACATTCCCAGCCAGTTGTGTCGTTGGGCCGGTAGGTGTGCCACTCGCCCGGTTGGAGCAAAACCATGGTGCCTTCCTCAATTTCTGTATTCTGAATCTTCACCGACGAAAACTGACCACCGCCTTTGGTCACATAAAGCAACTGGAACTCCTGAAGTACCCGTCCCCGCTCGAAATTGAAGCTATAACCCTGCGGATGGCCCGACATAGGGTAATTGGAATGCCCCGGAATTGCTTCAAAGCCGACCGTATTTACCGTTGAATTCCACAGGTTGTTTTCCTGAGAAGGCATGTATTTTATGTCTGGGTTGCTTCGGTGTTGCATAAACGCCCTAATGTGTCAAAAATTAAAGTATTTGGGTCAAATTTGGAATATATATGCTGTTAATATATTCATAAATTGCAGCATTTGTAAAGATGACCCTGAAAATTACTAGTGTCAAAAATACCAATTATAGCTAAACCTGAAAACCTGAACCATGAAAAAACGCTATCCTCTGTTTATTCTCCCTTTTTTTGTGATGCTCATTGCATCGTGCGCGGTAACTTCCGGAAACCTGAAGGTGATCAATCTGAAATCCATAAAAACCGATCAACGGGGCTTCGTGTTCAGTTGGCAAATCCATTCATCGCTTCGGAACCAGTTCCAATCTGCCTATCGGTTGCAGGTGGCCACTTCTTCTGAAAGTCTGAAAACCTTCCAAAGTCTGGTTTGGGATTCGGGCGACGTAAAATCGGAACAGTCGAATTTGGTTACGGCTCCGGGCTTGACTTTAAAACCGGCTCAAACCTATTATTGGCGGATAAAAATCCGGAATCGGGAAAATCAGGAGTCAGACTGGAGCGAACCGGCAGTTTTCAGAACAGGATTACTGACCGAAGCCGATTGGCAAGGCGCAAAATGGATTGGCTACGAAGATTTGCCTGCCGAAAAACGAATGGTTCCGGGCGTCCATGGAAATGGCGATAAACTTGGAGATAAGTGTTTGGATCGGCCGGTTGTTCCGCTTTTCAGGAAAGAATTTGAGGTTGACAAACAGGTAAAGGAAGCCACATTGTACATCACCGGGTTGGGGCAATACGAGGCTTCAATCAACGGGCAGAAAATTGGGAATTCGTTCCTTTCGCCCGGCTGGACCAATTACGACAAAACCATTTTATACAATTCGTATGATGTAACTTCACTGCTGAAACAAGGCAAAAACGCCATTGGGGCCATTGTGGGCAACGGTTTTTACAACATCAACCGCGAGCGGTACCGCAAACTCGTCATCGCATGGGGAAACCCGAAACTGATCGGCCAATTGCGCATTCAATACACTGATGGAATTGAGCAGGTTTTGGTAACTGGTCCGGATTGGAAAACCACGCCGTCGCCCATTACCTACACCAGTATTTATGGTGGAGAAGATTACGATGCCCGCCTCGAACAAGCAGATTGGAATGTAGCTGGATTTAATGATATCGCATGGAAAAGCGCAGCTTTGATAACTGCTCCTTCAGGAAAATTAACGGAAGAATACGATTATCCGCTCGAAATTAAAGAAACTTTTTTAGCCAAAACGATTAAGAAGCTTGGCGATGGAGCTTACCTGTATGACTTCGGGCAAAATGCTTCAGGAATTGTTGAACTGAAGGTGAAAGGTAAAAAAGGTCAGGAGGTCAGGATGACACCATCCGAACTGATCAAAGCCGACGGGCAACCCAACCAATCGGCCACCGGATCGCCAACCTATTTTTCGTATATACTGAAAGGCGATGGCGTCGAAACCTGGCGGCCAAGGTTCACTTATACCGGTTTCCGCTATGTGAAAGTGGAAAGCGCTGTTCCGGAGAGTGAAAAACCGGAGGCAGATGCAACTGCGGTTGTCGATCTGGAATTACTGCACAACCGGAATTCGACGCCTCAAACGGGTACATTCTCCTGCTCGAACGAATTGTTTAACCGCACCTTTACGCTGATCAACTGGGGCATAAAGAGCAATTTGCAGAGTGTCCTGACCGATTGTCCGCACCGCGAAAAGCTGGGCTGGCTGGAGCAAACATTCCTGATGGGAAGCGCTGTTCATTATAATTTTGATTTGTACCAGCTATACACCAAGCAAGTGAATGATATGATGGAAGCCCAGCTCGAAAATGGACTGGTGCCGGATATTGCTCCGGAGTATGTGCCTTTCGAGGGTGGTTTTCGCGACTCGCCTGAATGGGGAAGCGCGGCGGTTATTCTGCCATGGATGATTTATCATTGGTATGGCGATGCTTCGGTGATGGAAAAGGCCTGGCCGATGATGAACCGCTACGCCGAATACCTGAAGAGTAAATCGGAAAATCATATTTTGTCGCATGGGCTGGGCGATTGGTTCGACCTGGGGCCCAAACAACCGGGCGAAGCTCAGCTAACGCCCAAATCGCTCACCGCCACAGCTATTTATTATTACGACCTGAAACTGCTTGCTGAAATGGCGACGGTATTAAATAAAAACGACGAATATCATCGTCTATCTGAGTGGTCAGAGCAAGTAAAAGAAGCGTTCAATGCGAAGTTTTTCAATGCTGAAACCGGAGTTATTTCAACCGGAAGCCAAACAGCAATGGCTATGCCGTGGTGTGTGGGTTTGGTTGACGATCAGTATAAGGAAAAGGTGATGCAGAACCTCGAAAAATCGATTCGCGAACAGGGCAAACCTCTGACTGCGGGCGACGTTGGTTTTCATTACCTGGTTGAAGCGCTGACCAATAGTGGTCGTTCGCAGTTGCTGTACGAAATGAATAACCGCGACGATGTTCCGGGCTATGGTTTTCAATTGAAAAAAGGCGCAACAGCATTAACCGAATCGTGGCCTGCGCTTGAAAATGTGTCGAACAACCACCTCATGCTCGGCCATTTAATGGATTGGTTTTACGCCGGATTAGGCGGAATTGGTCAGACTGAAAATTCGGTGGCATATAAGGAAATCGTGATTAAACCAGAAATGGTGGGCGACCTCAGCTGGGTGAAATCCAGCTACCAGTCGCCGTATGGCGAAATACGCTCCGATTGGGAAAAATCAGGAACCACATTGAAAATGAACGTGACCATTCCGGCGAACACTTCGGCGTTGATTTATGTGCCGGTTGAGGCAGGTTTAGTGATAAAGGAAAGCGGGAAAGACATTTCAGGAATGAAGGATATCCAGGTGGTGGGAGAAGAAAATGGCCGGAAAGTTATTCAGGTTGGTTCCGGGAATTACTCGTTCAGTGTCAATAAATAAAACATACCCGCCATGAAGAAACTGTTTTTTCTTTCACTGTACATATTGGTGTTACCCGGAATTCTTTTCGCTCAAAAAGCAGCGAAGTCAAAAATCACCGTTGCTTCGTATTATTTTCCGAATTACCATACCGGCGATGCCCGAAACGACCAAAATAAAGGCGCCGGATGGTCGGAGTGGGAGCTTGTGAAAGCGGCACAGCCCAAGTTTTCCGGACATGATCAGCCAAAAGTTCCGCTGTGGGGCTATACTGATGAGAAAGATCCGAAAGTGATGGAGCAAAAAATACAGGCTGCTTCCGACTATGGCGTCGATTGCTTCATTTTCGACTGGTACATGTACGAAGATGGACCTTTCCTGAATCGCTGCATCGACGAGGGTTTTCTGAAGGCCAAAAATGTAGGCAAAATCAAATTTGCGCTGATGTGGGCTAACCACGATTGGGTCGAGATTCATCCCTACAAGAGGGGAACTCCGCAGAAGCTGCTTTACCCGGGTAAGGTGTCGGCAAAACGATTTGAAGAAATTGGCGATTTGCTGATTACGCAGTATTTCACCAACCCGAATTACTGGAAAATAGATGGGAAAGTGTATTTCTCGGTGTACGACATTCAGAAATTTATTGAAGGATTTGGAAGCATTGATGCCACCAAAGCGGCCATGGGGCGACTGAACAAAAAGGCAGTTGCTGCCGGATTGAAAGGCATTCATTGGAACATGGTGGCCTGGGGACAACCAATTTTACCAGTCGAAAAGATCAAAGCCAACTTCGCAGACTTGATGAAACAACTTGGCTTCGATTCGGCTACTTCGTATGTGTGGATTCACCATGCCACTTTGCCCGATCGCCAAACCGATTACAACAATGTGTTCGATCAATACCTGAAACATTGGGACAAAGCAAAAACCGAATACCCGATCCCATATTTCCCAAATGTAACGATGGGCTGGGATTCAAGTCCACGCTGCGATTCGTCTTCGGAATGGGGAAATTACGGCTATCCGTTTATGAATATCATAGGGAACAATACGCCTGAAAACTTCAGGAAAGCCCTGCAAGTGACCAAAGGCAAAATGCTGGACGATCCGAGCGGACCAAGAGTTCTGACCATTAATTGCTGGAACGAATGGACTGAAGGAAGCTACCTGGAGCCCGACACCAAAAATAAGTTTGGGTATCTGGAGGCTGTGAAAAGTGTATTTAAGTAAGCCTCACCCCCAACCCCTCTCTATTTGGGAGAGGGGCAAGGTAGTGGTTGGCGAGAAGTATTGAGTTAAAAGTGAGAATATTATGAATATTTGCAACCAAAAGTCTCCCCTTTTGGGAGAGATTTAGAAGGGCTTTAAATTTTAAAATATGACCAAAGTTGGACTTTTCGGAATTGGCCTCGACACGTATTGGTCGCAATTCGACGGATTGCTCGATAATCTGATGCAATATCAGGAACAGATTAAAAACCGCATCGCTGGATTTGGTGTGGAAGTGGCCGACGCCGGAATGGTGGATAACCCGGTGAAAGCCCGCGAAGCTGCCGACTTCCTGAGATCGCAGGATGTGGAAATCGTCTTTTTATATGTTTCAACTTATGCCTTGTCGTCAACCGTTTTGCCGGTAGCACAAAAACTAAAAGTTCCGGTGGTTATTCTGAATTTGCAACCTGTTCCGCAACTGGATTACGCCGCGTTTAACCAATTGGGCGACCGCGGTAAAATGACTGGTGTGTGGCTCGAACATTGTCAGGCTTGTTCGGTGCCCGAAATCGCCAGTGTTTTTAACCGTTCCGGAATTCAATATGATTTTGTAACCGGTTACCTGCAGGACGAAGAAGCCTGGAGCGAAATTGAAGCGTGGAAGGAAGCCGCGTGTGTGGCTGCTGCCATGCGAAACAACCGGCTCGGCATTCTGGGCCATTATTACGGTGGAATGCTCGATGTTTATACCGACACGACCAAACAATCGGCTGTTTTCGGAACGCACATCGAATTGCTCGAAATGTGCGAACTGAAAAAGTACCGCGAGGCAGTGACCGATGCCGAAGTTCAGGCTAAAATTCAAGAGTTTCATGCAGCATTTGATGTTTCGCCGGAATGTGAAGCTGCTGAAATTGAGCGCACCGCCCGCACTTCGCTGGCTTTGGATAAGCTGGTAAAAGTCCGCAACCTGGGTTCGATGGCCTACTACTACGAGGGAGAGTCGGGCAACGACTACGAAGACATCGTGACTTCAGTAATTGCCGGAAACACCTTGCTGACGGGCAAAAACATACCAGTGGCTGGTGAGTGTGAAGTGAAAAATGCACAAGCTATGAAAATTATGGCCGAATTTGGCGCCGGTGGCTCATTCTCCGAATTTTACCTGATGGATTTCAACGACGATATTGTGATGCTCGGTCACGACGGTCCTGCCCATTTTGCCATTGCCGAAGGTCGGGTGAAACTGGTTCCGCTGCCCATTTATCATGGGAAACCGGGGAAAGGACTGTCGATCCAAATGTCGGTGAAACACGGGCCGGTAACTTTACTGTCGGTGGTTGAGGGAAAAGACGGTGTATTTCTGCTGGTTGCCGAGGGTGATTCGGTGCCCGGACCGGTGCTGGAGATCGGAAATACCAATAGTCGCTATCGCTTTTCGATTGGAGCCAAACAGTTCATGAACGAATGGTCGAAACAGGGACCGGCTCACCATTGTGCCATAGGAGTGGGGCATATTGCCAATAAAATTAAAAAGCTGGGAAAAATAGTGGGAGTTGATGTGGTGAAGGTTTGCTAAATTTTTTTCGCTGACTAACCTGAATTTATGGGATTTAATCATGAGCTCAGGTTCATATTTTAAACTAACTTGGAGATTCGGAAACTATAAACCTAAGCTTATGAAGACCTTGTTCTTTTCCGTTTTTTTGCTGCTGGTAGTTTGTTCTGTGAAGGCACAAGTTCGTGCTTTAGACTGGCCTGTTTTGAAGCATTACGATCAGGATCATTTGCTGAATATTGCTCTCCCGATGGGCGGAATTGGAACCGGAACGGTTTCTTTGGGTGGGCGCGGAGAATTGCGCGATTGGGAAATCATGAATAAGCCGGCGATTGGCTACAGTACGGTTACCAAAGGAAATAATGCGCCATTTTTTGCCATTTACGTTAAGCCTGAAGGAGAACAACCAGTAACGAGGGCGCTTATTGGTCCGGTGCACCCAACCGAATACAGTCATTACGAAGGGCGTCCGACCAATCAGCATGGGTTTCCCCGGTTTGGAAATGCCAGTTTTGATGCTGCTTATCCGGTCGGGATCGTTAGCCTGTCGGATAAAACTCTACCTGTCAGTGTAAAAGTTGTTGGGTTTAACCCTTTGGTTCCGGGTGATGCCGATGCCAGCGGGTTGCCCGTGGCAGTGCTGACCTACGAAGTGACCAATCATTCGAACAAACCGCTTTCGGTGGCCGTTTGCGGAACGATGCGAAATTTTGTCGGACAGGATGGCAGCAAAGCATGGCGTGACTGGAAAGGCGATTACATCCCCACGGGAGCCAAATACAATCAGAACGAATTCAGGGGAAGTAGCGGATTAAGTGGTATTTATATGTATTCCGACAGTGTTCCGAAAAATGATCCTGCATTTGGCTCAATCGCTTTGGTAACCAACGAAACATCCGGCGTAAGTTACCGGCGTTCATCGGAGCCCAATCACTGGGAACGCGCAACTCTCGACGTTTGGGACGATTTTAGTGCCGACGGCGAATTGACTGACAAATCGAAGATTAACGACGATAACCCCATGGCTTCGCTGGCTGTGAAGAAAAATATTGCGCCCAGCAGCACACAGACATTCCGATTTTACATCACCTGGGATTTCCCGAATCGCTTCGCCTGGTCGAAAGTGGTGGTAGGCAATTACTACAGCACACACTATGTCGATGCCTGGGATGCAGCTCAAAAAATTGTTCCTCAAATTCCTGAACTGGAGCAGAAAACCAAAACATTCCTGAACGCATTTTTGTCGTCAACCTTACCTTCGGAAGTTAAAGAAGCGGCCTTGTTTAATTTGAGCACCCTGCGGTCGCAAACGGTTTTCAGGATAAAAAGCGGGCACATGATGGGTTGGGAAGGAGTGATGGATGAGTTTGGCTCGTGCCAGGGCTCGTGTACCCACGTTTGGAATTACGAAGTGGCTACGCCTTTCCTGTTTGGCGATTTGGCCCGAACGATGCGCGATGTGGAGTTCAACTATGCGCTCGACAAAGAAGGATTGATGAGTTTCCGGGCATCGCTGCCGTTGTCAATTGCTTCGTCGTCGAAAATAGCGGCAGCCGATGGCCAAATGGGATGTATCCTGAAGATGTACCGCGAATGGCAGCTTTCGGGCGATAATGAATTCCTGAAAAACAATTGGCCAAACGTAAAGAAGGCGCTGGCCTTTGCATGGATCAAAGGCGGATGGGACGGCGATCAGGACGGCGTGATGGAAGGTTGCCAGCACAATACGATGGATGTGGAATATTATGGCCCGAATCCGCAGATGGAATTTTGGTATCTGGGTGCTTTGCGTGCCGCACAGGAAATGGCCCGGTTCATGAAAGACAAGGAATTTGAAGCGAAATGTGCAAACCTTTTCAGGAATGGCAGCAACTGGATCGACCAAAACCTGTTTAACGGCGAATATTACATTCATCGAATAACTCCACCGGCGTCAAACGACGATATTGCCAAAGGTTTGAAAGCCGGAATGGGCTCGGTCGATTTGGCGAATCCCGATTTTCAGTTGGGCGAAGGTTGTCTGGTCGATCAGCTGGTGGGGCAGTATATGGCGCACATTTGCGGATTGGGTTATCTGGCTGATGAGCAAAACATTAAAACCACGCTCCAAACCATCATGAAATACAACTACGTACCCGATTTTTCGCCGGTTTTCAACAACATGCGTTCGTACGTTATGGGCAACGAAAGCGGGTTGATTATGGCCAGCTGGCCTAAAGGACGCCTGAAAGTGCCGTTTCCGTATTTTGCTGAGGCAATGACCGGTTTTGAGTACACGGCTGCCGTTGGGATGATCTACGAAAATCAGACCGAAGATGGCTTAAAATGTATCCGCAGCATTCGTGAACGTTTTGACGGATTAAAACGGAATCCGTTTGATGAACCGGAATGTGGTCGTCATTATGCACGAGCAATGGCCAGTTGGGCCGGAGTTGTAGCTATGTCGGGTTTTCAGTATTCAGGAGTAACCCAAAGCATTAAGTTTACTTCCAACCCCGGAACTTATTTCTGGAGCAACGGAACAGCCTGGGGAACTTGTCGCATTAGCGGAAAATCAGCAGAACTTACTGTGTTGAAAGGTTCAGTTGCATTGAAGAATTTTACGATTGACGGTGTTGGCAGCAAAAAGTTGAAGAACGCTACGGTTACTGAAGGAAGTAGTTTGAAAATAGAGATCATATAGTTGCCCTATCCCCAACCCTTCCCCAAACAGGGAAGGGAGATAGGGAAATCGGATGCAAAGGAGTTCTCTTTATTGTGAATTCATTAATAAACTGTAGCGCACAAAAGTCCCCCGTTTGGGGGATTTAGGGGGCTAAATGGTTAAGAATTAATATTAAACCGAATGTGATGGTTCGATTAAATGACTCATATGAGTATGATTTTTACTATGGAGCCTCAGCTGAAACTAAGGCAAGAGCAGCTGAATTAAGAAAAAACATGACTTATGCTGAAAAGATTTTATGGCAGAAATTAAATAACAGGAAAATCTTTGGCCTAAAATTCAGAAGGCAACATCCTGTTGACATATTCATACTTGATTTTTATTGCCATGAGCGAAAATTGGCGATTGAGGTTGATGGAGGTATTCATAATCAGATTGATCAAAAAGAATGGGATGAAAACAGGACATTTGAGTTAGAGGAATTTGGAATTAAAGTCCTGCGATTCGAGAATGAAGATGTCATTCATCAGACAAACAAAGTTATTGAATTTATTGAGGGGTATTTGAAATTATAGTCCCATAACCAACCCTTCCCCAAACGGTGAAGGGAGTTTTGGTATTGAATTAATCATTATAGAACGATTGATGTTAACCTGCGCCACTCCAAAGTCCCCCGTCTGGGGGATTCAGGCGGCGTTAAACCAAATAACCATGAAAAAGAACAACTTTCCAGCAATTTTCGGAATTTTCCTGATTGTTGCACTTGCTTTTGGCTGCACTCCAAAACAACCGAAAGAAGGCATTCATACTTCTGCGGAATTGAAGCAACTGTTTGCCGATCCGCCGTCGGAATACCGGAGTGCCCCGCTTTGGGACTGGAACGAGCAGATCACCGAAGAAGGCATCGACTTCCAGATGAAAGAATTTAAGAAAGTCGGAATTGGCGGCGTGTTTGTGCATCCGCGCCCCGGTTTGCTAACAGAGTACCTTTCTGATGATTGGTTTCACCTTTTCGATTACACAGTTCAGAAAGGAAAAGAACTCGACATGAAAGTGTGGATTTACGACGAAAACTCATATCCTTCAGGCTTTGCCGGAGGGCATGTCCCGGCCGAAATGCCCGATTCGTACAAACACGGCACCGGGTTGAGCATGGAAATTCAGCAGCAATTGGCAGTGGTGGTCTCGGATACCCTGGCAGTGGTGCTTAAAAAGACCGATTCAGGATTTCAGGATATTACTGCAACTGTCGATCAGGAAAAGGGAAAAACTGGAACTTACTACGTTTTCCGGAAGACCTATCCGGGCAAATCGCCCTGGTACGGCGGGTTCACATACGTTGACCTGATTTATAAAGGAGTGACCGAGAAATTTATGGAAATTACCATGACCAAAGGATACGAGAAGAATAAAGCCGATTTTGGAAAAACGTTAAAGGGCGTTTTTACCGATGAACCCAACCTGGAAGCGGCGATGTCGAAAGGCTCAATGTTACGGTGGACTCCTGATTTGTGGGAGGCATTTCAGCAGCGATGGGGCTACGACCTAAAAGTTAACCTTCCTTCTCTGATTGAAGAAACAGGCAACTGGAGGAAAGCCCGCCATGATTATTACGAATTGATTCTGGAGCTTTTTGTTGACCGGTGGGCTAAACCCTGGAGCAAATACTGCGATGAAAACAACCTGAAATGGACCGGACATTACTGGGAGCATGGCTGGCCGGTGCCGGGAGATGGGATTGACGAATCGGCGTTTTATATCTGGCATCAACAGCCAGGTGTTGACATGCTCGGCAACAAGCTGGATACAGTTGGTTTGGGCGGACAATTTGGAAACGACCGTGCCATACGAGAGCTCCGCAGCGCAGCAAATCAGGCCGGACATCGGCGTACTTTAAGCGAAACTTACGGTGGCGGAGGCTGGGAAATGACTTTCGAAACCCAGAAGCGGCTGGTCGACTGGGAGGCTGTGTTGGGTGTTAACTTTGTGAACCAGCACCTTTCGTACTACTCGCTGAACGGCGTGCGCAAGTTCGACTATCCGCCGTCGTTCTCGTACCACGAACCCTGGTGGGACAACTACAAACTGATGGGCGACTACATTGGCCGCATTTCGATGGCCATGTCGGTGGGTGAACAGATCAATCAAACGCTGGTGTTGCAGCCCAATACCACAGCCTGGATGTATTTCTCGCGGAAAGAGAAAAATGCGGCGATTGACCAGATTCGCGACGGCTTCAAGAATTTCGTTTACCGCATGGAACAGCAGCATCTGGAATATGATCTGGGTTCGGAAAATGTGCTGCGGGTTTTGGGCAGCGTGAACGGCAAAACATTGAAAGTGGGGCAGCGCGATTATTCACTGGTGGTGATTCCGGCCGAAATGGAAAATATCGACAAAAACACTTTCGAACTTTTGCAGAAATACCTCGGTAACGGCGGGAAAGTTTTGTCGTTCCGGAAAGACATTCCGATGCTCGATGGCGAAGTTTCGGCGGCCGTCAATGAACTGGCTGACAAATCGGGCGAAAACTGGGTGATTGCTGAAAATCTGACTGATCCGAAAGTCCTGAATTTGTTTTCCCGTGATGAATTTGCGATGACTGACCTGACTAAGAATGGAATGACTTATCATCAGCGCCGGATGCTTGACGACGGGCAGGTTTTATTTGTGGTGAATTCGCGTCCGACGAAAAAAGCATCGGCTGAAATAACTTTGAAAGGAAAATCGGTATCGATGCTCGATCTGGTTTCCGGGAAAGTGTACAGCTATCCGGCCGAAGCCAAGGGCGGGAAAGTTCAGATAAAAGTTGATCTGGAGCCCGCGGGAAGTGCACTGTTCGTGGTAAACAACAATACCCCTGAAGAAGCCGATATTACGATGGTTTTTGGAACAGAGTCGGTGATTCCGCCAACAAACGGAATAAGCGTTAAACGCGAGTCGGACAACGTGATGTTGGTGAATTACCTCGACCTGAAAACGGCCAAAACCAACAAAAAGGACTTGTATTTCATGAATGCGTTGATTGGTCTTTTCAACGAAAACGGCGTGGCAATGGGCAATCCGTGGCAGCACAAAATTCAGTACAAAAAGACTTACCTCGAAATGGATTCAATGTTTAAAGCCAGTTCGGGATTCGAGGCCAGTTATCATTTCAACATCAATTCAGGCCTGAATGCCGATGCGATGAAGTCGATTCGTGCGGTGGTTGAGCGCCCTGAAATGTGGAAAGTACTGATCAATGGACATGAGGTTTCGCCGCTTGTCAACACGTATTGGATTGAGAAGAAATTCCCGCAGTTTGCCGTTGGCGAATACCTGAACGTGGGCAGCAATACCCTTACCCTTGTGGCGCCGCGCATGAATATTCTGGCTGAAGTGACCCCGATTTACTTGTTGGGCGATTTCCTGGTGAAACCGGCAACTCAAGGCTGGGAAATCACCGGTGGCGAATTTAATTCGTTAGGCTCATGGCGCGAAGCCGGTTTACCGTTCTACTCGCAAAAAGTGGCCTATTCGCAAAATTTCGCGGTGTCGAAGGGCGATAGCAAAGCCTTTAAAGTAAAGTTGAACCAGTGGAAAGGTTCGGTGACCGAAGTGCTTGTCAACGGGCAACCGGCCGGACTGATTGCCTGGCAGCCTTACGAAATGGATGTGACGTCGCTACTGAAAGACGGCGATAACGAAATAACGGTTAAAGTGGTGGGAAGCCTGAAAAATACCTTTGGTTTTTTCTATGAGGGCAACAACAATTGGATTTTTGGTCCGTGGTCGTGGAACAATGCGCCGGAAAAAATACCTTCGGCAAAGCAGTATTTCCTGATGGACTACGGACTGATGGAGCCGTTCAGCCTGGTGGCTGTGAAGTAGCAGGAAGTCGGAAGACCGGAGACGGAAGTCTGAAGTCCGGCAGCGCCGCTTACTGAGTGCATGGCAGTCGAAGGGAGCATTAAAAATCAATCAATTCGTGCATAAGTCAGGGTTTCACTCTAAGTGAGACCCTGACTTTTTTGTCTTCTTGCTGATTGGTTTTCTGTTAGTTGCTTTGTTGAAAAACATAAAAATATTACTTGATTTTGTATGGTAAATTTGTTTTATGTTTTACCTTCGATACACCGAAAACATGACCAATGGCATTTAACCAACCAATATGGAGGGATAAACACCACTCCCATGTATCGATACAAAAAATAAACGCACACATATAATTTATACAGACGTTGTGCCTCATTATAACAAAACGCAATAAATGGAAATAACCTGGAATAATTGCTTTTCACCTAATAGGTATGGAATGCAAAAAGGACAAAGCGATATTAGAACAGAATATGAACGTGATTGGGATAGAATAATATTTTCGAGTCCATTCAGACGACTTCAGAACAAAACTCAAGTTTTTCCTTTACCCGAAGAAGTATTTGTACACAACCGATTAACCCACTCACTTGAAGTGGCAAGTGTCGGAAGGTCATTAGGGAAAATTATAGGAAAGAAACTTGCATTACTTGAAGAAATAAAAAGTGATAATGACGCTAGACCATTTTATAGAAATAGTCTTAAAAATGTTATTGCTTCTGCTTGTTTAGCTCACGATTTAGGAAATCCTGCATTTGGTCATTCTGGAGAGGAAGCTATTTCAAAATATTTTAAAAAAAGAGATACTGACAAAGAAGAAGATATAGTTTTCAAAAAACAATTTTCCCCACAAGAATGGAAAGACCTTACAACATTTGAAGGTAACGCGAATGCCTTAAGAATATTAACATTACAACAAAAAGGTAGAGTTAAAGGTGGTTTTAGATTAACATATAGCACTTTAGGCGCAATATTAAAGTATCCTTGCGAATCTGTTGCTTCAGATAAAAAAGTATTAAACAGAAAAAAGTATGGGTATTTTAAAATTGATGAAGAAGTCTTTTTGGATATTGCTAATGAACTAAATCTTGTTAAAGATGAAATTGAATCAGGAATCGCATACAAACGACATCCTTTCGTCTTCCTTGTAGAAGCTGCTGATGATATATCCTATAACATTATTGATTATGAAGATGCACATCGTTTGGGAATTTTGTCATATAAAGAAGTGAAAAGCTCTTTTTTAAAAATAATTGAAACAAATCCAAAAGATGACATTGAATGGGTAAAGCAACAAGCGAAATCTCTTAAAGATGACCCGAATGAATCAATTGCCTATTTAAGAGCTAAAGCGATCAACACTTTAATTTATAAAGTAGCAGATGTTTTTTGGGAAAACCGAGGAGATATCTTAAAAGGTAATTATGAAAAAAGCTTGATTGACAGTATACCTGAACTTAAAACCGTAATGGAAAAAATTGAGGATGTTTCTATTAAAAAAATATATAACGCAAAGAACGTTGTTCAACTCGAAATTGCTGGTTTTCGAATTATGTCAGCATTAGTAGAAAATTTTGTTACTTCAGCTTTGACAGCAGAAGAATCGAGGGATAAAGAGCAAAATAAAATACTTGGTCTACTTCCAAAACAATTCTCATTTGAGAAATCTAGCAGCCCTTATGAGAAAGTTATGCATATAATTGATTTTATAGCTGGGATGACTGACCTATACGCTTTAAAATTATATAGAAAATTAAGAGGTATTGAATTATAAAATAACGAAGGCATAACACTTTGCAAATTGCATTGCGGGTGCAGTGGTGTGTGTTGTCACTGCTCCTTTCTTGTGTGTCATGTACAACCGGACACTGACGCTCTTCGAAATCCGCAACGACAACTTGCAAGTGACCGTTATTCCACAAGTATTTAAACAATCCAACGCTAAAAAGGCACTTTCATAATTTCTTTTGAATATGAATATAGTTATCGAAACCAATCGATTGATTTTAAGAGAACTGACTCCGAATGATGCGGCGGATTTATCGCGGGTTTTGTCGGATGAGGAATCGATGGTTCATTATCCGCATGCCTTTTCTGCAGAAGAAGTTCAGCGGTGGATTGCACGCAATATGGAGCGCTACCGAACTGACGGATTTGGGCTTTGGGCGGTTGTCCGGAAAAGCGACAACCAATTTATTGGCGACTGCGGAATAACCCTTCAAAACATCGACGGTGAAATTCTGCCTGAGATTGGATTTCACACCATTAGGCATTTCTGCAATCAGGGATATGCCACCGAGGCGGCTGAAGCCTGCAAGGAATATGCTATCAGGAAGCTCGGATATACGACGATTTATTCTTACTCGCGCGAAAGTAATGTCGCTTCGCAAAAGGTAGCTTCAAAGATCGGGATGCAAAAAATTAAAGCTTTTGTGCATGACGATGTTCCGATAGTTGTATGTTCGGTTAGCGCGCTTGCCGGCGAGTAATTAGGCCTCACCCCTGGCCCCTCTCCCTCGGAGAGGGGCCAGGGCTGCGGAAGGGAAAAAGTATAGTGTTAAAAACCAAAATATTGAGAATATGTGCTGCCCAAGGTCTCCACAGTTGGAGACCTGCCCGGCTACGTCAGTCAGGCTGCGATTTAGAGAGGCTATTTAAAACCAACATACATGACCAAACAAATTACTCTTGCCACCCTTGCTGAACTTGACGAACTGGTGGAGTTGCTGAATGTACTTTTCACGCAGGACATTGAATTTGAACCCGACTACGAAAAGCAAAAAGCCGGATTGGAACAAATTATTTTGAATCCTGCGCTGGGCGAGATTTTGGTGATGAAAATCGACGGGAAAGTGGTCGGAATGGTGAGTTTGCTGTACAGCATCAGCACGGCATTGGGTGGAAAAGTGGCTATTCTGGAAGATATGGTGATAAGCAAAGATTTCAGGGGAAAAGGTCTTGGAAAGGAACTTTTGAACGAAGCCATTGCCTATGCTCAAGAGCGTGGGTGCCTGCGCCTCACTTTGCTCACTGATTTCGACAACGAAACGGCCATCCGGTTTTACCAAAACGCCGGGTTTAGCCTCTCGAAAATGATTCCACTACGGCTGGTGTTTAATTAGCTCAACTTGCACCGAAAGACTTGTTGGTAGCGCAATCCGGACTGATGGTAACTGAACCTATCATTCCCTTTTTTGTTGCTTTTCATGGCGAATGTCTTTAAACTTTAAAACTTCAAATCATGCGAATTTTAGGATTTGGTGGAAGTAACAGCTCAAAATCAATTAACAGAGAATTGGTCAGGTTTGCGGCTTCGTACTTTCAGGAGCACGACGTCGAAATTCTTGATTTGAACGACTACGAAATGCCGATTTACAAGATGGATCGGGAAAGGGACAACGGCATTCCGCAACTGGCTTTCGATTTTGCCCGAAAAATTGACGGCTGCGATTTGCTGATCGTATCGCTCGCTGAAAATAACGGAGCCTATTCCGCCGCATTTAAAAATATTTTCGATTGGGTTTCGCGTATCGCGGGTCGCAAAGCGTTTGGCGACAAGCCCATGTTACTCATGGCCACATCTCCCGGTGCCAGAGGAGGAGCTTCTGTTCTCGAGATAGCTAAAACCCGTATGCCCCGTAGCGGCGGAAACGTACTGGAGACATTTTCGTTACCCAATTTTAATGAGAACTTCGAGGTCGGAAAAGTAATTACCAACACCGAATTCCGAATGCAACTCGAAGACAAAATCAAATCCGTAAAGGCACACTTCACCCCGTAATGTAAATTCGTCATAGCGGTCTGCCCCGGGAAAGAAATATTCTGATACATTAGCTGTATTTAGTAGATTTGCTCAAAACAATATCATCAGAATGATTCAAACCCAAAAGATTGAATTGACCGGCGACGAATTCTTTTATCTGCTGGTAACCATCTATATTAAAAAGCGGTGGATGCTCCTGATTTGGGTTGTACTCCTGATTTTCATTTTGTTGTTAACGCGAAACATTGGATCGGCCGAATATTTACTGATTCTGTTGATTCTTGCATTTTATGCAATTCAGATGATTCAGTACTGGATTTATGCTCATTCAAGAGCAAATAAGGCGTATCTGTTGCCGCGACATTTTGAAATAGATGCACATCAGATTGTTGAACGGGTTGAAGATGGCTCGACGGCAATAATGAAAACGGACCAGTTTATAAAAGTGATGAAAACTGGGAAATGTTACTTGCTATTTGTTGCTAAAAACGAATTTGTTTATCTGCCGTTCGATGCATTTGCGAGTAATTCCGACAGGGAATGGTTTGAAAATGAAATTGTTAAAAAGATTAAGAAATAACTTGCCCGAAAATAAACCACCGATAAACTTTTATCATGTACGGAAAACATTCAGAAAACAATTACACCGAAATTTTAAAGGGGATCAGAATTAAAACCCTGTGTCATGGCGATTCAACGTTGATGACTGAATTTTTGCTTCAAAAAGATGCCATTCTGCCTGCGCATTCACATCCTTATGAGCAAACAGGCTACCTGGTGAAAGGCAAAATCCGTTTGTTCATTGGCGATGCATCGAAAGAACTTGTTCCGGGCGATAGCTGGTGCATTGCAGGCGATTTGTTGCATCGGGCCGAGATTCTGGAAGACTCGGTTGCTATTGAAGTTTTCTCCCCTGTGAGGGAAGATTATTTGCCCTTTGAGCACTCTGCCGATACTGAAGAATAATCTCAGCGGGAATTGGAAAGTTGGTGTCAGGCAACGACTTCTGGAGTAATTTGTACTTTAAAGCAAATTATTTCTTAATTTTTTACAATATTGAAGTTTTAAAAGCGTCTAAACAGACTGAAAGGAAGCTTTTTACTACCTTCGATAATTGAAAATACCAAATTTCGCAGCATGTTAAAATCGCATTTTGAAATTGTATATAACCAGATTGTTGATGATATTAGCATCGAGGTTTTGCATCAGGATGATTCGATGGTAATGACCCAGCTTACGATTCGTAAAGGGGCCGTTTTACCCGAGCATATTCATCCAACGGATCACTCGGCCTACCTGCTTCAGGGAAAAATCCGTATGGTTGTCGATGGTATTGTTTCGGAATTTATAAAAGGCGATACCTGGACCATGCATAAAAATGTTTGTCATTACACGGAAGCCCTTGAAGATGCCGTTGTTCTCGAGGCATTTAATCAGGAAGGTGAAATTGAAGGCTTTCCGATTAAACGCAGTGCCGGCAACCTTAATCGCTGATCATTCATTTTTTTCAGGCGATAATTTGCCTGAAACGACTTCATTAACCACAACCTAACACCAAACTTATGCCTAAGTTTAAGATACTTCTTAGCTTTTTGTTGCTGTTTGCTACCTTTTTTTCTGAAGCTGCAGCTCTTCACAAAACATTTAAAGTTCTGGCATTTTATACCGCAAAAAACGATCAGGCACACATCAGTTTTGTACACGAAGCAAACCGTTGGTTTTCAGAAATCAGTAAAAAGAATCATTTCAAATATTTCTCCACAAGCGATTGGACCCGGTTGAATCCTGATACACTTTCGAAATATCAGGTTATTATATTTTTGGATACACGTCCCGAATTACCTGCTCAGCGCAAGGCTTTTCAGGATTATATGGAAAACGGCGGCGCATTCATGGGCTTTCATTTTTCGGCTTTTGCACTTACTCCATCAACTTATCCTCAGGATTGGGACTGGTACCATGAACGATTTCTGGGTTCGGGCGAATATAAAAGCAATACATGGCGACCCACTTCGGCTATTTTGAAGGTTGAAGACCAAAAACACCCCGCAACAAAGCATTTGCCTAAAACATTTAAATCGCAGCCCAACGAGTGGTATGCCTGGAATAACAACCTGCGTACAAATCCCGACATTGAAGTTCTGCTGTCGGTTGATCAGTCGAGTTACCCGCTTGGAACCGGACCAAAGCCACACGAAATATGGCACAGCGGCGATTATCCGGTTGTGTGGACAAACAAGCGTTACCGCATGATTTACATTAATATGGGGCACAACGACATCGACTACGAGAATCACACCAATAAAGAGCTGTCGTACACGTTTACCAATAAAATTCAGAACAGGCTGATCCTTGACGCCTTGAAGTGGCTCGGTTACCATGAATAAGATACTGTTGTGGTAATATTTAGTCTCTGGAATCTCTTAGCAAAAAACATTATTTTAGTCTGGGCTTTAACTAACGCATAATGAATCAACTACTTAAAATTAAACGATTTGTTTTAATCCTGATTATAGTTTTACTGGCGTTTCAATCCAGAAGTGAAAACAGACCAACCGGGCTGTCAATCAATTTTCTAACCCACGCTGATCAGGTTTTCCGAAACGGTTATCCGGTAAATACCCCGTTATATCAGGCAATAAATCAAAGAGAGAATTTTCAGTTTGCCGAAATTGCACAAAAGCGACCATTCTTTGGCTGGATTGTCAATTCAGATCAAAACAACACCGTTCAAACCGACTTTCAGATTTTGGTGGCTTCGAGCCTCGAAAATATTCAGAAAAATATTGGCGATTGCTGGGATTCGGGGAGAATAAAAAGCGATCAATCGATCAATATTTCCTATGCGGGGAAGGAACTTCGGCCCAATGCGGTGTATTTCTGGAAAGTAAAAACATGGGATAATCATGGCAAGGAATCTGCATTTTCTTCAGTTTCACAATTTAAAACAGCCGGAACTTTAGCCGATTACGCTACAGCCCACTATCCGCAGCAAAAGCAGGATGTTTATCCAACTTCTGTCAGGCAGCTTTCAAAAACCACATGGTTTGTCGATTTCGGGAAGGATGCTTTTGCTCAGCTTCGATTAACATTGTTCGGAAAAACTTCGTCGGACACTGTTTTAATTCATTTGGGTGAAGCAGTAAAAGACGGGCGGATCAACCGAACACCAGGAGGAACCATTCGATATTCGGTGTATAAACTGGCCCTTAATGCTGGATGGAATACCTACCAGATTGTGTTAAATCCTGACAAGCGAAACACCGGTCCGCAGGCAATCCTGATGCCCGAGTACATTGGCGAAGTCACTCCATTTCGCTATTGCGAGGTTGAAGGTTACGACCAGTCTTTGTCCAAAGAACAAGCGATTCAGCAAGTAGTATTTTATCCATTCGACGAAACAGAATCGTATTTTACCAGTTCCGACGCTGTTTTGAATCAGGTGTGGAATTTGTGCAAATATTCGATGAAAGCTACTTCGTTTTTGGGTGTTTTTGTCGATGGAGACCGTGAACGAATTCCCTACGAAGCGGATGCTTACATTAATCAACTCGGGTTTTACGGGGTGGTGCGCGACTACAGCATTGGCCGTTACTCGCACGAATACCTGATCAACAGGCCTACCTGGCCAACCGAGTGGATTTTGCAGTCGGTGCTCATGGCCTGGAACGATTATCTGTACACTGGGAATAAAGAATTGCTGGCGCAATTTTATACCGATTTGAAAGCCAAAGCGCTTTTGCCTTTAGCCGATGAATCAGGTTTGATTTCAACCAAAACAGGAAAAGTTACTCCTGAAGTTTTGGAATCGATTCACTTCAGCGGAACATTAAAAGACATAGTTGACTGGCCGCAAAGCGGAATTTTAGGCTTGGGAAAAAAAGAGCCCGGCGAAACGGATGGATTTGTATTTAAGGACGTGAATACGGTTGTAAATGCATACCATTATCAGGCAGTCAGCCAATTGAAGGAAATAGCCAAAGTGTTAAACCAGACAGATGATGAAAAGCAATTTGCTGCCCTGGCACTTAAATTGAAAACTGTTTTCAATGAAAAACTTCTTGACAAAAGGCGCGGAGCTTACATCGATGGGATTGGAACTGATCATGCCTCGCTTCACGCCAATATGTTCCCAGTCGCTTTCGGGTTAGTTCCCGATAAGCAGCGAGAAAACGTTAATAAATTTGTTCAGTCACGCGGATTGGCATGCAGCGTTTACGGTTCGCAATTCCTGATGGATGCCGTTTTTGATGGCCATAACGCCGATTACGGACTGCAACTCCTCACATCAACATCCGAACGAAGTTGGTACAATATGATCCGTGTGGGATCGACCATTTCGCTCGAAGCCTGGGACAATAAATACAAGCCCAATCAGGACTGGAACCATGCCTGGGGTGCTGCTCCCGCCAACATCATTCCCCGAAAACTGATGGGAATTGAACCACTCGAACCGGGATTCGGTAAAATTCGCATTAAGCCGCAACCGGGAAATCTGGCATCCGCCGAAATTAAATGTCCGACCATCAGGGGCGATGTGCTAATGTCTTTCAAAAACCAGCCACAACAATTATTTAGTCTGAACCTGGTGATTCCGGCCAATACAACTGCCGATGTTTATCTGCCGTTCTGGTCGAAAACGCAAAAAGTAATCCAGAATGGCACGCCAATAAAATTCAGACAGGAAGGAAGCTTTGCAATAATTGAAAGTGTTGGCTCCGGAAATTCAGTGTTTGAAGTAATCAGATAAAACCAGAATTAAGCAGATAAGTGTCAAGCTGGATTTTATTTTTATTTTCACACCAGCTAAAAAAATAATCATGACCCGACTTTTTACCTTTTTATTTTTGCTTGTCTCGTTTGCAACAATGGCTCAAAAAGAGGTTTATCTGTTTTCCTATTTTATCGATAACGGACAGGATGGCCTCCATCTCGCCTGCAGCACCGACGGACTTAAATGGACTGCTTTGAATGATGGTAGATCATACCTTGTACCAACAGTCGGAAAAGATAAGCTGATGCGCGATCCGTTCATTCTTCAGGGGAATGATGGATTATTTCATATGGTTTGGACCAGTGGCTGGTGGGATAAGTATATTGGCTATGCTTCATCTAAAGATTTGATCAACTGGTCGGAGCAAAAGACCATTCCGGTGATGGAGCACGAACCAACAGCCAAAAACAGCTGGGCTCCTGAAATGGCGTACGATCCGGAGAAAAAAGAATACATCATCTTTTGGGCAACAACCATTCCGGGACGTCATTCGGATATCGCCGATTCGGAACGCGAAAAAGGGCTGAACCACCGCATGTACTGCACACGGACGACGGATTTCAAGACTTTCAGTCCAACGGAGATGTTCTTTAATCCTGATTTCAGTACGATTGATGCCACAATTTTGCCAAAGAACAACAAGTTTTACATGATCCTGAAAAACGAAAATCCGAATCCGCCGCAGAAAAATCTTCGGGTAACGGTTGCCGATCATGCTTCAGGACCTTATCCGGTTAATGTTTCTGAACCGATTACCGGTAAATACTGGGCCGAAGGTCCGACTGCACTTCAGGTGGGCGAATATGTTTACGTGTACTTTGATAAATATATTGAACACAAATATGGCGCGGTACGCTCAAAGGATATGGTCAATTGGGAAGATGTATCTGATCAGGTTGCGTTCCCAAATGGTGTGCGACATGGAACCGCTTTTAAAGTTAGCGATAAAGTATTTGGAAAACTTAAAGGGGAATAGTTATTTATTCAACTAATTGAACTGCTGCCTGATCAACATGCCAATGGGCATTTTTAATATGAAATGCAGGAAGTAACCGGGCCAGTTCCGGATAATTCTGAATCTCTTTCAGCCGTTTAGCTTTTCCTGAACCTGTTACCAGGAAGCAAACTTTTGCAGCATTGTTAATTACTTTCCCGGTTATTGTCACTCTTTTCTGGCCTGAAACGGGATGCGTGGCCACCGCGCAAATCTGGTCTGATTCGAGTAACTGCATTTGGTCGGGGAAAATGGAAGCTGTATGTCCGTCGTCGCCCATTCCAAGCAAAATTAAATCGAAAACCGGCCAGTTGCCTGATTGAGGAATGTTTTTCTGAAGTTGTGAAGAGTAGGAGAGAGCTTCTTCCTGCGGATTATTTTCTCCTTTTATGCTGTGAATATTTTCTTCGGGAATGGAGATTTGAGAAAATAGCAACTTTTGCGCTACTCCAAAATTACTTTCAGGATGGGTTGGTGGGACCATTCGCTCATCGACCCACCAGAAGTTGACCTTTTGCCATAGGGTTGATTGAGAGTATTTTTCAGCTAAAACTGCAAACAGCAAATCCGGGGTTTTTCCACCGGAAATGGCAAGATGAAATTTGACTCCGGTATGGCCTTTAATCCAATTCATCAATTGGTTGGCGAACTGATTGGCTAATTCTTCCGGGCTTTGATAAATATGGATATCTTCTTTTGTCATGACTTGCAACTTGAAATTTGGAACTTTATAGTTCGCAATATTCACCATCGTGAGCCAGATTTTTGCATGGGTAGCGCCATTGACCTTCTTCCATCAGGTCGTCAACCACTTCCGGTCCCCATGTTCCAGCCGGATAACCGTAAACCGGAATTGTAGGATTATTTTGCCATGCATCGAGAATGGGCTGGACGAATTCCCATGCTTTTTCAACGGCATCGCCACGCGAATAAAGGGTTGCGTCGCCCTGCATACAATCGAGCAACAAACGCCCGTAAGCCGAAGGAAGGTACACATCTGATAATTCAGAATAGTGGAAATTCATGTTTACCGTTTGCACCCGAAAACCTGCCCCCGGAACCTTCATTCCAAATTTCAGCAATATGCCTTCGTCGGGCTGAATACGCAAAATCAACTGGTTGTTTATCGCATCCGGAGTTTCTGAATTTCCGAAGAGGTGGTGTGGGGTATGCTTGAAATGAATTACCACTTCAGTAACACGTGCCGGAAGTTTCTTACCGGTGCGAATGTAAAACGGAACTCCTGCCCATCTGAAGTTATCGATGAAAAATTTCATGGCCAGGTAAGTCTCGGTTTTCGACAGCGGATCAACTCCTTTTTCATCGCGGTACCCAATAACCGGATCTTTCGAATGGTTCGAGCGGATATATTGCCCGCGGATTACATTTTTTGCCACATCAGCTTCAGTAATGGGCCTGAGCGACTGAAATACTTTCAGTGTTTCGTTGCGGATGGCATCGGCTTCAATAACTACCGGCGGTTCCATGGCAACTAATCCAACAACCTGCATCAGGTGGTTTTGAACCATGTCGCGCATAGCTCCGGAATGGTCGTAATAACCTCCGCGGTCTTCAACACCCAGAGTTTCGGCTGAGGTTATCTCGATGTGATGAATGAAATTCCGGTTCCATATTGGCTCAAAAATGCCGTTTGAGAAGCGGGTAACCAGCATGTTTTGTACGGTTTCTTTCCCAAGGTAGTGGTCAATCCGGTAGAGTTGATCTTCTGAGAAATAGTCCAGCAAATTTTTATTGAGTTCGCGGGCGCTTTTCAAATCGGTGCCAAAAGGCTTTTCCACAATCAGCCGCTTAAAGCCATTTGTTGCGTTATTTAAACCAACTTCAGCCAAATTGTGAGGAATAATCTGGTACAAATTGGGCGGAGTTGAAAGGTAAAAAATGTAATTCTCCGGAATTGCAAGCTCTTTTGTAAGCGTCCTGAGCCTCGTTTTCAATATCGGATATTCAGCGGCATCAGCTGTTGAAAGAGGTTGGTAATAAAGATGCTCGAGAAAGGCTTCGATGTTTTTTTGCTCATGCGGCTGGTGGGGCAGAAACTCTCTCATGTTTTCGCGGAACTCCTCGTCTGTGAGTCCGGTTCTGGAAACACCAACAACGGCAAATTTTTCAGGAAGCAGGTCCTGTGTATGCAATTCATATAGGGCGGGAACAAGCTTGCGTTTGGTTAAATCGCCCGATGCCCCAAAAATGACCAGTATATGTGATTCAGGTTGTTTCATCTTAATTGTTTTTTGATCAATTAAAACAGTTGAAACGGGAATTTGATTAAACAAAGACGGGAATTAAGATTGTCTTAAATTTGAGGCACTGAGAATTACTGTTTATTGGCTACCCAAACCAAACAATTTCCGGAGAAATATTCGTAATGAAGTTGAAAGGAAATTTCGCCTTCTTCAGAGATAAATTTCCCACGAAAGCTATTGCTTAAAGGGTCAGGCAAAATATGAATTTGCTTTTTAAAGTCAATTCCCTGATCATCAACTAACTTGAAAATGGCTTCTTTGGCGCACCAGAATAAACATTGCAGTTGTGGGTTATTACCAGCAAATGCTAATTCTTCGTCGGAAAGAAATCGCTTTTCAATCCGCCTGAAATCGCGCGAGGTGTCTTCAATGTCGATCCCGACGCTCAGGTTTTCGTGAAGAATAACTGCTGCAAAATCGCGTGAATGACTTATAGAAATATGTTTGAACTGGTCGTGTTGCAAAATTGGCTTTCCGGTTTCCTGGTACGAAATGGAGAAATCAGGTCCGATCAGTTGACTGATTAGCCTGCGGGTCGCCAGCCATTCCAGCTTCCGTTTTTCGTGGGTGTATTTCAGGAAAGTAGCGTCTGCCAGCTCTTCAGGAGAGAAGTGCGGGAGCAGATCGGTTGTTGTTTCGGTAAATTGCCAGAGTCCGATCAGTCCATGAGGGATTGGTATCGTTTTAAATAAAGGCATTTATTTTTTCCACTCCGTACTTTCGATTAACCGGATAATGTCGGGTGTCAGAAAATCGATAACGGGGCGAAGCGAATCGATGTTCGGAATTTCCTTGATATATAGTGCGCCTCTCAGGAAGTTGGTGGTGCTGTCAGTCAGGTAAAATTGCAGTGGTGACGCGGCATTTCCTTCAATCATGTATATCGTGCCATAAACTTTTTTTTGCGGGTTTACAAAAACTCGCTCGTTAATTGCGTCTGCCTTAATGGTGTGTTTGTAGGCCAGCGTCCGCGAATCTTCGAGCAGTTTGGCCAGATTTTTTTCAACTTTTTTATAGCTGATATGCACCTCGGCTTTGTGCGCAGGTATTTTCAGGTTAATCCAGAAGGGTTCAACATTTCGGTCCTTATCTGGCACAGCTTTCGAATATGACGGGATGTCGAAATTGTATGGCAAAGCTGCCGAGTCGAGCTTGTGGTATGATTTTTCGTTGAATTCGATCCGAAAATAACCGTGAGGTTTGGGGATATAATCCTGCGAACAAGCTGTTGCAAGGAAAACAATTAACAGGAAAAAGCAGGCCGGTTTTAGCATAGGATTTAGAGTTCCGTGTTTTTTATTTCAACTTTAATCTGTTTGATCCGGCGGTTGTCGACGGCTTCAATCGAGAAAACGTAATTTTTGCATGTTATCGTATCGTTTTTTGCCGGAATTTCACCTTTTAATTCCAGAATTAACCCGGCCAACGTATCGGCTTCGCCTTTCACATCATCAAATACGCCCTCTTCTATGCTGATAACTTTGTAAAAATCATTGAGTAAGGTTTTCCCGTCGAAAAGATATTTGTTTTCGCTGATTTTGGTATAGAACTTTTCTTCTTCGTCGAATTCGTCGGTTATTTCGCCAACAATTTCTTCCAGAACATCTTCAAGAGTCACAATACCCGAAGTTCCGCCATATTCATCAACCACAATGGCCATGTGTACCTTGTTTTTCTGAAATTCTTCCAGAAGATCGTCAATTTTTTTTGTTTCGGGCACATAAAATGGCGGACGGATAATGCTTTGCCAGCGGAAAGATGCTCCTTTATGCACGTGAGGGAGTAAATCCTTGATGTACAAAATACCTTTAATATTATCGAAAGTCTCTGAAAATACCGGAATTCGGGAAAAACCGGTTTCGGTAATCAGTGTCATCACTTTGCTGAAACCCGAATTAATATCGATTGAAACAACATCAACCCTCGAACGCATAATTTCGACAACACTTTTATTGCCAAATTTTACGATGCCTTTGAGAATATCGGTGTCTTCTTTTAATTCTGTTTTTGAGGTAAGTTCCAGCGCCTGTGATAGTTCATCAACGGAGATATGACTGTTGTAAGCGTGTATGCGATTGTTAATGAACGAAGTAGAAAAAATCAGGATTGAATTTACCGGTTTAAAGATCTTTATGGTGTAATACATGGGCACCGCAATAAACCGGGCAAATTTTAAGGCATGATGCGTTGAATAAACTTTGGGAATTATTTCACCAACCAGCAAAATGACAAATGAAATAACAATTACCTGAACGATAAATCCGAGGATCGGCTCATTTGTGAAATCAATGAGCGAATCAACAGTGAAACTTGAAAGAATGACAATGCCAACATTAACAAAATTGTTGGCTACCAGTATCGTAGCCAACAATTGTTCCGGCGATTCCAGATTTTTCTTAATGTAGGTATTTTTCTTTCCGGAAGTATTGAATATTTTGTGTTTCTCGTTAGGGCTTAATGAAAAATAAGCTACTTCGGAGCCTGATATCAGGGCAGATAGCAATAACAGGAACACAATAACCAGTAAGCTGATCGCCATACCTGAAGTAAAGGGATGAAATTGAATATTCCAATAAATTGCGGTCAACATGGTTAAATGGTGTGTTTCCAATTATTTAAAAATTAAAATGGTAAATCGTCTTCTTCCGGCTGTGTGAAATCGGGTTCACTTACGCTTGGTAATGACTCTGGCATCGGAGCCTGGCCTGGCATTTCAGGTTGTCCTTCACGTTTGCCCAATAGTTGCATGGTGTCAGCATATATTTCGGTGGTATACCGTTTTACTCCGTCTTTATCGTCCCACGAGCGGGTACGAATGCGGCCTTCAATATACAATTGAGTTCCTTTTTTTACGTATTTTTCGGCTACTTCGGCAAGGCCTCTCCAGGCAACAATGTTGTGCCATTCGGTAGTACTTACTTTTTCTCCGGTTTTAGCGGTGTATGTTTCGGTGGTTGCCAGTGAGAAATTTGAAACAGCAACACCCTTGTCTAAATGCCTGGTTTCGGGATCACGACCTACGTTACCCACCAAAATTACTTTGTTAACTGACATATGAGTAAAGTTTAAAGTTTGAGTAAAACTAAATTTACAATAAAATCCAAAAATTTCCTGATCACAGACTAACTAAATATCTGAACTAGTCAAAAATCGTTACGAATAGCTTGTTTTACGATATGAACCATCAATTTATAAATGTTGGCTCATATAGGATTCCAGTAATCTTGGTACAGCAAAGTTAAAAATATCTTCTTTATTCACCCTGACTAAATTGGCCAAGCCGACAATTTCATTGGTTAGTCGTATTTGTATAAATCGATAGTGAATACGTTGATGACTCAAAATATGAGTTTTCCAAGTGGTTACATTTTCGATGAGTAATTTGTTTTCTGTATTAATGATTTTGGCAAAATCCGGGTGTATTGTTAATTCTTCAATTTCTGTTTTTTCTGCAGTTTCAACAACCGGGAACTCATATAGATTCTTCCAGATGTCGTTTCCCGTCCGCTTTTGCAGCCAGGTTTGGTTCTCGTTCAGAAGAACAATATAATTAAAATAGCGATCGCGTTGTTTCGTTTTGTTCTGTTTGGCGGGCAGCTCGTTGATTTTTTTATTCAGAAATGCATAGCATCTCTTATTTAAAGGACAACTGCTGCAATCAGGACTTTTGGGAGTACATTGTAATGCTCCAAATTCCATTAAGGCCTGATTATGCATTCCCGGATCGTTTCCTCTGATTAGTTCTTTTGCTAGTTCATAAAAGGCTTTTTTGCCTGGTCCCGAATCAATAGGTGCCGAAATCCCAAAGTACCTGGACAAAACACGATAAACATTACCATCAACTGCCGGATATTCCAGGTTGAACGAAATTGAAGCAATAGCAGCCGCAGTGTATTCCCCAATTCCTTTTAATAAGATGATTGATTTATAGTCGTTTGGAAACAATCCGTGGTGTTTTTCATGAATATACTTTGCCGTAAAATGAAGATTTCGGGCTCTTGAATAATATCCTAATCCCTGCCAAAGCTTTAATACCTGATCTTCTGATGCCGATGCCAGATCAGAAATTGTCGGGAATTCATGTGCAAAACGGTTATAATAGGCTAATCCCTGATCGATTCGGGTTTGTTGCATGATAATTTCAGAAAGCCAGATGAGGTAGGGCTCGCGGGTCGTTCTCCACGGTAAATCCCGCTTGTTCAAAGAATACCATGTGTGTATCGGAGTGCAAAAAAAGTCCATGTTTTTCCTAACTACTTTAAAATCTTTTCAAATTGTAAAAATAATCGAATTAGATTGTTTCTAATTTTTAAATAATTTTTATTTTTGCACACCAATTGTTTCAGAAATATAAATTGTTGAAAATTAAATATTTTAAGAGATGACAAAAGCAGATATTGTTAACGAGGTTAGTAAGAACACTGGTATTGAAAAAGTGACAGTACAAAAAGCAGTAGAGGCTTTCATGGAAACTGTGAAAGATTCTTTAACCGAAGGAAGAAATGTATATCTTCGTGGTTTCGGTAGTTTTATCGTAAAAAGAAGAGCAGAAAAAACTGCGCGTAATATTTCAAGAAATACTACAATTATTATTCCTGAGCACTTTATTCCTTCTTTCAAGCCAGCAAAGACTTTTGTAGCACAAGTTAAAGACCAAGTAAAATAAATTATTATGCCAAGCGGAAAAAAAAGAAAAAGACATAAAATGGCTACGCACAAGCGTAAGAAAAGACTAAGAAAAAACAGACACAAAAAGAAAAAATAGTCTTACTTTATCAGCATTAGCTTATAAAGATCTTTTAGAATTAAACCTAAAGTGCTTTATTGCGCTTTAGGTTTAATCTGTTTTTAAGTCTGGTATTGTATTAGTAAAAAATATGGAACGTTGTGAGTAGCGATTTAATTGTAAATGTCTCTCCCTCGGAAGTCGTAATTGCTTTGTTGGAAAATAAAGCATTGGTAGAACTGAACAGGGAAACGGCGGGCGCTAAGTTTGCAGTCGGTGATATTTATCTCGGACGTGTAAAGAAAATTATGCCAAGCCTGAACGCTGCCTTCATTGACGTTGGATACGAAAAAGATGCTTTTCTGCATTACCTCGACATGGGGCCGCAGTTTTCAACACTGAATAAGTTCTTGAAGATTGCCCTGTCGAAAAACAACAAAATCACTTCCATTTCAAAGATTCAGTCCGAACCTGATATCGATAAGGAAGGAAAAATCACAGATATTCTTAAAGTTGGGCAAAACATTTTGGTGCAGGTGGCTAAAGAGCCTATCTCGACCAAGGGCCCACGCCTGACATCAGAGCTGTCGATTGCAGGTCGTAACATGGTTTTGATGCCTTTTAGCGAAAAGGTTAGTATTTCGCAAAAAATTGCTTCGAACGAAGAAAAAAACAGGCTCAAAAAGCTTATTCAAAGCATAAAACCAAAAAAATACGGTGTAATTGTACGCACTGCCGCCGAAGAAAAACGTGTTGCAGAGCTCGATCAGGAATTAAAAAGACTAGTAGCCAAGTTTGAAACCACTTTCCAGAAACTGCGAAAAGTGAATGCTCCGGCCTTGATTGTCGGAGAGCTTGGACGTACAACCGCTTTGTTGAGGGATATTTATCATCCCGACTTCAACAGCATCATCGTAAACGATCCTGTTGTATGTGAAGAAATTTCAGAATATCTGGGTTCAATTGCTCCTGAAAAGAAGAAAATCGTAAAGCTTTATAAAGGCAATCAGTCGATTTTTGAGTATTATGGAGTTGATAAGCAGCTAAAAGCCTCCTTCGGGAAAACCGTATCCTTCAAAAATGGAGCCTATCTGATCATCGAACACACTGAAGCATTTCATGTTATTGATGTGAACAGTGGTAATCGTTCGAAAGCCGGAATTGACCAGGAAACCAATGCACTGGAAGTCAATCTGGCTGCTGCTGATGAAATCGCCCGCCAACTTAGGTTGCGCGATATGGGCGGTATTATTGTTGTCGATTTTATCGATATGCACCAGGCCGAAAATCGCCATAAGGTATATGAGCGGATGAAAGCGGCCATGGAATCAGATCGCACCAAGCACAATATTTTGCCTCTGAGCAAATTTTGCCTGCTGCAGATTACCCGTCAGCGTGTTCGTCCTGAAGAACATGTTGAAACGGCTGAAGTTTGCCCATCGTGCAAGGGCAGTGGAAAAATCACACCGACTATTCTGTTGGTTGATGAACTGGAAAGTAAAGTTCAGTATATTTTTAAGGAACTAAATAAGAATAAGGTTGTCATCAAAACTCATCCTTATTTGGCTGCTTATTTAAATAAGGGTATTTGGTCAATTAAAAATAAATGGGCTTTTAAATTCTTTAAAAACATTAAGGTTGAGGAAATGGTCGCTTATGCGCTTACCGAATATCATTTCTTCGACGAAAATCAGGAAGAGATTGTATTTTAATCTTCATTGAGAATCCCGGTATAAACTGCCGGGATTTTTTATTTACTTCTGTCAGAATATTGTAGCATTAATCCTGCTTCGCCAATAACTGTGATCATTTTTGTTGAACATCTTTTGTGATGTGCTTTGGGCAATATTTATAGAATAGCTATATTTACAGCCTCAAAACAGGGAGAGCTGCCGGAGTGGTCGATCGGGGCAGACTCGAAATCTGTTGTACCCTTCGGGGTACCGGGGGTTCGAATCCCTCGCTCTCCGCTGAATAGTATTTTAATCTGCTACAAACGAACATCTTAATGGTGTTCGTTTATGTTTTTGGTCAACTGTAAAGTGAAATTTGTTTTTTCTGTTTTTTCAATTTACAGCTTAATGTTTTTCAAATTGGCAGTTCCGATTTCACGATCTTCGAATGTAATTTCTTTGTTTTTCAATATTTTATCTCTCTTCCCGTATTTTAATACTAAATAGTTTCGCAACGGCGATTAACACATTGATTCATTGATGATTCCAAGTGATGTAATCATAGCATGAAAATTGCATCTAGTAAGTCTTGTAAATACATTTAAATTTCGATGGTTTTAAACTTATAATTTGGACGAAAGATTTCTCTCATTATCACATTTTTGAGATATTTTTTACCTCTATTGTCAGGAGCAAGAGAGGTCTTCTTTATAAAATCTTTATGTCGCGCTACCTTTTCTTTTCAAAACCTTTATAGTTTCCGGCTCAACTTTGTATCGTTCAAAGAATGAAATGATATGAAGACAACCATTTTTATTTTATCGATTGTACCTCCAGCTTTGGAGAATGGCAAATCAGGAGAAATGAACGGAGCCGGATGGTACATAGCGGGAGCTTTTATCGCCCTACTCCTGATTGCTTACCTGATTTATTCGCTCATTAAACCCGAAAAATTTTAAGCCATGACAACATCCGACTTTCTGCAGATTGCATTATATTTCGCGCTGCTCATTGGCTTAGCACCTGTTTTGGGCAGTTATATGTATAAGGTTTTCACCGGGCAAAACCACCTGATGTTACCTGTTTTCGGGAAGCTCGAAAAGCTGATCTACAAATTATCCGGAATTCATCCCGACGAGGAAGCCAACTGGAAAACCTACACCGTAGGCTTATTGCTGTTCAATGTTGTTGGGCTGCTTTTCCTGTTTGTACTTCAGTTGGTTCAGGCACAGTTGCCGCTCAATCCGGCGCAGTTGCCCAATGTGAGCTGGCATTCGGCATTGAACACAGCCATCAGTTTTATGACCAACACCAACTGGCAGGGCTATGCAGGCGAAACCACCTTGAGTTACCTGGTGCAAATGCTTGGTTTAACCGTTCAGAATTTTGTAAGCGCGGCAACGGGCATCGCTGTTTTGCTGGCTTTGGTCAGGGGCTTGTCGCGCAAATCGGCAACTACCCTCGGCAATTTCTGGACCGACCTAACCCGTTCAACACTATACGTGCTTTTACCGTTGTCCATTCTGCTTGCTATTGTTTTGGCCGGAGAAGGGGTGATACAGAATTTTCATTCCTACCAAATGGCTCACACGTTGCATGGGGCCGAACAAGTCATACCGATGGGCCCTGCTGCATCGCAAATAGCCATCAAACAATTGGGGACCAATGGTGGTGGGTTCTTCAACGCCAACAGTGCACACCCGTTCGAAAATCCCACGCCACTCACCAATCTGCTGGAAATGCTCGCCATTTTGCTCATTCCGGCAGCATTAACCTATACCTACGGAAAAATGGTGGGCTCTATGCGGCAAGGCTGGACCATCTTTCTGGTTATGCTCGTTCTCCTGATTTCAGGATTGGCTATTTCGTTGTATGGCGAATACTCCGTCAATCCGGTTTTGGGTCATTCGCACCTGATGGAAGGCAAGGAAACCCGTTTGGGAATTACGAACAGCGTGTTGTGGTCAACAACGACCACGGCGGCTTCGAATGGTTCGGTAAATGCCATGCACGACAGCTTATCGCCACTCGCCGGAATGGTTGCAATAATCAACATGCTGCTAGGTGAAGTGATTTTTGGCGGTGTGGGCGCCGGATTATATGGCATGATGGTGTTCGTAATACTCACTGTATTTATTGCAGGGCTGATGGTTGGCCGAACACCTGAGTTGCTGGGTAAAAAAATTGGCGCTTTCGAATTGAAGATGGCGATCATCGCCAACTTATCAACCAGTTTGGTGATACTGGTTTTCACGGCATGGGCGTCGGTGAGCAATTTGGGTTTGTCGAGACTGAACAACACCGGAGCGCACGGCTTTTCAGAGATTCTGTATGCCTACTCTTCTGTTGCCGGAAACAACGGAAGCGCCTTCGCAGGATTGAATGCAAACACAATTTTCTACAATCTCACCTTAGGTATTGCGTTGCTGGTTGGGCGGTTTGGGGTGATCATCCCTATGCTGGCCATTGCCGGGAGCATGGCTCAAAAGAACATTACTCCCGAATCGTCCGGAACCTTTTGCACAGATAATTGGGTTTTTGGCGGTTTGCTGATTGCCGTAATCCTGATTGTTGGCGGATTGACCTACTTCCCTGCACTGTCGCTGGGCCCGGTAGTTGAACATTTATTGTTGATAAAATAACCACACAGACACATAGAGCATATCGAAAAATAGCTTTTGTCCAGGTGGTAAAAACAGAAATCATGAATGCACATCAAAATACAAATAGTCTTTTCAATCAAAAGATACTGGTTCAGGCGGCAAAAGACAGCTTTATCAAGCTCAATCCGGCTGTGCTGATTAAAAACCCGGTCATTTTCATTGTTGGGGTCGGGTCGGCGCTGACAACCATCATTGTTGCTGTCGGTTTGTTTAAGGGAAATTTTTCGGCTTTTAATTTACAAATTGCAGTCTGGCTTTGGTTTACCGTGTTGTTTGCCAACTTTTCAGAAGCTATTGCTGAAGGAAGAGGCAAGGCGCAGGCCGACAGTTTGCGTAAAAATCGCACGCAAACCATGGCCCGCCGTTTAGTCGGTACCAAAGAAGAAGTTGTTGCTGCTCCTGAATTACGCAAAGGGGATGTGGTTATTTGCGATGCCGGAGATGTCATTCCTTCGGATGGAGAAGTGATTGAGGGAATTGCCAGCGTTGACGAATCGGCCATTACTGGTGAATCCGCGCCTGTGATTCGCGAAAGTGGTGGCGACCGCTCGGCAGTAACCGGTGGCACCAAAGTGATCAGCGACCGTATTTTGATCCGCATCACTTCTGAACCTGGCGACTCGTTTTTAGACCGCATGATTTCGCTCGTTGAAGGAGCCAAACGTCAGAAAACACCCAACGAAATTGCACTTTCCATTTTGCTGTCGGGTTTGTCGGTCATCTTTTTACTGGCAGTAGTTACCCTTCCGGCATTTTTTAGCTACAGTTTGTCGGCCTCCGGCTTGCCTTCAACACAAAACCTCACCATTCCGGTGTTGATTGCCCTGTTGGTTTGCCTTATCCCGACTACGATTGGCGGTTTGCTTTCCGCGATTGGTATTTCCGGAATGGACAGGCTTTTGCAGCGAAACATCATTGCCACCAGTGGAAAAGCCATTGAGGCCGCGGGCGACGTGGACGTGCTTTTGCTCGATAAAACCGGAACCATCACGCTCGGGAACCGAATGGCTACCAACTTTTTCCCTGCCGATGGTGTGAGCGAAACTGATTTGGCCCATGCAGCACAGCTTTCGTCTTTGTCCGACGAAACGCCCGAAGGCCGCTCGATAGTGATTTTGGCCAAAGAAAAATTCGATTTCCGGGGGCGCGATGTTCACCAGCACAATGCGGTCTTTATTCCGTTCACAGCCCAGTCGAAAATGAGCGGCGTTGACATGACCGACGAAAAAGGTGTTGTTCACCGCATCCGCAAAGGTTCTTCCGAAGCCATTAAATCGTTCGTGCACAACGGCAACGGTTTTTTCCCGAAGAAAATGGAGGAAAAAGTAGCCGAGCTGGCCAAAATGGGAGCCACGCCGCTGGTGGTGGCCGAAGACAATAAAGTGATGGGAATCATTCAACTGAAAGACATTGTGAAAGGTGGCATTAAACAGCGGTTTGCCCAGTTGCGGACCATGGGAATCCGCACGGTGATGATCACCGGCGACAATGCTTTAACCGCTGCCGCCATTGCCGCTGAGGCCGGGGTAGACGACTTTATGGCCGAAGCTACGCCGGAAGACAAACTACGCCGGATACGAAAAGAGCAGGCCAACGGGCATTTGGTGGGTATGATTGGCGACGGCACCAACGACGCTCCGGCGCTGGCCCAGGCCGACATTGGCATTGCCATGAACTCCGGTACACAGGCTGCCCGCGAAGCCGGAAACATGGTTGATTTGGACAGCAACCCGACCAAGCTGATTGAAGTGGTTGAAGTTGGCAAGCAACTGCTGATGACTCGCGGTGCGTTGACAACCTTCAGCATCGCCAACGATGTGGCCAAATATTTCGCCATTATTCCGGCCATAGCCGTTTCGCTCTACGCCGGAAAAACCGGAGTTGGCCCTTTGGCAGCCCTCAACCTAATGAATTTGAGTTCGCCCGAAAGCGCCATTTTGAGTGCTGTAATCTTCAATGCCATCATTATTATTTTGCTGGTTCCGCTTGCCCTGAAAGGGGTTCCCTATCGTCCGGTATCGGCCAATAAAGCGCTGATCCGCAACTTGTTTATCTATGGATTGGGCGGTGTAATTGCCCCTTTCGCCGGAATAAAACTAATTGACTTGGTCATTAATCTATTTTTATAGAATCATGAAAACACAACTCATAATATCCATCAAAATTTTCGCAGTGTTCTCCGTGTTGTGCGGCGTAATTTACCCATTGCTCATCACCGGAATTGCACAGTCGGTATTTCCCGGTAAGGCCAATGGTAGCCTGATTGTCGTTGACAACAAAATTGTTGGCAGCGAATTAATCGGGCAAAAATTTGACAGTGCTTCGTGTTTTCAATCACGACCTTCGGCTGTCGATTACAACCCGCTTCCTTCCGGAGGGTCTAATTTGGGACCAACAAGCGAAAAGTTAAAAGAGCAAGTGCTTGCCCGAACCGAACAATGGATGAAATCAAACCCCGCTGCATCAGCTGAGAAAATTCCTTTAGAAATGCTGTTTGCTTCGGCCAGCGGACTTGATCCGCACATTTCGCCTAAAGCCGCTTTGTTGCAGGTTGAGCGGATTGTATCAGTCAGAAATTTCAACACAGAACAAAAGCAACAGCTTGTTAAGCTTGTCAACGAGTTAACCGAAAAACCGCAGTTCTCCATACTGGGCGAGTCACGCGTCAATGTCCTGAAGCTGAACCTTGCCCTGGATCATCTAAATAAACCAAACAACAATTAAATCAACTCATTATGAAACTGTCTATTCGTACAAAATTCGGACTTGGGATGGTTTTTATATTTTTGATCATCCTCATTTTGCTGGGATTTTCGACATTTTACCTGAATAAACTCTCGAATAAAACGAGCGCTATCCTAAAAGAAAATTATCTGTCGGTGGTTTATGCCCGGGAAATGACTGACGGAATCTCGAAAATTAGCCAGGAAATGACCACCGCTTTTCTGGAAAAACGAAGCCCGGAAAAAGCAATGATTGCGCACCAGCTGGAAGCCATAGATCAGTCGCTTCAACTGGAAAAGGGGAATTTTACTGAGGTTGGAGAAGACAGATTAGTCTCAGGATTTGAAGCCGTTTTTGATGAATACCGCGAGAAAATCACCAAACTGCCGGATTCGGTTTTGTCGCCCGAAGAGCTTCTATATTTTCAGAAGAAACAAGCATTTCTTGAGCAGCAATTAGTACTTTTATCACAGATGAATGGAAAGGCGATCGAAATTAAAACCGACGATGCCAAAGTTTCGTCGAAAAATGCGTTTGCCGGAATGATGCTTTTGGGCACTGCTTGTTTCCTGGTTGCTTTGAGTTTCATCTACAGTTTTGCCTCATATTTTAACGAGCGTTTTTTCCAGTTGTATAATGGCATAAAGGAAATCGTTTCGAGCAATTATGGGCAACGACTTTATTTTGACGGCGTTGATGAATTTTCGGAAATTTCAGTGCTTTTTAATCAGATGGCTGAGAAACTGAGCGGAGAGCAAAGTCTGGAAGAGGAGCAAGAGCTTGATTTTTCGAAAGAAAGTAATCCGGAGGAAAAAGATTTTGACGAATTGAAAGACCTCCTGGTAAGAATGAAGAGTATTGAAAAACAAGCAGAAGATTTATTGAATAGTAAATTGAAGAATGGTAAATAGTTGGACATATGAACCTCTCAGATAACCGTCCGAATCCTGATGAATTGCTGGCTTCCATTAAAGAAGAGGAAGAAAAAGGCAAACGTGGTAAGCTGAAGATTTTCTTCGGAATGTGTGCCGGCGTGGGAAAGACGTATTCCATGCTTCAGACTGCGCAAATTGAAAAGAAGAAAGGTGCCGACGTAGTGATTGGTTATGTGGAGACTCACCGACGAAAGGAAACCGATGCTTTGGTCGAAGGTTTTGAATTGATTCCAAGGCAGAAGTACAATTATAAAACGGCTATACTTCAGGAGATGGATTTGGATGCCATTATTGCCCGTCGCCCGCAAATTGTGCTGGTTGATGAACTGGCGCACACCAACGCCCCCGGCAGCCGCCATGTGAAGCGCTACCTCGATGTTCAGGAAATACTGGATAACGGCATCAATGTTTATACCACGGTTAACGTGCAGCACCTCGAAAGCCGCTCGGAAATTGTGGCCCAGATAACCGGAATTATTGTTCGCGAAACCTTGCCCGACGATGTTTTTGAAACGGCTGACGATGTTGAGTTGGTTGACTTAACTCCTGATGAACTTTTGCAGCGTCTGAATGAGGGAAAAGTATACACGCACGAACGGTCGCGCGAGGCAGTGACGAATTTTTTCAGGAAAGGAAATATTACCGCACTGCGCGAAATGGCGCTCCGCCTGGTGGCCGACCGCGTTGACAAGCAGCTGCACGATTACATGCAACTCAAGCGAATCAAAGGTCCTTGGAAATCGGGCGTGCATTTGCTGGTAGCTGTAAGTTACACGCGCCAGTCGGGCAAGCTGTTGCGTTGGGCCAAGAATCTGGCCGACATGATGGGCGGTCGCCTGCAAGCAATTTATGTTGAAACCACCCACGATCTGACCGATTTTGAGCGTGGGCATCTCGATAAAAACATCAGTCTGGCCAAGCAACTCGGCATCCAGTTTCGCATCATTACCCATACCGACAAGGTAAAAGCCATTGTCGATTTTGCCCAAAAAGAGAACATTACTCACATCGTCATTGGCAAACCGAAAGTTCGTAACTTGTTTACTTTGTTTAGGTTGGGAAATTTTGTCAACCGCCTGATTCGCTACAGTGGCGACATTGATGTGTATATTTTAGGCTCAGATTCCTCTACTGACGACAAATTCAAGTACAAAGCGTCGCTGCCTTCATTCACTTCGACTTTAAACCAATACCTCACATCAGCCTTGACCGTTGTTGTTACGGCAGCCGGATTTTTCTTTATAAAGGAATTGGTTGGTTATCAGGTTGTTTCTTTTGTGCTGCTTTTTGTGGTTTCCATCCTTGCCTTTTTCTTCGGAACCGGCCCCATTTTGCTTGCTGCGACTTTGAGTTCGCTATCGTGGGATTACCTGTTTATTCCTCCGGCTTATACCTTGCACATCGAGAGGCCTGAAGATATGCTGATGCTGGCCATGTTTTTTATTATTGCCTTGCTCAACGGGGTTTTGACATCGCGTGTGAAACGTCAGGAGACCAAAATCCGCATTCGCGAAGAACGAACCCACGCGCTTTATAACCTGGCCAAAGAATTATCAGTTACTTCAGGAATTGAAGATGTGCTGAAACTGGCCGTAAAAGACATTCGGAAATATTTTGCGCTCGAAAGTGCTTTTTTGCTAAAAGATGAAGCCGGCAAACTCGAAAAGCAAATTCAGCACGAAACAACACTTCAATTCTCAGAAAATGAACGGAGCATTGCCGAATGGACTTTCGCACACTCGGCCAAAGCCGGAAAGTTCTCCGACACCCTGCCATCAGGGCATTATACATTTTACCCGCTGAAAGGAAATACCGAAAACATTGGAGTGGTTGCGCTGGAACATAAAAGAGTGTTCACGCAAGGCGAAGAGCAATTTTGGGAGGGCTTTTTACCCCAGATTTCAGGAAAGATTGAACGCGAATTTTTGCGTATCGATGCCCGAAATGCCTTTGTACTGAACGAATCGGACAAGCTGTACAAAACGCTGTTCAACTCCATTTCGCATGAGTTGCGCATCCCTGTGGCAACCATTATGGGCGCTTCTGATGCTTTGCTTTCCGACGATTACCAGCCCGAAACCCGCACGGCGCTGTACAAGGAAATTGGGATTGCATCGATTCGGCTGAACCGGCTGATCGAGAATTTGCTGAACATGTCTCGTTTGGATTCGGGGCGTATCTCGCCACACTTCGACTGGTGCGACCTGCACGATTTGGTGAATAAAGTAACACAAACCCTTGCCGCCGAGCTAAAACCGTTTAATTTGCATGTGGTCTTGTCGGACGAGATGCCCTTGGTGAAACTCGATTTTGGCCTGATGGAACAGGTGATTCACAATCTTTTGCTGAATGCCACGCAGCACGCGCCAGAGGGAAGCAGCATTCGTCTGAAGTTTTTCTACGATAACGGCATGCTCATGATTCAGGTTATGGATCGTGGTCCTGGGTTTTCGGCAAACGATCTGAATTCGGTTTTTAATAAATTTTACCGGGGCGAATCGGCCATTTCAGGAGGCACAGGTTTGGGCTTATCGATTGTGAAAGGCTTTGTTGAGGCGCACAACGGAACCATTGTTGCCGAAAACCGAAATAACGGAGGAGCGCGGTTCACCATAAAAATACCCACAGAAATCTCGAATATTAACTAATATTGAGGAGTTGAAATATTGTAAATCGTAAATAGCCAAACAGTAAATATTTTTATGTCTTCAGAAAACGACACCATATTAATCATTGACGATGAAGTGCAGATTCGGCGCCTGCTCGAAATAACGCTTTCTGCCAACGGCTATAAAATTTCAGAAGCAGCTACCGGAAAAGAAGGTTTGGCCAAAGCGGCCATAAACCATCCGGTCTTGATTGTTCTTGATTTGGGTCTGCCTGATTTGGATGGATTGGATGTGCTGAAGAAACTGCGCGAATGGTACGAAAAACCCATCCTCATTTTATCGGTTCGCAATTCGGAAGACGATATTATTAAGGCGCTCGACCACGGTGCCAACGATTACCTCACCAAACCATTTCGCACCGGCGAGCTTCTGGCCCGAATCCGGGTGGCTATCCGTCAATCGACCGTTTCAGCCGATAAACCTCTACTTACTTTCGGCTCGTTAACCATCGATTTGGCCAACCACATTGTCAGACGGAATGATGAAATCGTGAAGCTGACTTCCACTGAATTTTCGTTGCTGGCACTTTTGGCAAAAAACGAAGGTCGCGTGCTTACCCATCAGTTTATCCTGAAGGAAGTTTGGGGAATGGGCTATATTGAGCAGACGCAGTATTTGAGAGTTTTTATGGCTCAGTTGCGTAAGAAGATAGAAGAGAATCCGACAAAACCACAATTACTGAACACTGAATCTGGAATTGGTTACCGGTTTGGTAGCTGAGATTCAACTATAAAAACTTTTTAAAGGATATTTAAAGTAGATGCAAGTGAAGGATAACCCATTTTTAATTTCCCTATTTCATGAATTTTCAAATATCTCTGTTCTGAAGTATAAAGTATCCACCTTGAGATTATCGAAACAAAAATACCAAGTATATAACCCTTCGCCTTTGCGCTAACCTAATCCCGAATAATCGCCTTTGCTGCTCACTCCCTGTTGGGTTCCATAATCCATTTTACGGAAGTTTTGTCGGAACAATTGACGCAACGAATTGGAGATTTGATGATAAGTGGATTAGCAAGGATAAGAATCTATTCCCAGTGAGAGAAATCAAATCCTTGTGTCGATACTATAATATTGAATTTAAACGAAATTGATTTTGTCTATTTTGATGTCTGGATAGTTGTCCGGAATTTCAAGGTTATTCGGGAATTGGGCATAATTGAAGGAGGAGTTATGGCAGCGTATGAATCCCAATTGTAGAGAAACAAGATTTATAGGGTGTAGTACAAAGTCTATTCAACGGAAATGACATATCGTAGGCATGGAGATATTAAATCTCTGTGGTTCAGTGTATTTTTAGATAGAACAGCAAGGTGTCTCAGGTGCCTTTTTTCGCCTCTCTATTTTGGAATTTTTCAATGATTTTTTTTAATGAGGAGTAATTGCAGTCCGATGGCAAAAGTTCCAAATTTCCACAAATAGGTAAGTTGGAATTAGCTTCAATCTGGTCACATAATTCGGATAAATAATAGCTTCGCGATACTCCCAAAGTCGGTTCAGGGTTCTATATTTGGTCGAGCTTTTTTGCTCCATATACTGAAACCGGAAAAATCGGCAAGCGAACAACCACTTATACAGCTAATGTTCGAACGGAGGTTTAAAAACATAGACAATATACTTTTTAAAGATGCTGGTTCCAACCTCAACCTCGATTACATCAGGCAAACATCTTGGGCTCTTTTTCCCCGCAACTTCGCTCTCCGCCTGCATATTTATAATGGTTAACCCTGCAATTAATATTGCGGGGTTTTTATTTTGCTGAAAAGATTCAAATCATTTGAGCATAAAAAAAGAGAGGCCCATTGCTGAACCTCCCTCGGTAATAACCCCTAAAATTAACCCCTAAAAAAAAGTGCTTTTATAATGTGCGAAGCCATTTTCGGGTTTTCTTTTAACCGGCGGGTTGAGTAACCGAACCAGTCTTTCCCGAAAGGTACATACACACGCATTTTATATCCTTGTTTTACAATACTGCTTCTGAGTTCCGGAGTAACACCATATAGCATTTGGAATTCAAACTTTGATTTGTCAAGATTTTTTTCCTTAATGATTTGCATAGCGTGTTCAACCAGATATTTGTCGTGAGTGGCAATTCCAACATACATGCCATTGTCGAGTATAAAACTCAAATCATCAAGGTAATGATCTCTGACTTCCTGGTATTCCTTATATGCAATATGTTTTGGTTCTACATAAATACCTTTGCAAAGCCTGAAATTGAGAGGTGCGCCGTTAGGCGGATAATTGCTCATGTTGATCAGATCGTTCTTTGTACGACGAAGGTATGCCTGAATAACCAATCCAACGTGTCCCGGGAAGCGGTGCTTCAGCTTTCTGTACATTTCAATTTCCTGATCAACACATTGCGAGTCTTCCATGTCAATGCGGACGAATGTTCCTTTTTCAGCCGCTTTCTGAATAACTGCTTCGATATTTTTGTAGCAAACTTCCGGATCGATAAGCAATCCAAACATGGTTGGTTTCACCGAGAAATGCCCTAAGATACCCTCCGAAGTGAACCGCTCAATCAGTTCAATATATTTATTGCGGTTTTCTTCAGCTTGTTCAATAGTTGTGATAAACTCTCCAAGTAAATCAACGGTCACTTCTACGCCTTGCTTGTTCAATTCGCGCGATGCATTTAACCCATCTTCAATCGTTTCACCGGCGATGTAACGTTTCGAAAAAATCCAGATTAATTTTTTCGGCATATATGGGAGCGCACTTGCAATTAATTTATTTAGCATTATTATGATGTTTACTGTTTTTAATTTCAGCGAATAAAAATACGCTTTACCCAATGTCCGATTCAATGATGTTTATCACGGTGATTGTATGATTTTGCGCAGCTTTTGAGATGATTTTTCTTTCTAAACGAACATCTTGTTTTGCATAGAAAAATAATCGGTCGAATTGGTGGATAGTGGCAATAAATTTTTATTTTTGGCAAAATTTTATTGATACTGAGTATATGAAAAATACATCTATTGCACTATTTGCCGTTTTATTTTTATTGGTTATTGGTTTGTATGTGATCCATTTTAGTGGAAATAAATCTCATGTTTCCGGTAAAAGCAGTGCAGGTGATGGAGGCGAAAATTCAGAACTTGGTATTGCTTATATTAAAGTTGATTCACTGGCTGTGAATTACGACTTTGCTCAGGAAATGCACGACGGTTTTGTTAAGCAGCAGGAAGCCTTTACAAAGGAATATGGCGAAAAACGTAGTCGTTTCGAATCGCAGGCTGCTGATTTTCAGGAAAAGCTGCAGCGTGGCGGATTCCTTAGCCAGGAACGCGCTATGCAGGAACGCGACCGGTTGATGGGTGAAGAACAGCAAATCACTAAGCTGGATCAGGAATTGTCGACAAAACTTGCTCAGATTCAGGCGGATAATAACAAACAGCTTCTGGATAGTATTATGAATTATGTGAAAATATACAACAAGGATAAAAAGTTTAAATACATTTTTAACTCTGCCGAAATTCTTGTTGGCGACGAAGCCTTTAATATTACCAAGGAAATTTTGGTTGGTTTAAATGCCCGTTACTCAAAATCACGACTGAAATAATTTTGTCAGAAATATATTTGCTGAAAATCCGAAGAAATTCGGATTTTTTTGTTTCGTATCAATAGAATTTACCAATGTTTGCTGACCGGTATATACAAAACAATGTGGTTTATCCACCATTTGTCAAAGCTGAGGTTTTGCCTACAGTATCGATGATCGTTATGATTCCGTGCCTTAATGAACCTGAGATTTTTCGTACGCTGGAATCATTGTGGGCATGCGACTCAATAAAATCGAACTGCGAGGTTGTTGTGGTAGTAAACGAATCGGAGAACAGCAGCGAAGCTGTTAAAAGTTTTAACCAGGAAAATTATCTTAGGCTTTTTGATTGGAAAAAGGCAAACGACCGCCCTAACCTGATTTTACATCCTGTTTATGCCCGTTCAGTAAGCGCAAAGCATGCAGGAGCAGGAATGGCCCGCAAAATTGGCATGGATGAGGTTGTTCGCCGGTTTAATGCAATAAATCGGCCTGAAGGAGTGATTATCTCGACTGATGCCGATTGTCTATTTTCGACTAATTATTTGAGGCAAATTGAGCTTGCCTTTTCCCGAAAATCGTGTTTTGCTGCTACGCTCAATTTTAAACATCGCATTGGCGAGATGGCTGATCCAAAACAGCAATTGGGGATTCAGCTGTACGAAGATTACCTGCACTATTATAAGAAAGCTCTGGATTATGTCGGATTTCCGGATTCTATCTATACCATTGGGTCTGCATTTGCCGTTCGGGCTGATGCATACGTTAAACAGGGCGGCATGAACCGCAGACAAGCCGGTGAAGATTTTTATTTCCTCAATAAGCTGACCAAGCTTGGAAAGATCGTTGAAATTAATGATGCCTATGTATATCCTTCGGCTCGGGTTTCCGACCGGGTTCCGTTTGGTACCGGCGCTGCTATGACCAAATGGATGAACGATGCCGATGATTTGTCGCTTACCTACAATTTTGCAGCATTTTGCGACCTGAAAGTTTTGTTTGATCAGGTTGATTCGCTATTTCGCATCGTATCGGTTTCAGAGTTTATTCTCTCCTTACCTCAATCGGTTCAGGAATACCTTGAATCACTTAACTTTTCAGAGAAATTGGATGAGATTAACAAATATAGCTCGAATCTGATGTCATTCCGCAAACGTTTCTTCCAGTTTTTTGATGCCTTTATTATTTTGCGGTTCCTGAATTTGGCTCATCAAAAATATTATCCTGAGCAAAAACTTTCGGAAGCAATTGCCCAACTAAACGAGGTCGGCCATCAATAAAAACGCCGAAGAATAAATTCCCCGGCGCTTTTTGTAAAGATGCTGTATCAGTGTTTATTTTAAACCACCTGCTAAAACGTAATACATGTCGTTCCATTTCAGTTCTTTCTTGAGTTCTGAAACACATGTGTTCTTGTTGATTTGAATCAATTCGATACCAGCCATTTCGCAGAAATCTTCGATGTATTCGGCAGTAACAGCCTGGCTGAACGCGTTGTGGTGTGCACCACCAGCATAAATCCATGCGGCAGCACCTGTTTTTAGGTCAGGTTGTGGAATCCATAAAGCGCTTGCAGTTGGTAGTTTTTCAAGTTTAGCTTCCGGTTCAACACATTCAACATCGTGAACCACCATACGGAAGCGGGTTCCCATGTCAATCAGGCTGGTGCAGGTTGCCGGACCAGTTTTGGTGTTGAAAACCAAACGGGCAGGAGCTTCTTTACCACCAATTCCAAGCGGATGAACTTCAATTTTAACTTTGCCATCGGCAATTGAAGGACAAATTTCGAGCATATGTGCGCCCAAAGCTTTGTATCCTGAAGTTGGGTTGAGGTGATAAGTGTAATCTTCCATAAACGAGCAACCACCGTCCAAGCCAATACCCATCACTTTTACGGCACGAACCAATGCTGCATGTTTCCAGTCGCCTTCAGCTCCAAATCCGTAGCCGGCATCCATTAAGCGCTGCGAAGCAAGTCCTGGAAGCTGTTTAAGGCCGTGCAAGTCTTCAAAAGTGGTAGTGAATGCTTTGAAATCGCCGGCTTCGAGGAACGATTTGATACCTGCTTCAATGCGTGCCTGATAGCGTACACTTTCGTGGTATTTGCCACCTACTTTGGCATCGGCGTCAAATTCGTACACGGTGTTGTATTCTTCAATCAGTTTGTCAATCTGGGCTTCGCTTACACCATCAATAATTTTTACGATGTCGCCAACTGGCCAGGTGTTCACCGATAATCCAAATTTAATCTGAGCTTCAACTTTGTCGCCTTCGGTTACAGCAACTTCGCGCATGTTGTCGCCAAAACGGGCAACTTTGGCGCCCTGCATATCATACCATGCAGCTGCAGCACGCGACCATACACCAATACGTTGCTGAACATCATCTTCTTTCCAGTATCCAACTACCACCTTGCGAGGTTTGCGCAAACGGGTCAAAATGAAACCATGTTCGCGGTCGCCGTGGGCGGCCTGGTTCAGGTTCATAAAGTCCATGTCGATATCGGCCCATGGAAGGTCGCGGTTGTATTGTGTATGCAGCTGGAGCATTGGCTTGTTCAATATTTTCAAGCCGTTGATCCACATTTTTGATGGAGAGAACGTATGGCACCAGGTAATAATACCAATACATTTTTTTGTTGCGTTGGCATCAATACAAATGTTGGTTATTTCATCCATACTTCTCATTACCGATTTGTACACTACGCTTACAGGAATCTGAGCCGATGCGTTAAAGAAAGCAGCAATCTCTTTCGAGTTGGTTGCTACTTGTTCCAACACTTTTGGGCCATACAAATCCTGACTACCGGTTACAAACCAAATTTCCAGTTCTTTTAAGTTTATCATGATTTAAAATTTTAAGTGATTCTAATTTTGTTGGCGTAAAAATAGGTATTTATAAATAAATGTAAAAATTACACTTATGAAAATTCAGGAGTACAAAGATTGTTGTTGAACATGTTTTTAGTGTTACTCCTTGTTAATCAGCTCTCTTGCTGTTTTCTGAATAATTTGCCATGCCTGCGTTACATGTTCCGACTGAGTTTGGGTTTGTGCGATGCACATCCGAAGCACATATTTGCCATTAATAACCGTATGTGTAAAATACATCTCTCCCTGGTTATTAATTGTCTCAAGAAGTTTACGGTTAAAATCGTCGCCTTTTTTGTGAGCAAAACAAACCAGATTGAGTGGCACAGGAGCAACTAGTTCGAAATCATCTGAAGTTCTGATCCAGTCGGCAAATTGCTGTGCCATTTCGATATGCTTTCGGATGTGGTATTGCAAACCTTTTACTCCATAGTGACGGATTACAAACCAAAGTTTCAGAGACCTGAATCTGCGTCCCAACTGGATGTGCCAGTCGCGGTAATCGAATACGGCTCCGCTTTCGGTGGCCTGGTTTTTCAAATATTCAGGAAGGATGCTTAGCGTCTTGATCAGTACCGAGCGGTCGGCCACAAAAAAGCAGTTGCAGTCGAAATTGGTGAACATCCATTTGTGTGGGTTAAACGAAAAGCTGTCGGCCAGCTCTACTCCATTCAGAAAGTGCCGGTACTCGGGACAAATGGCGGCTGTACCTGACATGGCGGCATCGATGTGCATCCATAAATCGTACTTCCGACAAATCTGACCTATTTCAGTCAGCGGATCCATGGCGTTGGTCGAAGTTGTTCCAACAGTTGCACAAACAAAAAATGGCACCAAACCGTTGGCAGTATCTTCGTTGATGGCAGCTTCCAGTAATTCCGGGCGCATTGCCAGTTTTTCATCTACTCCAATTAAGCGGAGGTTATTTTTCCCGATTCCGGCAATTTTTACGGCTTTTTCAACCGAAGAATGTGTATGTCCCGAAACATAAGCCACAAGGTTGCCAAGGTTGCCGGTATCATTGGTTTTGTAATTCGTTTTTCTTTCGCGGGCGGCAAGCAGTGCGCTCAGGGCTGCACTCGAAGCTGTATCCTGAATAACGGCCCCGCCAACTGATGTCGACCGGAACTTTTCAGGAAGCTGAAGCATATCGGCAAGCCAGTCCAAAACCCGTGTTTCAAGTTCGGTACATGCCGGACTTGTAGCCCATAGCATACCCTGAACTCCTAATCCGGAGGAAAGTAAATCGCCAAGAACTGATGGTCCCGATGAATTGGACGGAAAATAAGCAAAGAAGCCGGGCGATTGCCAGTGTGTGATTCCGGGCATGATGATCGAATTGACATCGGCCATAATTTGCTCCATCGATTCGCTTTCTGATGGAGGAGCAGTTGGCAACTGATCTTTTATTTCGCCAGGTTTAACTTGAGAGAGGACCGGATATTTTTCAACGTTTTCGTAATAATCAGCGATCCAGTCGATCATTTGTTTTCCCTGTTTCCTGAATTCGTCGAGAGACATGTGATAACTTTCCATAATTTTAATTCAAAAGTATATTTTAGTAAAAATCGTTTTATTTGAGTGTTATGATCAAATTATCAGCGAATTGTGAAATTTTTATAATTTCTGGAAGGGTCAAACACTGTTGCCGAAAATGTACTTATCACCGCACGACTGGGTCCAATTTTAAGCCAATCGATAAAATTCTCAATGTTTTGAGATTCACCTTCAGCCTCAATTTCAACCTTACCATCAGGAGTATTTTTGACCCATCCGGCTATTTGCAATTCGTCGGCTTTGTGTTTGGCGAAATACCTGAAGCCAACACCCTGAACCCTTCCTCCAATTATAATGTAAACAGAGCGAATGGACATCGGTTTATTTGCAGTAAGGATTATAAATTTTGAGAAGCCTCTGGGGAGTTGAACATACTTACAATTTCAGGCTGAACAAGGGCCCAGATAGAATAAATACCAATGGCAGTTCCAAAGGGGAAGCTGAAAAATTCAATAACTGAAAGTATAAGAGTTAAAATGCGGGCCCATTCTTTCTTTTTATAAAGGCCCATTCCGGCAAGAATCCCAGGAATTGAGATAATAATAAATACTACTGCTAAAATGTCGGCAATGAGTGACAGGATGGTTGCGCCATTGGCATCGTCGACAAAACCACCAACCAGTTTCAGTACGGTGAAAACGAGAAAGGCAATCAGCAAATTGAATATGCTTAGACCAATTTGGAGCGCGGCAACAATGTTAATGTGTTTCTCCATGACAATAAGTTTAAATAGGTTTTAGATGGTTTGAAATTACATATTATCCTGCGTTCCATCAATTTTATTTTAATGGCATTTTACTGTATGAAGCTTGCTTAAACTGCTTGACGCAAAATTACTTGAGCTATTATTTAATAAATTTGCTATCAGAGTTTTCAAATTTATGACGTAACTTTATGGATGATAAGTCGAATCAGAATTCGATAAATATCAATAACTGTTTTGATATTGAAGCGATTTATCCTTGTATTTTTATGTCCCTGAAAATAATTTACAACGAACAATGTTCCTGAATTTGGATGAAAAAAGAAATTAAAACCAGCCTGAAATACATTCGGGATAAGGTTTATGGTAAAGCAGCCGAAAAATTTGATGATAAATTATTGCTTTTCACCACCTTATCAGTCACTGCAATTCTGGTGGTGAGTTCGGTTTTTAATGTCGCGGTAAAACTTAAACCGGCAATTATTATTTCTTCGGTTGCCGGATCGTTAATCTTTTTTACGTTATATCTTGTTGGAAGATTTGTTGGACAGGGATTCATTTATCGCTTATCCTTGGGGGTTATTTCTTTGATTTACATCGATATTATCTGGTTTTTGAATTATGGCTCGAACGGACCAATAATGCCGCTTTTTGTAGTGCTGTACGCTTTCTTTATTCTGGTATTCGACAAGAAATATTTCATTGCTATATCCGTCACGCTTTTTGTAAATCTTCTGATTCTTTTTATGGTTGAAATGCGATTTACTGTAGAAATTGGTTCATATGCTGATGTCCCGACCCGCTTGATGGATAACTACATTGGTATGGTATTCAGCTTCTTCATTATATATTCATTCATGTCGGTAATAAAACGGAATTATATCCGCGAATACGAACGGGCCAAGATGTCAGATTTGTTAAAGTCTGCATTTGTGGCCAATATGTCGCACGAAATACGTACTCCGTTAAATGCGATAATTGGATTTTCATCATTAATGTCGGATCCGGAAATCTCGGATGAGGATAAGAAGGTTTTTGAAGAACAGGTGCTTAGCAATAGCGACTATTTGCTTAACCTGATTGAAGATATTATTGATGTTTCGAAAATCGAATCGAATCAACTGGTCATGAATATTCGGGAAGTTGATGTGGTTCCGGTTATCCGGCAAATTGTTCAGTTGTTTCAGCTATCAATTCGGGCTGATAAAAATGTGAAGGTTGAAGCCTCTGAGAAGATGACACAACTTATCCTGAAAGTTGATAAGGTAAGGTTTGAGCAAATATTACGCAATCTACTGTCGAACGCAGTTAAGTTTACGCAAGAGGGAACTATTGAAGTTGGCTACGAAAAGGGGAGTGAAGTTTGTACATTCTGGGTTAAAGACACCGGGATTGGGATTCATTTTGAACATCAGGCCGCTATTTTTGACCGGTTCATGAAAATTGAAAACGGCAGGCAACATTTGTATCGCGGTACGGGAATAGGGTTGTTCCTTTCGAAAGAACTTGTAGAGTTATTTGGAGGTAAAATCTGGGTAGAGTCAGAAGTTGGGAAAGGATCTGTATTTTATTTTACTATTCCGTTTTAGCTTATTCAGTAAAGAAGCTTTCCCAGATCTTCCGATAAGAAAGTTCTCTTTTCGCTGAAGAATTCTCCGCGCAGCCTTTCACTTCGTACGATAATTCCCTAACAGGCTAAGCCGAATATTGATAAATTTACCAATCTTTGTTCACCGGATGGGCTGCAATTGAAATATTTGGCTTGTAAATAGCGTTTCCTTTACGGCATAATTTTTGGACTTTTGATGTAAACCCGAATCGAAAATGAAATCTATATTGGTATTCCTGATTTTAAGTTTTGTCTTGATTTTTAACTCATTTGCCACACAAAAGGCTGATGAGTATTACTATCAGAATGCAGTTTTTAACGACGAAATAAAATCAGTTCAGCTTTACCGCGAAGGGAATGAGCTTTCAAATCCGGTGTTCGAATTGGGAAGCGATGTGCGGCTATTACTCAAGTTTGACGATTTGGCCGAGGATGTAAAGAATTATTCTTACACAATTATTCATTGCGATGCAAGCTGGAACGAGTCGTATATTCAGCAGAGCGAGTATTTGTCTGGCTTTCCTGATAATCCAATAACCGATTACGCAATGAGTTTCAATACCACTATTAAGTTTGTCAATTACCAGTTGACAATTCCGAACGACGATTGCTCGCTTAAATATTCAGGCAATTATGCTTTGGTGATTTTTGAAGGAAATGACCGGAAGAATTTAGTGTTGATTCAGCGTTTCTATGTGGTTGAGCCCAAAGTCAGGATTGAGGGAATAGTAAAAAAAGCAACTTTCGATCCTTTTAATGGCGAAAATCAAGAAGTTGATTTCAAGGTAATTAACGAACAGCTTCGACTTTTGAATCCGCAGGAAGATATTAAGGTTGTTCTGATGCAGAACCGGCGCTGGGATAATGCGATTCTGGGACTGAAACCAAGGTTTATCCAGAATAATGTGCTGAGTTATGATTATGACAAGGAAAATGTTTTTCCGGGTGGAAATGAATTCAGGTATTTCGATATTCGTACCAAGCGCTATAATGGTGAAAACATTGAGAGTATAAAATTTATACGACCATATTTCCATGTGACGATTCTTCCGGAGGGTATTCGAAACAACAAAAAATTCATGCCTTATAAGGAAATGAACGGGAATTTTGTGGTCGAAAGCCTTGACCGGGTTACCGATACCGACACCGAATGTGATTACATGTTTGTCCATTTTTATTTGCCTATGCAAAGCCAACTCGTTGGTGGTTCGGTAAATGTTTTTGGCGCCTTAACCGGTTGGAATGCAAACAAATCAAACGAAATGAAATGGAATTATGAAAGTGCCGGGTATGAATTATCGCTATTGCTGAAACAAGGTTATTACAACTACCAGTATGTTTATGTGCCTGACGGAGCTAAAAAAGCCGATTCTGTTAATTTGGAAGGGTCTTTCTTCCTGACTGAAAACGAATACGAAATCTTTGCATATTACCGTGATCCATCCAGCCGCTACGATCGTCTGGTTGGTTTTGTAACTGTAAATTCAAATGTGAAATAATGGTTTAAGCGAAGAGAAAATCATCTCCTGTTAGAGTGTTAGCGTACAATTTTAAGCGGACTTTCTTCTCTTGTGTATGGTATCGAGAAATAGAAGGTTGCTCCGGCGCCCAATGTGGATTTTACTGAAAGTTTGCCACCTAGCAGGCGTACATAGTGTTGGGCAATGGATAATCCCAGGCCGGTTCCTTCGTAAGCCCTGATGGTTCGGTTATCAAGCTGGTGAAACCGCTCAAATATCCGTTCCTGGTCATTCTCCGAGATTCCAATTCCGGTATCACGTACAAAAAATTCAATATGATTTGATTCCTGCAAGCGGTAGCCAAATTCAACTTCTCCCTGCTCGGTGAATTTTATACCGTTATCAACAAGCTTTTGTAAAATCGATTGGAGTAGTATTGAATCGGTAATGATGGCAAATTTTGGGTTTGCGTTGTCGCAGTTGACTTTCAGCCTGATATCCTTTTTTTCTTCCAGATCGTAACTGAATTCTTTGTAGAGAGTTACGAGCATATCGTTCACCCGGCAAACAGATTTTTTTACAACTAAAGTGTTGCTCTCAATTTTTGAAAGGCTGATCATATCATTGATCAGTGCCAGCAATAGCTTCCCGTTATTGATAACAATTTCAACAAATTTGCCTTTCTCTTCATCATCGAATTCCGGCGAAACCAGCATTTTGGAGAAGCCGATAATCGCATTCATCGGAGTACGTATCTCATGCGAAATGTTGGCAAGGAAGGCAGTCTTAAGGCGGTCGGCTTCTTCGGCCTTATTCTTGGCTTCTTCCATTTTTAATTCCGCCATTTTGCGGGTGGTAATGTCGCGGGCCAGTGATACTACCGAATTGCTGTTCAGCTTGGCCAGGCGCATTTCGAACATAGCCGAAGAACCTTCAACTTCCAATGCGTATTCAATGGTTTCAATACTGTCGAACTCGATACAATGCTGAATGCACTGGTAGATTTTTGCCGACATTTTCTCTGAAAATCCTACTTCGAATATAGAATTGCCAATAATGTCATCGGGCTTAATTTTTAGTGATTCGGAGGCTTTGAATACAAAGTCGACGTAAATTCCATCTTTATCAATAATGAAAAACAGGTCAGGAATGGCTTCCAGTAAAACCTGATAGCGAATCTTGTTTTCCTTCAATTCGTTAATTTGGTTTTGCTTAGCCGTATTGTCGATGAATAGACTAATAATCTGATTGTTTGATAACTTAATGTTGTCAACTTCAATGTATTTGTCTAGGCGCTCAAGGTAAAATGAAAAATGATTCCTGGGCGAATTAAGATATTCTCTGTTCCAGTCGAATGAGCTTCTGAACACTTTCGGGAAAACATCATCAACCGACTGATCTTTCAGCTCGCGCGATGTAATTTTAAAAAGTCGCTCAAAAGCCAGATTGGTTCGGCGGATTTTGAGGTGAGAAGGAGTGCCAAATTCATCTCTCACCGTTTCGAGAAGCATCATTCCCTGTGGAAGATTGCGAACCGTTTGATTTATAATTTGTTCGATGTTGTCAACTTTCCCAGCTAATTCATCAATCTTAAACTGGAATCTCCATGAAATCAATAGTGCAATTAGAAAGTTGATGGTCAGAATCAAAAATGGATTTACAAAAGATGAATCAGCTTCCCAGCGATAACGAAATAACCAGTCAGTCATTCCGGCCTGAAAAGTATGAAAAAGTAAAGTCAGTAACGAAACGCCGTAAAAAATGAGCAAATTCCATTTTTTATCACTGAAAATCAGGAAAAACAGAAAGAATGGAATTAAAGTCCACAGCGTATTTGAAATTGACTGATGGCTTGGAATAACTGCAAAGGGATGAGAAATAAAGAAGAAATAGGGAATAACGGGCATTAACAGAAAAATGTTGATAGCCCACTTTAATTCGACATACCGAAGTCCATAAAATGCAAGGCCAAAAAGAATAATGATACTTATGTCGCCCGGCAAGCATTCATTCATAGAATAACCCATCAGGTCGAGGAAAAACATCATTAACCCGATCATTAATCCGAACAGAATAAACGCATGAATACCAATGATTTTTAGAATATCGCTTTTGGTATCAGTATGGTAATGGCTAATAATTGATTTCGTTATTGCTTCAAGCATGAAATAGCATCATCATTCAACTTTACGAGGCAATAAATATAGTAAAATTTAGATTCCAAATTGATTTGCCAAAATTTATACAAAAAACGAAACGTGATTTTTATTAGGAATTTAGCTGATCAGAAAGTTTAGTTTTGCTGACGAAGATTGTATAAAAGTCAAAATAACACTTAAGACTATGCCAAAAGGATTTTTTAATATTCCGGACATTAAGAATGAACCCATAAAAAGCTATGCGCCTGGGTCGCCGGAGAGAATTGAACTGAAGAAAATGCTAAATGAGCTGAGATCTGTGGAATTGGAACTTCCTATGATTATTGGAGGTAAAGAAGTTACTACTGACCGCAGGGTGCGTATTGCTCCACCACACGATATCAAACATACTCTTGGCTATTATCATCAGGGTGATGCTTCACATGTTCAGATGGCAATTGATGCTGCTATGATGGCGCGCGATAAATGGAATTCAATGTCGTGGCAACACCGGGCTGCCATTTTCCTGAAAGCCGCCGATTTATTTGCAGGTCCTTATCGTGCTAAAATCAATGCTGCAACAATGCTGGGGCAATCTAAAAATGCTTTTCAGGCTGAAATCGACGCTGCCTGCGAAATGGCCGATTTCTTCAGGTTTGGTGTACGTTGTATGACTGATATTTACAAAATGCAACCCGAATCAGCTCCCGGACTCTGGAACTACAACGAATTCCGTTCGCTGGAAGGTTTTATTTTTGCATTGACTCCATTTAACTTTACATCAATTGCGGGTAATTTGCCTGCAGCACCTGCCATGATGGGCAATGTTGTGGTTTGGAAACCTTCGAAAACTGCTGTTTACTCTGCTGCTGTAATTATGGAAGTATTGCAGGAAGCAGGTTTGCCCGATGGCGTTATCAACCTGGTTTATGTTGGTGGTCCGGCAGCAGCTGACGTTATTTTCCAATCGCCCGATTTTGCCGGAATCCATTTTACCGGATCAACCGGAGTATTCCAGGGCATGTGGAAAACTATTGGTCAGAATATTCATAAATACAAATCATATCCTCGCATTGTTGGTGAAACAGGGGGAAAAGACTTCATTTTTGCCGATCCGACTGCTGATCCTCAGGCACTGGCAATTGCCATGCTTCGTGGGGCATTCGAATACCAGGGACAGAAATGTTCGGCAGCTTCGCGGGCTTATGTGCCACAGAGCATTTGGGACGAGGTTCGCACCCGTTTGGGCAACGAACTGGCTACCGTAAAAATGGGTCCGCCTGAAGATTTTACGAACTTTGTGAATGCCGTTATTGACGAAGCTTCGTTCGATAAACTGGCTGGTTTTATTGAACAAGCCCGTAAAGACGAAGATGCTGAAGTATTGTTTGGCGGACATTGTGATAAATCAGTTGGTTACTTCATTCAGCCTACTGTAATTCTGGCCCACAAGCCCGATTACATTACAATGGAAGAAGAATTGTTTGGTCCGGTTTTAACTGTTTATGTTTATCCTGATGAGGAACTGGATCATACTCTTGATGTGCTTGACCGGACATCTATCTATGCATTGACCGGAGCCATCTTCTCACAAGATCGCTTCAATATTGAAAAATTAGCTAAACGACTGGAAAATGCTGCCGGTAATTTCTACATCAACGATAAGCCAACCGGAGCGGTTGTTGGTCAGCAACCTTTTGGTGGCGCCAGAGGATCGGGTACAAACGACAAAGCCGGATCGGTATTCAACTTCCTGCGGTGGACTTCAATCCGTACAATTAAAGAAACATTCGTTTCGCCTAAGAATTATACTTATCCGAATTTTGCTCCGGATAAGGAGTAAATTAAAAGTTGAGGAAAAGGAGATGAATTTTTTCATCTCCTTTTTTTTTGTGCCGGAAAACTCTATTTTTGTTTAAAATCATTTCCATGAAGGCCAAAGAATTAGGATCAAAAATCGTAAAATCGATCATTAACAAATACTTGATTGCACTTGGTGCATTCATTGTATGGATCATGTTTTTTGATGATAATAATCTAAGGCAACATCAACAAAATCTTCACGAACTTGCGCTTCTTCAGGAGCAGGTTAATTTTTACAAGCATAAAATTGAAGCTGATAAACGTAAATTAATTGAATTGCAAACAAATGACGAGAATCTTGAAAAGTTTGCCCGCGAGCAATTTTTCATGAAAAAAGCTGATGAAGAAATCTACGTTATTGTTGAAGAAAATTAAGAATTAAGACGTTTTAGTCTTTTATATGGTGTTTGATTACTATTCCTTTTTTGATTAATTGATTGCTTTCGAATACTTTTCACTTCTGTAAAAGGTTAATTAGCAGTTTGTTGTTCTGTTTTAGCTGAAAATCAGATATTTTTTTTGATAGAATAAAGAGATTTGTTATATTTCTTCAATCAAGTTTAGCCGATGAAGATTAATACAAACATATTTCGGATTGAGACCAATCATGTGGCCCCTAAAAAGGGAAATATATTGATTGCAGAACCTTTCTTGTCCGGAAGTTATTTTAATCGGTCGATTATAATTTTGGTTACTTGCAACAAGGATGGGGCAGTAGGTTTTATCCTGAATAAAAAGGTTGACTTTCCCATCGAAGATTTATTGTCTGATTTCCCTGAGTTTGATTCAGAAATACATATTGGCGGCCCGGTTGGAACTGATTCAATTTACTTTATTCACACTCTTGGTGATTTAATTCCAGGAAGTATTCATGTTAAAGATAATCTATTTTGGGGAGGAGACTTTGAAGCCCTCAAAATGCAGATTAAACTCGGAATGGTCGATCATTCACAGGTTCGTTTTTTTCTCGGATATTCGGGTTGGTCTGCCGGTCAGCTGGAAGAAGAAATTAATGAAAACTCGTGGCTTGTTGCCGATACTTCCGAATCCGATCTGATGAATATGGATGAAGATGAGATGTGGACTAAAGCCGTCAGGGCAATGGGAGGGAAGTACACCATGTGGGAAAATTTTCCAGAAAACCCTTCGCTTAACTAATCATCAGATTAAACTGTTCGTTTATTTTCCGGATAGTTTGGTTGAAATATCGTTTGTCTTCAAATCCAATCACCCACCTTATTCCTTTTATCGAATTTACAATAAGTAATTCTTCGGCTCCCCGAAGGTCTGTTTCAGTTATTTGATCCTCAATGTAATTTAAATTCAGCCGATTAAAAATTTCGAGCATGCGTGGTTTGGTGATATCTGTATAGGCTCCGTCGTCGCTGCTGGCTCCTTTCACACTTTTGCCTTTAATCAGGTAAGTGTTCGATTCGGGCGCTTCAACGATGCAGTTCGATGTGTTTACGATCAGCAACTCATCGGCAGTCGATTCTTTAATGTGGCATGACGCAATATTCCAGTAAATTTCCGAACCTAACGAAAGGCTTGAGAGTGATGAAACCGACTTTTGAATAGGGCTGATTATTTCAATATACATTCCTTTTTCATTCAGTTCGTATCCAACTGGTTCAGTTTTCTCTGACTGGATGGTATAATGAACTTTCGGGCCGGAAAACCTGAATGTCAGAGTAATTATAGCACCCATAAAATGCTTGTTTTTGGTGAGGGTTCGCTCAAGCTGACGTTTAAGTCCCGATCCGTTATCTGCAGTAAATTCAGGAAAAACCTGGTTGTAATATAGCAGTTTGAGCCGGAGTAATTCGAGTGTTTCATTGAAAAAGGGAATAACCGACCGGATTGCCCTGAATTTTTCAGAGAAATGCAGCGCTTTGGACTCAGGAATGGTAATCCTGTATTCAGCCGAGGGAACAAATGTTCCGTCCACCAATATGTATTTGCCTTGACTCATTTTACAAGTGATAAAATAAACGGATACATGTTTTTATTCGGAATAATCTGAATCCCTTTTATCTCTGCTTTTGTTGCCGCTTCCAAATCAGAACGGCTGTCGCCGATGAAAAACGACGATGTTTTGTCGATTTTATATTTTGCAATCAGCTTTTCAAGCATCAGCGAATCGGGTTTTCGGCACAAACATTTCTCAATTTCAGGGTGATGCGGGCAAAAGACAATATCGGCAATCTCAATATCATTCAAACTGAACGCTTGGAGCAACTCATCATGAAGCTTCAGAATATCATTTTTGGTGTATCGTCCACGTGAAATTCCGCCCTGATTGCTGACTATGAATAGTTTGAATCCTTTTTGAAAAAGCATTTTCAGATTTTCGACGGCTCCGTCAATTAAACTTAACTGATCTGTTTTCCAGATGTAATAGTGTTCGCTATTGTCGACCAATACGCCGTCACGGTCCAGAAAGATTGCTTTCGATTTCATTTTAAATCAACCTGAAAAGTTTATCCAGAAAGGTTTGGAATAACATCGGATTAATCAGGATTGGAAAAATAAAACCAAACAACGCACCAAGAAAATGAGCATCGTGCGCAACATTGTCCTTCTGTTTTACACTCATTTGGTATGAATAAAACAGGTAAAGCGCAGCAAAAATAATTCCTGGTATAGGAAGAATTCCGAAGAAGTATATCTTGTTCCACGGATCGAAAAATATAGCTGCGAAAAGAATAGAGGCAACTGCGCCTGAAGCTCCAACAGCATTGTAAAAATAGTTGTTGCGGTGTTTTACCAGCGCATACAGGTTCGATGTTAAGATTCCACCGAAATACAACAGGAAATAATACAAAATATGGTTGTTCCCAAAATTGTATTTGAAATACATTTCAATTGCTTGGCCAAACGAAAAAAGCACGATCATATTTACAAACAAATGTTCCCAGTTGGCATGAACAAAAGCATGAGTAATCAGCCGATGGTATTCTTTCTTGTGGTAAATCTTGCTCGCATTAAACTGCAGGTTTTCCATCAGTTTAGACGATTTAAACGCGGCATACGAAACGGCTACTGTGATGGCAATTAATATGATTGTCATAGTTGAATATTAGTGTAAAATTCGGTAAATCATTTCGCGTTGAAGGTCGGCCGGCGATGCTGAATTATTGCCAAAACCTTTCGACCTCATATCGTACTCACGAAGTATACTAACAATTTCAACCAGCTTTTTGATGTTGTAGTTTTTCGCGGCGGCTACGTAAGTTTTAACAAAGAATGGATGTACCTGAAGGACTGAAGCCACGTTATTTTGCGACTTGTCTTCCAGAAAATGATAATTCAATATTTTGGAAAAATACGAAAATAGCGACGAAATAACCACCGGAACCGGATTGGATGAAGGATTGGCTCCGAAATAGTTAATGATGCGGTTGGCCTTCAGTAGGTCGCGCTCACCAAGGGCATTCTGAAGTTCATAAACATTAAATTCCTTACTAATCCCGATGTTTTTCTCGATATGGTCAGGTGTAATTTGAGTTCCAACAGGTAACGAAATAATCAGCTTATCAAGCTCGTTCGCCACTTTGCTAAGGTCGGCCCCTAAATATTCCGAGATCATTGCTGTTGCCTGCGGCGAAATTGAGTATTGCTGGCTTTTCAGGTACGATGAAATCCAGGTTGGGAGCTGATTGTCGTATATTTTTTTCGACTCGAACAGAACGCCTTTCTGATCAATCAGCTTCGGAAAAGTTTTGCGTTTGTCGAGTGTTTTGTATTTGTAGTTAATAACTAGGATCGTCGAATTTAGCGGATTTTTGGCATAAGGCTCCAAATCCTCTATTTTCTTTATATTCTGAGCCTCGCGGACAATAATCACTTGGTAATTGGCCATCATCGGGAAGCGGCGTGCATTGGCAATAATCGTATGTGGCTCGGTATCCTTTCCGTACAGAATCGTTTGGTTAAAACCTTTTTCTGCTTCAGTAAGTACATTGTCGGCAATGTAGTCGCTGATTTTATCGATAAAATAGGTTTCTTCCCCCATCAGGAAATAAATGGGATGATAAATCTTTTTTTGAAGGTTACTGATTATCTCTTCGTAAGTCATTGTTCGCGTGTTAAAATCTCAGGTGTTTTACCGATTCGCCATTATTTTTTATTTCGAGTAATGCATCAATGCCGGTTTCGAGGTGCTCCAGTACAAAGTTGTTCGAAACGATTTTGTCGCTGGCTTCGGTCTTTACCCCGGTCGAAATCATAGGTTGATCGGAGACCAACAATAATGCTCCTGAAGGAATCTGATTGTAGAACCCGACGGTGAAAATGGTGGCAGTTTCCATGTCGATAGCCATTGCCCGCGATTTTTCAAGGTATTTTTTGAAACGTTCGTCGTATTCCCAAACCCGTTTATTGGTGGTGTAAACAACTCCGGTCCAGTAATCGTGTTTTCGGTTTCGGATGGCGGTTGATACGGCACGCTGAAGGTTAAATGCCGGAAGTGCGGGTATTTCAGGAGGTAAGTAGTCGTTTGATGTACCTTCGCTGCGGATGGCTGCAATTGGTAAAATAAAATCTCCAAGTTGGTTTTTTTGTTTTAATCCGCCACATTTCCCCAGAAAAAGTACAGCTTTAGGGTGAATGGCGCTTAAAAGGTCCATCATGGTCGCGGCATTTGGACTTCCCATACCAAAATTGATGATTGTGATTCCCTGCGCACTTGCATTGGGCATATTTTTATTTTCTCCAAGAATTGGCACTCCGAATTTTTTTGCAAACATATCCACATACATATGGAAATTGGTCAGCAGAATCAGATCATCAAATTCGTTTAAAGGCCTTCCGGTATACCTTGGTAGCCAGTTTTCTACAATTTCTTCTTTTGTCTTCATAAAAATTATTTGCGATTTGATTATTTGCTATTTACTAATTATTCACCGCAAGCCGCGTTAATGGTAAATTGTAAATAGTTTAATGGTCAATTTTCTAACGCTTCGAACTTTTATCTATTTTTACAAAAATACAAACTTTGTTGGCTTCGTTATGCAAAAATTGAATTTGCCCGAATATTCTTTCAGGATAAAAACTGTCGATGGGAAAACCCATATTTTCGATTCATTCCGGAAAAAGTTTGTACGGTTAACTCCTGAAGAATGGGTGCGTCAGAATTTTGTTCAATTTATGGTTGCTGCGAAGAATTATCCGGGTTCGCTAATTGCAGTTGAAGCTGGTGTTAAAGTGAACGACAATCCCCAGCGCGCCGATCTGGTGGTGTTTAACCGCTCCGGAAATCCGTTGATTGTTGCCGAGTTTAAAGCTCCTGAAGTTAAAATCAGTCAGCAGACTTTTGACCAGATCGTGCGTTACAATATGCAACTCAAGGTTCCTTACCTGATCGTTAGTAACGGGATGGAACACTATTGTTGCCATATTGATTACAGCAGCAATTCGTATGCTTTTCTGAATGAAATTCCCGATTTTACAGAGGTTATTTGAAAACAGCTACTCTTGCTTTTTTAAAACTATCGCCATTCGGGCCAGGGCCAGATCAAAGTTTGTGGTAATATTGGCCGGCCCTATTAACGCCGGAATACCGCCTTTTTCAAGTTCTTCAAAAACTTCAGGTTGAACACCCGAGAGAATTATTTGTATTCGTCGCGATTTTAAATCTTTAATAGTTGCTTTCAGGTTTCGAAGGCCGGTGCCGTCGATAAACGGAACGTGCCGCATCCGGATAATAACCACTTTAGAGGTGTGGCTGATGTCTTTCAGCGTTTCTTCGTAACGACGGGCAGCTGCAAAAAAGAAAGGTCCACTGATTTCAAATATTTCAACACCTTTGGGAATATCGGCGTAGTTTTCAAGCGTATCTGATTCTGTTTCCAGCGGAATGACCTTGCTGAGGTTCGACATGCGCTGCATGAACAGCAACGACGAAAGCACCACGCCAACTTCGATGGCAACGGTTAAATCGACAAATACAGTTAGTATAAAGGTGCTGAGCAGTACAAAAACATCGTATTTGTGACCTTTCAGGATGGAGAAGAACGACTTCATTTCGCTCATGTTGTACGAAACCACAATCAGGATACCGGCCAAACAAGGCATCGGAATCAAAACAGCCCATTTTCCGAAAACCAGCATAATCAGCAAAAGTGTCACTGCATGAACGATTCCGGCGATGGGCGTACGACCGTTATTTTTGACGTTTGTTGCGGTACGCGCAATGGCACCGGTTGCTGGTATTCCACCGAAAAACGGGGTAACAATATTCGCAACTCCCTGGGCAATCAGTTCGGTGTTCGAGCGGTGATTACTACTAATCATACCATCAGCAACAACTGCTGAAAGCAGCGATTCGATAGCCCCGAGTAATGCAATTGTTAGTGCGGGCTGCATGTATTGTCCCAACTGGTCGAACCGTATGTTGGGGAATGTCAGTTCAAATTTATTGGGAATGGCGCCAAATACACTCTCGATGGTACTAACCTGGACACCAAATGCAGCAACAATCGATGTCATTACAATAATGGCAATGAACGATCCGGGAACTTTTGGGATCAGCCGGCCCGAAAATACAGTGATGATAATGGTTCCAACAGTTATGAGTACGGCGGAGAGATTAAAATTCTGCATTTGGTGAAGGTAAACTTCCCATTTTCCAATGAACTCAGCCGGAAGTTTGTCAATGGGCAGACCCATTGCATCTTTTATCTGGGTTGAGAAAATGACCAGAGCGATACCGCTGGTAAAACCCACAATCAATGGATGTGGAAAGAATTTCAGGATAGAACCCAACCGCAGGAATCCAAAGGTAATCAGCATTATCCCGGCCATGATGGTCGAAATAATCAGTCCGTCGAACCCGTATTTTTGAATAATTCCGTAAACAATGACGATAAAAGCACCAGTTGGCCCACCGATCTGAACGCGGCTACCACCAAGCAACGAAATAATAAATCCGGCAACTACTGCAGTAATAATCCCTTTTTCAGGAGAAACTCCCGATGCTACCGCAAAAGCAATTGCTAAAGGCAGGGCCACAATACCAACAATGATACCGGCAAAAATGTCGTTGGTCAAATTTTTTGTCAGCAGGCCTTTCTTAAACAGGCTCCATGTTTTTGGCAGAAAAATTGGTTCCATTCCATTTAATTTTTTGGAGGTGCAAATGTAGGTTCTAATCCAAACGATTCGTTTGAAACGAATGTTTTTTTGAAGTTTATAAAGCTAATGTTAATGTGAAAATCTGCAATAGGAGACTGGTGTCGTTAATCTCAATAGAATTTTGACATTTCTATCAGCGTTTTTCCTTTCAGAACAGTGATTTTTTTTCCGTTGATCCCGATAATTCCTTCTTTTTTCAATTCCTGAAGTAATCTCACCAGGGTTTCGGTGGCGGTGCCAACCATATTGGCCAGATCTTCTCGTGACAGCACAATCTCAACTAAATCTGATTTGTTCTTTTTCCTGAATTTTTCTGAAAGGATCAATAGACTTAGGGAGAGACGCTCGCGGACGGTCATGTGGGCAAACACCATGACGCTGTTTACCATTACACTAAACTCATGGCTCAAACTGGATAGGAGGCAACTCATCAGGCTGATCGATTCGTTTGTTGCTTTCAGGAATACTTCTTTGGGTAAAAACCCCAGTTTCGAGGTTTCAACAGCTGCGGTTGAATCAGGGTAAGCTTCGTTGCATAACAATGCCGAATATCCAATTAACTCGCCTTCTGAACAAAGAGACAAAACATGTTCTTTCCCGGCATGATCGGTCTTGTATTTCTTTACCAATCCTTCTTTCAAATAATAGATTCCTGCCGGATACGAACCTTCCAGGAATATTGGCTGTCCTTTCCTGTAAGTTTTGTCGATCATCTGACTTTCCAGAAACAACCTTAATTCGGTTGGGATATTTTTAAAAATAGAATCGCTTTTTGACGTGAATTTTTCGAGGTGAATTAAATCGTTTGTCTCCATTTTATTCTAGTTTGAGCATCAAAGATAATCACAAAGTCAAATTATTTCTTGACTACAATCAAATTATTCAGTGATCAGATTCAAATTCTCAACCCCGATTATTCTCTTACTTTGCAAGCCGAAACAATGTAAATTCAGAAGACTAAAATGATGGAGATGGAAGGACTGTTGAATTTATCGTGGTGCGCAACAATTGTTGCAATAATTGGCCTGTGTTTCTGCGCTACAAAGTTCAAATCATATTTTGCTGCATCGGCAGTTATTATCAATGCTGTTGCAACAAGTTTATTGGCTTTTGGGGCTCTCAATGGCGAAATCGGGGAGTTTTTGCTTCAGGGAAATCCTTTTTGGGGCGACATTCTTATCCGGATTGACAGTCTGTCGGCCTGGTTCATTCTCATTGTTAATTTTACTTCTGTAACTGGCGTCATTTACGGAATGGGGTACTTAAAACCGTATGTAAACTCGGCTCAAAAACTGGCACTGCACTGGATTTTGTTTGTCATTTTTCACCTGTCGATGGTGTGGGTTTGCATGCTTCAGCATTCGCTCGCCTTTCTGGTGGCCTGGGAAGTGATGTCATTGTCGTCGATGTTGCTGGTTATTTTCGATTATGACAAGCCCAAAATCATCAAGGCCGGGATCAATTACCTGGTTCAGATGCACATTAGTGTCACTTTTCTGACCGTTGGTTTCATCTGGGTTTATTTTCAGACCGGTTCGTTCAGCTTCGATGCTTTTCAGACTTACTTCGGGGCAAACAGCAACATCTGGTTGTACCTGATTTTCTTTGTTGGCTTCGGAATCAAAGCCGGGTTTATTCCTTTGCACAGTTGGCTACCCCATGCACATCCTGCCGCCCCATCACATGTTTCAGGTGTCATGTCGGGTGTGATTGTCAAATTGGGGATCTACGGAATCTTCCGGGTTATTTCGTTCCTCAAAACTGATTTTTTAATTCTGGGCGAAATCGTGTTAACCATTTCGGTGCTGACCGGAGTGTACGGAATATTGAATGCGGCTGTTCATCGCGATTTCAAGCGGATGCTGGCGTATTGTACCATCGAAAATATTGGAATCATCGGAATTGGTATCGGCCTTGGGCTGATGGGACTGGGCAATGGCTCTGCGGTTTTATATTATCTCGGATTTGGCGGGGCGCTTTTGCATGTTTTGAATCACTCGCTGTTTAAATCGTTGCTTTTTTATTCGGCCGGTTCGGTTTACCAGCAAACACACACCCGCGACATGAATAAACTGGGTGGACTGATCAAACGAATGCCGCAAACAGCAGCCGTTTTCCTGATTGGCGCCATTGCCATCGGCGGACTGCCACCCTTTAACGGATTCGTTTCCGAATTTGTATTATACAGTGGCCTTTTGGAAGGTTTGAGAACCAGTGATATTGCACAGATCAGCCTGCTGGTTGTAACATTGGGCGGCTTGAGCATCATTGGCGGTATCTCGGTTTTAACTTTCACCAAAACATTCGGGACGATTTTCCTAGGAGCTGAACGAAAACAACTGCATCACCAGACGGTTGAAGTTTCCAGGGTGATGCTTTGGCCGCAATACCTGGTTGTTGCAGTTATGCTGAGTGTGGCTTTTTTGCCGGGATTTTACCTGAATAAAATCTTCAACCTGCTGGGAAGTTTTGGCAACGTCCGATTGATAGCCGAATCTGCCGGTTTAACAGCTTATTCCGAAAGTATCACGAACGTTAACCTTTATTCGTTTTTATTCATTGCAGTTGTTGCTGCCATTTGGTTGTTCCGGGCAATGGTCATAAAAGGCAAGCCGCAGGAAATTCAGCCAACCTGGGGTTGCGCATATGTGGCTCCAAACAGCCGGATGCAATACACCGGCAAATCGTTTTCCAAATCATTGGGTAAAATGTTTGGTTTTTTGTTGTTTGAAGAAAAAAAATACAAGGAGTTGGAAGCTGGTGAGATTTTTCCCGTTCAACGAAAATACGCGTCGCATTACCAGGATTTTTTCGAATTCCGGTTTATAAATTTGATCACGCAGCGTTTAGTTTATACTGCAAATTATTTTAAATTTATTCAGAATGGCCGCGTGCAATCGTATGTGTGGTACGGAATTGTATTTATGGTGGCTATTTTTATTCTGACGATTTTAAATGTGTTGAAATGAACCTGATCAAAGTGTTTCTGGCAGTGTCGTTTTTGGCAATACTCTTGATTCCTTTTCTGAAGACAAAAGGGAAAGGGATTGTAGTGTTCTCGGCTATTGTTTTGAACGCTTTGTTATCGGGGACTTTGGCGCTGCAAACTTTGATTGGCCAGCCACTTGAGTTTTCATTTTCAGGAAGTTTGGTAACCGGCCCGGTTAATCTGCGGATGGATGCGCTTTCCGGATGGTTTATCCTGATCATCAATTTCATTTTTATCACCGGAAGTTTCTACGGGCTTTTTTATATGAAGGCCTATCGGAAACAAGTAAACAATATTACCCTGCACAGCATTGTTTTCATGCTGCTGCACACTTCGCTGATTAGCCTTTGTTCTGTGCAAAACAGCCTCGTATTCCTGATTGTCTGGGAAATTATGGCGTTATCAGCATTTTTTGCAGTCATTTTCGAACACGAAAAGATGGCCACGCTGGGCGCCGGTATAAATTATCTGATTCAGTCGCACGTTTCGATTGTATTCCTGATGTTTGGTTTTATTTGGGTGGCCTTTAAAACAGGGAGTTACGATTTCAGCGCATTTACAGCCTATACCGCTCAACATCCCGGAGCTTCGGGTTTGGTTCTGTTCCTTTGCTTCTTTATTGGATTTGCCATCAAAGCCGGATTTGTTCCATTTCACACCTGGCTTCCGTATGCTCATCCGGCCGCCCCTGCCCATATTTCAGGAATTATGTCGGGAGTCATCATCAAAATCGGGATTTTCGGAATTCTCCGGATGGTCACTTTAATCAAAACTGATTTCTACACCATTGGACTGGTAATCATCGCTTTTTCAGTTATTTCAGGTTTATATGGTGTGATGCTGGCCATTGTTCAGCACAACCTTAAAAAGCTGCTTGCTTATCACAGCATCGAAAATATTGGCATCATTGGCATGGGAATCGGCATTGGCTGCGTGGGGTTGGGTACAAACAATTACCTGCTGGCCTCGCTGGGTTTTGCCGGTGGTTTGCTGCATACGATGAACCATGCACTTTTCAAATCGCTTTTGTTTTTTACCGCCGGAAATGTTTACCAGGCAACCCATACGCTTCATGTCGATCATTTGGGTGGACTGATCAAAAGGATGCCACAAACGGCGCTGCTTTTTCTGATCGCTGCCATCGCCATCTCCGGAATTCCGCCATTCAATGGGTTCATTTCCGAATTCATTATCTACAGTGGTTTCTATTACTGGATGCAGGGTTCACTGATCGGTCCGCTGATGACAATCATTTTTTCGGTTCTGGCTTTGGTGCTGATTGGCGGTTTGGCTTTGTTGTGCTTTACCAAAGCTTTTGGGATTGTTTTCCTGGGTAGCCCGCGTCGGAAATTTAACCATGAAGTGAAGGAAGTTCCTTTTTTGCAGCTTCTTCCGCTATACGTGATTGCTTTTTTCATCGTGTTTATTGGCGTTTTTCCGCAACTCTTTTTGAATGCCCTTGCACAACCGGTAACCGTAATGGCAGGTGTACCGCCATTTTCAGGAATCCCGTTTCCTGAAAAAGCGACCAGTTTGATGCAGCCGATAACCTGGGGTATGTGGATATTTATCCTGATAGTTCTCGCAATTTGGGGTTTCCGAAAACTGGTGATGCAAAACAGAAGTGCAAGTGTTGATGCAACCTGGGGATGTGGATATGTGGCACCGACCGAAAAACTGCAATACACTGCAGGATCTTTTGTGCGATCGTACAGCAAATTGTTCCGTCCGATTTTGCTTTCATCAAAGACCGAAGAAGAGGTTGAGGGTATTTTCCCTTCAGGAGGATCGTATGAAACACATATCTACGACCGGATTGAAAAATATCTGGTTGATAAACCGATAGCAGCTTATAAATCGTTGTTGGGGAGGTTTTTATTTCTTCAGAACGGCAAACTGCAATTCTATATTCTATACGGCATAATCTTCATCGTTTCGGTGATTTGCATTCCGTTGTTTTACGACCAGATTGTACTATTTATCGACTTTATAAAGCAGATATAACTATGGTGAGTTTAATTCTCATTCTGATTGCGGCACTCTTTTTTACCGGGATAATCAACCGGGTAAAAAGCATTGCTTCGGGGCGCAAAGGGCCGGGTATTTTGCAGCCTCTGTTTGATGTAGTCAGGCTCTTTAAAAAAGGGGTTGTGTACAGCGAAACAACCAGTTTTATTTTTCAGATTGCACCCACAATTTATTTTGCGTCGGTTGTAATGGCCATGTTGGTGGTTCCGTTTGGGCAGTCGAAAGGAATTTTAAGTTTCGACGGCGACTTCATTTTCTTCGCATACATATTGGCACTGGGCAAGTTTTTCAGCATCATTTCGGCGATGGATACCGGCAGTAGTTTCGAAGGGATGGGTGCCAGCCGCGAAGCGCTTTATTCGATGTTTGCCGAACCCGCTTTCTTTATCCTGATGGGTTCGCTGGCGCTGCTTACCGGTCATACCAGTTTCCAGGAAATGTTTGCGGCGCTGCATATTGGCTCATACATCAGTTACGCACTGGCCATTCTCGGCACGTTTGTCTTGATGATGGTTGCGATGATCGAAAACAGCCGAATGCCGATCGACGACCCCAAAACGCACCTCGAACTGACGATGGTTCACGAAGTGATGATCCTCGATAACAGTGGGTTCGACCTGGGGTTAATCCTTTCTGCCGGTTACCTGAAATTTGCCATTTACGGGGCTTTGGTGGTCAACCTCTTCATTGGCGTATTCCCACTCCAGTATTCAATCCCGATGTTTTTTGTCATTCAGTTTGTTTTGGCTTCAGGAGTTGGATTAATTGAATCGTTTATGGCACGTTTTCGCATGAGCCATAATGCCCAGTTTATTTTCGTACTTACATCGGTGAGCCTGCTGATTTTCTTTGGCGCTTTGCTGATTTTAGGAAAGTTTGTTTAACCTGTAAATCTGAACTCCATGATAGACGTATTGCTTATTACTTTCATCATCACCCTGTTTTACATGGCGATTGCCAACCGAATGCTGACCTATTTGAAGGTGCTGGCATTTCAGGGCGTGTTGTTGTTTGTGGTGGTGTTTCTTCAGTTGCAAGAAATTAACCCGCTTAACCTGGCTTTAATTCTGCTTGAGACCATTGTTTTCAAGTCGGTAGCGGTGCCGTTGTTTATGGCTTATGTGCTGAAACGCAACAATATTACACGCGAATCGGAGCCTTTTCTGCCCAATTTTGTGTCGCTGATTATTACCACATTCATCGTTGTTGTCACCATCTTGCTGGCCAACGAGGTGAAAGACGCCAAACTGGATAAAATATTCTTTGTAGTGGCTTTGTCGTCGCTCTTTACGGGTTTGTATTTTATAGCAACCCGGCGAAAAATCATCACCCATGTCATTGGTTACCTGATTATTGAGAACGGCGTTTTTGTGTTGTCGCTGGCTGTTGGAAATGAAATGCCCATGTTGGTGAACCTCGGGATTATGCTCGATATTTTTGCCAGTGTGCTGATTCTGGGCATCTTCCTGAATAAAATTGGTGACGTATTTAAAGATGTCGATGTGAACCAGTTGAGTAGTCTGAAGGATTATTAGAACGAATAATAGAAAAGAAACATGATAGGGATATATCTGATCGTAGCTTTTTCATTGGCGCTGGCCTTGTTTCTAAACCGAAGCAAGACGATCGCATTCATTTTGCTGGGCTTGTTCCTGGTTCTTCAAGGGGCATTGACCATTCATGCTTATCTCAACCTTCATGCTGTTGAATTAAGCTATTTTACCTACGACTCGCTGGCAGTCCTGCTTTTGGGAGCTTTGGGCATTGTCGTCATTCCGGCAGTTATTCACAGTCACATTTATTTGGAAGATCAACCTGCTCCGCCGCAATCAAGAGCAATTTACTATGGCGCTTATGTGCTTTTGCTTTCGGCTATCAGTGCGGGATATTTGTCAAACCACATTGCTGTTACCTGGATTTTTACTGAAATAACCACCCTGAGCGCTTCGGCGCTGATTTATCACCACCGGAACAAACTCGCGCTGGAAGGAACCTGGAAATATGTGTTTATCTGTGCCATCAGCATCACTTTTGTGTTTATTGGCATTCTGTTCTTAAGTCTTTCGCTCGAACATGCAGGCTCGGACGATTTATCGTTTAAAAACCTGCTGGCGAATAGTTCGCAGTTAAATCCATTCTGGCTAAGACTGGCCTTCCTGTTTATTTTCACCGGTTTTACGGCCAAATTGGGACTGGTTCCCATGTTTACCGCCGGTATTGATGCCAAAGACAAAGCTCCGGCTCCTGCAGGTGCATTACTTTCAAGTGTTTTGGTGAACCTGGGATTCGTGGGTATTTTCCGGTTTTACATTGTTGTAGCCAACACTCCTTTACATCATTGGGCAAATCTGGTTATCAGCATTGCTGCATTTTTGTCGGTGTTTATTGCCACGGTTTACATGATTAAAGTGAAGAATATCAAGCGAATGTTTGCCTATTCCGGGTTGGAACACATGGGGCTGGTTATGCTGGGCGTTGCGGCCGGGGGCATTGGTTACTATGCAGCGGTTCTTCATATTATTCTTCACACGTTTGTAAAATCAAGTTTGTTCTTTCAATTTACCCAGTTATACCGGGTATTCCAGAATAAAAGTATTTATCACGTAGGCAATTATTTCAAGTACAATACAGCAGGGGCAATGGTGCTTTTGCTGGGTTTTATCAGTGCGACGGCTATGCCGCCATCCGGACTGTTTGTGAGCGAATTTTTGATTTTCCGCTCCATGTTCGAAGCACATCAGATCATTCTGCTGGTGGCTGTTTTGCTTCTGCTTACCATGATTATCTGGGCTTTCGGAAAAAACACGATGAAGATGCTGTTCATTCCACCTGTCGAGTTTGACGATTCGAATGTTCCGGTTATCAGTCCGTGGGAATCGGCCACGCAATTTTGCTTACTGGCAATCGCCGTGTATTTGGGGTTAAATCCACCGGCCGAATTTGTGCAATTGCTGAAAGAAAGTGTCATGTTGTTACCAAAATAAAGACGATGGACTATACAACGATCATAAATAATCAAACCATCTCGCTGGCTGATATTCCGGAAGTCGGCTACAACGGATTTATGGAGCTGAATACCGGGTTCCTGATTGATTCTCCTGAAAGGCATTGTGTAAATTATTTTGGTTATCCGGTTGGTAATCAGATTAAGCTAATTTGCTGTATTGCCGACGATAACACGCATCAGATCTACGTTTCATCATGTTCGGTGAAATCAGGCGACAAACTGGATTCGTTCACTGCCCGGAACTACAATTTCGAAAAGTTTGAACGTGAGATTCACGAGAACTTTGGAGTGGGTTACAACGATCATCCCTGGCTGAAGCCGGTGCGCTATGCCCGAAACCGGTTTGATCAATCTCAAACCATTGCCAATTATCCATTCTTCTCCATCGATAGCGACGAGTTGCACGAAGTTGGTGTTGGTCCTATTCACGCTGGAATTATTGAGCCGGGACACTTCCGGTTTATTTGCAACGGAGAACAAATTCTTCATCTTGAAATTCAGTTGGGATACCAGCACCGCGGAATTGAACAACAGTTTCTGGAAAAGAAAAAGCTGCTTCAGCGAACTACTTTGGCCGAGTCGATTGCCGGAGACACCGTGGTTGGGCATACCACTGCTTTCTCGCAGGTATGGGAAAGCCTATGCGGATTTCGGCCGTCGCGCGACATTGAATATGCCCGCACACTTGCGCTCGAATTGGAACGAATGGCAGTGCATACAGGCGATTTGAGCGCAGTTTGTACCGACATTGCCTATCAGTTGGGCAGTGCTGTATTTGGTCGTTTGCGCACGCCAATCATTAATTTTATGCAGGAATGGGGCGGCAATCGTTTGTCGAAAGGATTGATCAGGCCCGGAAGGAACCAATTCCCGGTTACTCCTGAATTGGCTAAACGACTGGCTGAAATTCTGGATGTTTACGAACCCGACTTTCTGGAAATGAATAAGCAGTTGTTCCAGTTGCCTAGTGCACTTTCGCGTTTCGAGCGCACCGGCGCAGTTTCATACGACGATGTTTTAACCATCGGGACTGTTGGGATGGCAGCCAGAATGAGCGGATTGAACCGCGATACCCGCACTTCGCATCCGTTTGTCCTTTACAATGAGCTGAATCACGAGCCGGTTGTAAAACACCATGGGGATGTGTATTCGCGCGTGCAAATCCGGAGAGAGGAAATCAAGCAGTCGATGAACTATGTCCGAAAGCTGATTCAGGATGTTCCTGAAATAGCAGAAAGGGAACCTGAATTAGGAACTCCGCAGCCCAATTCGTTTGCACTTTCGCTGGTTGAAGGATGGCGTGGCGAAATTTGCCATTGTGCCATCACCGGCGGACAAGGCGAACTGGTTCATTATAAAGTGAAAGACCCGTCGTTTCACAACTGGCTGGCTCTGGCTTTGGCCGTAAGAAACAACGAGATTTCTGATTTTCCGATTTGCAACAAGAGTTTCAACTTGTCGTATTCAGGCCACGATTTGTAATTTTAAACCGAGAAGACCATGTTCGATAATATAAAAATAGTCTATCATCAGGGGAAACAATTTATTCCGGATACCGCTGCAGCCAAAGTTCCCGGGATTTTCAGGGGTCGGCCTGTGATTAGTTCTGAAAAAGTGAATGAAGCCGAATTGCTTGAATTGTGCCCGGTTGATGCGATTTCGGCAGATCCGGTGAGCATCGATTTGGGAAAATGTACTTTTTGCGGCGAATGTGCCAAAAAGTTTCCGAATAAAATCCAATTCACAACCGATTATAAAATCTCTACCAACGTTCGCGAGCGCCTGATTGTGAAAGAAGGCGACGATAAACCTGTTGAAGTTGATCCGGAACTTGTCAGAAAAGAGATTCGGCGAATTTTTGGCAGTTCGCTGAAGCTGAGGCAGGTGAGCGCTGCCGGCGACAACAGTTGCGAGATGGAGCTAAATGCAGCTAATAATGTGCAGTTCGATATGAGCCGTTATGGGATTGAGTTTGTTGCATCGCCCCGCCATGCCGATGGAATTGTGATTACCGGTCCGATTTCGGAAAATATGGCCGAACCCTTACAGATTTGTTACGACGCCACTCCGGAACCCAAAATAGTTGTGCTGGTTGGAACCGATGCCATCAGCGGTGGAATTCATTCGGGGAGCAGTGCCCTTGACCGGAGTTTCCTGGAGAAATATCCCATCGATCTTTATATCCCGGGCAATCCGGCGCATCCGCTGACCATTATCAATGGCTTGCTCGATCTGACAAGAAAAAGGAAAGCGAAACGATAGTATTCCTAGAGTATTTTTTGAAACATCAGCTCATTTTTCCAGCCATCGAGAGTTCGGCGCCAGTCTTTTTTCATGCCAATCAATTCAAATCCGTTGCTTTTGAACAGATGAATGCTGGCGAGATTATCCTCGCTGATATTGGCGTACAGTTGGTGTAGCCTGAGATAATTCGTGGCATAGGCACAAAGAAGTTTTAAGGCATCAGAAGCATAACCGAGTTTGCGATCTTTTTCGTCGTGGATTAAAATGCCGACACCAGCGCGAAAATGGAACGGATCGAAGTCGAACAGGTCGATGGCACCAACAGCCTTGCCTTCGATGGTTTCAATAATCATCCTGATTTGTTTGCTTTCGTAAATATCGCGTTGGGAATCTTTGATATATTTGGCCAGAATATATTTTGAGAATGGCTCGAACGTATTGCTGATTTCCCAGATTTCAGCATCATTTTCCCATTCGAACAACAAATCGATATCCTCAGGTTCAAGTGCCCTGAAACGTATCTTCCCAAATTCCAGTTTCATGTTTGTCATACTTGTCCGATGTTTTTCCAGGATTTCAGCACAATTTCCAGATCGTTTGTTAGCCGGTAATCTTTGGCGTAAACAATATTCAGTTCATCTTTCTTTTTCTGCGGAATGTTTTCCGGGAAAAGTGATGCCGGCGAGAGAATTCCTTTCCTGATTGAAGGCAGGTGATCCTTATTTCCCTGACAGTAACCAACCCAGCTTTTTTTGCCGGAAAGAACGCTGATTATATTCCCGAAGAAGCCAGCCTTGTTGTTAATCCTCCAAACCAATATTGGCGACAACAAGAGCAAACAAACGGCAATAATCAGGTCGAAAACGCGCTTGTTTTGTCGGTTCGTTTCTTTTACTATGGAATTTATATGTACCACATACATATCGCCAGCTGTTGAAATCGAATTGCTCCCAATAATCGAAAGACTTTCAGGAGGGGCAATTTTATAATCTACATTCAGATTATTCAAATCGAGCATGATGCGAATGATTTCCTGGGAAGGTATGTCTTCCGACGAGAAAATAAGTTCGTCAATTCGGTTTATCCGGATAATTTCAGCCAACTGAGCAATGTTGCCCAGGTAAAATTGCTGATGAACCGAATCGTTGGGCGAAACGAAGCCAACAGTATCGATATTCAGGCCTGAATGGGCAATTAGGCCTGAAATTCGCTTCGATTCGGCGGGGGCAGCTACAATAGCAACACGTTTTTGTTTGTCGAGTTCGAGACCCGTCATTTGCAATTTATGCAACAGGTATCGATATGCAGGCAAAGTCACAAATGCCCAGGCCGAACCTAATAGCAGCATCGCCCTGGAATAGCGCATACTTTCGTCGATCAGCGAATAAAAAATCAGGATGGAAATAACTCCCCAAGACAAACCTTTGAAAATCCGCATGAATTGAATGTTTTTCCGGTATCCGCCATTGATCCAGATGCAGAAAACCCATATCAGGATATAAATCGGGACTACAAATCCCAAGTACTCGGGTGGATAATAACCACGCTCGAATTTATAGGCTTCCCAGTTGGGCAAAATGATTGCAAACCCAAGAAAAATGAGCAATGCATCGACTGCCGGAAGCAACACCGCTTTAAAAAAACGTGCGCAAAGTGACAGGAAAGCCCTGAAATAGATGGCCATATTAATCAGAATGGCATAACGGCGGGCATTACCTTTCGAAAAGTGTTTCCCGGCAAAAATAATCATCGCGTTGTAGAACACTTTTACGTAGTTGATGCTTCCTTTTTTTGTGCTTTCGCCTTTGTAATGAATAATGGTGGTTTCGGGGTAGTAGTAGTTTTTATAACCACCTTTTATAATTCGGTACGAAAGATCAATATCTTCGCCATACATAAAATAATCCTCGTCGAGCAGCCCAACTTTATCGAGTGTTTCGCGCCGAAGCAGCATGAAGGCACCGGCCAGGACTTCCACTTCGTGAATCTGGTCGTTGTCGAGATAGCCTAAATGGTAATGGGAGAATCGCCGTGAGTGTGGAAAAAGCTTTGAGAATCCAAACATTTTCCAAAAAGCAACTTCCGGAGTTGGAAGACCTCGTTTCGATTCGGGCAGGAAACGACCTTTCCCATCGATCATTTTAACGCCCAAACCGCCGGCATCCGGAGTCTTGTCCATAAATCCGACTGTTTTTGCAAAGCAATCTTCTTCAACCACAGTGTCGGGATTCAGAAGCAAAATATATTCGCCCCGGGCAATCCGGATGGCCTGGTTGTTGGCTTTCGAAAAGCCCAGGTTTTCTTTATTGGCAATTAGTTTTACCTCCGGAAATTTCTCTTCAACCATCTGGCACGAACCGTCAACCGAGTTGTTGTCAACCACAATAATTTCGGAACTTATCTTGCTGCAGGCTTTTAACGCTGCATGAAGACATTGCTCCAGAAAATATTTTACGTTATAATTGACGATTACGATTGATAATTTCATTCCAGATTTATTGTTTTTGCCTTTTTACTTTATCCTTTTGCCTTGTTTTACCTGACGATTGATTCTTCGAAATTCGTGCGGTTAACAATTGAGCGGCCAAGCGTAACTTCATCGGTATATTCCAGTTCGTCGCCAATCGATACCCCGCGTGCCAGTGTCGAAATCTTCACATCGGTATTTTTGAGCTTTTTGTAAATGAAAAAGTTAGTTGTGTCACCTTCCATCGTAGTGCTAAGTGCCAGAATCACTTCCTCGGTATTTCCTTCAGTGACGCGGCTTACCAACGAATCGATTTCCAGATCGGAAGGACCAACGCCATCCATGGGAGAAATGATACCTCCTAAAACATGGTATAGCCCTTTAAACTGTTGTGTGTTCTCGATCGACATTACATCTTTGATGTTTTCGACCACGCAGATAATTGCTGGGTTTCGCGATGGATTGGCGCAGATACTGCAAATGTCGGTATCAGAAATGTTATGGCATATTTTGCAGTGCTTGATTTCCGACCGGAGTTGAATCAGGCTGTTGCCAAAAATTTCCACATCCTGAAGGTCTTGTTTCAGCAGGTGAAGTACCAGCCGCAATGCCGATTTCCGGCCAATGCCCGGTAATTTTGCAAATTCATTTACTGCATTTTCAAGTAATTTCGATGGAAACCGATCGATGTGCATAGTCCGAATTAATTAATAAGCCTCAAATTTAATCAGCGAAATTTAATAAACAGAATGGCGATTGAATTTAAGATCTTATTTGTTGAGATATTTTGCCACAGTTGTCAAAACATCGTCCATACGAATTGGCTTAACCAGCACTTCGTTGCAGCCCGAATCCAGGCATTTTTGACGATCTTCTGACATCGCATAGGCCGTTTGTGCGATAATCGGTATAGACTGGTTACTTTGCCTGATCTGGGCCGTAGCTTCATATCCGTTAATCTCGGGCAGTTGAATATCCATCAGTATCAGATCGACCTGCGAATTTTTATATAATTTCAGAACATCAATTCCATCTTTAGCCCAAATAACGTTCGCCCCGGTTTTTTGGAGAATACTGTGAAGATATTCATAGTTGTAAGGAGTATCTTCGGCAATCATAATTGTACAATTGCTGAAATTATACCGCGAAGGAGCCGGAGTGCCCGGTTCTGCTTTTACCATCGGAATCTTTATCTTATCGTATGGTAATGTTACAAAGAAAATAGTTCCTTCTCCTTCAATCGATTTCACACTGATTTCACCTCCCAGGAGTATGGCTAAATCCTTGCAAATGGAGAGTCCAAGACCTGAACTACGCGTAGTGGAATTTGTTGTCCCTTCGATTTGGGTGAAACGTTTAAAAATGCTTTTTATCTGCCCGGCCGGAATCCCGGAACCTGTATCCGACACGAAAAATTGTAATTTATTGTCGTTTATAATGCTGTACCCAATTTCAATATGCCCTCTGTCGGTGTAGTTTAAAGCATTTGTAAAAAGGTTGTTTATAATTTGTTTTAGCCGGTACGGATCGGTAAATATTACATCATGATGAGCCTCTTCCGGTATTTGAAAAATCAGATCGATGCTCTGTTTTTGCCTTCTTTTCAAAAAGTTGGAATAGGTTAGTTCGAGCTCAGCAAACAATTCTCCAAGCGAACAGGCTTCTTTTTTTATTTTCAATTCGTTCGCCTCAATTTTTGCTATATCAATAATGTCATCAATAAGCCGAAGCAGCGATTGGCTGTTTTCTTCAATTATTCCGGAATATTTAAATCTTTTTTGCGAGGTAATGTTTTCATTTTTAATAAGCTCACTAAAGCCAATAATTGTATTGATTGGTGTGCGGATTTCGTGGCTCATGTTAGCCAGAAAATGATTTTTGTAATTGTTGGCGATTTCAGCATCCTGCTTGGCTTTCTTCAGGTCTTTCTCAATTTTTTTGAGGTACGAAATGTTTTCGGCTATCTTCACATAGTGCGTTATTGTGCCGAAATTATTTTTGATTGGCGATATGCTGGCTAACTCCCAGTAATACTCGCCGTTTTTTTTGCGGTTCTTGAATTCGCCCTGCCATTCGTTACCAGAGCTGATTGTTTTCCAAAGTTTTTCGTAAAAAGTGGCCGGCTGAAATCCGGATTTTAAAATGCTGGGCTTTTTTCCGAGAATTTCCTGGTCCTTCCAACCGGTAATTTTGCAAAATGCCGGATTGAAAAATTCGATATAACCATCTTTGTCGGTAATAACTACCGAGATAGGGCTTTGCATAATGGCCTGATAAAGCTTTTTAAACTCGCTTTCCGATTTTTTGGCCTCGGTAATATCGCGGTGGGTGCCTAAAACTCTTATTGCTTTTCCTGTTTCGTCGCGAAGAGCAGTTCCCCTGCTTCTGATCCAGATGTAATTCCCGTTTTTATGCCGTAATCTGAATTCGGCTTCATAGATCCGCAAATCACTGTTCAGGAAATTATTAATGAAGAGAACCATCCGGTCTTTATCTTCCGGATGAAGCAAATCTTCCCAAATCGAATAATCATCGGGTAATTCATCCGGATAGTAGCCCAATATCGCTTTCCACTTCCGTGAATAAAATGTTTTTCCTGTTCCAACCATGTAATCCCAGATGCCCAGATCGGCGGCTTCCATGGCCATTTCGTAACGCTGCTCACTTTCAATAAACTTCTCCTCGATGAGTTTTTCGTGGTTAACATCGCGGAGGATAAGCAAAACCGATTGTTCCTGAGTAACCCGATCGTTTTCGGGAATCATCAACATGTTCCACCAGTTTTTTTGCTGATTTTCACCAATAAGAATATCTTCCGATTTTTGCTGCTGAAGCTGAAATACTGATGAAATCAGGCTGGAAATCAGGGGAGTATTTTCTTTAAACAACCAGCATTCATTAATCTTTTTGCCGATTACATCCGATGATTTTTCGCCCCATGCTGACGAAAAATTCTTCGAAACATAGGTAATGCAAAGGTCGGGGTTAATCCTGATCAAAACTTCTTTCAGCTTTTCAGGTAATGTCTGATCAATTATTTTTTCGGGTTGGGCATCTTCTTCAAAACTGACAAGGATTGAACCTGAGCTTAACGGAGTAACAGATATTGAAAGTAAGCTGTGTTTCCGGTGATGTGATAAATGTTTGATTTGTTTTGACCTGATGATGGGCAATACTTCGCGTTCGAAGAAAGAGCGTGTCTTTTTCCCAAGTTTCTCAGTAAGCTGAACAAAGTCGCCATTCAAATCCAGGTGTTCTTTTCGCAGAATCTGGTTTATTTGTCCGGAGAACTCTTCAATCTGGAGATTTTCATTGAGCGTAATGTATCCTGAAAAGTTTTCTGTTGTATTGTTAAAAAGAAACATGGCCTCAATTTTTGTTTAAGCAGTTTAAATTTAAGAAATAAAAGCTTTAAAACATAATTGCCTGCATCTTTTCTGCCGCATTTTAGATTGTTGTATGTATGATGATGTTTCTGTAAATGCCTGGTTTTTGCAGATGCCCTAATTTATGGGAATTTAATACAAGAATCGTTTTATTTTCTGTGTTGGTGTTTTCTCGAATGGAATTGGCTGAAGAACAACACGCTGGATTTGTGAAAACTTGTTGAGTTCTTCATTTACCTTTTTCTGGATTTCCTTCAGGATTTCGTCAGTTTTATCATTCAAAAAAAGAACAGCTTCAGTTTTCATATTCTGGTATTTCTTTTCAAGTTCTTCCATATTCAGATGAACCATAGCTACCAATTTACCTTTCTGTTCAATTACAAGCGATTCAAGCACGTATTCCATGCGGTTAATCAGAGATTCAATTTCTTCGGGATATATATTTTCACCGCTGGCACCAACAATCATGTTTTTTATACGGCCTTTGATGTACAGATTTCCATCCCTGTCGAAACATCCCAAATCGCCGGTTTTGAGCCAGCCATCCTTGGTAAACACACTTTTCGTTATTTCGGGTTCTTTGTAATAACCCAGCATTACATTTTCTCCTTTTGCCTGAATTTCTCCAAGCCCGGTTTTCGGGTTGGGATTATCGATCCGAAGTTTAACGCCTTCCATGGGAAGTCCGGTTGAAAGGAAACGCGTCTTGCCAACACCGGCACCAGCCAGCAAAGGCGATGATTCTGTCATGCCATAACCAATGGCCAACGGGAAGCCCCCATCCATCAGAAAACGTTCAACATTATCGTCAAGCTTGGCTCCACCAACTCCAAAAAATTTCAGCTCGCCCCCAAATGTGGTGTAAAGTTTCCGGGCTGCAACTTTGTGAAGCAGTTTCCGGGTAACCGCAATTTTGTAAAGAATTCGGGTTATGAATTTGCCATTTATTTCGGGTAGAATCCTCGATTTATAAATTTTTTCGACAATAAGCGGAACAACCAGCATAACCGTTGGTTTAACCTGTTGTAATGCGGCAAGTAATACCGAAGGCACCGGTGGTTTCTTCAGGTAATTTACTGTTGCTCCGTATTTGACTGGAAGGATGAGGCCAAGCGTATTCTCGAAAGTATGCGATAGTGGCAAAACTGACAGAAACCGATCGCCAGGTCTGACGTTTTGTATTAACCAGCTTTGCTGGGCAGTCCAAACAATGTTTTTATGACTGAGCATTACTCCTTTCGATTTCCCGGTTGTTCCGGAAGTATAAATTATAGAGCAAAGATCGTTTTCTTCAACTTTAGGAAAATCAAAAGATTGTTCTTCAATTCCTGAATTTACGTATGCAGTGGATAACTGGAAATCTTCAATATAAACAACTTTAAGTTCGTCTATGGGTTCAAGTTTAGAACGAAGAGTTTCAGAAATAAACACCAGTGAAACATCGGCATGAAGAAGGATATTTTTTACTTCGTTTGGATGAAAGTCGGGCAAAACAGGTACGGCAACTGCCCCCAGCGAGGTTATTGCAAAAAAAGCAATGCCCCATTGTGGCATATTTAAACTCAATATAGCAACTTTATCTCCTTTTGCAACTCCAAGTGAATGCAGCAGACAAGCCACTTTTTTAACTTCCGATCCTAACTGTTCATAGGTAAGGTTTTCCTCTCCAGCAAATATCAACGATTGATGATTTGCATAATCCTCGCAGCTTGCCTGCAACATGGCAGGAATTGTTAAAACCTCTAACTTCCTCATAAATCCTTCTAAATATTATTTTATCCAATAATAACATTAAGTGTTCAAAAGTATATAAATGTTCAGTCAGAGCTTAGTTTACAGCCGACTATTTAGATTTTTTAACGCCAAACATAGTTAAATTCACCATTTATTCGAATTCTGGAATTGTTAGTTCGGGGTTTTGGTTTCATGATCATATTCATGACTGGCAAGACAAAGATGAGTTTTGCATTAGCTTAATTGATCATAGGCGGTGCGTTATAAAATTGTAAAATAAATTAGGCAAAATGTTCTGTTGACGTCTGCAAATGATATAAATTTGAAAGGAAATGGATAGAGGTGCAGTTATACGGAAGACAGAACAATTTATTGAATCGGAGTTTCGATTGGAGGGAAGTGGTCACGACTGGTTTCATGTTGACAGGGTTCGCAAAATGGCACTTCGCCTTGGAGAAGAAGAAAAATGCGATCTCTTTATTGTAGAACTGGCTGCTTTACTTCATGATTTGGACGACTGGAAGTTAAACACTCCGGAACATCAATCCGGATCGAAAGTGGAAAGATGGCTTTGTTCTGTTGGAATTGAGGCCGACACGATTTTCCGGATTCTTGGAGTTATTGATGAGGTTTCGTTTAAAGGTGCGGGAGTTGAAACTCCGGTCAGGACTATCGAAGCAGCAGTTGTTCAGGATGCCGATCGGCTTGACGCCATAGGAGCAATTGGAATAGCCCGTACTTTTGCTTATGGTGGTCATAAAAACCGGTTGATCTACGATCCGGCCATCGATCCGGTAATGCACAACGATTTTGAGGAATACAAAAGCAATTCAGCTCCAACGATCAATCATTTTTATGAGAAATTGTTGTTGCTAAAAGACAGAATGAATACCGGTTCGGCCAAAATTATTGCAGAACAAAGGCATAGCTTTATGACTGAATATTTAACCCGGTTTTATGATGAATGGGAGGCAAAACGATGAAAGAAAAAGCAATTATTAATACTTCAATTATGAAAATTGAACACATTGCGATTTGGACACGCGATTTGGAAGGTATGCGGAACTTCTATACGCATTATTTCAGCGCTTCTTCAGGTTCGGCATATTATAACCATTCCAAAGAGTTTCGATCTTATTTCCTTTCGTTTGAAGGCGATTGCAGGCTCGAACTTATGGAGATGCCCACAGTGACCAACAGTAAAAACGATTATCGGAAGCATTTTATCGGTATAGCACACATTGCCTTCAAGGTTGGCTCCCGCGAGCGAGTCGACCAGATTACGGGCATGCTGCAGGAAGACGGATTCGAAATAATCAGTCCCGGACGAATGACCGGTGATGGATATTACGAAAGTGCCGTTTTTGATCCGGAAAAAAACAGGATCGAGATTGTTGCTTAAGTATTTCGGACCATTGGGTGAGTTAGTAATCTTATTTGGATTATTCTGACCTATAGATAGATGTCCGATGCAAAAAAGAGAGATAGTCATTTGTTCTTTCGAAAGAATTTGTCGTTTCTTTCCTGATAACAAGCGACTATTTCTTTTTTATGAAATTCTGTGCTGCATATTCGAGCTGCTCATACCATTCTTCGCCATATTTTCTGATCAAAGGTTCTTTCAGAAAAACGTAAAGCGGTAGTTTTTCTGATTTTCCGCATTCTCGACCAGGTTTACAAATGTCGATTTGCTGGTAGTTTACCGCATCGAATCGTTTGTATTCGGTTATTCGGATGGGGAAAAGATGACACGATACTGGCTTGCGAAACGAAATTTTACCTTCGAGAAAGGCTTTTTCGATGCCACACTTTACGATGCCGTTTTCCTGATAAGTATAAACACATTGTTTGTTGTTTTCGAGCGGAGTTACCAAATCTCCGTCGAGATCGACAACTGCAAAGCCTTGTTTGCGAATTTCGTTCCGTTGGCTTTCCGAAAGATAAGGTTCAACTTCGGGATAAGCTTCCTGAATGGCTTTTACTTCTTCTTCGGTTACCGGAGCACCCGAATCACCTTCAACACAACAGGCTCCTTTGCACTTCAATAAATCGCAAAGAAATTTCTTTTCAAGAACATCTAAACTAACAATGGTACGTCCGATTTCGAGCATCGCAGATAAAATAAAATCCTGACTGATTTAAAAATCAGTCAGGATTGAACTAAAATGTTATAAAATTATTTTTCAATGAGAACGTTTCCAGTCATTTCAGCAGGAATTTCCAATCCCATGATCGTCAGCAGTGTTGGAGCGACATCAGCCAGAATTCCGTTTTTAACTTTTACGTTTTTGTTTTCAGAAACGTAAATGCATGGAACCGGATTAAGCGAGTGCGCAGTGTTGGCCGATCCGTCTTCGTTTACTGCATTGTCGGCATTCCCGTGGTCGGCAATAATCAGTACATCGTATCCACCTTTTTGAGCTGCTTTAACCACGTCTTTCACACAAGCATCAACAGCAGTTACAGCTTTTGAAATCGCTTCGTAAACTCCGGTATGACCCACCATGTCGCCGTTCGCAAAATTCAAGCAAACAAAATCGGCAGTTCCGTTTTCTAATTCAGGAACAATCAGGTCGCGCACGACAGGAGCCGACATTTCGGGCTGAAAATCGTAGGTTGGAACTTTAGGTGATTGAGCCAAAAGACGTTTTTCTCCGGCAAATTCTTCTTCGCGGCCACCGCTAAAGAAGAAAGTTACGTGGGCATATTTTTCAGTTTCAGCAATACGAATCTGTTTCAGTCCGGCTTTCGAAACAATTTCGCCCATGGTGTTGACCAGGTTTTCCTTGTCGAAAATAACGTTGATATTCTTGAAGTCGGCTTTGTAGTTGGTCATGGTGAACCATTGCAACGGCATGGTTTTCATTCCAAAATCTGGCAAATCCTGCTGAGTGAAAGCAATGGTAGTTTGGCGCAAACGGTCGGTGCGGAAATTGAAGCAGATTACCACGTCGTTTTCCTGAATGGTTGCCAATGGTTTGCCGTTTTCGTCAACCATCACGATTGGTTTCAGGAATTCGTCGGTAATTCCGGCATCATACGATTCCTGAATTGATTTCAAGATGTCGGTTGACGGAGTTCCTTTGCCTTCGGTGTATAAGTCGTAGGCCAGTTTCAAGCGGTCCCAGTTTTTATCGCGGTCCATTCCGTAGTAACGGCCAATCAATGAGGCGAATTTTCCATTGGTTCCTTTCAATCCCTTCAGATCTTCTTCAACAAAACCATATCCCGAACGTGGGTCGGTATCGCGACCGTCGGTTAAACCGTGAATAAAAACATTATCAAGGCCGAAATCGGTGCCAATCTGGCAAAGGGCTATCATGTGCGAACTCAGAGCGTGAACTCCGCCAGGGCCAACCAATCCAATAAGGTGAACATTTTTGTTGTTTTCCTTGGCATATTTGAAAGCTTTTACGATTTGAGGCTCGTTCCACAGTGTTTTTTCGCGGATGGCTTTGGTAATTTTCACCATGTCCTGGTACATCACGCGTCCAGCTCCAATATTGAGGTGACCAACTTCTGAATTACCCATCTGTCCGTCAGGTAATCCAACATTTTCGCCACAGGTTAATAGTTGTGAATGAGGATAGTTAGCATTCAGGTAGTCCATGAATGGAGTAGGAGCTGTAGCAATAATATCGCGTTTCGAACCATCGCCAATACCCCAACCATCGAGTATCATTAAAAGTGCTTTTTTATACGTTGCCATAATTTAGACTCTCTTTAAATAGTGAACAAATTTGCGACACAAAAGTATCGTTTTTTCAATTGATTTCAACAAGTTTGACTGTTGCTGTAAATGAATTAACAATTTACTTTTATTCAGGTTGTATAATTCTTTCAGACCTAATAAAATATCAGAAAATAAAACAAAAACTGATATTTAAGCTTGGTTGTATTAGCTTAAATGCCAGTTTGTTATTTTTATTGCTAACCTGATTGTCTTGCCAGAGTGAATATTTTATTTCCCCCTTTTTCTTATCGTCCAACGCCGGTATATTCAAATCCAATTTCCATTATTCTTTTTCGGTCTAAGATGTTGCGGCCATCAAACAGAAAGGCTGGTTTGAGCATGTTTTGGTAAATTTCTTCCCAGTCGTACGATTTGAATTCGTCCCATTCAGTGAGAATGGCAATGGCATGAGCATCCTGCATTGCGGCATAAGGTTCCTGATGCACATGGACCGAAATATCATCTGACTCAACAACCGGCGGAGAATCGAAGTCACCACCGTAGGTCGAATGACTGGTTGCTGCCAGATAGTTCAGGTCGCGAATAATTTGATCTTTGGTAACTTTAGGGTCGTAAATGTGGATTTCGGCCCGGTCTTGCAAAAGTTCGTGAGCCACATAAATGGCGGGCGATTCGCGGGTGTCGTTCGTGTCTTTTTTAAATGCCCATCCCAGAAATGCAATCTTTTTACCTGATACCGTATTGAAAAGACTATCGATAATTTGCTTGGCAAACCGGTGTTTCTGGTAATTGTTGAGATGAATAACCTGCTCCCAATATGCGGCAACCTCGGGCAAATTGAAGTGGCGGCAAAGATAGACCAGATTTAGGATGTCCTTTTGAAAACAGCTTCCGCCAAAACCTACTGATGATTCCAGAAATTTGGGCCCGATGCGGCTGTCGGCACCAATTGCAGCAGCAATTTCTTTGATGTCGGCTCCGGTGCGCTCACATAGTGCCGAAATTGAATTTATGCTTGAAATTCGTTGTGCAAGAAAGGCATTGGAAGTTAGTTTTGACAACTCGCTGCTCCAGACATTGGTTTGCAGAATGCGTTCTCTCGGTACCCAATGTGCATAAATATCAGTCAAAGCTTCAATCGCTTTTTGTCCATCAGCGCTTTGTTCTCCACCAATCAGAACCCGATCGGGATTGTGTAAATCTTTAATGGCAGTTCCTTCAGCCAGAAATTCAGGATTGGAAAGAACCTGAAAGTTTAATCCTCGGGTATTGTTGTTCAAAATGGTTTTTATGGATTGGGCGGTTCGAACAGGCAAAGTAGATTTTTCGACTACAATTTTATCGCCATTGGCAAATTCGGCAATTTGGCGGGCACAAAGCTCAACGTATTTCAAATCGGCAGCCATACCTTTCCCAATGCCGTAAGTTTTGGTAGGAGTATTTACCGAAATAAAAATAATATCGCCATTGCGTATAGCTCCCTGAACATCAGTTGAAAAGAAAAGGTTTTTGTTTCTTGTTGCTTTCACAATTTCGGCCAGACCGGGTTCGTACACAGGAAGCTTGTCGAGGTCGCTGTCGTTCCAGGCAGCAATTCGTTGTGGGTTGATATCGACGATCGTTACTTCAATCTCAGGGCATTTTTCTGCAATTACCGCCATGGTTGGTCCACCAACATATCCGGCGCCTATACAAGTAATTTTCATCTAGCTGTTTTTTTGAAAGTTGATTGTGAAATTATTTGTTTGTTTATGGCTTTTTTTGAATGGGGTGAATTTGTTATTCGGTTACAAACTCCAGTAAGCTAATTTTTCTATCTGATTGGCATAAAGTCCTTTGACATCAACCAGCAAACAGGTTTCGTTAGCCAATTTAAGAAAGTCAGACTCTGTCATCATTCGGTATTCGCGGTGGGCAACTGCCACGATGATGGCGTCGTAAGTTCCTTCTGGCTGAGCCTTCATTTCAATCTGGTATTCGTGTTTTACCTCCTGAGAATCGGCATAAGGGTCGACCAAATCAACCTGAACGCGATACGACTGCAATTCTTTTACAATATCAGCCACTTTGGTATTTCGAACATCCGAAACATTTTCCTTGAACGTAAATCCAAGCACCAATGCGCGCGACTGACTTAGGTGCTTGTCGGCAGCCAAAATACGTTTTACAGTTTGCTTGGCAATGTATCCGCCCATTGAGTCGTTCACAAATCGTCCGGCGTCAATCAGGTGCGCATGATAACCTACCTGCTTGGCCTTGTGTACAAGATAATAAGGGTCAACTCCTATACAATGACCGCCGACCAATCCGGGGTAGAATTTCAGGAAGTTCCATTTTGTTCCCGCAGCCTCAATCACATCGTAAGTGTTAATGCCAATGCGGTTAAAGATGATTGACAACTCGTTCATCAAGGCAATATTGACGTCGCGCTGGGTGTTTTCGATTATTTTACCTGCCTCGGCAACCTTAATGCTGGGAGCCCGATGAACCCCTGCAGTAATAATTTGTTCGTAAACATTGGCAATCACTTCGAGCGATTCGCTGTCGCATCCCGAAACAATTTTCTTTGTGTTGATTAGAGTGTGCTCCTTGTCGCCCGGATTAATTCGTTCAGGAGAATATCCAACTTTAAAATCTACACCACATTTTAATCCCGATTCACGCTCCAGTACCGGGATACAATCTTCTTCGGTGCATCCGGGATAAACGGTTGATTCATAAACAACATAATCGCCTTTTTTTAATGCCCGTCCCACAGTTATGCTTGCGCTGATAAGTGGTCGAAGATCGGGCTGGTTGTATTCGTCGATTGGCGTTGGAACTGCAACAATAAAAAATGAAGCTTCTTTTATATCGGCAGAATCTGATGTGAAAATAATGTTCCTTCCGTTAAAGTCTTCAGATGACAATTCTTTGCAGGGATCAATTCCTTCCCTCATCATTTGCACCCGTTTGCTGTTTATGTCGAATCCAATTACCGACATCTTTCTGGCAAATTCAAGCGCAATAGGAAGACCTACATAACCCAGACCAATAAGTGCAATTTTTTGTTGACGATTGAGTAGTTGAGTGAGCATATGTTCATTTTGATTTATTCTGCAGAATTACTTCAGTGCTATTTAGAGTGTTCCCTCTCGTCTATTTCAGAGGAGCCACAGACTTCAAAATTAAAAACTCTTTTTGAGTATAGGAAATTGTTTGGATTTAGTTTTAAATCATAAAAAAAATCGGATAGGAGCAGGAGAACAAGTGAATGCAGTTTTTAGGGCTTGAATAAAATAAAAAAGCAGCTAAGATATTCTCTTAACTGCTTCATTTTCATTGTAGCGAGAGGCGGGCATGATCCGCCGACCTCATGATTATGAATCATGCGCTCTAACCAGCTGAGCTACCTCGCCATCATTTGTTTTGAACTTGCAATCATTCACCTGTCCGGTTCTTTTTTGCGGTGGCAAATATAGCACTTTATTTATTTGTTGGTTGATGCTGTCTAAAAAAATCAAAAAAAAATCTTGCGACCATTTTCGGCGTGTTGTTTTTTGTGTTTAAATCCATATATTGCAGAAAATCAAAGAACCTATGGCTGGAAAAGTACAAATACAATTGGAGTATGCTATAAACTGCTCACCCAAAGTATTATTTAACAGGCTTAGTACCGCAGCCGGACTGACCGAATGGTTTGCTGATGATGTGCGTGTGAAAGGCAATTTGTTCACATTTATTTGGGGAAAAACAAGCCAAAATGCCGAAAAAAAGATTCATCGTGAAAATAAGTTAGTTCGGTACGAATGGGTAGGAGATGATCTTGACGAATCGTATTTTGAGTTTGTAATTAATCAGGATGATTTGACAAATGATGTGTCGCTTACAATTATTGATTTTACGGAGGAGGATGAAACAACCGAAACCCGCAGCCTGTGGGATGCCCAAATTACAAAACTTAAACATTTACTTGGTTCCTGATTCGTTCTCCCTTTGCGGTGTGCTTTACCTTTCGCATATTACTCCTTGATTTCTCCCGATCGCCTTTGGTTTAATAAGTTCTTCGGTTCTTTTCGTTGCACTTCATACTTTTAATACTCTATTTTATTTTTCGTGAAATCTGCGAAACGAGTGGTTTATTTTCAGGAGTGTATACTTCTCAGTGTTAAATCAAACGTTTTCTATCTGAAATAAATTCGGATAGGGTTATTCTTTCACTTTTTAATTCTTCAAAATACGTTAGTTTTGTAAACGTTTTATTAGGTAAGCATAAGCATGAAGCGACTACATAAGTTTGTGATTAAAAGTTTTTTAGGCCCGTTTTTTATGACCTTTTTCATCTGCGTTTTTGTGCTCCTGATGCAGTTTGTGTGGAAGTATATTGACGAGTTTGTTGGAAAAGGGCTTGATTGGGCTATTGTTGTTGAGTTGTTGTCGTATGCCGCATTTGGACTTTTACCGCTTGCTTTTCCGCTTGCTATGTTGCTCGCTTCCATTATGACATTTGGAAACCTGGGCGAAAATTACGAGCTGGTTGCAATGAAAGCCTCCGGAATCTCTCTGTTCCGCATTATGCGCCCACTTTTGGTGCTGACTATTTTTATGACCTTGATTGCTTTCTATTTCTCGAATAATATTCTTCCCAAAACCAACCTGAAATTTTACTCCCTGATGTTTAGCGTAAGGCAGCAAAAACCAGAGATGGTTATTAAAGAAGGGGTTTTCAGTAACGACATGGAGAATTACAGCATTAAAGTGGAGCGTAAAGGAAAGAATAACAATATGCTCTACGATGTAATGATTTATGATCATTCGGATAACAGGGGAAATGTGAATGTTTCGGTGGCCGATTCTGGAAAAATGGAATTGACTCCGGATAAAAAGTTTATGACCATTACCTTGTTCAACGGGCAAAACTATACTGAACCGGGAGAAGGAGGACAAAGTGCTGTCAAAAGATATCCGTTTCAACGCGAAACGTTTCAAAAGGAAGTGATAAACGTAAGCATGAAGGATTTCGAATTTAACCGTATTGATGAAAACCGTTATGCAGGGTCGTATAAAATGATGAATATCTCACAGTTATCTTATCAGGGCGACTCGATATTTACCGACTATAAATTCAGACTATATAAGTATCTCACTGGTTTTAATTACGTTAGTGATATTAATCGTCAAATTTCATGGTTGTCAAACCCACGCGATTCGCTCAAAATTGATCCAAAGATTAAACCGGGACAAAATGTGGACTTTGAAAAGGTAATTGCTTCGCTCAATACTTTCGAGAAACAGGCTCTTTATCAGAATGCCATTGGATATGTGAGAAATAATACACAGGCAATTAGCCAACAGTTGGAAGAGATGTATTCAAGAAAGAAATTTGTAAATAGTTTTGCCATGGAATGGCATCGTAAATTTACCCTTTCGTTTGCCTGTTTAATCTTCTTTTTCATTGGGGCCCCACTTGGAGCGATAATCCGGAAGGGGGGGCTTGGAATGCCTGTAGTTGTCTCGATTTTACTCTTTATTTTTTACTATATATTAATGATTACCGGCGAAAAATTTGCCCGGGAAGATGCCTGGTCAATGGTGAGCGGAATGTGGTTTGCTTCTTTTATATTCCTTCCTTTTGGAATATGGCTGACCTATAAAGCTGCTACTGATTCAGGAGTTATGAATGTGGAAAGTTATCAAATGCTTTTCAAACGCCTGGTTAATTTCATTTTATTTAAACGCCGTAAACAAGAATAACTAACCGATGCGAATACTTCAACTAATGAATAAAGCCCCATGGCCACCCAAAGATGGGGGTGCCATTGCCTGCCTGAACATGACAAAGGGGTTTTTAATGCTGGGCCACGAGGTTACAGTATTAAGCATGAATACTTCCAAACATCATATACGCATTAAAGATATGCCTGCTGATTTGCGGAAGAGAGCCGATTTTCGTCTGGTTGAAGTGCCGGCATCGATCAACTGGTTTGAGGCAACACTGAATTTGTTGTTTTCCGACTTGCCATACAATGCCCAGCGGTTTATTTCTGACGAGTTTAGCCATGAACTGGTGAAACTATTAAATGAAAAGACTTTTGATGTGATACAACTGGAAGGTTTGTATCTCTGTCCGTATATTCCGGTTATTCGCAAGCATTCGCAGGCCCGCATTGCCTACCGCGCGCACAATATTGAGTACGAAATTTGGGAACGGACGGCTAAATTGTCAGAAGGGCTTCGGTCAAAATACCTGCGAAACCTTTCAAAAAGAATCAAAAAATTTGAGGAGAGTTATCTGAATTCATATGATTTGCTGGTGCCTATCACCGATCGAGATGGGATAATTCTTGATAAACTAGGCAACACAAAGCCGCGTCACACCTCGCAAACAGGTATCGACTTTGCTTCGCTGGTACCAACTGCAAAAAAACTGGAGTTCCCATCGTTATTTCACATTGGGGCGCTCGATTGGGCACCAAATCAGGAAGGATTAATCTGGTTTTTCAACCAATGTTGGCCTAAAATTCATGAACAGAATCCCGATCTCAAGTTTTATTTGGCCGGTCGGAATGCTCCTGATTGGTTTGCAAAGCTGATAAAAAAAGACGGAGTTGTTTACCTGGGCGAAATAAACGATGCCTACGATTTCATTAATTCGAAGGCCATTATGATTGTCCCGCTATTTTCTGGAAGTGGTATGCGAATCAAGATAATTGAAGGAATGGCACTGGGAAAACCAATTATAACCACCGACATTGGTACCGAAGGTATTCCAACTGAAAATGGACGGAATATCCTGATTGCAAATGATGTCGATCAGTTTGTTGATGCGGTAATCCGGTTGATCAACGACAGAGACCTTGCAAATCGCATTGGTAAAAGTGCCATCGGTTTTATTCAGGAGAAATTTGATAATTTATCGCAGGCCGAAGCATTGGTCGAATTTTACAAACAACATTGATCACATTGGAAATCGCATTCTGGATATTGCTTCTGATTGTGTTTTACACTTTCGCCGGATATGCTATTCTTTTGGCCATACTTTTATTTTTCAAAAAGCTGCTGAAGCGCAGCAACGCTGACAACCGGACAGAAATTGGCGAACTGCCGCGTGTGTGTATGTTCGTGGCGGCTTACAACGAAAAAGATTACGTTGATGCCAAAGTTGCCAATTTGCTTGCGCTCGACTATCCTCATGATAAAATTCAGTACCTCTGGGTTACCGACGGATCGGATGATGGCACTCCCGATTTGCTGAAAAAATATTCACAGATGCAGGTTCAGCATCTTCCGCAGCGCAGTGGGAAAATCCATGCAATGAATCGCGGAATACAGTTTGTTAATGCCCCGATTGTCATTTTTTCTGATAGCAATACGATGCTTTGCCGCGAAACCATCCGGGTGATGGTTGAAACTTTTAATGATCCGAAGGTTGGGTGCATTGCGGGTGAGAAGCGCATTGCTGATTTGAATGCTGACGCGGCTGCTGGTTCGGGCGAAAATATTTACTGGAAGTTTGAATCATGGGTAAAGCGAATGGATAGTGAGCTGAATTCAGCAGTTGGCGCTGTTGGCGAGCTTTTTGCCATACGAACCGGACTATATTCTGAAGTGGAAAACGACACCATTCTCGACGACTTTATTATTTCGCTTCGGATTGCCGAAAAGGGCTTCCGGATTGCTTATACCCCAAATGCTTATGCCATTGAATCCGCATCAGTTAACATCACCGAAGAATTGAAGCGGAAGGTTCGCATTGCGGCAGGTGGCATTCAAACCATTGGGCGGCTCAAGGAATTGCTGAACCCGTTTCGTTTCGGCTGGCTTTCGTTTCAGTACATTTCTCACAAGGTTTTGCGTTGGACGCTTGCTCCGCTTTCGTTGTTTGCTTTACTATTCCTTAATTTCTTCATCGTCCTGAATTCCGAAAAATGGGGATTCGATAATTTTTACGCGATATTCTTCTATTTCCAGCTTTTTATGTACCTGCAGGCCTTTCTGGGCTGGCTTTTCGAGAGACAAAAGCTGCGTTTCAAATTTCTTTTTGCGCCGTTTTATTTTGTAGTAATGAATTATGCATCCATTCTCGGAATAATTCGTTTTCTGAAAGGTAAACAATCGGTTAACTGGGAGAAGTCGAAACGGGCTTAAGCGCGTTTTTTTGGCTTTGGCTCGATTATTTTAGTTAGTTTTGCGGCGATATTTTGAAAATCAGATTATACAATGGACGACATAAAATTAAATACTATACCCGAGGCGATTGAAGCTATTCGTAACGGGCAGTTAATCATTGTGGTTGATGATGAGGATCGTGAGAATGAAGGTGATTTTATTGCTGCTGCCGAGAAAGTAACTCCGGATATGGTTAATTTTATGACTATGTACGGCCGTGGACTTGTTTGCGCTCCGATTACTGAAGAGCGTTGCGAGGAACTCGAACTCGAAATGATGGTTGGAAAGAATACTTCGTCGCACGAAACTCCGTTCACGGTTTCGGTTGATTTGCTTGGGCACGGTTGTTCTACCGGCATTTCGGCCAGCGACAGGGCAAAAACCCTAAATGCATTGGCTGATCCAAATTTAAATCCTGAAGAATTGGGCCGTCCCGGACATATTTTTCCGCTTAGGGCACGAAGCCGTGGAGTGCTTCGCCGTGCCGGACATACCGAGGCAGCTGTCGATTTAACCCGAATGGCCGGACTGACTCCGGCAGGTGTGCTGATCGAGATTATGAACGACGATGGAACTATGGCCCGTTTACCGGAATTGATGAAAATTGCTGAACGCTTCGACTTGAAGATTATCTCGATAAAAGATTTGATTAATTACCGTATTCAAAGCGAAAGCCTTATTGAGCGCGGCGAGGAAGTATTTCTCCCTACGCAGTATGGCAATTTCCGTATTATTCCTTTCAAACAATTGTCGAATGGGGTGGAACATGTTGCATTGATTAAGGGTGAATGGGAGGCCGACGAACCTATTTTGGTGCGCGTACATTCATCGTGTATGACCGGCGATATCTTTGGCTCGAAAAGGTGCGAGTGTGGCGAACAACTTGAGCATGCCATGAAAATGATTGAAAAGGAAGGGAAGGGAGTTTTGGTTTACATGCAACAGGAAGGACGCGGCATTGGACTGATGAATAAGATTGCAGCCTATAAACTTCAGGATGAAGGAATGGACACCATTGATGCCAACTTGCATCTCGGTTTTGATGCCGACGAGCGTGACTATGGCGTTGGTGCGCAAATTTTGCGTAGCCTCGGGGTTACCAAAATGCGACTGATGACCAACAATCCGGTTAAACGTGTCGGGCTGGAAGGTTTCAACCTCGAAGTGGTTTCAACGGTGAACATTGAGATTGAGCCCAATGAATACAATCAGGCCTACCTGAAGACCAAACGCGACCGCATGGGCCATTTCCTTCAGAAATTTAAATATTAACAGGAATGGGTATTTTCGATAGTATTTACGATTCGGTTCCGAGTGACTCACCTGTTGAAGGCGTTGACTATGTAATGAGCCCGCAGGGTTATCGGATAATGACTGAGTATTATTTAGTGAAGCGCGGTTATTGCTGCTCGAACGGGTGCCAGAATTGCCCGTATTTGCCCAGAGCGGTAAAAGGAAATCGGAAATTAAGACCTGAGGTTGAAGGAAAATACAATAGTTAGAAAGTTTGCGCTATGAATAAAAAGCCGGAATGCAGTGTTGAAACACTTATTCCGGCTTTTTATATAACTGGCATACCAGCTATAAATTAATTCACAGTTGAAAGAACACTATTTTCTTCTCCGAAACTATTTGATACAAATGAGTCGGCTTGGGTTTCATTCTTCCACACCGATCCGTCAATCAGGTAGCGGAACTGATATTCTTTGCCTGCTTCCAGTTCTAAAGTTGCAGTGAAATCGTTCGATTTAAGCTGGGTCATAGGTTCAGCTGATTTATCCCAATTGTTGAAGTCGCCCAACAACTGAATTTTGCTGGCTCCTGAAGCTTCCGCAGCATCTACGCGAAATGAAACCTTACATACAGGTTTTGATTTAAGGAATTGTTTTTTAAGGCTCATAATTCATGGATTAAAATTCAAAGTCAATATCGACGAAACAAAAATACCGCAAATGATTGAAGAAATTAGAGCTAAGTTGTTGTGATAAAATTATTTAGCAATATATTGACAATAAATTAACTTTGAAAAATCACAATTGATTGATTATTAGTGGTTTGTTGTTTTGTGGTTTTTGTTAACGAAAGATTAAGCCATTCATTTTCAATATGCTGGTCAATGGGTTTAAGTTGGTTTGGTGTTTTGAAGATTCATGTTTTGAGGTTCACTGCTAAGGCTTATCTTTGTAAGAAAAAACAATGAATCCGAAAGAAGTTCGTATCGTGTTCATGGGAACTCCCGACTTTGCTGTTGAGAGCCTGAAAGCTTTGGTTGAAAATGGGTATAATATTGTTGGCGTTATTACGGCTCCCGACAAGCCGGCCGGACGCGGACAGCAACTAAACGAGTCGGCGGTTAAGCAGTATGCCGCTAGACAGGGCTTGCGCATACTTCAGCCTGAGAAATTAAAGAATCCTGAATTCATCGCCGAACTAGGGAGCTTGAAAGCTGATCTACAGGTGGTTGTGGCTTTCCGAATGTTGCCCGAAATGGTTTGGGCTATGCCTTCCATGGGAACGTTTAATCTGCACGGATCGTTGTTGCCGCAGTATCGTGGTGCTGCACCGCTTAACTGGGCCGTCATCAATGGCGAAACCGAGACCGGAGTGACTACCTTTTTACTCTCGCACGAAATTGATACAGGGGAAATCATGTTTCAGGAGAAAACACCTATTGCCGAAAATGACACTGTAGGCGATGTACATGATCGTTTAATGGTTATTGGAGCCAATCTGGTGGTAAAAACGGTTGATGCTTTGGCTAATGGTGAAGTTGAAGCCATTGATCAGGAAAAACTGATAAATGAGGGATTACAGGTAAAACATGCCCCGAAAATATTTAAGGACGATTGTCGGATTGACTGGACCCGCGATACCGAATCGGTGCGTAACCTGATTCGTGGACTTTCGCCTTATCCAGCGGCCTGGACAGAGTTGATATATCCGGAGAAAAAGGAGGTGTTGACTGCAAAAATATATGCTGCTTTACGCGATAACAGCAGTCTGCCGGCAGCTCCCGGAACACTTCAGACTGATGGAAAGAAATACCTGCGGATTGCTTGTCCCGACGGATGGCTTTCCGTTACTGAGATTCAGCTTTCAGGTAAAAAGCGAATGAAAACTGAGGAATTGCTTCGTGGATTTCACGATTTGGGAAGCTGGCAAATAAAGATGTAATAATGGAAAGACAGAAGTCCGAAGCCAGAAGTTAATTACACTTCCAACTCCGGACTCCTGTCTTCCGTTTTCTGACTCTTCTATTTTTTCTTCATAAAAGTGACAATCAGGAAATAGGTGATGAATCCCAATGAGACGCACACCAACTCAATTCCAAAAGGAAGCACGCTGTTTTCCATGAAATTGTGGTAGTTGTCCTGATTGTAAAGACTTGGCCCCATCTGGTTAATTATTATAAATCCCAGTCCTGCAAAGAAAGCCACCAATCCCCATTTCAGCGATGGATATTTATTAGCTTCCTGGTTTTCAGATGTTACGGAAGCAACTTTCTGCTCGAGAATCCCTGCATTGTCAAAATGACCGGCTTTAATAATCTTCCTTTTGAGAAGGAAATCAGTGAAGTTTTTTATAACACTATATATAGCATAAAAAACTACTGATGCCATTAATACTTCATACATGCTCATAACTTTCGGTTTTAAATGTTTGTAAGATGTGACAACACGAGTTTCGGAAATGTTGCAGCCAGCGCGTCAATTTTTCTTGTTTTGTTACATTTTTACTATTTGAGCATTCATTAAGTTGATGAAATCTTTAAATCGGTCTTTAGAAGCACGCAGTTTTTCGAAGGGAGCTTCCATAATAATTGAATAGTCTTTTTTCGAGAAACGCTCAACATAGTTTATGTTGATAACCAGATTTCGATGAATTCTTAGGAAATTGGGATGGTCAGCCAATTTTTTTTCATATTCGCCAATGTTTGTTGACGAACAAATAGGACGTGTTCCGTTTGTTCGAACATAAAAATAAGTGTAATGTCCTGAAGCCATAAGATAAACAATATCATCGATATCAACCAGTTCGGTATATTGAATGCCTTCAACAGTGATTTTGTTAATCAGTTCAGTATGGAACTTGGTATGAAGTTTCATGAATTGAGAGAACCATGTTTCAAATGCCGGATTGTTTAGGTTGTTTTTCACCCGATCAATGGCATCCTTTAACTTCTGCTTGTCGATGGGCTTGGTCAGAAAATGAAGAACCCCATAATTAAAGGCTTCGGCGTAATATTCTTCCTGGTTGAAAGCAGTAATTATAATGATTTGAAAATTACATCTGTTCTGTTCCGATAGTTTTTTGAGCATATCAAAAGCCGTTTTTCCTTCGGCCTCGAACTGTATGTCGAGAAAAACCAGTGATGGAGATAATTGTACAATTAGCTTTTCTGCTTCGGAAAGATCGGTTGCACAGCCAACAATTTTAACATGGGGCGCAACTTCATTTAATAGGGATTCGATTACCGAATGAAATGCCTTTACGTCTTCAACGATTATTGCCGAAATTTCAGGATTCATGTTTGCCGATTTTTAAGGTTACAGTTGTTCCTTGATCAGAGCTGATTGTTTGATAAATTATCCGGTAGCCCATCTCGTTCAGGAGTTTTATTCTTTTTTCAGTTAGTTCTTTTCCTCGTGAAGTATATAGTAGCGGTGATTTTCCGATTATTTCGCCAGCTTTCTGAATCCCAATTCCATTATCTGAAATTATGATGGAGAGTTGATTGCTTTCTTCCATGTCAATTTTTATCTGAAGCAACCCATCTTTTTCTTTCTGCAAAAGACCATGCCGGATGGCATTTTCGACGAACGGCTGTATCAGCATTGGTGGAATTGATATTTTATCCGGATCGATTTGGTGATCGATAATTAGACGGTAGTCAAACTTATCGGGATAAATGAGTTGCTGAAACTCAATGAAGGTTTGCAGTATCTCCAATTCTTTTATCAGGGGCATCTCTCCATTTTTTAATTTTTTCGATTTTGCGGAGCTGGTCGAGATTGAGGCTTCAAGGAATCCACGGACAAGGTTCGACATTCGGACAAGGTAATCGTTGGCCTTTTCGATATTGGCAGACAAAATCATGGATTGAAGTGCAGCCATGACATTGAAGATGAAGTGCGGATTCATTTGCGACAATATGGCCTGAAGCTGAAATGTTTTAGCTTGCTTGTTGATTTGCAGCATACGTGTTCGGGTTTGAACCAGAAGCACAATCGCAAGGACAACTAAAAGAGAAACGAGTGCCAGCAGTGTAGGAAAGAACCAGGCTTGCTTCCAAAAGGCAACAGAAACAAAGAGTTTAATCGATGTTAATGTTTCTGAGTTGGGAAGCCCAGGTATTTTTGATCTGACCTCAAGGTTTAATTTTCCGTCAGATAGCTCGGTGAGTACTGCATAATCTTCTTTTTGCCATGAAGTCCACTCTCCATCACCTATTCTCCATGAATATTCTGCCATTTTAGGTTGATTAAAGCAGATTGTTTCAAACTGAACGATGGCTGTCTTCTCATTTCGTGGTAGTTTTATTTGATTCAGGCTGAACGGAAGTGGTTTCCCATTGAACGCCGAAATTCTGATAGTTACACTATCCTTTTTGAATTCAAGAGCTTTGGGGTTTAATTTGACAACTTCGGTACCGGTTGTCATCCAAATGTTCCCTTTCGAATCTTTCAATGCTCCGTTTTGCCCGGGCTCAAGCCCTAAAAAACCGTTTCTTTGATTAAATAAAGTAAATTCAAGTTTCCCTTCGTGGTTAAATTTTTTCAAATCCATCAGATAAATACCAGTAGGCTGACTAAATACCAGCCAGGTCGAGTCTATTGAACTGACCAGATTCACGATTTCCGATATTTCTTCATGCTCAATTTTGCAGACAGAATCTTTTTTTTCGTCGTACCAAAGCAGCCCTTGTGTTCCACCAAACCACGTTCTGCCATACGGATCGGTATAAATCGAAACAACCCCAATGGATGGAAGTGTGCCAATCCCATTGTCGTAATGTGCAATTTTACTGGTTTCCCAATTGTATCTGGCAAGACCCGATCCGTTACCCATCCAGATATTGCCATTTTTGTCTTTTCCAAATGATGAAACCGCCCCTTTTATGTTTAGCTCTCCAGGACCATCAATCAGGCGAACAATCTGGTGGTCGAGATTATAAACTTTTACCTGCTCAAAACGTCCAGCAAAAAGCAGTTCACGTTCTTTGTCGTAGAATGTTGATGCACAAACCCTGTCTTTTATACCATTAAACGATTTTCCATCATAATATACTATCCCAAAGTTGTTAGGGAAATACAATACTCCACGCTTGTCGACCTGTGCCTGAAAATAAAAAAAGGACCCATATTTTTGAAGACTTTCGGCTGAATAATTGGTAATTGTGGTGCCGTCGAATTTCATAAGGCCAAAGTTGTATGAAGCAACCCATATGTTTTGTTGCTTATCTTCAACTATTGACCATATCATGGGGAATATTTCGCGTTTATAGTTTTCAAAACCTCCGGAAAAAACCTGGTAAAGTCCTTCCTCGGTACCAACCCAAAGGTGCCCGTCGCGATCATAAAGAAATACATTGATATAACTTTTTGGAAAGTCCTTTATCTCAAAAGCTCCTGGTTTTAGGATAAATATCTGACTCCTGGTTTGTCCATTAACTAATTCATGGTGAAATTTATACTGATTTTTCCTGATAAGTTTTCCATCAGTAATTTGAGCTACTGATACAATTTGGTCCTGAAGATATTCATAGACCGTCGTGTTGTTATGTTCATCCCATTCGTTCAACAATATTTCGGAACCTTTTTTTTTCAATCGCATTTCACCTGAAACCTCTTTCACTTGTTTCAACATGCCCTCACTAAACTCAAACACCCGATGACCAGTGCTAAGAATAAGTTTTTTATACTGGTCGGAATAGTATATTCCAGTATAACTAATATCCATTAGTTCAGGATATTTTTCGATCAAACTATGATCTTTGCCATTTTCGAAATACCCGAATATTGCTTTTGGGGTTGTTCCCAGATACCAGATTTTACCATCGGGGGTTGGGGCTAATTGTAAATTTTGGTGTGGATAAGGGAAACTGGCAATGGTACTGCCGTCAATTGTTGAAATTCCCCTTTGTGTGATAATCCATATCTTTCCGGAGTAATCTTCACAAATAAAGTTAATCAGGTTATCGGTCAATCCATCTTTCTCAGTAAAATTGGTAAAGCTCACACCATTAAAGCGGCTTATTCCACCCTTAGTTCCAACCCATAAATAGCCACGGCTGTCCTGAAACATGCTCCAGATCTGCATCTGCGGCAACCCATCGCGCATAGTATATTGCTTATAAGGCGGCAGTGTGTATTGGGCCTCCACCAGAAAACCTGAAATAATAAATACGAATACGAATATTAGACGGCTAAACATTTATCAGAGAATGAACTACAGTAAATGTAGTTTTTAAAGTCATAATAAAATCACCTCAAAGTAAATTTTAGTTCTTTTTACTTATGTTTTACGAAAGCTTCTACTTGTATATGTTTTTTGGTTTGTTAGTTAAAATGCATCGTTTATTTAACCAAACAGAAGATTCGTGAAAGATTGCCTTGAGTTTTGATGATTAGCCCATATCTTAAGAAACAAAAATAGGCTTAGATGCATTTCCCACTAAGTGCGGTAACTAAAAGTAAAAAATAAAATTATTGAATATCCTTTGGTAAGAAATTAACCGTAACACTCTTATGAAACCAATTAATCCTCTTTTAATCATTCTATTATCAATACTCTCTATAAGCTTTGCAAATGCAAAAGAGTATAAGGTTACAATTAGAGGTGAAGCTTTGAAAATCGCTTCACCAATCAGTGAATCAGGAATTCGCACTTCTGTTTCTGGTATTCAGGAAATTGTTGCTGAAAAGCCAGAACAAATTGTATTGGAGTTACAACAACTTTTGCCTTTTGAAGGTACGGGCCTCAATCAAACGGTGATTCTGAATGAGGTTAGTATGCTTTCATCGGACGCTAAAGTTTTTGTCGGATCGAAAGAAGCTGACATTGAAATCACAACACCAATTCCCATTTACAGGGGTAAAATCAGCGAAACTGAAAGTGTCAACCTAAGTTTTACACGTAATGGTTTGGTTGGTAATTTTCATATTGCAAGCAAAGATTACGATATAAAACCAGATGAAACAGTGTCCTTTACCAGTGACCATCAGATCCACATTGTACAAATAATTAAATCTCCCGAATGCGGTGAGAACTGGTGTAAAACAGATGTCGCCCATATTTCGGAAGACACTAAACAATTGATGGCAAAATCGGGAGAGCCTCAACTAAAATCAGCTGATCTTACGCCTTTAACAATTGAAGTAGCAGTTGAAACAAATTACAAGACTTATGAAAGCTTTGGTAATGATAGCTTGAAAACGGCTGCTCATCTGCTCTCAGTAATATCAGCTGTATCTCAGATTTACGAGGAACAAGTTAATATAAACATTAAAGTCGTGTATATGAAAATATGGACTACTCCTAATGATCCATATACTGGCAATAATAGTACTACCGTCGGCTTTGCTGAAATATTAAATGCGCTGAAAACAAAATGGGAAAATGACAATAATCAGGTTAACAAAGATGCTGTAATATTCATTTCATCCCAATTAAAAGGAGGTATGTCTTTTCTGGACGGATTATGTACGCAAAGTGATTCGTATTTTATTGGCTCAGATGAAGTTCACTTAATTGCACATGAACTTGGTCACTTAATAGGGTGTCCACATACTCATAATTGTTCGTGGCCCGTGGGTCCAAATGGCAGCTTAGCCCCAATTGATTATTGCTTTTATGTGGAAGGTGATTGCAATAATGAAAATGTAATTAATCCGGAAGGTACACTTATGAGCTATTGCACGGGCCGTACTGACATTTTTCATCCGGTTGTAAAAGCATTTATTAGAGCCAAAGCAGAACTAAAATCATGTATTTCATCACTACCAACAACATCGTATACTATAAAGGGAAATGTTAAAGATGGTACTATCGGCGTTTCAAATGTATTAATCTCAGCCGGCGATAGCCAAGGTAATACTTATACAGCAACTACCGATGCAACTGGAGATTATACAATTCAATTACCATCCGGAAGGTATTTCTTGATAGCTAATTTAGAAAACTATGCTATTACCCCTGTTGGTAAATCTGTATATGGATTGTCAGTTATTCTTCCAGCAACTGATTTGAATAATATAAATTTTACTGCCTCAAAGGTAAGTGCAGATAAATTTGAGTCAGACAACACATTGTCAGATGCTAAAGAGATAATTGCTGATGGATCGATACAGCAACATACTTTTCATTTAACAGGCGATGTTGACTTCCTTAAATTTAAAGCCAATGCTGGTCAGAATTACCTTATTTTCTTTCATGGCGATTGGGGTAAGGTAAGTCCCACTATTACCTTATTCGACTCTAATGGAACTAAAGAAATTACAGGAAATGACTTAACTCCATATATTACTTGGAATGCTCCACAATCGGAAACATACTACTTAAAAACGATAGGTCGAAGCGGAAATTACGGAGTTTCAATTGGGACTAATCCATTTTACAAAAAAGTGTCGAACCTTCCATATTTAACTGACCAGGCAACTGACTGGTGTGACTTTGATCAGGATGGAGATTTTGATATTTTGATGACTTCAAGTAAGGTCTATGGTGACGCCATAAATTCAGTATTAACAAATAACAATGGACAGTTTTTTAAAACAGATCTGGATAAGAGTTTTAAGGCAAAATGGTGCGATATAAATAACGATGGCAACATTGATATTGTTGATATTCATAAGGTTATTACGAGACAAGGCGATGCGTGGAAAATACAGGGAATTTTTGAAAAGACCTTGTATAATGACTGGGGATTATCTTACGATATTGGAGATATTGATAATGATGGTGATATGGATATTGTAACTCAACGCCATGTGTTGTCGAATACAATTGTTTTTATTTATTTCAATGAAAATGGCGTATTCAGTGAAAACAAAACACAACTCCCAGGTACAGATAATGGGAAAATAAAACTAATTGATTTTGATCTTGATGGAGATCAGGATATTGTGTTAGCAGGATCTATAATAGTATCTACAGACAGACCCCCATTAGTACTGGCACCCACTTTTAAGATTTATGAAAATAAAGCAGGTATTTTTACCGAAAGGAAGATCGATATAGAACCTGTTTTTGACAACCCCGATTTTGCTTTTGCTGACTACGATAATGATGGAGATTTAGATCTGGCTCTTTCAGGGAGAACAAATAGTAGCATTATGACGAAAATTTACCATAACGAGAATGGCATTTACACTGATATTAAAGCTCCGCTTACCGGATGCCGTTTTGCTGCAATAAAATGGTTTGATTGTGACAATGATGGCGATCTAGATTTAATGGTTGCGGGAAGAATTAGTTATGATATTCTCTTTCAAAATGGAGGTCAGGAAAATGCGATGTCGAAAACTAAAGTATATTATAATAAAGGCAACGATGTCTTTGAGGAAGCATTTTTTAATCCGATGCTTCCAGAGATATTTGGAGAAATGGGTGTATTGGATTTTGATAATGATAATGATTTAGATATTTCTTTTATCAGTAAAGAAGAATGTGTATCAGGCCCTTGTCCAAACTTAATAATCTTAGAAAATAATGTAACTTATATGAATAAACCACCTTCTAAACCAGGCGGATTAAGAGCTGATATTGCAACGAATCAAATACTATTAAAATGGGAAGCTTCTACAGATGATACAACACCATCAAAAGGGCTTACCTATAATATCAGGATAGGCACAGCTTCTGGCAGAGATAATATAGTTTTTCCCTACTCACATAAAGAAACGGGAAAGAGACTGATAACAAATCATGGGAACGCGGATCATTTATTGTTTAAAACTATTAATAGCCTGAAACCCGGCACTTATTATTGGAGTGTACAAGCTATAGATAATAGCTATGTTGGATCCGCTTGGGCTCAGGAGCAGACATTTACAATTAAATCAAGCAATATACCAATTGCCAATGCAGGAATAGATCAAACAGTAAATGAAGGATCAATGGTCACTTTAGATGGAAGTCTGTCATCAGATGCTGATAAGGATAACTTAACTTACAAGTGGACGGCTCCAACCGGAATAACTTTTAGTTCAGCCACAGTTGCAAAACCAACCTTTATGGCCCCCGAAGTAAAGAAAGATTCAACTTTAGTTTTTACGCTTGTTGTGAATGATGGCATCGTCGATTCATCACCTGCAACAGTAAAGGTATTAGTTAATAATGTATTAACAGTTGGCGTTAATGATGTGATAAATTCTGGGTTTGCGATTTACCCCAATCCAACAACAGGAGTTGTGATAATTGGCACTGACGAAACAACCTCGGACTACTGTGAAGTTACTGTTTATAATTCGACAGGTACACTTGTAAATGTGATAAGAGCAGAAATCAGTAATGAAATAAAAATTGATTTGTCAGACTTGGTTCCTGGATCATATTTGTTAAAAGTTAGTATTGGTAATAAATTGCAAACTAAAATGTTAATAAAGCAATAACAGATTTCTTACTTTTGATGGAAAGTCTTTTTCAACCCGGCATTTGGCAATATTTGCCGAATGCCGGGTTTCACTTTCTTTAAAATTTGAAATTATTTGCAACATTTTATTGCGAAATGTTGTCAAACTTCCAGTATGAATGATGCTGAATTAATAAACCAGATACTAAACGGGAATATGAATGCCTTCACGTTTTTGGTAAACCGTTACCAAAAGCTGGTTGTTCATATTACTGGCCGGCTGATTCAGCGTCAGGATGAGCTGGAAGACATCTGTCAGGAAGTATTTATGAAAGTCTTTCAAAACCTGAGTAAATATCGTAACGAAAGCAAATTATCGACCTGGATTGCCACGATTGCCTATAACACGAGTATTAATTACCTGCGGAAGTTTAAGAAAGGTGATGAGGTAAATCCGGATGATTCGGCCGCATTGCGTAATCTGACAGATTATCGGTCGGATGAATTTGAAAAGGCTGATTTGCACCGGTATATTCGGGATCAAATCGAATTATTACCTGTTCAGTACCGAACCGTGTTGACCTTGTTTCATCTGGAAGAGTTCTCGTATCAGGAAATAGAACAGATTACAGGAATGCCCGAGGGAACCATCAAAAGTTACCTTTTCAGGGCGAAGGCACTCTTGAGGGAAAAACTTAAATTTGTAGTTGACGAAGACAGTTTAAAATTGGTGAAGGAGATCACAAATGAAAAATGAAGAACTGGATAGAATCATAGAAAAGTCGTTCAAAGTTGAACCTGGCTTTAAGTTACCTGTCGATTTCGCTCAGAAATTAACAATGAAAGTTATTGGCCGCGAACAATGGAAAACCGATTTGCGCGAATATCTTCTTCTGAGTGGAGTTTTGTTGTCGCTGCTGCTGGCTGCTTCGGGCTTTTATTATTTTGTTGATAAAGCATTTGTACTTAAAGTATTTGCATTTTTATCATCAAACCTGGTTCCCGTAATTTCGGTCGTATTTATTCTGAATTTTATATTTTTTACCGATAAAGTAATTCTCAGGTATCTTTTCAGTCGCTGGAGTTCGGGTACAAAGCAAAAAGGCAAAAGTGCGTTTTTTTAGCTTTTGCCTTTTTACTTTTGCCTTATATTATCCTCTCCGGGGCCGTTTGTGGTTCAGGTAAATAATTTGACCGACAGCGGGCTCCTCACCTGATTTCATGCGGTTTCTTTTTAGCAACGGGTTTAGCTTTACACCATATAATTGGGCAATGTAATGCATGGTGTCGCCCTGATCGGTTACATGTTGTTTGTGCTGTTTGCTTGCTTTTTTGTACTTAGCCTCTATGTAAAGAATTTCGTTTGGCCGGGGTTGGCGTCCTTTTGCAAAATCGTTGTAAGTATATAGCTCCCAGTCCTTAAGTTTATAACGTTTTGTCAAACTTTCGTATGAGTCGCCTTCGGCAACAACAATTGTTCGTAACCCATTACGCATTTCAATTTTGCGCGATATTGCCGGAGCTTTTGCCTTCGTAATTGCCGATTTCTCGTGTTTGGTCTGCTCGGGCTCCTGTTTAATCGACGCCAACTGACGGTTGTCTCCATATTCGTCGTACAGATAAAGCTTAAAATCTTCAATAATCTTGATTAGCCTTTCGGGGTATGATGGGTCGGTGGCATAACCAGCTTGTTTAAGTCCGCGGGCCCACCCGGCATAATCTTTAGGATCGAGCCGGAACAGGAAGCTGTAGCGGCTGCTGTTCATCAGAAAGTTACTGTGATCGATGTACGAAGCTTCGGCATGTGCATACTTGCGGAAACATTCGCCTATGGCATCATCGTCGTGGTATATCTTTTTACCTCTCCAGTCGCTCTTACACTTTATTCCGAAGTGGTTGTTGCCTTCAGTAGCCAGCCGGCTATTCCCGTTTTGCGATTCCCAGCATCCCTGTGCAAGTGTTATACTGGCCGGAATTCCACTTCGTTCCATCTCTGAAATAGCCAGAGGATAAAATCTTTGAATGTATTCTTCCCGAGTGGTTTGCCTTTGCTGCGCGAATCCGGTAATGGATAAAAGGGCTGCTAAAAAGAGTAAAATATATCTAAACATAGTAATTGTTTGGAGTGCTTCACAAAAATAAAAAAATGTTACAAGTTCGGGCCATTGTCAAATAGCAAGTATTAACGTACATTTGAGCAAAACTGTTTAACATGCAAACGACTGAAATTAGAATTGTAGTACAGGAATTCGAAAATATTGAAGAACTTCCTGTAGCCGATCGCAATTTGTTGCTGGAAGCAAGGCGAATCACCAGCCAGGCTTATGCTCCGTATTCCGGATTTCATGTAGGTGCAGCTATCTTACTCGACAATGGACAGATGGTTTCGGGTAATAATCAGGAAAATTCGGCTTATCCTTCCGGACTATGTGCCGAGCGGGTGACTTTGTTCTATGCAAATGCCAATTATCCCAATTCGGCAGTAAAAACAATAGCTATTTCAGCAGCCAAAAACGGGACTTTGGTAAAAGAGCCGGTGAAGCCCTGTGGAGGATGCCGTCAGGCTTTAGCTGAGGCTGAAGTACGCTTTCAGAATCCTATTCGGATTATTCTAGATGGGAGAGATAAGGTGTTGGTTTTAAATGGAGTGGAGAGTTTGTTGCCCTTGAGTTTTTCGAAGAAGTCGCTGTAAAAATAAAAGGGGATTGTACCTAAAGGTGCAATCCCCAAAACTTTTCATCAGGCGTTCAGAATTACTGGATTTCAATCTGACGAGACCAGTTTTCCTTGAATTCAGTTTTCTTCGGAAGTTCAATGGTTAAAACTCCATTTTTGTGTGTGGCTTTAATGTTGGTAACATCAACTTCCTTAGGCAGAGCAAACATCCGTTGGAACGATGAATACTTGAATTCAGAACGAACCACTTTCCCTTTTTCCTTTTCTTCTTTTTTGTCTTTCTTTTCAGAATAAACTACCAGGTGGTCGTTTTTAAGGTCAATCTTGAAATCTTCTTTTTCGAGGCCGGGAGCTGCAACTTCAATCTCAAATTTTTCATTGTTTTCAAAGATGTTTACGGCCGGAGTCGATTTCCAGGCTCCTTCTTCGACGAAGTTTGGTACTACATTCGAGTTGAAAAATTCGTCAAATAAATCTGGCAGGTTTCTGCTTCTAAATACTGGTAACATAGTTTAATTCCTCCATTTTTTAGTTATACATTATTGTTTGTTTCATGTTTTCGAAGGTGTATATTTCAAACACAATACCAAAGCTTATGGTGTTGATATTGAATGTCATAACGACATATTTAATGTCAAAAATTCCATGTCGTGAAGTTTAATAATGACAATATTTCCGAAATAGGGAATTGCTGTATGCAACGACTTTGTTATTTCGGAATTCAGTGTTAAATAAAAGACTTAAAACACTTTTTCTCCGGGAAATTTGGATTTCATTTTTTAAAAGTCATACATTTGTCACGATAATTTTACGCAATGGGGTGCCTACCCGGAATAAACCGGGGTAATTACAGGCTGAGATCATACCCACCGAACCTGATACGGGTAATGCCGGCGAAGGGATGGCGAAAGGGAATTACTTGCCTCATTGGTTATTCATTAACCATTAAAAAACAAAAATGAAACGGATTTATTTGACATTGCTTTTGCAATGCATTGTATTTTGGGGATTTGCCCAATTTACACTGAAGGGAACGGTGAAAAGCGAGACGGGCGAACGCCTGGTTGGAGCTAATTTAACGCTTTCAGGAGGGTTCAATGGTACAACAACCGATGTGAATGGTGCTTACCAGTTCAAGAATCTGAAGGGTGGAGTTTACCGGCTGACAATCTCGTTTATTGGCTACGAAAAGCAAACCAGCGAAGTGAAACTTACCAGTAACCAAATGCTGGATGTGGTTTTGAAACAAGATCATATTCTGGCCGAAGAAGTGCTGGTGTCGGCTACCAGGGCAAAGGAAAAAACTCCGGTTGCATTTGCCACGGTTGAAAAGCAGGAGATCAGGGATAATAATCTGGGGCAGGATATTCCGTATTTGTTGGGATTAACTCCATCGTTCGTGGCAACTTCTGATGCCGGAACCGGCGTGGGTTACACCAATTTCCGCATTCGTGGAACCGACCTGAACCGCATCAATGTAACCGTGAACGGAATCCCGATGAACGATGCCGAATCGCACGGAACCTGGTGGGTCGATATTCCCGATCTGGCTTCGTCAACCGACAACATTCAGGTGCAGCGTGGTGTTGGTACTTCAACCAATGGAGCTGCGGCTTTCGGGGCAACCATCAATTTACAAACTACAACCATTAACAAGGATGCCTTTGCCGAATATAGTTCGTCTGCCGGATCGTTCGGGACTGTGAAAAATTCTGTTGGCGTTGGTACCGGGCTTCTCAAAGGAAAATTTACATTCGACGCCCGATTGTCGAAAGTGAGTTCTGATGGATTTATCGATCGCGCGTCTTCTGACCTAAAATCATTTTTTGTTTCAGGAGGATATTTTACTGATAATACCATTCTGAAAGTCAATGTGTTTTCAGGATTGGAAGATACTTACCAGGCCTGGAACGGGGTCCCGTCGGTTCGACTAAATAATGATATGGCTGGAATGCAGCGTTATGCCGATCATTACCTGTATTCGCAAAAGCAGGTGGACGAAATGATTGCATCTGACAGTCGGACTTACAACCTGTACACCTATAAAAACGAGATTGACCATTACCAACAGGATCATTATCAGGCATTGTTCTCGCACAAGCTGTCAGAGTCGTTCAACGTAAATGCCAGCTTGTTTTACACTGCCGGAAATGGTTATTACGAGCAATACAAGGAAGATCAGAAATTGGCTGATTACCTGATTACCCCTCCGGTGATTGGTGGCGAAACCGTTAAAAAGTCTGATTTGATTCGCCGTAAATGGCTCGACAATGATTTTTACGGAGCAACATTTTCGGCCACACACAAACAGGAAACTAGCGAGTTTACTTTTGGAGGAGGTTATAATGTGTATGACGGAAATCATTTCGGGCGGGTCATCTGGGCACGAAATGCAGGAGATTCAGAACTGGATCATGAATGGTATCGCGGAACTGGCTTGAAGAAGGATTTTAACCTGTTTGCCAAATACAATTATGAATTGGCTGAAAACCTCAATCTATTTGCCGATTTTCAATACCGTAAAATTGACTATACGATTGATGGAACCGATGACGATTTGCGTAATCTGACCCAGACGCATCATTTCGAGTTTTTCAATCCGAAGGTGGGTCTTTTTTACAAGCTTAGTGATCGCCAGAGTATTTATGCCAACTTTGCCCGTGCCAATCGCGAGCCTAACCGCGATAATTATGTCGACGCCGATCCAAACGGAAAGCAGCCAACTTACGAAACACTTAACGACTTTGAGTTGGGCTACAAATACAATGCTTCCCGCCTTGCTTTTGGCGCAAATGCCTATTTCATGTCGTACCAAAACCAGTTAATCCTGACCGGCGAAATCAACGATGTGGGCGCGCCAATCATGGTGAATGTTGACAACAGTTATCGCGCCGGGCTTGAACTGATGGCAGGAATGAAACTGACTGAAAAACTGAAATGGGATGTAAATGTGACCCTCAGCAAGAACAAAATCAAGGACTTTACCGAATATGTTGACGATTGGGACAATGGCGGACAAGTTGCCAACAAATTGGGGACAACCGATCTGGCTTTTGCTCCGGAGATGATTGCCAACAGCCAGTTGAGCTGGATGGCCACTAAAGGTTTAAATGTGAGTTTACAGTCGTTTTCGGTAAGCAAACAATACATCGACAATTCGTCGAGCAACGACCGGAAACTCGATGGCTATTTCCTGAATAACCTGAAATTTACGTATCGTGTTCCGCAGAAATTTGGCCGTGAATTCAATCTTCATCTGATGGTAAATAACCTGTTCGATGTTGAATACGAAAATAATGCCTGGGTTTATTCATACGTTTACGAAGGAAAGCGTTTTGCCATGGACGGGTATTTCCCGCAGGCTGGTATAAATTTTATGGCCGGACTGGACATTAAATTCTAAAAAAAAATAGTTGTTGGAATAGTCAGCCCTGGCAGGTATTTAAAAACTTGTCAGGGCTGGTTTATGATATGAAAGTCAGAAGATAACCTGCCACTGAGCCACCCAGAACTATAAAAGCAGAATTGATTTTCTTGAATCCAAAGACAACTGAGCCGCTTGCCAAGGCAATAAGTATGGTGCGCCAGTCGGTAATGGTCTCTTTGCCCATGACATAACAAACCGAAACAATAATGGCAACCGATGCCACATTTACGGCATCGAGAAAAGCTGAAAAAAGTGTTGAGTTGCGCATCTTTTTCACCATAGGGTTGAGCAAAGCCACGAAAACGAACGAAGGCAGGAAAATGCCGATGGTTGCTAGTGTCGCACCGGTCAATCCGCTGATTTGATAGCCTACAAAAGTCACTGCCGAAAAAACTGGTCCAGGAGTGAATTGCCCGACAGCAATGGCATCGATCAATTGTTGGCGCGATAATAATCCTGCTGAAACAAGTTCTGTGTCGAGAAAAGCAAAAAGTACATATCCGCTGCCATAAAGTATTGCGCCAATTTTCAGAAAGATCCAGAAGAGGTTTACATTAGCTACGGAGAAAATAGTTGTTCCCGAAATTTGCAGAATCGGCCACGGAAAAATGCTCTTTACTTTTTCTCCGGATTTGTTTTTTGCTGAAGCTAGTAGTAATGCCAGAAATCCAGCCCCGAACATCAGGTAAATTTCGTTGTAATTGAGTAATGAGAGCGCCAGAACAGCCAATCCGATAATGGAAAGCTGCATTGTTTTCAGCGATTTTTTCGCTAACGGGGAAATAGCACCGAGGATAATGGCAATAATGGCAGGTTTAATTCCGTAGACAAATGGCTGAACTTCGGGAAGCTGACCATAGGTTTTGTAAAGCCAGGCAAACACTCCGGTGATAACAACTGCGGGTAGAATGAAGCAAAGTCCGGCGACAATCAGTCCTTTCCATCCGGCCCGTTCGTACCCAATGTGAATGGCCATTTCTGTGCTGTTTGGCCCGGGAATCAGGTTAGTGGCACCAATCAGATCCAGAAAATGCTGGTCGGTAAGCCATTTCCTTTTGCTTACCACTTCCGATTGCATCATAGCAATATGAGCAGCCGGGCCTCCAAACCCGGTTATCCCCAGTTTCAGAAATAAGCTGGCCACTTCTTTAAGGCTACTTTTGCTCATTTACTTTAAAATCTTGATTGCTGAATGGCGAGCTCTCCGGAATTTTTACCACGTTAAATTCGAAGTTAGCTGCATGGTGACAATTATTGCAGGTGTTTGTCAGGAAAATAAAACTTGTTTTAAAAAGAACAGGATTCTGTTGTTTGATCGCCTGATTAATGCTGTCAATTGCAGGATTGATCATTTGAATCAATGCCGTTTCTTTTCTGTCGGTTTCGTATTTCCGGATGTCGTCGATCGATTCCATGATTTCGTGAATTTCGAAATCGGCAAGCTTCCAGTTTTTATTTTGGCCGGCAAACCAAAGTTTGGAATGATGCGCCTGAATGCTGCTCATAAATTCGCCAAAGCCGGGTTTGTATGTCTCGCTTAGTTTTTGTTCCAGACTGTCAATGCGGTTTTGCAAAACCTGGTTGTTCTTTACAGGTTGATTACAGGCACCAAAGCCCGCAAGCAGCAATATTAAAATGAGCACTTTCATATTTTCTGTAGAACTCATTAGTGGTAAATCCCAACTTATAAACGAATTACAACTGAAAGTGGTTCACCGGATCACCAAAGCGATTGATCACTGATTCATTTCATTCAGTATTTTTTCAACTTCGGCTTCTGTTTTATGCAGTTTGTCTTTGCAAATGGTAATTAATGCTGATACACGATTTACTTGTTCCGAAAGTTCATCAACGTCGAGTTCTTCGTTTTCAATCTTTTCGAGTATCTCTTCAATCTCAGTAATTGCTTCCTTGTAGGTTACTTTTTTCGTTGCCATATCATTAGAGTTTCAAGTTTCAAATTCCAAGTTTCAGGTAAGCTCCCTGAATATCATTTTCAAATCTTCTTTGTTTTTTCTACAGTACTTTCAATTGTTCCATCGCTCAAACGGGTTTCGAGCAGATCTCCTTTTTGCAGCTGACCGACCGATTTTACGATCTTTCCATTCAACATTGTCAGCGAATACCCACGTTTCAGAATGTTTTGAGGATCGATCAACCGAAGTTTTTCCTGAATCGAATTCAGATTTCTCTTTTCAGTGCGAATTGTTTCAAGGCTCAGTATTTTAACCAGATTTTCAAACTGGTTCAGCTTGTTTTTGCTTTTCAGCATTTGTTTTCTGAAAGCAAAGTTCAGCATATTCCCTGATTGACTGAGCTGATGATTTTGACGGGTAACAAAGCGACTGGTCGTATTTTTTGCTTCAGCTGTTAGCTGTTTCAATTCTGATTGTTGTCTTTTTAGGAATATTCCCGTTTCGTTTTTAAGTTGAATCCAGGCAATGTTCAGCCGGTTTTGTTGGGCCACAATCATTTGGTTTACCAGCAAGTTGAGCTTGTCGGCAGCGTCGTTCAGCCGGTTTTTATTTTCCTCCAGCCGATCGTTTACCAGTTCGATAAAATGATTTTCCAATTCGGCCAGTTGCTGATCAAACTGCAGTGCTCCCGAAATCAGGAATTCGGCTACAGCGGTTGGTGTTTTCATACGGGTATGGGCAACCATGTCAATAACCGTGTCGTCTTTGTCGTGCCCAATGCCGGTAATTACCGGAAGCGGGAACTGCGCCACATGAAAAGCCAACTCATAATTGTCGAAACAAGCCAGATCGATTTGTGCGCCTCCGCCACGAATAATTACCACAGCATCGAACATGTGTTCGTAATGGTAAATCAGGTCGAGCGCATTCATAATGCTCCGTGGAGCGTCGCTGCCCTGCATCAACGCCGGAAAAAGTTTGGTATAAAAAACAAACTGGTAAGTATTGTTGTGCAGTTGATCCATAAAATCCTGCAATCCGGCAGCAGTGGGCGAGGAGATTATAGCAATACGCTGCGAAACAATCAGCAATTCCAGCTCTTTGTTCATTTCGAAAACGCCGTCTTCCTGAAGTTTCCGGATAATCTTGCGGCGCTGACGAGCCATGTCGCCCAGAGTATAAACCGGATCAATATCGCGGATATTCAGACTAAAGCCAAATACCTCGTGGTATTCAACTTTGGCTTGAAGCAATACTTTCAGCCCCTGTGTAAAATTCTGGCCGGTTGTTGTTTCAAAGTAAGGTTTTAGCATCCGGAAAGTGTACGACCAAATGGTGGCGCGGCAGCGGGCAATCACCGAATCAGTTCCCTGTTCGGTTTCAATTAGTTCTAGGTAACAATGCCCGCTCCGGTTGACTGTGATTTCGCTGATTTCGGCTTTTACCCATACCGGCAGCGAAAAAGCATCGTCGAGACTACCTTTTACCTGTTGCTGTAATTCGTATAATGAGAGTTGCTGATTGTTCATTAAACTAGTTCAATGTTTCAAGTTCCAAATTTCAAGTAAAGTGTTCTCTCCTCGGTTGTTTCATACTTTGGGAGCGGTTTCCCGAATTCCCATATCCGGACTTCCAACTTGCGGCCGTTTATCTATCTATTTTCACCAATTTTATCCGTGCTTCTTTTTCTCCTGAACGGATACTCAGTATCAAAAAGCCAATAGGCAAGTTAGCAAGATTCTTCAGAATAAAGGTTTCATCAGGTTTGAAAGTTGAGTTCCACAAACAAATTCCCTGAAGGTTGTAAATGTTAATCTGGTAATTATCTGCTACTAATGATTTCAGGTTTCTGATGAAAAGTACGTCGGTAAATGGATTGGGTGAAATGGCCCATGAACTTTCCCAGTTCGAATAATTTACGTGGTTAACTTTCAGGTATTTGTCGGCTTTCTCGAAGTCGGGTATGCCGTAACCAAGCAACGAATCGGGTTTATAATATTGTGAAGCCGATTGTTCTATGGCAGCTTTTATTTGTTTGGCCGATGCATATGGATTGGCCTGCAACAGGCATGCGCTCACTCCGGCTAAAACTGGCGAGGAGAAGGAGGTTCCGTTCGAATAACCAATTGATCCGGTACTTGTAACCAGTGTTGTGCCCATTCCCACGGCGGCTACATTCGGTTTTACAGCTCCTCCATATGCCGGACCAACTGAGCTAAAAGGTGCCCGAATTCCATTCTTATCGACTGCAGCAACGCCAATCACGTTTTCTCCATCGGCCGGTGCAATAATGCGTTTCCAGGTTTTGTTACCTTCATTTCCGGCACTGGAAAAAACCAGAATTCCTTTTTGAAAAGCCATGTTTGCGCCTTGAGTCACTCTGGTTTTATTTCCATTCATGTCGGAGTAAGAGTGATTCATCAGTGTGTCGTTGAACTGGTTATATCCCAACGACGAATTAATCACATCAACTCCCAGGCTGTCGGCCAATTCTGCTGCTGCTACCCAGTTGTCTTCTTCAATCAGGTATTCCGAATTCACATCTTCAGTCCTGAATAAGTAAAACGATGCATCGGGCGCTGTGCCAATTAAACTTCTGGGTAAATTGCCGCCAATGCACGAAAGAACACTTGAGCCGTGGTAGTTCTGCTGGTAGAAATCGGCTTTGGGATCAACAAAGTCATGGGTGCCCAAAATTCGGCCTGAATTGCGCAAACTGTCGAATGCTGTATTGGAATTAGCATTCATAAAACCCGCATCCAGAATAGCAATTTGAGAACCCTTGCCACGAAATCCGGCTTTGTGAAGATAATCTCCTTTCAATTGGGTGAGTTGATCGATTGCCATTCCGTAATTGGCCGGATCGTATGCTGTTGCGGTTGTTTCGTTGGCAAATTTGTCGGTTGCCGACTTTAATACATTCATTGGCTTGGTCAGCTCCACCGAAACGACAAATGGAAGTGTCGCGAGGTTTTTAACAAGGGTAGTGTCGGAGGTTCTTACTGTTACGCCGTTCAACCATTTCGAGGTGTGTAAAATCTGAAATCCCCTATCTTTTAATGAGTCGAGATAGATCTGCGATACCGGCAAATCGGTTTCGTCGATGGGGATGTGTTGCCTGTTGCGGCGGTCGATGGCCCGTTTCGACAAAAAATCTTCGGGCTTGCCGATTTGGAACAGAGTTCCTTTCTTATCTTTCAGTTTTATCCAGAAAGAGCCCGGTTCTGCACTTTGGGCGAACATGATTTCGACCAGGAAGAAATTGATCAGAATAAAAATCAGCGCCCGCTTCATTGGTTAACGAATTTTCATCAGTTGCATATATTCTTCCGGATTTTGCATAAACTTTTCCGGATCGGGGATATTACTTTCCTTTGTACTGAAAATTCCATCTTTTGTTTTCTCCAGGCTATCCTGAACTTCAGGATTCAGCAGTTTCCCCAATTCATATTTGAGGGTGTACAGCAGTTTGCCGGTTTGATCGTAATAATTCCAGTCTTTATCGCGGAGATCGTTGGTATAAAAGGCGTCAAGTTCCTGCTCGCCGTTCGGAAAGCTGGTTTTGAACGCACCATCCCGTTTCCCTTCTGAATATTTACATTCAATATAGAGCTTTCCATCCTGAAAATACGAACGGTAAAGCCCATGAAGCCGGTCGTTTTGCCAGTTAGCTTCTTCAAGCAGTTCTCCGGTTTTATAGAAGCGTTTACTTGTTCCGTTTTTCTGTCCGTTCAAATATGTTTCCGTCGAAATTATTTGGTTATTAGCCATGTATTTCCATTCCCCGGTTTTCTTTTGCCCGTCGTATTTTCCCTGAGCTACCAGCTTGCCTTGTTCGTCGAATAATTGTGCATCCGATTCATTGCTGTTTTCGGCAAAAATCATGATCGCTTTTAATTTTCCGTTCTCGTGGAAGCGTTTCATCTCACCAACCGGCCTGTCGTCTTTGAATGTGGCTTGGTAAATCAACTTTCCTTCTGTATCTCTTTTGGTCCATAAACCTTGTTTCCGACCTTGTGCATCTACTTGGTTTATTGTTGTCTGTGCAATAATATTTCCTGTTATCAGGAGAAAAAAACAAATGATCAATCCACGCATATCTTTCAATTTTTTCGAGCCTCTAAGTTAAAGATTTATTCTACGGAATCGATTTGATGAGTAATCGCAATACTTTTTTTGACTTCCTTTAATGTAATTTAACATACATCATTTTTAAAGATTATTTATTTTTGATTAACAGAATAAAAACAATGCTTTCAAAAAAACAATTTAAACAATGTTCAGTATGAAACAATTTTCACTTTTAATGTTAATCCTTTGTTTTTTATCTAGTTCGGCAATTGCCCAATCAAAAATTGAATTCGGAGTAAATACAGAAGGATCCCTTTTGATTTTCGGTGACATTCCTCATTATTCCCAACCCAAAAAAAATACCTTAGGTGCCGGAATCGGCGTTTATGCCTCGCGTAACATTGTAGGAAAACTTTCAGCCGATCTTGGGGTTATGTACCGGTTTAAACAAATGAAAGAGTATTATGATATTGGGTCTACGGGTTATGGTGGTTATGATGGTAGTTCACCATATTCTCCTGAAACCGTACAAGGATGGAAATCTTTTCCTCTGCACTATGTCGTTGTACCGTTTCATTTACAATATCTTGCTTATAAAGATCTATTTGTCCGTGGTGGTATTGAGGCCAGTTGGTTGACTAATTATGATACGGGAAAAGACAATACAGAGTGGAACTGGTCTCTCGGGTTTGGAAGTCAACATCACAAACTAAAATGGTCGGTTAATTATATTCGTGGATTTAAAGATGTTGGTTTCGCAAATAATTTATTTACCATATATGGAATGCGTTCAGCAACAATTTACCGGAACAATATGCTGCAATTGAGCCTTTCATATCCGATTTGGCATAAGAAATAGCTAAATTTGGCATAAAATTTTAAATCCATGGTCGAAGCTTTTCAAACTATAAGATTTAGCAGAACTACCAGTGCTGATGCAGATTTCAGAAACATGGTAAACGCATTGGACAATGATCTGAACCAGCGAAATGGTGATGTTCAGCGGCAATATGACCAATACAACAAAATTGATAAAATCAACCATGCCATGGTGATCTATGCTGACGATTTACCTGTTGGGTGTGGATGTTTCAAACCGTTTGACCATGAAACGATAGAGGTAAAGCGAATGTTTGTTAAGCCTGAATTGCGGGGCAGGCAGCTCGCTGCTCGTTTGTTGCAGGAATTGGAAACATGGGCGCTCGAAGAAGGTTTTACCGGTGCTGTTTTGGAAACTGGCGTTCGCCAGGTTGAAGCTCAGCGATTATACTCGATTGCAGGTTATTCGAAAACTGAAAATTACGGGCAATATATTGGGATGGAAGATAGTCTTTGCTACAGGAAGCAACTGAAATAACCAAGTCGAAGATTTTTACTTAATTCCCCAGAAACGTAAAGCCCTGCTGGTATTTCCGGCAGGGCTTTGTGATTATACATCGAAACTTAAACCTCGTAAAACGTTTAGCTTATTGCAGAAACGCTTTCAACATCCATACCCGTTTTTCGGTACTTCCAATCAATCCACTAAGTAAAGCTACAGTTCCTTCGTCTTCAGCTTCTCCGGCAAGTTTAAATGTATCTTTCACAGCCTGAAGCAAATATTCATTGTTGACCAAAACCAATTCGACCGCTATTGTGCCGTCCGAAATTACTTCAGTTTCCTGTAATTTGCCTACAGAAACATATTCTGCAAACGAATGTGAAGGGTTGCCTCCCAGCATTAAAATGCGTTCGGCCAATTCGTCAACCACTTCGGAAGCTTCATTATAATATTCTTCGAATTTGGCGTGCAACGAAAAGAATGTGCGACCTTTTGCATACCAATGCAGTGTTCTTAAATTTTGGTAATAAATCTGGTAATCGGCTAATAATTGGTTAAGCTTACTGGCTACTACGTTTGCTGCGGTGTTTTCATTTAAAGTTTTCATATCAATTAATTTTTAGTTTGTAATTTATTTTTGATAGTTCAAAGATATTATCAGTTTTATTTATTAATTTTATGTAGCTATTATAAATACTTATACATGACATTCAATCAACTGAAATATGTGTTGGAGTTAGTTGATGCAGGAAGTTTCTCGCACGCAGCTCAAAAATTAGGATTGACACAGCCTGCGCTGAGCTTACAAATTCAGAATCTTGAAAATGAACTGGATTTCAAGATTATAGATAGAAGCCGAAAACCTTTTGAATTAACACCTGAAGGTGAATTGTTCGTTGCAAAAGCACGTGAAATAGTACTAATGACTGAATCACTTGCGAACCTAAGTTTAGAATTGGGTTCTCAAATTCAGGGAGTATTGCGCGTTGGAATTATTCCAACTTTATCGCCGTACCTGGTGCCTTTGTTCATTGGACAGTTAAATCAGGAATTTCCAGCACTTCGGGTAGAAATTCAGGAAATAACTACGGAAGAAATTGTTAGAAAACTGAATTTGGGCGAACTTGATGCCGGGTTGTTATCAACTCCGCTGGAAGCTAAAGTGAGGTTCGAAATATTATTCTACGAAAAGTTCTTTTTGTACGTGTCGGATGCGCATCCGTTGTTTGAAAAAGATGAAGTAAAAACTTCAGAAATAGATTCTGAAAAATTGTGGTACTTGAGCGAAGGCAACTGTTTTCAGAATCAGGTTAACGCTGTTTGTAAGATAAATAGTCCCGAGCAAACGGGGCAGTTGAGGTACATTTCCAATTCGATCGAATCGTTGCGCCGTATTGTGGAAAGTAAAAATGGAGCCACTTTTATTCCCGAGTTGGCTACCATAAGTATTCCGGCAGAGTTGGAAGATATGGTAAAAACAATCGCCGAACCAACACCTTTTCGCGAAATTAGTCTTGCCTTATCGCGTTTGCATAGCAAAGAAAAGCTGGTTCAGGCATTTAAGGAAACTATTTTGAGAAATATTCCTGAACGAATGAAACGGAAACCCGATGGGTTGGGGCTTGATACCAAAATCAGGATAAAATAAATGCAAAAAAAAGCCCCATCGGAATTTACGACAGGGCTTTGCTATTTTCTATAGAGTTATGATTTCTACTTTACTTCTTCGAAATCAACGTCAGTAACTTCGCTATCTTGTTTTGCACCACCGGCGTTAGCCTGTTGCTGTCCGGCATTTGGATCCGCCTGAGCACCACCAGCCTGTGCATTGTACATTTCCTGTGATGCAGCCTGGAATACAGCGTTCAATTCAGCTGTTGCAGCGTCAATTCCGGCTATATCCTGAGCACTGTGAGCAGTTTTTAGTTTGCCTAAAGCAGCTTCAATCGGGCCTTTTTTGTCGGCTGGCAATTTGTCACCAAATTCTTTCAACTGCTTTTCTGTCTGGAAAATCAAACTGTCAGCCTGGTTCAGCTTGTCAACTTTTTCACGGGCAGCTTTGTCGGCAGCTTCGTTTGCCGCAGCTTCATCACGCATACGTTTAATTTCGTCGTCGCTCAAACCTGAAGAAGCTTCGATACGGATCGACTGCGTTTTGCCGGTTGCTTTATCTTTAGCAGTTACATGCAAAATACCGTTAGCGTCGATGTCGAAGATTACTTCGATCTGTGGAATACCGCGTGGTGCTGGTGGAAGTCCGTCGAGGTGGAAACGGCCGATCGTTTTATTACCGCTTGCCATTGGACGTTCGCCTTGCAATACGTGGATTTCAACCGATGGCTGATTGTCAGACGCAGTGGTAAACGTTTCTGTTTTCTTGGTCGGAATGGTTGTGTTCGATTCGATCAAGCGAGTCATCACCCCACCCATTGTTTCGATACCCAGCGAAAGTGGAGTAACGTCGAGCAACAATACATCTTTTACTTCTCCGGTTAATACACCTCCCTGGATTGCAGCACCGATTGCCACAACTTCATCAGGATTTACACCTTTTGAAGGTGTTTTTCCGAAGAATTGCTGTACTTTTTCCTGAATGGCAGGAATACGGGTTGATCCACCAACAAGGATAACTTCGTCGATGTCGCTTGCTTTCATTCCGGCATTCTGCAATGCTTTCTGGCAAGGGCCTAATGTTGCCTGAATAAGTTTGTCGCACAATTGTTCGAATTTAGCGCGGGTCAAAGTTTTTACCAGGTGCTTTGGAATACCGTTCACCGGCATAATGTATGGCAGGTTGATTTCAGTCTGAGTTGAGCTCGACAATTCGATTTTTGCTTTTTCAGCAGCTTCTTTCAAACGCTGTAAAGCCATCGGGTCCTGACGCAAATCGATACCTTCGTCTTTCTTGAATTCGTCGGCCAGCCAGTTGATGATTTCCTGGTCGAAGTCGTCGCCACCCAGGTGAGTGTCACCGTCGGTTGATTTTACTTCAAATACACCGTCACCCAATTCAAGAATTGAAATATCGAAAGTACCGCCACCAAGGTCGAATACAGCGATTTTCATTTCGCGGTGCATCTTGTCCAAACCGTAAGCTAAAGCGGCAGCAGTTGGTTCGTTGATGATACGACGAACATTCAAACCTGCAATCTCGCCGGCTTCTTTGGTTGCCTGACGCTGTGAGTCGTTGAAGTAAGCCGGAACTGTAATAACAGCTTCAGTAACTTCCTGACCAAGATAATCTTCAGCGGTTTTCTTCATTTTCTGAAGAACCATAGCCGAAATTTCTTGTGGAGAATATTTGCGGTCTTCGATCACCACGCGAGGTGTGTTGTTGTCGCCCTGAACTACAGTATACGGAACCCGTTGTATTTCTTTGGTCAGGTTGGAGTAACTTTCACCCATCAACCGTTTGATTGAATATACCGTTTTGGCAGGATTGGTGATAGCCTGACGCTTTGCCGGATCACCTACTTTGCGTTCGCCGTTTTCAACAAAACCTACAATTGAAGGGGTTGTACGTTTACCTTCGCTGTTTGGGATAACAACAGGTTCGTTACCTTCCATAACCGATACGCACGAGTTGGTGGTACCTAAGTCAATTCCAATAATTTTTCCCATTTTATGATATTTTTTAAACTTGTTATTTCAATGATTTTTAAATACGAGCTTGATTATTCAATCGCTGTGCCACAAATGGGATCAGCTGAAATTTTGCAAATTTGGCATTCTGTGAATCTGGCACACGAATTTATTGACAGGATGCGTGACAAAAAGACAGCGAAAACAGTCGGAAGTCAGAAATAGAAAGCGGTGATTGTGTCTGTATTTTCAATTCTTCAAATTTTCAGATTATTGAATTACCGAATTATCAAAATTATTACCTTCATCCCATTATAAACCATAAACTATGAAAAATAAACCGTTGCAGGCAGTTCCACGCGAACGCCTTATTTCACTTGATGCACTTCGCGGATTTGATATGTTCTGGATAACCGGGGGCGGATATCTGGTTGCTGTTTTGGCAAAATATACCGGAGCCGGCTGGCTGAAGGTACTTGCCGATCAGATGGAGCATGTTGAATGGGCTGGTTTTCATTTCGAGGACCTGATTTTCCCTTTGTTCATGTTTATTAGTGGGGTCGCTATCCCATTTGCCTTACTTTCGAAGCTTGAGAAGAAGGTTCCGAAAGATGAACTTGCCAAAAAAGCAGTAAAACGAGGGTTGACGCTTGTTGTGCTGGGGTTTATTTATAATGGCGTATTTACCAACGGTTTTGAGAATCCACGGTTTGCAAGTGTTTTGGGCCAGATTGGGTTGGCTTATTTGTTTGCATCGCTTATCGTTATTTATTCAAAATCGTTTAAACAAAGGTTATATTGGCTGGGCGGTATCCTGGTCGGGTATGGAATCATTCAACTTTTAATTCCGGTTCCCGGAGTTGGTGCCGGTGTGTTAACTCCTGAAGGTTGTATTAATGGTTATATCGATCGCGCTATTCTGCCCGGACGACTGCACGGTAAGGTATTCGATCCTGAAGGGTTGCTGTGTATTGTTTCGGCTATTGCCATTACCTTGATGGGAACTGTGGCGGGCAATTTATTGCGCGATAAAGAAACCAACGATAATCAGAAAGTTAAAACCATGCTGATTATTGGGGCCTCATCGATTGTTGCAGCGTTACTTTTAAGCACTTTTTATCCAATCATTAAAAAATGCTGGACCTCGTCTTTTAATTTACTGGCTGGCGGTATCGGCTTTATCCTGATGGCTTGTTTTTATTGGATAATTGATGTAAAAGGCTGGAAAAGATGGTCATTCTTCTTCCGTATTATCGGTATGAATTCCATCTTTATCTATTTGCTTTACGATATGGTTAATGTTGGCGCCATCACCAAATATGTTCTTGGCTGGACGGTAGTTTGGGGTGATTTCGGATTGGTGGTAAACGTGATTGGCAGCATCATGATTGTTTGGTCGCTGCTCTATTACATGTACAAAAAGAATATATTCCTCAGAGTATAAAAACTGAAGATGCCGGTTCGAGAGAGCCGGCTTCTTTGTTATTGGGGATTTCTCTCAATAATGCCTGCCAAATAAGGATTTGCAATTCTTTAATTAGTACTTTTGTCGCATAATAGAATACAAAAGTATATGTCAGTTCATAAAGAGATAAAACGGGTAACCACCCATGTGCTTGCCGAAATGAAGCGAAATGGTGAAAAAATTGCCATGCTCACTTCGTACGATTACAGTATGGCCAAATTGGTCGATCAGGCTGGAATAGACATTATTCTGGTTGGAGACTCAGCATCGAATGTGATGGCCGGAAACGAAACTACTTTGCCCATCACGCTTGATCAAATGATTTATCATGGCAAGTCAGTGGTGAAAGCCGTGAATCGATCGCTGGTGGTGGTTGATATGCCTTTTGGAACTTGCTCAGGAAACCCGCTCGAATCGCTGAACGCTGCTATCCGGATTATGAAAGAAACCGGTGCCGATGCGCTTAAAATTGAAGGCGGAAAAGAAATAATAACTGATATCAAAAAGATTATTGATGCCGGATTGCCAGTCATGGGTCACCTCGGATTGATGCCGCAATCGATCAATAAATATGGAACTTACACTGTTCGGGCTAAAGAAGATGCTGAGGCCCAGAAACTGATTGACGATGCTCTCCTGTTGGAAGAAACCGGTTGTTTTGCCATTGTGCTGGAAAAAATTCCAGCTGAATTGGGAGAACGGGTTGCCAAAAGTTTGAAAATCCCTGTAATTGGCATTGGTGCTGGTGGGGGAGTCGATGGTCAGGTGTTGGTGATTCACGATATGCTTGGAATTTCGCAGTCATTTTCACCACGATTCCTCAGACGATATTTAAATCTGGCAGAAGAAATAAAAGGAGCTGTTGGTCATTACGTTCAGGATGTGAAATCGCAGGATTTCCCGAACGAAAAGGAGCAATATTAACTGTTGCATGATACGGGATGCGTGTTGCAAGTTTTTTAACCCGAAACCTGTAACTCTAAACTCGCAACATTTTCTGCTAAAAGCGTTTACCTTTACAAATAACATTATTACAAATGGAAATAATCTACGAAGACAACCATATCATTGCTGTCAATAAAGCGTGTGGCGAGATTGTGCAGAGCGATAAAAGCGGCGATGAAACGCTGATCGACAAAGTGAAAGAGTACGTTCGGGTGAAGTATAAAAAACCGGGAGAAGCCTGGCTGGGTTCACCGCACCGGCTCGACCGCCCAACCAGTGGAGTGGTTCTTTTCGCTCGTACAAGCAAAGCACTTACCCGCCTGAACGAAATGTTTCAGGATAAAGATGCCATGAAAAAGACTTATTGGGCAGTGGTTGATGTTCTTCCGGAAGAGGAGGAGGGTGTTCTGCACCATTGGCTGTTGAAAGACGAGGAGAAAAATAAGTCGCATGCCCACAACAAGGAGCGCAAAGGTTCGAAAGAAGCCGTTTTGCATTACAAGCATGTTGCATCGCTCAATAATTATCACCTGCTCGAAATCGATTTGAAAACCGGACGCCATCACCAGATTCGTGCGCAATTACATCGCATTGGCCTGCACATTAAAGGCGATTTGAAATACGGTGCTGCCCGCAGCAACGAAAATAAAGGAATTCATTTGCATGCCCGGAAGATAGAATTCATTCACCCGGTAACTAAATTGCCAATTAAGATTGTGGCTAAACCGCCTAAAGATCCGATCTGGAACGACTTGGTGCAGATTGATTACCTGAAAGAATAGTTTTGGGATACAGTCTTATCTGACTGTGAATTATCTGACGAAATATAGAATTCCATCTTTCTGCTGAAGGGTGGAATTTTTTGTTTGAAATTAAAAGTGGATTTCGGAGAAGCGTTTTCGTTTCCGGATATAAAATTGAAAAACAATGCTTCGCGGCAATCGTTTGGCCGGTGGTTTTAAATATCCGGCTTTTCGGGCCAGCTTTCGTTTCTGGTGAAGCTTTGGGAGCGAACAATAGAAATGATAGTGTGCTTTCAGAACACTGCGGATGCCGTTAAAATTGAATTCAGCAAGCAATTTTACGGCGGCGACTCCATCGAGAGCCATTCGCAGGAAAATAATATAAAAAAGCTGATCGGCCGGCAGATTTTTATATAACAGCCAAAGATTATTCCTGAAATTCAGATAAAGTTTTCTTGGACTTTCGTAAGGCAAACTTCCACCACCAACATGGTATACTTTACTTGCAGGAGTATACACGATGCGATAACCCCGATTTTTCAGGCGCCAGCACAAGTCAATTTCTTCCATGTGCGCCCAAAAGTCGGCATCAAAACCGCCCAATTCATGAAATAATTTTGCCCGGACAATGATACAGGCTCCGGTTGCCCAAAAGATGTCTGCCTGATCGTCGTACTGTCCTCGATCTTCCTCTATTTCATTAAAGATTCGCCCACGGCAAAACGGATAGCCGAACCGGTCGATGTAACCACCGGCAGCACCGGCATATTCAAAATGTGTTTTTTGATGGTAGCTGAGTATTTTAGGCTGAATCGCTGCAATTTCCGGATTGGTATCCATCAAACGCACTGGTTCATTTAGCCAGCTTTCGGTTACTTCCACATCCGAATTCAGGATAACGTAATAATCCGAATCTATTTGTTTTAGAGCTTCATTGTAGCCCAGGGCAAAGCCGTAGTTTTGTTTCAGGTCAAGGATTTCAATCTGAGGAAATTCCTGTTGCAGAATTTGTAGTGAATTATCGGTAGAACCATTGTCGGCTACCACAATGCGAACATTCTCGCCTTTACTGAAAGCGATAACCGAAGGCAAAAACTGTTGCAACAGTTTCGCTCCGTTCCAGTTTAAAATAACAATGGCTACGCGGGATGACATGCAATATTGAATTATGCCAGATGTTTATGAACTATACTGTAAAATTCATCAAAATAATTGGCATTGCAAGCAATCATTTCGCCGCCGAATAAATAGTTTTCGCCGCCGTTGAAATCACAAACTTTTCCGCCTGCCTGTTTTACGATGATAATTCCGGCAGCCACATCCCACGAGTGTAGCGCATGCTCGTAAAAACCTTCGAACCGACCGGCAGCCACATAAGCCATATCGGCTGCAGCAGAGCCTAATCGGCGCATCCCGTGCGAATTGCGCATGAAATAATTCATGGCTTCCATGTATTTGTCGAGCTTCGAAAAGTCGTAATACGGAAAGCCGGTGGCGATCAGTGAATCGGAGGTTTTTGAAGCACTCGAAACCTGAATTTCGCGTCCGTTCAGGTAGGCTTTGCTGCCTTTCCAAGCATAAAACATTTCGTTTAGGCTGATTTCATAAACCACACCCAAAATGATTTCCTGGTCTTCCATCAGCGCAATACTGACGCAGAATGGCGAAATACCGTGGATGTAATTGGTGGTTCCGTCCAATGGATCGATCACCCAGCGATATTTTTCGCCGTTGTCCTTAGCCGTTCCTTCTTCGGCAATAAATCCTGAACCAGGAAGGATTTCACGTAGTTTTTCAACAATGCGGGCTTCCGAAGTTTTATCGACATACGTTACCATGTCGGATTTTCCTTTGTGGATAATATCTTCAGAAGTAAATTTTTGTCTTTCGTCGTTGATGAATTGGCCCACTTCCCGTGCCAGTTCCTGAACTTGTTTGCAAAGTATTTCGAGATTCATATTTTCAGAGTTGTATTTGTTGTCGTATTTGTTGTTTGGTAATGACTTCCTTTCTCCTGTTTCCCTTTAACCCGTAACAGTTCCCCAGACGTTTCCGTTGGGCAAAATATTTCCAAGTTTAACCGGTATAATTTTGTTTTCCATCCCTTCCTGAAAACTGGTTTCCAAGCGGATATAATTGTCAGTAAAACCTGAAATCGTTTTTTTGTCCTTTTGTTCCTCAAATAAGACCGGGAGAATCAGGCCCAGGTGTTGCCTATAAAAGTCTTCCGTTTTACGATCCGACAATCCAATCAATCGCTGGGTTCGTTGTTTGCGCTCGTCAACCGGAATTACAGGTTTTATCTCCAGCGCTTTGGTTCCGGGGCGTTCCGAATAAGGGAATGCGTGCAATTGCGAAACATCCAGATCGGCAATAAACCGGTACGAATCGCGGAAAAACTCGTCGGTTTCGCCGTTCGTTCCGGCAATCACATCCACGCCTATAAATGCATGCGGAAGTTCTTTCTTGATTTTTGCCACACGACTCTCGAACACATCGCGTTTATATTTTCGTTTCATTAAGGCCAGTACATCGTTTGATCCCGACTGAAGCGGCAAATGGAAATGAGGCATGATTCGTTGCGATTGCGCTGCAAATTCGATGATTTCATCAGTCAGTAAATTGGGCTCGACTGAAGAAATTCGGATGCGTTTCAATTCATCAATTTTATCGAGTTCGCGCAGAAGGTCGATAAATTCTTCGCCGGTTGATTTGCCGAAATCGCCAATGTTCACGCCTGTCAATATGATTTCGAGTGTGCCTTTGGCTGCTATTTCGCGAGCTTCGGCCACGGTGTTGGCAATGCTGTCGTTCCGGCTGCGACCACGTGCAAACGGAATCGTGCAATAGGTGCAGTAATAGTCGCATCCATCCTGAACTTTCAGGAAACTGCGGGTACGGTCGCCATACGAATAGGCATGAAAATAATTGCGGATTTCTTTTGGCTTGTGAATATATATTTCGGTTTGTTCCTTTTTGCTGAGGTTGCCAAGGTAATCAGTGATGTTTTGTTTTTCTGACGACCCAATAATCAAATCGACACCATCAATTTTTTGAATGGTCTCGGGTTGAAGCTGGGCATAGCAACCGGTTACAATTATCAAAGCTTCAGGATTTTTTCGAACAGCCTGACGAATGATATTGCGGGTTTTTTTGTCGCCCTCTGCGGTTACCGAGCAGGAGTTGATTACCACGGTGTCAGCGTTTTCAGTAAATTCAACCCGTTCAAATCCCAACTCCTCAAAGCGGCGGGCAATGCTCGAAGTTTCCGAGAAATTAAGCTTGCAGCCAAGGGTGTAAAATGAGGCTTTTTTGCCTAAATATTCCATTAAAGTCTTTCCCATCATCTGATAATCAGGCCGCAAAAATAAGAAAAATGTATGGTTGAGCCACTATGGCACAAAGACACAAAGGTTAAATTCAAATCAAAAGACCTTAACTTAGTTTATTATCATTGTTTTAAAAAGTAAAACACAGATTCCTCAAAATTTTAATCTGTGTAAATCTGAGGAATCTGTGGTGTAAATAGTTCTTAATTAAAGTAAGTCGCTGGCCAGTTCTGCCAGGTAGCTGCGTTCGCCTTTTACCAGGTTCACATGCGCAAAAATCTCATGATCTTTCATTTTTTCTGTCATGTAGGCCAACCCGTTCGACTTCATATCCAGATACGGCGAGTCGATTTGCTGCAAGTCACCGGTGAAAACCAATTTGGTGCCTTCTCCTGCGCGGGTGATGATGGTTTTTATCTCGTGCGGAGTCAGGTTTTGTGCTTCGTCAATAATGAAATACGAGTTTGACAAACTACGTCCGCGAATGTATGCCAGTGGTGTAATAATCAATCGTTCGTCTTTCAGCAATTCCTCAATTTTTTGGTATTCCATGCTGCGCGGGTTGTAATTATGCTTGATGACTGCGAGGTTATCAAACAGTGGTTGCATGTACGGATTGATTTTTTCCTGCGCATCGCCCGGTAGATAACCCAAATCGCGGTTGCTTAGGGCAACAATAGGGCGGGCGAGAAGGATTTGTCCGAAACTTTTGTGTTGCTCCAATGCGGCGGCTAAGGCCAGCAAAGTCTTACCCGTTCCGGCTTTCCCGGTAAGCGCAACCAGTTTAATGTCTGGATTAAAAAGGGCATCGAGACTGAATGTTTGTTCGGCATTTCGTGGTTTTATGCCGTAGGCCGTTTTCTTTTCCACGCGCGCCATTTTTTTTATTCCTCCGTCGTAGCGCCCCAAAACACTTGCCTTTGGCGACTTTATAATGAAATACTCGTTGATTTCCGGAGTTTGCTCAAGCCCCATTACTTCGATGGGTAGTGAATTTTCGTTGTACAACTTTTCAATTAGTGTATCATCGAAATCGGCCAGCTCAGTTACGCTTTTGTTCAGATGCTGAATATCTTTTACCTTGTCATTATAGTAATCTTCAGCCTGAATTTTAAGTGATTTAGCCTTCATTCGCAGGTTGATATCTTTCGAAACCAGGATAGTTGGCCGATCAGGATATTTTTGTCCGATGTGCATGGCAATTGCCAAAATACGGTGATCGGGAATGTCTTCTTTGAACGATTGTTTCATTTCCTCCGGCATCGGTTTGCCGGTTTCAATAATCAGCTTTCCCTTGTCTGCGCCTAGTTTTATGCCTCCATTGAACAGTTTGTCGCCAACAATTTCGTCAAGCTCACGCACAAATTCGCGTGCCTGAAAGTTGATAGGGTCGTTACCTCGTTTGAATTTATCAAGTTCTTCCAAAACGGTGATCGGAATTACGATGTCGTTATCCTGAAACTGATAAATGCTGGTATGATCGTGCAGAATCACATTGGTGTCCAGAACGAAAATCTTAGTTTGTTTTTTCTTCGCCATCGCCGTAATCTTTAAGGTTTCTCTAAATTTAGGAAAATATGTAAGGAAAAAGCCTGATTCAGGCTACTTTTGCTACTGATATTTTTAAACGAAACAGTGTTCATAAGTTTCTTTTATTATGAAATCATATTCCGAAGTTTTAGATTTTCTGTATAGTCAGTTGCCTATGTTTCAGAGAACTGGCCCGGCGGCCTACAAAGATAGCCTCGACAATACGTTTCGGCTCGATGAAATGTTTGGGCATCCGCACCGTTCGTTTAAAACCATCCATGTGGCAGGCACCAACGGAAAAGGGTCGGTTTCGCATATGCTGGCCTCGGTTTTACAGGGAGCCGGATACAAAACGGGATTATACACCTCGCCACATTTGAAAGATTTTCGCGAACGGATTCGTGTAAACGGAGAATTGATTGCAGAAGATGCGGTGGTAGATTTTGTCAAGGCTTATCAGAAAAAAAATGAAAATGAGAAACTCGAACCTTCGTTTTTTGAGTTGACAGTTTCAATGGCATTCGATTATTTCCGTACAATGCATGTTGATGTGGCAGTAATTGAAGTTGGCCTTGGCGGACGGCTCGATTCGACCAATGTCATAACTCCTGAAGTTTCGGTAATCACCAACATCAGCTTCGATCATATGAATTTGCTGGGTGATACTTTACCGAAGATTGCGGTGGAGAAAGCCGGAATTATCAAATCAGGAATTCCTGTGGTTGTGGGTGAATCAAACCCGGAAACGGCTCCGGTTTTTATTGAATTTGCTGAACAGCTGGGTGCTCCGATCTTATTTGCTGATCAGGAATATGCTGCAGATTATTCCATGTTGACCATCGACGGTAAACAGCGCCTGAACATTCAGAAGAATGGACAATTGCTTTATTCAGGACTGAAACTGGATTTGCTTGGAATTTATCAGCGTCACAATGTTCCCACGGTTTTAAAAGCAATTGATGTTTTGAACGAAAAGGGATGGAACCTGACGGAAGAAATTATTCGAAAAAGCTTATTGAATGTAATTGGAAATACCGGATTGCTCGGACGCTGGCAGATTATCGGGCACAATCCGCTAACGGTGTGTGATACTGGTCATAACGAAGCCGGAATTCGCTTGGTTGTTGAGCAGATAAATCAAACGGCGTGGAAAAACCTTCATATGGTTATTGGTATGGTGAACGATAAAGATCAGACGAAAGTTTTGTCGTTGTTACCTTCCAGTGCAAAATATTATTTTACAAAAGCAGCATTGCCCCGCGCGACCGAGCCGGAAGAACTTTTGGCTAAAGCGGAACCTTATGGATTAAGGGGAAATTGTTATCCAACTGTTCGCCAGGCACTTTCTGCAGCCCTTGCAAATGCTGGGGAAAACGATCTGGTGTTTGTTGGTGGAAGCACTTTTGTAGTTGCTGAAATTTTGTGATTTTTTTTCACAGAAACGCTTGCAGATTTCAAAAATGGCTATATCTTTGCAACGCTTTTAAAAACAAAGCGCGTTCACAAAAACACAAATAAAGAGGGCGATTAGCTCAGCTGGTTCAGAGCATCTGGTTTACACCCAGAGGGTCGGCGGTTCGAATCCGTCATCGCCCACGAAAAGAGGACAACGAAAGTTGTCCTCTTTTTTTGTTATTTACTTTCTCCAGCTTTAAATGTAGTCCATGGCTGTGTCGGACGGTCTTTAAGCAAACCGGTCATCCAGTCATACTGTGGATGTTTTTCCAGAAAGTCTTTTGCGTTGAATGGCAAGCCACAGGCGCTGCCCCATCGGGCAACAAACGACATTTCTTTTGCCATTTTTGCGTCGATTACTTTGCCGTCAAGTGTTCCCCCGGGACCAAAAGGTGCCCCAATACCTGATGTCTGATCATCGAGTTCCCAATGTGCGCACAAAGTTCTTCCATCGGGTTTAGTCATATTTAAATAAGTGTCATAATGATCGGCTTCGAATACTTTTGCAAGTTCCAGATTTATTTTACCTGTATTTTCCTTCATTAATTGTTTCCAGCGAACCCGGCGCGCAATGGGCGATATCTTAATGTTTGTCTCTTCCATTTTTGTTTCGAAGCGCAGGATTTTCAGATTTTCAGCAACATTAGATCCAATAAAATAACCATCCTTTTTTTTCTCGAAACCAATATACTTCAGACCAAGCTCAAGTCTGGCGATCTCATTTGTATTGATGTCTCCAATCAACCAGGCATTTGCATATCCTCCATTGTTGCCCTTTTTCATGATCTCACACCATTCGTCTATTGTTGAAGCGTATTGTGTGGCATGACGCATTCGCGCAAATTCAGGTTCTCCTTTTTTATCAAATGGGAAAAAACCACCAATGGTTGTTTCAGAGCCAACCAGTCCTGCGCTTGTTACAAAAAAGTCTGTAGCACTATGAATATAACCGGGTAACGATTGCCATAGAATACTATAGCCATTCAATGGTTTTATATCCATTATGACGTTGCAAAATGGACTGCAATAGTCGCTCATTGTGTTGTGCGCCAATATAATATTGCCATCTTTAGTCATGTTCCCGGTCGCGATAAACGAACTGCAACCATCTTTTTTCGGTTCCGGTGAATTGGGTGAAACCGAATCTTTTACAGTTGGCCACCAATACCCAATTAGTTCAATCGAACCGTTGTATGCAACCATTTCATCTTTTGATGTTTCAACACCTGCCGCTTTCATTCCTTTTACCATACCGTCAATTTCTGTAATGTTTTCAGTGTCAACTTTGGGAGTGAACATTTTGCTACTTTTATCAACCAGCCATTTCCAATCCATAGCTGTTTGATAATGCCAGGATTCTTTCAATACTCTGAGTGATTCATTAATTTCATTGGCTAATAAATAGCCATGCTGAAAGCCTCGTTCTTCAGGAGAACCTTCAATGTGCAGATAAATCCATCCGTTTTTTTCGTGACGATTTGCTTTTGATAGCCATGTTTGTTGCTCGCTGGTGAGCTGGTCCTTCGACTGACCTTGAACGGCTATCGGCCAAATGAAAGCTGATAAAATCAAAATTACAATTAATTTCATAGCATGACAGTTAAAGGTTAATAAAGGATTTATAGACTAAGTTAATAAAATTCAATGAGTTATTTAGTGTCAAAATGTTAGGTTTGTTGTTTTGAATCAATGAAGTTGATGTTTCATTTAGCTTTACTCGATAGTTGCCCGATCTTCGTTTCAATGTTCTGCCTAAGTCGGACAAATCGTATATCTTTATGCGCCCAAATCCGAAGCAATGCATTTGGCATGCGCTATGTCAACGTAATAATTATCAATGTTTTGATAGAGAGATATCCATATAAAGCGAATTGAATAGAGATCAAGGAGCAAAATAAATATCAATGAATTAACACGATTCCCATATATGAAAAGACTTTTTGTTCTGTTGATTGTCATCAGCTTTTTTTACAAGGCTGAAGCTCAATATCTGGTTGGGGCAAAGGCTTCCGATTTAATTCCAAAACCAACGCTTTGCAATGATTTGCCGGGATTTTTTGAAATTCAGCCGGAGAAAACCATTTACGCCTCGGTTGAATTTACCGAAGCGGCTAATCTTTTGGCCGAACTGTTGCACGGCGGAAACAAGATTACCGGACAGGCCAACAAGGCAGCAATCATTTTTACAAAAGCAAACCCCAACGAAAAACTTGGTGCAGAAGGATACAAACTGAATATTTCGTCTGAAAAGATTGCAATTACTGCCGAAACTGTGCAAGGAGCCACTCACGCGGTATTCAGTATTTTACAGTTGCGCTTTTTGCAAGCCGATCAGTCTAAAATTCCCTGTGCCGTGCTTACTGATACTCCTCGATTTGGCTATCGCGGAATGCATCTCGATGTTTCTCGCAATTTCTTCCCGGTGAGCTTTATTAAAAAGTATATCGACCTGATGGCGCTGTACAAATACAACACATTTCACTGGCATTTGACCGATGGGCCTGGCTGGAGGCTGGAAATCAGGAAATATCCGGAGCTCACTTCAGAAGCAGCTTTTCGTACCCATCAGAAATGGACCGACTGGTGGAAAACCGGTCGCAAATACTGCCACGAAGGTGACCCGACAGCTTATGGCGGCTACTATACGCAGCAGGAGGCTCGCGATATCGTAGCCTATGCTTCCAGGCGCGGTATAACTGTCGTTCCAGAAATTGAGATGCCAGGCCATTCAGATGAGGTGCTTGCTGTTTTTCCGGAACTTTCATGTTCCGGGAAACCTTATCAAAGCGGAGAGTTTTGTATCGGTAACCCTAAAACCTACACTTTCCTTGAGGATGTTTTAACTGAAGTGATGTCGGTTTTTCCGTCAACGTATATTCATATTGGTGGCGATGAGGCAAATACCAAAGCATGGTCGCAGTGCGAGAAGTGCCAGAAACTGAAAAAAGACCAAGGCCTGAAAGATGAACACGAATTACAGGCATACCTGATCAAGCACATTGAGAAATTTCTGAAAGCACACGGGCGAAAACTGCTTGGGTGGGACGAGATTGTTGACGGTGGTTTGCCTGCCGACGCCACTGTTATGAGCTGGAGGGGAATGAGTGGCGGAATAAAAGCAATTCAGCAGGGGCACGATGTGGTGATGACGCCTGGCGAAACTTACCTCGATGCCTACCAAAGCGATCCGGCGACTCAACCCGAAGCCATTGGCGGATATTTACCCATCAACCGGGTTTATAACTTCGAGCCGGTTCCTGAAGGCCTGACAACCGATCAGGAGAAACATTTGCTGGGAACTCAGGCCAATCTTTGGACCGAATATATGCCAACCACTTACCAAGTTGAATACATGGCTTGGCCAAGAGCACTGGCACTGGCCGAGGTGGCATGGAGCAAAAAGGAATACCGGAATTTCGACGATTTTCAGCGCCGACTTAACGCACATTACCTTTTGTTGCAGCGAATGAATGTGAATTATTATCGGCCCTCGGGTTTCCTGACCATTCTGGCACAACCTGATTACGGAAAGCAGCAGAACAAGATCAGTATTCAAAGCGAGCAATATAAGCCGGAAATCAGGTACACTACTGACGGGAGTATACCTACCGTCGAATCGGTATTGTACACCGAACCCTTCTATACTTCAGGAAGAACTGAGATAAAAGCGGCTATTTTTAAAAGCGGAGAGCAAGCAGGAGGTGTGGCCTCCAATGTGGCCGATTATCACAAAGCAATTGGGAAGAAGGTGACCTTTAATAAAAAATGGAGCGATTCGTATCCGGCTCAAAATGAACTGACGCTGACGAATGGAGTGCGAGGTTCGTTGAGTTATGGCGACAAACAATGGCTGGGATATCTCGAAGATTTTGATGTTACAATCGATATGGAATCTGTGCAGCCTATATCTTCGGTTTCAGTAAAATTTATGCATCAACCCGGGCCTGGCGTCTTTCTGCCGGGATATGTGGAACTGCAATTTTCTGATGACGGAAAAACATTCACTACAGTTCAGAAACAAACACATGATTTTAACCCTGAAAATAAGGAGTTGGGATTTAAAACTTTTGAGTTTAATTGCAACAATCAGCCCACCCGATACATCAGGCTTATTGGCCCCAATGTGATGAAAGGATTCATGTTTGTCGATGAAATCGTTGTTTATTAGAAATATAGAGGATAATTATAAAAAGAGAGGATAACATTTGTTATCCTCTCTTTGCTTAAAAATATTTTTGATCCTCTCAATACTCCGAATTCCTTCCCGAAGCTTTTATCAATTCGCTCAGCAGTTTATTAAAATCATGAGCTTTTTGCAATTCTTCAATGCTTTGTTTCATCCGGAAACGCCATTTGTGCCGCACGTTGGCCGGGTAATTGATCTGCTCGGCCTGGGTTTTTTCCCACCTGAAATTACTGTCGATAGCTATGAAATCCTGAATGGGGATTGTTACCCACATCGCCGGAGAATAAAGGTGTTGAGTGATGATTTGCTGACAAAGCCATGGTTCAGCAAAATAAGGTGCCTGTCCCGAATTTCCCAGTTCAATATTGAAAAATAGCTGTGTCTTTTCCCGGTCTTCTTCCCACCAGCCACGGATGGTCGACATATCATGTGTAGAGGTGGTGCAAACTGACAGATAAGGCGCATCAGCCGGGTGAGCAAATTTTATTTTCGGATTTTTGGGCATCCGCTGAATTTCGAGGCTCAAAATACCCAGTTCTTTCATTGCTTTGGGCACACATTCGGGAATCATGCCTAAATCTTCGCCGCAAACCAGCATGTTGCCCACTGCAACAATAACAGGCAGCTTTTCCATTCCTTTTTGGTACCAGAAATTCTCGTGCCGTTTATAAAAATAATCGAAATAGACTCCGTTGAGCTGTTCTTTCGTCCAGTCGTCGAGTTCGGCAAACGAGCTGGTTTTTTGCATGGTAATACGCGGGTGCCATTGGTCATCGCCTGTAGACACGAACAAGACATTGGCAGCCAGATCAAACAACCCATTCCTGATTTTTCTGCTCTGTTCATCCAAATCCTCTTCTTCAACATTCTTCAGAAAATATTGATTGATTTTCTGTTGAGTGCTGAACTCATCCTTTAGCTTGTAATGCCAGTGTCCCAAATCATCCAGAAAATCATGAACGACCTGATCGGTTTGTTCTCCGAATAAAGCTTTCAGCAGGTGATGGCGAATATATGGTTTTGTGAAACGTTCGTGGTTAAAGTACAATCCGTATTGTCCGATCTCTTTGGCTGACAAGGGAAGCGCCGGATTAAAATGTCCCAGCAGGGCTTCAACGGCATCCGACGGAACTTCCCATATACGGAAGAATCCCAGGATGTGGTCGATACGATAAGTGTCAAAATAATCTGCCATCTTTTTCATCCGTTTAATCCACCATTGATAGCCGTCTTTAGCCATTTCGTCCCAATTGTATGTAGGGAAGCCCCAGTTCTGACCTTTTACTGCAAAATCGTCGGGTGGGGCGCCGGCCTGACCATTCAGGTTGAATAAGTGCGGTTCGGTCCAGGCTTCCACGCTGTTCGGGCTGACGCCGATCGGGATATCACCTTTCAGGATAATGCCGTTTTTGCGGGCGTAGTTTGCAACTTCTTTCAATTGCTTGTCGAGGTGATACTGGATGAAATAGTGTACCGCAATGTGTTCCCAAACGGGCGATTCGGGCGAGCAAAGTTTTTCAATTTTTGCCGGATTGTAATGGCTGTATTCGCCCCAGGTGCGGAAATCAGGCGATTTTAGTTTGTCGCGCAGGTAAACAAATGCAGCATACGGAACCAGCCAATCTTTATTGGCAGCAAAAAACTGTTTATAATCTTTTGTTTTGAATAGCTTTTCACCATCCTGATCGAAAATCAACTTGTAGTAAAGCGATTTGTGCCGAAGAACTTCAGGATAGTCGACTTCGGTTTTTTCGTTGAGCGATTTTTGTAATGCTGTATATTCGTTCATTAGTTTTTGGTCGTTCAGCGGACCAATATTTTCCAGGTTCAGGTAAAGCGGGTGGAGCGCCATTACCGAAATCGATTTGTAAGGGTACGAATCGAGCCAGTTGTGGGAAGCAATGGTTTCGTTCACCGGAAGAACCTGGATCATTTTCAGTCCGACTTGCTTTGCCCAATCGATAAAATCAAACATATCATTGAATTCGCCAACGCCAAAGCTGTTTTCACTTCGGAGCGAAAAAACCGGAACAGCCACCCCGGCACCCTTCCACAATCCAATTGGGTAGCGAAAGGCATGATCGGTTTTCGAGTAAATAAATGGAGAATCGGGCGCTGCAATCACTTGAAGGTGCCGATCAGGTCCTTCTTCGAGGGTAACGGCTTCCTGTTTTTCGATGTCCCAGATTCCGTATTTGTACTGAAGGGGAAACTTCAGTTTTGAAATGTTTAACTGACCAGCCCAGAGCGGAAAATCGTCGCCACATTCCAGCAGGAATGCTTTTTTGTGATCCCAGTTTCCCAGTTGGGCCTGATTTCCAAGGATGCAAACTTTAAATCCTGAAGTAATCCGGGGAACTTCTATTTTTAGCTGAAGTATCTTGTCGACATCAATTTCTTTAACCTGAGCTTTGTTTGAATTCGGATTCATAATAACATTCAGAAATGATGCTGAGTAAAGCGCTTTTTCCTCAGCCGGCGGATTACGCCACAAATCTTCGATTATCATTTCTTTTGTCTCGTTGGCTTTCAGGTCGATGAAGTGATTGCTTCCCCATTCCCAAACCTGGTAGCCCGATTCGGCTTTCATCAGGTATTTGTATTCAATCCGTCCCTCTTTTTGGCTGGTACTTACCGAAAGTTTCCAGAAACCATTTTCATGGTAATTCATTTTCAGTGCCTTGCTCACATTCCATTGTCCGAGCAATTTTGACGAACCAACAATGTAGATTTCTTGTCCGGGGATGGTTTGGTAATGAATGGATAAGGTAATTTTCATGATTCAGAGTTTTTTTGTGTTATTGAAGGCGTTGAGCCCGAAACCTAGATTGATACTGAAAAGTTACGAAAAATTGTTTCAGTGATTTCATTTAACCACCGAAATATTCCACAGGTTCATGAATTGGTTGTGCCTGCGAAAATGGTTGTAGTCCAGAGTTTGAGCACAATGTGTAAAATCAGGACAGATCAGGACAATGTTGTTGCCTGTCTTTTTTCTTTTTGATTACATTTGCTGCACTGATATTAAAACCAACCAATGAACAAATTTATCTCAATTTTTGCCGGTTCGTTGCTGCTTATGGCTTCCTGCGCCGGACCAACCACAAAACCACAGGATCAGGAAGAACGCCTGACCGACTTTGTTGATCCGTTTATCGGAACCGGCTTCCACGGACACGTTTATCCGGGAGCCGCTTACCCGTTCGGACAAATTCAGTTGAGTCCCGACAACGGCACTCAGGGCTGGGACTGGTGCTCGGGCTACCATTATTCCGACAGTATTGTTGCCGGATTCAGCCATTTACACCTTAGCGGAACCGGAATTGGCGACCTGGCCGACATTTCGTTCCTGCCGGTAACTTCTGAAGTTACTTTTCAGAAAGACGAAAAGAATCCTGATTTTGTAAAACGCTATTCCGGCAAATACAGTCATGCTGAAGAAAGTGCAAAACCGGGTTATTATGCTGTAACGTTGAAAAACAATGGGGTGAACGCCGAGTTTACCGTAACTGAACGTGCCGGATTGCACCGTTATTCGTTTCCTGAAGCAGGCGAAAAGAACCTGATCATCAATCTGGGTTTTGCCATCAACTGGGACAAACCGTACCAAACTTCGCTGAAAGTGGTCGATGATAAACTGGTAACCGGAGTTCGTTTGTCGAATGGCTGGGCCAAAGATCAGCATGTATTTTTTGCCGTTCGTTTCTCTTCACCAATCACCAAATCGGTGATCGAAAATGTTGGCGGAGATGCCCGCACAGTGGGTGTTTTCAGCTTTGGCGAAAAACAGGTATTGGCCAAAGTGGGCATTTCTTCCGTAAGTGTTGAAAATGCCATTGCCAACCTCGATGGTTCGCTGGCCGGATGGGATTTCGAGGCTATCGCACAGGCTGCTTCTGATGCCTGGGAAAAAGAATTGGACAAAATCCGCATTCAGTCGAACGATAAAGATCAGAAAACGATTTTCTATACTTCGCTTTACCATACCATGGTAGCCCCGGCTTTGTACTCCGATGCCAACGGCGAATTTAAAGGCGTGAATGGCGAAACGCAGAAAGCCGCAGGTTATAACCGCTATACCGTATTCTCGTTATGGGACACCTATCGCGCGCTGCATCCGCTGTTTACTTTAACGCAGCAAGCCCGTGTGAACGACATGGTGAAAACCATGCTCGACCACTACAAACAAACCGGCGTACTGCCCGTTTGGGAGCTCGAAGGCAACGAAACCTGGTGTATGGTGGGTAATCATTCCATTTCAGTGGTTGCTGAAGCTATCTTGAAAGGTTTTGGCGATTTTGATGTGCAACTGGCTTTTGAAGCCATGAAAGCTACTTCGATGGCTGACCGCGACGGAATGGGTTTTCATGATAAATTGGGATATATTCCTGCCGATAAAATTCAGCAATCGGTGGCTAAAGCCGAAGAAGTTTGTATCGACGACTGGGCGGTTGCAGCAGTCGCTCAAAAATTGGGCAAGACTGAAGATGCTGCTTATTTCTCCAAACGTGCCCTGAATTACAAGAATTACTTTGATAAAGAAACCGGCTTTATGCGCGGAAAACTGAGCAATGGCCAATGGACTTCACCGTTTGATCCGGCTTACTCAAAACACGAAGGAAGCGATTATACCGAAGGCAACGCCTGGCAGTATTTGTGGTTGGCTCCGCACGATGTGAATGGCCTGATTGAATTACTTGGAGGTAAAGAACCTTTTGCCCAAAAGTTGGAAGGCTTGTTCGTAGCCGAAGGTGTTAAAGGAGAAAATGCTTCTCCTGATATTTCAGGCCTGATTGGAAGTTATGCGCATGGTAACGAGCCTGGCCATCATACCACCTTCCTGTTTAATTATGCCGGAAAAGCATGGCGTACGCAGGAACTCAACCGTAAAATTCAGACAGAAATGTACACCACCAAACCCGATGGCTTGTGCGGAAACGAAGATTGCGGACAGATGTCGGCCTGGTACGTGTTCAGTGCAATGGGTTTCTATCCTGTAAATCCTTCTGAGTTGCAATACCAGTTTGGTTCTCCAATTGTTCAGGAAGCCAAAGTTGAAGTAGCTCCGGGCAAATTCTTTACGATGAAAGCGCCGTTGGCTTCGAAAGAAAATAAATACATTCAGGCAGTAACGCTGAACGGCCAGGAATTGGATCGGACTTACATCACTCACCAGGAAATTCTGGATGGCGGAACCCTTGAGTTCACCATGGGAGCGCAGCCGAACAAAGAGTTGTTTAAATAGTCACAGTTTGCAGCTGCAATAACTAAAAAGGGATTTCATCTTTTCACGAAGATGAAATCCCTTTTTTTGCTATTGACTTTTAAATCCGCCATAGACGATTTTCTGGCTGTCATTGGAGAAAATGGAGTCGTCCTGCGTAACCTGAACCCGCCCTATGCGGTTTTTTTTGTGTCCTGCGCAGCAGGACGGGTCGCCCCCTCTGCAGGACGACCAAAAGGTTGCGCAGGACGGTTTCCCCCCTCCGCAGGACGGCGAAAAACTACCGCAGAACATATCCCCCCCCTCGCGCAGGACGATGAAAAGTATGCGCAGGACAGTCTCAGGTTGCGCAGGTTGCGGGTTCCCCGAATTTGGAGTCGTACCGGTTTCTTTACTTTTCCTGATAAACCCGCACGTAATCCACTTCGTAACGGATTGGGAATTTTGATTGATCAGGATTGCCGCCATTTCCGCCAATAGCCAGATTAAGCAGCAGGTAATGTGGTTGTTTGAATGGGTTGAACCCATCGGGATTAACCGTTTCGCTCAGTAAAGTGGTATTCAGCAATTCGTCGTCGAGGTAAAGTTTGATGGATTCCGATGTCCAGTCCATACGCCAGACGTGAAATTTTTTATGCCAGTTCGGATCTTTCTCTAAAAAGTGAGCATACGGAATGCGCTCCGTGTGCCATTTGGCCGAGTATTGTTTTTCGGTTCCCCAGGCGGCATTAGCTAAAATGGTCGGCTGATTGTCAACCCGATAAAATTCCATGATATCAATTTCGCCATTCGATGGCCATTGTTTTTCAACTCCTAAAGTCCAGATAGCTGGCCACGAGCCTAGCGCCGTATCAATTCGGGCACGAATTTCGAAACGTCCGTACATCCATTGCTTTTGACCGCGGGTGTTGATGCTGGCAGAAGTGTAATGAGCCGTTTCTCGGTTCTGGCGCCAGCTTGAGCTTCCGGCTTTAAAGTTCGGATTTGGAATTTCTTCGCGCCGTCCTTCAATCAGCAGAACGCCTTGGGCGCAATGGACATTTTCTTCCTGGTACCACTGCAATTCTTCATTACGAACAAATCCTTTTTCGTATTTCCAGCATTCAGGATTGGGTTTACCTGTTTGGTTGAATTCGTCGTTCCAGACGAGTTTCATGCCCGGAATTTTGCCAGGCGGATTGGAATCGGGCTGAGTAGGATCTTTTGTTTGGTTGAAGCCTGTAAGGCTCAGAAACGTCAATAGAAAAGCAAAAGTGAGGTTCTTCATAGGTTAGGTTAGTTATCGGAAAATAAAAACCACAGAGACACCAGAGCCTCTGGTTTTGAATTAGCTCGGTGTTCTCTGTGGTTAAAAACTTTATCAGTGATTATTCAATATTATTTCACCGGAATATTCTTCAGGGTTTCCACCAGGAAATCCCAGAATTTGCCGACCGATTCAATGTTTACTTTTTCGTCAGGGGAGTGCGGGAACCGAATGGTTGGTCCGAACGAAATCATGTCCCAGTTCGGGTATTTACCACCTAAAATACCACATTCCAATCCGGCATGGATAGCTTTAATTTCAGGAATACGGCCGTATTTAGCCTGATAAACCTGTTGCATGGTTTTCAGGATGGGCGATTCCATATTGGGTTTCCATCCGGGATATCCGCCGGTCAGTGTCACTTTTGCCCCAGCCAGTGTAAATACCGACTCCATGCGCGAACCAAGTTCAGCGCGTGCCGAATCGACAGAGCTGCGCATCAGGCAGGCAATACTAATCGTTTTTGTTTCGTTGTCTGATTTTACGATGGCCAGATTGGTCGAAGTTTCCACCAGTCCGGGCATGCTGTCGCTCATGCGGATAACACCGTTTGGAGCAGCAACAATAGCGTGAGTAAGGTTAATCTGTGTTTGTTCATCGATTAAACTGGCGGGCATTTCGGTTTTGGCCAGTTCAATTTTCAGGGTTGGCTCGGTAGCCGAAAGTTCGCGCTTGATGATAGTGGTCAATCCGGCAACCAATCCAACTAGTTTGTCGGCAGTGGCATACGGAACGGTGATTACACCAAAAGCTTCGCGCGGGATGGCGTTGCGGAGGCTTCCTCCGTTAATCGAAGCGAGTCGGGCACCACATACTTTGTAGGCTTCCTTCAGTAGGCGGAAGAAAATTTTGTTGGCATTTCCACGGCCCAAAATAATATCCATTCCCGAGTGTCCGCCTTTCAATCCGGTTACATTCAGTTTGAACGAAATGGACTCGGCAGGAACTGCAACTTCGGTAAAACTGAATTTGGCATTGGCATCTTCGCCGCCGGCACAGCCTACATACAATTCGCCTTCGTCTTCCGAATCCATGTTGATCAGAATGTCTCCTTTCAGAATTCCCGATTTTAGGCCATTGGCGCCGTCCATGCCGGTTTCTTCGGTAGCCGTAAACAATGCTTCAACTGGTCCATGGGCCAGGTCTTTCGACGCCAGAACGGCCATTGCAGATGCTACACCAATGCCATTGTCGGCACCCAGTGTTGTTCCGTTGGCTCGTACCCATTCACCGTCAATAACGGTTTCAATCGGATCGGTGGTAAAGTCGTGCGCTTTGTCGCTGTTCTTTTGAGGAACCATGTCGAGGTGTCCCTGTAAAATGACTCCCTTGCGGTTTTCCATCCCGGGTGTTGCCGGTTTGCGGATAATCACATTTCCTGTTTCATCCTGAAGAGTTTCCAATCCGAGACTTTTTCCGAAGTCGAAAATGAATTTGCGGATTTGCTCTTCGTGGTGCGAAGGACGCGGAATACGCGTCAGCTCGTAAAAATTGGCCCACACCTCGTTGGGCGTTAATTTGGTGATTTCGTTACTCATATAGTTGTTTTTAAAAAGAAATTCATACGCGAATATTCCGTTTCCCCGAACACTTATTCCTGCGGAATATTTAGTTTCTAAAGGTACAATTTAAACCGCTAGTTGTTTAAGAAACGAAACAATAAAAAACCTGCATTCACGAACAAGAATGCAGGTTTTCGATATAATAAATTCAGGAAATTTAATCCGCTGATTATTCTTTGATATTCGGCTTTTCAAGCCCGTAACCTTTTTTGCGGTCTTCGGCTTTCAGCAGCAATGCAAACCCGATAGCCAGGAATCCGAAGAAAGCAAAAATCAGCATCGGAATCATGTAGTTATATTGGGTAACAACCTGTTCTTTGCCATCAACTAATTTATTGATTGTTCCGGTAATGCAATATTTATCGAGCACAACGCCAATTAAAAGCGGAACGCCCATCAACCCCCAGTTCTGTACCCAGAAAGTCATGGCATAAGCAGTTCCCAGTTTGCTGTGAGGAATAATTTTGGCGATAGATGGCCACATGGCTGCGGGAACCATCGAGAAGGCAATTCCGAGCAGGATTACCAAACCAATGGCGATCGGGAAACTGTTCAGAGATGGAATGGAAAATAAAAGGTGAACACAAACCAGTAAGATCGATCCAAAAATCATGATTGATGCACCTTTCCCTTTTTTGTCGAAAACACTGCCAAATACGGGAGTAAGGAGCAAAGCACCAAAAGGCAACAATGCGGGGATATATCCGGCAAAAGTGTCAGAAATATCAAATTTCTGCACAATCATGTTGGTAGCATATTTGATGAAAGGGAAAACGGCAGAATAGAACAACACGCACAAAGTAGTAATATACCAGAATGCTCGGTTTCTGCCTATTTCGATAATATCAGCGAATTTAAACTCTTCGTCAGCAGCAACTCCTGCATCGGCATCTTCCTTGTCCAGCTTGCGGTCCATGAAGGTAAACAGGATAAAAACCAGCATACCAATACACAGGAAAACTAATGCAAGGAGAACGGGTGAACTAATGTCGCCTGTCATCCGAACCAAAGGTATTGGAGTGAACATGGCCAAAGCAGTTCCGATACGACCGGTTGAGGTATTTAACCCGATGGCCAGCGCCATTTCTTTTCCGCGGAACCAGCGTACAACCGCTTTGTTGGCGGCAATACCGAACATTTCGCAGCCTACTCCAAAAATGGCAAACCCGAATCCGGCAACTACCGATGATTTTGCAGATGAAGCAATGACCTGCCATCCCAAAATATTTAATTCAAACATTCCCTGAACGTGTCCGGAAATAGCCCAGTATTTAATAGCGGCGCCAATCAACATGATTCCGATGGAGAGGATCCCGGTAAAGCGAACGCCCATTTTGTCGAGGATCATTCCGCTGAACACAAGCATCAACAAAAACACGTTGAACCAACCGTATCCGCTGGTAAAAAATCCGTAATCGGAGGCCGACCACGATAAATTGGCCTGAAGCCTTTCCTGCAGCGGAGCCATGGCATCGGTTAAATAATATGCACACATCATGGTAAACGAAACCAATATGAGCACCAGCCATCGGGCAGTCTTGGAATCGCGTAAAGTCGCTTTAATCTCAGTCATGTTGAAAAGTGTTTTGTAAATTTTTTTGTGCGCTAAATATAAGAAAATATAGTTCAGTGAAACGACGACAAAGAGCAGGTAAAAAAAATCCCGGAAGTTTTCTCCCGGGATTTTCATCTGTTGTCTTTTTATCTATTTGTTTTCGGTTATGCTTTTAATGGCGCCTGTAGTTGGATAAAATTCCAGTTTGTAATTTCCATCGAGTAAATCTTCGGAAACTGGAGCTACTGATCCAAATTGGGCAATTGGTGCGCGGGCTCCTGCCAGTTGTTTGCTTCCGTCCAGAATGCGGATTTCGGCCATGCCAGGCATACGGTAATAAACCCCGCTTTTGCCGGCTTCAGGATTTGCTGAAGTGCTTAAAGTTCCTTGTTTGGAGGCCAGATTTTCATCTTTGGTAATTTCAATCACAATCGGGCGGCCCGATAAATCTGCTTTTGGCAAAACACCACGGTCTTCACTGTAACGGAAAAAAACTTCACCTTTGGCTGTTTTTTCGCCGGGAATGTAATCGAAGCTGAAATCGTATGTCTGTCTCGACGATTTGCCAATGAATAGAGCCAGATAATTTTCTTCCATTTTGCCCAATTCGTCTCGCATCACTTCAAAGGCTTTCCCATCAGGAAGTGGCTCGTCGTCGGCGTTAGTCAGCAAAGCAAAACGCGAATTCCGGAGGTTGAAAATAGTTTCGGCAGCCTCGGCAGCTTTCTGGTCCATATTTTTCGAAACCATTTTAAAACTTTTGGTCGAGTCGGCAGGGGAGTAGAAACTCCAGATTGACAAGTCAGTAAAATTCACACGGTTTTGCAGGTCTTTGGTCAGGAACGACTGAGTTTGAATGGCTGTTTCCTGGTTTTTTACATTGGAATTTATACCAACCAGAACACCGGCATCGGTGAGGCTAACCAACTGGGCAGCCTGTCCAAGTGCTTTACGCACCTGATCTGGATCGGGCTGGCTGAATGTTTCCAGACTCATTTCGTCGATGTTCCAACGATCGGCGTCGGTGGCCGGAGCGTTGTCTATTCCCAGCATTTTCTGAGCATACATCTGGAAAGGTCCATGCACAAAGCTTTCGCGTGTTGCTTTTACGTGGATTCGGATCCCGGTTTGAGGTAAAGAATAAACAACTCCTTCAATTGGCGCAGCTGCTCCCGAAGATGCTTTTCGCTTGTCTTCTTTTTGCGCAGTTACTATAGAAACTGAAAAGAGTATTAGTACTAAAGTTAAAATCGAAAATTTCATTGTTCGTTGTTTAAGTTGTTTCCAATTTTATTTTTCATCCGGAATTCGGTGGTATATTTCTCTTGAAATGATCCGGCTGATAGATTTAAAACCCAAAAGTAGCCAAAATATTATTCGAGATGCAGAAAAGCTTTACCCAGATGGCTTATTATGGTACCTGCAATTAGTGAATAGTGGCCAGTTTCGGTTGTGGCGAGGTCGCCGGCCAGTCCATGCAGGTAAACTCCGATCAGCGCAGCATCTTCGGCTGTATATTTCTGAGCCAGCAAACCTAGAATGATACCGGTTAAAACATCGCCGCTGCCTGCAGTTGCCATTCCGGGATTGCCAGTGCTATTGAAAAAGACTCTACTATCAGGAAAACTAATGCTTGTGTGAGCGCCCTTCAAAACGACAATGACATTGTTATCTGCCGAGAACTGTATTTGTTTTTGAAGCCGTTCATATGAGTTTGTTGAAGGTCCGGCTAATCGCTCAAATTCTTTCGGATGTGGCGTCAATATGGTATTTTCGGGTAAGAGGCTGTACCAATCCTGATTTTCTGACAAAATATTTAGCGCATCGGCATCCAAAACTAGCTTTTCAGGATTAGCCTGAAGTAAACTTTTCAAAGCTTTACAGGTTTCGGTTTTTTTATCGAGACCGGGGCCTGCGGCTATAGCAGAATAGGCTGACAAATCTGGCAATTCAGAAAAGAATGATTCTGAAGGATCGATTGAAATCATCGCTTCGGGGGCTGAATTTTGCATGATTTCGTACCCTCGTTGTGGCACATGGCTGGTTAATAACCCAACTCCTGAGCGCAACCCCGCTTTTGATGCGAGTACAGCAGCACCCATTTTTCCAAAACTTCCGGCAATCAGCAACGCATGACCATAGGTTCCTTTATGCGAGAACTTTCTGCGTTTTGTAATTTTTGCGGAAATGAATTCTTTGGTTAGGAAATACATGTTGCTTTCGGTTTGAGCAATGGCGTCAGGATGCAATCCAATGGGCAAGACCTTCCAATCACCAACGAATTCTTCGTTTTCAGCGAACAGGAAACTTATCTTTGGAAATTGAAAAGTGAGCGTGTAATTTGCCCGAACAATAGAGGAAAGATTATTTTGAGAATTGTCTTCTCCAAAAAGTCCGCTCGGTATGTCGATAGAAATGATTGTTGCACCGGATTGATTGATATTTTTTACAATTTTCGCAGCCAGTCCTTCGAGTGGTTTATTCAATCCTGAACCGAAAAGTCCGTCGATAACAATCGTTTCAGGAGAAATTTCGGGAATATCTTCTTCTGAATTGATTTTCTTCAGGATCACCTGATGCTGTTCCTCCAGCCGTTGCCAATTAATGGCCGGGTCGCCTTTCAGTGCTCGTCCGAAATCAGACAGGAAAACCATGCAATTCAAATTGCTCCATGCCAGCATTCGGGCTACGGCCAAGGCATCGCCGCCATTGTTGCCGGGCCCGGCAAACAGATAAACCGGTCTTTTGTGGTCGATATGCTGAACCAGCCAGTCGGCCACTTTAAACGAGGCCCGCTCCATCAGATCGATGGAAGCGATGGGTTCCAGCTTCATGGTTAGCTGATCAATTCCGGCAATTTGCGCGCACGTGAAAAGTTTCATTTCAACTAATTTTAACTCAAAAGTACAAAGTTTAAAACTAAAAAATTCTGTTTGCCAGTTCATTCGGTAACTAATTTATTGGAGCTGTTCGCTTATTTTTCGCATCAACTGATAATAGTCAAATTTTAATCTTTAAAAACTTAATTATATTTGTCAGTATTGCAAAAACTTACAACGAGTATTCATTAACTAAAACGATTTAATTATGCTGAAAGGACATCCCAAAGGGCTTATTGTGGCATTTTTTGCCAACATGGGCGAACGCTTTGGTTTTTACACCATGATGGCCATTCTGGTTCTGTTTCTACAGGTCAGGTTTGGTTTGACTGAAGAGGCTGCCGGCGACATTTACAGCTGGTTCTACTTCGGTATTTATGCTTTAGCCCTGGTTGGAGGGATATTGGCCGATTACACCAAAAAGTATAAAATGGTTATTTTCTTCGGAATTGCCATTATGCTTGCCGGTTACCTGATGCTGGCCATCCCCAAAATGTCGCTGACAATTACCGTGATCAGTTTGTTCGTAATTGCTTTCGGTAACGGTTTGTTTAAAGGGAACCTTCAGGCTGTGGTTGGTCAGTTATACGACGATCCGCAATACTCAAAGCTTCGCGACTCAGCATTTATGATTTTCTATATGGGTATCAATGTAGGTGCCTTTTTTGCTCCGTTTGCCGCTACCGGAATTCGCAACTGGTGGTTAAAAACCAACGGATTCCTGCACGACGGCAGTCTTCCGGCACTTTGCCACCAATACATTAACGGTACAATGACCGATTCGACCCAGTTTGCTGAGCTGGCTTCGAAAGCCAATGTAGCCGGGCCAGTAACCGATTTGGGCGCATTCGCACACAGTTATCTCGAGGTGTTTTCGCGTGGATATAATTACGCTTTCGGAATTGCTGCTGGTGCCATGATCATTTCAATGGTTGTATACATTTTGTTCCAGAAATTGCTTCCAAATAAGGAAAAACAAGTTCCGGCGAAAAAAGATAATGCTGCATCAACTCCAGCAACATCACTTGTAAACCCCATGTCGCTTATTTTTGCTTTTGGTGCAGCTGCAATTGTAACTATTGTTGCCGGTCTGCTCTTCAAAAACTTCGCTACCGGTGGAGCCTTTGGCTTGTTTGCGGCATTCGTAACCTGGATCATCATGATTTCGGACAAAGAAGAAAAACCAAAAGTAACTTCGCTGATTTTGGTTTTCTTCGTGGTTATTTTCTTCTGGATGTCGTTCCACCAAAACGGGTTGACACTTACCTTCTTTGCCCGCGATTACATCGTTAAAGAAGTTGGTCCGTTTACATTCCTTCTATTCAACATGTGGTCAATCCTGGCCGTAATTACTGCTATTGCCGGTTTATTTGTGATGATTGGCAAAGAAAAGACTTCTTCAACCCGACTGATTGGCGGTGCCATGACATTGATTGGCGGCGGTGCTTCGTATTATTTCATGAGTGGCAACGGCACTTCAAACGCTATTGCTCCTGAAGTTTTCCAGTCGTTCAACCCACTGTTTATTGTTGCTTTAACCACGTTGGTTATGGGAATTTTTGCCATGCTGAATAAAGCCGGAAAAGAACCTTCAACACCAAAGAAAATTGGCATCGGGATGATCATTGCTGCTGCAGGTTTTACGCTGGTTTTAATTGCATCAATTGGCCTGATCTCTCCGCATACACTGGCCGGACAGCCAGTGCCAGATTCTTCGCGCGTTTCGCCGTATTGGCTGGTAAACAGCTACCTGATTCTGACGGTTGCCGAATTGTTCCTGAGCCCTATGGGACTTTCATTTGTATCGAAAGTTGCTCCACAACGTTTTCAAGGTTTGATGCAGGGTGGCTGGCTTTTGGCTACCGCCGTTGGAAACAAACTTTTGTTTGTGGGTAGCTTCTTCTGGGGAAAACTCGAATTATGGGAACTGTGGCTCATTTTTATTACCTGTTGTTTGGTTTCAGCTGCATTTATTTTCTCAATAATGAAAAAGCTGGAGGCTGCAACGAAATAGTTTCGGAACAGATTCTAATCAAAATAGAAAAGAGCGGCCTTGGCCGCTCTTTTCATTAAAATATTTGTCAAGCTTTTTTTAAAGAGATCAACAAATCTGGGTTATTCCCACTTGATTGTCTTTGAATCGAGAGTTATAAACTGGTAATTGTTCCCTTTGTCAGTAGTTACACCAGTTTCATATTTCACCCCAAGCAATTCAACAACATAGTTGGTATTGGCTACAGGCGATTTTCCGGTTGCCCATCCTGAAGTTGTTGCACCAAACTCATACTCCACTTTATCTGACGCAAGAATTGTACTTTGGAATAAAAGCTCAGCCTTGTTCGCTGAATAGAAATTTACCAAATAAGCATCACATCCCGTAAGCTTATCCCAGGTGGTTTTAAGCTTTTGACTGGCCATAGCTGCTGTTTTAATTGCAATTGGAGCTAATTTTTCATCACCAACGACATCTTTAACTGTTATTTTCTCGTCGTTGGTTGACGTAACTTCAAAAGTATAATCGCCTTTTGTAGGTAGGGCAGCGGTGTAATCACCAGTTGCCATCTTAAATACATATTGACGCTTATCTGCAGTTGCTGTCAACTGGTAAACCTGAGGTGTAGTTCCGGGGCCTGTAACTTTAACCGACTTTAATTCATAGTTGGCTGTTGCATAAATAACAAGGCCATATCTTGTTCCCGCATCCGTTTTATTATCCTGAATAATAACATCGACTACCGCATTCAGTGGATCGGGGGTATCATCCTTATCACACGACACCATTGCAAGAACACTAAAACTCAAGACAAAAAGTCCCACAAATAAATTTCTAAACTTTTTCATTTTTAATTAATTTTGAATTGTTATTTGATTATTACCGGACTATTCCGGCTATTTTTGAAAAGAACCGTCCCCCACGGACGGTTCTTTTATTATTTGATGGCAAGAGATTGGCGAAGGTTGCGTCCTGTAAGGCAAATCTGTTGGTTTATTCTGCCAGTACAACACTTAAACGCTATCTGATAGTGATTTAATTTTCCGGGGAGTTATTTAAAACTTGTTCGATTGTTCTCTCAGAAACAAATATAAATAGGAGGTGATAATTTTAAAAGCTTTTGTTCCGTGCCGGACAAAATCAATCAGCCAATAGCTATTTCTTCTACCCAAATTTTTTCCCTCCGGGAAATTAAAACAGTCACTAAGAATTTCTCATTATTTTACGTTCATGCCTGCATGATTCATGAAATAGTTTTCTATAATTTTTAATTTTTCCAAAACTCGGATTCCTGCATTTGAATTAGTAACCAACAAATAAAAATTATACTTTTGAAGAAAAGAATCAGCTACTTTTCAATGTTCTTTCATCTTCGAAATACTTATTATGCAGGCTAAGTTTCTCAAAATATGGTGTTTTTTTTCGATCCTTTTGGCTTCAGTTTCATGCACAGTTCATCCGGCAAAAGATAATCCGCCAAACTTTCAGCCATTTTTTGAAGAATACGGAGTAAAGGGATGTTTCCTGCTTTACGACCTTAAAAACGATATCTATCAGATATACAATTCGAATCGTTGTGAACAGGGTTTTTTGCCGGCTTCAACGTTTAAAATACTGAATTCGCTGATCGGACTTGAAACCGGTGTGATTACTGATGAGAATATGGTGATTCCCTGGGATGGCGAAACACGCACGGTTGAGGAATGGAACCGTGATCATACTTTTGCATCGGCTATTCAGTATTCGGTTGTTCCATATTTTCAGGAAGTGGCCCGAAGAATTGGTCCTGATCGAATGAAGGAATATGTGGATGATGCCGATTTTGGCAAAATGGATATTTCGAAAGAAACGATCGACAAATTCTGGCTATGGGGCAATTCGCGTATTACACCCTGGGAAGAGATGAATTTTATTCTTCATTTTTACACCAACAAATTGCCTTTTACTCAGGCAAACATCGATTTGGTTAAAAAACTGATCGTACTGAAAAAGACCGATAAATATACTTTTAGCGGGAAAACAGGCATGACTGTTCAGGATGGCAATAACATTGGCTGGCTGGTTGGCTACCTGGAAGAAAACGGAAACACCTGGATTTATGTATGCAATGTAGAATCGGGATTGGATAATACTGACAAATTTAAAGAAAGTCGCCGTGGAGTCACCGAAAAGGTGTTCCGCTCGATGGGCCTGATGGAAGAATAAAACAGCTCAATGCCCAAGTCTCAAATAGGACTTTGGATGGTTTTTAATGATATTGTAATCAATGACTTGTGGTGTTCTGTATTGAAGATGTAATGACAGGAGAATTCGCTACCGTTTAATATTTGCTGGAATTGTAAAATAGAATGTACTTCCTTTTCCAACTTCACTTTCCAGTCTGATTCTTCCACCGAGTACCTCCACCAGATTTTTTGAAATAGCTAATCCCAGACCATTGCCCCCATACTTGCGGGTTCTTGATTCATCGACTTGTCGGAAGCGTTCAAAGATGTCTTCATAAAACTCCGAAGCAATTCCAATTCCGGTATCTTTTACAAAGAATTCGAAAATTCCTTCAACGTGTGAAAATCCTATTTCAATAAATCCGGTATGGGTAAATTTCAGCGCATTGCCAATCAGGTTGTTGAATATTTGTTTTATACGATAAAAATCACTTTCAATTATCATCTCTTCTGAATCGATTGGAGCATTTATCTGAAATTTTAGTGCTTTATTATTTGCTTTTTTTCTGAAATCATTCTCCAAATCGTGGAGTAGTTTTTTTACACGGAATTGCTCTTTTTTGATTTTAATTTGTCGTGCTTCCAACATCGACAAATCCATAATATCGCTGATAATGACCAGAAGGTTGTTCCCATTTTCAATGACTGCTTTAGTGAATTCATTTTTTTGCTTTTCGTCAAAATCCGGATCGTTTAACAACTCGGAAAATCCGATAATACTGTTCAGCGGTGTCCTGATTTCATGGCTCATATTGGCCAGGAATACTGATTTCAGGCGATCGCTTTCTTCGGCTTTTTCTTTAGCCGTCATTATTTGTTCTTCGGCTAGTTTCGCTTCAGTAATATCTTTATTAATACCGATCATTCGCAACGGTTTCCCATCGGCATCTCTTATGATTGAGCCATCGGCTTTTAAATGAAGTGTTTTGCCATCGGGATGAAGTACCCTGAAAGACGTGTTAAAGTCAAGCTCACCGGTTAATGCTGCATTGCACGCATCGATGGCTTTTTGCTTATCATCGGGATGAAGTCCATTGATCCAGGCATCTACATTGTTTGGAAAAGTGTCTTGCGTAATTCCATAGAGTTCGAACATTCTATCATCCCAAACCATAGTATTCTCAACAAGATTCCAATCCCAAATGCCAAGTTGGCCCGATGCAGTTGCTAATTTCAGGCGATACTCACTTTCTTCAGCTTTTTCTTTGGCCGCAATTAATTCTATTTCATGATTTTTGCTTTCCGTTATATCTAAAAAGACAGTAGCAAATTCTCCTTTTTTTGGCGAAAAAGTAGATATAAAGAAATGCTTGCCCATAGGTTCGAAGTATTGCTCAAATGAAACGGGTTGGCCTGTTTCTGAAACTTGAGAATAAATGTCGAGGAATGGGGCCTCTGCTGTTCCAAATAGTTCTGTTGCCAATTTGCCAATAGCATCTTCTTTTTTAATGTTTAAATATTTTTCGGATACCGGATTAGCCTCAATTATGCGATAATTAATTGCTTTACCCTTATCGTCATAAATCATTTCGTGTAGGTATACCCCTTCCTGCATGGATGTGAACATGCTCCGGAATTTTTCTTCGCTTTGCTCAGCCTTATGTTTTGCCCTGATTATTTCTTCTTCTGCAAGCTTTCGTTCCTTAATATCACGTATAACGCCAACGATATGAGGTACCTGATCAATATTCAGGACTGAAGTAGTTATTGAAACATGGAACAGTTCTCCGTTTTTCTTTCTGCCCATGGTTTCGAGATTATTGCAGAAACCTTTCTCCTTAAGTTGGCTAACCATGAACGCCCTGTCTTCAGGTACGGCCCACAATCCAAGTTCCAAAGATGTTTTACCAATCGATTCTTCAGGTGTATATTGAAAAATATCTTCAAATCCTGAATTGACTTCAATGATAATGCCTTCTTTTAGCGTACCGATATAGAAACCATCCTTTATGGTCATAAAAGCGGCCCGGAATTTCTCTTCAGATAAACGAATTTTTTCTTCGGCCCGTTTACGTTCTGTGATGTCTTTACCGAATGCTGAAATACCAAAGGGTTTACCTTCATGATACAATAAATTGAAGGTAATGATTAACTCGCTGGAACTGCCGTAAAGTTGATAATCGATTGAAAAACTATCGGTTGTTTTTGCCCTTTCATAAAGGTCACTCCACATTTGAATGTATTCCGATCTGGAAGGAAAAAGTTCTGTATAATGAGTTCCAACTTTGATCTGGATCTGACGATTTAGCAGGAAATAATCTTCAAAAGTTTGGTTCCAGCTGATTAAACCCAGATTTTCAAAATCAACAGCCCAAATCATGTCAGAGGTGTTGTTAATGATTGATTTGAGCAATGTCTGTGATTCTTTTAATTTTTCTTCAGCTTGTTTTTGAGCAGTAACGTCTTTTGCAAAAACCGACAAACCGGCAAGGACATCGCCATGCATCAGCCGATTGATGTTTATTTTGAGTATTCGGTTTGATGTTGCCATTTGATAGTAATCCTCGATGGACTTACTTTCCAAAGCTTTGTGGTATAGTCCGTACCAATAGTCGACTAAATCGGGACGTGGCAGCATTTCTTCAGGACGCATTCCTTTAATAATTTGAACACCAAGTCCTCTCAAGAAAAAATCAACAAACGATTGGTTGAAGGTAAGAAGCCCGAAATTTTTTATATCAACCGACCATATCATTTCAGAAGTACTGTCAATAATTGACTTTAGCTGAGCTTGTGATTCCCTCAAACCTATCTCAGCTTTTTTCTGTGCAGTTATATTTTTTGCGAATACCGAGATTCCGAAGGTTTTGCCATTTTGTATGAGCAATTCAAGGTTAATCTGTAGAATTCTTGTTTGCGAAAATGTTTCATATTCCTTTGAATATGAGCCATGCTTTAAAGTGACCTTGAACAAATTTTCCCAGAAGAGAATAAATTCAGAACCTGCAGGAAATAAATCTTTAGGTGTCATTCCAATGCCGATTTCAATTCCCCGGTCATTCAGAAAATAATCATAGAAAGATGTGTTCCATTGCAAAAGTCCGAACTGTTCAGCATCAACCGACCAAATCATATCATTGGTACTATCGATAATCGAATTAAGCAGAGTCTGTGATTCTTTAAGCTTGTACTCTGTTTTCTTTTGCTCCGTGATATCATTCATCGCAATGCACCAGAGTTTTTGCACATCTTTTATTAGCGGTTCTACGCCAACATTCATCCAAACATCCTGAGGGGTACCATCCTTTTTTAGAATAAACTTTAGTTGGGCCCCATTAATATGTCCCCCCTTTGCAATTAGTGATTCTATTCCATTGCGTACCTCGCAGATTTTACAATCGGGTGCATATCCACAACCTCTTGGGTCTTTAGAACTATGTATACAGCGGAGTGCATTGCCGGGGCGATGCTGAAGAATTTCTTCTTCGCTGCCACCACATAGTTTCACTGCCGCCAGATTGACCATAACGATGTTTGTGGTTTCGTCGACAATAAACATGGGCACTGGTGATGATTCGAAAACAGCATCACAGTTTATCATCTTAGTTCGCAAATAATCATTTGACAACCTGTATTCGGCAATCTCTTTTGCGAATGAAGTTCTTAATGAAATATTCTCCTGCTGCAACTGCTGCAATTCAGCGATCAGATCTTCTTTTGATTTATCTTGAATAGCCATAATTGCCCCGAATAAGTGTTAGTTATAGTTAGTGTTCAGGAGCTTGATTTTACATGAGGATGTAATATTATTATGCTACGTACTTAAAATTTTAATGAATGACTTTATAAATTAAATCATTACTAAAATAAGAGTACATATGTACCCAAATATATAAAATCTTTTGCATTGAGAGTATAGTCTTTCCTGCATTATCTGATAATTCTGATATCTCAAAACTTAGAAAGATTTTTACAAAAAAAACACATACAAGAATCTCGTATGTGTTTTCGATCGGTTGTATAAATAACCTTTGAACCTAAAATATTTAAAGTTATAATTAGGCTGAGAAAGGTATCAACTCTCTCAGCCCTTAAATAACATGATAAACCTTAATTTGGAGTGATTCTCTTTGAAATGGAACAACTGATAGCTGCTCACGTTTTCTAACGTTTAACCTCGACCAAAGCACCGTCAATAATCTTATTTACAACATCTTCGTCAAGCAAAGTTGTGATGTCACCTAAACTCGAGGCATCGCCTTCGGCCACTTTTCGCAAAATGCGACGCATAATTTTTCCTGAACGGGTTTTGGGCAATCCGGGAACCAACTGAATCAAATCCGGACGGGCAAATGGCCCAATCATATTGGTTACAGCCATTTTGATACTTTTCCGGATACCTTCTTCTCCTCCGGTCGAAAGCTCCCCGCAAACCACAAACGCATAAATTCCCTGGCCTTTTATCGGATGCGGATAACCAACAACGGCTGACTCGTTGACCAACGGGTGCGCATTAATGGCATTCTCGATTTCGGCAGTACCCAAGCGGTGACCTGAAACGTTGATCACATCGTCAACACGTCCCAAAATTCGGTAATAACCATCTTCATCGCGCTGCACACCGTCGCCGGTAAAATACAGGTTTTTGAATGAGGAGAAATATGTTTGCTTAAATCGCTCATGATCACCCCAAATGGTACGGGCTATCCCGGGCCATGGAAATTTGATACATAAATTGCCTTTCACGCTGTTGCCATGTAACTCTTTTCCTTCTGCATCAACAATAATGGGTTGAATTCCGGGAAGTGGGAGCGTTGCAAACGATGGTTTGGTGGGTATAATTCCAGGTAGCGGACTAATCATCACACCGCCGGTTTCGGTTTGCCACCAGGTGTCTACAATCGGGCAGCGGTTTCGGCCAATATGGTCGTGATACCAATGCCACGCCTCTTCGTTGATAGGTTCTCCAACAGTTCCCAGCACTTTCAGCGACGACAAATCTTTGCTGATCACAAAATCATTGCCCATAGCCAATAACGAGCGAATAGCTGTTGGTGCAGTGTAAAACTGATTGACTTTATACTTATCCACAATGTCCCAGAAACGTCCGGCATCAGGCCAGGAAGGAACGCCTTCAAACATAAGCGTTTGCGCACCATTCAGCAACGGACCGTAAACAATGTACGAGTGGCCGGTAATCCAGCCAATATCTGCAGTACAGAAATACACATCGCCAGCATTGTACTGGAACACATTTTTGAATGTGTAGGCCGAATAAATCATGTAGCCCGCAGTTGTATGCACAATCCCTTTTGGTTTACCGGTTGATCCCGAGGTGTAAAGAATAAATAAAACATCCTCTGCATCCATTTCTTCAGCTTCGCATTCATCGGATTGCCCTTTGACAGCATCGTGCCACCAAATATCTCGTCCGGCAACCATATTAACCGGCAATTTTGTTCGCTGGTAAACCACTACAGTTTGTTTTGCAGGGCAATTTTCCAATGCCTCGTCAACAATATTTTTTAAAGGAGTAATTTTTTCGCCACGGAAACCACCATCTGCCGTTAGAACCACTTTCGATTCCGCATCATTGATCCGATCAGCCAGTGAAGCTGCGGAGAAACCAGCAAAAACAACCGAATGAATGGCGCCAATACGGGCGCAGGCCAGCATGGCAATGGTAAGTTCAGGAATCATAGGCATGTAAATGGCCACACGGTCTCCCTTTTTAACTCCAAGTTTTTTAAGGGTATTGGCAAAACGGCTGACTTCTGAAAACAGTTCGGAGTAAGTCAGCGTGCGACCCGCTTCGTCGGGATTATTCGGTTCCCAAATTATAGCGGGCTGGTTGCCGATAGTGTATAAATTTCGCTCAAAAATATTTTCAGTAATATTCAGTTTCCCTCCTGAAAACCATTTCACCGACGGAACTTCAAACTCCCATTCTAAAACTTTATCATAGCGTTTTCGCCAATAAAAATTTTCGGCTGCTTCAGCCCAAAAGGCTTCGGGGTTTGCCAGACTTTTCTGATACTCGTGAATGTATCCGCCTAAACTGTGAATTTTTGGTACCATCGTCAATTAAATTAGGTTATTAGAAAAAGATGTAATTGTCTTAAATAAAACAAATACAAAACAAGCAAGCTGAGATTTAGTTGAGTAACAATGGATTGAAATTCGAAGAGCCTGTAAAGTAAGTTGTTGTTGAAACAAAAAACACCTGTAAATACAGCGGTTTCTGTAATTACAGGTGTTTGCGAAAAGTAGAGTCAGGGTTTTATTTAGTCTGAATACAATACAAACTTTTATCGGTTCGCAACAAAATCTGGTTGCGAAGAATGGCCGGGGTGGCAAATACTTCGCCCATAATCTTGTTCTCAGCAACAATATCCAGTTTGCGACCTTCTTTTAAAATCGTTGTTTCACCTTTCCCGGAGGTAAAGTAAATCATCCCATTGGCAAACACAGGCGAGGCATAGTGCTTGTTTTTCATTTTCTGAGTATATACAACAGCCCCGGTTTTCGCATCCAGGCACAATAGGTTATTTTGCGTATCTACCATGTAAATCAGTCCATTTTTCAGCAGCGGGGTAAGTAACTGCAAAACCGGTATTTTTCGTCTCCAAACAATATTGGTTTTTGCAATGTCTCCCCGCCCGTCGGGATTTACTGCAATTAACTCGGTGTATTTTTCGCCTGAAGGAGAATCCACAAATCCGGGAATAAAATAAACAAATCCATTTTCATAAACCGGCATGGCAATGGTCGAGTCGGTTCCCTGAATCACATGCCAGATTTCTTTTCCAGTCTCCGGATCGAGCGCCTGACAAATAGCTGCTCCGTTCGAAATCAGCAGGTCTTTCCCTTTTACATTAATAATCAAAGGTGTGATATATGCTTTTTTGCCAATAGGAGTCAGCGGTTCGTAAACCTTTGCTGGTCGCTCTGTTTTCCAGATAGTCTTGCCGGTTTTTTTATCAAGAGCAACAATGTTCTGCACATCAACGCCTTCCAAATGCAAAATGATTAAGTTCTTATATATGATTGGTGACGATCCGGGTCCTTGCACGTGGTTGCAGTTCAGATCACTACGCCTCCATACAATTTTACCATCATCGGTATTGACACAGGCGGTTCCAAACGTGCCGAAATGCATGTAGACAAATCCCTTTTCGATGCAAGGCGTGGGTGTTGCATATGTGTTTATCGAGTGTTTTGCCTGAACCGAATCGGGCGAAAAAAGAAGGACGTTGAAAAGAACTTTTCCTGTGTTGAAGTCGATGCAAACACCATTCATCTTTTTCCCATCTTCAGTGGCAGTTGTTGCCCAAATCTGGTTGTCGAGCACAACAGGCGACGACCATCCTTTGCCATCCAGATCGGTTTTCCAGCGAATGTTAGTTGTTTCGCTCCACGTCTTTGGCGGATTGGTCGATTCGGAAATGGCATTCAGGTTTGAGCCCCGGAAATGGGTCCAGTTTTGTAATTGTGCCTGAACAGCTGTCGAAAAAAGTAATGCGGCACATAAGATTTGTAAAATTCGGAACTTCATATCAGTTCAGTTTTACTGATTTATTTTCCCGGCGCTGAAAATCCCGATAGCTTATTGTCGATGACCAAAACCCAGTCGTTTCCACGGCCCCCGGTTTCAGGTTTAAAGTCTTCCTTTCCGGAGTTGGCAGTTTCTTTTAGCTTTTTTGCTTCTCCGGTTCGCGGATTAAACCACCAGATTACAGATTCCTTCCATCCGAGTTTTTCCAGATCGATATTGGCCGTCCATCCGGTTGGAATATAAACGAAAGCGTAGTTTTTGCCTTTAGTTGCCACAATGTAGTCGGTTTCGGGCATATAATCGTTGGTAACCAGTTCCTGATATGGAATTCGCTCGGTTATGGGTCGACTTTCCATTAAGCGGCGAACATTCAGCATGTCGGTTGCTCCCGGAAGGTCGAGATCGTCGTACCAGGTGTGGCGGGCAAAACCAACCGGCTGGCGATCGGGAGTGAGCATTTGCCAGATGGCGTGGCATCCGTAGGTGTGGCCAAAACCACCTGAGAAAAGGTTCCAGTAAGCCGCCTGACGCACATCGGCATCGTCGAACCAGCCAAGAATCTCTGGCTTCCAGTCGTGCGGGTGATCTTCGTAGCGTGGTTCACCGTCAAAAGTTGGTTTAACGGGTTGAAGCTGGTAGTCAGGAATCATGAACTTTTTGTATGCGGCATACGAACGTTCTCCATGACCGGTTTGCATCATATTAAAATCGAGCCAATCCTGATTTTGAAACCATCGGGAAGAACTCGATGCTCCTGATGGATGATAAGTCATCAGGTGGTTTTTGTCGACTGATTTGATTCCGGTCGCCAATGCGTTCCAAACTTCAAAATTGGCACCTCCGCCCGAGCGGTCGCCACCGTTAATCCAGATGATGTTCGGAAAATCTTTGTACCGGTTGCCAATCCACTTTCCGTAGTTAAATGCATTCTCTTTATTGAAGATAACCGGACCGATGCCCCATTGTTTGTCAACTTTGTCGCCCCAGGTGGGTAGCAATCCAATAAACATTCCCTTTTCCTGCGCTTTTCGGATAACCCAATCGACATGAGCGAAGTATTTTTCATTCGGTTTGGCCGGATTATTCTCAATCAGTGGTTTTTCTCCATCCATATTGGGCACATTCAGCCCGTCAAGTTCAGCCAGCGCAACAGCCTGAATGACGGTAAAACCTTTTTCTCTGCGGTTTTCGAGGTACTTTTCGGCATCGGTTTTGGTTAGCCGATGAAACAATTCCCAGGCCGTGTCGCCAAGGTAAAAAAATGGCTTCCCATTTTCAAATTCGAGGTAGCGGTGATTGGCTGAAACTTTCAGTTTGCCGTTTTTAAAATCAACGGATGGTCCGTTCCATTTTACTTCCTGGGCATTTCCGACGAGAAAAGAAGAAAATAAAATCAGAAAAGCTATAATTTTCATAGGTTTAGGTTTGGTTTGTTCTATCAAAAATAAGGTTTCTGCGTGTCTTTGATGTCATTGGTTCAGCATTTTTCAAACATACCTTGAACAAATAGAATATCATGGGAAAGACGGCTTTGGTTATAGGCGCTACCGGACTGGTAGGAGAACAACTGGTTTTACAATTGCTCGAATATCCTGAATTTGAAAAAGTCGTGGTTTTTGGCCGCCGGAAGTTGGGGTTGAGTCATCCAAAATTGAATGAAGAACTGATCGATTTTGATCAGCCTGAAAGCTGGAAAGATTTGGTTAAAGGCGATGTGGCTTTTTCATCGCTCGGAACCACCATCAAAACGGCCAAAACCAAGGCAAATCAGTATAAGGTTGATTTCACGTATCAATACGAATTCGCCAAAGCTGCCTCGCAAAACGGCGTTCCTGCTTATATTATGGTTTCGTCGTTGGGCGCCGATTCCAAATCGTCGGTGTTTTATTCACGCATGAAAGGTGAGCTGGACGAGGCCGTTGCAAAGCTTCCATTCCGGAAAGCGATTATTGTCCGACCATCAATTCTGGATGGCAACCGGAAGGAAAAACGCCCAATGGAGAAAATCAGTCTGGCCATAATGCGCGGATTAACCAAAATCGTCCTGAAAAAATACAGACCAACACCGGTGGATTTACTGGCAGCACGAATGATCAGCCTTTCGCTTGACGAGCAGGTTGGAATCCTGATTATTGAGGCCAACGAAATCAATTGATGTTAATTTAATCAACCAAATCCGATTTCGTTCGTTTAGAATTGAAACAATAAATTTTTAAATAAACATGTACACCGGATTTTTACATTTACACGATACCCTGCGCTGGCTGCTTTTGCTGAGCCTGGTAACTACTTTAGTCAAATACCTGATTGGTTGGTTTGGTAACCAGCACTGGAAAAAAACCGACAACCTGATGGGTATTGTCTTTACATCGCTGATGGATATTCAGTTGCTGACAGGATTGGTTTTGTACTTCTTTTTGAGTCCGATAACCAAACTGGCACTGAGCGATTTTGGTTCTGCAATGAAAAATGCTGACTTGCGCTTTTACGCTGTCGAGCACATTTTTATGATGCTGATAGCGGTCGTTCTGGTTCATATCGGAAGGGCAAAATCGAAGAAGGCAATAGCCGATCATGCCAAGTTCAGGATCGCAACCATTTTTTATGGGCTGGCCCTGGTAATTATGCTGGCAGCCATTCCGTGGGCCAGATTATAGAAACAAATTCACGATTGAAAGTCGCCACTATTGGAAAAACCGGTAGTGGCGACTTTTTTTTACTTGTTTCTGAACCTTTCATTTTTCGCGTGTACAGAGTAGAAAAACATATGATCTTTCAGAAAAAACAATACATCGCGTTGATCCTCATTCTCAGTTTACTAATTTTGGGGTTCATCCTGATGAGTGGCGGCGGATCGGACGATCCGAATGTGTTCAACAACGAAATGTTCAGTTTCAGACGGATCACGCTGGCTCCCATCATGATTATCGGATCATACGTTGCACTAATTTGGCTAATACTTAAAAAACCGGCGCCTTGATTTTCCGGAGAAAAAATAAAATACAAACCGACAGCGAGTTGATGCAGCTGATTGTTTTAGGCGATCAGTCGGCATTTGCCGAATTGTACCACCGGTACAAAGAGCGGATGTATTACTATTTCTACCGGATGTTGGGAAATTCGGCCGAACTGGCCAACGACTTTTTGCAGGAACTCTTTATGAAGGTGATCGAAAAGCCGGAAAGCTACAACTCAAAATTTCCGTTTCAAACCTGGTTTTATTCGGTGGCCAACAACATGTGCAAAAATGAATACCGCCGCAGGGAAGTTCGTCAGGAATTTCAGGCGACCGGAACACCCGAACCACAACTCGATTTTATTGACGACAAAACGATAGAACCCGAACAAATCGTCGAAAAAATATTTGATGCGCTGGAAGAGCTTGGCGAAGAGCACCGGTCAGCTTTTTTGCTTCGTTACCGCGAAGGTTTCTCGATAAAAGATGTGGCCGAAATACTGGAGCTTCCGGAAGGAACCGTGAAATCGCGCCTGTTTTATGCCCGGAAAGTGCTGGCCGAAAAGCTGAATTATTTAAAAGATGAAGTTGAATTTTAATAACGAATACCATGACTAAAAGAAATTCAGACCAACTATTTGCCCAATTGTTAAAAAACGATCATGTTGGTAAACCAGATCCATCGGTAGAAGATCGGTTGATGTATTCGTTTATGCTGAAATCGGGAAAATCGAAAGTCAGGCAAAATTCGTTTGCTTCTTTTTTCGGCTGGATGTTCTCGGGGCAAGGACTTGGCGTGAAAATCGCGACGGTATCGCTGGTGGTATTCTTCTCCGTTTTCAATAATAATTACTTTTTCGAATCGGGCAAAATTGGCGCCAGCGACTCCATTTACAGCCAGCGCACTTTAGTTGCCGACAGTGCGCATTTCAACCAATTGGTCGATTCCCTTCGGGTTGACAGCCTCAATTAATTATTTCGGAAAAATCACTAAATTTAAAGGTTTCGCGGTTGCCAGTATCGGCATCCTTTTGATCAACCTAAACCTTTGAATGTGATAAATATATCATCAGGCATTTATCCTGAACTTCCCCAATTGCTAAAACAATGGCCTGGTTGTGTTTTGGCTACTGTTGTTCATACGGAAGGCTCCACGCCCCAAAAGGCTGGAAGTTCGGCGCTGATTGGCGCTTCGGGACTTATTACCGGAACAATTGGCGGCGGCAAAACCGAGTTTAAAGTTATTGAAGAGGCACAATTGCTGATCCAATCCAAAAAATCGGGCATGTTTACTTTCGAATTACATGGTGAGATTACCAGCGGAAGCGAATCGATTTGCGGCGGCAGCATGATTATCCTTATTGACGCTACTCCTGAAGAACATTTGCCTGTTTTTACCCGGCTGAAATATAGCCTCGATCAGCGACAACCCGGTGTGCTGCTTACCCTGGCCGACGCCTCCGATTCCAGCGATGTAAAAGTTGTCAGACAGTGGATTGCCGAAGAAAATCAAACACTTGAACAAAGACTGAAGAATTTGCGTCCGGTTGTTGCCGAGATGATGCAAAATGTTCACTCCGAGTCGGTTCGAACGGTTCCTTTCGATGGGATGGAAACATTGGCTAAAGGCTGCGGACTGGTCGAGCGGATAGTTCCCAATCCATCGCTGATTATTGCAGGTGCCGGTCATGTTGGGCGGGCACTGGCTCATCTTGGAAAATTTCTCGGGTTCTCGGTAACAGTTTGGGACGACCGTGCTGAATATGCCGATCCGTCGAAAATTGCCGATGCCGATGTGGTATTGACGGGCCCGATGGAAGATTCGCTTTCGGAAATTGCGATTCGAAACGACTGTTACCTGGTTATCGTTACACGCGGACATAAAACAGATGGAGAGGTTTTGCGCCAGTTCATAGGTTCGGATGCTGCATACATTGGAATGATGGGCAGCAAAGCCAAGGTGGCCAAAATGAAAACTTCTTTTTTAGCAAATGGCTGGGCAACTCCTGAACAATGGAATCGCATTCATACTCCGGTTGGGCTCGATCTCGGCGGCCAGACAGTTGAAGAAATTGCGATCAGTATTGCTGCCGAGCTGGTGAAAGTCAGAAACCGCAAAAATAACGGCAATGAATGATGTTTGGGCCATTGTATTGGCGGCAGGGATGTCAACCCGGATGGGAACGCAAAAGCTGCTTCTGCCTTTCGACGGGAAAACCATTATTGAAAAGGTGGTCGAAAATATACTCAATTCAGGAATAGAAAATATCCTGGTGGTGCTGGGAGCCGATCATGAAGAAGTTGCCGAAGCGCTGGAGTTTTGGCCTGTTCAAACCGTACTGAACGAAAATTTTCGGGAAGGAATGCATACTTCTGTTACGATTGGCGTATATGCTTTGCCAGACGGGGCAAAAGCAGTTTTGATTTTTCTAGGCGATCAGCCTTGCATCCCTGAAAATGCAATTCGGAAAGTGATTAAGGCGTGGCAAAATTCAGGAAAAGGTATTGTTATTCCGCTGTACGAAGGCAAACGCGGGCATCCGCCGCTGTACGACCTGAAGCTTCGGAACGAGTTACAGCATCTCGATCCATCGGTTGGATTACGATCGATAGCTCAAAAGTTTCCGGAGGAAATAGAAGCAGTGGAAACCGGAAGTCCCGGAATTTTGAAGGATATCGATACGCGGGATGAATATTTATGGGAATTGAAATACTCACAAACTAATAAAACCAAAAATGGCTGAAACAATTCAATTTGAACTGAACGGAAAGAAGGTGGAAATGCCACTTGAAAAAGACCAGACACTACTCTGGGCTCTCCGGACACATTTCAACCTCACCGGGACCAAATACGGTTGCGGCGAAGGTTATTGTGGCGCCTGTACGGTGCTGATGAACAATGAGGCAGTTCGTTCGTGCGCAATACGCATGGAAGAAGTGGCCGGTAAAAAGATTACGACTATTGAAGGACTGTCGAAAAACGGCAAACTGCACCCGGTTCAGCAGGCATTTGTCGATAACGATGCCCTGCAATGCGGCTACTGCACTCCCGGCATGATTATGAATGCCGTGGGACTGCTGGCAAAAACACCTCATCCAACCCGCGAACAAATCGTTGAAGGTATGGAAGACAACCTCTGTCGCTGCGGAGCTCACGTGCGGATTATTGATGCCATCGAATCGGCTTCCAAAACCATGTAGTTTAACCTGATAAATCTGAAGAAATGAAAAACGAAAAATATTATCGGGACGAAGTACCGGAGAACAACCCGACTTTTGAAGTTGACCGGCGCGACTTTATGAAACTGCTTGGCGGAGGTTTGTTTATTTATTTCCAATTGGGCGATTTTCTGAAAGGCGTGTCAGCCGAAGCCGAGCAACGGCGCTCAGTTCCGACCGACTACAATGCCTTTATTCATATTGCTGAAGACGGGAAAGTGACCTGCCTGATAGGAAAAATTGAAATGGGGCAGGGGATTATCACCTCTTTCCCGCAAATGGTTGCCGACGAACTCGATGCCCCTTTGAACAGCATAAAAATGGTGATGGGCGATACCGAATTGTGCCCGTATGATGCCGGAACCTGGGGGTCGTTGTCGACCCGTTCACTCGGGCCAGCCATGTTAGCTGCTTTGGCCGAAGCACGTGTCGTTCTGCTTGAAATGGGTGCCGAACAACTTGGTGTTGGAAATGATGAGGTGACTGCTGAAGATGGAGTTGTTTTTGTAAAAAGCAATAAAAGCAAAAAGATCGGTTATGGCCAGCTTGCCCAAGGTAAGAAGATTGAGAAATACCTTCAGGTAAAGCCGAAGATGAAAGATTTCAGCGAATATAAAATCCGCGGAAAATCGTTTAATCATGTCGATGCTGTTGCCAAAGTAACGGGCGAGGCCATGTACTCGGGCGATTTCAGGATGTCGGGAATGTTGTACGCCAAAATTCTGCGTCCGCCTTCGCACGGCGCAACTTTGGTATCGGCCGATACTTCGGAAGCTGAGAAAATGGAAGGAATATCGGTTGTTCGCGATAAAGAGATGGTTGCCATTTTACATGCCGATCCGGAGAAAGCTGAAAAAGCGCTGGGCAAAGTGAAAGCCGAATATAAGTTTGATGAAATGAATGTGGATGATCAAACGGTCTTCAAACATCAGCTTGAATTTAAGTCGGAGGGAAGAGTGGTCAAAACTGTTGGCGACCTGGAAACGGGCAAAAAGAATTCCGATTTCATTGTTGAAAGCGAATTTTACAACAGCTATGTAGCCCATGCCGCTATGGAAACACACACCGCTCTGGCTTTTATGGAAGGAGAAAAGGTAGTGGTTCGGGCTTCAACCCAAACACCTTTCGGAACTCAGGATGGTATTGCCCGCGAACTGGGGCTGAGTCTCGACAAGGTGCGTGTGATCCCGCCATTTTTGGGTGGCGGTTTTGGCGGTAAGTCAGCTTTCCGTCAGGCGATAGAGGCTGCCCGTCTGGCAAAATTGACTGGCAAGCCCATCATGGTGCACTGGACACGGAAAGAGGAATTTTTCTACGATACATTCAGACCGGCCGCCGTGGTTAAAATTACTTCGGGCGCCGATAAATCAGGAAAGATTGCGATGTGGGACTATAACGAATATTTTGCCGGATCGCGTGGCTCCGAAACTGTTTATGATGTGCCCAATGCAAAAACCACAAGTTATTCTGCTCCGGATGTGCATCCGTTTGGAACAGGAGCCTGGCGCGCACCGGGAAACAACACCAACACGTTTGCCCGCGAGTCGCAGATTGATATGATGGCTGCTAAGCTGGGCGTTGATCCGCTCGATTTTCGCCTTAAAAATCTGAAAGACGAACGGATGATTGGTGTACTGAAAGCTGTTGCCGATATGGTAGGCTGGACCCCGGCCAAATCGCCAAGCGGACGTGGATATGGAATTGCCTGCGGATTTGATGCCGGGGCTTATGTGGCCCATATTGCAGAGGTGAAAGTGGACAAATCAACTGGAAAAGTGCAGGTGGTTAAGGTTGCATGCGCTCAGGACATGGGTTTTTGCATTAATCCGCAAGGATCAATCATTCAGATGGAAGGCTGTATTACCATGGGAATGGGCTATGCGCTGACTGAAGAAGTAAAATTCACTAGTGGAAAAATTCATACCGAAAATTTCGACAGTTATCAGCTTCCGGTTTTCTCGTGGCTACCTAAAATTGAAACCAGAATTCTGGATAAAATGGAAGCTCCGCAGGGTGGTGGCGAACCCGGCATTATTTGCATGGGTGGCGTGCTTGCCAATGCCATATTCGACGCTACCGGTGCCAGATTGTATCAATTGCCAATGACTCCGGAACGGGTTCTGGAAGCGCTGGCGAAAGTGAAATAAACTGAATTTATTGCGAAGCGATCATCATCAGCCGGTGATCGCTTCGCTTTTTAATCAGCTTAAATTGGTAGCAAAAACCACCAACTTTTCTTTCATACTTTTCAATTCAGATTCTGAAAGTGTATCTGCGGCCTGCTTGATCAGCTCGTTGTACAACGATAACTGGTACCCGGCTTCGTTTTCTACCGCTTTTTTCTGATCTTCAGGAAATGCTGAATAATACTGAAGCCATTCCTGCAGCGATTGTGCCAATTCCTGAAATCTTTCTTTCCCAAGTTCCTTCTGATCATTTTTAGCATACAACGCCGCAAGCAAGATACTTTGATAATCTATCGGCCAGTTTTTCAGGCTAATAGTTTTTTCGGCTTTTTGCAGAACTTCCAGCGCTTTAGCAGTTTGTTTCTCGTCGGTTAACTTTTGAGCCAGGCGGTAAAATGCATTACGGATTTGCATACTTGCAAACATCCGGCGGTGATGCCAGTCGAAATAAACGTTTGGGTTGGTCAGATTGTCCCAGTTGCATTGCAGCATCAGCTTGTTGTAAAGGCTGTCTGCATCAATATTTCCTGAATCGAGTATTGATGTGCATGCCGTTTCTTTGTCAGTCAGGCGATACACTAGTCCGTCGAAAATCAGGTTGTTTTTTAGTCCGTGTTCTTCAGCATCGACCCAGGCGGTGAAGCAAATTGGGCGTTTCCCCTGATTCGAGGCAATGATGTCCCAAAAAGCAAGGTCTCCCTTGTGTATCGCGCGCTTGTCTAGTTCAATGTGTATTGGTTGCTGTCCCGGGTTTTCAATCCTCACTTTTTTAACCGGGATGAAACTGATTTGCTCTCCATTCTCGACTGTTAGCTTTGTCTTCGACGAATCGCTTGCCACAAATTCCAGAACATCCGAAAACCGCTGCTCCGTTTCGATCTGGGGAACCACATACACATAGTCGAGCTGTCCCGACTGATATTTCTCGAGAGGAACCGACATTTTTAAACCGTTGTTGTTGTAGATTTTTCGCTGAACCTGGGCAATGTACCATTCTGCCGAAAGATAAGGCATAACCACCACACGCACGTCGCGGCGGATGCCTTCAACTTCCTGACAATACCAAAGTGGGTAGGTGTCGTTATCGGCATGAGTGAACAAAATGGCATTGGGTTCGCACGACTCGAGGTAGTTTCGGGCCAGGTCGCGTGCCGAAAAACGCCCCGAGCGGTCGTGATCATCGTAATTCTGTGCCAGCAAAAGTACCGGCGAAGCAAGTAATCCCAGCCCAATTGAAATGGCTGTAGCATTGCGCTCATTCAGCCATTTTGTTAGTCCGGTGAAAGCAGCCAGAACACCCATCGCAATCCAGATGCAAAAAACATAAAACGAACCTACGTAAACGTAATCGCGCTCGCGGGGGGTGCCGGGCACTTCGTTCAGGTAAACCACCAGTGCAAAGCTCATCAGGAAGAAAAGCAGTCCGGTAACCAGAAAGTTTCTCTGATCGCGATGGTAATGGAAGAACATTCCGGCAAGCCCCAGCAGAAATGGCAGAAAATAATACGAATTCCTGCCTTTGTTGGCCAGGACTGCCGATGGCACATTTTTCTGCGGACCGGAAACCATGCCGTCGATAAAAGGAATTCCTGATTGCCAGTTCCCGTTTACAGCATCGCCACTTCCCTGGATGTCGTTTTGTCGCCCAACAAAATTCCACATGAAATACCGAATGTACATGTAGCCCAATTGGTATTTCAGGAAAAAAGAAAGGTTTTCAGAAAACGTGGGAACCAAAGTTTCGGTTGAAGTGCCATCTTCTCCGCGAACGAAAACCTTTCGGCCTTTAAATCCAGACTGACTTTTATAGGCTTCCACGTGTTCTGCGTCGTTGCTGTGCATCCGTGGAAAAAATCCTATGGTGCTTTTGTCGTATTCCACCTCCGGATTCAGCCGGCTCTTGATGTACCTGTCGTTTTGTTTTATCCAGGTATTGCGCTCCCGGTAGTCAGTTGCTATCGAACCAAAATTTTCGCCATACATGATTGGACGTGTGCCGTATTGCTCACGGTTCAGATAATTCAGAAGGCTGAATGTGGTGTCAGGATCGCCCTGGTTAACAGGCACATTGGCCGATGCCCGGACAATAGTTGCAACGTACGAAGTGTAGCCCACCAGCATAAATGTAAGGCAAAGCAAAGCCAGATTAAGTTTTGGAAGCTGTTTGCGGTGACTGTAAACCAATCCGCCGGAAATAAGGGCAATCAATAAAATCAGGTAGGTGATTATGCCTGAATGAATAGGCAAACCCATACTGTTGACAAAAAACAATTCGAGATTTTTTGAAAGGTCGAGAATTCCTGGGATGAAAACCTTGAGAAGGCCAATGATTCCGATTCCACTGATCACAATGGCGGCAATAAAACCTTTCAGTGAGTAGTCGTATTTTCTGAAATAAATGATGAGGCCCACCGATGGAATGACCAGCAAATTCAGTAAATGTACGCCAATGGAAAGTCCGATCAGGAAGAAGATCATGATGATCCAGCGGGCTGAATCCGGTTTATCGGCTTCGCGTTCCCAGCGGGTGGCTGCCCATAAAACAGCGGCACTGAAAAGCGATGACAGAGCATAAACTTCGGCTTCAACTGCCGAAAACCAAAACGAATCGGTGAATGCAAACGACAAAGCGCCCACTGCGGCAGCACCGAATTTCAGGATTAACGGATACGGTTTGCCTTGTTTTTGTTCGAGTTTTGAAATCAGCCAAACGATGGTCCAGTAAAGAAACAGAATGGTTGCTGCACTCGATACAGCCGAAACCATATTGATGAAAAATGCTGCTTTTGCCGGATTCCCGAAACTCAGAAGAGAAAACAGACGCCCGATCAGCATAAAAAGTGGTGCCCCTGGCGAATGGTTTATTTCGAGTTTATAGGCCGAGGTGAGAAATTCGCCACAGTCCCACAAACTGAGCGTTGGTTCGAGGGTGAGATTATAAACAAGAAGACTGATTGCAAAGATGCCCCATCCTGCGAGGTTGTTGATTCGTTGTTCCATGTAAATTGTTTTCACACAGTACACGCAAAACCGGAAAGGTTCACCGCAAAAAAATAAACCCCTGTCAGGTTTCCGAAACCTGACAGGGGGGCACCGAACGTAAGTTCGAAGATTATTTCAGCAATTCTGCCGGGATTTCTGTAATGTCAGCGATTTCAATCTTCCGGATGAAAAACTCGCCTCCTTCTGATTGAATCTGGATTTTACCTTTGGTTAAAGGGGTGGTCTTACCGTTGTCGTTAGTGCTGCAATTGGTATTTACCATCACCACTTTCCCATTTACAACATGAACCGAGGTTTGTCCAAAGCAATACAGATCAACTGTATTCCATTCGCCCAATGGTTTCTCTGCGTCTTCTTTCTTTTTTATTGAGCGTCCGTTGTTTTCTTCACTAAAAGTCGAAGTTTGCCCATCAGGAGCATAAAAATAGGCAGTTCCCAAATTTCCCATTTTCGATTTTACCTGACACCAGGTATTGCCCATCAAGTAGGTATCGCCAACGTTCTCGTGCATTAACTGATGTTCAATACAAGCCATCCAGGTTCCAAAAGCAGCACCGAATGGGCCAAAACTGTGGTATAACAGTCCGCTGTTGCGTTTGCCGTACACTTTTTCGCCCCACTTGAATTCAAGACGCAGGTGATAGTTCTCAAATTCTTCTTTGGTTGCCAGCGATGCAAAAATATCGCCTGAAATGTGTATTACTTTTTGTCCGTCGAGTCTGGTAATACTGTAAGTTGATTCAGGGGTTGCTTTTTTAGCCAGATCTTCAAAGCCGGTGATTGGAGTTCCGAGATGAATATCCCAGTTTTTGAGATTTTTCCCGTTGAAAAGCTGTTTCTGAGCAAAGGTACTTGTTGCCAGAAAACAAATTGCTAAAATCGATAATAGGTTCTTCATGATTATGGGTTTGGGTTTTTAAAAGGCAAAAAAAAACTGCCCCATAAATATAGGGCAGTCTATCGAAATAATAAAATTAAGTTTACGAATGTGCGGCAATTAGTTCCTGTGCTCTATCAAGAATAGCAGCGTCATCAAGAAGTACTACACCACCGTCGGGACCCGGTTCAATATGCAATCCAACAGATTTTCCCTTCACATAATTTGCGCCTCCAAAATAATTTCTGACGGTTTCAACCTCCATCCCGAATTCCTGCGCAATTTGGTGGATTGAACCGTCAGGTAGACTGTCTTTGATGTGACGTAGCTCGTTAAAAGTGATTTTTCTTTCCATGACAATTAGTTTTTATGGTTGTACACTCTTTTTACTTTTAAACACCCTTTAAAGTTAGAATTAATATAGAAATAACAATGAGGTAACAATCATGTTTTATCGACAGGTATTATAAAGCAGGTTTTATGTAGCTGCTAAATCACCTTCTTAACCAGCATTATATGTTGTCAGGATGGTATTTTGAAATGAAAACGGATTAAGAAACAATGAAAAAAAGATTAGATTTTTAACAATTTTTAATATTACTGAAGTCCTTTTTTGATGGCATCGTAAGCCGCCTGCTGAATTGATGGTCTGATATTTAAATCGGAAATGGCTGAGTGGCTTCGGGTTGGATAAACACGGTTTGAAAGGAAGATTACCAGCAGCTGATTTTGGGGATCCATCCACACAAACGTGCCGGTAAATCCGGTGTGCCCATAACTTTCAGGACTGGCATCGGCAGCAGGGAATTTATTTGGCTGATCTTTTATTCCGGGATTTGGTTTGTCGAATCCCAGTGCCCGCCGGTTGTTACTTCCGGGAAACTGAACTTTGGTAAATTCCTCGATTGTCTCGGGCAGGATGTACTGCTTGCCACCATAGAAGCCTTTCTGGAGATACATCTGCATCACTTTAGCCAGGTCGTTGGCTGTACTGAAAAGGCCTGCATTCCCAGAAACTCCGCCCAGTACCGCCGCCATTTCGTCATGCACGTATCCTTGCAAAAGTTCATTTCTGAAATAATTATCGTTTTCCGTAGGCGCAATCTGAGCAATAGGAAACCGCTCATAAGGTTTGAATCCGGTTGAAACAGCTCCCAGTGGCTTATAAAATTCCTGATTCAGATATGCCGGGAAGCTCTCGTTAGTAAGCCTTTCGGTTACAAACCTGAAGAGGCCCATTCCCAGATCGGAATAAACGTATTCCTTTTTCGAAAGTAGTGGTGATTTGGCAATGTCGTCGATAACGGTTTTGTCAAAATCGTTCCGAACGTACACGTTTTTCGAAATACGAATCTGAAATTGTTCGGAAGGCTGAGTTTTGAACATCCCTTTTCTGACAGTTGATTTTATGCCTGGCTCCAAATAAAATGGGATAAATGCCTGCAATCTGGCCTGGTGAGTTAAAACATCGCGTACTGTAATGGCGGATTTGTTTGAGTTTTTAAATTCGGCCAAATAGGTTGAATAAGGTGAATTGAGATCAATCTTTTTCTCCTCGTACAGTTTCATTACTGCCGGAAGCGGAGCCGAAACTTTTGTAACTGATGCCAGATCGTAAATTACGTCGTTCCGAACCGGAAGGCTATTGTCGTAGGTTAAAAATCCGTAGCTTTTATTGAGAATCACCTTTCCATCTTTCGCAATCAGAACCTGGCATCCTGGGAATGCTTTTTTGCTGATTCCAAGCGTGGTGATCGAATCAATCTGTTGTTCAAGATATTCCGAACTTATTTTGACTTCTTCCGGCAGAGAATATTTCAACCGGCGGATATTTTTAATGGCTATTCCTGAATGGAATGAATAAAAATCTTTTATGGTTACAGGGAGTTTTCCGTTTCCGTCGATTGCTCCAAATATAAGTTGTGCTGCTGCCTCCCCCGCACATTTATCATCCTGATAAGCAAGGATTAAACCCAATGCGTTCTTTACTTGTGGAAAAATTGGTAGAGCATATGGATTTCCCAAAAAGACGAAGATTGATTTCTGCGGATCGAGTTTTTCAGTTATCCTGATTTGCTGATCGGTGATGCCAAATCTCCTCGATGGGTATAAACCCATTCCATGAATACCGGTAATAATCAGGTTGTAGGGTTTGAGCTGGTTAATCAGGCTTGCAATTTCTTTTTCTGAAGGAGACTTAGAAATATTAAAATGATCGACCTGCGCATGATTGTCAAGCATCGTTTGCAGCGATGTGCATTCTTCGGCGCCAATCGCAAGACTGGCTATTTTTAAAGTATCGAGTCGTTGAAGGGGCAAAATTGCGTTTCTGTTCTCCAAAATAGTTAGTGCTTTTTCAAACAGAAGTTGCTTGGTTAGCTGGTATTTTGGTTGGCAAAGCTCGGCCTTTAGCCTTTTGCTATCTGTGAATTTTTGTTTGTTCAACCCGAGCCATCTTTTTACGGCTAGAATTCGTCTGCATTTCGCATCAATATCTTCGGCCGTAATTTGTCCCGATTTCACGGCAAGTTTTACTGCCGCTATTGCTTTTTCGAGATTTGGAACTATCTCAACCATGTCGTTTCCTGCTTTCAATGCTTTCACGACCAGGTCTGCAGACGAAGCTTTGCCTACGCCGTTCATATTCATGGCGTCGGTTATGATCAGGCCTTCAAACCCAAGGTTAGTCCGTAGCTTTTGTTTGATAATCTTTGAAGATAATGTTGCCGGAATCCTTGCATTTGGCTCAAGTGCCGGAACCTGAAGGTGTCCAGTCATAATAGCTCCAATCCCTTTGTCGATAAGATAGGAGAAGGGATAGAGCTCCAGCGAGTCGAGTTCACTTTTGGTTTGATTGATAACCGGGAGTCGTAAATGTGAGTCAGTTTCTGTATCTCCATGCCCCGGAAAATGTTTGGCTGTAGCTAAAACTCCGGCAGCCTGCAATCCGCTGGCATATAACCATGCTTTATGGGCAACCTGCATTTTTTCCTCTCCAAACGAACGGTAATTAATTACTGGATTGTTCGGATTGTTATTGATGTCGCAAACTGGAGCCAGATTCATGTGTATACCCAATCTTCTGCATTGTTTCCCGACTTCATAACCCATCTGAAAAATCAATGAGTCGTTGGTTATTGCACCCAAAGCCATTTGTACGGGGTAATTAATCGTGGAATCGAGTCTGAATCCAAGTCCGGTTTCGCCATCAATAGCCACCAGCAATGGTATATTGGCAGCCTGTTGGAATTTGTTGCTGATTGCGCATTGAGCTACCGGTCCGCCTTGCATGAAAATAATTCCACCAACTTGCAATTGCTCAATTTGCTTTACCAGCGCATCTGTTTTGTCGCTTTTCTTGTTCGAATAGGCCTGAATCATAAATAGCTGGCCTATTTTCTGATCAAGTGTCATTTTTGTCATCAAAGAATCGACCCATTGATCGTTTAAATAGTTGAGAAATGTTGGATTTTCCTTTGCAGTTGCTGTTCTCAGCAAAAGAAATACAAGGCAGATTGAAATAATAAGTCTTTTCATGGGTTGCATTATCAGGTGGTAAATTTAAAAACAATAACAAGCTTTTTGCTTGTCAAATGTTGTTGTTGCCAATTATAAAGATTGTTTTACTATCAGTTTTCTCTTCCTGTTTTAACCTCAGCTTATTTCAATTATTGGAGTGATTTGTAGAACGAATTATTACATTTTTAGAAAATTCCTTATCAAATCATTATTAAATATCCAGATTTAAGTACTTAATAGCATAAATGTTAAAAAATGTGAAAACCATTTGTTACTTTTGGCATAATAAGTGTATTGACCTGAACGTTATTTTGATAAACCTATTTCTTGAAGAATTTTATTTACATATTACTTGTATTCCTTTCTTTAGGATATTTGTTTTCGTGCGAAGACGAGAAATATATTTCATCATCCGATGTAAAGCTGAAGTTTTCCGTTGATACTGTAATGTTTGACACTATTTTTACTTCTATCGGGTCAGCTACGCAGCACTTAAAAGTTTATAATCCATACGATCAGAAAGTTCTGGTTTCTTCAATTAAACTTGCCAAAAGTGAGACTTCCAATTTTCGGTTAAATATTAATGGGGTTGCTTCAAACGAAGTAAAAAATATTGAGATTGCCCCAATGGACAGCTTATATATTTTTGTTGAAGTTACGGTTGACCCGAGCGGGCAGAATCTTCCGCTTGTGGTTAAAGATTCCATTGAGTTTATTACAAATTCCAATCCGCAGGATGTAGATTTGGTTGCCTGGGGGCAAGATTTTAATCTGATCAATAAGGAGATCGTAAAAAATACAACCTGGACCAGCGAGAAGCCTTATCTGGTTTATAACAACGCTTATGTCGACAGTAATGCCGTTTTAACGATCAATCCGGGGACTAGGATTTATTTTCATAAAGATGCCGGATTATATGTAAAAGGTAAAATATTGGCTAAGGGAAGTGTTGAAAATCCTATTACTTTTCAGGGCGACCGGCTTGAAAGTGTTTATGCCAATGTTCCTGATCAATGGAATGGTATTTTGTTGTATTCAGGCAGTACAAACAACGAGTTTTCAAATGTTGAGATTAAAAATGCCAATATCGGACTTTGGGTCGGAAATGTTGAGGACAAAGGCTCGGCCAAAGTGAAACTTACCAATGTTCGGATTCAAAATATGGCTTATGCTGGTATTTTGGCAATGAAATCAGAAATTCAGGCAGTTAACTGCCTGGTGGCCAATTGTGGTTTTTATGCAGTGGCCTTGTTGATAAGCGGAAGCTACGAGTTTAATCATTCAACCATTGCAAATTATTGGGGAGGATATGGCTTCAAAGCGCGGACCACACCTGCAGTTTATATTTCCAATATATTGAATGTTTCGAAAGATAAGCCTGACTATGTAGGCGATATCGTGAAAGCTGATTTTGGGAACTGTATTATTGCCGGAAATGCAATGGATGGTAACGAACTTGTTCTTCGCAAACGGGCTGATAAAATTTATAACTATAAGTTCGACAGGTGTATGCTTCAGGTTGCCGACACTTTTAAAACAAGCAGTGTTGATCATTTTGTGAATATTTTAAAAGGTGTCGATCCGAAATTTGTCGATCCGTACAAAAAGTATAATTACGAGCTTGATACTTTAAGCAAAGCCAAAGATGTTGCCAACCGTACCATTAGTAAGTTGTATCCGACTGATTTGAAGGGCAGAGATCGCTTCCTGGATGGTAGTCCCGATCTCGGGGCTTTTGAACGTCAGGAAAAGAAAGCGAAATAACACTTGTCTTTTGCAGGAATGGCCTGATCATCTTTAAATTGAAACGCGATGAATTCTTCATTATTCTATTCGCATGAAAGTTGATTTCCGTTTAATCTTTGTTTGTTTATCTCTCTTCTGCTCATCTTTTCGGATGTCAGCTCAGGTTTCAGTGGCTAAGAATGAGTTTTCAATCATGTTCTATAATACCGAGAACTTCTTCGATGTTGAAAACGATTCGATAACCAGGGACGAAGAATTCACCAAAGAGGGTGATCGTCGGTGGACTTCCGGGAAACTGCATATAAAAGCTGAGCGTTTGGCCAAAGTGATACTGGCAGCAGGAAAATGGAATGCTCCGATACTTATTGGGTTGTGCGAAATTGAAAACAGAGATATTCTGGAATTGCTTTGCAAAATTGAACCATTAAACCGAATTCGCTATAAAATTATTCAAAAAGATTCGCCGGATTCACGGGGCATTGATGTTGCGCTGATATACCGCTCCGATCTGTTTCGTCCAATTAATTATTTGGCGATCTCGGTTATTGACCCGGATGATAAATCATTTAAAACAAGGGATATACTTCAGGTGAGCGGAGTGTTGAATGGTTGTGATACGATTCATGTTTTTGTTAATCATTGGCCATCGAGGTATGGCGGAATAATGGAAACTCAAAAGTATCGGCGACTTGCTGCTATGACATTAAAAACCTCAATTCAGAAAGTACAGTCACAATACCCAAACGCAAAAATCGTTTGCATGGGTGATTTTAATGACACACCCGCAGACGAAAGTTTGGCCGTAGTTCTTGAAGCAAAACAAACTGATAGTGCAATTAATGGAGAATTGATAAACCTTTCTGCGCCATGGACATCAAACGACATTCAAACGATAAAAAGTAAGTATCGGTGGGAGGTATTCGACCAGTTTATTGTTTCTGATTATTTCCTGACTCCAAATGAATGCTATCAGTTTGAAGGTTGTGAGATATTCAAAGCTCCATTTCTTCTAGAACCTGATATTTCATATGGCGGAATTAAGCCAAAGCGAACGTATATTGGCTACCGATACAACAACGGATTTTCAGACCATCTTCCGGTTTTATTTCGGTTCAGCTTATCGGGTTATTGATTTCCTGCTGGTTTTAGTCCCATTTCTTCCGCAACTTTAAGCATGTATGTAAAGGCCTGATCCTTGTCGTTAGCAATAATTCCGTCCAAAATGGCGTCTTTTATAGCGTTCTTAATAAGTCCAACTTCGCGGCACGGCGTCAATCCATAAACTTCCATAATTGTTTCGCCGGTTACAGGTGGTTGGAAATTCCGAATGTGATCCCGTTCCTCCAAGTCTTTCAGTTTTTGCCGTACCAGCTGAAAGTTATTGTAGTATTTCTTAACTTTTTCAGGATTTTTTGATGTAATGTCAGCCTCGCAAAGAGTCATCAGATCGTCGATGTCGTCACCAGCTTCAAACAGAAGTCTTCGGATAGCCGAGTCGGTCACTTCTTCCTCCGAAAGTACAATTGGTCGCATATGAAGTTCCACTATTTTCTGAACATACTTCATCTTTTCATTCAGTGGAAATTTCATTTTTTTAAACAGTGCAGGTACCATTTTCGCCCCTACAAAGTTGTGCGAATGAAATGTCCAGCCCAGTTGAGGTGAGTATTTTTTTGTTGCTGGTTTGGCAATGTCGTGTAATAAAGCTGACCAGCGTAACCACAAATTGTTTGTGTTTGGAGCAATACGGTCGAGAACTTCCAGAGTGTGATAGAAATTATCTTTGTGCCCAACTCCGTTAACTTCTTCACGTCCTTTCATTCGGTGCAATTCCGGAAAGATCAGTTCCAGTAATCCGGTTTTGTCAAGCAATTTAAATCCGATGGACGGCTTTGATGAAAGAATGATCTTGTTCAGTTCTTCGCCAATTCTTTCTTTCGATATAATGCTGATGCGTTTTTTGTTTTGCGCAATAGCCTCAAGAGTTTTCTCCTCGATGGTAAAACCCAGTTGAGATGCAAACCTAATTGCCCGCATCATTCGGAGAGGATCGTCGGAGAATGTAATGCCTGGTTCGAGTGGCGTTCGTAAAATCTTATTTTTTATATCCTGAATTCCTCCAAATGGATCAACAAGCTCTCCAAACCGATTTTTATTCAGGCAAATTGCTAGAGCATTTATAGTAAAATCACGTCGGTTTTGATCTTCCTCCAACGTTCCGTCTTCAACCATTGGTTTTCTGGAATCTTCGTTGTACGATTCTTTTCGGGCACCAACAAACTCAACTTCGAGCGATTGATATTTTAACATGGCCGTCCCGAAGTTTTTGAATACGCTAACCTGAATTGTAGGGCCTAAGCGCTGAGCAACCATTTCAGCCAGTTTAATGCCACTGCCTATGGTTACCACATCAATGTCAGGAGATGGACGTTTTAAGATCAAATCGCGAACGAAGCCGCCAATTACATAGGTTTCCTGATTGAGCTGGTCGGCTAATTCAGAAATAACTTTAAATATAGGATGTTGAAGATGTTGTTTCATTAAAAAATGTTTGTGGGTTCAGCATATTCATTCAGAATAAGAAGCTTATGAGTAATAACAACGATCATACTGAATTTGCTGAACTTATTACAGGAAAAGCATAGATTTTTTGATTTCTGAAAAACTAAATATGACAAAATGTGTTTTTAGTGTGCCAAAATTACAATTTATTGCTTTTTACAACCATATATTAAGATTTAAATTTATTGGCATTCGGTTTGATATGCATATATTTAAAAATTTATATATTTGTATAATTAAAAAATAAGATCATGTTAGAACATTTAACAAAAGAAACTTTCAAAGAAAAAGTATTCAACTTTGAAGTTAATACAGAGTGGAAATTTGAGGGTACAACTCCCTGTATGATTGATTTTTATGCTGACTGGTGCGGCCCATGTAAAATGATTGCTCCGGTTTTGGAAGAACTTCAGAAAGAATATGGCGACAACCTCGTTATTTATAAAGTGAATACCGAAAACGAACGCGAGTTATCGGCTGTATTTGGCATTCAAAGTATTCCCTCGCTGTTGTTTGTTCCCGTTGACGGACAACCACAAATGGCAATGGGCGCTTTACCAAAAGCAACGTTCGAAAAGGCAATTGCCGAAGTTCTGAATGTTAAAAAGCCAGATGTCAATTAATTAAGGTAGTAATTCCAAAATTTTCTCGAGGTGAATACCTCTTGACCCTTTGATTAGGATTAGTTTATTTTCAATAGGTTGTGTTTTTAGGTAGTTTGAAAGGAGTTCGACTTGATCGAACTTCTTTTTTTCTTTTATATTAATCGTATTTTTAAACTGAGGGCCAATGAGAAATACTTCTGAGAAGTTTTGTTCCTCGATAAAATCGGCAATCTTTTGGTGTTCTTCAGCCGAAGAATCTCCCAATTCCAGCATATCTCCCAAAATGATGCATTTATCGTCATGATTGATTGATGCAAAATTTGATAACGCCGCCATCATGCTTGTAGGGTTGGCATTGTAGGCATCCATGATGATGGTGTTTTTTTCTTTTTGGATTAATTGCGACCGGTTATTTGACGGAGTATATTCAGCAATTGACTCCTGGATAAGTAACGGATCGACCTCGAAATATTTACCGATACATGCAGCTGCCAGAAGATTCTCGAAATTATAATCGCCTACCAATTTTGATTTAAGATATAACCAGCCTTTAGGGAAGAGAGCCTTTGCCACGAGATGATTCCCCGTACTGGCAATTTCCCCGGGCATGAAATAACCGGTTGATGTGCCATAGCTGATTTGTTCAATTCCACCAGCTTGTTTAGCCAATATGGGATTGTCAGCATTCAGGAAACATTTTCCACCTTTGTTGCGAATGAAATCATACATCTCTGATTTTGTCCGGATGACTCCTTCAAACGATCCAAATCCTTCAAGATGGGCTTTGCCAATATTTGTTATCAGGCCAAAATCTGGATTCGCAATTTCGCACAAGGTTTTTATTTCTCCCGGATGATTGGCGCCCATTTCAACCACACCAAATTCAGTGTTTTTTGTCATTGAAAGGAGGGTAAGAGGAACTCCTATGTGGTTATTTAGGTTTCCTTTGGTCGAATCGACTCTAAACTTTTTTGACAATACGGCAGTGATTAGTTCTTTGGTGGTGGTTTTCCCGTTTGTTCCAGTAATCGCCAGTATAGGCAATCTCAACTGATTGCGATGGTAGTTGGCTAATTGCTGCAAACACAGAAGAACATTTTCCACCAATATCATGCGGACATCTGTTGCAAAATCAGGTTCGTCGATAACAGCAAATGCAGCTCCTTTTGCCAAAGCATCAGCAGCAAAGGCATTGCCATTAAAGTTTTCACCTTTCAACGCAAAAAACAGGCTGTTCGCCGGGATGTTTCTCGAATCAGTTGTTACAGTTGGATGTGTCTGAAAAATGGAGTATAGGTTCGATATTTCCATACTTGATTTATTAAAAAAGAAAACCCCACTTTTTCAAATGAGGTTTTATATCTGGTGTAATTTAACTCTTGTTAAAATCCGTCAGGACTACCAACTCGGGTCATGGCACAACGGAATCCCAAATCACTGGCCGATTGATTTTCAGGACGGTACCTGCGGGCACCCGGGCTCAACCAATAAGGTCTGTCTTTCCAGCTACCACCCTTGTAAATACGGGAGTTATCTGAGATAAGAGAAGAGAACTGTCCTTCTTTGGTTGATTGAATATACATGTTGCTGGTTTGACTTTTGTCTTTTACTGCATTCCAGTCTTCGTTTCCTTCAATTACCTGTGATTTATAATCACCGTCGTTAAAGTTACGATAGTCAGCAATTGTATCTTTTACCAACTCGCCGAACTCGTTGCGAACAAGTTTACCGTCAGCATCAGTTTTGTATTTGGTAAACGTATTACCACGGAATGGCTGGAATTCAGCAACGTCGCTTGATGATAAAGGACGATAAACATCGGCAACCCATTCGTTAACATTACCGGCCATACAATATAGGCCATAGTCGTTTGGTTCGTATGATGTAACCGGAGCTGTAATATCAGCGTTATCGTTTAGAGCGCCTGCCATACCCATTAAGTCACCTCGTCCGCGGGTGTAGTTGGCCATCATGCGTCCTTTTGTTTTCTTCGAATCATCACGAAGATAAGTACCATTCCACGGATAAAGTTTGCGGTCGGTCAAAAGTTCATCTTCAGTATTTCCAACAAGGCCAAGTGCAGCATATTCCCATTCAGCTTCGGTGGGGAGACGATAGTTTGGAAGAAGAACTCCATCTTCCCAACGAACTCGCCTGTTTGTTCCGGCAGCATCCTTCATAGGTCTTTTGCCTTCAGTTCCCTGGTACATTCCAGCAAGAAATGTTTCAGTAGTGAATACATTCTGACCACTTTGAGTATTGTCGATGGTGATAATTCCTTTATCGGCCAATATTTTTTCATTTACCCGGTCGGTTCTCCATTTTGCATAAGCGTCGGCTTGCTTCCATGACACTCCAACAACCGGATAATTTCCATAGGCTGGGTGACGCAGGTAATTACTGATATAAGGCTCGTTATAAGCAAGTTCTTCTCTCCATACCAGAGTGTCGGGCATTGCCGTTTTGTATTTCTCCGGGGTGGAAGGGTAAACTCGTTGCAACCAAAATAAATATTCGCGATAATCAAGGTTTGAAACCTCGGTTTCGTCCATGTAAAACGAAGCAACCGTAACGCGTCGTGGAACATTGTTCCAATCGTACATTACATCTTGCTCAACCCGACCCATTGTAAAGGTACCACCCTGAATAAAAACCAGTCCGGGACCAGTTTCCTGGGCGTAATTATCATCGGCCTGAAACCCACCATTTTTAGGGTCTCCAAATTCCCATCCGGTTGAGTGTGATGTTCCGGAACCTCCTTTACCTTTTCCAAACAATCCGCATCCAGCCATTAATGCAGCGAGACCAAATAATATTATGGATCTAAATTTCATGTGTATTTCTTCTTTTCTGTTATATTAAAAGACTCACAAATATAACTAATTTGTTGAATTGATATTGTTCAAGTATTCAATCTTTTTTCACACTTGTTGTTCATAGTGTTTTATCTTTGCTTCCGATTAAAGGTCTGGTATTATTTTGTTTAGTTCTAAAGGCTTAATATTTATAATATTTATTGCTCTTGATCGTTTAATGAAAGAATAACTAATAAACATATAATGTTGAGATTATTACTTTTTTTCATACTTCTTTTTTCAATTATTGGTGAATCGTCTGCCTGGACAAAACAGAATATTGATATAACACAACCACAGTCTGTTAAGTCTAATTATAGCTGGAAATCGGGATCGGTTCTGAAATCAGGTAAATGGATTAAAATCAAGACTAAGGATAAGGGATTTTACAAAATAGCCTACGATCAGATTAAACAATGGGGATTTACCAATCCTGATCTGGTTTCCATGTATGGAAATGGAGGTTACATGTTGCCAGTTTTCAATAAAGATACGCGTTTTGATGATTTGGATGCTTACCCGGTTTTAAAGGGAAAAGACAGTGCAGGGAAGGATTGTTTATTTTTTTATTCAACAGGAAATATCCGTGTTAGCGAGGATTCTAAAACCGGTGTTTTATCTCATAAGCAAAATTATTATGCAACTGAAACCTATTTCTTTCTTTCCGATCAAGGTGCGGTAAAAACGATTGGTAAATCTGCTGAAATTACTGAAACTGTCGGTCGGACTGTTGATGCATTTACTAATTATGCTTTTTACGAGATAGAGGCCCGGAATCTGATTGCTTCCGGAAGCCAGTGGTTTGGGGAAGAGTTTAATGCAGGCCAGCTGCAAACTTTTAATTTAACTTTAGATAATCCCGATTTGTCAAAATCGGTTCAGTTCGTGGTTGCTGCAGCCGCACGATCTTCTGCTTCCAGTTCTATGAATGTTAATGTCAACGGGAAGTCGCTATCCGATATTTCTTTTCAAGCTGTTGATGTTAATGACCCAACCGGATATTTTGCCAATGAGCAAATCGCTGCAATTTCAGGATTGGTTTCGTCGAATGCCTTACAGATAAAACTTGGATATAGTGCTGCAAATAATTCGTCAAACGCCTGGCTCGATTACATTTCGGTGAATTATCAAAGTTTGCTGAAGATGATTGGCGATATGTATTCATTTCGTGGCAAAGGAGCATCAGGCACAATAACTACTTCAGAATTTGTACTGAATGGAGCTTCGGCTGCTACAAAAATCATTGATGTGACGGATATCAATAATTCGGTTGAAATACCAGCTTCTTTTAATAATGGTCAGCTAAAGTTTAAGTCAAAATCGGCTGAAACGCGCGAATACATTGCACTTAACCTTACCGGGGCGATTCCTGTTCCTGAGTTTGTTGAAGCGGTCGATAACCAGAATCTTCATGGGAACGACCTTGCAGAAATGATTATTGTTGCAAACAAGAAGTTGTTGAGTTCAGCAAATGAACTGGCCGAATTTCACCGAACCAACGATGGGATGAGCGTTCAGGTTCTTACTCCTGAAATTATTTATAACGAATTTTCAGGAGGATTGCCCGATCCTGCCGGATTAAGAAATTACTTCAGGATGTGTTACGATAAAGGCATTCAAACCGGTGCCAATACGCTGAAGTATGTTTTACTTATGGGCGACGGCTCGTACGACAATCGCAATATTTTGCTGAAAAACCACAATTTGCTTCCGACTTATCAATCGGAGAACTCGCTTTCACCTACCGAGTCATTTGTTACTGATGATTTTTATGGTTTTCTGGATGAAAATGAAGGCGATTCACAAGGCATTCTCGATTTGGGCATTGGGAGAATCTCGGCTGGCTCTGCTGAAGATGCCGGATATGTAATCGATAAAATTAAGCACTATTATCAGCAGGAATCACTTGGAAACTGGCGAAATGTGGTAACTTTTATTGCCGACGACGAAGATTACAATACGCACATGAATCAGGCAGAAACCTTGGCTACGCTTGTAAATAAAACATACCCGGCATTTTTTACTGATAAAATTTATCTGGATGCTTATAAGCAGATTTCCACTTCGGGTGGTGAAAAATACCCTGATGTAAGTGCTGCTATTACCAATCGGGTCAAGGAAGGAACGCTGGTAATGAACTATACCGGGCATGCCAACGAGAAATATCTGGCCGACGAAAATGTACTTGATATCAGTGCCATCAATTCGTGGAGCAATTATAGCCGGTTGCCCATATTCGTTACGGCTACCTGCGAATTCAGCCGTTTCGATGCTGACGATACTTCCGCCGGTGAATACATTCTATTTAATCCCAATGGCGGTGGAGTAGGGCTCTTTTCTACTACACGATTGGTATATTCAGGAGCAAACTTTGTTTTGAATAATGAGTTCTTCAAACATATTTTTGAAAAGGATGATCAGGGGAAAAATTTACGATTGGGCGATGTGATGCGTAAAGCGAAAGCAGATGCAAATACCGGAATCAACCAGTTAAATTTTTCGTTGCTTGCCGATCCTGCAATGCGACTGGCGAATCCCGAATATCAGGTAAAAACGACTAGCATTGACGGGAAGGACGCAACTACGCAAACAGATACCATTCGGACACTTTCAGTGGTTACCGTAAAGGGATATATTGCCGACCACAATGGCGCAAAACTGACGACATTTAACGGCGAAATTATTCCGGTTGTCTACGACAAAGCTCAGCAGGTTGAAACTCTTGGAAACGGAGGACAGGCTCCTATGAGTTATAACGTGCAGAATAATGTAATTTATAAAGGCCTTGCGAGTGTGAAAAATGGCGAATTTGAGTTTTCATTCTTTGTGCCGAAAGATATTTCATATAAGCTGGGAAAAGGAAAAATTCTTTACTATGCATACAATGAGACTGACGACGCACAGGGCTATTTCGATCAGTTTTATATCGGAGGATCGTCTAACAATCCGATATCTGATTCAAAAGGACCGGCTGTTGAACTATTCCTGAACGCTGAATCATTTAAAGACGGGGATCAGGTGAGTGCAAGTTCTGTGCTGATTGCCAATATTACCGACGAAACCGGGATCAATACTTCAGGCACCGGGATTGGACATGACATTACGGCTGTACTGGACGACGATTATTCGAATATCATGGTTTTGAACGACTACTTTCAGGCTGACAAAGACAAATATACCAGCGGGAAAATAGTATTTCCACTCACCAACCTTGCCGAGGGCGAACATGTTATCAGTCTAAAAGTATGGGATGTACTGAATAATTCTACCGAAGTTGAAGTGAAATTTGTCGTAAAAGATGATTTCCGAATTGAAAATGTAAGCTGTTACCCTAATCCGATGTGGGGGCAAACCAAGTTTATTTTCACTCACAATCAACCAGATGAGGCTTTTGATGTTACTTTAGATGTATATCAAAGTTCGGGCGCACAGGTCGATTCGTATCAAACCAGGGTGGGGTCGTCAGGAACACAAAGTTTGCCATTTGAGTGGATTCCTGCAGATCATTTGGTGAAAATGAAACCCGGAGTTTACGTTTATCGCTTAACCATTACGACTGACGATAAGAAAACTACGACTGGTTCAGGTCGGTTGGTTTTTGTGTATCGTTAAAAAAAAGGTTCAATCGCTTCTTGCTTAATACTAATTGGGACTGATGTCCGTTTATAAATTTGTTTGTTGGGTGCAAGTTGTGCTTTACAAACGTCTATATTTGCAATTCGAAAAAAAATATTGAATTACTAAAATGAAGAAAATCTTACTGTTTACTGCTATTTTTTCACTGGGTATATTTTTGCCACAGGTATATGCACAAAAAACTTCGACTACCGGAGCAAACACTGTTACAACAGGTGTTCCGTTTTTAACAATTGCTCCCGATTCGCGCGCTGGTGCAATGGGTGACGCGGGTGTAGCTACTTCTCCCGATGTTAACTCGCAGCACTGGAATCCTGCCAAATATGCGTTTACCGAAAGTGAAATGGGGATCGCATTGTCGTACACTCCCTGGCTCCGGAATTTGGTTTCCGATATCAATCTGGCTTACCTGGTAGGTTATAAACGTTTGAATGATCAGGAAACGGTAAGTGCTTCGCTTCGCTATTTTTCGTTAGGCGATATCTCTTTCATGAGTGAATATGGTGATCCAACCGGGCAGCAAAGTCCAAACGAATTTGCGTTCGATATGGGATATACCCGCCTTCTGTCTGATAATTTTTCAGGGGCTGTTGCCATCCGTTATATTCGTTCCGATCTCACCGGAGGACAAATGGTTGGAGGTGTAGAAACTCATGCCGGAAATACTTTTGCTGCCGACGTAGCTTTCTATTATCAGAACCAGATCCGTATGAACCGGAAGAATTCGACCATTTCGGCCGGTATCGATATTTCAAACATTGGTGGAAAGATTTCATATACCGATGGCGAAACCAAAGACTTTATTCCAACCAACCTGAAATTAGGGGTTTCGTACAAAACCGAAATGGATAAATACAATACCATCACTTTTGCTTTTGATGCCAACAAGTTAATGGTTCCAACTCCGGATACCACTGATGTTGATATTATCACTGGTTTGGGATCATCGAAATCGGTAGTTTCGGGTATGTTCAGTTCGTTTAGCGATGCTCCTGGTGGTATGAAAGAGGAATTAAGGGAAATAACATTCTCTGTTGGAGCCGAATATTGGTATAACAAGCAATTTGCTTTGCGTGCAGGTTATTTTTACGAAGACCCTACCAAAGGTAACCGTAAATTTTTCACCGCAGGTGCCGGTTTAAAGATGAATGTATTTGCGCTCGATTTCTCGTACTTATTGCCGGTTGCACAGAATAACCCATTGGCCAATACACTTCGGTTCACTCTTTCGTTCGATTTTGATGCCTTCAATAAGCAAAGAAGATAGTTTTTCAGGGTGCCGAAACCAAAAATACAATTCAAATGAATTTCCGGATAGGATACGGATACGATGTACACCGTTTAGCTGAGGGCGAAACCCTCTGGCTGGGCGGTGTTCTTGTTCCACACAGTAAAGGAACAGTTGCACATTCTGATGGCGATGTGCTGATTCATGCGCTTTGCGACGCTATGCTTGGCGCCGCCAAAATGGGTGATATCGGGCGACATTTTCCCGATACTTCTTCCGACTTCAAGAACATTGACAGTAAAATTTTGTTGTCTAGGACCAACGACCTGATTGCTTCTAAAAACTATCGGGTTGGAAACCTGGATGTGACGATTGCCGCTCAAAAACCCAAGCTCAAAACCTATATTCCTGACATGGAAGAGACCATTGCCCGAATTCTGGGAGTTGATGTTGATGCTGTTTCAATTAAAGCAACGACAACTGAAGAATTAGGTTTTGAGGGCAGGGAAGAAGGTATATCGGTTCATGCCGTAGTGTTGCTTGAAAAATTAGTCAGATAATGAAGAAGACTTTAGTTATTGGAGCAAGCGAAAATCCCGAAAGATACTCGTATAAGGCTATAAAAGCCTTGAAAGCAAACGATCACGAAGTGGTTGCAATAGGTCTTCGTTCGGGCGAGGTTGCGGGAGTTCTGTTCGATGCGGAGAAAAAATCGTTTGAAAATATCGATACGGTTACGCTTTATGTTGGGCCGAAAAATCAACCGGAGTATTATGAGTACATTCTGAGTTTGCAGCCTCAACGTGTGATATTTAATCCCGGAACCGAAAATCCGGAGTTCATCGGCAGGCTTGAATCAGCAGTAATTTATCCTGAAATCGCCTGTACTTTGGTTTTACTTGCCACTGGTCAATACGAGTAATGGAAACCATCCGCACAATCCCTGAATTCGATGAGCTGCTTGCTGAAAACGATGCTGTTTTGGCCTATTTTTCAACTGAAACATGTTCGGTTTGCCATGTGCTTAAACCGAAGGTTTTCGAAATGGTTTCAGAGTCGTTTCCTCAACTGAAAATGATTTTTGTTGAGTCAGATAAATCACCTGAACTGGCTGCACAATATCGGGTTTTTACTGCGCCAACAGTCGTGGTATTCTTTGCAGGCCGCGAAACTATCCGCAAAAGCCGGGCTTTTGGAGTTGATGAACTGAAGACCGAAATACAACGTCCCTATTCCTTGCTCTTCGAGTAATAAAAAGGATCCGACCTTTACTCAAAATCGAATCCTTTTCAGCTAATTGCAATGTTTACACTCGAAATAGCTGATCGATTATATCTTCATCAGTCAAATTGGGTAGTGTAACTTTCAGATTCGGGTTTTCCTGCATGGCGCGTTTGATGGCAAACAAGGCTGATTCGTTTCTGGCCCAGCTACGGCGCGCAATTCCGTTGTTTACATCCCAGTGAAGCATTTGTTTCAGGCGCCGGTCGGTTTCGTCTGATCCGTCCAGAGTCATTCCAAACCCGCCATTGATCACTTCGCCCCAACCAACGCCGCCACCATTGTGAATCGACACCCAGGTTGCTCCGCGGAACGAATCGCCTATGACATTCTGGATGGCCATATCGGCGGTAAAAGCTGATCCATCGTAAATATTCGAGGTTTCCCGGAATGGCGAATCAGTTCCCGATACATCATGATGGTCGCGACCCAGCACAATTGGAGCACTGATAATTCCTTTGCGTATCGCTTTGTTGAAAGCTTCTGCAATTTTCATGCGTCCTTCACAATCGGCATAAAGTATTCGAGCCTGTGAACCAACCACCAGTTTGTTCTTGCCGGCCTCAGCAATCCAGTGAATATTGTCGTTGAGTTGATTAATTATTTCAGATGGTGAGCTTTTAGCTATTTCAGCCAAAACCTGAAGTGCAATTTCGTCGGTTTTTTGAAGATCTTCGGGATTGCAGGAGCAGCACACCCAACGGAACGGCCCGAAGCCGTAATCGAAGAACAATGGCCCCATGATGTCCTGCACATACGATGGATAAATAAAGCTTCCATCTGTTTTTGTAACCACCGCTTTAGCACGCTTCGACTCCAACAAAAAGGCATTCCCATAATCCCAGAAATACATGCCGTTCCCCGAAAGTTTGTTGATGGCATTCACCTGGCGGCGTAAACTTTCGTAAACTTTTTCCTGAAAAAGTGTTGGATTTTCGGCCATCATTTGGTTCGATTCTTCCAGCGATAAACCGACGGGATAATAACCTCCGGCAAAAGGATTGTGCAATGAGGTCTGATCCGATCCTAAATCCACCGAAACATTTTCTGCAGCCAGTTTTTCCCATAAATCAACTACATTTCCCTGGTAGGCCAGCGAAACCGCTTCTTTTTTGATACTGGCTTCACGCATCCGGACAATCAGTTGATCAAGGCTTTCATATACTTCGTCAACCCAGCCTTGTTCATGCCTTACTTTAACCGCTTTGGGGTTAATTTCAGCAATTACCGCAACCATTCCGGCAATTACAGCGGCTTTCGGCTGAGCTCCAGACATTCCGCCCAATCCCGACGAAATAAATATTTTACCGCCAAATTCTCCGTTTCCGCGCATGCGGGCAGCATTCATCAGCGTTATTGTTGTGCCATGTACAATTCCCTGTGGACCAATGTACATGTACGATCCGGCAGTCATTTGTCCGTACTGCGAAACGCCAAGCGCGTTCATTCGTTCGTAATCATCCCTTCCGGAGTAATTCGGAATAACCATGCCGTTGGTAACTACAACCCGAGGCGCGTCTTTATGCGACGGGAAAAGCCCCATCGGATGTCCCGAATACATCACCAGTGTTTGCTCGTCGGTCATTTCCGACAGGTACTTCATCGTCAGCCGATATTGTGCCCAATTTTGAAAAACAGCGCCGTTTCCGCCGTAGGTAATCAGTTCGTGCGGATGCTGAGCCACGGCATAATCGAGGTTGTTCTGGATCATCATCATAATGGATGCTGCCTGAACTGATTTATGCGGATAATCTTCCAGAGGGCGAGCCTTCATTTCGTAATCCGGACGGAAGCGATACATGTAAATCCGGCCATATTGTCGCAATTCGTCCATGAACTCAGGTGCCAATTCTGCATGGTATTTGGGCTCAAAATACCGTAATGCATTTTTAAGCGCAAGCCGTTTCTCGGTTTCCGAAAGTATATCTTTCCGCTTTGGTGCATGGTTCACAGTATAATCGTATGGTTTTTTCTCTGGAAGCCTCGATGGGATTCCTTCCTGAATGGCTAATCTGAATTCGGCAGTGTTCATAGTCATAAAATTGTGGTTCGCCTTTTGAAGTAGAGGGAATAACGGCAAAATTGCTACATTCCCCGATAATTTGGTGTCTTCGGTCAGGAGTTTTGCAACATTTGCCATACTTACATTTGTCATAGATTAGTATTGAATTATTAAATTTGAAGTAAACATTAAAAGTAAATAAGATGAAAAAGATTTGGATTGTCCTGGCTGTAATTGCCGTTCTGCTTTTATTGGCGTATTCGTCGGTGAAAAGCTCATACAACAATATGGTGACCATGGAAGAAGGTGTGACAGCACAGTGGTCGCAGGTTGAAAACGTATATCAGCGTCGTTCCGACCTGATTCCAAACCTGGTTAGCACAGTAAAAGGATATGCAGATTTCGAAAAAGAAACACTTACACAGGTTATTGAAGCCCGTGCAAAAGCTACTTCAGTAAATGTTAATCCTTCAAAACTGGATGCACAGTCGTTGCAAAATTTTCAGGATGCACAATCCGGATTATCATCTGCTTTAAGCCGTTTGATGGTTGTGGTTGAAAAATATCCTGACCTGAAAGCCAACCAAAACTTCCTTGATTTGCAGGCTCAGCTCGAAGGAACCGAAAACCGTATTACCGTTGAGCGTCAGAAATTCAATCAGTCGGCTCAAACCTACAATACATTCATTCGTACTTTCCCGAAAAACATTTTTGCTGGAATGTTCGGATTTGAGAAGAAAGCCTATTTCGAAGCTGAAAAAGGAGCTGAAAAAGCACCTCAGGTAAAATTCTAATAGCTTTTGGCAACTGGCAGCTAGGTACTGGCTAGCTGCCAGCTTCATATAGCCAGTAGCTATTTTATCACTATTATATTCGCAAAATAATGTCAGTCGAAAATTTTTTCAGTAAAGAAGAAAAGAAACAAATTACTGATGCAATCGCCCAGGCCGAATTAAATACTTCGGGTGAGATTCGTTTGCATATGGAAGGATATTGCAAGATTGATGTGCTCGACCGTGCTGCCTATATTTTTGAAAAGCTCGGCATGAAGGAAACCGCTCAGCGAAATGGCGTTTTGTTTTATCTGGCAGTACACGATCGGAAATTTGCCATTTTGGGCGATGCCGGTATTAATCAGGTTGTCCCGGTTAATTTTTGGGATGACATAAAAGAAACTATGCTGACATTTTTTAAGGAAGGAAAATTTACCGAAGGTTTGGCAAAAGGAATATTAATGGCCGGAGAACAACTAAAAACAAACTTCCCCTACCAAAGTAATGATGTTAACGAATTGTCGGATGAAATATCCTTCGATAAAAACTTGTAAAATGAAGCAGACTCTTATTATATTTTTTCTGGCGATTTTTGCCGTATCAGTTTTTGCGCAGGATATTCCTGAACGACCTAATCCGCCCAGGTTAGTCAACGATTTGGCTAATGTATTGTCTGATCAGGAAGAACAGCAGCTGGAGTCGGATCTGGATCAGTTCGACAATCAAACTTCTACCCAGATTTGTGTCGTTACACTTCCTTCGCTCAATGGGTACGAAATTTCCGATCTTTCATTCAAAATTGGTGAAAAATGGGGAGTTGGCCAGAAAGGGAAAAATAATGGTATTGTAATCGTCTTCAAGCCCAAAACAGCAAACGAAAAGGGAGCTGTGTTTGTAGCTGTGGGGTATGGCCTTGAAGGAGTTATTCCGGATGCTGTAGCCAACCGTAATGTGGTTGATTACGCTATGATTCCGCATTTTCGCGAAAACGATATTTACGGAGGTTTGGCCGAAGGTTCCAAAGTATTGATGGGTCTGGCTTCCGGCGAATTTACAGCTGCTGATTATCAGAAAAAGACTAGTGGAAAAAAAGATAAAGATGGTGGCGGCGGATTCATTCTTGCCATCCTGATTATTATTGTTCTGGTTTCAATTTTCAGAGGAGGCAGAGGCGGCCATTACAACAGCGGCGGCAGTCTGCCATTCTGGCTGGCTATGGGTATGTTAAGCAGTAATCGTGGTCATGGTTCGTTTGGCGGCTTTTCCGGCGGGAGCGGTGGCTTCGGTGGTGGCGGAGGAGGTGGTTTTGGCGGCTTCGGAGGCGGAAGTTTCGGAGGCGGTGGAGCTGGCGGAAGCTGGTAGCACTAAAGCCGATTTAAATTCCATTGCCGTCTGTTTTAGCGGCTGACCGAGCTCACTCCGAAATCTGAAAGACATGATCTAAGAAATAGAAATAAAAAAACCTTCAGGAAATATTCCTGAAGGTTTTTTGCTATAGTGCTATTTGATAATTAATCAGCAGTTTCGATTGAATCGAGAATGTCCTTGTCAACAAGGATACGTCCGCAGTACTCGCAAACAATTACTTTTTTGCGTGAAGCGATGTCCATTTGACGCTGTGGCGGAATTTTGTTGAAGCAACCACCGCAGGCATCACGCTGTACTGTAACAACGGCTAATCCATTGCGTGCATTTTTGCGGATACGTTTGAATGCGGTCAATAAGCGCGATTCGATGTTGCCTTCAATTTTTTCAGCTTTAGCTTTCAGACGTTCTTCTTCGATCTGAGTTTCAGCAGTGATCTCTTCCAGTTCGCGTTGTTTGCGATCCAGGTCTTCCAGACGTTCTTTCAGCAAAACCGACGAAGTTGCAATAGATTCCTTTTTAGCAGCAAGCTCGCTGGTAAATTCGCGGATACGTTTTTCCGACAATTCGATTTCCAGTTTCTGGAACTCGATTTCCTTGCTCAACGAATCAAATTCGCGGTTGTTGCGAACGTTATTCTGTTGCTCGGTATATTTGGTGATCAGACCTTCTGATTCTTTAATGGCAATTTTCTTGTTGTGGATTGCTGTTTCCAGATCTTTGATGTCGTCTTCGAAGTTGCTTACGCGGGTTTTTAAGCCGGTAATTTCGTCTTCCAAATCCTGCACTTCCAAAGGCAATTCGCCGCGAAGTGTTTTAAATTTATCAATTTCTGAAACAACATTTTGGAGTTCGAAAAGCGCTCTGAGCTTCGAACTGATTGGCACACTTTTGTTTTCGTCTCTAACGTACTGTGTATTCATAAACTTATAGTTGTTTTACTTGTATCAAACCAGATAACTTACCGGATTCGTATTTATTGCCGATAAATGGACTGCAAATTTAGGGAATTTTTTTGTAAGTAATTCATAAAAAACTTCTTTAGTGAATTGTTCACTTTCATAATGACCTATATCTGCAATGACGATTTGTTTTTCGGCATCGAAAAACTGGTGGTATTTAAAATCACCCGACACAAAAATATCTGCTTTTTGTGCTATTGCCTTAGCCAGATAACTACTTCCGGCTCCTCCACAAACGGCTACTTTTTGTATAGGCTTGCCAAGCAGTTGAGTATGTTTAACTACATTGCAATGAAAAGTCGTTTTTAGTTTTTTCAGAAATGGCAACTCATCCATCGGTTCGGCAAGTTCGCCAATCATGCCAATTCCGGCCTGAATGTATTCATTGTCGAGCGGATAAATATCGTAAGCAACTTCTTCGTATGGATGAGCCAGCAACAGTGCCTGAATAACTTTTGATTGAATGTGTTTCGGGAAAATTGTTTCTATCCGGACTTCTTCCTCAGTATGCAATTGGTTTTTCTGGCCAACGTACGGGTTGGTTTGCTCATTTCCACGGAAAGTTCCTTGCCCGCTTACATTGTAGCTGCACGAGTCGTAGTTTCCAATGTGGCCGGCTCCTGCTTCAAAAATGGCTGTTCTTACTTTTTCGGCATCAGCAGTAGGCACAAAGGTGACCATCTTTTTCAGGAACCCCGGGGTTGGTGCCAGTATCTGGCAATTTTGCAATTCAAGCTTCTCGCAGATTTTACTGTTTACTCCCCCAAACACGCTGTCGAGATTGGTGTGGGCAGCATAAATGGCGATGTCGTTCTTAATGGCTTTGGCCACACAGCGCTCAATGTAATTTTTGCTGTTCAGTTTTTTGATTCCGCTGAAAACAATCGGGTGATGACAAACAATCAAGTTTAGTTTTTTACTGATCGCTTCGTTCAAAATTTCTTCGGTAATATCAAGCGTTATCAGTACCCCGAAAATCTCATCATCCGGATGGCCAATGATCAAGCCGGAATTGTCGTACGACTCCTGAAATGCCAGCGGTGCAATGGACTCAATATATTGGATTATTTGCTTTATTTGCATTGATCAAATTGTAACTAATAATTTATAACTCATCCTTAATGTCAATCAGCATTTTGCGGATTTCCTGCAGGCGGCTCACCACCTCATAATTCTGGATGGTATCTTCTTTATTATCTTTTAGCTTCATTTGTGCACCTCTGATGGTCATTCCCCGTTCGCGCAAAAGGTGATAAATGATTTTCATGTTTTCGATGTCTTCCTTGGTAAACATCCGGTTCCCTTTCGCATTTTTATGCGGTTTCAGGATGTCGAAATTGTTCTCCCAAAAGCGAATATTCGATGCATTTACACCAAACATTTCGGCAACTTCACCGATGGAATAAAAGATTTTCTCAATTCTGGGTTTCTTGTAAGGCACGGCGTTAAAATTTAATCGAATGTTTGACCAATTGTGGATGAAATCTTCACCATCTTTTCATACTCCTGGGCGTTCAAATCCTTAAAGTAATAATATTGTGGATTTACGGGCTCTCCGTTTCGGTGAACTTCGTAGTGTACATGTGGTCCAGTTGATGTTCCAGAATTGCCAACAAAACCAATTACGCTTCCGCGTTTAACCTTGTCGCCAATTTTTACATTAAATCCGTTGAGGTGACCATACAAAGTTTGGTAACCAAAGCCGTGTTCAATTAAAATCCACTTTCCATATCCGCCACCAATCGACTGCACATCTTTTACTACGCCATCGCCGGTTGCGTAAACGTTAGTCCCGATATTCGCCGTAAAATCCATTCCATAGTGGAATTGTTTTATTTTATAAATAGGGTGAATACGGTAACCCCAGCCCGAAGCTGTACTTTTCAGCGATTTATTTGAGATAGGCATAATAGCAGGCATGCTGGCAACGAGTTCTTCCTTATTCATGGCCATTTTCATTACTTCGTCGTACGATTTTGCCTGAATATACGCTTGTTTCGAAAGCACATCGATTTTCTCGGCAGTTTTGATTACCAATTCAGAGTTGTCGAACGATTCGAGCTTCGAATAACGGTTTACTCCGCCAAATCCAGCTTTCCGGATGGTTGATGGAATCGGGTCGCTTTCAAAAATTACCCGGTAAAGGTTATTGTCGCGCTGTTCAATTTCGTCGAGTACCTTTTCAATGGTAGTCAGGTCTTTATACATCAGTTCGTATTGGGTCAGAAGCCTCTCATTTTCTTTATGCAGACTGCGCATCCTGGGCGATTCATAGAATTGTAAAATTCCTATCGCAATCAGTATGGAGGTAACCAATGTCGTTGAGGATAAAGCTAAAAACCGTTTTAGCCGGGTTTTGAAGCTAATTACGATTTTGTCGTAGCTAAGTGTATGAGCATTAAATCTGTACCTGACTTTCGCCATAAAACAAGACTAATGGAATTTATTTTTCGACCTGTAACAAATTTAAGGATTTAATCTAACTTTGCAACTTTCGAAAATTCCGGTTATTATAGCTTGCAAAACTAGTGTTTTCAATCAAAAATATTACTAAGCTTTAGCACCCCGGGGATTTTTAACAATTTTTAATTCCTGAACAGGTTTTTTCGTTTGCCGGGGGCATTCCCTTGTAAATTTCTGAAAAACAATAGAAAAAGATATAGATTGATATGAATTCGAAGGAAATCAGAAAAGCATTTTTGGATTTTTTTGCCGAAAAAGGTCACCAGATTGTGAGTTCGGCTCCAATGGTTGTGAAAAACGACCCAACCCTGATGTTTACCAACGCGGGGATGAACCAGTTTAAAGACATTTTCCTGGGAAACCAGCCTGCCAAATATGTTCGCGTTGCCGACACACAGAAGTGTTTGCGCGTTTCGGGAAAGCACAACGATCTGGAAGAAGTTGGTCACGACACTTACCATCATACCATGTTCGAAATGCTGGGCAACTGGTCGTTTGGCGACTATTTCAAGGAAGAAGCCATCACCTGGGCCTGGGAATTGCTGCACGATGTGCTGAAAATTCCTGCCGACCGCATGTATGCTTCGGTTTTCGAAGGAAGCGCCGACGACAAACTCGAACGCGATAATGAAGCCTACGAAATCTGGAAAAGATTCCTTCCTGCTGATCAAATCCTGAACGGAAGCAAAAAAGATAACTTCTGGGAAATGGGCGACACTGGTCCTTGCGGCCCTTGTTCCGAAATTCACGTTGATTTGCGTGACGACGACGAACGTGCCAAAATTCCGGGAGCACAACTGGTGAATAAAGACAATCCGCTGGTGATTGAAATCTGGAACAATGTATTTATCCAGTTCAACCGCAAAGCCGATGGCAAGCTGGAAGAACTTCCAGCGAAACATGTTGACACAGGAATGGGTTTCGAACGTTTGTGCATGGTGCTTCAGGGCAAGAAATCGAATTACGATACCGATGTTTTCCAGACTACCATTGCAAAAATTGCCGAGCTGAGCAACAAAAAATACGGCAACGATCCGAAGGCTGATATCGCGATGCGTGTCATTGCCGACCACCTTCGAGCCATTTCGTTCTCGATTGCCGATGGTCAGTTGCCATCGAATAACAAAGCTGGATACGTGATCCGCCGCATTTTGCGCCGCGCTGTTCGCTATGGTTATACATTCCTCGATTTCCGCGAGCCATTTATCTGCAAGCTGGTTGAAGTGCTGAAAGAAAATATGGGCGATGCGTTCCCTGAACTGGTTTCGCAGCAAACTTTGATTGAGAAAGTGATTCATGAGGAAGAAGAGTCGTTCCTGCGCACGCTGGAAACTGGTATTCGTTTGCTCGACGATCAGGTGGCCAAAGCTAAAGCGGCCGGAAAAACTGAAATCAGTGGCGAAAATGTATTTACGCTTTACGATACTTTTGGATTCCCATTCGACTTAACAAGCCTGATTTTGCGCGAAAAAGGTATGTCGGTTGATGAAGCTGGATTCAATGCCGAAATGGAAAAGCAAAAAGAACGCTCGCGCAACGCTGCAGCACAGGAAACCGACGATTGGGTGGAACTGAAGAAAATTGAGCAGGTTGAATTCGTAGGTTATGACCAACTGGAAGCCGAAGTGCAGATTTCGCGCTACCGCAAAGTGGTTCAGAAAGGAAAAGAATTCTATCACCTTGTATTCGATAAAACGCCGTTCTACGGTGAGTCGGGCGGCCAGGTGGGCGACAGTGGCTACATTATTGCCGATGGTCACCGTACCAAAATTCTCGACACTCAGAAAGAAAATAATTTGACTATTCATATCGCGAATAAACTTCCGGAAAATCCGGCTGCCACATTCGAAGCAGTTGTTGATGCCGGAATGCGCGAACGCACGATGAATAACCACACCGCAACGCACCTGCTCGATCAGGCTTTGCGCGAGGTGCTGGGCACTCATGTGGAACAAAAAGGTTCGTTGGTGAACAGCGAATACCTGCGTTTCGACTTTGCACACTTCCAGAAAGTGAGCCGCGAAGAACTTGATCAAATTCAGGTCCGTGTGAACCAGTTGATCCGCGAAAACAACGCCAAAGAAGAAAATCGTTCGGTGTCATTCAATGATGCTAAAGCTATGGGCGCTATTGCCTTGTTTGGCGAAAAGTACGGTGATTTTGTCCGCGTAATCAAATTCGGGCAATCGGTTGAGTTGTGCGGTGGAACACACGTTCCCTCAACCGGACAGATTGGTTTGTTTGTGATTACTTCGGAAAGCGCTATTTCAGCTGGTGTTCGCCGTATCGAGGCCATTACCGGCGAAAAGGCTGAAGCTTTCTTCAAGAAACAACAGGACGAACTTTCGGAAGTAAAGGCCATACTGAATAACACGCAAAACCTGAAGAAAACCGTTGAAGAACTGGTTGCACAAAACAGCAAACTGCAAAAGCAGATTGAAGAGTTTGAGCGCAAAGCAGCCGCCGGAATCAAGCAGGAACTGAAAAACAAAATTGAAGTAATTGCTGGCGTGAATGTGATTGCCGAAGTGATTTCGTTGGATTCTGCTCAGGCTGTCCGCGATTTGGCTTACCAGTTGAAAGGCGAAGTAGAAAACCTGTTCCTCGTTTTGGGATCAGCTGTTTCAGGAAAACCCTCAATTACGGTAATGATTGCCGACAATTTGGTGGCTGAAAAAGGACTGAATGCCGGAGCAATCGTGCGCGAAGCTGCCAAAGAAATGCAAGGCGGTGGCGGCGGTCAGGCTTATTATGCTACTGCCGGTGGAAAAGACGTGAATGGATTGGCTTCAGCGGTTGCCAAAGCCAAGACTTTTGTGAAGTAAGAAAGTAAGGCAGAAGTAAAAAGTATAAAGGCAAAAGCCTCTTCGATCATTTGATTGGAGAGGCTTTTTTAATATTTCAAATATCTTCCAGAAACACCTGCCCCCAAATATTTATTGAGACGCGAGTTTTGGGCTTAAAATTTGGAAATCATGCTGGCAATTAAAATAGAAATCAGGGCTATCAGAGCAACACCAATCAGCATAACAAAATAGGTGAGCACCGTACGTCCAAAGGTCTTTAGCTTCGGCATTTTGTTGAAAAACTGCATGTAGCACCAGCACATCAAAATAAAATGGATTTGCTGGGTATACATCAGGTAATTATTCAAATTTTCCTTTTCAACGGCCGAAAAAAAATAAAGCAAAGGAAATGTGAGTAAGGTAACAACCAATACCAAGCTCACATAGAACGCATTTAGTATGAAGTGTTCAACTAAATTATACCCCTGTTTTTTGAACACATAATAAGATGTAACCGTTGCGATTAGTGTCAGCATCAGTGAGACATAGGCGAAATGGTTTAGATACCAGCGATTTAGATTTTCGTACACCGTAACAATCTGGTCTGTTGTTGCTTCCAGTTTCACGTTGGAGGCATGGTCGATAAAGAAGTGAAAGAGAAGTCCGTAGAAGGTAGCTAAAACGACAACCAGCGAAATCGGTTTGAAATGATGAACCCGTTTGCCCTCAATAAATTCGCGCGCAGCGTGTCCTGGTCTGGTAAGCAGCTGTTTTATGGTATAAAAAATGCCATTGTCAAAATGAAAAATCCCATGTTGTATTTCATGCCAGACGTAATGCAGGCTTAATTCAGGCAAATTCGCTGCCTGCCCACAATTATTACAATAGTTGCCATTGAATGAATAACCGCTGTTTTTGCAAATGGTAGTATTCTCCATTGGGGGTAGTGTTTGGTTAATCAAAATCAAATTAACGTTTTGATGATGAGCTTAAATATAGGGATAATTGAATAACTATGATCATTAGTATCCTTATTATTAAAGCTCTTTACTTTATTGGAAAAAGTCTGGTGGCATTTTTGTATTTTTCCCCCGTCAAAATCTTATTCAAAATGAAAAGCGGTTTAGGCAAAAAGATTCTCCGGATTCTGTGGAAAGTGGCCCTTTGGTTCTTCGGACTTTCCATCTTTTCAGTGGTGCTTTTTCGGTTTATTCCGGTGCCGGTAACGCCACTGATGCTGATCCGGTGCGGTGAACAGGTATTCTCATCCGATCCGGTGCGACTGAAGCATGATTGGGTTTCGCTCGACGAAATATCAAAAAACTTACCCTTAGCCGTGGTTTGCAGCGAAGATCAGAACTTCATGAACCATTCCGGCTTCGATCTGGAAGCCATTCAGCGCTCGGTTGATGCCGCCAAACGCGGAGCCAAACGAGTTCGCGGAGCAAGCACAATTTCGCAGCAAACAGCCAAAAATGTGTTCTTGTGGCCAGGCCGAAGCTGGGTGCGCAAAGGGTTCGAGGTTTACTTCACGGTTCTGATTGAATTTGTCTGGGGTAAGGAACGCATCATGGAAGTGTACCTGAACAGTATTGAGATGGGAAAAGGAATATACGGAGCCGAGGCAGCAGCCCAGTTTTACTGGCACACCAGCGCTAAAAATCTTTCCCGTACCCAAGCTGCAGCGTTGGCGGCAATCTTACCCAATCCACGGAAATATAGTGCGAATCCGCCAGGACCATACGTTCAGGATCGCATTGGCTGGATTGTCGGACAAATGGGACAATGGGGGACATTGAAATTCAAATAGCTTGTTTTCTGTAAAAAGTGTTAATACAGTCAACCTCTGGCGTTGAAATCTGTTATAGGTTCAGTCTGCAGAAATGCAGACTTTTTTATTGAATTTCGCTTACACAATTCCTGATTAATAGCCGGGTTATGAATAAAACATTGAATTTCTTTTTCTCGTTCCCATTCATGGGATTTTTGTTGCTCATCATGGCCTTTTCGATGGGCATTGCCACATTCGTTGAAAACAGCTACGGAACAGAAGCTGCGCAGGCTTTAATATACAAATCGCTCTGGTTTGAGTTGGTTTTGATTTTACTGACCATCAACCTGACCGTGAATTTTTTCCGGTTTAAGATGTACACGAAAGAGCGCATTTCGGTCGGAATTTTCCACATCTCGTTTGTATTTATCCTGATTGGTGCCGGAATTACCCGCTACATCAGTTTCGAAGGGGTGATGCACATTCGAGAGGGCCAGTCGTCGGATTATATCCTTTCTTCAGAAGATTACCTGACCATCAAAAATGGGAATCAGACAGTGAGCGACGTGGTGCTTTTTTCGGAAGTTACGCCGCACGGATTTGATGAGAATTTGACGGTTGAGGGTCGGAAAGTCAATGTGAAATCGGTTGGTTTTATTAAAAATGCGGTTCGCTCTGTGAAGGAAGATTCTTCAGGAGAACCGATGATTGATTTTGTGATTTCGCAGGGACAGGGCCGCGAAAATTACGTGTTTTCGAAAGGTAGCAACCTGATGCTTGGAAATACTTTGCTGGGTTTTGACCGCAACGATGTGAATCTTCAATTCTTCGAGAAGGACGGAAAATTATTTCTGACGGCTGATCGACTCATTGAAATTCGCTCAATGACCGGTGATGAACCAAAAACGGTGAATCCGCACGATACCATTCCGGCTGAAACCATGCAGCTTTATGCTTTTGACAGCTACATGCTGTTGATCAAAAATTATTATAACCATGCCATTACAACTATTGAAAAAGATAATTCAGGAAATGAAGGACTTGATGCGGTGATGCTCGAAGTGAACGATGGCGGCAAAAAACAAGTTGTGAATGTGATGGGAAAACACGGTATGCGCGGCGAACCACAAATGGTTTCGGTTGGAAATTCGACACTCGAAATTACTTATGGCGCCGATCCGATTTATCTGCCCTTTGCCTTGCAGTTAACCGATTTCCAGATGGAAAAATACCCGGGATCGATGAGTCCGTCGTCGTATGCCAGCGAACTGGTTTTGATTGATAAGGAACGCAATGTAAATCGAAATGTGCGCGTGTTTATGAATAATACTTTGAATTACCGCGGTTATAAATTCTTCCAGTCGTCTTACGATCAGGATGAAGGCGGAACGGTGCTTTCGGTGAATGCTGATCAGTTGGGTACAACCGTAACTTACATCGGTTACTTCCTGCTTGGGCTGGGTTTTGTGCTGGCTTTAATCAGCAAAAAATCGCGTTTCCACATGTTAATTCAACGACTCAAACAATATTCATCCGTCGCAGGTATCATTCTGGTTTTATTGCTGATGAAATCCAATTCGGTTTCGGCTGAAAATTCGGAATTAGCATCCGTTCCGCGCATTGATAAAACTATCCTCGATGATTTCTCCAAACTTTGGATTCAGGGACAGGATAGCCGTATTGAGCCGGTTTCAACGCTCTCTTCTGAAATTCTCCGGAAGGTAACGCACAAATCTGATTTCAGTGGCCGCTCGCCCGAAGAAGTAATGCTTGGCCTGTATCTGTATCCGGAATACTGGCGCAATGTTTCGCTGGTTTATGTCACCAACGATCAGTTGAAAAAGCAGTTGGGCGTGACCGAAAGTCGCATCCCACTCACGGTCTTCTTCGATGAAAAAGGCGAATACAAACTGATAGAACCGGTAAAAGCGGCCTATGCGAAAATGCCAGCTTTCAGAAATATGTACGAGAAAGAGTTGATCAACCTTGACGAACGCGTGAACATTTGTTTCATGATTGTCAATGGCGATATGTTTGCGCTTTTCCCCGGAAAAACAAAAGCTGAAAAATGGGCCGCTCCCGGAAACAGTCCGGCCGGATTAACAAATGAAGAAACACTTTTTGTAAATAAGGGATTTGTGCTTTTGAAGGAATCGATGAACGGAAAAGGGGAGGTGAGTCCAAACCAGTTTTTGGCCAGCATCGCCTCTTATCAGGCCAAATATGCCGCGTCATATCTTTCATCTGATTCGAAGCGTGACGCCGAATTGTTTTATAATTCACTGAATCCGTTTAAGCGGGTTTTTCCATTGTATTTGTTGCTCGGGTTTACTTTGCTGGTCGTGCTTTTTGTAAACATTTTCAGGCAAAAAACGATGGGCAGCAAAACCCGTATTGCCTTTACTGTATTAATTGTTGCCGGGTTTGCACTACATACGTTTGGGTTGGGATTGCGCTGGTACATTTCGGGTCATGCGCCGTGGTCGAACGGTTACGAATCGATGATATATGTGGCCTGGGCTTCGATGCTGGCCGGTGTAATTTTTGGCCGAAAATACCCGATGGTGATTGGAACCGCCGCTATGCTTTCAGGAATAATTTTATTCGTGGCGCACCTCAACTGGATGAACCCTGAAATAACCCATTTGGTTCCGGTTCTGAACTCTTACTGGCTGATGATTCACGTGGCGGTAATTACTGCGAGCTACGGGTTTATTGGGATGAGCGCCTTTATTGGGATGTTGGTTTTAATCATGTATAGCATCAGTAACCCGAGAAACAGTGCTACCATTAAAAATATTGTTATGCAGTTAACCACCATCAGCGAGATGTCGGTGACGGTTGGGTTGTACATGCTGACTATCGGAACCTTCCTCGGTGGTGTTTGGGCCAACGAAAGCTGGGGCCGTTACTGGGGCTGGGACTCGAAAGAAACCTGGGCGCTGGTGACCGTAGTTGTATATACTTTTGTGGCTCACATGCGTTTGATGCCAACACTGAAGGGTGTTTTCAATTTCAACGTGGCTACCGTTCTGGGCTTTTCGTCGGTGTTGATGACCTATTTCGGTGTAAATTATTACCTTAGCGGCCTGCATTCGTATGGACGTGGTTCGGTTGACTCCATGCACTGGTCGGTTTATGTCAGCATTGTTACCGTATTTGGGTTGATGCTTTTTGCAAATTTCAAACAAAAGAATCTGGATTTTGAAAATTGATGGCTTCCTGAAATTTTTCGAATCTGAATTGATGTGATCTTTTTGATTTGTATTTCAGTATGATAGCTGCTGATTTTAGGTTGTTGGCGTTCATATGGTTTGTTTTTTCGGAAGGAATTATTCCTATCGAACTTTAAAATAATTCTATATTAGCGCTTCGACCAAAATTCAACATAAATGACTTTTGAAGTTACGCGAACATTCGACATTCTGGAGCGAATCCTGACTCAGTTTCCCCGACCTGATGCACTTGGTGGAAAAAATCACAACGATTGGTACACATACAGTACGGCAGAGTACGTCGAAAAATCCCATCAGTTTGCCATTGGAATAATGGCTTTGGGCCTGACAAAAGGCGACAAAGTTGCAACGGTAACCACCAATCGGCCTGAATGGAATTTTGCAGATATGGGTCTGGCGATGACCGGAATTGTACATGTTCCGATTTATCCAACCATTGGCGAAGAAGAATACAGCTATATTCTCGATCATGCCGAAATTAAAGTCTTGCTTGTTGGCGACAAAAAACTGTACGAAAAACTAAAGCCAATTGCTGCACGAATACCGCTGATTACGCACATTTACACCTTTGAAGAAGTTGAAGAAGTCCCAAATTTCAGTGATATTCTTGAACTAGGTAAAGCTCATCAGGATGAATACAAAACGAAATTAGAGGAAATCAAAGCGGCCATCGTTCCTGAAGATTTGGCAACACTTATTTACACTTCTGGAACAACTGGCGTTCCGAAAGGTGTGATGTTGAGCCACCGGAACTTGGTTTCGAACTTTGTGGCACATTCCAAAATGCACGATTTGGGTAAAGATCACCGCGTAATTAGTTTCCTGCCTCTTTGCCACGTATACGAACGCAGCGTGAATTACCATTTTCAATACAAAGGGATGGGGATTTACTATGTGGGGAATCTTGGGCAGATTGTTTCGGCAATTAAGGAAATAAAGCCTCACATGTTTAATTCGGTTCCACGTTTGTTGGAGCGTGTTTACGACGGATTTGTGTCGAAAGGGAAAGACCTGAAAGGAATCAAAAAGGCGATTTATTTTTGGGCATTAAGTCTGACCCGACATTTCGAATACAATAAAAAATATAACCTCTTCCTAAAAATCCGGATTAAGATTGCAGATAAACTGATTTATTCAAAATGGAGAGAAGCTCTTGGCGGAAATATTAAATACATTGTTTCAGGCGGAGCCGCTTTGCAGCCGCGTATTGCCCGGGTTTTGGGTATGGCTGGTATGCTAAATCTCGAAGGTTACGGATTGACCGAAACATCGCCGGTAATTGCAGTTAACAATCCGTCAACGGGAAACATGAAGGTTGGGACAGTTGGCCCGATACTCGAAGGCGTTGAAGTGAAATTTGCCGAAGATGGCGAGATTCTGGTTAAAGGGCCCAGTGTAATGAAAGGATATTACAAAGCTCCGGAAGTTACTGCTGAGGTTATCGATGAAGATGGATGGTTCCATACCGGAGATATTGGAATTCTGGAAGATGGTTTGTACCTGAAAATTACCGACCGAAAAAAGGAAATGTTTAAGCTTTCAGGCGGAAAATACATTGCTCCGCAGATGATTGAAAATAAGCTGAAAGCCTCATTCTTTATTGAGCAAGTGATGGTTATTGGCGCAGGAGAAAAGTTTGCCAGTGCGCTCATTTCCCCGAACTTTGCTTATTTGCACGACTGGTGCAGCCAGCGGAAAATTCATTTTCAGGATAATGAAGACTTGATACAGAAAACCGAGGTTCTGGCGCAAATGCAACGCGAAGTGGTTGCCATAAATAAGACATTGGGCGAACACGAAGAAATCAAACGATTCCGTCTTGTACCTGAAGAATGGACACCGCAAAGCGGCGAATTGTCGCCAACTTTGAAATTGAAACGGAATTACGTGTCGGCGAAATACAAAACAATTATCGACGAGATTTATTCGGTACAGAAAAACCAGCCCGGAGGCCGATTCCGCCTGCCAAAAATCAATCTGAACTTCGACATCAACGAATTTATTAAACGGTTGAAGCTGTAAAATTCGAGACGAAATAGATGTATCCAAACTTTGTCAAAAATCTTCTTCGGTTTATCGATCTGGATGATCTGGAAATACAGATTATTGGCAAGTATATCCGTCCGGTTAACCTGAAAAAGAAGGAATATCTGTTGCAGGCCGGACAGGTTTGTCGCGGCTTGTATTTTGTTGAAAAAGGCTGTCTGCGGATGTTTTTCATCAACGACAAATCGGTCGAGCAAATTACCCAATTTGCTTTGGATGGTTGGTGGATGGCCGATTACTTCAGCTTCATGGATAACAAATCCTCCGATTATTACATTCAGGCTATTGAAAAGTCCGTAGTTCTGGCGATAGACACGGCTGTGTTTGAACAGCTTTTGGCCGAAGTGCCGCGACTGGAACGCTATTTCCGGATTATTATGCAGCGGGCTGTAGCAGCCTTTCAGGTTCGAACAAGGTTGATGTTAGAAATGACCAAGGAGGAGTTTTACCAGCATTTCAGCACCTCTTTCCCTGAATTTGTGCAACGTGTTCCGCAGTATATGGTTGCTTCATACCTGGGGCTCACACCCGAATATGTGAGCGAACTTCGCAAACGAAAATTGTAACCTGAATTTCTTAAACTAGCTTAATTTTTTTGACAGATATCCGGCCTAATTTTGTTGGTAGAAAATCAAATTATTAAGCAAAATGGAAAAGGAATTAAAGAAACTTTCAGCAAAATTTTACGAGGTAATTGAACATGAAGGCGTTGTTTCGGTAACCTCCTGGGGCGATGGCGAACCGCACGTGGCAAACACCTGGAACTCTTATTTAGTGGTAACCGATGATGAGCGCATTTTGATTCCGGCGGCTGGATTTCGCAAAACCCAACGAAATGTTGAGGTAAACAGCAAAGTGAAAATTACTTTGGGAAGCAAAGAGGTAATTGGTTACCGCGATTATCAGGGATGCGGATTTTATATTGAAGGAACTGCCAGGTATTTGGAATCTGGTGCCGACTTTGATTTGATGAAAGAGAAATTCTCATTTCTTTCCCGTGTTTTGGAGGTTTCAGTGACATTGGCCAAACAAACAATTTAACCGGAAAATAAAATCCCTGATTTCGAACGAAAATAGTAAGAAATCAGGGATTTGAAATATAAATTGACTTTGTTTAGTTCCTGCGTCTTGCCTGACGATCTCCACGATCGTTGTAGGCTCCTTCGCGGCGTCCACCCTCACGGCGTCCGTTTCGTTGTCCGCTGTCAAATTTCTCGCGGCGGAATGAACCACCACCACCACCTTCACGCTGAGCTTCCGGTGAATTCGATTCAACGCGGCCGATGTTGATCGGAACACCATCAATAACCTGATTGTTCATCGATTTAATCAGCTCTCTTTCAAAGTTGCTGTCGATTTCGAAGAACGAAAATTTACGTTGAATGTCGATTTTACCGATTTCTACGTTCCGGCGTTTCGAGTATTCGTTAATCAGGCCAATTAATCCTGAAGCGTTGAGGTTTTGCTTTTTACCAACGTTGATAAACAGTTTGGTAAATCTCATGCGGTCGCCACCACGATCGCCACTACGGTCGTTTCGTTGCGACGGATCGCGCTGAGCATCAACTTTAATATTCAGGTCGCGGGCGTTTTTATAATATTCCATCAATTGGTTGAATTCGAGCGAAACAAAGTGTTTCACAATATCTTCTTTCGACATGCTTTCGAATTTATCCAAAATCAATGGTAAGAATTTGCCAATCTGATTTTCGGCTATATCCACATTTACCACACGGTCGATGAGGTGGAACATCTGTTTTTCGCAGATTTCGTCGCCACCCGGAACCATTTTGCGTTCGAATTTCTTGCGGGCAATGCGTTCAATCTGTTTCAAACGGCCGGTTTCCTTCATGTGAAGAATAGAGACCGAAATACCGCTTTTTCCGGCACGACCGGTACGTCCGCTTCGGTGAATGTACACTTCCGGATCGTCGGGCATCGAGTAGTTGATGACGTGGCTTAAATCGTTCACGTCCAATCCGCGTGCAGCAACGTCGGTAGCGATAAGCATTTGTAACTGTTTTCCGCGGAAACGAGCCATTACGGTGTCGCGCTGTGACTGCGAAAGGTCGCCGTGCAAAGCGTCGGCATTGTATCCGTCAGCCATAAACTGGTCGGCCACCTCGCGCGTTTCCATGCGGGTTCGGCAGAATACAATAGCGTAGCAATCCGGGTAATTGTCGGCAATACGTTTCAGCGTGGCATATTTATCTTTGGCATGAACCACGTAGTAATGATGCTCTACATTAGCTGCGCCCTCATTGCGGCGTCCTACCGAAAGTTCAGAAGGATTGTGCAGGTATTTTGAAGACATTTCAGCAATTTCTGAAGGCATGGTAGCCGAGAAAAGCAAGGTTTGTTTTTCCGATGGAGTGGTTGCCAAAATGGTATCCAGCTCGTCTTTAAAGCCCATGGTGAGCATTTCGTCGGCTTCGTCGAGTACCATCCAGCGAATGGCCGAAACGTTCAGCACTTTACGACGAATCAGGTCGTTCACACGGCCCGGAGTTCCCACTACAATTTGTCCACCGCTTTTCAGCTCACGGATTTGCTTGGTAATGTCGGCACCGCCATAAACCGCAATGGTTTTCAGGCCGGTCATGTACTTCGAGTAGTTTTCGAGGTCGCGGGTAATTTGCAGGCAAAGCTCGCGGGTTGGGCATAAAATGAGTCCCTGAATGTCGCGTGTTTGCATCGAAATGTTGTGCAAAAGCGGCAATCCGAATGCGGCGGTTTTGCCGGTTCCGGTTTGTGCCAAAGCAACTAAATCTTGTGTCGAATTGATCAGGTGCGGAATAGTTTGCTCCTGAATAGGCGTAGGATTTTCGAATCCCATTTCTGCGATCGCCTTTAGAATTTCCGGTTTCAGGCCGGTTTCATTAAATGTCATAATAATCCTTTAAAGTTGTGAATCAGCAACGTGCCGATTCGTGCCAATGGAAGGAGACGGGTAAGTGCTCCTGTCCTAAACCAGGCTCAAAGGAAATTACACGACCCCTAAAATCAGGCCGCAAATGTAGTGTAATTTTTTGTGCTAAAATACTTTGACCAAAAAGGTAATGTGAATTTAACAGAAAAGAGAGGAAGGAAACGCCAGTTGTCGCGGTTGTAATCGTTGTTTTTGTTGTCAAAGTTGGGTTTTAACAATGACAACCACTATGACGCCGACAACAAGATCTTCCTACATCTTCAAACTTCCCTGTTCGTCGAATTCCCAGAAGGGCGCCCAGGCAATTTCCCAGGGATGGCCATCCGGATCGGCAAAATAGCAATCGTAACCACCCCAGAAGGTGTCGCGGGGTGCAATCAGTGATTTGGCGCCAACAGCCAATGCTTTTTCATATAAAGCGTCGAGTTCTTCCCGGGTTTGTGTGTTTATGGCCAGTGTAATTCCTGAAAAGCCACTTCGTTCAGCCGGAACGCCTGCATCTTCAGCCAATTTTTCCATCGGATATAAAGCAAGAACAATTCCGCCATGATTCAGGAATGCAATGTTTTCGTCGCTTCCATTGGCCGGCGTCCAGCCAAAAGCATCGGCATAAAATTGTCTCGATTTCTTTAAATCGGCAACCCCAAGAGTAACAATGTTTAATCGTGGTTTCATAGTTTGTTTCTTAATACCTGTTAGTTTTAAATTTTGGGTCAACAACTACGACAATTATAACAACTACAACATTTCAAACCTATCTTTGTCGCTGAAAAGATACAGAAAATGAAGAATACAATTTCATATCGTTTATGGCTGGCCGCATTTTCGGTTGCAGCTTTATTGGGAATATTTTCGTGTAGTGGTCATTCTTCGGATGGTAATAGTAATACGGTTACCAAAAAACAAATTGAGGCCGTGGAAGAAGCCGAAGATTTTTCGAAAATCAAGCTGGTTGATGCCATTTTGGTTTCTCCTGAAAATCCACGTCCGGGCGAAGTATTCCGGGTGATGGTTGCCGGAGGAAAAGATGTTCTGAAAGCTGACATTCGGGTAACCAGCCCTTCTGGAAATATTAAAGCGGTGAAAAGCAGAAGTGGCGTTGGTTTGCCATTCTGGAAAATCGAAGAATTTACCGCAGCATCGGCTGGTGAATATCAGGCTGAAATGGGTTCGGAAAAGATAAATTTCAAGGTAACTGATAAGCCATCGCAGCCTGCTACCCAATCGGTTTGGAAAGCCACCCGAAGCTGGGATACCAAAGCCGAATCGTTGTATTCTGCTTGGGTAAATGCGCTTTTCTGCAATGCATCCGAAAGTACTTCGTGGAAATCGCTGAACGAGGTAACTGAAACGAAAGACTGGAATTTCCTTTATAATCACCTTTCGCTGGACGAGGATAATGCTTCAGGAAAAAATAAAGTGGTTATGCAGCCCGATTGCGCCGATAACCCATTTTATCTGCGTGCTTATTTTGCCTGGAAATTAGGACTACCATTTGGTTTTCACGAAAGCGATCGTGGCGCGCTTGGACGTGCACCGGGTGTTGGCCGCTGGATTACCAACGAAACGCCCATTTCGCGCTCCAACCCAACGCAAAAGTTTAATGCCTATTTGCGCATGGTGGCTAATGGTGTTCACTCAGGAACTGCCCGCGCTTCGATGAGCAACGAAAATGCCGATTATTATCCGGTGGAGTTGAATCGCGGTAGTCTGCGTCCCGGAGTTGTTTTTGCCGATCCGTACGGACACACTTTGATTGTGGTGAACCAGTTACCGCAATCGGGCGACCAACCTGGCGTTTTGTTGTCGGTTGATGCACAGCCCGACAAAACCATTGCTATCAAGCGGTTCTGGAAAGGGAATTTCCTGTTTGCCACTTCTGAAGTGATTGGCGAACCTGGGTTCAAGGCTTTCCGGCCAATATTGGCAAATAATGGCAATTACAAATTGCTGAAATCGGGCGAACTGACCGAAAATTCAGGATACATTCCATTCTCGTTGCAACAAAAAGGTATGAAAAGCGAGGATTTTTATCACAAGATGGAAAGGGTCATCAACCCCAAACCACTCGATCCGGAAACAGCAATGCTTGATTTGATTAAAGCGCTGCACGAGCAATTGATGGTTCGTGTAAATTCGGTTGAAACCGGCGAAAAATATATGAGAGCGCATCCGGGAACAGTTATTCCGATGCCAACCCGTGCTGCCGGAGTTTTTCAAACCGGAGGTGTTTGGGAAGATTTTTCAACGCCAAACCGCGATTTGCGTTTGCTGATTGCCATGGATGCGGTAATTGACTTTCCGGCGAAAGTAATGCGCTCGCCCGAAGATTATAAGATGCCCAAACTAAAATCGGCAGAGGCTGTAAAAAGTAAGCTCGACGAAATCCTGAAATCGAAATTGGATGAATTGTCGATCACTTATATCCGAAGCAACGGAAGCGAACAAAAGCTGACTTTGTCTGAAATACTGAAACGGCGCGTTGCATTTGAGGTAGCCTACAACCCAAACGATGGCGCTGAAATTCGCTGGGGAGCACCCGAAGGCAGTGTTGAGCGTTCGACCTGCAAACGACAGGTTCCGCCAGCACAGAAAAAAGTTATGAACGATACGCGTAAATGGTTTAACAAACGCCTTCACCCGCCAACATAAGAAGTTTCTGAGCGACTGAGTTCCTTAGTACAAGAGTTAAGAATCTTAGGTACTAAGGAACTCAGGTACTTTTAAACTTTTTTCATCCTGAAAAACTGTTTCAATTCTTCTTTCCGCTCTTTGGGCAGATTGTGCCAGCGAATGCCTTGCACGGCGCCTTCCAGTCCCTGCAACATGCATAAACATGCACCCTCGTCAATGGTCTGAAGACGAATAAAAGCTTGTTCTGCACCAACTTTGCATAATTCTTCGGGTGTAGCAATTCCAACTTCTTTCAGCTTTTCGGCAACCACTTTACCTATATTGGGAAGGTCGGTTAATTGGTTTTTTTCTTCCATCTAATGAAGATATTTGGTTCTTTCATGCAAAGATAAATAATCAGCATTCAAGTTCATTAGCTTTGTTTCTTTTCCAAATGTTTGTTAACGGAAAACAATTTATCTGTAAATCTGCTTTTCAGTCGTTTATAAATTTGGTTTATTTATACTGAAATCCAAATCGGACTACTTTCTATGAGTAAAACATGTGTACTTTTCTGCAATTGTGGAGCAGGTGTAATTTCCCCGGAAAAATCGGAACAAATTCAGGCGGTGGTAAAATCACTCGATGCTGATTTGTTTCAGTTACACGATTTCTGCGGAATTGTGCTAAACAGGAAGGATTTCGTAGAGGAAATTGATCGCAAATACAGCCGGAAAATCATGATTGCCTGTTATCCGCGTGCGATTAAAAACATGTTGGCGCAAAACGGGTTGGAACTCTCCGAATTGGAAGTGCTGAATTTCAAGGAACTTTCGGTTGCTGAGATTGAATTGAGGCTGAAAACTGATTTTTCATTTCCGGTGGGACAAGCAACGGAAAAGAAGATTGAAAGTGGATTGGATGTTCCGGCCTGGTATCCGGTGATCGATCAGCCCTTGTGCATCGATTGCGGAAAGTGTTTTAAGTTCTGCCTGTTCGGAGTTTACACGTTCGATAATAAAAAGCTGAAAGTGGTCAAACCGCTGGCCTGCAAAAACAACTGTCCGGCCTGTGGGCGAAATTGTCCAACTTCGGCGATTGTTTTCCCGCGGCTAAAGGAAAACAGCGTGCTGGCCGGAGCTGAACCCGGAACGGAAGTGAACCCGAAAGGACTGGCGGCCGACATCAACATGATTTCGACCTTGAATCAGCGCTCGGCCATGCGCCGAAATATTTTCAAAGCCGGATTGATGGAACAGGCCGAAGCCGAACGCCGGAAAGCGCTTGAAGAAATGAAGAAAAACAATATTGGATAATTTAATCCTAACAGGTTTCAAAAACCTGTTAGGATTGACAGAAAAAGAATGGGACTTTTAAAAAATATACTATTCCGCAGCGACAGACGATGCCTGTATAAGTTCATGGTGAACATGGGCATCAAAGGATCGATGTCGTTTGCGCGGTTTCAGAAACGGCAGAAGAAAGGCGAGTTTTTCCCGGCTTTCAATTTTATTTCCATTACCGATGATTGTAATCTGAATTGTCAGGGCTGCTGGGTGATGGGCAAGGAGAAAAACAGCCGGATGCAGCCCGAACAGCTGAACCGTATCATCACCGAAACCAAGCAGGCAGGTTCGTATTTCTTTGGCATTTTGGGTGGAGAGCCGTTGTTGTACAAGCCGCTTCCGGAGGTATTTAAAAAGCATTCGGATTGCTATTTTCAGTTGTTTACCAACGGCACTTTGCTCACTCCGGAAATGGCCGAAACCTTGCGCCAATGTGCCAATGTCACGCCACTGATTAGTTTTGAAGGCGATGAAAATGTTGCCGATGTCCGTCGTGGCGGAAAAAATGTACACCAATCGGCATCGCAGGCTATCGAAAATGCTACCAAAGCCGGATTAATTACAGGTGTGGCTATTAGTGTGTGCAAATCGAATCTCGCAATGGCGATGTCGACTGAGTTTATCAATGGATTGATTGATAAAGGCGTGGCGTATTTATGGTACTATATTTATCGTCCGGTGGGGCCCAACCCGAATTATGAGCTGGCTTTGAGTCCTGGTGAGATTCGGCAGTTGCGCCAGCACATGGTGGATGCCCGGCTGAACTACAGCATTGCCATCATCGACACCTACTGGAATGCCGACGGTGTGGGCATGTGTCCGGCCGCCGAAGGACTGAGCCATCACATTAACGCGTCGGGTTACGTAGAGCCTTGCCCGATTATTCAATTTGCAAAAGAAAATATTGAAGATAAACCGCTCGGGCAGTTGTATGCCGAATCGTCGTTTTTGGGCGATTTCCGAAGCAGTATTCAACAAAAGACCAAAGGTTGCGTTGTGATGGAAGATCCGCGCTGGCTGGCCGAATTCGTGCAAAAACATCAGGCAAAAAATACTTCTGGACGAAAGGATGAGCTTTACAAGCTAGCCACTGCTCCTGAAACATTCAGTCACGGTTCGTGCGAAGTCATTCCAGAGAAAAGCCGGATTTACCGTTTTGCCAAGAGAAGGGCGTTCTTCGGACTGGGAGCCTATGGTTGATTGACGATTGGACGATTTACTATTGACGATTTTGGGAAAAGCAATAGTAAATTGTAAATACTTAAATAGTAAATAATTGAAGGGGGTTAAAGAAAACATATTACAGGTTCCGGAAAAGGCATTGGTGCGAAACCGGTTGAGAAAGGCGGCCCGTGAATTGGTTGTCGAACGGAGTATTTTGCCTCCCGCCAGTTTCGAACTTATTCAGCAGATGGCCGATGAAATCATCGCGATAACGGGCACCGATGCGGCTTTTCGTGAATTTGCGATGGTCGTCAGCGGAAATGAAATCTGGCGCTCTGTGGTTGCTGCCACGCCCTACAATCGTCGCCTGCTTTTATTGCCTCAATGCTTGAAAAACAATAGTTCGTGTCATGCCGAAATCGACGAACTCGGACTAATCTGTGCCGGATGCCAAAGCTGCCAAATCGACTCAATTTTGCAGAAAGCAGAAACACTTGGTTATGCTTCGCTGGTGGCTGAAGGAACCACAGTTGCTATCAGCCTGGTGCAGGGTGGAACGGTTGATGCTGTTATTGGCGTGACCTGTATGTCGGTGCTGCAAAAGTCGTTTGAAACGGTTGCCAGGGCTGCGGTTCCGGTGATTGGTATCCCGCTGCTTTTCGAAGGTTGTGCCGAAACCGATGTCGATAACCGCTGGCTCGAAGATGAATTGACCAATTTTCAGGAAAACAAAGACTTACAACCGATATCGGTATCCGGACTGAAAGAAAAGGTAAGCAGCTTTTTCACGAAGGAAACCCTGACGCAACTTCTTGGTCCGGTGAGTGATTTGACGACCAAATTGACCATCGGATCGATGCTCACCGGCGGACAGCGCATTCGTCCGTTGCTTACGGCGCTGGCCTATACGGCTTATTCAACAGCGGTTTCCGAAGATTTGCTCTTGAAGCTTTCGGTGGTCGTCGAGTGTTTTCACAAAGCATCGCTGATCCACGATGACATCGAGGATAACGACGATTTTCGCTACAATACCGAAACCATACACAAGCAACATGGCATTCCAGTGGCCATCAATACCGGCGATTTCCTGTTAGGCAAAGGCTACGAATTGCTGGGAAAACTGCCGCTCGAATCCATTGTAATGGCAGCTTGCTATCAATTAGTGGCACAGGGGCATGTGGCTTTGTCGCTGGGACAGGGCGCCGATTTGCTGGCCAGTTCAAAAAATGCTGTTTTGCCGCTTGAAGATCAATTAAAAATCTTCGAGCAAAAAACCGGCTCTGCCATTCTGGTAGCACTTTTACTGGGTGCCACGGCTGCCAGAGCATCGGAAAACGATCTGCAAATCCTGAAAAAGTTCTCGGCTTACTTCGGAATGGCCTACCAGATTAAAGATGATCTGGACGAGTACCGCGAATCGAACGAACATACACAGGTGGCCGATTATCCGCTGATGCTGTCCATTCTTTCTGAAAATGCACTGGATTTGGCTGTTGAGGACATTCAAATTGCCTACTCGCGAAATGATAAACAACAGGTTGTGGAGTGGATGGAGACTCACCAAATTGTAAAAGCGGCAGAAGAACTTTTGTCGGAATACACCGCAAAAGCCTATGGAGAACTTGATCAGTTGGAGAACTTGCGCCTGAAATTAAGCTTGTATACCGTGCTTGGAAAGATTTTCTAACAGGCAATGACTTACCCCAATCAAAATATTCCTTTTTATCGGCAAATGGGTTCGCTGCTGCGAAATGCGCTGGATTTGCTTGATCAGGAAGGCCAGCAGGAAGTTTTTCAATTCCTGAAAAGTCAGCAGAATGCGGATGGTGGATTCAAGGATCGTGGGGGACGATCAGATTTGTATTATTCGCTGTTTGGGGCGATGTTGCTGAAAGCGATAAAGTCTGAAGAGTTGTTCACTGAGCCTGTCGAAGGGGAACCTGAAATTAAAGCAAAGCTTACCCAATTTATTAAGAGTCAAGCATCAAAGGATGTTTTCGGTTTTATTGAACAATGTTGCCTCGCCTTGTTGCAAAAAGAATTGAAGATAAGTCGTTTTTCCAGAATCAGAACTTTGTTGAAAATAAGTGGTTCGTTTTGGAAAGAACGGTATTTGATCAACCTTTCGTACCGTAGTTTTGTGCTGTTCCTGACCTTGGATGCAGTTTTGCCTTTACGTGGTTTATTGAAGCGTTTTTCAGGAAAAATGCTTTCGCGCGTTGAGGTAAACAAACATTCACCTTGTTCTGAAATTGCCGCTAAAGTTTTTCTCCTGAAAATGTTGGGAAAAGATGGTTCTGACGAACAGCAACTTTTGAAGTCTTTTGCTTCCGAATCAGGCGGATTCAGGGCCTTTCTGCATTTGGAACACGCCGATATGCTATCGACAGCCGTTGCACTTTTTGCACTCAAAAATGCCGGTTGTGATTTGCGATTGCAAACACCAGTTTGTCTGGATTTTATTCAGCAGAACTTTGTCGACGGGGCTTTTCTTTCCGGTGATGGCGACCAAACCACGGATTTAGAATATACCTTTTATGGGCTGCTGGCGTTGGGAACTTTGGCCAATTGAAGGATTGAGGGACTGATGGATTTAATAGAAAGCATTTTGTTGATGGGAGTTATTCTTTGCTGCCTGCTTTAGCTGACGGGTACAAATTAGTATCTTGCACTTAATATGAAAGCATCAATTCAAGAATCATACTCTGAACTCAGTGTTCTTCTTCTCCAAAAGCGAAATGCCGATGGATATTGGGATGGGCGGTTGTCATCGAGCGCGCTGGGAGTTGCCGTAGCTGTTACTGCTTTGCATTTTTACGATAAAAGGGAATATGCTTCGTCGATTGCTTCGGGACTGAATTGGTTGAATCAAAATATCAATGCTGATGGTGGTTTTGGTGACTCCCCAAGCAGCCAAAGCAATGTCAGTACCAGTTTGCTTTGTTTTGCTGCTGCAAAAGTAACCTATACAGATCAAACGAATGCTGAACTGATTGGCAAACTCTCCGGTTATCTGAATGCTCAAAATATTGATGTCAGCTCGGAAAGGTTGATTCAGTCAATCCTCGATTTTTACCAAACTGACCGCACGTTTTCAGTCCCAATCCTGACGATGTGTTCGCTTTGCGGAGTTCCGGGGAAAGAAGCTTTTGAGCGCATTCCGCAGTTACCTTTCGAATTGTCGTTGTTGCCCCGTTCGTTTTACAGCGCTCTGAATTTGAGTGTTGTGAGCTATGCCATTCCGGCCCTGATTGCGGTTGGAATAGCCATATTCAAGCATAAGAAACGTCAGAATCGATTAGTCCAAATTATTAGGCAAACGGCTGTAAATAAATCACTGCGGTTATTGAGAAAAATTCAGCCGGAAAGTGGTGGATATCTCGAAGCTATTCCGCTCACTGCTTTTGTGAGTTTGTGCCTGATTGAATCGGGCTACGGTGATCTGGATGTAGTTCGCGATGGAATCAGCTTCCTAAAGCGGACACAGCGTGAAGATGGTAGCTGGCCGATTGACATTGATCTTTCGACCTGGGTGACCACGCTGGCCGTGAAATCCGTAAAAAATCATCCGGATTTATTGACTGCTGAAGATCGACAGAAAATCAGTAATCACTTGTTGTCAATTCAAAATAAGATTGTTCATCCGTTTAACGGCACGCAGCCGGGCGGGTGGGGGTGGACTCACTTTTCAGGCTCTGTGCCCGATGGTGACGATACGCCCGGGGCGATTCTGGCCTTGTTGGCTTTGAATCAAGATAGACCCGAGGTAGTTAAAGAAGCTGTATTGAGCGGGTGCAATTGGCTTCGGCTGCTTCAGAATAACGATGGCGGCTTCCCAACGTTTTCGCGTGGATGGGGCAAATTGCCGTTTGACCAAAGTTGCTCCGATTTAACAGGCCACGGATTGCTTGCTATTGCCAGAACGGATGATGTTTTTAAAAATTCACTTAGCAAAAAGGAATATTTGCGGTTCAAAAGGATGTTTGTAAAAGCATTGGTTTATTTGCGCAAACGACAATCAGGCGAAGGTTTTTGGCTGCCTTTATGGTTTGGAAATCAATATATAGAAAAACATTTAAATCCGGTATACGGAACAGCACGGGTTGTAGCTTATTTGAACGAAACCCTGAATACGCGATTGGGCGAAGAATACGAGCATATCCTGAAACTGATGATTGAAGATGGCTGCCGCTACCTTATTTCGGTACAAAATGCTAATGGAAGCTGGGGCGGTGGAAAGAAGATTTCAGGAAGTATTGAAGAAACTGCTCTTTCAATAACTGCAATTTGCAGGTATGGATTTCAGGAAGAAAGTCAAAAAGGACTCGATTGGCTGGCACAAAAAACAAAATCCGATGGATTAGTTGCCTCACCCATCGGATTGTACTTTGCTTCTTTGTGGTATGATGAAGAAATGTACCCTCTCACAGCTTATCTGGAATGCCTCTCGGCTGTTAAAGAATTGGAATAGGCGCTATTTCACAATCACAGCCGGACTCACTTTAATTTCCATCAGGTAGCCTTTGCATATCCCTTTAACTTTAACCGGTTGACCGGTCTGAAGCTCCTGAATGGCTGGCTGGTTTGATTTAGACCACGTACTGTCTAATTGGCAACTGATTCCCTGCATTTCATCTTCCAAAACCAAAATGTTGGTTCCGTTTTCGAGCTTGTTTTTAGCAACAAGTTTCCCTGAAATTTCAAGTACTTTTTCGCTGTATTTGGTGGTTGCTGCGGTTTCATCCTGCTGAAATTCGTTCATCAGATCAGGGGCGTTAACTTGAAAATCAATATTCAATTTACTGATTTCAGCATGCGGTTTAAAAAACATTTTCAGGCCAATTCCTGCTACTGCCAGAATAGCGAGCAAGATAATTCCGATGATGTATTTGGCTTTCATTTGCTATTGTCCGTAAGGTTGGTATTCGGCTTTTACCGTTACTTCCATTTGTTTGGCAATCTTATCGCGCACCAGCGATGGAATGGAAATGCCATAATCTTCAGGTGTAACTTTGAATTTGGTGGTTCCAATAAGTTTCCCATTCTCCTGCCCGAGTTTTACCGGAACAGTGACTGTTTTATCAACTCCGTGAATAGAGAGTGTCCCGGTTACTTTTACTTCAGCTGCAGGATTCTTAAGCATTTCCTTATTAAACCCTTCAATTTTTCCGGTGAATTTGGCTTTCGGGAATTTGGTGCTTTCCATATAATTCTCATTGAAATGCTCTTCCATCAATGCACGTTTAAAATGGAACGTTGTCATTAACCCCTGAAATGCCACTTCTCCTGTTTCAGCATTTAAGATGGTCACGACCTCGTTACTTTCACCTAAAATATCTTCCATTGGTGTTGAAGAATAGAAAGAGATGTATGCATTTTTCGAAATGTATTTCCCTTGGCTAAATGCGCTGAACGATGCTCCGAGCAGGATCAGTAATAAAAATTTTCTTACCATTTTTTATCGTTTTGAAATGAAAATACTCTTGAAATATTGAATCCAAGGTGAATACCACCATCTCCCCACTTGTCGGTTGTTTTAGGAATAAATGTTCCTTCGCGCATTCCCTGAGAGTTGGTCAGCATAATCTGGAAAACGTGTCCGCCGGTTTCAATGTCAATCCCCACAGAGGCCGAATTGTAATATCTGCTAGCCGTAAATTTGTTGTTCGGATTGTAGGCATAGTAATATTCGGCATTTAGCGACAACCGTTTACTAAGTTTGTAGCGAGCACCGGCACCGCATGCGAAAATATCGTTGGGATCTAGCTCGGTAGCCACCAAATTGCGATGAATGTAGGTCGGCGAAAGCTGAAACGAAAAGTTGTCGTTAAACTTTCGTGCAATTAATAGTTGACTCACATAAGTTACCCTTGACGAAAAATAATTCTTTGCCCCTTCAGGCCTGACAGGAAATTTTAAGGTGCTTATTTCTACTGACGTCATGTAGCTCAACGAAACAGGCATAACTTTAGCTCCTGATGATTGCCGCAATAATTTAAATTTGGTGAATGCATCGTAGGTTTTATTGTAGCTGCCTCGTCCAACTCCCACCATCCACCAGTCTTTTAAACCATATTCCAAACTGAAATGAATAACAGATTGGTCGAGTCCCCACAGCCCGTATGCGCCGTTGTTTAGCGTTCCAAAGCGGTGCGAGATACGGAAATCCAGCTGTTTCGCTTTCATTTGTTCAATGGAATGTCCGTTGATAATCCGGCTGGCTTTGAAAGTGGCGGTTGCATAATTGATTGTTGGTTTTGTTTCAGCATTAAGCAATGCATCTAAATCCTGACTAAAAGCTTTTCCGGAGAAAATAATCAGAAATAGTCCGATGAAAATGATTTGTAGTTGTCTCATAAGTCAGAATTTAGTTGTTTAATGTGCCGTTGTCAATCCATGTTTGTATCTTGCTTATTTCGCAATCAGTTAACTTTCCACCGCCCTGAGGCATGGCCTGGTAACCGCTTGCATGAGTGATAGTTCCCATTAATTTGCCGTTCTTGGCAAGTGCAGAAACATCGGTGTAGTTTTGAATTTTAACTCCACCGCCCAAACTTGTGGAATTGGCATTCGAATGACATGTAAAGCACGAAGCCTGCAGAATTGGGGTTACAGTAGCCGAAAAAGTAACATTACTTAGGTCGCATGAGGTTGACAACTGTGGATAAAGAGCCTCTTCTGAATCATAATAACAGCCGGCCATGGTTGCTATGAAAGCTATAAATAGTATAAAAAATATTCGTCTCATGTTTCCTGTTTTAATTATATCCTTGTTTTATCCATAATTCAATTTGTTTCACATCGCAGGTGCTCAGTGCGTAGGACGGGGGCATTGCCGTATAACCAGTCAAACGTTTAACTGCGCCTAAAAGCTTTCCTGTTTTGGCCACTGTCTGAACATCTGTTGCCGTAAGCAATTTTATTCCTCCTGAAGGACTGTTTGTGCCATGACATGAAACGCAATAAAGATCTATTGTTGATTTGACATGTCCGGCATAAGTAATTGTTCCGGTTGTATCGCAGGGCGATGCACACTCTTCGTTGAGTGCTCCTCGCTTTATCCAGCTGTAAATAGTGTCAATGGCTGCTTTGCTTAGTGGAGAATATGGCTTGGGTGGCATGAAATCTTCGCTGGTCTGGCTGGCGGTAATAACCCGATACAGCTTGCTTGTTGAAGGACTTCCGGCTTTTAGTGCATTTAAAGTTTTTGCATAAGTGCTAAAATCGTATCCTTCCTTATGAGTAGCTGCATCGTGACAGCCTGATACGGCACAACTGCTCATCAATAAGGGTTGTATATCACGATCATAACACGACCAGAGTGTACCCGATTTTACTGCTCCGTTATTCCCATTGGTGTCGCAGGTAGTTTGCTTTGCCCCCTGTTCAATCCAAAGACGGATAAGGGTTCGCTTGTCGGCAGGCAGGGCATTGTCGGGCGGCATTAGCTGAAAAGTACTTGTAATTGCCTGATAAGCTTTACTTTTACTGGCGTCTCCAGGTGTAATTGCTTTCATAATGCTTGCGTAATCGGTGAAAACATATCCACCTTCTCCACGAGTTCCTCCGTGACAACCAGTAGTTCCGCAGCTATTCTGAAAAATCGGGAGAATTTCACTCTGAAAACAAACTTCAGGAAATTGATCAGCAGGGATACCTTCGTGTTTGCAAGAGTTGAATAAAAAAAATAAAGGCAGAATTGTGAATCCCACCATTGAGAAGACAAAGCTCAATCGTTTAAAATTCATGTTAATTGATGTTTGATAATTTGATAAGTAAAAAAGCGCTGGTTCATGGCTGTTTTACAATCCCAATAACAAAGCACGAAATTTATTGTTCCGTAATAAGGAAGGAAAGATTGTGTTTTAACATTTTTTGGTATTTCACCAGTAAAAATTGGGGGTGTGGCTAGTAAAACGGCATCATTTTTATGATTTCGCCATCGGTGGTCATGTATTCTTTCATCAGGTTGGCGGTGAGGCAGGAGTGAACCGGAATTATTTCGATTAGGGTTCCGGGAGTGAAATAGTGCAAATCGCGCGGTGTTATTTTTAGAATACCGTGTTCCTGCGAAAGACCATGAAGGTAATTTTTTTCGTCGAGCAAAATCTTTCTATCGCCATCGTTAACAACAATGCGCCCGAAAAGTGGCTTCCCGTCGATGTTTACAATCGAATCTTTTGCAAAGTGAATGGCTCCACCGTAAATAACCACTTCGTTTCGCGATGGATGCACCGCAACTACCGGGCAAACCATGCGAACTGCAATGTCGCTCAGCTGGCAAACGCCCAGTTTGAATTGCATCAGGTCGTAAAAAACAAAATTACCCGGACGAATTTCATCTACTCCATCGAAATTGTCGCAAATACTGCACGAAGGTGTGTCGCCAATCGAGATAATCAGTTCGGGCCATTCCGATATATATCTGGCTTTTAGTGCTTTCATTTTAAGTAAAGCGTCGAAATGCCGGCTGTAAATGTCGTTCTTCGAATTGGCATGGTAGGTATGCCCGGTGTGCGACAAAAAACCTTTGAACTGTAGTAATGGCGATTTTTGGATGCTTTCGAGCAGTTCGTCGATCAGTTGGGTACGATTGGCCTCGATGCCTGTGCGGTTATAGCCAGTGTCAATTTTTATGAAGATTCCCGTGTGCCAGGTTATTTGTTCCTGAAGGGCTTCAAGGCCTTCCTTATTTTCGATAAGCAGATTGAGATCGATACGTTCCGCTAACTCGTTCATTTCTGGAATCTCCGGAATGTTAACCGAGAATGCGATGGTAATGTCGTTCCAGCCAAATTCGGCAAAATAATTGGCCATGGTTAACGAGGATACCGTAATACATTGTACGCCTGCTTCGCGGAACCATTCTCCAATTTCTGCTGATTGGTGTGTTTTAAAATGGGGGCGGAAATTCAACCCATGATCTTTGGCCTTGCGAACCATGTTTTGGATATTTCGCAGGGCTATTTCTTTACTAAGTAAAAGAGTAGGTTTGGTAATTTCCATTTCAGGACAATAAGCTGAATGACAAATTTTCAAATAGTGTCCTAAAATAGTTAATACTTTCTGAAAACAAAAGTTTTAAAAAAGAAAAGGAGCCAGTTGACTGGCTCCCTCATATTATTCACCAAGGAATATTGTCTGTGCTCTGTTCGGGCCAACCGAGGCTATCGTAACCGGAACTCCAACCTGCTCTTCGATAAAGTTGATGTAGTTGTTAAACTCTTCCGGGAATTCGTTCTGACTCGATAATTGGGTCAGATCGGTTTGCCAGCCTGGGAGTTCGACGTAAACAGGTTTTACATTATCGTTTAATTCAAATGGAAATTTCTCAACCACCTCACCATTTATTTCATAGCCTACGCATACTTTAATGGTTTCGAATTTATCGAGAACGTCGGCTTTCATCATAATCAGTTCGGTTACACCGTTCAACATGATCGAGTATTTTAAAGCTACCAGGTCGAGCCATCCGCAACGACGGGGACGTCCGGTTGTTGAGCCGTACTCGCGACCTACATCACGCATGTCCTGCCCATCCTTATCAAACAGTTCAGTTGGGAATGGACCCATTCCAACGCGGGTACAATAGGCTTTAAAAATTCCGAATACATTACCGATTTTGTTTGGGGCAATTCCCAGTCCAGTGCAGGCTCCGGCGCAAATTGTGCTCGACGAGGTTACAAATGGATATGAACCAAAGTCAATATCCAGCATGGTTCCCTGGGCGCCTTCAGCCAATACCGATTTGCCTTCAGCCATACTGTCGTTAACCAAATGTTCGGTATCAACAATGTTGAATGTTTTCAGTACCTCAATGGCTTTCATCCATTCCTTCTCGGTTTCTTCCAGTTTCGCAGCAAAATCGTAATGGTAGAAATTTTCGAGTAAGTCTTTATGGGCATTAATTCTGGAAGTGTATTTTTCAGTAAAATTTTCAAAGAGGTCGCCAACTCTCAGCCCATCACGGCCAATCTTGTCGCGGTATGTCGGTCCGATTCCTTTTAAAGTTGAACCAATTTTTGTGGCACCTTTTGCTTCTTCCGAAGCCGCATCGAGCAAACGGTGGGTTGGGAGAATGAGGTGTGCTTTTTTCGAAATGTATAATGTCTTGTGTAGCTCGACATTGTGTTTGCTGATCGATTCAATTTCTTTTTCGAAGGTGATCGGGTCAATAACGACTCCGTTGCCGATTACATTCAGCTTGTTTTCACGGAAGATTCCGGAAGGAATGGTGTGCAATACTTGTTTGAAATTGTTGATTTCAAGCGTGTGACCGGCATTTGGGCCACCCTGAAACCTTGAAATAATATCGTATTTTGGGGTCAATACGTCAACAATCTTTCCTTTACCTTCGTCGCCCCACTGGAGGCCTAACAAAACATCTACTTTCATTGGTATCTAATTTGTTTTTTAATGGTCATCTCGAATCTGCCCTTAACGAATCTGCTGTTACAGAATTCTTTTTCAGGACTCAATCTGTTTGAAAATTATTTTAGGGTTTGTTTAAACACGATAATCCGCGAAAACTGAACATCTCTTTATTTCAATTTTCACGGAATAAAAGCTTTAACTCAGCGATAAAATTACAAATTATTACTGAAGTAAGTCGCAAAATAATCGGTTAAAAGAAGCCGATTATTAATTTGTTCTTATTTGTTTAAGAAAGCTGTAACTGAATAGTTTATTTATTATTGAACTGCCCGTATATATACAAGGTGTGATGAGATAGCTTGAAGTCGTTTTTCAGGCAGATATCTTCGATAATTTCTTTCAGCCGCGGGTCGTTAAATTCGGTGAGCGAACCATTCCGGAGGTCGATCAGGTGGTCGTGCTGAAGAATGGCGTATGCTTTTTCGAACTGAGCAATGTTTTTCCCAAATTGGTGTCTGATGATAAGTTTACAATCGAGCAGCAAATCCATGGTGTTGTACAAGGTAGCGCGGCTTACCCTGTAATTTTTGTTTTTCATCGAAATATAAAGTGATTCAATGTCGAAGTGCCCTTCTCGTGAGTAAATTTCTTCAAGAATGGCAAACCTCTCCGGAGTTTTACGGTGTTCGTTTTCCTCCAGGTAATCGATAAACATGCGTTTTACTGCTTCTTTTGTCTTTTGGTTATTCATATTTAAACCAATTAAGAATAAGATTCAAAAATAGCATTTTTTAAAACTTTAACGAAGCAAATTATTAATTACTGAATTTTTTCGATACGTTCAACCAGATCCATCCCCTTGATTTTCATTAATCGGGAAATCAAATCATTCAAATCCTGAACACTGTGGATGTATAAATACAAGTCGCCTTCAAAAATGCCGTCGTGGGTGTCGAAATGAACCGTGCGCATATTGATGTTGCTTTGCTTTGAAATGATGGTAGTTATTTCGTTTACAATGCCAACGCGGTCGAATCCACTTAATTTAATTCGACATAGATAAGAAAGACGTTTGAACTTGGTCCACTCGGCAGCAATAATGTTATCGCCTTGTTGCGACATGATTTTGAGTGCTTCGGGGCAGTTCCGCTTGTGAATGATAATGTGTTCTTCGTCAGCTATGTAGCCTACCACATCATCTCCAGGAATGGGGTTGCAACATTTTGCCAGTGTATAATTAAGCTCTTCAGGATCTTCCTTCAGGATAAACGGAGCTTTTTTGTTGATTTTACCCGTTGATGCGGGTTCTTCTTTTTTCGTTGAAAATGAAAGTTTCCAGAATTTGGCGAGCTTATTTTCCCGGCGGGTTTGCAAAACTTCATCCAGGTTATCGAGTTCGAGGAATCCCATACCCACCTGAGCATACAATTGTTCCTTATTTGTAAGGCCGTAATAAGCACTAAGCTTTTTAAGTGTATCGGACGATGGAAGGATTTTATATCGTGATAATTGGTCTTCTATAATTTTCCGACCTTGCTCGATGTGTTTTTTTCGGTCGAGTTTAAACGACTGTTTGACTTTTGTTTTGGCTTTGGCTGTTATAATAAAACTTAGCCAGCTAAGCTGCGGCGTTTGTGTTTTAGATGAGAGAATCTCAACCTGGTCGCCACTTTGCAGCACGTGCGAAACCGGGACAAGTTTGTGATTGATTTTAGCACCGATGCAATGGTTCCCGAGTTCGGTATGAATTTCATATGCAAAATCGATGATTGTGGCATTTTTCGGAAGATTAACCATTCTCCCTTTCGGTGTAAATACAATAATTTCCGACGAGAATAGGTTCATTTTAAACTCGTCGAGAAATTCCAGGGCATCCGATTCCGGGTTCTGAAGCATGTCTTTAATCTTCTGCAGCCAGCGATCCAATTCATTTTCAACATCGTTGATGTTCTTGTACTTGTAATGGGCTGCAAAACCTCTTTCTGCGATCTCGTCCATTCTTTGGGTACGAATCTGAATTTCGACCCATTTACCCTGGGGCCCCATTACAGTTACATGCAACGCTTCGTAACCATTTGCTTTTGGAATGGTGATCCAATCGCGAATGCGGTCGGGCTTTGGCTTGTAAATGTCGGTTACAAGAGAAAGAATATCAAAGCATTGTCTCTTTTCTGAAACGTTGGGCTTTGGCGTGAAAACAATTCGGACTGCCAATAAATCATAGACCTCGTCGAATGAAACGCCTTTGGTTTGCATCTTATTCCAGATCGAGTAAATCGATTTTAATCGCTCTGTTATGGTGAACTCGACGCCTTCCAGTTTTAATTGCTCGTCGATAGGCCGAATAAATTCAGTAACCAGGTAATCACGTTTTTCGCGCTGGTTTTGGAGTCGGAACTGTATCTGGTTGTAGGCATCCGGATGTTTATATTTCAAACTTAAATCTTCAAGCTCCGATTTGATGGCATATAATCCCAGCCGATGGGCGAGGGGAGCGAAAATATAAAGCGTTTCAGCAGCAATTTTTAATTGCTTATTGGTCCCCATCGAATCGAGCGTCCGCATATTATGCAACCGGTCGGCCAGCTTGATCAGAATAACGCGTACATCGTCGGAAAGAGTCATTAACATCTTCCGAAAGTTATTAGCTTGTTTAGAGTCGTGCTGGGCAGTGAATTCACCAGTGAGTTTGGTCAATCCATCAACAATCGAAGCTACTTTTTCTCCGAACAGGTTGCTGATATCTTCCAAAGTATAATCGGTATCTTCAACAACATCGTGAAGTAATGCCGCGATAATTGAAGTGGCGCTAAGACCAATTTCTTCAACAACAATTTTGGCAACAGCCAGAGGATGAATAATGTATGGTTCGCCAGATTTCCTTTTTACGCCGGCATGTGCATTGTTGGCAAATTCGAATGCTTTTTGTATACGAACCTTTCCTTCCTCCGAAACCTTTCTGTCGCATGCTTTCATAAGGTCGTCGAAGTAATCCTGAATTAATCGCTCTTCTGCTTTTGTCTGAAGTTTAGTCATTTATTGGTCTTTCTCGAATCTGGAACTTATTGATGCTAAAAAGTAAAGATATATTTTTTCTGAAAACAACCATGTTTTGGATAGTGTATTCAGTTTTATAAAAACAAAGATTTAAAATATAGGTTGAAAAGGTTTTGGCGCGAGCCATAACCAATCAGCGGGTTGAAGTTTAAGTAAATAAGAAATGTGTTTTGTTACTCGAAGCGAAGACTTTCAATGGGGTCGAGTCTCGATGCTTTTTGTGCGGGGTAGTAGCCCGAGATAATTCCAACAAGGAAACATAAAATTACCCCAACAATTATCCAGATCCACGGAATAAAGAACGGAGTGCCAATCATTTTTGCGACACCATTCCCAGCTAGAATACCGAGTATAATACCAACAAAACCACCAATTTGGCCAATTACTATCGATTCGATGAGAAATTGCTGTTTTACAATCTGTGAGGTTGCACCAATGGCTTTGCGTATTCCTATTTCGCGTGTCCTTTCGGTTACCGACACAAGCATAATATTCATAAGTCCGACAGCTGCACCAAACAAAGTAATAAGTCCAATGATTGTGGCCACCAGGGTAATGTTCTTTATATTCTTTAGCAATATGTTTACCAGATTGTCACTTTTTTCGATATTAAAGTCGCTTTCATCGGTCGGATTTAAATTTCTGATTACCCTGAATGTTCCTTCGGCTTCGCCAATTGCCGGGTCAACCAATTCAGCATTGTTAACTTTAATTTGAATCAGAAAATTCATTTGAGGTCTGGAAAAATAACTTCTCACATTGGTGTAAGGTAATAAACACAGCTGATCGCCTCCGGAACCGAATCCCCGTCCTTTCGAAGCAAGAACGCCAACGACTCTATATTTTCCTCCCCCGATGCTTATTGTTTTTTGCAGCGGATTTACTTCATTCTTGAATATTTTTTTGCTTACGGCATCACCTATAATAACTACGTTTCTACCTGAATTAATTTCTTCTTCGGTAAAGTTACGTCCTGATTTTATTTCATTTCCTGAAGTAAAAAGATAATTTTCGTCGACACCCTGAATGGAAATATTCGGATTTGTTTTTTGAGATTCATACTTTACAGTGGCCGTTCCGGTTGCATTGGTCGAAATCGAAACTGATGAAGGGAAAACAAATTTGTCTTTAAATTCTTTAGCCTGATAGTAACTTATGAATGAGTAGTTCTTAGTGCGATAGCGTTTGTCCCCAACCTGAATTCTCATTCCTCTTGAATTGATGGTAAACGTATTTGCTCCCATAAAGGTGAACTCTTTTGTAATCGAGTTTTTTATTGAATCGATTGCCGTTAGAATACCCACTAATGCGGTAATTCCAACAGCAATGATACAAACAGTCAGGATTGTTCTGAGCAGGTTGCCTCGGATAGATTGCAGTGCAATATTCAGGTTCTCGATGAAAAGCGTTCCAAATCTCATAAACGTTCAAATATGTGAGCTTTTAATAGGTCATACAAGTTTACTAATAATTACATGAATTTGATAACAATCGATATTCATCAGGAGCAACCTGAAATCTTTTTTTACGACCAATTGGAATAAGTATTCGATTTTTCAAGAATAACCTTTTTTTAGTCTATTTGATGTTTGTTTGTAACTCGTTTTTAATTAGTGTGTTACGGATGTTTGATGTGGATTTAATCTTTTTTAACATTTAAATTCTAACATTTTTAGTTGGGCCTCGGTATAGAAGTAACAATTTGAATTTACTTTTAAACGAACATTTTGAAGCGGACAATTACAAATAAATTTTGAATCATGGTTTGCGTTTTCGAAATATCCTCGATAGAAAATCCCGAATTTAAGCGTTTGATTCAGATAGGATCGGGTGATACGTTTGAAGATTTACATCGAATAATTCAGAATACTTCAAACTTCGATCAATCGCAGCTTGCCTCCTTTTTCCTTGCTGATGATAACTGGAAGAAGCAGATTGAAATCAGTCTTCTCGACTCTGATAAGAGTAATAGGAGAGTGATTAGTATGCGGAAAACAAAATTGTATGAATATATATCAGAAATCGGGCAAAAGTTAGTTTACGTCTTTGATTTCTTTAACGAACGTTATTTTTATGTTGAATTAAAGGAGAAACTTATGAAAACTGATTTAAAAGAACCATTTGTTGCTTACGAGAAAGGCAGTGCGCCAAGTCAATTTTTGATTAATGATCTGGAAAATCCTGAGGTTGAGACGATTGATCGGGATGAATCTTATAAAAGTTTTGGAGATCTGGAAGACTATTATGAGATTTTCGGAGAAATGGATGCATAACAAATGGGGACTTTTAAGTCCCCTTCTTTTTTGTATCAAATCCATATCTTTGTAGCTCAATCAATCGATGAGGATGGATACATTAATTATAGTATTAGGACCTACCGGAGTTGGAAAATCAGATATCAGCATTCAATTAGCCAAACATTACCATACTGAAATTGTGTCAGCCGATTCCCGGCAGTTTTTCAGAGAGCTAACCATTGGAACCGCAGTTCCGTCATCTGACGATCTGAACGAAATAAATCACCACTTTATACAAAATAAGTCGATACACCATTATTATAATGTGAGCGAATACGAATCGGAAGCTTTGCAATTAATACAAGAACTCCATAAGAAATTAAATCCGCTTATACTTACGGGTGGTTCAATGCTATACCTCGATACAATATGTAATGGTATTGATGATATTCCCACAGTTGATCCAGAAATAAGGAATGAAGTAATTCGATGGTACGAAGAGAATGGGATTGAAGCCCTGCGTCAGCGTCTTCAGGAAGTCGATCCTGAGTATTATCAGATTGTAGATCAGAATAATCCGAAGCGAATGCTTCATGCTGTCGAGGTTTGCCAGATGACCGGAAAAACGTTTACCTCATTTCGTACCAGAACGGTGAAGGAAAGGCCATTTCGGATAATTAAAATTGGTGTCAATCAGGACCGGAAGTTACTTTACAGCCGAATTAATGAGCGTGTTCTGCGCATGATGGAAGCTGGCTTGTTGGAAGAAGCCAGATCGGTTTACCCCTATCGCAGCCTGAATTCTTTAAACACCGTAGGCTATAAAGAATTGTTTACTTATTTTGATGGTGATTGTACGTTGGAAGAAGCTGTTGACCTAATACAGCGCAACACCCGCAAATATGCACGTAAGCAGCTGACCTGGTTTCGTCGAGATCAACAGATTAAATGGTTTGAACCCGACCAGATTAATGAGATAATAAAATATATTGATCAAACGATGAACGAAAATGAATGAGGAACTTCCCGGACGGTTTACGATTCGTGTTTATGCATTGATAATTAATGAAAAGCGTGAGGTTCTGATTACAGACGAGTATCAACTCGATATGAAAATGACTAAGTTTCCCGGAGGCGGACTGCATTTTGGAGAGGGAACTATCGATTGCCTGAAACGGGAATTAATGGAAGAATGTAATCAGGAACTGGAAGATATTCAACATTTTTATACCACTGATTTTTACCAAAAGGCTTTGTTCTGGGACGATCACCAGCTTATCAGTATCTATTATCTTGCTTGGATTAAAGGTGAATTACAGTTTAAGATTTCAGAGAAGCCTTTCGATTTTCAGGAGATGCAGAATGGGAACCAGTCGTTTCGTTGGATTTCGGCATCAGAAATTAATCCTGATGATTTTACTTTTCCAATTGATAAACATGTTGCACTTTTGTTAAAAGATTATTTATTGCATAAATGATAAAAACACTAAAGATTATTGGCCCTGCACATCCATACCGTGGAGGTATTGCAACTACCAGCGAACGGTTGGCACAGGAATTTGCTTCGATGGGTGTTGATGTCGGCCTGGAAACATTTTCACTTCAGTATCCATCATTTTTATTTCCAGGAAAAACACAATATAACGATAAACCTGCTCCTGAAGGCTTGAAGATACGGAGAACGATTAATTCTATTAATCCGTTTAATTGGTTAAATGTGGGGAGGCGCATCCGAAAAGAAAATCCGGAGTTGGTGATTATTCGCTATTGGCTACCATTTCTTGCGCCATGTTTGGGAACAATCGCCGGTTTTGCTCGAAAAAACAGTAATACAATAATAATATGTATTGCCGACAACATTATTCCACACGAACATCGTCCGGGAGATCGGTTGCTTACAAACTATTTTATGCAACGAATTGATGGCTTGATTGCCATGTCTCAAAGTGTACTTCAGGATGCTAAAAGTTTCAGGAAGGATTTGCATGCTGGCTTTTGTCCGCACCCAATTTTTGATAATTATGGTGAAAGGTTATCTTTTGAAATTGCAAAACAAAAATTAAAGCTTGATGTAAATACAAGATACTTGCTTTTCTTCGGTTTTATCCGCGATTATAAAGGGCTCGATTTGCTTATTCAGGCATTTTCGGATGAGCGTTTACGTCAATTCCCGGTAAAGTTGTTGGTTGCTGGAGAGTATTATTCTAGCGCAGATACCTACCTGCAGTTAATTAAAGACTACAAACTTGAAGATTGCATCGAGTTAAGAACTGACTTTATTCCTGACAATGAAGTAAACCTTTACTTCAGCGCTGCCGATATGGTTGTTCAACCTTATAAAAGTGCAACACAAAGTGGTGTAACCCAAATTGGTTATCATTTCAATAAACCGATGCTTGTTACGAATGTTGGTGGTTTGTCGGAGATAATTCCTGATGGGAAAATCGGGTATGTTGTTTTGCCTAACAGCCAACAAATTGCCAATGCACTGGTAGATTTTTATACGAATAATCGCATGCGTGAATTTGAGACAAATATTATTGAGGAAAAGAAAAAATTCTCTTGGTCGAATATGGCAAATACGATACTTTCAGTTTACGATAAAATAAAGAATCAGTGATGATTATACAACGGATAAAAGAATCAATCGAGTTAAAACAGAAAGTTTTATCTGACGAAGTTTTGATTCAGCGGATTCATTTAGCGGCACAACTTATAATTAATGCATATCTGTCGGGCAATAAAACTTTATTCTGTGGAAATGGTGGAAGCGCAGCAGATGCTCAGCATTTGGCTGCTGAACTTTCAGGTAAGTTTTATTTGGATCGGGCACCGATCCAGGCGGAGGCTTGTCATGTAAACGGGTCGTTTATCACTGCTGTTTCTAACGATTATGGATTTGAAACCGCTTATGCCCGACATATTCAGGCTGTAGGCAAGCCAGGCGATGTGTTGGTTGCCATATCCACCTCCGGAAATTCAGAAAATATTATTCGGGCAATTCGAACTGCCGGGGAAATTGGTTTTAAATGTATTTGCCTGAGTGGGGCAACTGGAGGGCGCATGGCAGAACTGGCAGATGTGCTGATTAATATCCCTTCTGCAGATACTCCGCGAATACAGGAGACTCATATTCTTATTGGTCACATTATTTGTGAATTAGTCGAGTCGGAACTTTTTGGTAAAGTCAAATAAAATAAAAAAGGCAGTTCGAAAGAGCTGCCTTTGTATTTTGTAATGAATTTCAGAATTATTTTACTGAATCCATGTGAGCGATCAAATCAATTACTTTGTTTGAATAACCCCACTCATTGTCGTACCAGCTAACCAGCTTAACAAAGTTACCGTTCAATGCGATACCTGCACCTGCGTCGAATACTGAAGTGCGTACTTCGTGAATGAAATCAGTTGAAACCACTGAATCTTCAGTATAACCAAGGATTCCTTTCATTTCGTTTTCAGAAGCTTTCTTAACAGCAGCTTTGATTTCGTCGTAAGAAGCAGCTTTTTCCAAACGTACAGTTAAGTCAACTACAGAAACGTCAGCAGTTGGAACGCGGAAAGCCATACCTGTAAGTTTACCATTCAGTGAAGGGATAACTTTACCTACAGCTTTAGCAGCACCGGTTGAAGATGGGATGATGTTGTTCAGGATTGAACGGCCACCTCTCCAGTCCTTTGCAGATGGAGCATCAACAGTTTTCTGAGTATTTGTAGCAGCGTGTACAGTTGTCATCAAACCTTCGATGATACCGAAGTTGTCGTTGATAACTTTAGCCAAAGGAGCTAAACAGTTTGTAGTACAAGAAGCGTTAGAAACGATATCCATATCAGCTTTGTAAGCATCTAAGTTTACACCGCAAACGAACATAGGAGCGTCGTTTGATGGAGCAGAGATAACTACTTTTTTAGCACCACCAGCAAGGTGAGCTTTTGCTTTGTCGATAGTAGTGAAAACGCCGGTAGATTCAACAACGTAGTCAGCTCCAGCAGCACCCCAGCCAATGTTTGCCGGATCTTTTTCAGCGAAGAAGGCAATTTCCTGTCCGTTTACGAACAATTTACCATCTTTATTTTCAGCTGTTCCCTGGAATTTTCCGTGTACAGTGTCGTACTGTAACATGTAGATCAAATAGTTAAGATCCAGGAATGGGTCGTTTACTGCAACAATTTGAACATCATTTCTTTCCTGAGCAGCACGGAAAACTAAACGTCCGATACGACCGAAACCGTTGATACCGATTTTAATTTTTGACATCGTTGATAGTTTTAATGAATGTATAAATGAATATTACTTATTTTTTTAAGAGCTTTTCAATTAAAGCCATACAAAATAAATACTTAAAATCAGAAACATCAAATTTATTTCCGGTGATGAGTTTTTTTGAAGTACATTTTAATTTTTAATTAATGTTGTGAATTTGCAGAAAATGTATTCCTATGAATTTTATCCGAAAACAGAATGAATTTCCCATATAAGAGGTGAAAATTTGCTTGTAATAGCCAAGGCAAAAGCAAATATTCAATTCTCAGTGACTTTAAAATTTAATAGTTTGCTTGATTTTAAAGGGTTATGGCGATTTTTAATAGTTTTTAGAATAGGTAATCTGTACAAAATATTCTGGTTTTATCGGAATTTAATGTTGTGTCGATCTTATTTTTAATTTTCAAATGCCATGTTTACAAAATGAAGGTTGAAACGAAGAATTTATTCAATCTCTGAAATCGTAATGCTATTAATTATCTAGAGTAAGTTTGAAAATATTATGGATTTCTATTTTTAGTGTGAATAATTAGTGTAATTTTATCAAAGCTTGAAGAAGATTTATTCAAGCCAACAGTTCAGTCTGTTAAATAACAAAAAATGAGATTATGAGGCAATTCAGTTTTGACTCGGGATGAGTAAAAACTTCTAAAGCTATAGCAAAATAAGTGTGTCTGGCTGATAAATATTTTATTATTATCAACCAATAGTGTTGTACTTTGCGGATAAATTTTATACGTTTGCATTATAAACTGTATATAATAATGAGGAATTTCAAATAATTAAGATAAAAATGAATTATAAAATTCAATCAATCAATCAATTAAGTTTAATTAAAAAACAAATGCTATGAGAAAATCATTTACTCGGCTTTTAAGTCTTGTGATGTTTTTGACGCTTTTTAGCGCTGTTGTAGCTGTTGCTGGTGATGCCACCAAGCTATGGCCGAATGACGCTGGAGGGGCTGCTTACACAAAAACTACAGACAAGATCATGGTTATTTACCCGGGGGCTGTTCAAGCCAGCACGGGGTCTGTTCGTGTTTCATCGGGTGGATCATTGGTAAGAGTATTACCAGCCACCGATAGTCGTATTTCTTATGCAAAGGGGGATACGATTGTCATCGATTTAAGTGCAGATTTGAAAGAGTTGACTACTTATACAGTCGACATTGATGCTTCAACTTTTAAGACTGTTGCAACAACACCTGTTCAAAAAAGTGCTGAAACATGGACATTTACAACCGGTGATTATACTGGACCAACATTGAAATCTGTTGTTCCTGTTGCTGGTTCTGTTTCTAACAGTTCTACTATTAATTTAGTTATGACATTCGAAGATGCTTCGGCTGTTTTACTTGGAACTGGAAATGTTGCTTTATATAAAGCTGATGGAAACGTGTGGGACCTTGTTAATGTGGCAGATCAGGGCACAATGACTGGAACAGGTACTTCTACAGATCCATATAAATTGACACTTACTGGCATTCGTACCTTGGAAGACAATGTGAACTATACAGTTACTATTGGTGCGGGTGCAGTTACTGATGATGGCAAACGTGCTGATGCAAAAAAGAATGCTTTTGCCGGATTAACTGATCGTACCGTTTGGACTTTCTCAACTTCTGATTTTACTGCTCCTGTTTTTGCGACTGATTATCCTAAAAAAGGTACAGTAACCAATAACTCAGCAGCTGTTTTGTTAAAAACAACTGAACCTGGTACGGCTTATGCTGCTATTTCTACTACCACAGCTACTATTACTGATATTACAACTACCAATGGAACAGACCATAAATCTGTAACTATTGCTGCTGCTGGAACAGAATATTCAATTAATTTCACTAGCTTATCAGAAGCAACTCAATATTACATTCATGTAGTTACTAAAAATGCTGATGGCATTGTAGGTACTGAAAAGGTTGTAAGTGTATTGACTTCTGAAACTTCTGCTCCTTATTTGGTAACCAACGGAGTTACTTATTTTAAAGGTGATACTTATTCTGCAACTGCAACTGTTAGCTCTGCTGGTGTTGTTACTCCAATTACAGTAAAACAGGATATCACTAAAATCGTACTTGATTTCAATGAAGAAGTAAAGATTGGTGCTGGAAATGTTATCATTCGTAAAGTAGTTGATAATTCAGATTACCTGGTAATTGCTAGCACTGACCTAACTGTAAGTACAAGTGATAAATCATTGGTTACGATTCCTGTATCTAAAGCCTTTGAAAATAACGCTAAATATTACGTTGTTTTTCCAAATACTTTGATTTTGGATAAATACGATAATAAATATGCTGGAATCACTTCAACTTCTGGTTGGAACTTTACTTCAAATGATGTATTGACTCCTACATTTGTTTTCACACCAGCTGAAGGTGCATCTAACGTTAAAAAAGACGCTACAGTTAAAGTTACCTTTAATGAATTAGTTCAGGGCGTAGGTTCTTATAACTTGGCTGCTGCTTCAGGCACAACTTCTCCATTCGAATTGCTTGATGGAACAACCAGTCTTGGCTTTACTGCTGTTACATCAACAAATGACAATAAATTTACTACTGTAACTTTAACACCTAGTGCTAATTTTGGAAGTAGCAAGGTTATTACGATTAAGATTAAACCAAATGCTATTTCTGATTTTGGATCACCTGTTAATGCTATATTAACCGAACAGGGAATTTCTTTTGTTGTTGAAGATTATGTTGGTCCTCGTATTAGCGCCAGCAGTTCGGATGCAAATAAATGGACTGTACCTACAAGTACAACTGGTGTATTAAAAGTTGCTTTTAATGAACCTATTTATTTGTTAGGTGGCGGCGAGGTTACTGCTAATAACCTGTACACAATTGTTACTTTAAAACAAAATACTGTTGACGGAGCAAACGTTCCTGCGACCTACAGTATCGATGCCAATAAAAAGGTTATTACTATTACTCCAAATTCTCCATGGTCAAGTGAAGGTACATATTATGCCGCTATTAGCTCTGACTTGCAGGATATGTATGGAAATACTTTTGATGGTGCTAACCGTACTAAAACTTTCACTTTAGGTGATGTTGTTCCTTCGACTGTTGATATTATTGCAAACTCTGCTGATTTGAATGGACAAAATGTTAGCCTTTCAGATGTAATTACCTTTAATTTTAAAGAAGGTGACAATGCTGAAGATGTTGCAAAAGTTTACTATGCTGGTGCATGGAATACTTACAATGCAGCTTCTGATTTACAGAAAGTTATTGTTTTGAAAGAAACAAATGCTGCTGGTCCTGATGTTGCTTTTACAGTTTCTGGATCAAGTGCTAATTCATTCACAATCAATGCAGCTTTGGTAGGTGCCAAAACTTATTATTTAGGAATTGGCCCATCAACAAAAGATGCAGCTGGAAATGTTAATGTTGCAAAATTTGTGACTTTTACAACTAAGTATGCTTCAGCTCCAATTGAACCTAAGTTAGTTCCTGCTGATGACGCTAAAGCTGTTGCCAAAAATGCTCCGGTTACAATTACTTTCAATTGTGATATCGCTATCGCTTCTACTTATGGCTCAACATCTTCGATTACAATTAATGGTAGTCCGGTTGCTTTAGCAGACTTGGCTGTAGATGGAAAAACGTTGACAATTAAACATGCGGATTTTGCTGCAAATAGCAATATTGATATTGTTGTTCCTAATAATGTAATTGTTAATAAATATTACACTGGTCAGGCATTTGCTGGAATTAATTCTCCGGATTGGAAATTTGCAACTGTTGATGAAGCATTTGCTTCTTATACTTTTGCTCCTGATCAGACATCAAGTGCTCTTATTGGTGATAAACTTGTTTTGACCGGAACAGAAACGTTCAAGAAAGGTGTTGGTTATGTTTATATTAAAAACGCTACAACTGATGCATTAGTTGAACGTATTGATGTTACATCGTCACAGGTTGTTATAACAGACCCATCTAGTTCTTCTTCTGTTGCTACAATTACTCCATCAGCTCCGTTTAAATATGGTCAATCATACTATATTGAAGTTGATAATGGTGCGTTTGTTGATGTTGTTGGGAATAAAATCCCAGCTGTAGTTGGAAAAACTGCTGGTTCTGCAACCTGGACATTTACAGTTGTTGATACTGCATTGACTATTGCTAAAGTTACTCCAAACAATGCCGAATTTGTAGCAAACAATCAGTCGATTGTTGTTGAATTCAACCGTGAAATTGAAGCTGCAACTGGTGATATTGGTTTTATTGAAGTAACCAGTGGTGTTACTCAGACGGAAACTTATACAATTGGTAGCGCTAATATTTCAATCAGCGGAAAAACATTGACAATTGCTCATTCAGATAAATTATTCCCTGCAAATTCACAGGTTTATCTGTATATGACAGCTGGATCTGTTAAGATTTTGGGAACAACTGTATCTTATTCTACTGATGCTTCCAGATATAATGTTGCTGTAAATAAAACTACAACTAATAATTATTCATTCTTTACAGGTAATGCCTTGGCTCCGGTTGCTACTTTCACACCTGCAGCGTTTGATGGTGATGCTCCTGTTTATGAAAATGTAAATACTAATGTTGTAATTCAATTCAACGAAGAAATCTATTTGGCTTCATCAGGATTGGCTTTAACCAATGGTGATGTTCCCGGTATCTTCCAGTTATTTGAAGGTACTACAACTCCTGTTAACTGTGTTGGTACAATTGCAGGTCGTACTGTAACTTTGGATCCAACAACCGATTTGAAAGAAAATACGACTTATACTATTCAAATTACGGGAGGTTCAATTAAAGATGTAGCTGGTAATACCATTACTACTACGAATATTACATCTCAGTTTATAACATATGATGTAACTGCTCCTGTTTTGTCGGCTATGTCGCTTACTGCTTCAAGTGCAACTTCTTTAACTTTAGGCTGGACTGCTACTGATGTTAATTTCAAAGCATTCTATTATTTAGTTAAGCTGAAATCTGATGCTGCAAGTCCATCTGTTGCTGATGTAAAAGCTGGTACTAAGAAAACAGCTGCTACCGGAACTCAATCTATTACTTCATTGTTGGCATCAACTGCTTATGAAGTATTCTATGTTGCTGAAGATACACGTGGTAATGTTTCTGCTGTTGCAAAACTGGAAGCTACTACAACTGATACTGTTGCTCCAACTTTAGTTTCAACTTCACCTGTAAAAGGTACTGTTGACGTAAATGTTGATGGAACAACTGGTGTTACTGTTAAGCTTACTTTCAGCGAACCTGTACAAATTGGTAGTACAGCTACAATTACTGTACGCGAGCGTGCAACTCAGGCTATCTTAGGTGGGGTAAACCAAACTGCTTTAGCTACCATTTCTGATGATACTAAATCTTTGAATTTAACTATTCCAACAAGTATCATTTCTGCAACTTCTGCTCCTGTTTCTTTCTATATTGAAATCGCAGGTGGTTCTGTTCAGGATGTAGCTCCAGCTCATAATAATTTTGCTGGTGCGTTTGGTCCGGATGCTATTTATTTCACAACTGAAGATAACGCAGTACCTACAGTACAGTCGCTTGAAACTTCTACTCCAGTTGCGTTGAATAGTAACATTAAGATTAAGTTCTCAGAAGCAGTTCAACCAGGAACTGGTAATGCTGTTCTTTACAAGACTTCTATCTCCGCCGCAAATGCAATTCAGGTATTTAAAGCATCAGAAGCTTTGTTTGACGGACAGTATGTAACTTTCAATCCAGATGCTGATTTCGTATTGAATGGAAGTTATATTATTGTTGTTGAGAATGGTTTTGCATTTGATAAATCCGCTAATAAGAATCCAAACCCAACAAATTCTACTACTGTAACATTTACAGCTAGTGCCGATTTAGCTCCAATTGCAACTGTTACTCCTGCTGGTGGTGCTACTGCTTTGGACAAAACTATGATTACTGCTGGCTTAACTGTTAATTTCTCTGAAGATGTTTATTATCCAATCGCTGGTTACTCAAAATCACTTTTGTTAATGAACGAATCTGAAGTTAAGAGTTTAGTTACATTCGTTGATGGAACTGGTGCTGCTGTTGCATTCAATGTTACCACAAAATCTTCTACAGGTTTTGTAGTGGTACCTGCTGATGCTACATCTATTAAAGATGAAAGTGCTTATACTTTAACAATTACCGGATTCCAGGATAATAAAGGTCAGGTTATGACTACTAAAGTTGCTAAATACACAACTAGTGATCAACTTGCTCCAACTATTACTTTCAATCCTGTAAATAAGAAAACTGCTGTAGATCCTAGTGCATCATTAACTCTGACTTTCTCAGAAAAAGTTTATGAAAGAGTTATTAGTGCTAACGATAATATCTTCGCTTACATTGATAATTTGAATGTAAATAGCTTTGTTTATCTGAGAACTGGTTCTGCTTCAGGTGTTGATGTGCCTTTCACTGCTACTATTGACGGTTTAGTTATTACTATTAAGCCTACTGCTAAATTAGAATCTGGAGTTCGGTATTACTACGGACTGCTTCGCAATGTTGAGGACATTAACGGAACTGATGTTGCCGCTCCAACAGGAGTTTATTTTGATGCTGCTGATTACACAGCTCCGAAATTACTTGCAGTTAGTTCAACTAATTTTGCACCACTTGGAACTGGAGTAGCTGCTTCAGCCTCTATGTGGGTTAAATTTAGCGAATCTGTAGTTGTATCAACTGGCAGTGTTATTATCCGCAGAGAAGATGGAACAATTTTCCAAACTGTTAGTGGTACTGGTTTGACACTTAAATCAGATGATGATACTGTATTGAAGATTGCTCATAATAATTTCGAGCCTTATACAAACTATTTCGTAGAGGTTGGTGCATCAGTTGTTGTTGATAAATCTGGTAATCCAAATGCGTTGTTTAATGATCCAACACCTGAAAAAGGTTGGTTGTTTACAACAAGTGATACTTATGCTTTAACAGCTACAGTTACTCCTAGTGGAGAGAATACTCCTCGTACTGTAAGTCTAGAGTTGAATTTCAATAAAGTTCCTCAAGGACAATCAGATAAATATGTTTCTGTATATAAAGCTGATGGTACTGCAGTTTATCAATTTGCTGCTACATCTGCTGCTATTAACAGTAAGACTGCGATATTTACCAATGTGGCTCTTGATGCTAACCAAGCTTATTATGCTCGCGTAGAAGCTAACGCATTCAAAGATGCTTCAGGTAACTTATATGCTGGTATTATGGATAACAGCTGGACATTCTCGACTGTTAATAATATCGCTCCTAAAGTTGTAACTTTAGCTCCTGCTGATAATGCTGCTAGTGTTGATACTCAAACTTCATCATTAGTGATAACTTTTGATCGTAACATTGCATTAGGTTCTGGAATGATCGCTGTTCGTCATACTGATGGTTCATTGTTTGATGAGATTAGTGTTGCAAATACTGTAGTTAATGCTAAGACCTTGACTATTAATTTGACAAAAGCATTGGAAGCAAACACTGGTTACTATGTAATCGTACCTGCTGCTGCTGTTACTAATACTGAAATTACAAAAGATCCATTTGCTGGTATTATAAATACTTATACTTGGAACTTTACTACATCAACAGATCAAACTGCTCCAAAACTTGTTACTTGGACTCCAAATGCAACTACAATTGCTGATAACCATCCAACTTTGGTTATGACATTTGATGAAAATGTTGTATTAGGTGCTGGAAATGTAAAGGTTGTTAAGGCTTCAGACAATACTACAGCTTTGACTATTCCTGTAACAGCTTCTATGGTAACTGGTAAAACAGTTTCTGTAACTTACACTTATGATGCTACTTTGAAAAATGGTCTTGATAAAAATACTGACTATTATGTTCTTGTAGATGCTGGTGTTGTTAAAGATGCTGCTGCAAATGCATTCGCTGGTGTAACTGCTACAACTACTTGGACATTCAAGACAGGTAAAGACTTTGCTACTGATACTGATCCAGTAATTGATAATTCTCTCGAGTTTAAGGTTTATCCAAACCCATTTGTTGATTACGTTATCGTTGATAATGCTTCTGAATTGACTAAAGTTGTTATTACTAACATCGCTGGTCAGGTAGTGAAAGAAGTTGTTACTCCTGATAGCAGAATTCAATTAAACGAACTACGCAGTGGTGTTTACTTTATCTCTCTGTATCAGGGAAATACTGTAGCTAAAACTGTTAAGATTGCAAAAAGGTAATGCCGAATTGATTGATTTAAAAAGGGAAGCTTGCGGGCTTCCCTTTTTTTATTTCTAATAATCGAATTATGGAACTTTTAAAATCCCATCGCTCTATACGTAAATATTCAAATAGAGAAATCCCGGAAGCGATTTTGACAGACATATTAGAATGTGGCATTCGTTCTTCAAATACGGGTAATATGCAGCTTTATAGCATTATTGTTACTCGGCAGCAGGAAAAGAAGTTTGAATTGGCACCGCTTCATTTTAATCAGCAAATGATTATTGAAGCACCGGTCGTACTTACTATTTGTTTCGATTTTAATCGATTTAGTCGTTGGTGTGCATCGAATAACACTGAGACTAATTTTAACAACTTATTGTGGCTTTTAAATGGCGTAATTGATTCATCGATTTTAGCACAGAATATATGCGTTGCAGCTGAAAGCAAGTGTTTAGGCATTTGTTATCTTGGAACTACTCTATATAATGCCACTGAAATTATTGAAGTTCTTAATCTGCCGAAAGGAGTAATTCCTATAAATACTTTGACAATTGGCTACCCTGAGTCAATTCCTGATCTAACCGATCGTTTACCTTTGGATGCCATATTGCACAATGAAACTTATAAGGATTACGTTGATCTGCAAATAGCGGATTATTATAAAGCCAAGGAGGAGTTAGAATCCTCTAGATATTTTGTTTCTGAGAATCAAAAGCAAAATCTTGCTCAGGTTTATGCTGAAGTTAGATATAAATCGGCAGATAATATTTTCTTCTCTGATAAGTTACGAAAGCTTCTTGAAGAACAAGGTTTCCTTTAGTCGTCTAGTTTCATATTTAATACTTTTCTCTTGATTGATATTTCGGTTATAATAGTTAATTATCGGGGATGGACGCATCTTGAAAGATGCTTGAATGCTTTTGAATCTTTCACAACTGAGAGGTTCTCTTTTGAGGTTATCGTTGTTGATAACTGCTCTGACGATGGTCGGTTCGAAGAGTTCCAAAATCGTTTTTCTCGATTTTTTTTCTATGTGAATAACGGAAATAATGGCTTTTCGAACGGGAGTAATTTGGGCGCAACAAGGGCTCTTGGAGAATATCTTTTGTTTTTAAATTCTGATATTATTACTTCCGAATCCGCTGTTAGTGCTTTATTAAATACTATTCGGCTAAATCCTGAGATTTTCGTTCTCTCATGTAAGCAAATCAACAATAGCGGAAAGGAAGAACAGGTAAACAGATTGTTTCCTGATTTTTTTACTTTGTTCGGTTTGACACGTTTTTTGTTTAGAAAGTTATTCCAGAAGAAACTTGTTGTGGAAAATGATATTGTTTTTCCGGACTGGGTTTCTGGATCTGTGATTTTGATTTCAAAGGCTAATTTTGATAGTATTGGTGGTTGGGATGATCGTTTCTGGCTCTATTATGAGGACGTTGATTTTTGTAAGCGTGTTACTGATTTGGGAGGTAAAGTAGGTATCGATATGAATGTCTCGATGATTCACAATCATGGTGGGTCAACCCGAATTAATTTGAAAACAGCTTCACTAACTAAAGCTGAAGTAGAGATCTCTTTGCATGTATATGTCTCCATACATTTTGCTGTTTTTTCAGCCTTTTTACTTCATTCTTTATTAATGCTTGGATTTTTATTTGCAAGAACTCTTCCTGCTCTTCTTGGTATTCCATTCTTTTTTATCAAACGCCTTTCTTTATATCGAAATATTTATTTCAGGGTTGTTGCATATTACTTTGGTGCACTTAAACACCTGTCGTGGATTAGTCCCAGGTCTGTAAAATTTGGCCAAATCTAGGTGGCGGACATTCCAAGCCTTAGTTTTAATTCAGGAAAAAGAAAAAGATTCTCTACCTTTGAGCGTTAATCGTTATTCAACTTTTAGCGATTGAATATAGTATCTAATGTAAACGAATGGATTATGAAGATAGAAGTTTCAAACGGTGAGATTGTCGATAAACTTACAATCATTGAAATTAAGCTTGAGAATATCACCAATGAGCAAAAATTGGTCAATTTAAAGACTGAGTTTGATGTGCTTGATCAGGCTGTTGCCTCCATTATTTCGAAAGATCATCATTTATATCAGGAGTTACTTGAGATAAATAAAAAGCTTTGGGTTATAGAAGATAGAATTAGGGAATTGGAGAAAAATAAGGATTTTGGCGAAGAGTTTATTAGTGTTGCTAGATCGGTATATTTTACAAATGATTTACGATCGGAAGTGAAGCGGAAAATTAATGAACTTACTAATTCGGCATTGATTGAGGAGAAATCGTACGAAGACTATTCTTAATGAAAAAAATACTCGTATATCGGTTTTCTGCAATGGGAGATGTAATTTTATTGCTTCCCGTTTTAAAGGGTGTTTTAGTGGCAAATACGGACGTTGAAATCTTCTTGTTGACGCAATCCTCTTTTGCTCCTTTATTTACCGGTATAGAGCGATTGCATTTGGTTAAAGCCGATTTAAAGAATGAGCACAAAGGTTTTTCCGGGTTATATAAATTATTTCGATCGATTTGTTCTGAAGTCAAGCCACAGCAGGTTTTCGATTTGCATGGAGTGCTTCGCTCGTTTGTACTTGACTTTTTCTTCAGGTTATCAGGATATAAAGTTCAGGTCTTTAAAAAGGGAACTTTGCAGAAACGACGGGTTATCAAATCGAAGTTGTTAAATCAGCTTCCTGGCACTGTCGATAGGTATTCCGAGGTTTTTATTTCAGCTGGATTTAATCTGACGCTTCCGGAATCCCCTGTTTTCGCACCAAGTAAATTACCTGTTCGTTTTAGCGAAGTCTGTCAAAAGTCAATTATAATTGGTATTGCACCCTTTGCAAAACATCAGCAAAAAATATGGGGTGTTGATAAAATTGATGAGCTAATTAAAAAGCTTAATGACCACTATGATTGTACAATTTTGCTTTTTGGTGGTGGCAAAGCTGAATTTGATATTTTAAACGAATTAGCAGAGAAACATTCAAATTGTGTGGTTTCGTCCAATTACTTTAATTTCAATGATGAGATTAATCTGATGCATCGCCTGTCGCTGATGGTAAGTATGGATTCGGCTAATATGCATCTGGCTTCAATGGCCGGTGTGCCCACAGTTTCTATTTGGGGCGCGACTCATCCTGCACTTGGCTTTGCTCCTTACAAGCAACCTGCTGAAAACATGATTCAGTATACAGGCCCTGAATTAGCCTGCCGCCCTTGTTCTGTTTATGGAAATAAAAAATGCATCTATTCTGACAGTATCCGCTGTATGGAATATATCTCAGTCGATTCTGTTCTCGGGCGGATCAAACAGTTAATTCCTGTTCCTGAAAATCAGAATAGATGATTTTTGGTAGCCCCGATTAATTGGCAATTTGAGTCCCTTTATTCGTATTAAAAGCCAGCCCTAGCTTTTCCCCGAGTTCTGTTAGATCGGCAACAACCTGCTCGTGTACCGGAATCCCGTTTTTCAATCGCTCGAAGGTTAATTCACGTTCTGGATCGCCTGGAATTAACACTTTTTCTTGTCCTGAAGCAGGTTCTGCATTTCTGAATGTCTCAATCCAGTTATCCATTTCTTTTTTGAACTCAGCTGCTGGTCTGAAGGCGTCGACACGAATTGCTCCCAGGAAATGACCGATTCCTTTGCCTACCGGATTTGCAGGTGGTTCAAGGAAACTGACGAATGGTGGTACCCAGGGACCATAGTTTGCTCCTGATAAAACTGCTGAAAAAATGTCGACCATTGCCCCCAGACAATAGCCTTTGTGTCCGCCATGTTCGCGATCTCCGCCAAGCGGAAGCATTGATCCTCCCTTTTTCAGCGCATATGCGTCTGTTGTTGGATTACCGTCTTTATCCTGTGCCCAACCTAAAGGAGCGTCCATTCCTTTACGCTGAAGTACTTCCAATTTCCCGTTGGCAACAGTTGTTGTAGCCATGTCGATAACAAATGGTGGCTGCGTCAGCGCCGGAATGGCTACGGCTATTGGGTTTGTTCCTAAAAAGCGGCTTTTTGAGAATGTTGGTGATACAAGCGGACTCGCGTTGGTCATAGATATGCCAATCATATCATTATCGAGAGCCATCATGGCGTGGTAGCCTGCAATGCCGTAATGATTTGAATTTTGCACAGCGACCCATCCTGTTCCCGCGGTTTTAGCTTTTTCTATAGCGATTTTCATCGCGTGTGGCGCTGTAACCAATCCTAATCCCAAATCGCCGTCTAAAACTGCTGTGCTTGGCGTTTCATGAATTATTTTCATTTCTGGAGTAGAATTGAGCCGGTTAAGTTCCCATAGACGCACATAGCCGCTTAAACGAGCTACTCCATGTGAATCAACTCCGCGCAAGTCGGCTTGGTTTAAGCAGTCTGCGGCAGTTTTTGCTTCATCAAGCGGGCAGCCCATTTTAAGAAATACTTGGGTTGTATATTCTTTTAAATATTCAGAATCGAATATGATCATCTTGTTGTGTTTTAATAAAATGAAATATCAATGGAATTACCTTCAATTCCATCCCAATAATTGTCGCTGATGTTGTTCGCAATAGATTTATTTCCGGTTGAAATCTCTTGCAGAGGCCTGTGCAGTTGGCATGATCAGCAAATTGTCGATGTTAACATGCGCTGGTCTTGATAATACAAATAGAATGGTTTCCGCAATGTCTTTTCCTGACAATGGAGAGAATCCTTTGTAAACCTGATCGGCTTTGTCTTTATCGCCATGGAAACGAACCAGCGAGAATTCTGTTTCAACAGCTCCAGGGGCTATGGTTGAAACTTTAATGCCAAAAGGCAGGAGTTCGATACGCATAGCTTTTGAGATGGCTTCAACCGCATGTTTGGTGCCGCAATATACCGATCCGTTTGGATAGGATTCTTTTCCGGCAATTGAAGAAATATTAATGATGTGTCCGGTTTGCCTTTCGATCATCCAAGGGGTAATTATGCGCGAAGCATACAGCAACCCCTTCACATTTGTATCGATCATGGTTTCCCAGTCATCAACATGGGCTGAATTGACAGGAGCTAATCCTGCAGCAAGACCGGCATTGTTGATCAGTACATCGATAGCTCTCCATTTTTCAGGAATACTGTTTAAAGCTTCTTCGGTTTCGGTTCGTTTGCGGATATCGAAATTCAATGCAAGCACTTCGCACCCGAATTCAGATTCAAGCTGTTGCTTTATTGCTTCCAATCGCTCTTTTCTTCGTCCTGTGAGTATTAAGTTGTAGTTGTTTTGGGCAAGTATTAATGCTGTTTCGTACCCGATACCTGCAGTAGCGCCGGTAATTAGAGCGATTTTCTGATTCATTTTTGAGAAGAATTTGAGTGAGGGTCAAAATTAAAAATTCCACAAAACTTATGGAATAACAAACTACTTAATTATTTTTGTTTCTGCAATTAAAGCTAAAAGAAACATCATGATTGAACAAAACAATGAAATTCAGGAGTTCTCAATTTCACAGTTAAATGAGGAACAGGATATACAGGATATTGTATTTAACCTGATGGTTGACCCGAATTTAGCTCCCATAAATTATTTCAATGATTTCACAGAGGAAGCTATTGACGTTTCGGCTGTTTCGAGTGATGAAGATGACGAAACCGGAATGTTTTGTTCAGAGAGTGGACAGATGATGGCCATTTCAACTCATGCATTGCATCATCATCTGGAAGCTGATCCGCAACAGGCTACAGAGATACTGGTTTCAAGAGCAGTTCGGAAAATGATTTGTTTTGGAGCTGTTCCGGAGGCAATAAGCTCATTTCTGTATCACATCAATGTTGCAGATCCAAACGGCCAGTTTATTGCTGCAGGGGCTAAAAAAGGCCTTGAGAATGCATGTAAGAAATTTAATATTAAGCTTGCCGATCGTAAAATCAGGTTCGATTATTTTTCGGCTCATGGGCCAGTTCCACCTACTATCATTGTAAGCATTATGGCTTCTATTCCTGAAAAGGATAAGCTTGTTACCCACAGCTTCAAGAAGAAGGGAAATAATTTGTTCATGATAGGAAATTCGTATGATGATGTTAATTCTTCAGAATACCTGGAGTTCTATCACGGTATTTCAGATTCGTCGCTTCCGGTTTTTGATATCGATACTGAAGTGAAACTGCACGACGTAATGCGAATGCTTATCGAGGCTGGTTACATTACATCGGCCAATCCGGTTAGCAAAGGCGGTTTGTTCTTTACACTTTTACGGGCAGGAATGCCTAACGGACTTGGGTTTGATATAACTACTGATGCAGAAATCAGGAGAGATGCTTTCCTTTTTGGAGAAGCAATGGGGCGCATTGTTGTTGGTGTTGACCCAAAAAATGTTGACGATTTTGTTGATTTCATGAGTTCGTTGAAAGTACCTTTCTTTGCCTTGGGGCATGTTACGAAAGGCGAAATCAGAATTGATGACGAGTCGTTTGGTTTTATTGATAAAATGACTCCGGCCAATTAATTCCTATTCATGCAAGTCACTCCTTATAAAGATTCGTCGGAAAAAAAGAAGCAGCAGGTTGAGCAGATGTTCGACAATATTGCTCCCAAGTATGATTTCTTAAACCATTTTCTATCTCTGGGTATCGATAAGCTTTGGAGAAAGAAGGCCATTCGTATACTTTCAGGCTACAAAACCGATCTGCTGCTCGATGTGGCCAGCGGTACCGGCGACTTTGCCATTGCTGCAGCCAAATTGAAACCTTCGAAAATAATCGGGTTCGACATTTCGGAGCAAATGCTCAATGTTGGGCGGGGCAAAGTTCAGCGCCTGGGACTTGATCATATTATCGAATTTCAAAAGGGCGATTCGGAAGCAATGCCGTTTGACGATGCGCATTTCGATGCAATTACGGTTGCCTTTGGTGTCCGGAATTTTGAAAATCTTGAGAATGGGCTGAAAGAGTTTGTCAGGGTTCTGAAGACCGATGGTGTTGCTGTTATTCTCGAGTTTTCGAAACCCAAATATTTTCCGATGAAGCAATTGTATTTATTTTACTTTTTCGGAATCTTGCCTCTGATAGGTCGTTTGGTGTCAAAAGACAGTTCGGCATATTCATACCTGCCCGAATCAGTTATGGCTTTTCCTGACGATCAGAAGTTTTTAACCATACTTCGGAATGTTGGTTTCTCAAAAGCGACTCAAAAAAGGTTAAGTTTTGGTATTGCTACCATATACATCGCTCAAAAATAAAACACCATACAATAATTTAGTAATATTGTTGTTTCTTTTGAATGACAGATAACCGTTTCCGAGTGAAGAAATTTTTCTACATCCTGATATTTCTGTTGGGTGCACTTACATCATCAGCACAGAGGCTTTTGTTGAAAAACCTGACAACTTTTGATGACAAACGCATTCATTTTGGCTTTACCCTTGGTGTGAATACAACCGATTTTGGGTTTACGCATTATACCGTGATTGGTGATAATCCAAAGTTTGCAGAAGAAACGGTAAACGGTGTGCCAATCAAAGGAACTGATAAAATCAGGGCTGATATTACGACTTTAACTCCAGGATTTACGGTAGGAATTGTGACCAATTTGCGTTTGGCCGAAAGTTTCGACCTTCGCTTTCTTCCCGGAATGTCGTTTGGCGAACGAAAACTCTCATATAATATCCCTGTTCAGGATGTAAACGATCCCGGACAAAAAGGTTACTATTCCATTAAATCAACATTTCTCGACTTTCCGTTGTTGTTGAAATACAAATCGAGAAAGATGAACAACCAGCGGCCTTATTTAATTGCCGGAGGTGCGTACCGAATTGACATCTCCAAAAGTGGACAGGAGGACTTGGTTCGGTTAAAACCTTTGAGCGCTTATTTAGAGGCTGGTGTTGGTTGGGACTCTTACTTGCAGTTTTTTAGGCTTTCAACTGAGTTAAAGTTTAGTTTTGGATTGAATAATATTCTGGACGATGGTCCAAAAAATACTCAACCGCAGGTTTACTCTAATGCTTTTTCGAAGTTGACCTCAAATGTATTCACACTAAGTTTTCATTTTGAGTAATTTTGAAGCAGGAAATTAATATTTCAGTTTCGCCCAAGCAGGCGTCTTCCGAAGAGTTTTACAAGCCTATTTTAGCCGAAAAACTTCATATTGATGAAGATCGTATTCGGCTGATCAACGTTAAACGGCGCTCGATTGATGCGCGGCAACGTGCGATCAAAATAAACCTGAGTGCCGAAGTTTTTGTTGATGAGCTTCCGGTTGAAGAAAAAATCGAATTTAAATACGATAGGGTTGACCATAAACCGCCTGTAATTATTGTTGGCGCTGGTCCGGCTGGCTTATTTGCTGCCTTACGCCTGATTGAACTGGGCTTTAAACCGCTCATTTTTGAGCGCGGTAAAAACGTAAGCGACCGCAAACGCGATATCGCGAAAATTCATCGCGAACATCTGGTTGATCCGGATTCGAATTACGGATTTGGAGAGGGTGGGGCCGGAACTTTTTCTGACGGTAAATTGTACACGCGCTCGAAAAAACGTGGAAATATCCGTCGTGTTCTTGAAATTCTATATGCCAATGGAGCGCTTCCTGAGATATTAATCGATGCTCACCCGCACATTGGAACCAATATGCTCCCCGGAATAATAACAAGTATCCGGAGTAAAATTATTGAAGCTGGCGGTGAAATTCATTTCAATAGTCGTGTAGCCGACTTGATTATTGAAAACGACAGATGTTCAGGGATTATGCTTGCTGATGCGACAATTGTTGAAGCCGAAGCCGTAATTCTGGCAACCGGACATTCGGCACGCGAAATTTATGAATTGTTGTACGAACGCGGAATCTCGATTGAGGCGAAGTCGTTTGCCGTTGGTGTTAGGGCTGAGCATCCGCAGGTTTTAATCGATTCTATCCAGTATAACCAACCAGTTCGCGGACCTTATTTACCTCCGGCAACTTATTCGTTTGTTGAGCAGGTTGATCAGCGCGGAGTGTATTCGTTTTGCATGTGTCCGGGCGGAATCATGGTCCCGGCAGCTACGGCTCCCGGCGAAATGGTAATTAACGGCATGTCGCCAACCCAACGAAATACGCAGTTTGCAAATTCAGGAATGGTGGTTGAAATAAGACCCGAAGATTTAAATGAATTCAGGCATTTGGGCGTTTTTGCAGGACTGGAATTTCAGCGGAAGATTGAACGCTTGTGTTTTTCGCTGAATGGACAGACTCAATTTGCACCTACTCAGCGAATGGCCGATTTTGTTGCCGACCGTTTTTCCCAGGATTTGCCTGAATCATCCTATCGCCCGGGACTTGTTTCAGTTCCGCTTCACGATAAATTGCCCAAGCGAATTCGCTACCGGCTTCAGGAGGGGTTTAAAATGATTGACCGTAAAGCTCACGGGTATTTGACGAATGAAGCCATTATTGTTGGCGTCGAGTCGCGCACATCGTCGCCAATACGCATTCCGCGAAAGGAAGAAACGCTCGAACATGTTAAAGTATCGGGACTTTATCCGTGTGGCGAAGGCGCTGGTTATGCGGGCGGTATTGTATCGTCGGCAATGGACGGCGAACGCTGCGCCGAAGCTTTTGCCGAGAGTTATAAGGCCAGGAAATAGTTGGGATTACCTTCTTCTGAATTCGCTACAGCAAATCGATGCTGCAATGGCTACATTCAGCGACTCTGATTTACTCGCGTTGGACGAGAATGATGGAATTGTCAGTCTATTGGTGATTAACTGGCTGACTGGTTCAGAAATGCCATTGCCTTCGTTCCCTAAAACAATAATCCCATTTTTAGACAATGGTTCCTTGTATATGTTGTCGCCTTTCATGAAGGTTCCGTAAACAGGAATTTTTTGTGCTGAAATTTCATCCAGAAAATTATCGAGATTGGTGTACCAGCACTTCACCCTGAAAATGGCTCCCATACTGGCTTGCACTACTTTCGGATTGAAAAAATCCACTGTATTTTCAGAACAGATAATGGTATTAATTCCAAACCAGTCGGCAATCCGGATAATGGTTCCGAGGTTGCCCGGATCCTGAATGAAATCGAGTGCCAGATAAAGATCTGTCTCCGGATTTAATGCCGGTTTGCCTTGGTCAGGTTGTCGTACCACGGCCAGCGCTTCCTGTGGATTTCTCAGCAGGCTTGCTTTTTGAATGGATTCTTTATCTGTTTCGATAATTTCATTGGCACTAAATTGTATTTCGGAAACACTTTCGGCGAATTCTGAAGTGCATACCAGAGTCTCCGTTTGGTAATCAGAACGAAGGGCTTCTTCAACCATTTTATTTCCTTCAACTAAAAACAGGCCCAGTTCATCTCTGTCTTTTTTTCGGTTTAACGATTGAATCAACTTTATTTTGTTTTTGCTCAACATATATTTCAACTTCTTCGTTCTAAATTGTAAAAATAAAAGGTCTGAAATGAGCATGATCAGAGCAAACACTTGTTTAAAAAGAGTATTTTCGGATCATGCGAATTCCATCTGACAAATAAAAATATAAAAAATAAGCAGATGAAAGACTTGCGAACCAAATGCTGTGTTTATTTTTGTAAAAACATCAAATCATGTCGTTTTATTCTCAGCACAAACGTCTCTTTATCCTGAATGCCGGGTTCATAGTTTGCCTGCTCTTGCTGGCATCGTGCAACTCGACAAGGTTTGTGCCGGATGGAAAGTACCTCCTCAATAAAGTTTCAGTAAAATCCGATGACAAAAATTTAAAGAAGGAAGAATTAAAACTTCATATCCGGCAAAAGGAAAACCTTCGGATTCTGGGCATTATAAAGTTCCACCTTGGAGTTTATAATTTATCATCGGCAAAAAAGGAACACGACTGGCTTAAACAAATTGGTGAAGCACCTGTGCTTTATGATGAATTTCAGACACAGAAAACGAAGGATCAGCTTCAGATCTTTCTGAAAAACAAAGGGTATTATAATGCCGTTGTGAAAGACTCGCTTAAAATTAACCAGACAAAGAAAAAACTGAATTTGCTTTTTGACATCAGTGCCGGAAAACCATATCGTATCAGAAAATATTCATATTTGGTGAAAGATAAGCCGTTGGAACTTATTTTATTGAACGATTCGGCAAATCAGCTTTTAAAGCGCGGTGATGTTTTTGACCTGGACGTTTTGAATGCTGAGCGACAACGGATAGCAACTTTCTTTAAAAACCGGGGGTATTACAAGTTTACTGAAGATTTTGTGAGTTTTGATGCCGACTCAACATTGTCGAGCCATCAGGTTGACTTGACTCTCAAAATTGATAAGGCACATTCGTCAGCTGACCCAACCCAGGAAAGTTCACATCAGAAATATAAAATCAGGAATTACCTGATTAATCCAGGGTTTAAAACCTTAGACCTAACCGGCGATCAGCAGGAGCAAAAGCTTGACACACTGGTGGAGAATGATTATCGCTTTATTTATTCAGGAGAAATGAAATACCGGCCGGTTCTGTTTTACAACCTTAACCGGATGAAAGACAGCACCTGGTATAGTTTGCAGAATGCCGAGAAAACTTACCGGGCGTTGAACCGCCTGAAGCAGTTTAAGCTTATTAATATCAGTTTTGCTGAAACAAACGCGTTATTGGGCGATTCGATCCCATTGCTCGATTGCCGTATGCAACTTTCACCGCTTCCTCGACAAAATTTTTCGGTTGATGTTGAAGGAACCAACTCTTCAGGAAACCTTGGTGTAGCCGGGAACCTGAATTATCAGCAGCGAAATGTTTTTGGTGGTGCCGAAGTATTCGACATTCAGTTACGTGGGGCCCGCGAGCGCCAACAGACTCTAATTGATAACAGCAGCTTTAATTTTAATACTCAGGAATTCGGTGTAGAAGCGAGCCTGACCATTCCTAAATTCATGAGTTTCATTAAAGGGAAACGGATGTTTTCGTATCAAATTCCGGAAACGAAGTTTTCAGTGGGATACAATTATCAAAACAGACCTGATTATACAAGGACCATAACAAACGTTAAGTTCGGTTACAACTGGCAAACGACGAATTTTCAGTTTCACACACTTTCGCTTGTCGATATAAATTATGTAGATCTCTACAGGCTTTCGCCGACTTTTATCGATAAGATCCGGGATTTGTATATCAGGAGCAGTTTTACCGACCACCTGATTTTTGCATCCAACTATAGCTGGACATACAATACCCAGAACATCAATAAAAGGGAAGATTATGAGTATTTCAGGATGAATCTGGAATCGGCCGGAAGTTTACTCTCGCTTTATTCAAAGCTGGTGAACAAAGCCAAAACCCAGGAAACTGACACTATAACTAACAAAACAAGTTCGTATTACCAGATTCTGAATACACGCTTTGCTCAATACGTGAAAGGTGATTTTGAATATCGCTACGGACACATGATTGATAAAACCAGTTCAGTAGTTGGCCGGGCATTCTTTGGGATTGGGGTTCCATTTGGCAATTTTAATGTGCTTCCTTTCGAAAAGAAATATTTTACCGGTGGAGCGAACGGAATTCGTGCCTGGCAGGTGAGGTCGCTCGGCCCTGGTTCGTACAAAGCCCCGCAGGATGCTTACCCAAACCAGTCGTCGGATATTAAGCTTGAGGCTAATCTGGAATATCGCTTCAAGCTCTTTTGGAGGATGGAAGGTGCATTTTTTACCGATGCCGGTAACATTTGGGCAATTAATTACAAAGATAACCGCGAAGGAGCGGTGTTTAAAATAAACCAATTTTACAAGCAAATTGCGGTTGGCTCCGGATTTGGGTTACGCTTCGATTTTACGTATTTCTTGTTCCGGCTCGATCTGGGAATGAAAATGCGAGATCCGTCGTTGCCCGCAGGCAAGCGTCTTATTCCCGGGAATTATCCGATCAGTACCGATCATTTTAATCTTTCATTTGCTATCGGTTATCCGTTCTAGTCAGAATTAGTTATAGAAATGAATTTATCAGAAATAAAAAAGGCAGCCTCACGACTGCCTTTTTGTATGATTTTATCTGATTGAATTAAGCTTTACCAGCTGAACCCAAAACGTTTTCGTTTTTGTGTTTGTAAAGTTCTTTCAATGCGTCACGGGCAGGTCCCAAATATTTACGTGGATCGAATTCACCTGGTTTTTCAGCAAATACTTTGCGGATAGCAGCAGTCATAGCCAAACGACCATCAGAGTCGATGTTGATTTTGCAAACAGCCGATTTAGCAGCCTTGCGAAGTTGTTCCTCAGGAATACCTACTGAATCTTTCAGTGCACCACCGAATTTGTTGATGGTATCAACATCTTCTTGTGGAACTGATGATGAACCGTGCAATACGATTGGGAATCCTGGGAGTTTTGCTTCAATTTCTTCCAGAATGTCGAAACGGAGTGGAGGTGGAATTAAAACACCGTTCTCGTTACGGGTACATTGTTCAGGAGTGAATTTGTTAGCTCCGTGTGAAGTACCAATTGAAATAGCCAACGAGTCGCAACCGGTTTTGGTAACGAATTCAATCACTTCTTCAGGTTTGGTGTAATGCGATTTTTCAGCAACAACATCATCTTCAACACCTGCTAAAACACCAAGTTCGCCTTCAACAGTCACACCATGAGCGTGGGCATATTCAACAACTTTTTTTGTTAAAGCGATATTGTCTTCGAATGAGTGGTGCGAACCGTCGATCATAACCGAAGAAAATCCGTTGTCGATACAATCTTTACAAAGCTCGAAAGTATCACCATGGTCAAGGTGAAGAGAAATTGGAATTTCGTAACCTAATTCTTTTGCATATTCAACTGCACCTTTAGCCATGTTACGCAAAAGGTTAGAGTTTGCATATTTACGTGCACCTGATGATACCTGAAGAATAACTGGGGATTTAGTTTCAACACAAGCCTGGATGATTGCCTGAAGTTGTTCGAGATTGTTGAAATTGTAAGCTGGAATAGCATATCCGCCTTCAACTGCCTTTGCAAACATTTCCTTGGTGTTCACAAGTCCTAAGTCTTTATAGCTTGTACTCATTTTGTGATTTATTAATTTGATTAAAGATTGTGATTTTTTGATTTTTTAAAAGCCACGCAATATTAATGATTTATATTGTATTTAGGGTGGTTCGGACATGAGCAGCTGCTCTGTTTTAAAATAACCTTAACAAAATGAACCTGTCATTTTCGTAAGTAACTAATTGCTCTCATTTTTCGTTATAAAGTTTGTTTGTATTCTCTTGTTTTTCTTCATATTTATCTCCTGCGTATTAAAAATTGGATTGTTGTAAATGAACATTACAAGGATTGAGTAGTTATAATTTGAATTCAAAATTTAGAGATAGTAAAGTCGTTTAATTCTTAAAATCTATACAATGACAAAGATTTCAGAAGTAGTAAAGCATGGAGTTGTTTCAGGGAAAGACCTACAGACGGTTTTTAAAATAGCAAAGGAGAATCAGTTTGCCCTTCCTGCTGTAAATGTGGTTGGTTCCGACTCTGTAAATGCGGTATTGGAAGCTGCCAAGGTTGTTAATTCTCCTGTTATTATTCAATTTTCGAATGGCGGAGCACAGTTTTATGCCGGAAAAGGATTGAAACTCGAAGGCCAGCAGGCACAAATTGCCGGAGCTGTTGTTGGAGCAAAAGCGGTTCATCATTTGGCTGAACTATATGGTGTCCATGTCGTTTTGCATACCGACCATGCTGCCAAAAAATTGCTTCCTTGGATCGATGGTTTGCTCGATGCAGGTGAAAAATATTTTGCCGAAACAGGTAAGCCCTTATTCAGTTCGCACATGTTAGATCTTTCTGAAGAACCACTTCATGAAAATATCGAGATATGCAAGAAATATCTAGCCCGAATGAGTAAACTTGGGATGACGCTGGAAATAGAACTGGGTTGTACCGGTGGTGAAGAAGATGGTGTTGACAATACCGGGATGGATAATTCGCTGCTTTATACCCAGCCCGAAGATGTAAATTTTGCATATGAAGAATTGAGTAAAATCAGCCCTAATTTCACCATTGCAGCATCGTTTGGTAATGTTCATGGAGTTTATAAACCAGGGAATGTGAAACTTACTCCAAAGATTCTGGATAATTCACAGAAATTTATCTCGGCTAAACACGGCTTAGGTGAAAAGCCAATTGATTTTGTCTTCCATGGTGGATCTGGATCAACACTCGAAGAAATTCGGGAAGCTATTTCGTATGGTGTTGTAAAAATGAATATCGATACTGATACGCAGTGGGCAACCTGGGATGGTGTCCGTGTTTACGAAGCTAAAAACAGAGCTTATTTGCAGGGACAGATTGGTAATCCGGAAGGAGAAGATAAACCAAATAAAAAATTCTATGATCCGCGAGTTTGGTTGCGCAAGGGTCAAGAGTCGATGATTGAAAGGCTTAAAGTCGCATTCAACGATTTGAATAATATTGACAGAAGTTAAGTTTGTTGTGTATGGATAGGTTAGCCCGGAAGTTTCTTTCGGGCTTTTTTATTTCATTGGAATGAAGTAAATTTATATAAAACCTTCCGCCCATGAACTTTAGACAACTTATCCGTGATTATTTTACCTTCAGCCGGAATGAACGAAAAGGGATTATCGTGCTTCTTGTATTGATATTGTTGCTGGCCGTGGCGAATAAATTAATTTTTTACGTTGAAAAGCCTGCTAAGATTGATTCTGTGTTGCTCGATTCGTCGAAACGGGAGCTCGGCCAGTTTAACGATTCGATATATGCCGCTGTGAAATTAAAGAGTCTTTTCTATTTCAATCCAAATACAATTGATTCTTTAGCTCTCGACAGTCTTAATATACCCGAGATTGTGAAAAGTAATTTGCTGAAGTTTAGACAGAAAGGTGGTCGTATTAAAATAATTGCCGATTTTAAAAAGATATACGGAGTGACTGATCAGGTGTTCGTGCAAGTATCACCATTCTTATTGTTGGGTAATGCACCTTCGCCAACTGCGTCTAATATTTCAGAACCCGTTCTTTTTATGTTTGACCCAAATACTGCAACCAATCTGGATTTTACCCGGCTCGGGTTTTCTGAGAAGCAAATAAGTTCTATCCGAAAATACATAGCCAAAAGTGGTACGTTTCGTACAAAAGAAGATTTCCTGAAGCTCAATGTAATTACCGAGAAACAAAAGATAGCATTGTCTGACTGGATTTTAATCAAGTCGGAGGCCTCAGTGGAAGTTAAGAGACCACAGTCAACTTTGGTGATTGAAATCAATTCGGCGGATTCAGTTCAGCTCAAACAATTGCCCGGTATTGGAAGTGTTTTGGCAAAACGAATTGTGAAATATCGCGATTTATTAGGCGGGTTTTATTCCATTGATCAATTACGGGAAGTTTACGGGTTAAATGAACAAACATTCGCACTTATCCAGAATAAAGTGACTGTCGAGCCCGCACAGATAAAGAAGATTGATTTGAATTTCTCGGATATGAACGAACTGTCCAGGCATCCATACTTGAAACGGAACCTTGCAACTAAAATTATGAAGTTCAGATCGAAACATGGAAGTTTTAAGAATATGATTGTTCTCCGTGATAGTATGATTTTAAACATAGAAGAGTACAATCGGATAAAGCCTTATTTTTAAAACAAACTTTGCTTTTCAACGTTCATATTTATGTAACGATTTAGACGTTGAAATTTTTAAGATTAATTTTTTTGGTATAAATTTGATTAGTAATGTTTAATTAATAAATTTGCGGCTCAAATTTTAACAAGAAAAAATATAATTCTATGATCGTTATTCCAGTAAAAGAAGGCGAAAATATCGAAAGAGCGCTTAAAAGATTTAAAAGAAAATTCGAGAAAACAGGTGTTGTAAAAGAATTGCGTGAAAGACAAGCTTTTACTAAACCGTCGGTTGAAAGAAGGGCTGAGATTAAAAAAGCCATTTATATTGAAAATTTGCTGCGTCAGGACGACTAGAAATTTCTGGAAGATTCCTGCTTAAGATGAAAATTATTTACTAATGTCGCATCAGGAATCATTTATTAATTACCTGAAATACGAAAAAAGGTATTCGAATTTAACAGCGATTGCCTATAAAAAAGACCTCGATCAGTTTGAAGAGTTTTATGTCAAAACGATCGGGGATTTTAATGTGGAAGGAATAAATGATAAAGTAGCCCGAATGTGGGTTGTTGAATTGATGGATAACGGCATTTCTGCCCGGACAGTAAATAAAAAAATCTCAGCATTAAAGTCGTTTTATAAATATTTATTGAGGTTTGAGGTAGTAAAGGAGAATAATCTTGAAAACGTTATTGTTCCTAAAATACGGAAAAAACTACCTCAGTTTGTGGAAGAGAAAAATCTGGACCATCTGCTTGATGATGGTTATTTTGGGAAAGATTTTGAAGCACTTCGTGATAAACTGATATTAAGTCTATTGTATGGTACCGGAGTTCGATTGTCTGAATTGATGCACCTAAAAGATGCAGATATTCATACAACCGAATTTTTAATTAAAGTTTTAGGCAAAAGGAATAAAGAACGGATTGTTCCTTATCCCAGGAGCCTGAACCAATTAATTGAAGAATACAAATCCGAGCGAACCAGATTATTTGGTAGTACTGCAGAGCGTTTGTTTTTGACTGAAAAAGGAAAGCCTGTTTACGAAAAACTGATTTATCGGGTAGTAAATAAATACCTATCAATGGTTACAACGATTGACAAAAAAAGTCCACATGTGCTCAGACATTCTTTTGCAACGCATATGCTTAATCGCGGGGCCGATTTAAATGCGGTGAAAGAAATGCTCGGTCACTCCAATCTTTCTGCCACTCAAATCTACACACACACCTCGCTCGAAAAAATTAGAAAGGTTTATAGACAAGCACATCCACGATCATAAATTTTAGGAGGGTAAATTATGAACATTCAGTTATCAACTGTACATTTTTCAGCCGATCAGAAATTGGTTGATTTTGTAAACAAAAAAGTTCCAAAATTAGATACCTTTTTTGAAGGTATTATTGGCGCTGAAGTAATTCTGAAGGTTGTTAAACCTGAAACAGCTAACAATAAGGTAGCCGAAATTAAACTTTCGATACCAGGATCTGATTATCTTTTTGCAGAAAAACAAGCTGATTCGTTTGAAGAAGCAATTGATCTTGCGATTGATGCTATACGTAAACAATTAAGCAAATACAAAGAAAAGCTGAAGGATAAATAATTCGAAAAAATTATCCTGTTCTTGCGAATTCCAATAAAATATTTATACATTTGCAAACCTTTTTCGGGCAAGTTTTCTGGTAGGGAAATTTGCCCGAAAAAAAACTCTGGTTAACAGATATTATTTGACTAGCCGGGTTAAGTAAAACAATGTGTGAATTATGCCGAATTAGCTCAGTTGGCCAGAGCACGTGATTTGTAATCTCGGGGTCCTCAGTTCGAATCTGAGATTCGGCTCGCAAAGATAAAGTTCTAAAAAGAAATGATGGGGAGATACCAAAGTGGCCAACTGGGTCTGACTGTAACTCAGATGACGTACGTCTTCGTAGGTTCGAATCCTGCTCTCCCCACAAAGGAAGTTTCAAATTCCAAGTTTTACTTGATATATTGAACTTGAAACTAGCAAGTTGCGGGAGTAGCTCAGTCGATAGAGCATTAGCCTTCCAAGCTAAGGGTCGCGAGTTTGAATCTCGTCTCCCGCTCAAAGAAATAATAATGTTGCTGATGTAGCTCAGGGGTAGAGCGCTTCCTTGGTAAGGAAGAGGTCGCGAGTTCAATTCTCGCCCTCAGCTCAGATGAAAGTTTAAAAGATAAATTAAAATTACACAAAATGGCTAAAGAAAAATTTAACAGGGCGAAAGACCATGTCAATATTGGTACTATTGGCCACGTTGACCATGGCAAAACTACTTTGACTGCCGCTATTACTACAGTATTGGCAAAAAAAGGTTGGTGCGAAGTGAAATCGTTTGAATCAATCGATAGTGCACCAGAAGAAAAAGAACGTGGTATTACTATTAATACTGCACACGTAGAATATGAAACAGCTACTCGTCACTATGCTCACGTTGACTGTCCTGGTCACGCTGACTACGTGAAGAACATGGTAACTGGTGCTGCCCAGATGGACGGTGCTATTATCGTAGTTGCTGCAACTGATGGTCCTATGCCTCAGACTCGTGAACACATCCTTTTAGCTCGTCAGGTAAACGTACCTAAATTGGTTGTTTTCATGAACAAAGTTGACATGGTTGACGATCCTGAAATTCTGGAACTTGTTGAAATGGAAGTTCGCGAATTGTTGAGTTTCTATGGATTCGATGGTGATAATTCTCCAGTTATCATGGGTTCTGCTCTTGGTGCTTTGAACGGAGAACCAGAATGGGAAGCTAAAGTTGTTGAATTGATGGACGCTTGCGATACATGGATTCCACTTCCTCCACGTGATATTGATAAACCATTCTTGATGCCTGTTGAAGACGTATTCTCGATCACTGGTCGTGGTACTGTAGCAACTGGTCGTATCGAAACTGGTCTTATTCATACTGGTGACGAACTTCAGTTGATTGGTTTAGGTGCAGAAGGTCGTAAGACTGTATGTACAGGGGTTGAAATGTTCCGTAAGATTTTGGATGATGGACAAGCTGGTGACAACGTAGGTTTGTTGTTGCGTGGTGTTGACAAAAAAGAAATCAAACGTGGTCAGATTCTTGCTAAACCAGGTTCAATCACTCCTCACACTACATTTAAAGCTGAGGTTTATATCCTGAAAAAAGAAGAAGGTGGACGTCACACTCCATTCCACAACAAATATCGTCCACAGTTCTACTTACGTACTCTTGACGTAACAGGTGAAATTCACTTGCCAGAAGGACGTGAAATGGTTATGCCTGGTGATAACGTGTCAATTGAAGTACAATTGATCTACCCAGTAGCTATCAATATTGGTCTTCGTTTCGCTATCCGCGAAGGTGGACGTACTGTTGGTGCTGGTCAGATTACAGAGATTGTTGCTTAATTACCGTCTTAAAATATTCTGATAAAAAGTCCCGGACTTTATGTTCGGGACTTTTTACGGATGTAACTCAAACGGGAGTTTTGCTTTTTATAATAGTTAATGTAAGTTCGAGCCTTACCATCCGTACAAATAAATAAATAAACAAGATGAAACTTAAATTGTATTTTGAAGAAGCCTATAATGAGCTTGTTCATAAAGTTTCCTGGCCTACATGGAAAGAATTGCAAAGTAGTGCTTTCATTGTAATGGTTGCTTCCTTTATTATAGCACTAATAGTTTTCGTAATGGATTTCTCTTTTGAAAACATTATGAGCTTTGTGTACAGATTATTTTATTAATTCCTTTTGGAGTACAACATGAGCGAAAACGTAAAAAAATGGTATGTTCTTCGGGCAATTGGAGGAAAAGAAAAAAAAGTCAAAGAATATATTGAAAACGAGATTGCAAATGCTGGTCTCCAGGAGTTCGTTTCACAGGTTTTAATCCCTACAGAAAAAGTTTATCAGATTCGCAACGGGAAAAAAATCAGTAAGGAAAGAAACTTCTTCCCTGGTTATGTTCTTGTTGAGGCCTGTCTCGTGGGAGAAATCCCCCACATTTTGAGAAATATTCCTAACGTCATTGGCTTCCTTGGGGATACGAAAAGTGGTGATCCAGTGCCTATGCGTCAGTCAGAAGTTTACCGGATTTTAGGTCGGGTGGACGAAATGGCTGAATCAAGCGAAGAGATGAACATTCCTTTTGTAGTTGGAGAAACTGTGAAAGTAATTGATGGGCCATTCAACGGCTTTAATGGAATCATTGAGAAAATCAATGAGGAAAAGAAAAAGCTCGAAGTTATGGTCAAAATTTTTGGACGAAAAACTCCTCTGGAACTTAGCTTTATGCAAGTAGAGAAGGAGTAATAAATCTTTTATCGATTTTATTATGGCTAAAGAAATTGCTGGATTCATTAAATTGCAAGTAAAGGGGGGTGCTGCTAACCCTTCACCTCCGATAGGCCCAGCATTAGGTTCTAAAGGGGTAAACATCATGCAATTTTGCAAACAGTTTAACGGCCGTACACAAGACCTTGCAGGTAAGGTGTTACCAGTTGTTATTACTGTTTATGCAGATAAATCGTTTGATTTTGTAATTAAACAACCCCCAGTAGCTGTGCAACTTATAGAAGCTGCAAAAGTGAAAAAAGGTTCTGCAGAGCCACATGTTAACAAAGTGGGTTCTGTTACCTGGGATCAGGTTAAGGCTATCGCCGAAATTAAAATGGAAGACCTGAACTGTTTCACTCTTGATGCGGCTATTAGCATGGTAGCTGGTACTGCCAGAAGTATGGGTATAACTATTGAAGGCGTACGCCCATCATCTAACTAATTAAATTTATTAAAATGGGCAGAATTACAAAGAATCAAAAGCTTGCTTTGGCGAAACTCGAAAAAGGTAAAATCTATACGCTAAAAGAAGGTTCGGCTTTGGTAAAAGAAATCACTTTTACAAAGTTTGATGCTTCGGTAGATATTGATGTTCGCCTTGGAGTTGACCCTAGGAAAGCTAATCAAATGGTTAGGGGCGTGGTTACTTTACCTCATGGAACTGGTAAAGAAGTACGTGTTTTGGCCCTGGTAACTCCAGACAAGGAGCAGGAAGCCAAAGATGCTGGAGCTGATTATGTTGGTCTCGACGACTATGTTGAAAAAATCAAGGGCGGTTGGACCGATGTTGATGTAATCATCACTATGCCACCTGTTATGGGTAAAGTTGGTGCATTAGGACGTATTTTAGGTCCTCGTGGATTAATGCCAAACCCCAAAAGTGGTACAGTTACAATGGAAATAGGAAAAGCTGTTGCTGAAGTTAAAGCTGGTAAAATTGACTTCAAAGTAGACAAATTTGGTATCGTTCACACTTCAATTGGTAAAGTTTCATTTACTGCTGAGAAGTTAGTTGAAAATGCTACTGAATTCGTAAATACTCTGATTAAATTAAAACCATCAGCAGCAAAAGGAACCTACGTTAAAAGTATTTTCCTTTCAAGTACTATGAGTCCTGGTATACAAGTTGAACCAAAGTCTGTCTCTGAAAAGTAATCAATCGTTATGAAAAAATCAGAAAAATTCGAAATTATTGGTAGCCTTACAGAGCAGATCAATGCAACATCACACTTTTACCTTACTGATATTGAAAGCTTAAACGCTGCTGACACTAGTGCATTGCGTCGTTTGTGCAACAAACAGGAAGTTAAACTGGTTGTGGTGAAGAACACCCTTTTACGTAAGGCTATTGAAGCTTCTGATAAGAATGCAGAAGAGCTTTATGGTGTACTTAAAGGTAATACATCTATCATGTTTTGCGAGAATGCAAATACTCCTGCAAAACTGATTAAAGATTTCAAGAAAAAACATAAAAAGCCAATTCTTAAAGGTGCTTATGTACAGGAATCTGTTTATGTTGGTGAAAACCAATTGGATGTGTTAATTTCTATTAAGTCTAAAAACGAGCTTATTGGTGAAGTTATCGGATTGTTACAATCTCCAATCAAAAATGTATTGGGAGGCTTACAATCAGGTGGAAACATTATCCATGGCGTGTTGAAGACATTGGGAGAAAGAGAATAAATTAGTTTAAAATTATATTATAAAATTTTTATCGAAATGGCAGATTTAAAAGCACTTGCGGAAGAGTTAGTAAACTTAACTGTAAAAGAAGTAAATGAATTAGCCGGAATTTTAAAATCGGAATACGGTATTGAACCTGCTGCTGCAGCTGTTGCTGTTGCTGCTGCTGCTGCTCCTGCAGAAGAAGCTGAAGCAAAAGTTCAGACTGAATTTGATGTTATTCTGAAATCAGCTGGTCAATCAAAATTAGCTGTTGTAAAATTGGTTAAAGAATTAACTGGTCTTGGTTTGAAAGAAGCTAAAGAAGTATGCGATGCTGCTCCTAAAGCAATCAAAGAAAAAGTATCAAAAGACGAGGCTGAGTCATTAAAAAGTCAATTAGAAGAAGCTGGAGCTGAAGTTGAACTTAAATAAAAGTCTTGCAACCTTATTTATAGGTTGATATGGTTTAGAACCTCACATGTGTGGGGTTCTATGCCTTTTTGTATATTTATCTTATAAGTTCAATTAATTAATATACATCGATGTCAGTAAAAATTGAAAACCAGAGGATTAGCTTTTCTTCAACAAAAACTGTCTTTGATTACCCTGATTTCCTGGAAGTACAAATCAAATCTTTTGTAGAGTTCTTCCAGTTGGGAACTACGCCCGATCAGCGTAAAGATGAAGGTCTCAGTAAAGTGTTCGAAGAAAATTTCCCAATTACCGATACCAGAAATAACTTCGTTCTAGAGTTTGTTGACTATTCTGTTGATCCGCCACGTTATTCCATTGATGAATGTATTGAGCGTGGCTTGACTTTTAGCGTTCCGTTAAAGGCAAAATTAAAACTTTATTGTACCGATCCCGAACATGAGGATTTTGATACAGTTGTTCAGGATGTATATCTTGGAACTGTTCCTTACATGACACCCCGGGGTACATTTGTTATCAACGGAGCTGAACGTGTTGTTGTTTCTCAGTTGCATCGTTCGCCTGGCGTTTTCTTCGGTCAGAGCATGCATGCTAATGGTACAAAACTTTATTCAGCACGAATCATTCCTTTTAAAGGATCATGGATCGAATTTGCAACCGACATTAATGGTGTTATGTTTGCTTATATCGATCGTAAAAAGAAATTACCGGTAACTACATTACTTCGTGCTATCGGATTTGAAAGTGACAGGGACATCCTTGAAATTTTCGATCTTGCTGATGAAATTAAGGTATCGAAATCTGGTTTAAAGAAAATTGTTGGTCGCAAACTGGCAGCCCGTGTTTTGAAAACCTGGGTAGAAGACTTCGTTGATGAAGATACTGGTGAGGTAGTATCCATCGAACGTAACGAAGTTGTTATCGACCGTGAAATAATCATTGATAATGATCATATCGACGAAATCATTGATTCTGGAGCAAAAACTATTCTTTTGCATAAGGAAGACCAGAATCTTCAGGATTTTGCCATCATATATAATACACTTCAAAAAGACCCTTGTAACTCTGAGAAAGAAGCTGTGCTTCATATCTACCGCCAGCTGCGTAACGCCGAACCGCCGGATGATGCAACTGCTCGCGACGTAATTGATAAACTTTTCTTCTCAGAAAAGAGGTACGACCTTGGCGAAGTTGGCCGTTACCGGATCAATAAAAAACTGAACCTCAATATTGACATGGGAGTTCAGGTTTTAACCAAGGAAGACATCATTGAAATTATCAAGTATTTGATCAAGCTGGTTAACTCAAAAACGGATGTTGACGACATCGACCACTTGAGTAACCGTCGTGTTCGTACTGTTGGCGAACAGATGTATAATCAGTTCGGTGTTGGTTTGGCTCGTATGGCCCGTACTATTCGTGAACGTATGAATGTTCGCGATAACGAGGTGTTTACCCCAATCGACCTGATCAATTCAAAAACTTTATCTTCTGTAATTAACTCGTTCTTCGGAACGAATGCCTTGTCTCAGTTCATGGATCAAACCAATCCATTGGCTGAAATGACTCATAAACGTCGTATGTCAGCCTTAGGACCCGGCGGTCTTTCACGCGAAAGAGCTGGTTTCGAGGTTCGCGACGTTCACTACACACATTACGGACGTTTGTGTCCGATTGAAACTCCTGAAGGTCCGAACATCGGGTTGATTTCTTCACTTTGCGTATTCGCTAAAGTGACCGATTTAGGATTTATTTCAACACCTTACCGTAAAGTTGAAAACGGACAAGTTGATCTTTCGGTTGATGGAACAGTTTATCTAACTGCCGAAGAGGAAGAAGGTAAAGTGATTGCACAGGCGAATGCTCCTATCGACGACGAAGGTAATTTTATTAATGCCCGTGTAAAAGCTCGTTTGGATGGTGACTATCCGATCGTTGGTAAATCAGAAGTTAACCTGATGGACGTTGGTCCAAACCAGATTGCTTCGGTTGCTGCGTCGTTGATTACCTTCCTTGAACATGATGATGCGAACCGTGCATTGATGGGATCGAACATGATGCGTCAGGCAGTTCCGCTGCTTCGTCCGGAAGCTCCGATTGTGGGTACCGGTTTGGAAGCCCGTTCTGCAATTGACTCGCGTGTTTTGGTTGTTGCCGAAGATAATGGAGTTGTTGAATATGTTGACGCTGATGAAATTCATATTCGTTACGATAAAACTGACGAAGAACGCTTCGTAAGTTTCGATCCGGAAACTGTTGTTTACCGTGTTTCTAAATTCCAGAAGACCAACCAGGGAACAGTGGTTGACCTTAAACCGATCGTTTTCAAAGGCGACCGTGTTGTAAAAGGTCAGGTACTTACCGAAGGTTATGCTACTCAGGGAGGTGAACTTGCTCTGGGACGTAACCTTAAAGTTGCATTCATGCCTTGGCAGGGTTACAACTACGAGGATGCTATTGTAATTTCGGAACGCGTAGTTCGTGATGATATTTTCACTTCTATTCACGTTGATGAATATGCACTTGAAGTGCGCGATACCAAACGTGGTGTTGAAGAATTTACTTCTGACATTCCAAACGTAAGCGAAGAAGCCACCAAGAATTTGGATGAAAATGGTTTGATTCGTATTGGTGCAGTTGTAAAACCTGGCGATATCCTGATTGGAAAAATTACACCAAAAGGTGAATCTGATCCTTCGCCGGAAGAAAAACTGTTGCGTGCTATCTTCGGTGATAAAGCCGGTGATGTGAAAGATGCTTCGTTGAAAGCTTCTCCTTCACTCAATGGGACAATCATTGACAAAAAATTATTCTCACGCGTAGTGAAGGATAAAAAAGGCAAAATGGCTACCAAACCATTGCTCGACGCTATCGATGAAGAATTCGATCGTCAGGTTGCAGGTTTGAGAGCTAAGCTGGAAGACAAACTGTTTACGTTGGTAAATGGTAAAACCAGCCAGGGCGTTAAAGACTACTACGGTGGCGATGTAATTGGTAAAGGCATCAAATTTACTTTGAAGCAACTTCAGGAAATTGATTATCTGACGATCAATCCATCAAAATGGACGACAGATAAAGACAAGAATGATATGATTTTCGATCTTGTCAACAATTACATCATGAAATATAAAGAGTTCGAAGCTGTATCAAAACGTAAACGTTACAATGTAACTATCGGAGATGAGCTTCCTGCAGGTATTATCCAGTTGGCTAAAGTTTATGTTGCTAAAAAACGTAAACTCCAGATTGGTGATAAAATGGCAGGTCGTCACGGTAACAAAGGTATCGTTTCACGTATTGTACGCGACGAAGATATGCCGTTCCTCGAAGACGGAACTCCGGTGGACATTGTATTGAATCCGCTCGGTGTGCCTTCGCGTATGAACCTTGGTCAGATTTACGAAACTGTATTGGCATGGGCCGGTAAAGAATTGGGATTGAAATTTGCAACTCCGATTTTCGACGGTGCTTCGCTCGATCAGGTTTGTGAATATACCGACAAAGCTGGTGTTCCTCGCTATGGTAAAACTTATCTGCGCGACGGTGGTACCGGTGAGCCATTCGACCAGCCGGCAACTGTAGGTGTTATCTATATGCTGAAACTGGGTCACATGGTTGAAGACAAGATGCATGCCCGTTCAATTGGACCATACTCGTTGATTACTCAGCAGCCACTTGGAGGTAAGGCACAATTCGGAGGTCAGCGTTTCGGGGAAATGGAAGTTTGGGCACTCGAAGCATTCGGTGCATCGAACATTCTGCAGGAAATCCTGACTGTTAAATCAGATGACGTTCTTGGTCGTGCTAAAGCCTACGAATCAATTGTGAAGGGAGAACCAATGCCAGCGGCAGGTATTCCTGAATCACTCAACGTATTGCTGCACGAATTACGTGGTCTTGGTTTAAGTGTTAACCTCGATTAATTTAGGATGAATCAGTTTTGATTTTCCTGTTTATAAATTGATAAAATATCCAACGATATATGGCATTCAGAAAAGACAATAAAGTTAAAAGCAGCTTTGCCAAAATTGGTATTAGTCTTGCTTCGCCTGAAGAAGTTCTTGAACGTTCGCATGGTGAAGTTTTGAAACCAGAAACAATCAACTACCGCACTTATAAACCCGAACGCGATGGTTTGTTCTGCGAACGTATCTTCGGTCCGGTAAAGGATTATGAGTGTCACTGCGGTAAATACAAACGCATCCGTTACAAAGGAATCGTTTGCGACCGTTGTGGTGTTGAAGTTACTGAAAAGAAAGTACGCCGTGAACGTATGGGACACATCTCACTTGTTGTTCCTGTGGCTCACATTTGGTACTTCAAATCGCTGCCTAACAAAATTGGTTACCTTTTAGGTTTACCAACCAAAAAGCTCGATGCAATTATTTATTACGAAAGATATGTGGTTATTCAGTCCGGGGTGAAAGCCCAGGACGGCGTGAAGTATCTTGACTTCCTTACAGAAGAAGAATACTTGGATATTCTGGATACTTTACCAAAAGAAAACCAATATTTAGACGACGAAGATCCAAACAAATTCATCGCCCGCATGGGTGCCGAAGCGCTGTACACATTGTTGCAACGTCTCGAATTGGATGAAATGTCATTCGACCTTCGCCATAAAGCAAACACCGAAACTTCGCAGCAACGTAAAAACGAAGCGCTGAAACGCCTTCAGGTTGTTGAAGCTTTCCGTGCCAGCAAAAACATCAATCGTCCTGAATGGATGATTGTAAAGGTTGTTCCTGTGATTCCTCCGGATCTGCGTCCGTTAGTTCCATTGGATGGTGGCCGTTTCGCTACTTCCGATTTGAATGACTTGTACCGTAGGGTAATTATCCGTAACAACCGCTTGAAACGACTGATTGAAATCAAAGCTCCGGAAGTAATTTTGCGTAACGAAAAACGTATGCTTCAGGAAGCTGTCGATTCATTGTTCGACAACTCAAGAAAATCGAATGCTGTTAAAACAGAAAATAACCGCGCATTAAAATCATTATCCGACAGTTTGAAAGGTAAACAAGGTCGTTTCCGTCAGAACTTGTTGGGTAAACGTGTTGACTATTCAGCCCGTTCGGTAATTGTTATCGGACCAAAACTGAAACTGCACGAGTGCGGTCTTCCAAAAGATATGGCTGCTGAGCTTTTCAAACCATTTATCATTCGTAAACTGATTGAGCGTGGTATTGTAAAGACAGTTAAATCGGCCAAAAAAATCGTTGATCGTAAAGATCCGGTTGTTTGGGACATCCTTGAAAACGTATTGAAGGGACATCCTGTAATGCTGAACCGTGCGCCCACACTGCACCGTTTGTCAATTCAGGCATTCCAGCCAGTATTGGTTGAAGGAAAAGCTATTCAGTTGCACCCGCTTGTTTGTACCGGTTTCAACGCCGACTTCGACGGTGACCAGATGGCTGTTCACGTACCACTGGGTAATGCTGCTGTGTTGGAAGCTCAGATGTTGATGCTTGCTTCGCACAACTTGCTGAACCCTGCTAACGGTGCCCCTATTACAGTACCATCTCAGGACATGGTTTTGGGTCTGTATTACATGACCAAACCTCGCCCGGGAGCTCGCGGTGAAGGAATGACGTTCTATTCAACCGAAGAAGTTGTAATTGCTTACAACGAAAATGTGATTGACCTGCACGCCATTGTGAAGGTGAAAGTGGAAGATGTTGACGAAAATGGCGACATGTTCAAACACATCATCGAAACATCTGTTGGTCGTATTATTTTCAACCAGGTGGTGCCAAAAGAAGTTGGTTACATCAACCAGTTGCTGACAAAGAAATCGTTACGTACAATTATTTCTGACATATATAAGAAGACAGGTAATGCTGTAACCGTTAAGTTCCTTGATGACATTAAGGATTTGGGTTACACGATGGCTTACCGTGGAGGTCTTTCGTTTAATCTGAGCGACGTTGTTGTTCCGTTCGACAAGAAAGAAATTGTTGATGCCGGTTATAACGAAGTGGAAGAAGTGATGATGAACTATAACATGGGTTTCATCACCAACAACGAACGTTACAACCAGGTAATCGATATCTGGACACATGCCAATGCCAAACTGACCAACTCGGTAATGAAAACACTGAGTACCGACCGTCAGGGATTCAACTCAGTTTATATGATGTTGGACTCTGGAGCTCGTGGTTCGAAAGAACAGATTCGTCAGCTTTGCGGTATGCGTGGTTTGATGGCTAAACCTCAGAAATCAGGTTCTACCGGCTCACAGATTATCGAAAACCCTATCCTTGCAAACTTTAAAGAAGGGCTGTCGGTTTTGGAATACTTTATTTCGACCCACGGTGCTCGTAAAGGTTTGGCGGATACCGCGCTTAAAACAGCTGATGCTGGTTATTTGACCCGCCGTTTGGTTGACGTTGCGCAGGACGTAATTATTCAGGAAGAAGATTGCGGAACTTTACGTGGTTTGGTTGCTACTGCAATTAAAAACAACGAAGAAGTTGTTGCATCATTATACGAAAGGATTCTTGGCCGTTCAACAGTTCATGATATCTATAATCCGCTTTCAGGGGAACTGATTGTGGCTTCAGGAGAGATTATTGACGACGATATTGCCAAGAAAATTGAAGATTCGCCAATCGAGTCGGTTGAAATCCGTTCAGTATTGACTTGCGAATCGAAAGTTGGTGTTTGTGCTAAATGTTATGGTTTGAACCTGGCCGGAAGTACAATGGTTCAGCGTGGTGAGGCTGTTGGTGTTATCGCTGCACAGTCGATCGGTGAACCGGGTACACAGTTGACACTGCGTACATTCCACGTAGGGGGTATCGCCGGTAACATTTCAACTCAGTCAACTATCGAATCGAAATATGATGGTCTGGCCGAAATTGATGAATTGCGTGTTGTTGAACAATTCTCAGAAACCGGAGAAAAGGGTTACGTTGTAGTTAGCCGCTTGGCCGAATTGAGAATTATCGATAAAAATACCCGTATCCAGCTTTCAACTCACAATATTCCTTACGGTTCGAAACTGTTTATCGAAAACGGTCAGGAAGTGAAGAAAGGGTTGAAGATTTGCGAATGGGACCCATATAACGGGGTTATCATTACCGAGTTTAAAGGTAAAATCGCTTTCGAACAGGTTATTGAGGGTATTACTTACCGCGAAGAATCGGACGAACAGACCGGTTACAAGGAAAAAGTAATCATCGAAACCCGTGATAAAACCAAGAACCCATCGTTGCGTATTTTGGACGAAAACGGAGACACTATCCGTACGTACAACTTACCGGTAGGTGGTCACATGGCTGTTGACGACGGTGCAATGGTTGAAGCTGGTGCTGTTTTGGTTAAGATTCCACGTGCTGCTGGTAAAGCAGGCGATATCACTGGTGGTTTGCCACGTGTTACCGAGTTGTTCGAAGCTCGTAACCCATCGAACCCTGCTGTTGTTTCTGAAATCGACGGTGAAATTTCACTCGGCAAAATCAAACGTGGTAACCGCGAAATCGTGGTGACTTCGAAAACCGGTGAAGTGAAACGTTATTTGGTTCCACTGTCACGTCAGATCCTTGTTCAGGAAAACGACTATATCCGCGCAGGTACCCCACTTTCCGACGGTGCTATCACTCCGTCAGACATTTTGGCAATCAAAGGTCCGACTGCCGTTCAGGAGTATATTTTGAATGAAGTTCAGGATGTGTACCGTATGCAGGGTGTAAAAATCAACGACAAACATTACGAGGTGATTATTCGCCAGATGATGCGTAAAGTTGAGATCGACGATCCGGGCGATACCCGTTTCCTTGAAAAACAGATTGTTGACAAACACGAATTCCTGCACGAAAACGACTGGATTTATAACAAGAAAGTTGTTGTTGATGCTGGTGATTCTGACAGCTTGAAACCTGGTATGATTATCACATCGCGTCGTTTGAGAGATGAAAATTCGAACTTACGTCGTCGTGACAAACGTTTGGTTGACGGTCGTGATGCAATTCCTGCAACTTCAAGCCAGATTCTGCAGGGTATCACACGTGCTGCATTGCAAACTCGTAGTTGGTTGTCGGCTGCATCGTTCCAGGAAACTACCAAAGTATTGAACGAAGCTGCTATTCAGGGTAAAGTTGACTACCTCGACGGATTGAAGGAAAACGTAATTTGCGGACACCTGATCCCGGCTGGTACCGGCTTGAAAGAATACAAAAACCTTGTAGTAGGCTCGCGCGACGAATACGACAAAATGGTTGATGGTAAAGATTCGGATCGTTATTAATTGATAAATTATGGAAGATCAGAAAAACAACAACCAATTACAAATTGAACTTACTGAGGATATCGCCCAGGGAACCTATTCCAATCTGGCGATTATCACTCATTCGAGTTCTGAGTTTGTTCTGGATTTTGTTCGGGTGATGCCTGGAATACCAAAGGCAAATGTGAAATCGAGAGTTATTTTAACTCCGGAACATGCCAAACGTCTTCTGATGGCGCTGCAGGATAACATACAGAAATACGAAGCAGTGAATGGTACAATTAAAAATGTACGCGGACACGATCCGTTGCTTCCTCCAATGTCGTTCGGAGGACCTGCTCCAATAGCATAAGTAATTTATTACAGAATACACATAGCCGTCTCCATGAAAATTGGGACGGCTTTTTATTTAAAAGTAGTATTTGGTGAAATGAATTTAGCATTGGGACTTTGCCCCAAACCCCAATTCCTTTTTTGTCTTAACACAAAAAAGGAATCAAAAAAAGTCAAGGCTTAGCCCGCTTCTCACGAAAAACTAGCGCTTGACGGCTAAAATCTTTTAAACTCGCCTTCGGCTCAAACAGAAAAGATTTTTTAACGCCGTCTTCACTTGTTTTTCGGTTCACCGGCCTAGGCCCTTAGCCTTTATTTGATTTTAGTTGATGGAACAAATATTCAAACTCTTTAAAAATTACCTTGGATGAAATAGCCATAAGAGCCAATGCTCATACTAATTGAAAATGTATAAATGGCTATTCCATGAGGACGTGCTAAAGATTAATAAAACAAAAACAATATATACGAATGAAAAATCTAATAGGAATCATTATTCTCCTGGTTGCTTTTTCTTGCACTAATCAGAATCAACCGAAGGACAGTCGACTTTTCTTCAGTGTTAAAATTAAACCTGAACAGAAATATACCATTAGCTCGAAAAATTCATTTACTACTGAAGTCCGTTACGAAGGAAAAGAGAAGGCGATGAATAAGCTTCGGAGCATGGGTGTGAAGAATCCGAACATTTTGAGCCGTGCAAGCCAGTCGGAAATGGTTCTGAAAACTGAAAAACTGCTCGATAACTATATTCCAGTGAAGCTAGAGATCGTTAAAAGCTCCGGGAGTGAAGCTCAGCCTGATATAAGCCAGGGAATTAGCGTTAACGGTGAAAGTGTGAATGGGAATATGCCTGAATTTAGTTCAATTGCGTCCGGAAAGTCGCCGGTGATTGATGAAAAGGTGTTTTTACAGTCGCTGCAGAGTAATTTTTCGCGCTTAAATCTGCCGGAAAAGAAACTAAATATTGGCGAGCAGTTCACGGTTGAATCTAGCTTAACCATTCCGATGGAAAAATCGCATGTTGAAATTGCTGTGTCGACCATTTATAAATTGAAAAGTGTTGAAGGCGGATTGGCCAATTTTGAGATTACCCAAAATTACCAAATGAGCCAGTTACGCATGGATAATTCGTTTGCCGGAGTGGGCGAGGGCAGCGGGAAGCTGACGTATAGCGCGGCGGATAACATGGTTACTTCTTTCGAAATGAAATCGAGACTTGAAATCAACAAAAAACTGGAGAATTTTCTGTTTGTGCTGAAAACCAAAAGCGAATTTTCGCAGAAAATTGAGGTGGCGAAGAAATAATATATCCGTTTTTCACTTCAGCGGTTTTATTGATCCGATGACTCCAAGTCATCGGATCAATTTGTTTATGCCTTATCCCCTCAGATTAAAATCGTTCGACTAAGCTCATGACGAAATTCTGGGCTACAAAATGAACACATCCTTTAGGAATTCACCGGCAAAGAACCGTAGGTTCGTTTTCTGTTGTAGCTGCGGAATTTATTCCGCTGTTATCAGTTCCCAACCCCATTTTTGAGAACCGTAGGTTCGGCGTATTTTGTTTTTAATCCCTTTTCATTCGGTTGTTTTAAAACTTTCCGGTTTTACATTATTATTGTTTATTTCGAATTCAATAACTTTATAGTCAGTAAAAAGCACTATAAACTTGTCGCTATTTACTAGTTAGCGATCATAAACAAATTAGACATGAAATTTCCTAAATATTTGACAAAAGAACAGATCAAGCAATTAGAATTTGAAGTTTTATCAAAAGACTTTCTAATTTATTTAACAAGGATACTACTTGACTGGACAGAAAATACTGAATATATAGAAAGTGTAATAGCTCGTAAGAATAGAATAATAAACCTTTCGAGGACAATTACTGGCGATAAGATTTATGTACTCGAATCCGATGACATGGGTAACTATGAGCAAGCAGAATATGATTGGCATGACAGTAACTTTTTGTTGGCATTTAGAAGGTTAGACACCATCGAGTTTATAGAATTTGCAGGTGAATTGTTACGGTCTGGATATTTTGATATTGATTTCTTGAATGATGCATTAAAAGAAGAACATGCATCATTTCGGTTTCGAAAGAATGACCAGAAACTTCAAGTTGAAGTTTTTAAATTGGACGAAATTGAAGAAGCAGATATTTCTGAGGAACATCCAAATATAAGGCTATTAGTATCAAGGATGGACAATTCTCTTGATACTGGGGACTATTCAGGAGTTCTTCACTCAAGTGCAAGTATATTTGAAACTATGGCCAAAGATGTAGTTGGTATTCCAACTGTTCAAGACAAGACTCTAAAAAGCTTTTTTGAACGATACAAACTAGATTCCAATTTACCAGAGCCAATTTTAGATTACATTTTGGATACTTATAACAAAAGGAATGTTACGCCGTTAGCAGGACATGGAAGTTTAAAAGAACCCAACATTAATAAAGAACAGGCAATAATCCTTTCTGAAATGACTAAAACTATTGTAAGAATTGAAGGAAAGTTAAAAGGAGAAGAATAACTACCGCCAACGTCAGCTACCCGGCAAGTTCGGTGGCAGTGGGTATTCGGTCGGCGGCTCTCCGCCCCTGCGTGTAGCTTCCTACGTTATAAAAACAACAAAACCCGCCGATCATCACGATTGACGGGTTTTGTGCATAAACTGTAAAGTACATTTATGAACTCCCTTCCGCAAACTGTATTCCCGTTCTTACAAGTATAAATCTTCCTGTTGCAAACTAATTTCTTGCTCTGGCAAACTATTTTTTCGCATTGCCAATTTATTTTCTTGCGTTGGCATTTATTAAACTAGCTCCGGTAAAATGTTTTCTGGTTCCGGTAAAGTATTTTCTTGCTCCGACAGTTTATTTTCTTGCATTGGCAAAGTATTTTCTTCTTCTGGCAAACTATCTTTTCACATCGCCAATCTATTTTCTTGCTTTGGTAAAATGTTTTTTGCATACGCAGTCTATTTTCCAGGTCCTACAACCTGTTTCCCTGCTATTAAAAGTTTCACTGTTGGTACCCTCCAAATGCGTTAACAACTGTTTGGTAAGTTGTTATTGTTTGTTAATGATGCAGTTAAAACCGGCAATGGGCTAAACAAACAAATTGCAACTGAGGTTTTACCTAAAAGAGCAACTCAGAATGAAAGCATTTTTTATTGTGTGTATCGTGTTTTTCGGATCGGCATCGGTAATTCAGGCGCAGGAAATACGTAAGATTTCCAAATCGGAGTTGTCAGAAATTCTGAAGAATCCTTCTGACAAGTTGCACGTGGTTAATTTTTGGGCAACCTGGTGTGGCCCCTGTGTAAAAGAATTGCCCGATTTTCAGAAAGTAGTTAACGCTGCCGACAATCAGAAAGTCGATTTTCTGTTTATCAGTCTCGATTTTCCTTCGGATGCCGAAAAAAAGCTGGTTCCGTTCCTGAAAAAGAACAATTACACCTTCAGCGTTTGCCTGATGACCGAAACCGACTACAACGCTTGGATCGACGAAGTTGATCAGGCGTGGCAGGGAAATATTCCGGCGACACTCTTTTTTAATAAGGCCCGAAACGTTCATCATTTCGTTGGCGAGCCCATGGACAAGCCTCAGTTGGTAAAAACTATTCAAACACTTTTATAACCTAAAAACACGAAACATGAAAACGAGAACACTTTTTGCAGGTTTAATTTTGGGATTATTCCTGTTTACCGGAGCGCAGGCGCAATATAAAGTTGGCGATGTGGTCAGTGATTTCAGCCTGAAGAATGTCGACAACAAGAATGTTTCGCTCGCTCAGTATGCGTCGGCCAAGGGATTTATAGTTGTTTTTACCTGCAACACCTGCCCTTTTGCCATGAAGTATGAAAGCAGGGTTGAAGAGTTGAATAAGCAATTTAGTTCGAAGGGTTACCCGGTGATAGCCATCAGCAGCAACGATGCACAGGCTAAACCAGGCGATTCGTTTGCCGAAATGCAGAAAAAAGCCAAAGCAGAGGGGTTTACTTTTCCGTATCTCTACGACGAATCACAGACTGTAGCCAAACAGTTTGGTGCAACAAATACCCCGCACGTGTATGTGGTTTCGAAGGAAGACGGAAAACTGGTTGTAAAATATATTGGGGCAATCGACAACAATGCCGACGATGCCTCGAAGGCCGACAAAAAATATGTGGCCGAGGCTATAAATTCGCTTCTTGAAGGGAAAAGTCCTGCAGTTACTGCCACCAAAGCCATTGGTTGCGGAATTAAATGGAAAAAAGCATAGCCCGGAAACTATTAAACAGTATTCAGAGAACTTTTTTTGAAAACCTGACTATCGAATCCAGCATTCGGGGTCAGGTTTTTTTGTGGGGTGAATTCTTTCATTTTCCCACAGGCACAGCTTTGTTTTTTTTGATTTCTTTTTTGTTGGTTAGTTAGCAGATCGAACTAAAACAAATCAGATTGACGCAGAAAACATTTTAATTGATGGCTTCCTAAAAGCGAAGTGAGTGGGTGGGCCGTCAAAACGCCCGGCGGAGGGTTCGTTTTGACAAGATTTTTGCTTCCTTTTCATCGATTGGAAAAGGAAGAGCCGGTCTGGCTTAAGGACAAAAACATAAAAATGCAAATCGATCTTCTATAATCTGATCATGCCGAAGGCGTGGTCATCCAATTTCTATTTCAACCCTTGATTCACATGAATAGAAATATGCTTGTTGCCACTGATTTTTAACATTCTGGACTCATTCTTACTTAAACTCAGTATAAATTATCGGTTGGTTTTCAGGAAATAGGATTTTTTGAAAATTTTGGTTGATTGTTTTGTTTGCTTTACCCGTCAGCCCTTCAGAATGATCGTTTGCCGCAATTCGATAATTCATCGCTTTCCTTTGTCATTATTGCCTTTTCATGTGTTTGACAGCCTCAAAAAGATGTTTGATTTCTTTGGGGTGATTCCCTATATTTGCTCACTTTAAAAAAATAAGCCTTGTTGAAGAACTGGATCAGAATGGGAAATCAGATTTCGAGACGGGTTCTTTACTAAAGCTAACAATACAATTAACTCAAATAACAACTGATGAAAGGTTATAAAATTATCGTTCTTGCCAAGCAGGTCCCTGATACGAGGAATGTTGGCAAAGATGCAATGAAAGCCGATGGTACCGTTAACCGGGCAGCCCTTCCGGCTATTTTTAATCCTGAAGATTTGAATGCGTTGGAACAGGCGCTCCGGATTAAGGATACTTTCCCGGGAACAACCATCTCCATTTTAACGATGGGGCCGGGTCGTGCAGCCGAAATTATCCGCGAAGGGATGTTCCGCGGTGCCGATGATGGTATTTTATTAACCGACCGTGCTTTTGCCGGATCGGATACCCTCGCAACCTCATACGCTTTGGGTCAGGCATTAAAACGGATCGGCAAATTCGACATTATTATTGCTGGTCGCCAGGCTATTGATGGCGATACTGCACAGGTTGGTCCACAGGTGGCCGAAAAATTAGGTTTGCCACAGGTAACTTATGTCGAAGAAATTAAAGCAATCGAAAAAGGAAAAGTAATAGCCAAACGTCGTTTGGAACGTGGGGTAGAGATAGTAAGCTGCCCAATGCCGCTGGTAATTACAGTTAACAGCAGTGCTCCCGATTGCCGTGCCCGCAATGCCAAATTGCTCATGAAATACAAACACGCCAAAACTGTGACTGAACTTCAGAATTCGAACGAAGATTACCTGCACCTTTACAACGACCGTCCATACCTGAACATCGTTGAATGGACCGTAGGCGATATCGAATCGCATCCGGAAGAATTAGGTTTGACTGGCTCTCCAACCAAAGTAAAAACGGTTGAGAACGTCGTACTTCAGGCTAAAGAAGCTAAAGTAATCACCGCTGCTGATGATGATATCGATGCTTTGATGAAAGAATTGATTGCAAGTCACACTATTGGTTAACCTTAATTTTGAAAAAACTATGAACAGCGTATTTGTATATTGCGAAATAGAAGACGGACAAATTGCAGAGGTTAGCCAGGAGTTGTTAACCAAAGGAAAAGGTTTGGCCAACGAGTTAAAATGTAAACTGGAAGCTATTGCCATTGGGCACAAGCTCGAAAATATCGGGAAAGACATTTTTCCTTACGGCGTTGATGTATTATATATTGCCGACGACAAACGTTTGGCGCCATATTCAACTTTGCCACACACTTCAATTGTAGTTAAGTTATTCCAGGAACAGCAACCACAAATTGCCCTGATGGGAGCTTCTTCCATTGGCCGCGATTTGGGTCCGCGTGTTTCTTCGGCCTTACATAGTGGTTTAACTGCCGACTGTACCAGTTTGGTTATTGGTAACCACGAAGACAAAAAAGCAGGAAAGGTTTACGAAAATCTGTTGTACCAGATTCGTCCGGCTTTTGGTGGTAATATTATTGCTACCATTATCAATCCTGATTGCCGCCCTCAGATGGCAACCGTTCGCGAAGGTGTAATGAAGAAAGAGATTTACGATCCGAAATACAAAGGCGAATTGGTAAAACTTGATGTTTCGAAGTATGTAACCGATGCCGACTTCGTATGTGAGATTATCGAACGTCATATCGAAAAAAGCAAAGTAAACATTAAAGGTGCCGGAATCATTGTTGCCGGTGGTTATGGTGTAGGTTCGAAAGAAAATTTCAACCTGCTTTTCGAACTGGCTGAAGTTTTAGGTGGTGAAGTGGGTGCTTCGCGTGCTGCTGTTGACTCAGGTTACGTTGAACATGCCCGCCAGATTGGCCAGACCGGAACAACCGTTCGTCCAAAGTTATATATTGCCTGTGGTATTTCTGGTCAAATTCAGCACCGTGCAGGTATGGAAGAATCGGCTCAGATCATTGCCATCAACACCGATCCTGAAGCGCCAATCAATTCAATTGCTGATTATGTGATCACTGGCGATGTTGCTGAGATTCTTCCAAAGATGATCAAATACTATAAAGCAAACACCAAGTAGTCTTTCAACCGAAAAAATTAAATAAAATGGCTAATTTTTATACAGACAATAAAGACCTGAAATTCCATTTGACCCATCCGTTGATGGAGAAAATTGTTCGGCTGAAAGAACGGAATTTCGAAGAAAAGAAAAAATTTGACTATGCCCCAATGGATTACGAAGATGCCGTTGACAGCTTCGATAAAGTATTGGAAGTAGTTGGCGAAATATGTGGTGACATTGTTGGCCCAAATGCTGAAAGCATCGACGCCGAAGGTCCTCAGGTAGTTGACGGGCACGTGGTATATGCCCGTGGAACTGAAGAAAACATTGATGCATTGCGTAAAGCCGGTTTGATGGGTATGTCGTTGCCACGCCGTTTCAACGGTTTGAACTTCCCGATTGTGCCTTATATCATGGCTGCCGACATCGTTTCGCGCGCCGATGCAGGGTTCGTAAACATCTGGGGGTTGCAGGACTGTGCCGAAACCATCAACGAATTTGCTTCTGAAGAACAAAAAGAAAAATACCTCACCCGCGTTTGTGCCGGCGAAACCATGGCTATGGACTTAACCGAGCCCGATGCCGGTTCCGACTTGCAGGCTGTTCAGTTAAAAGCAACCTGGGACGAAAAGAAAGGCGTTTGGTTATTGAATGGTGTAAAACGTTTTATTACCAACGGCGATGGCGACATTTCGCTTGTTTTGGCACGTTCTGAGCCAGGAACGAAAGATGGTCGTGGCTTATCAATGTTTATCTACGACAAACGCAATGGCGGCGTAACTGTTCGCCGTATAGAGCATAAAATGGGTATCATTGGTTCACCAACCTGCGAACTTGTATTTAAAGATGCACCCGGCGAATTGGTAGGTGACCGCAAATTGGGTCTGATCAAGTATGTGATGGCTTTGATGAACGGTGCCCGTTTGGGTATTGCAGCTCAATCAGTTGGTGTTTCCGAATCAGCTTATCGTGAAGCGCTGGCTTATGCCAAAGAACGTATGCAGTTTGGAAAGGCAATCATTAAGTTCCCTGCAGTTTACGAAATGATTACCACCATGAAGGCCAAATTGGATGCTTCTCGTACATTATTGTACGAAACAGCCCGTTTTGTTGATGTATATAAGACATACATGCACATTTCAGAAGAGCGTGCACTGGATAAAGATGAAAAAGCAGAACTGAAGAAATACCAGAAACTGGCCGATTTATATACTCCGCTGGCAAAAGGTCTTTCCAGTGAATTCTGTAATCAGTTAGCTTACGATGCTGTTCAGATTCACGGCGGTTCAGGTTTCATGAAAGATTATCCTGTTGAACGTATCTACCGCGATGCCCGTATTACTTCAATCTACGAAGGAACAACGCAGTTACAGGTAGTTGCTGCTATCCGTGGAGTGACAACTGGAGGCTATCTCGCTCAGATTCGTGAATATGAAGCACTTAAACTAAATCACGAATTGGAATATCTGCGCCGTACATTGATTATTTTGACCGAAGATTACGAACAGGCAGTTGCGAAAGTGGTTGATAGTAATGACAATGAGTTTATCGATTACCATGCCCGTCGTTTGGTCGAAATGGCCGGATACATTGTTATGAGCTATTTGCTGGTTGTTGACAGCAATCGTGATGCATCATTTACCAAATCAGCCAAAGTTTTCATTAAACTCGCTAAATCGACTGTAAAAGGCCATGCCGAGTTTATTCGCAGTTCGGTTGTTGAAGATTTGGCTGTCTATAAAATTGAAATGGAATAGTATCTTTTATAGAATCTAATCCAATAATATGAAGTCCGGTTCAATTTGAACCGGACTTTTTTGTTTCCCATAGAGCGAATTAAATACAGTTTTGATTGCTGTTTTAGTATTAAAACAACTAGTTTTTGTCATTTTGAGCGTCCTTTGGATAATGAATAGAGCACTTCCTAAAAAAAAAGTTTGAGAACTAATCGCCAAGTATTCAATTGAGTATGCGGATGGGCTAATTACACCGCTAAAAAAAGCGAGTATAAGATTTGGATAATAGTAAAAAGAAGGTCTATATTTGCAGCCGCTAAACGGGAAAGCAGCGATGCAGGAAGGGAGGCGAAAGTTCTTTAAGTGGTTGATAAAAAGGTGGTTA